>Ga0307510_10000009_pt1 | contig 409702 bp, 353 predicted proteins | sample 12_EM_MG_FD_207224 | JGI IMG/M metagenome (GOLD analysis project Ga0307510, IMG submission 207224) | Populus trichocarpa ectomycorrhiza microbial communities from riparian zone in the Pacific Northwest, United States - 12_EM | ecosystem: Host-associated > Plants > Roots > Unclassified... | reverse complement strand
AATAAGGGGCTCGATCCACGCCTGAGCCGGATGCGGGGCCAACTCGCACGTCCGGTTCTTAGAGGGGCGCGGGCCAGCAATGGCCCGCGCCTACTCGCCTAGGCGCCTTTCCCCAGGATGAGCTGGCGCGGCGCTCGAGCCTGGTGGCGTTACTGTTTCGCCTCGAGCGGCAGCATTCGCCAGAGGGGCTCAGAGGACTGCTGGATGAGGTAATCGGTTGGTTCCGGCAGCACGAAGGATATGGGCGGCTGCGGAAGTTGTTCTTCGAGTTGATTCGCGAGGCGTTCTCACGGCATCGGATGAGCTTGTCCGGTTCCGCTAACTTGTTGGAGGTGACGAGCATGCTTACGATTGATTTTGAACCCTGGAAGAAGAAATGGCTCGCCGAGGGCGTGGCAAAGGGCGTTGCGAAAGGAAAGGCCGACGCACTGATTTCCCTCTTGGAGGGGAGATTTGGCGCGGTGGCACCGTCCCGGCAGAAGCGAATCCGCGGAGCCAGGCCGGTAACCCTGGAACGCTGGTTCAAGCGTGCCATCGCTGCACCGGACCTGTCCTCAATCTTCAACTCGCCGCGTTGATATGAAGTGACGGTGCAAAGCGCGCGAGAGCCGGGTTACTGGGCTCTAGCGGAGCACTGGATAGCCAGCGTCCGCTGCTTGCCGCTCCAGCGCCAGCACCTCGCCAAACCCTGGCGTGGGCTCTAAATCAACACCGCGCAACAACAAACGCTCGCGAACGTGTGCAAGCCCGGCGTCATCAAACACGTCTGTCAGAGCGGCTCTGAGCGCCTGAACCGTCGCGTCGCTTGCCGAGCCGGCGGTGATGTAGGGCAAGCTGGGGCTCGAAGCCGTCCAGCTCAACACCCGTACTCCGCTGACAAGCGAAGGGTAAAGCCGCTGGAAGTGAGCAAAGCTCACGCAATCAATAGAGGCGATATCCGCCTCACCTGATGCAACCATCTCAACGCTGCGCAGGTGCGAACCACTGACAACAACCGACCCAAAGAACCGCCCACCTTCGGCCAAGGGAGCAACCGCTGCGCGCAGCAGATTCATCCCACTGTTTGAGTCCAGCTCGTTAATCACACACCGCCGCCCGCGCAACCAAGCAAGGGCAACCGCAGAATCAACATCCCCGTCGCCGCTGGTCGTTAAAGGCGTGCCCCGGCCCCCGGTAGCCGTGTCATCGGACGCTGCGCGCACGATGATCGCGCTACGGTACCGCGCGCCGTCGCACCCGGCAGCCGAATACACCGGATGCGCGACAACCCGCACCCGGTCACCAAACGCCTTAGCCAACGGATACTCACACCCCTGCCCGAACAGCAGGCGGTCGTTCCCCCACACCTCACCAAGCGACACCCCGCGCGTGAGCGCACGCGGCACATCCTTCAGCCCGGAGGCACCGAGCCGCCCAGCCAGCGCACCCCAAAACTCATCGTGCGCCGCCCGCAGCTCAGGGAAATCGTACATGGGCAGCGAAGCGACCCAGTCAGCCCCCATCGTGATCCAGCCGAATGTACGGCCGAACAAAATACTTCCGCGCCACTTCCCGATATCCGCCCGCAAATACCAACCCGCGCTCGAGCGCAGGTGCCCGCATCTGCCGCCACACCTGCGGCAACTGAAACCAGGCCATTTTCGGTTTCGCGTGATGCGCAATATGCAGATTGTTATTCAAAAACAGCAGCGCCCAAAGCGGGTGCGCCTCCACAACCCGCGTCCGCAACTGTGAATCCTCATGCGCAACATGCTCAGCAAACGACCGCACATGGTTCAACGAAATACTCGGGTACACAATCATGACAAGGTAAACCCACAACGGAATGTGGCACACCCCCACAACCCAGGCGAGCACGAACCCCACCCCCACCGCATGCCGCGCCCAAATCCGCATCCGCCGCCGATCCCCCGATCGGACCCGCCGAAACTCCCCCATCCAGAAGGAAGCCAGGGCCAGCGCCGGCCCGAGCACCAGCCTCCCGGCCAGTGTGCAGTTCACATGGTACATCCAGCGCTGCAGATGCCCGAGCCGCGAAAGCTCCTCGGTCGGCAGATAGTAAGACTCCGGGTCGTACGCAACCTGGGTCAGACGGCGCCCGCCGTGGCGATGGTGACGCAGATGCGTTTCACGATAAACTGTGTACGGAATCCACAATGTCAGCGGCAGCGAGCCCAACATCCCGTTGAACCGCCGAAACGGCGTGGGATGCCCGTGGATCGTCTCGTGTTGTAACGAGCCATACCAGGTCAGCAACACGCTCAGTAAGGGAGCGGCCACCACCAACGACAGGTCACGGAAGAACAACGAAACACTGAAAAATCCAACGTAGATGGCGAATGCCACGCCCAGGGTCGGCCACTCGATTCGCCGCCATGCGTGGCGCGCTTTTGCGAGAACGGGGCTCGCCGGGGCGATGCCCACGGCAGGCGTATGTAGAGAGTCGGTCTGCACTGCGGCCAGGATTCTCGGTGGCGGGCCATAACCGGCGCCAATACCCGGATCTCATATGCAGATTCCAGGTAAATCAGCTATTTAAATGTTACCGCCGTGTCACCGAACCCCGTCGTGACGTAACCGAAATATTATGTCGCGCAGATTGAGAACTGCTTCCCAGTGAGCCTCCCGGCACTGGCCGATACTGGGTTGGTGCGGCGCGTCATCCGATGCAGTCACTGTCACGGATGACAGCTCGAATCAACTCCAGGTAAGGTTTCGACTGTTATGTCGTTCAATCCGTTGCGCATTCTCGGTTGGGCATTCGGCGTGACCGTGGTCGGCTCGCGTCGTTGGGCGGATCTCGAAGGCCGGGCGGAGGCCGCCGACAAATCGCACGCGATTGCGGAATACAACATGGACGGTTCTGTCCGCACAGCGAACGAGAACTTCCTCACCGCGGTCGGCTACACCTTGGGCGAGATCCGCGGCAAGCACCACAGCCTGTTGGTGGAGCCCGCCTGCCGCGACAGCGCCGATTACCGAACCTTCTGGTCCAGGCTGCAGCGCGGTGAGCTCGATGCCGGCGATTACAAGCGCCTGGCCAAGGGGGGTCGCGAAGTCTGGCTGCAGGCCAGTTACATGCCGGTTCGCAGCCCGCTCGGACAACCCTTCAAGGTGGTCGAATACGCCACCGACATCACCGCCATAGCATTACGACGCGCCAATGGATTGGGCCAGGTCAACGCCATCAACCGGGCGCAGGCTGTCATCACCCTGGAGTTGGATGGGACGGTACGGACCGCCAACGACAACTTCCTGCGCACGATGGGCTATGCCCTGGAGGAGATCCGCGGCAAACATCACAGCATGTTTGTTACCCCGGAAGAGCGCACCAGCGCGCGCTATCGCGAGTTCTGGATAAAGCTCGCCCGCGGTGAATTCGATGCAGGCCAATACGAGCGTATCGCCAGAGGCGGACGCAAACTCTGGCTGCAGGCCAGTTACAACCCCATTCTCGATGCGACCGGCAAACCCCTTCACGTAATCGCGTACGCGACGGACGTTACCGACCAAGTTGGTTTCTCGCACCAGTTGCGCAGTGCCGTTGCGGAGACCAGAGGCGTCGTCAATGCCGCTGCAAAAGGCGATCTCACCAAGCGCATCAATGCGGGCGACAAGACCGGTGAGCTGGCTGCACTGACCCAGGGTGTCAACTCGCTGATTGACGAGTTGGGCTCGCTCATACATCAGATTCATACAACGACCGGGGAAGTCCAGACCGGGTTGGAGGAAATGTCGCAAGGCAACTCCAACCTGTCGCAACGGACGTCACAGCAGGCCGCCAGCCTGGAGGAGACCGCCTCCTCCATGGAGGAAATGGCGGCCACCGTCAGGCAGACGGCGGAGAATGCAGGCATGGCGAACAACCTGGCCATTGCGGCGCAGGCGCAGGCCGAAACAGGCGGTTCGGTGGTGGGCGCGGCAGTCAACGCCATGGCCACCATCAACGATGCCTCCACCAGGATCGCAGCGATCACCGGGGTGATTGACGAAATCGCTTTCCAAACCAACCTGCTGGCGCTCAATGCGGCGGTCGAGGCGGCGCGAGCGGGCGATCAGGGGCGTGGGTTTGCCGTGGTGGCCAACGAGGTGCGCAGCCTTGCGGGCCGCAGCGCAGTGGCGGCAAAGGAAATCAAATCGTTGATCCAGGAAAGCGTGAGCCGGGTGACCGAGGGAACGCGGTTGGTGGATGAGTCAGGTCGCGCCCTGCAGGAAATCGTGGCCGCGGTCAAAAAGGTCACTGACATCGTCGCCGAAATCGCCGCGGCCAGCCGCGAGCAATCCACCGGCATCGAGCAGGTGAACCGAGCGGTCACGCAGATGGACGAGGCCACGCAACAGAACGCAGCACTGGTCGAGCAAGCCGCCGCCGCCAGCCGTGCAATTGTCGACCGAATGCAGTCCCTCGACGCGCTGATCTCACGTTATGAGCTAGGCAAGCAAGCCGAGCACCGCCACGCTGCCTGAGCGACGAGGACTTTGGCTGGAGATGGTAAGCTCTTCATTACATACTGAATGAGACCAATCCCATGCTCCCGCAGCACACCTCCAACTGGATGGACGATGACCTGACCGCATTCCGCGATACCGTCGCGCGGTTCGTAGAGACCGAGATGGTCCCTCACGAAGCCCGCTGGCGCGCCCAGCACCACGTCGATCGCGAGACATGGAGGCTGCTCGGTCAAACAGGGTTGTTGTGCCTCGACGTACCCGACCAGTATGGCGGCGCCGGTGGCGACTTCAGGCATGAAGCCGTCATGTACGAAGAGTTGGGTCGCCGTGGCATCAGTGGCTTCGGTCAAGGCGTGCATAGCATCTGCGCGCACTATGTCCTCAACCACGGTACCGAACCACAGAAGCAACGTTGGCTTCCTCGCCTCGCATCAGGCGACCTCATCGGCGCCATCGCCATGACCGAGCCTGCCGCGGGATCAGACTTGCGTGGAGTGCGCACGCGCGCCGTCCGCGAAGGCGATGTCTATCGCATCAACGGCTCGAAGATCTTCATCACCAACGGCGGCTCCGCCACGTTACTGATGCTGCTCGCCAAGACCAATATCGAAGTACCCAAGGGCGGCATGTCGCTCATCATGGTCGAAACCGAAGGCCTGGGCGGCTATCGTGTGGGGCGCGTGTTGGACAAGATGGGCATGCAAGCGCAGGACACCGCGGAGTTGTTCTTCGACGATGTCCGCGTGCCTGTTGATTGCCTGTTGGGCGGTGAGGAAGGCAAAGGCATGCATCAGATGATGGCTGACTTGCCTTATGAGCGGCTGATTGTTGCGTTGGCGGGTGTTGCCGCGATGGAGGGCGGGTTGGATGCCACTATCGCTTACACGAAGTCACGGAAGGCGTTCGGCCAAGCCATCGGCGATTTCCAGAACACCCGCTTCAGGCTCGCCGAGCTCGCCTCCATGGTGCGCATCGCCCGCGTATTCATCGACGACTGCATCGACAAGCGCATCAAGGGCACCCTCGACACGGAAACGGCCGCGATGGCCAAATGGTGGATCACCGACACCCAACAGCGTGTGTTGGATGAATGTGTGCAATTGCATGGCGGGTACGGGTACATGAACGAGTACCTGGTGTGCCGGCTGTTCGCCGACTCACGAGTGCAGCGAATCTACGGTGGTACCAATGAGATCATGAAGGAGTTGATCTCGCGGAGTCTGTAGGCAACCACGGCGCTAAGCGACCACGCAACCGGCTGGCACCCAACCGCGGCGCCACCCCACGCTAAGCGACGACGCAGTCGGCCGGCACCCAACCGCGGCGCCTGCGGGTCAGCAACGCGCCGCTAACCAGGACAGTGCTACTTCTTGGCTAGTCCTTCCTGGGCGTCGTGCACCCAACCATCACGCTCGGGTCCAGCAGGCGCCGCCTGCGCCAGCTCCAGCGCGCGCTGGTAACTCGCGTGGGCACCGTCGGCGTCACCGTTCTTTGACAACGCCTCCGCGAGCGCAAGCTCATTAGGAGGATAGGTAGGCACTAGTGACATAGCATGACGCGCAGCCGTCAGCCCGGCATCCGTGTCACCGGGCCCCAACGGCCACCCAGGTGCGCGAATCAACACCAGCGCCCGCACCCTCGACGGCCCCGCCTTGTCGTAGTCAGGATCCGCCGCCGCGGCGGCATCCAGGTTCTGCAACATGCTCTTGAGCAACCCAAGCGCCTGGGTAGGATGCGCACGCGCCTCCATGCCTGTCGCAAGGGCCTTGCCATATTGGCAAGGAGCCGCTTGGGCATTTAGCGCCAAACAGTCATCCGCCATGCTGTTCGATTGGGCAGCCAGGTCTGAGCGCACCTTGCCGTCGGACTCGTGATCGCTGCGATCCGAGTTGGCTTTGATTGCGGCCGCGTATTGATCGAGCGTACCGGAATCGGCCGGGGACGGGACTTCCAGGGCGGGCGACCGCGGAGGTTGACGCACCGTCGTTGCGCAGCCAGCCAACACCACCAGCGTCGCAGCGCCCAGCAATGAGCGCACGCTCACGGCGTCTTACCAGCGTCCGCCTTCGCGCCAGCCCCTTTGCCGCTCATGCCAGCGCCCGCCTTCGCACCGGCTGCTTTGCCGCTGGTGCCAGCGTCGACCACGGGTGCATCCGCCGGTAACGCAGGCATCACAAACCCGGCCAACTTCAACGCCCCCAACTTCTCAGCCTCGCCCGGCCCCTTCCCCAACTTCAGCAGGCCCGCCTGAAAGGATTTCGCCCGGGCCGCCGGCAACCGGTTGTCGACGACCGCGATTATGGCGACCGGCACGTCGGCAGACTGCACGACCACCTTGAGGTCGCCCGCAAAGGGCAGAGTTGGAAGCGCCGTCGCCTGAGTCTGATCCAGCAGTGCGGCAACCGGGTCCCCCGACGCCACGCGACGAAGCGCACTGAGAATCTGTCCAACCGGCTCTACTTTGACGCCGGCGGGCACCTGCCATGCTGACAACGCGGAATGAAGAACAAAATTGGGGGAGTAACCTGCAACGCTTACAATCGTGTATCCCGCCAACGAGGGACCACCCGTTACCCGACCCGTCTTGGCCACCAAGGACCATTTCTCCTTGGTGCCAACGCCGACGACCTCCGCCTGCGCAATCGGCACCAGATGGAGCTGCACTGCGTGCTCAACGTAGAAGGGGTACGGAACGAACGCCAGGACAGCATCCGCCCCACCCAGTTTTGTCATCCCACCCTGCTCCGTGGGGTCGTAGACGGCGGAGAGGCTACCGGCAGGCCATCCCGCAGCAGCCACCGCCGCTTTGGCAAATTCGTCCACGAAGGGTTGGGCATCCCCTGCCGCACCGGGATACCCGGGAGCGCAGAACACCAGAGTCGAAGCTGCAGCCGCTAATAGAATGCTCATATCTTTAGGCTATCATCCCACCGCGCCGGGGGCCTATGCGGTCAATAAAAGCGGGCGTCTACAATGAATGTGCACGACTCGCCAAAGGTCCTCGAATTCTTCAGACGCGTTTTGCAAATGCGCGGCTGGATCGTCTGCATTTTCATCGTCCTGACGGCAGCCGGCGTCTACGGCGCCACGCGGATCCCTAATGACCCCGCAATTGACCGTCTGGTCGTCGCTGGTGATCCCACCGCACAGGCGACCATAGAATTCGATCGTCTGTTTCCCGAGGGCGAGCAAGCGCTGATCATGCTCGAGGGACCAGACCCGCTCTCCCCCGCGGCCCTTCGCACGGCAGACCAACTCGAACACCAGATAGAGAATATCAAAGGCGTCAAAGCACACACCCTCCTCGACTTCTTCCGGCGCACCGACCCGAAAGCGGAACTCAGCGACAGTGAGGCCCAGCGCCTGCGCCCGTTTGCAACCGGCACGCCACTTTTCAAGCGGGCTGGACTTTTGGGGGATCACTATCTGGGGATAGGGCTGGAGTTGCGTGCGAACTCCCCACAGGAGCGTAACGCCGCACTAACCGCGATCGACTCACTCGTCCTGCCCCAAGAAAAATCCAACGGCCCATTTACCACCGTCCGCCGCGTCGGACCACCCTGGCTCAACGCCTGGCTCGAGAAACAAACAGGTGTGGCCACCAAGAAATTCATGCCTCTGTTCGGCATCTTTCTGGTCGCGCTGGTATTCATCGTTTACCGCTCCTTCCGCGCCTTGGGCGCAATCATCCTCACCCTGGGCTCCGTGGTAGGAATCGGTGTAGGACTCGCGGCTATATTCGGCTGGTCCAATACCGTAGTTTCAACGCTCGTGCCGTTGACCGTCATGGTCACGACGACAGCGACGCTCGTATATCTCCACTCAAGATACATGGAGCCGGACGACGCTCCGACCCCGCTCGAACATCACGCGCGCGCGCTCGCCAACAAGTTCCTGCCATCCACCGCCTCGATGTTCGCTACCGCGGTCGGTTTCGCAGCTCTCGCCGTTTCGGAAATACGCCCAGTCCGCGAGATGGGAGTGTGGACCGCATGCGGCCTGGTCGTCGCCTGGGTCGGCTGCTTCACCCTCTTCCCAGCGCTGCAGTCGCTGTTCAAAGCACCACTGCGAACTGAAGGAGCCCGAGTCGGACAGCGGTACGCTCGCTTTGTCGATGCACTCCTTCCATTTACACATCGCTATAGCTGGGCGCTCATTTTCGCAGCGCTGGGGTTGATGGCGTGCGGTGCTGCCGCCCTGTTCGGCATCCCAGGCAAACTGCCACCGCTCGCGCTGGAAACAGACGCACTGACCTACGTGAATCCCAGCGAACGCGTAGCCGAGGACACCCGCCGATTCCAGGAATTCAACGGACTCGACGTGGTGGATCTGTGGATCAAGACACCAGCCGGCAAAGCCCTGGACCCGCAGTTCCTGCACGCCATAGACCAGTTCACTCTAAAGCTCGAATCCGACTCCCGCATCACCGCCGTGGATGGCCCGACATCGGTGCTGCGATGGGCCCGTTACATCGAGTCAGGCAACGACGAGCTACCCACCGACGCGGCCGCCTGGAATGGGCTCGCATCCGACCTCGAGCAGATCATGCTCACAACGGAGGGTGCCCGTGAATACGTTGATATCGCCAATCTCGCCAGCGTCCGCCTCAGCATCCGCGGCCGCGCCGAGCTGTACGGTCGTACGGGGGCGATGAAGAAATTTGTGCAGGAGGCCTGGAACAATGCCAAGGCACAAAATCCGGCCCTGAAAGATGCGGACGGTCTGTTGGTCGGCAAAGGCGTCCTCGCCACCGCGATCACCGAGCGGCTCCTGCCGACTCTGACCGAAAGCTTTGCGCTCACGGCGAGCATCATTTTCTGCGCCTTCCTGGTGGTGTTCAGAAGCCCGTCGGCGCGCCTGATGACCATGATCCCGTCCCTGTTCGCGATCCTGAGCGTCTTTCTGGTGATGCGCCTGACGGGCATCCCACTCAACATTGCCACGATTCTCATCGGCTCCACGGTCCTGGGCGCCACCGAGAACGACCAGGTGCACTTCTTCTATCACTTCCAGGAAGGCCGCAACAGCGGCCACCAGACCGCCGGCGCCCTGCAGCACGCCATGTTGATTGCGGGCCGGCCGATCGTGTTTGCTACACTCATCAATGCCAGCGGTTTTCTCGCACTGTCGTTCTCTGATCTGCCGCCCATGCGTCAGTTCGGCATAGTGACCTCGACCGCGTTCATTCTCGCTTTGGTTGCGGACTTCACCGCTTTGCCGGGGGCTCTGTGGATACTCAGTCGACACGAACGACGCAAATAGACGAAGACCCGCAGACTGCGGCGATTGTCCGCAAGATCGTGCGCCACCTGATGCCCGTGCTCGGCATCATGTACCTGATTGCCTATATCGACCGGCAGAACATCGGCTTTGCCAAGCTGCAAATGGTGGGCGACCTCGGCATCAGCGAAAAGGCGTTCGGGCTGGGCTCGTCCCTGTTCTTCATCGGCTACCTGCTGTTCGAGCTGCCGAGCAATCTCTTCCTCACCAAAGTCGGAGCGCGGGTCTGGTTCGCGCGCATCATGATCTCCTGGGGTGCCGTGACCCTTGCGATGGCCTTTACGCGAAATGCGGCGATGTACTACGTGTTGCGGTTCCTGCTCGGCGCGCTGGAAGCCGGTTTCTTTCCCGGCGTCCTGTTTGTACTGACCCTGTGGGTGCCCTGGAAGTATCGCGGCCGGCTCGTGGGCATGTTCATGGGATGGAGCGCGATCGCCAACATGGTGGGCGCCGTCATCGGCGGGTTGCTGTTGGATGCGGACGGCCTGCTGAACCTGCGTGGCTGGCAGTGGGTGTTTCTGATGACCGCGCTGCCCGCGCTCATAATGGGAGTCGTCACATTCTTCGTTCTGCCGAGTGGCCCCGAGCACGCGAAATTCCTGACCACGGAAGACAAAGCCCATCTGCGCGCGACCCTGAATCGCGAGAACGCGGAAGCGGGTGCCAAATCGCACGTGGGAGTACTGAAGGCTCTGACCGATAAAAGAGTGCTGTTGATCGCTCTCTTCTACATCAGCCTGCCGCTCGGTGCCTACGGCTTGAGCTACTGGCTGCCGACCGTGGTGAAGGGGTTCGGTGTAACCAACACCGTGAACGGCTTCCTCAACGTCATTCCGTGGGCCTGCGTGGCCTGGGCGTTGTGGTGGGTGCCGCGCCACGCCGCACGCACCGGCGAGCAAACATGGCACATCGCTCTGCCCGCCTTCATCGGCGCAGCGTGCCTGGCCGCCAGCGTCTTCGTCCCCGGCAACGCCGCCAAGTTCGCATTGTTGTGCGTGGCTGCCTCCGGAATTTTTGCAGCTCAGCCGGTGTTCTGGTCCCTGCCCTCAACGTTCCTGAAGGGTGCCGCCGCGGCGGCGGGCTTCGCAGCCATCAACTCGGTGGGTAACCTGGGGGGCTTCATCGCGCAAACCGTCGTTCCCTGGATCCACGATCAGACGCACAGCGACATGGCACCGATGTTGTTTCTGTCCGCGTGCCTGACAGCGGGCGGGCTGATGACATTCGTCGTAACCCGCACGCTGAAGAGACTGGCTTAGCCGCGGATGGCGGCAATCATCGCTTCCGAGACCTTCTCGTCGGTCTCGGCAGCGTGTTGAATCTCCACCGGGTAGCGTACCAACGCATCCACGGTGGAGGCCGAGAACCGCAACTGCACTGAAGGATCCGCCGACGCAACACCCGCCGCAGTCGAGGATGTCGTCCGCATGATCTCCTTGGTCTGCCGAATGATCTCGTCGTGGTACTTCTTCACGACACCATACACGGCGTTGTACAGTTTCTCCTTGAGGGCCGCGTAGTCCGCACCCGCGGGCAACGCCAGAGTCGTTTCGTGCCACACGAAATTCACACCCGAGATCTGTTTGAACAGGCCGCCCGAGGACTGAAACACTATTGAGTTCGCGAACGCAACCACCCGTCCCGTAGCCCCTAACGATCCCTGCGCATTCAGCTCCATCAGATGCATGCGCACCAGCCCGAGGTCGATCACCTCACCGGTGACCGTGCCGATCTGGACCCGGTCACCCACGCGTATGCCGTATTTGCCGATGAGGAAGAAATATCCCACGATCGACACCAGCACACTCTGCATGGCTACTGCGACACCAGCGGTCAGCAGCCCGGCAAAGGTTGCAAACGTGCTCAACTCGGTCACGAAAGTAAGACCCACAATCACGGCCACCAACACCCAGGTGGTCACCTTGCGGACCATCAGCAACTGGTTGCGCCGCCGGGTCTCATGCGCATAGCGCAGCACCGCCCGCCGCCAGATCTCCGCTCCTGCGAACACCACGGCCAGCATGGCCAACAGGATGCCCAACCGCACCCCGAGCGCGACCAGCGCATCGTGATACTGGTGTTTGATGGCATCGCGCCAGTTGCTCAGGTTGTGGCGATACTGTTTCAACAGCACGCCTTCCTTGCTGAGGGGAATCAGAACCGCCGAGGTCTGCTGAAACAGCCAGGCCAGGGTATCAAACTGGTCGCGCACGCCTTTGAGAGTAACGCTGTTGGCATGGTCCGCCTGCGCGGCCAGTGCATCGCTTTGGGTCGAGTACTGCTTCAGTTGCTCCAGCGGCTTGGCGCGGATTTGCTCAAAAGTATGCTCGAGCGTGGCCGTGCGCTCATCGATGGCATCGAGGGTCCGCATCTTTTTCCCGAGGCGCAGCACATTGGCTCCCAACTCCCAGACCCCGATACGGTCGGACGTACTGGTTACAGCCTCTACCGGTGCCGATTGCGCGGCCGCAGCGCCCGCGGGCGCCGGAGCAGAATTCGGAGCCCGTGCCGCCGGGATGGAGACCGCAATCGCATCGATGTGCGCCTTCAACGCGTTGGCATTGGCCCGCTTGGTGTCGCTTTCATTGACGAACTGCGCCATGGTGTCGAGCAGATTCTTCCGCGCGCTGACCATATCGAGCTCGCCCTGCAACTCCGACAGCTTCTCCTGCATATCAGCGCCTGAGGCTTTCTTGCCCGCGGCGATCTCATCCTGAATCGCTTTGCGCTGCGCATCCAGCCGCTTCTGCTGCTCGCTCAACGCCTGAGTCGCATCGACCTCGCCCGCCGCGCCGGCCTCGCTGCTCAACAGTTCCGCGTTGGCCCTGGCCAGCTCAAACGCCAGGGCGATCACCTTGTCGGCGGTCTGTTGGTTTGCATACAGAATCAGCAGGTCGCTCGGCTGCGTGGCCGACTGTTGCTGCGCACCGAGCGTTCGATACCAGTCCACAGTCTCGTCCAGTATCTGGATGACCTGATCGCCCGCCAGCACTGAGACATGGGTGGCCTGCGCCGGCGGCTCGGCGCCCGCGGCCGTGGACAGACAAACCAGAAGGGCCGTCAGAATTAGAATTCGCATGCGACGAATTCTATAGAAAACCCAAGCCCTGGAGCCGCTACAATTCACCCGCACAGCTTTGCATTGGACCGGCAGCACAGGGAGTGGACCGTCAATGCCAATTCGAGCCGTACTCTTCGATCTGGGCGACACGCTGGTGTCCTACTACCAGCCGTCGGACTTCATGCCCATCCTGCGCCGCTCACTGGATGCCTGCCTGCAGGTGCTGGGACAGGCGCCCCCGGGCGGTGAGGCCTGGACCGATCTCATTCACCAGGCCCTGGAGCTCAACCAGGAGCGCGCCGACCTGGCCGTATGGCCTCTCGAGGAACGGCTGCGAATGCTGTTCGGGCGCTATGCGAGCCTCGATACCGAGCTGATCGAGCGCCTCGCGCAGGCGTTTCTACAGCCGATTTTTGCAACCGCCCAGGTCGGACACGATGCCCTCCCGGTGCTCCTGGGGCTCAAACGCCGCGGCGTGAAGACCGGCATCGTCTCCAATACACCCTGGGGTAGCCCCGGCCGCGTCTGGCGCTCAGAGCTCGCGCGTCACGAGCTGCTCACCGCCGTCGATGCGGTGGTGTTTTGCCAGGATGTCGGTTGGCGCAAACCGCACCCCACTCCGTTTCGCCGCGCATTGGAGTTGATCGGCGTCGCGGCCAAGGACGCCGCCTTTGTGGGCGACAATCCCGTGTGGGATGTTGAGGGCGCCGAGAGCGCGGGCTTACTGCCGATCCTGTTGGGTGGACGTCATCCACTGCACATGTCGGGACGCGCGATCATCGCACCAACGCTGCCGGATGTTCTGGTTACCGTCGACCAACTGAACTCAACCGCGAACACCGGGCCTCAGCCCATGCTTGCGTGACCTTCAGCGCTCGACCACCAACTCCGTCTGTTCAAATTTCAACCTGCGGGAGAAGCGGCGCTTGATGCGAACCGCCGCCTCACCGTCAGTAGCCTCCCACTCGACACCGAGCTTCGTCAACGCGGTGCGCGCGGCTCCAGGAAAGCCTTCAGGGTGATGCAGTGTAGGCCGGTCCGAAGATCCATTCGTGGTCGACAAACCGTATACGCCACATCCCAATCGCACGAGTCGGCCTTCGGCCACGATCTTCCGTAGCGCGCGCAGAACCTGGCGTCGGCCGCTGAGGTCGGTGAATTCACGGGTGAGAAACACATACTCACGGCTCTCCGTGATGCGATTCTCGATTTTCGACTGCAGAGAATTGGGGCGTGCCATGTCGTCCTCTTGATGCTGTCACCGGTGACATCGAATTCAGGAGCCCGAATCCCGACACGACCCCTAGCTCTCGAGGTTCCCCGACAAGCATTTGTGCAGGAATATCCGCGCCTTCTCCCAATCCCGCTGCACGGTACGCTCCGACATGTTCCACATCGCCGCAATCTCGGCGAACGAGAAACCGCCGAAATACTTGAGATCAACCACTTCAGCCAGCCGCGAGTCGGCGGCAGCAAGGCGGTCCACTGCATCGCTGAGGCGCTGCAACTCGTTGGAGTCGGCGACCTGTTCGGGGACCTCCGTGGGGAGCGAGGTGATCTCGAAGCCTGCGCCGCGCTTGAGTGCCTGGCGGCTGCGCGCGTAATCGATGATCAACCCACGCATTGCTCGCGATGCATACGCAAGAAAGCGTGCGTTATCCGGAAACACGACTCCATCACGAGCGTGTACGGTCAGGTACACCTCGTGCAGCAGTGTCGTCGCACCCATGTGGTTGGCCGCACCTCCCTGGCGCAGCTTACGTTGCGCCAGCCGGCGCAGTTCGTCGTACAGGCTCACAAACAGTTGCTGATGGTTGACGGCTCCGCCCACTGCCACTTCTGCGACAGCAGCGTTCATTCTCCAGCCCCCGGGGCGCCAGGGCGCCCGTGCGACGCATGCGTCGCACCCGCATGACCCGAGACTTCCGCCTGCCGGTACACGGCAACACCCCGCTTGCGCAGCTCCTCCAGCAAGCGGTCGCCCAGGACCGCAAATCGCTCGAGGTCGCGCACAGCGACTCCCAACAAGGTCGCGGAGAAGGCACTCCCGAGTGCCGTATACAGCTCCGCGTTCATCCGCGTATTCATTACATCGTCCTCATCGATTGTAGTGCTGGCCCGCTTCATATGGCTCGACCCTGTACCAACTGTCGTGCCAGCAGCAACAGCGGGTGATCCGGGTCCAACGTGTTGGACAGGTGGTCGATAGCCGCGAGCAACGCCTCGCGCCCTGCCGCACTGTCCCCTTTTTTCGTCAACACCCGTCCGAGGACCAGCCAGGCCAGACCTGTCCGGTAGGAACGCGGCACTCCCCCCTGAGCGCCCTGTGCCAACGATAGAGCTTTGCGCGCATCGGCCTCCGCATCGGCCAACTGTCCCTCTTTGAGGTTCAGCTCGGCCCGCGATACCAACGCTGTCATCTGGAAGAAAACAGTGCTCCCTTCGGCGAGGGCGGCATCCAGGCTCGCGCGCGCCGTGGTGAGTTGGTTGTTGGCCAACGCAATACGGCCACGCATGATCTTCAGGACGGTCAGATGCGGCCCCTGGGCCGGCGTGGCGCTGCGGGCGACCTCGGTCGCCTCGCGCAGGTAGTGCTCCGCGGCTTTCGCATTACCGGTCTCGCGCATGAGCCACGCCATCCCCGCGAGGCAGATCACTCGAATAATCGGCTGCTCGCCCTTCACACTCAGCTCGATACAGTGGTCATACCCCGCTTTGGACTCATCGAAGCGGCCGATGATCTCCAACGTGCGGGCACGGTTGGCTACCGTGACAACGGGCAATGCACCTGACTGATACCGCGCGGCGAAATCGAGAAGCTCGTTGAATAGCTGCAGGGCGTGTTTCGGATTACCCGTGGCGTCGTAAGCGAGCGCCAGGTTGTTACGAATGGTGCTTGCATCGGGGCCGTACTCACGGCCCGCGCGGGCGTATTGCTGCAGAGATTGACGGAAATAATCCTCCGCCGCCGCAACGTGGCCGGCCACGCGCTCGGCATCGGCAACGGCCCCAAGAATGTTCGCCTCCAAGGAGGCCGACGGATTCGGGAGTGTTCGCAGCCGTTGCAACGCCTCATGTGCATCGTTGACGCCGGAGATCGAATCGTTCTGCAACTGGGCGATCGCGGAACGATAAGTCAAACATTCAGCCACCTGCTGCGTACTCGAATGGGGATCCTCGATGACCTCCACCAACATACGGCGCGCATCGGCCAGGTTGCCCAGGTTTCCCAGGGTCAATCCCAGATCACAGATCACCTTGCGACGCAGATCCGCATCCGGTGAGCTGGCAATGGTTTCGAACGCTTCCTGTAACAACCGCAAAGCCCTCTTCTCATCGCCCATGGTCCGGTAATACACCCCGACCAGATCCAAGACTGCCGTGCGCTGCTCCGTATTCCCGCGAAACTCGGCACTCACCACGGCTTCACTGCGAGCCAACATCTCGCCGCTGGTGAGTGGCCGATCCGCGCTCGCCGATTCAGTGATCAGCACATTTAAAAAATCGGCGATCGCCTCGTTACGAGATGACAGCGCCAGCGCCCGGTCTCTTTCAGCGGCGGCCACGCGGGCGTGTCCGGCCGCGGCATGCGCCTCGTAGGTCGCAATCGCAGCCGTCGCGATGATGGCCAGTAATGCCGCGGACGCCCCGATCACAGAGGGCCTGTGACGCGCAATGAACTTTCGGCTGCGGTACCAGCCATTGCTCCTGCGAGCCGCGATCGGCTCGCACTCGAGGAAGCAGTCGATATCAGCCGAGAGCGTGTCGGCGGTGGCGTAGCGATCCGCGGGATTCTTGCGTAACGCCTTGAGAATGATGAAATTCAGGTCATCGTCGAGCTTTGACGCGGCAGCAGCCGTATGCGCCCGCTCGCCCGTCAACAGCTCAAACAACAGTACGCCGAGAGAATAAATATCCGAAGCAGTCGTCACCGGCTGTCCGGCGATCTGTTCCGGCGAGGCGTAGTCCGGTGTCAGCGCGCGGCCGGTGTCATCTCCCGGTTCGATTGCAATCAGGTGCGCAATGCCGAAATCGAGCAACATCGCCCGTCCATCGTTGCCAACGAGAACGTTGGATGGCTTGATGTCGCGATGGATGACCAGATTGCTGTGAGCGTATTGCACGGCGCGCAGAACCTGTTGGAACAGGCGCAGCCGCTGACAGACATCCAGTTTATGTTGATCGCTATATTCGATGACTGGAGCACCGGCCACATACTCCAGCGCCAGGAAGGGCTGACCGTCCGCGGCGAACCCCGCATCGTAGAGTCGCGCGATGTTGGGATGGGACAACTCGGCGAGAATGTCGCGCTCACTGGCAAAGCGCTCGGCCAGTTGCCGGCCGTTCGGACCGGGATGCGGCAGTTTCAGGGCCACCGGCCGCTTGATGAGGCCATCGCCCCGCCGCGCCAACCACACGGCCCCCATGCCACCGCTGCCGATTTCCCGCTCAATGACATAGGGACCAACGGCTGTACCAGGCCGCAGGGGTCGGGCATTGACGGCCGCTCTGGCGCCTTCCACGGCGTCCTGCAGGTTTGGGAAGATGTCCAGGAAGTCGCCGGTCTCGCCCCAGGAGTGGTGCCGCAGCAGGGTGCGCAGCTCCTGCGCATACGGCCGGTCGGCAGGCGGCAGCCCCTCCAGCCAGCGATCCCGGCCTTCCGGAGGCATTTCCAGCGCCTCATCGAGCAGGCGCGACAGGATCGGCCAGTGTTGTGGATTGATCAGCATGCGCCCCGCCCGATTCACAAAACGCAGTTCGGTTTTGTATTCGGTTATGCAGACGCTCAATGTGCGCCAAAGAGGACAGGAGGGAGCATCTAAAAAGCGCTCCCGGAAGAGCAAAAACGGCCATCACGAGGAGGACCGCCTGTAGCGATTTGTAGCGGGCCGTATTTTGTGAAACAGGCCCTAGCGCAGCGACTCGGCCAGCAGTAGCCGCGCCTTCTGCCAATCGCGCCGGACGGTGCGCTCCGTAACACCCATCGCGGCGGCCACTTCGTTCTCGGTCATGCCCGCGAAGTAACGCATTTCCACCACACGTGCCAGGCGTTCATCGACCTTCTGCAACTCATCGAGCGCATCGCTGATCCTGACAACCTGGTCTTCACTGACACTGAGGTTTTCGGCAAATTGCGTAGTGAGCGGCACGTGTATGGCGTCGCCGCCGCGCCGTTGTGCCTGGCGCTGGCGCGCGAAGTCAACGATCACCGAGCGCATGACGTGCGCAGCGTACGAAAAGAAATAGCCGCGCTCTGCATTCGACAGATGTCCCGCCTGCAGATAGCGCATGTAGCTCTCGTGCACCAGCACGGTTGTGTCGAGCAGGGTATTGCGGCCGCCACCCTGGAGTTGGGCGCGCGCTCGGGAGCGCAGCTCGTCGTACGCTACGGCAAACAGTTGCGCACGGGCGGATTCGTTGCCTTCATGCGCTTTTTGCAGCAGATCTTTGAGGGGATCCATGCGGGCCCACTAAACCGGACCCCGGAGTATCCCATATAACGCTTACCGGGCGCACCGAACTAAAGTCACCTATGGCGGTGACTGCATACGTATGCAGGCCAGCAGGGCGGCAATGTTATCGTGGACGGATGATTGCGCTCTTATCACTCGTTATCTGGTTATACCTGGTGCTTCTACACGGCCGCTTCTGGTCCTCGGGACCGGAATTGCAGCCGGGCACGCCGGTCAGTGCGGCCGAGCTTCCCGACATCGACATCATTGTCCCCGCGCGCGATGAGGTCGAGACGATCGGTCCCGTCATTGCATCGCTCGTCGCGCAGGACTATCCCGGAAATTTCCGCGTGACCCTGGTCGATGACAACTCAACTGACGGCACGGCCGCGGCGGCCGGCAACTCACCGAGGCTGCGCATCTTGCGCGGGCAACCAAAGCCCACCGGCTGGTCCGGAAAGCTCTGGGCCGTCTCGCAAGGGGTTGCCGCGAGCAGCGCTCCCGTCCTGTTGTTGACCGACGCAGACATCGTTCACGATCCTCGACACCTCGCGACACTGGTGGCCCGTTTGAACGCGCCCCGGGTCGAGTTGGTCAGCGAGATGGTCCGGCTGAATTGCACGAGCTTGGCGGAACGAGCGCTCGTCCCGGCGTTCGTCTACTTCTTTCAGATGCTCTACCCGTTTGCCAGTGTCAACAATCCGGCGTCTGCTGTTGCCGCCGGAGCCGGCGGCACGATGTTGGTTCGCAGGGCGGCGCTCGAGAAGATCGGCGGCATCGAGGCCATCAAGGGCGCCTTGATTGACGATGTCACGCTGGCGAAGGCGCTCAAGACTGTCGGCCCCATCTATCTCGGACACTCGGGGCTGGCCACATCGATCCGCCCCTACCCTCATTTTTCCGACATCTGGAGCATGGTGGCGCGCACGGCATTTACTCAACTGCGCTACTCGGTGACGCTGTTGCTGCTCACCCTGCTGAGCCTCACGATCGTGTGGCTCGTGCCGGTCGGCGCGCTGTTGTTTGCGACAGGTTGGATCCGGGCATGCGGCGCTGCGACGTGTATTCTCGCTGCCGCCAGCTACGTGCCCACCTTGGTGCGTTACAACAGAAAGCCGCTGTGGGTGCTGGCGCTGCCGCTGATAGCGCTGTTTTATATGGCAGCCACTGTTGGATCGGCATTCAGGCACTGGTTTGGAACGGGCAGTCAGTGGAAAAATCGCGCCTACGGCGCCGAGCAGTAGCTTCCGGTTGCGGCGCGCCATTGCGCGGTGTGATCCGGTCGGCAGTCGGTGCGGGGCGGCCGGTTCATTCTGACAGCCATGCGCACGCCACCGAACGAAGCCGATCGCCTGGCGACACTGCACCGAACGGGGCTCCTGGATAGTGAGCCCGCCGAATCCTTTGATCGCGTGACGCGGCTGGCCGCGCGGACCCTGAACGTTCCGACCGTGTTGGTTTCGCTGGTCGATACGACCCGTCAGTGGTTCAAATCACGCTTTGGCTGTGAGCTGCAGGAGTCGCCGCGCGACATCTCCTTCTGTACCCACACGGTAGCCAGGCGCCAGCCGCTGATTGTCCCGGACGCCGCGCTCGATGTGCGGTTCGCCAACAGCCCGTTGGTGACCGAAGCGCCGTATTTTCGCGCCTATCTGGGGATCCCCTTGTTTGCGCGGGACGGCCACGCGGTGGGTGCGCTGTGCGCCATTGACTCCAGGCCGCGTGAATTCAACAACGAGGATGTGGCCGTCCTCAGTGATTTCGCCCGGATCGCAGAAGATGCCATTCACGCCCTGGAGGCCGCGAATCAATCTCGCGATCACGACCTGCAAAGCGAAACCAGAGGTATTTCATTGGTGACGGGAATATCCCGGGAATAAAGCCGAGGGGGCCGAAGTCTTCATCTGAGACCCGCAAGAGGAGACGCCTTCGTGTCGCACCCTGATTCCACTAAATTTGGTCATATTACATCCCGCCGCAACGCATTGAAGTGCATGGCATTCGGCAGTGCCGGCACGCTCTTCGCGCTCGCGGGGGGCATTTTCACCCCTATCGATCTCGCTGTCGCCGCCGCAACGGACAAGGAAAAGATGGCTGCCCTGGGCAAGCCCTTGTTTGTACAGATCAGCGACACCCACATCGGATTCAACAAGGAAGCCAATCCGGACGTCAACTCGACACTGAACGAGACCATTGAGCTGGTAAACGGCATGCCTCAGCAGCCGGCATTGATCATTCATACCGGTGATATCACCCACCTGTCCAAGGCGTCCGAGTTCGATGCAGCCCAGCAAATGATGTCGAAGCTGCGGACCACGGAGTTGCACACCGTTCCCGGCGAGCACGACACGACCGATGCCACCGTCACGGAGTACTTCAACCGGTTCGGCAAGGCGTCCAACAACAAGGGCTATTACAGTTTCGATCACGCGGGTGTGCACTTCATCGCGCTCATCAACGTGTTGCAGTTCAAGCCGGGTGGCCTGGGGACTCTCGGTACCGAGCAGTTGGCCTGGGTGACGCAGGATTTGAAGGGACGTTCCAGCAGCACGCCGATTGTTGTGTTTGCTCATATGCCGCTGTGGACCATCTATGAGCCCTGGGGCTGGGGTACGGGCGATGCCGATCAACTCATGAGCCAGCTGAAGCGATTCGGTTCAGTGACCGTTCTGAACGGGCACATCCATCAGATCGTGCAGAAAACCGAAGGCAACATCACATTTCACACGGCCCGTTCGACTGCTTATCCGCAGCCCGCTGCCGGTGTCGGCAACGGACCGGGTCCATTGAAAGTCGACGCGGATCAGTTGCCCGGAATGTTGGGCGTGACGACGGTGTCAGCCCCTTCCACCAAAGCGAAGATGCTGGTGCTTGCCGACTCGACACTGGCCTCCGGGACTGCAGTCGCCAGCGCTGCCGGCGGCTCAGAGGTCATGATCAAGGACTTCATGTTCACGCCGACCTCACTTGCAGTGACAGCGGGTACAACGGTTAAGTGGTTGAACGAGGATGAAGAGCCGCACACCGTGATCAGTGACACGGGGCTGTTTCATTCCGCAGCGATGGATACGAACGACAGCTTCTCGTTCAAGTTTGAGAAGGCCGGCACGTATCACTTCACGTGCTCGATTCATCCCCGGATGATCGGGACGATTGTAGTGAGTTGAGGGATTGCGCCCCCGGGATCGCTTGGATCGCCGGGGGTGCTGCAGTCGTCGGGTCCGGGGGTTACGCGCTGTCCTCCCGGACCCTACGGGTCCGAGGGCCGCTGGCGCGGTGAGCTTCCCCGCCGCGCCGCGCTGGCGGCCTCAGGTCCTTGGGTACTTGGTGAAGATCGCCGCCACGGCGTCCTTGATCTTCTTGTCAGCCTTTTCGCCGGTCACGTTATTCAAGTTCTGGTCCACGGAGGCATGCCAGATGGCCTGCTTGGACTTACCGTCGTAGATATCCACGCCGATGACTCCTTCCTGGTAGGCGTAGGGATAATCCCAGCCCCAGGCGCCATAACCGCCCCAGCCGCGATGGCCCCAGCCATAGCCGCCACCCCAGCCATAGCCGCCGTAGAAGCCGGGATAGCCATCAACCACGTTGCGCTGTCCGATGCCGTAGCCCACGAGGCAGTCGGCATTCTCAGTAGCCTGATGAACACCCATGGTGCTCATGTTGGCCGAGATGGCGGCGCGCAGGCGCGCTTCATTCACCGGGTTGGCGATCGTGCTGCGCAGGGAATCGCTGTTGCCATGGAACGAGCCCGCCCAGTCGAACGACTGGCACCGAACCGTGCTGGCCAAGGGCTGGTTGACGTCTGAGGTCACACGCAGCGTGGTACAGGCACCCAGCCCTAGGGCGACCGAAACCGCGACAGCGCACGTAAATGTCTTTTGAATGGCCTGATTAATCATGGCGAAAACCTCGAGCGATCACCTGGAACGCACTGCAACACACTATACGGAGCACTACACACAGAAGAACGCATAGCTTCAGCGCCGGTTTACCTTACATGGTGGCACTTCGCGAACCCTTCAACGACTCAGTCGTTCCCAGGCGGCTTTCGATAGCCTTTCACGATCCGATAGTGAAAATCGCGTATTTCCACGCCATCGCGCGCGAGATACCCCGTCTGCATCGGGCCCACTGTCGTGGCATACGGTACGGTGAATTCGTCCGCGATGTCATGTGGATCCCAGGCGACGAGCAACAGCGGGCGGTCCCCGATCTCGAGGGATTTTGCCCACCGTCCATACATGAGACCTTGGGCACCGAATAGGTTCCGGCTGGAGGTCTCCGGCACCGAACGGGCATGGTCCGGCGCATAGAAAGTCAGTTGGCTGGCGAGCTCATACCGGTCCATGCCGACAATGACCGGCTCGAGGCCGGTCTCCTGGCGCAGCTCGTCTGCTTTTGCCTGAACCTGGCGACCGAGATCCCGCCAGCCGACCGGGACCAGCTCCAGGTGGTTGCTGTAGCCGACCCCCGGTAACCCCAACGCGAGGTAATGCAGGCCCGTCCCCAGCAGCAGAATCATGATGACGGCGGTAGGGCCCCAGGCTGAGTGCAGCCAGGCTCGAAAACCCTGCACGCCCGGCTTGCCGAACTCCACGATGGAGGCCGCCAGAGCGGGAACCGCTCCCAGCCAGAGTGCACCGGTCCAATCAACCTTGACGTCATGGCGCACGCTGAACACAACGAACACCGACAGCGGCACCAGAACCGCCAACTGCAGGAACAGCCAGCGTCGCGACTGCGGTCGGCGACTGAAAGGCGATGCGCACAGAGTCAGCAAGCCGGTGGGTGTCAGGAGCACCAGGGCCGAAAGGAGCAGCCGGTGCAGAGAAAACCTCGGCCTCTCGGCGAGTCGCCGGGATGTCTGAAAGGCAAAGGAAGCCCATTCATGTTGCGCGTTCCAGAGGATCACCGGAGAGAAAATCAGGCCGGCAATCACCAACGCCACATACGGCTGCCAGCGGAACAACCACTGGCGTGAAGGCGGATCGAGGAGCACAAACGCAAAGGCCACCGGGACGAGCATCCCGATGGTGTATTTCGAAATGAGGCCCAGCCCGATAGCAATGCCCGCGAACAACCAGGCCCGCGCCTGCCCCCCCAACAACGCGCGCTCGAGGAAATAAAGCGCGGCCGACCAGGCCGCCGTGAGCGGCGCATCCGGCGTCATCAGCAGACCTGCCAGGAAGAAGAACGGCATCACCTGCAGCAACACCAGCGCAACCAACGCACTCTCTTCCCCAAACAGGTTGCGCGTCAGCCGATACGAGAAAAACGCGGCAACGCCGGCACAACACAACGCCCCGATCCGCACCCCGAATTCCGACCCGCCAAACACATGGGTGCCGAGCCAGATCAGCCACGCCACCATGGGCGGATGATCCAGGTAACCGAGGTCCAGGTGCTGCGAGTAGTTCCAGTAGTACGAGTCTTCCGGCAACAGCTCGACCTGGCCGATATAGAACAATCGCAACAGAAAGCTGATCGCGACCAGGCCGATGACAGCCACCCGCCAACGATCCCCACTGCCGATCGTCCATGTCGTGGTGGCGAGCGAATACCGGAACCCCGGGATCGCCACCGCCAGCGTGGCGAGAATCGCCAGGACAATGGCAACCTGGGGGGGCCAACCCCACACGTTGGTCAGCAATCCGAGCACCGCGCCGCGCAGGAACACCGCGATCGCGCTCACAATCAACAGATGAACGTGCTGACGGATACCGCCGCCCCGCCCTTTCAGGAGGTACAGAAGCACGAGGCCGACCGCGCAGCTCACGAGGTGCGCTTCGACAACCCGCAGCCCCGTGCGAACGGCAAAGAAGAAAACAATGAAGTCCGCCAGGGCGGCAATGAGGGGACCCATCATACTTCCAACCCGATCGAGCGCATCAGTTCCATCGCATTGCTCCGGGTGACCACGCCGTCGCGAAGCTTGAAGTCAAACAACATGCGGCCATCCTGCAGCTCGTCCTGGAAATGAACATTTACCAGGGCACCTTCCGGCAAGCCCGAGATGTCCGTCAACGCGAGATCGTGAGTGCTGATCAAGCCGATCGCACCTCGTGCGGCAAAGGCACGTACGATCCCCTCCGCACCGCTGCGCCGGTCCCACGAGTTCGTTCCCTGGAGTAACTCATCAAGAAGGAATAGCAGCGGGCGGCTGCCGTCCACGACGTCGAACAACTGCCGCAACCGCGTGATCTCCGCGTAGAAGCGCGAGCTGCCTTCGTGCAACGAATCATTGATTCGGATACTGGCACCGATTTGCAGCTCCGTGAGTCGCAATGATCGCGCCCGGACTGGCGCGCCCGCCATAGCCAGCACGGTGTTGATTCCCACGGTGCGCAGCAGCGTGCTCTTGCCGGACATGTTGGAGCCGCTGACCAGCAGTATACGGGTCTTTCCAGCGATGTTTACGCTGTTGCGGACGGCCCGAGCTGCCGGGATCAGTGGATGACCCAGGTCAACTCCTGCGAAGGTGGCAGGCCCTTCGACGAATTCAGGCAGTGGATCGTCGGGGTGCTCGTGCGTATAGGCCGCCAGTGACAGCAGGGCCTCAAAGTCGCCGATCGTGTCAACCCAATTCCGTACAACGCTGCCGTGCATCCGCCGCCACCTCTCGGCCACGAGCGCAACGTTGAGGGTGTACATCAGCGGGATAGCAAACAGCGTGATCGCCTGATTGCGCCTCGATCCTGCGAAACTGACTATGGTGCTCAGACTGGCGATGGTCTGCGAGGCTTTGCGTGTGTGTGAGCTCAGCCGCTGCATCAACTTCTGCAGGGCAGGAGAGGTGAATTTTTCGCGTTCCACGCGCAGCAGCAGCTCGGAGAACATCCGGAGATCTTCGAATGCCGTCTCGCTGCCATTGAGCACGTCGTCAACAGGTTTTCTGAGCAACGACAGTACGAGTGCCTCGATGACGAGGGTGATAAACAGCGGAGACCCGACGCCGGCCACTTTCCAGTAAATGGTCGAGGCAATCGCCACGACGGGAAGTAACACACCGACCCAGAGCATCCAGGTGGCTATCAGTCGGTTGGGTGTTTCGGCCCACTTCAGAAGCGCCGCCGGGTGGATACCTACGCTCGAGTGCTCACCAATGACGGCGAGCTCCTCACGCAGGTCGGTCCGACTTTTGAGATCGGTGATGCTCGCGTGTCGTTCACGAATCTCGGTCAAGGACGCGGGCGTTTTCAGCCACTGCGCCAACCGTTCCTCACCCATGCGGGTACGGACGGTACACAGAAGCTCGAACAACCCACCTTTGCCGAACAGATCCAGGTCGGAAGCGTAGACGTGGTGAGGGTCATCGAACTGCGTACCCTGCTGACCTGTCCCTTGCCAGCGATCCTCAATTCTCGCCAACCCCCTCCGATAGAACTCCGCCGCCCGTTCTGCGCGCTCCCTCGCCCGACGTGCCCCTTGGTGAGCGATGACCAACCCGGCAAATGCGCCGACCCCCAGCAGTAGCCACTTCGGTGAGAACGAGTGCGTGGCAAACGCGAACCCGGCCGCGATGAGGATGACCACCGCCAGCGTCAAGCGGGCAGTGCCAAAGCGCGAGAGCGAAGCGTCAAGCGTCTTGAGGTGGGACTCGCGATCGGTGAGGCGTTGGCGGTAGTCGGTTGCGGGTTCCACGGGGTGGGAAGGATACCGGAAAGGCGGAAACGGGCATGGTCATCCGCCCAATGACCTCTGAGGTCATGGAATTTTCGCAGCTCGGCCGTATGATCCGCGCCGTGCACTCCATCAACGCTGCTTCACCACCACCCCCTTCACCCTCGAGCCACGTGGGTGCGCTGTTGCGCGAATGGCGGGCAGCGCGGCGCTTGAGCCAGCTCGACCTTGCGCTCGAGGTGGGGATGTCGGCTCGGCATTTGAGCTGCGTTGAGACCGGGAAGGCGCAGCCGAGCCGTGAAATGGTTGCTCGACTCGCGGACGCATTGGATATGCCCCTGCGTGAGCGCAATACGCTGCTCGTCGCCGCCGGGTACGCAGCGAAGTACGCGGAGACCGACCTGGCGACCGCGCAGATGGCCCCGGTGCGGCGGGCCATCGAGTTCATCCTCAAGCAACAGGAACCCTATCCCTGCCTCGTCACCAATCGACACTGGGACGTGCTCATGGCGAACCACGCTCTGCTGCGACTGTTCGGTCGCATGCGCGGCGGGCCGCCCACGCACGGCAATGTGCTCCGGCAGGTGTTCGATCCCGCAGACATGCGCCCCCTCGTTGCCAACTGGGAAGTCGTCGCCGGCGATCTCATTCGCCATCTTCACAATGAAGTCGCCGCAGCCCCCTCGGACGCAAAAGCCCGGGCGCTGCTCGAAGAAGTCCTGGCCTACCCTGACATCCCCGCGGGCTGGCGAACCCGCGACCCGGAAGCAACACCATTGCCGCTGCTGACGACTGAATTCCACTGGGAAGGTGGAAAGTTGAATTTCCTGTCGACATTCTCCACATTCGGCGCCTCGCGCGATGTGACCATCGATGAGCTGCGCATCGAATGCCTATTCCCCGCTGATGACGCGACTGCTGCAGTTTGCCGAGCCCTGGCCGGCTGAAGCGGCGCGGCGGGCAACCACGCCGCCGGAAATGCAACCCGGTGTTGGTCTATCAACCGCCTTAGACTCGTTCAACTGGGCGACCAGTTCACCGACGATACAACCAACACCCTTGTCGCCGATCAGCGTCGCATGTTGGTTCATACAGACGTTCCCGCGGCCCTTCGTCTCATCGGAACACAGCGACAAATCCAGTACCTTGCGTGAGCTAAATCACGAAAGGGAGATCTCCGCTCATGCGTCGCTCGTCTATTTTCCTGTCCAGCCTCCTCATGTTGACAGGGCTCTATTCAAACACGTCGTCCGCCCAGATGAGCATGCTGCATGCCCAGGGCCGATCGATCGTCAACGCCCAGGGCCAGGTGGTCCCACTGCAGGGCGTCAATCTCGGCGGCTGGTTCGTCATGGAAAAATGGATGACGCCCCTTACCAGCGATTCCCTGGTTGATACCTACAGCGTCATGCAGAAGCTCGACCAACGCTTCGGGGTCGAGACCGAGCAGAGCCTCATCAAGACCTACCAGCAGAGCTGGATCACCACCACCGACCTGGACAACATCAAGGCTGCCGGCTTCAACGTCGTGCGCGCGCCGATATGGTGGGGTCAGTTCTACACACTGAATGACCAGAGCCCCGCCGGTTGGCGCGCGGATGCATTTGAAATCCTCGACTGGCTGGTCAATGCCTGCGCGGCGCGCGGCATCTACGTCATCATCGACATGCACGGTGTGGTCGGTGGGCAGAGCACCTCGGATGACACGGGTCGCTCCGGTCAGAACCAGTATTGGACCAACGGCAACTTCCAGGGCCAGACCGCCTACATCTGGTGGCAGATCGCCAACCACTACAAGGGCAATCCCACCGTCGCAGGCTACGACCTGATAAATGAGCCCATCGGGACACCGACCAGCGACACCGTGCTGAATCTCTATAACGAGCTCTACCAGAGCATCCGCTCGGTCGACCCGTCACACCTGGTGATCATGGAAGGGACCTGGGGGAACTGGAACTGGAACATGCTCCCGAACCCCAATGTGTACGGCTGGACCAACGTGGCCTACCAGATGCATGAGTACCAGTGGAACGGCTCGCAAGCGCAGGTTCAGCAGGGTGCGACCAATCAGGTCAATGACTTCAACAACCACGCCAGCTACAACGTGCCTGGCTATGTGGGTGAGTTCAACGACTTCGGCTATCCGGCCAGCACCTGGCAATTCACCACCAACGCCTGGAACGCTGCCGGGCTGAGTTGGACCGTGTGGTCCTACAAGTCCACCGCAGGGTTGATTCCGAATAGCTGGGGGTTGTACGACCCCAATCACTGGGCCACGACACCCAACATCTCCTCCGATTCCGCTGCAACCATCGCCGCCGACTGGCAGCAATGGACCACGCCGGCTACATTCAGCCTCAACACGGCGCTGGGGCTGCATGGGACTCAGAATGGCGGTGCCACGAGCATCAACACGGGTGCCTGGTACAACGTCGTCAACACGAATAGCGGGTCGTGTGTCGATGCCGCCAATCGCGCTACTGCGAATGGTACAGCAGTCCAACAGTGGGCCTGCGGGGCGCAGCAGACTAACCAGGAATGGCAGTTCCAATCGGCTGGCAATGGCGCTTACAGCATCACGATACGTGCCCAGCCCGGACAGGTGCTCGATGTCACCAACCGTGGCACCACCAACGGCAGCCTGATCCAGCTCTGGAGCAACGGCGGCGGAACCAACCAGCAGTGGACGCCAGTGTCAGTCGGCACCGGCCTATACAAGCTGGTCAACGTCGCCAGCGGCCGTTGCCTGGACGTACCCGCGGCCTCAACGGCCAACGGTGTCCAATTGCAAATCTACGATTGCAACGGCAGCGCCGCCCAATCCTTCAGCCTGTCTCAACAGCCCTAACAGCCCGCCGGGGCGTCAGTGCTTAGCGCTGGCGCCCTTTGGCGGAGGACTGCTCGCCTCGCCGGGCGCCTCAGGCGCTGAGTCTTTGGACGGTGGCGCGGACTCCTTGTTGTCGTTGTCTTTCGGCTGTGCACTCGGCGCCGCGTCTTTCGGGGCCGGTTGTGCGCTCGGCGCTGCATCCTTCGGCGCCGGCTGCGCGCTCGGCGCTGCATCCTTCGGCGCCGGCTGTGCGCTCGGCGCTGCATCCTTCGGCGCCGGCTGTGTGCTTGGCGCTGTGTCTTTCGGGGCCCGCTGCGCGCTCGGCGCCATGTCCTTGGCAGGCGCCGGGGACTTAGTAGGCGGCGCAGCGGCCTTAACTTTCGATGGAGGTGGCGCGGCATCCTTCGTCGCCGGCGCAGGCTGCTTGCTGGTGCCGCCTTTCGCAGGCGACGCCGAGGCTTTCCCTTGGGAAGCCTCGGCTGGCGCAGCCGGAGTCGGCTCCGTGTCGGCGTCCTTGTGAATCGGCAACTCGATATAGCTATCGCTATACCACCGTATCTTCACCGGCACCTTCCCATCCTCCACCGACTCCTCAGTCACCGCCCCGCCGGTACCATAGTTGATCTGCCGGTCGGGTCGCTTGGTCACCCCCAACACCACCACAACCCGGCTCCCCACCTCGAGCTTGCGGCTCGTCAGCCGATCGCTCTTGAACGTGAGTTGCTGGCGCTCACCCGCCCGCAACAGCTGCCGGGTCACCCGGTCATGCACATAGCTCGCGCGGATCTCGTACACCGGGTCATAAAGCTGCACGTAATCGCCACTGGGCAACAGCTCATACATGGCGATGGTCAGGTCCAGGTCCTGCTTGTTCACCGTAAAATCCAACTTCCCGGAGAACAGCCCGCTGAACTCCTGGCTGTGCTTCAACGGCTCGCTGACAAACACCACCGCATTACGCAATTGCAGCGCCCTGCTGACGATCCCGTTGGGCGGCGGCAGCACAGCATCGCTGCGATCCGCCAGATCAACCGTGTGCGGTACAAACTTGGTATCCGATGTCTTCTTCAAAGACAGCCGCCGAGTCTCCCCGCCCGTGGCCGGCGCAGCATCCAGGTAGAACTTCAGATTCCCCTTCCCCATCGCCTCAATCGAGGCCGCATGCTGCCACTCATTACTCCCCATCACCTGGTAATTGACCCGGTCGGACAGCGCAGCCGGCTTCTCAGCGCCCTTGAAGATGTGGTCAAACCACTGGTATCGCAACTCCCGCAAGTCAACCAGCGCCGTCTGATCCAACTGATAACCACGCAAGTTGGCAGGCGCGCCGTGCTGCATCGCCCCGTCATCGTACGGCCCGATCAACAAGGTATGGTCGGCGTGCGGATCGTATTTGAAGTGCTCGGTGAAGTAATACAACGTACCCACTTCACCGTTCGCGTAGTAGCCCGTCGTGGCCAGCACCGGAATCTTGACGTGCCGGAACTGCTCCTTGTACGGAATGAACTTCTGCCAGAAACGGTCGTAGCTCGGATGATCCAACCAGTTGTGGAAGATGGTGTTGTGCCCGTTGACCCGATCGATGTCACGATACGGCTTGCCGCTCGTATACCAGTCCTCATCGATCTGGCGCCAGAACGCATCATCATTGCAGGTCTTCTCGTCAAACCCATCCAGGTTGGCAACACACCCCGACCAGCGGTACCCGGCGTTGCGGACGATGTTGCCCGTCATCGGGAAGTCGATACCCGGCGCGTAAGTAGAATTCGTAGCAATCGCTTTCAGTGCGGGCGGCAAGTGCCTCGCAGTCGCAGCCCACTCGGTAAATGCGCTGTAGTTGCCGCCATACATGCCGACACGCCCATCACTCCACGGCTGCTTCGCAATCCAGTTGATGACCACACGCGCATCCGCCCCATCGAACTTGAAGGGCGTAACCGGCCCCCGGCTGCGCCGCTCACCGCGGGTGAAAGCCACGATCCCCACATATCCATGGGCCGCACATTCCTTGGCAAAGGTGTGCGAATCCACATAGATCGTGAACTCCAACAGGGCGGGGAGCGGTTTTGTTTCAGTGTTGGGCCGAACCACAACGGCTGAGATGTTCGCGCCATCCGGTGTCTTGATCAGGACATCCCAGTCGGTCACATAGCGCCGGCTGTCATCCTCTTCCTCCAACGCGGCCACGAGCGGATGGAAGCTTCGATAGGCGTCAAACTGCAGATACATCCAGACGAGATCGATGGCGTCCGCCTGAGGAATACTGCCTTTAGGCCGCCACTGATCAAAAGCGCGTTGCACCGAATCCCTGAGCGGCGCAACAGGTGCATCCAGGTAACTGGACAACAGGAACGCATCCGTGCCACTCAACGCGGAGACGATCGCGCGATAGGCAACACCGTAGGTCTTGGTGAAAGCCCCCTTATCCTCCGCCTCCCGAGACCGGGCATACGCATAAATGTCATAGACGACAGACCGGCCCACAGGCCGGCGAGCATCCGCGTTCTTGCGCCGGTCCCGCAATTGAACGCGCGTCTGCCAGGCTGCGGGATAGTTGCCGGCCACGAGCTGCAATCCCGACAGGTTGTGCAGGTACCTGTCCTGATCGTTCTCCTGGTACACCGGCAGGATGCGCTCGGCCAGGTCGCGCATGACCTTCGGAACCGACGGATCATTCGCAGAGGCCGGCGGCTTGAAGTCGAAATTCTGGGCGAGCGCAAGCGGCGCTCCCAGCAAACACACGAGCAGGAGCAGAAACGCCTTCATTGCCCGGCCTTCCTGGCGGGAATGGCGGTGAGCGTCACCGGCGACGGCACGAGATGCAGAACGCGATGGAACAGGGGATCGCGCGCCTGGGCGGCACGGCCTATGTGAATGATGCTCGTGTGCTCGAGCTCGTGGGAGAAGATGTCGGTCACTCGTTCCATGGCCTGGTCGTCCAGTCCTCCCAACATATCGTCTATGAGGAGCCAGGGAGGTGCCTGCATGACAATGCGCGCCAGGGCCAGGCCCAACTGCTCGTCCTGACTCAACTCCCGGTCCCAACGGCGGGTTTCGTTCAGGAGCGGCACCAGCCGTTCCAGTCCCATTCGGTTCAACGATCGCGTAAAGGACTCGTCGGGGAATTTCTCAGTCTCCAACGGATAGGCCAGAACCTCTTTCAGGGAACCGCGCGGCAGATAGGGAGTGCCGGTGGGGAGATAGAGCATCTCCTCGTCTTTCGGCCGTGCGATGGTGCCGGCACCCCACGGCCATAGTCCCGCCAGTGCCCGGAACAGCAGGGTTTTGCCGGTGCCGGGAGCGCCCACAATCAGCACCCGCTCACCCGCCTTGATGAGGACCTTGGTCTCTTTGAGCATGTCCGAACCAGCCGGGGACACGATCTCGAGATCGTTGATTGCGATCGCGCCCGGCTCCCCCTCCACGTACGTGATGCGACTCTCGAGCTCGCTCATGTCCTCTGTTGTAGACAGAGCGTAGCGGAAGCTCGCCACTCTCTGCAGAGTCGCACGCCAGTCGGCAATGATACTGAAGTTGTCGACGAACCAGCGCAGCGAGGATTGCGCCTGGGTGAATGCGGCGGCCGCCTGCATCAGACCGCCGAAGGAGATCTTTCCTGAGAAGTACAGCGGCGCGGCCACGAGGATCGGCGCCACGATGGTGATCCAGCCAAAGCCCGCCGTCACCCAGGTTAGATTGGTGAGGCCCCTGACCAGGCGGCGGGTCGCGGCCAGGACGTTATCCATGTGCATTTCAACCCGGCGACGTTCATCTTCTTCGCCGGCAGCCAGTGAAATGCCGTCGAGATGCTCGTTGATGCGCACCAGGGAGAAGCGCAGATCCGCCTCGCGGGCATAGCGTTCGGAGTTGCGATTGATGAGGCTGCCCCCAACCCAATAACTGAGGATGGATCCGAGCACCGAGTAGATCACCGCCGCCCACAACATGAAGCCCGGGATCTCGTAATCGCGATCGTGGAACCGGACCGTGAAGCCGCTCGACAGGGTCCAAAGAACGCCGGCGAAAATGCTGAATAGAATGGTCGCCTGCAGCAGTCCCGTCCCGAGGTCTGAGGACAACTCGCACAACTTGCGCGCATCCTCGTGCATGCGCTGGTCGGGATTGACGCCCATCGGACCGCCGGCGTTGGCGAGCCAGAACGCCCGGCGCGGCAACATCCAGTCACGCAGCAGGTCGTAGACGATTCCCTGCCGCAATTTGAGCTTCAACATCTCGACGACCCAGCGCTGGGCGACATTCAATATCAGGATGGCGGTGGCGATGATGAAGAACACGCCCAATTGATACATGAAGTCGTGCAGATCGCGCCGGGACAGCGCGTCGTAGAAGGGCTTGTTCCAACTGTTGAGTCGGATCTGGCCATAGGCCGTGGCGACAATGACCGCTACTGCTGCCACGCACAGCGCAACGAGCGTCTTGGCGACGGGCGAGCCGCGCAGCGCCCGGATCATCATGCCCACCTGCTGACCAAGGCCGGAAGCCGCCTTCTCAGCCGCAGCTTTCCTGGCGGCCGTTTCCTCCGCGCCCTGTTGTGGACTGCTCGTCATCGTGCCTGTTGTGCTACAACCGCGCGCCGCGCGGCCACGCAGGAGATGAAAGCCGCGTAGCTCCAGGCCAGCTGCTTGGCGGAAGTCTGTGCACCCGTACGCTGGTCAAATTGTTCAGACAACTCCCCATTCTCGGGCGTGTATTGACGGACTGTCTCGAGGAACGCATCGCCTTTACTCACCCAAACGGCGGCTCCCGCACTGTGCGCGGCCGCGAGGTAGCAGAACTCCGCTGCTCCCAGGGTTGAGAAATAATACGCGCCGCCGGAGAAGTAGACATCGCCCCGGTAACGTCCCATGGCCGGGGCCCGGTCAGCAGGTCGATTGTGATTGATTGGATAGGCCGAATCGAACAGATCTTCCAGGCGCTGCAGTGTCGCGTGCATGTGAGGATCGCGGACCGTGTGGGTCAAACCGTCACCCAACGCATGGATGGCTGCCAGGATGACCGCGATATCCAGCTCCTTGGTTGACTGCTGGCCGGATGCCAGCACCCGGGAGCGGTAGTGCCCTGCCTCCGGCAGCCAGTAACCATCGAGCACACACGCAATGACTTCCGCTTCCGCGCGATAGGTTCGAGCCAGGGCCGGCTCACCGGCCTCGTCCAGCCAGTCAGCCCCTTCCCGCAGCGCCGCCGCGGAAACGCACAGAGTGTAGTAGTGCTGACCGCTTTCCTCCTCCCAGATATCAAACGACGGCTCGCGCCAGTGCGCGGATGTAAACGCGAGGTCCGACCGAACCAACTCCGACACCAACGCCCGCAGCTCGACAGCGAAGGAGTGGATCCTGACCCATCTCAACACCGAGAGCGCCCGCAACGGCGCGCCATCGTGTTGGGGGCGCGTCCAGCTCGAGATATCGAGCGTGCCATCCGGATTGACGCGGGTTTCGGCGACCACCGAGTCACCATGAACGGCGCCCAGCTCCTTATCTTTGCGCAGATACTGGACGAATTCCGGCGTCACCTGGGCGCGCCACGCGGTCGTTTCGATGATTTTGCGCCCATCGAGCGCCTGCAGGTCGAGGCTGAAACGCACGAAGTCCTGGAAGTGCGTCACCGCCTGCGTGCCCAGGTCGCCTGCCTCAAACAACAGGCGGACGGCATCCATCACCACCGCGGAATCCCGGAACCAATGAAAGAAATAATCCGGATCCGGTTTCCAGTCCGCCAACACCGGCGAGGCGATGATGGATCCCTTCACGGGGTGGATGGTATGACCGAACCCCGGGCGCGACTTGACGAGCCCCACCGGCGAGACGCTGACCAGCATCGCCGCCGCCGAGCGCCGGTATTGTGCGTCGACCCAATGTTCGAATTCCGGGCTCATTTGAATTCCGGGCTCATCTGAGGTGCGGGCTCGTGAACCCCAAGCGCCGCAGGCCTGTCTGGACTTCCGGGATGCTCATGAAGAGCTTCCACAACAGGCCGGTCCGATGATTCTCCATCATGACGACGATCGGACCCTGATCGATGGCGATGTAGGTGTCAGCGTACCAGTTGCGCTGCTCACAAAACGCATCGGCAAAACCATACCGGCCCCACAACTGCTCACCGTGCTCGGACAGAAAGTGGCGCAGAGTGGTCATGACTTCTCCGGGCGCATAAGGAAGGCTCGAAAGCGCCGCAGTCGGTGAAATCGTGCCGTTGTCATTGTCAGGTGCATGCGCCGAGTAGCCGTCCGGATCGTCGCTGGCAGTGAGACCCCAACAGTCGGGGCCGTAGCCCTTGAAGTTGTAGGGATTGGCTACGCAGTGCGCCCTGTTGATGGCGACGTGGCGTTGGTTGAGGTCCCAGTAGTCGGCGTATTTGTCCTTGAGACCGCGGGGGTCGAGCCCGCAGAATGAATAGTGCGCAAAGAACAGCGGCCCGCCGTACGGCATGCCCAGCGGCAGCTCGATGTCGTAGTAGCGCTTGCCGTTGAAAAATCCATTACCGGAGGCGTAGCCGCGCTGGTAGACCTTCGCGTCGATGGGATATCGGGGCGAGCCCGCCGCCAGCACGTAAGTGATCAGGCATTCGTTCCAACCGCGGATCTCGTGATCCATGGCCCAGCCGTTGTTAGGGCTCCAATGCCAATAGAGGACCTTCCGTCCTCCCTGCGTGTACCAGTCCCACTCCACCTCCTCCCACAGCCAATTGACGCGCCCGCGGAGGGACTGTTCAGCTCGACCGTCTCCATTGAAATACTGCCGCGCACAGAGAAGCCCCATGCACAGGAATGCAGTCTCCACCAAGTCACCGCCATCGTCCTTGCGAAAGAACGGAATCGTGGCAGCAGTTCGTCCGTTCACGAAATGTGCGAATGCGCCGTGATAGCACGTCGCCGCGGTCAGAAGGTCCAGCATCCTGCTGATGCGATCGACGGCGGCTTCGCGTGTGACCCAGCCGCGCTCTGCAGCGACGATAATGGCCATGATTCCGAAGCCGGAACCGCCGATGGCGGATTTGTCGTCCGCTGCATCTGCACGTGTAGTACACCGGTCGGGTGCGAGGCCACTGACGGGATGGCCCCCGTCCCAAAAGAACTTGAAAGTCTGGCGTTGCACGACCTCGAGCAACTGCTCATCGGGCAATTGGGCCAGCGCGGCAGCTTCCATGGACTCTCCCACCTAAGACGATTCGACTCGCGATTTTGCCCTGTTTCCGCGAACATATGTTTCTTTGTCGGATGGGTTCGATGAATCGGAGCGAGAAACTGCTGTCACAGATGACCTTGGCGGAGAAGCTGGGGCAGCTCACGATGACGGCCGCGGGATATGCCGTCACGGGTCCAGTCATCGCCGGCGACTCGACCGAGGCAATCAAGAGCGGTGCCATTGGCAACCTCCTCAACCTCGTTGGGGCAGGGCCGGTTCGGGAGATGCAGCAGCTTGCGGTAGAGCACTCCCGGTTGAAAATCCCGCTGCTGATCGGCCTCGACATCATCCATGGGCATCGCACTTTGTTTCCCATACCGATTGCGGAAGCGGCCCTGTTTGATCCGCAAACATGGGAGGCCACCGCACGTGAAGCTGCGCGTGAGGGTTCGGCGGACGGACTCGCTATGACCTTCTCGCCGATGCTCGACGTCTCTCGAGACATCCGGTGGGGACGTACTGCTGAAGGGTCTGGCGAAGACACTTGGGTCGCTGTGCACATGGCACGTGCCAAGGTTAAGGGATACGAAGGCTCAGATCTCACTGCCGGCGACTCGCTGGCGGCGTGCGCGAAGCACTACTGTGCATATGCGCCAGTGCTGGCAGGACGCGAGTACGCGCAAGTGGATATTTCGGAGCGGACGCTGATGGAGGTGCATGTGCCTCCTTTTGATGCAGCGGTTACCGCGGGTGTGGCCACGATCATGCCCGCGTTCACCGACCTGGACGGTGTTCCGATGACCGCCAACAAGAAACTGCTGCGGCATCACCTGCGTGACCAACTCGGGTTTCAAGGTGTCATCGTCAGTGACTACAATGCGATTGCCGAGCTGATGCATCACGGTATTGCGGGAGATCTGGCTGAGGCAGCGGCGCTCGCACTGAACGCTACCGTCGACATCGACATGATGGCCGACGCATATCGCAAAGGCCTGCCGATCGCGCTCGAGCGTGGACTGGTCACTATGGCGCAGATTGATGAGTCGGTGCTGCGCGTGCTGCAGTTGAAGGAGCGGCTGGGGTTGTTTGATGACCCTTATCGCCGTGGTTCGCGACAGGAAGCGCCTGCTGTGCTGACCAAGCGGCGCGAGCTGTGCCGGTCCGTGGGTGCGCGCTCCATTGTCATGTTGAAGAATGATCGTGAGACGCTGCCGTTGCGCGGGAAGTTGCGTCGGTTGTGTGTGATTGGGCCACTGGGTGATGCGGCTATTGAAATGGGTGGATGTTGGGGGGCTGCCGGCAAGCCGGAAGACCGCGTCAGCGTGGTGACCGGTTTGCGCAGCGCCCTGCCCGGTACAGACATTGTGCATGCAGCGGGTGTTGCGTTTGTTGAGGGGGATGAGTCCGGAATTCCCGCGGCTGTTGATCTGTGCAACGACTCGGATGCTGTCGTGTTGTGCATTGGTGAGAAGGCCGACATGAGCGGTGAGGCGGCGAGTCGGGCGTTCCCCGAAGTGCCGCCACTGCAACGCGCCCTGGCAGAGGCGGTGTTTGAGCGAGCGCATCAGAAGGGCTTGCGGGTTGTTGTCGTGTTGTTTTCAGGTCGGCCGCTGGTGATTCCGTGGCTGGCCGAGAAGGCGGATGCCTTGTTGGCGGCCTGGTTCCTCGGCAACGAAGCCGGGAATGCCATCGCCGATGTTGTGTTGGGACGGACATCGCCGAGCGGCCGGACGCCGATGAGCTGGCCGCGAGCCATCGGGCAGATACCCCTATTCTACGGGGAGCGCCCGAGCGGACGACCGTTCAACCCGAAGGATCACTTCACCAGCCATTACATGGACGTGAGCAACGCCCCCTTGTACCCGTTTGGCCATGGGTTGACGTATGGGCGGTCAACGCTCGCCAATTTCGTTATTGCGTCGGACCGGCTCGCGGAAAAGGACACGCTCGACGTCCGCGTCGACGTAACCAATCAGGGCGCTCACGCCGCCGAAGAGACGGTGTTCCTCTTCATCCACGACAAGGTGGCGACCGTGACGCGGCCCGTGCTGGAGCTGAAAGGCGTCGGCAAGGTGACGCTGCGGCCGGGGGAGACCAAGACAGCGCGAATTACGGTGCCCGGCACCGAATTTCGCTTCCTGGGCCCGGACCTGGCCCCCGTCTTCGAGCCCGGTGAAGTCGAAATCCTGGTAGGCCCCTGCGCCGACCGAGCCCAGCTGCTGCTGCAAACAATCCGGCTCGTTTGAGCCCGCGCCGCCCAGTTTACTGCCGACTCGGCGACCGCAGGCCGCCATTTGGCCCCGCACTGACATGCGACGTGGCGACCGGCACCGCCGCCCACCTCACGTCACCGCGCCGTTCAGCGCACTTGGCCTGCCGCCGCCCAGCGGACGCCGTGGGCACCGGCCCAATGGCTGGCGCCGCCGTCACATTTAACATATTATGTCGCCACCACCCTCCGCCAGGTGGTGGACGCATCTGGAGACGCCCTGTGTCAGTAATGCGGCGGCCGCTCTTCCTCGGGAGTTCTCGGGGTGTAGGGCGCCTGCGCCGCGGATATTCGTTGCGCGAGCGCGTCGAGTCGGGCGCGCAACGTGGCTATCTCCTGCTGCTGTCGGTATACGACATCGCTGAGCTCGACGTTGGCGCTCTCCAGGAACGCAATTTTCGTTTCAATCCGCTCGATTTCTTCGCTGGTCATAACGACAGTGTAGCCGACCAACAATTAAAACCAAACTGGTGGTTTCCCTGTATCGGGAGCCAGCTCGGCGGGCACCGCAGAAGCTCGACCGCTGCTGCTGAAGAGCCTGTTTTTATAGGCTCTCAACACAAATCAAACACGTCAATCCAACCTCCAGCGTCGCGCACTGGCGACGTGTTTACCTGATGCGATCGGGCGACTACAGTTTCGCCCAGACCTTTGGTCTGCTACGGGGAATATCGTGAGCACGGGCAACATCAAGACTTGGCCGCATCGACATCGATTTACTGCTGAAGAATATAACTGGATGGCCGAAATCGGCCTGCTGAACGGGGAAGCCGCCGTCGAGCTGATCGAGGGCGAAATCGTCCACATGGCACCCATGGGGACGCAACATGGCAATGTGGTGGAAAGGCTGCACGCGGCACTCAAGACCGCCCTGGCCGGCCGCGCTGTCATCAACATCCAACGCGTGTTCCGTCTGAGCAACATCACCGAGGCACAGCCCGATCTGATCGTTCTGAAGCCGGGGCGCGACTATCATTCCGCGAAGTTTCCGACCGGCAGCGACACGCTGCTGGTGGTGGAAGTCAGCGACACCAGCTTCTCGTACGACCATGACATCAAGGTGCCGCTGTACGCCGCCCATGATGTTCCGGAAGTCTGGATCGTCGACCTGGAGAGCCGCTGCGTGCGCTTCTTCCGCAACCTGGTGAATGGCAAGTACACCGATGTGCAGGTCATCGGGGAGCCGTCACTCACCAGGCTGGCCGACTTCCCCGAGACCCAGATTGACCTCTCGGGGCTGCTCATCTGATTGAAGTTCGGTGGGGTATGCTGCAAGGAACGCAGCGGCGGGCCGCACGTGATTCAGTTCGCGTGCGGCCCGGCCTTTTGCAAGTCGAGCCCCACAGCGTGACTGCGCTGGAAACCCTTCCAGACTGAATTGCCGTTCGCGCCGGAACTGAACGCTGCGTATGGCGATGTATCTGTTGCAGGCCACGTTCCCGCATCCGCATCGGGCACCGGTACGTTCAGGTAGCTGTCGCGACTGACCTCGCCACGCACGTAGCGGTCGAGGAAGGCCGTGATGAAATGTGCATTGACGGCGTTGACACGCTCCGCCCGCCACACCGGATCCTCAAACCAGTCCTGATCCCAAAGTTTGGCGCGCATGGCATCGGGTGCCGGATTCAATCCGATCGAGTGCCCCGCCTCTTTGAATGTCAGCAGGTAGCGCTCAGCGTTGGTAGCGTTGTCGAAGATCATGCGGGCGCCGTTGCCGTAGCCGACCCGATGATCCAGGCTGCCCGCGATGAGCAGCAGGGGCGTGTTGATTCCCCGAAGTCCCTCGGCTCCCCACGCGGCAAGGGTTCCACCGCCCGCGGGGGCAATTGCAACAACCGCACGCACGCCTTTGACTGCGAGCGCACCGCTCTTCGACCCGCCGCGTGCGTAACGATTCAGAAGCGCACCGGGAACCATTGCCATGATGGGCGAGTTTGGATCCAGCGTCGCGCCGGCGGCAGTCAACACACCGTAGCCTCCCATTGAATAACCAACAAGAGCCACTCGCGAGGGATCGATGAGGTGCTCGCGGGCGAGGATGCCTTTCAGCGTTTCGGTGACATACGCAACATCGAGTGGACGTCGCACCAGCGGTTGAGCGAATTTGGTCTTGTCGGTGAGAGGTGGATCATCGTGGCGGATCGCTGCTACCACGTAACCCTTGGAGGCCAGGTTCTCGGTGAGCCATGTCATGGCGGCCGGCACGTTGCTGTTACCGTGCGATACGACCACCAACGGGTGAGCCTTGCCGGCCGGAGGCGCGTCTCTGACGGCTATGCCCGGAACGGTGAAGTTGGCCGGGGGAGCAGGAGGTTCGGAGGGCAGGCTCGCGGCGTAGGTCTCGCGTTTGGCACCTTCGGGGACGACCGCCGGGTACCAAAGGTCGACTGTCAACGCCCGGTCACCTTTCTGGAAGCTTCCACCCGCGAACGACAGCACGTCCTCCTGTTTCCGTTGGACCAGGGCCAGCGTTCGGACTCCTACAGCAGAATCCCCCAGCCGCGCGAGCTCAGGGGCATCGACTCCAAACTCACTGGGGGGGCCGGAAGGCCCGGCGAAGCACGGCACGAGCCGTGCAAAGGCGAGAATCAGTACTGGTAACTTCGCCTTCGGCCGCATGATCATCGGGATTCTAGCCGTTTTGTGAACAAAAGTGCGCCGCGCTGCCAACTTAGCGGTAACTTACGGGTCATGAGTCAGGTGTTGTTGGTCATTGTTATCGTGGCAGCAGTGGCCCTGCTGGTTACAATGCTTTCCGTGCGGTTGAAGAAGGCGCCCCGCCCGGCCCCCGGCCCAGCCGCACCACAACGAGCGGAGCGTGCGGCCGTCACAGATCCCGCCTCGCCGCCAACACCGTCACCCCTGCCAGCCGAAGACAAGGCATCTGCCACCATGTCATTCAGCGCGGCCGACCTGGATTTCGCGCAGATGCCAGGCGCGGAGGGTGTGGCCCCCGCCGGCGCAACCGCATCACCGGGTGCCAAGGGGGTGCAGAAACTCCAGGCTGCCGAAGTCTTCGCCAGGCTCTCTGACCTGGCCCTGGGCAAGGCCCGGCTGGCGGCTGCAGTGAACCCGGAGCATCAGGAAGTTGCGGAGGCGACTGCTCTCGCGCTGGAGGATGTGGCCACCCAAGAGAAGTACGCCCCTCGCCGGCCAAACATGTTACCGAAGGTGCTCAGCGCATCGAACGACGACAGTTTTTCGCGGCGCGATCTGGCGGCGTTGATTGCACGCGACCCGTCGCTGGTAGGTAACCTTCTGAAGATCGCCAACAGCTCCTTCTACCGGGTCACGCCGGAGCCGGTAGAGAGCGTCGACCGTGCGGTCGTGCTGTTGGGTACCGACGGCATCAGGTCGCTGGTCACGGCCGCGTTGATGCAGCCTATCTTTCGCATCGGCGGCGCGGACTTCCCGCGCTTCCCGGACATCGCTTGGGAACATACCTTCCGGGCAGCAAACGCGTCGGTCCCATACAACTTTCTCGTTGAGAAATCCGACCCAGCGGCCGCCGAACTGCTGAGCCTCGTCATGGGCCTTGCCAGCATCGTCGTATTTCGAGTCGTCGTGGACCAATACGCGAAGCACCCGAAGCTCCGCCCCGACGCAGGAATGGTCTCCTCGCTCCTCGACTCGCACTCAGCAACGGTTGCGCGGCGGATTGCGGCGAGTTGGGATCTGTCAGAGGCGACGATGTCCGGCCTGGACGGCCAATCGACCGCAACATCCAAGTATCCCACCTCGCTAGGCCGATCGATCTACTACGGTCGCCTGGTCGGCGCCCTCGCCGTCCTCAGAATCAAGCACGTCATCGATGACGAGTGCGCCAAGGCGTCCATCCCCGTCTCCACCATGCCCGAGCTCCAACTCGAGCGCATGTGGACCCGGCTGACCGCTAAATAACGCGGGCCGCCGCCACCTCGAAAATACTGCTTTCGTTCGCTAAAGCTCTACCCCGTCGGCACAAGTCTACGAGCCCCTGTTGGGCCAGCTCGCCGAACGGCGCGGACATCTGCAGGCCCTGGACCAACCGCAGCGCGTACTCGACATCCTTCAACCGCAACGCGGATGTAAACACGACGTTGCTGTCGTGATCCGCATCGGCCATGCGGCGAACATTACGCGCTACCTGCGGACTCGCCGCCTGCCCCGAGGACACAGCCTCGACGACCACATCCAGATCCAACCCGGCCCGCTGCGCCAGCGCCATCCCCTCGGCCGCCGCCGCAATCTGCACCGCCCCCATCAGATTGATAATCAACTTATAAGCAGTACCGGTACCCACGGTACCGAAACGCAGAATGCGATTGGACATCGCCCCTAGCAGCCCTCGCGCGTGAGCCAGGTCAGCTTCCTCGGCACCAACCAGCAACGTCAGTGAGCCTTCAGCAGCCGAGGCAGGCAACCCCGTAACCGGACAATCGATGTAGCGCAGCCCGCGACCGGTAACGGTACGAGCAAGCTCGACCACCCACTCGTACGAGAGCGTCGAACACTCAACAGCCATCACACCAGGGGCAAGGCCCGCAGATAAAACCCCCTCTTCCCCAAGCCAAACCGCCTGCGAAGCTGCATCGTCAGACACCATGGAGAAAATCGCGTCCACTTCGTGACAAGCGTCCGCGGGAGAACGAGCAAGGCGCGCTCCAGAAGCCACGAGCGCGTGAGTCTTAGAGGCAGTCCGATTGTAAACACTGACCTGATGCCCGGCGGCGAGCAGGCGCCCCGCCATGCCGGCCCCCATCATGCCCAGCCCGATAAAGCCAACCCTCACCGCGGGCTGGCTGCAACCAACCTGGGCGGATCGTCCGTCATGGCAACCAGCGCTATGTACGTCGTGTCATCCAACCGGAACGTAATTTCCCGCTTGGCCGGATTGCTCGTACGCAACAACATCTCCGCGCAGGACACGTTCTTCGCCTTCGCGCGCTCAACCTCAGCCGCATGAGCCTTGCACAGCTCATTGGCCGAGTCGATGATCTTCACGGCCTGCGTGTAGTGACCTGGATTCGATTGGCGCAGCTGCGCGAGATCCGCAGGGCCATTCAGATGAACGACACTGTCGCCAGCCCAAGCCGTCGCGGCGACTAAAGCCATCCCCAATGTCAGCGCAACTCTTCGCATGATGAAGCCTCCTACAATGCGAGCGATTTTACTTCCCGCCCCAAAGGGTCGCCAGAATGAACGCGCCCGAGGCCACGCCCATCACTCCGGTTCCCGCCCAGCCCAGCACCTTCCACACGCCGGAGATCTTGAACTGTCCCATGACCCTGGAGCTGGTGGTGAGCAGCATCAGCAGCGCCATGACCGGAACCGCCACAATACCGTTCAAGACCGCCGACCACACCAACGCTTTCACTGGATTCAGCTCAAACACATTGGCCGCGGCGCCGAGCAATGTCGCCAGGGCGATGGCCCCGTAGAACGCCTTTGCATGCAGCGGCTTTCGGGCGAGCCCCACAGGCCACCCCCGTGCCTCTCCCAGCGCATAGGCCGCGGACCCGGCGAGTACCGGTATGGACAGCAGACCCGTCCCGATAATTCCAATCGAGAACACAATCGCTGCTGCATGCCCGGCGAGCGGTTGCAGCGCCTCTGCCGCCCGGGCAGCGCTGTCGACCTCAGTAATGCCCGCCTGATGCAGGGTAGCCGCGGCGGTTACCAGAATGGCCAGAGCCACGAGATTGGAAAAGCCCATGCCCACCAGGGTGTCCAACTTGATGCGGGCCAGCGCATCCGGACCCTGGCCTGGATCTTCATGCAGGGGGCGGTCCAATGGCTCGGCCTTGGTGTCCTCCACTTCCTGGGCGGCCTGCCAGAAAAACAGGTAGGGGCTGATGGTGGTGCCGAGGATTGCCACCACCGTGAGCCAGAATTCCCGCTCAAACGACAGGCGCGGCCAGAACATCCCTTCGGCAAACTCCAGCCAGTTGACGTGTACGACACACACCGTGCCGACGTACGCGAACAGCGATAGCGTCAGCCACTTCAGAATGGACACATACCGCTGGTGCTGGAAAAAAATCTGCCCCAGCGTACAGACGAGGCCAAACCCGAAGACGTACATCCAACCGGGTACCTCTGGCAGCAACAGGCGACCCGACTCGGCCATGGCGCCGAGGTCGGCGCCAATGTTGAGGGTGTTGGCGGTGAACAGCAGGGCGACGATCGCCAGCACCAGCCAGTTGGGGTAGTGCTCGCGCAATACGCCCGCAATGCCCTTGCCTGTAGTGCGCCCGATGCGGGCGCTGATGGCTTGGATGGCTACCATCAGCGGATAGGTGAGCAGCAGGGTCCAACCGAGTTGGAATCCGAACTGAGCGCCCGCCTGGGAGTATGTTGCAATGCCACTGGGATCGTCATCCGCGGCACCCGTAACGAGCCCAGGCCCAAGCGCCTTCCAGAAGCGCGGCGCGTCAGCCATAGATGGTGTCGTGGATGAACCGCAGCTTTTCTATGACAGGGGGTGACAGCACGAACGGATAGCTGTCCGCCAACCCCAACCCCCGGTTGAGGTTGTTCAGCACATAAGTCAGGGGCATCCAGTCCTCAACCATCCGGTCAAAGTTGTGAGACCGCGGTGACAGCGGGTTGGGTGGAGTCTTCATGGACGGCTCATCGGGCCGTTTGGGCTTCAATGACAGGCCAACCGCGGCCGCGGTCTCGAGGGCGTCCGTCATGTGCATGAAATGCGCCCACGACTCGGCCCAATCCTCCCAGGGGTGGCAGGTTGCGTAAGCGCTGATGAAGTCGTTTTCCCAGTTGGGCGGCGGGCCGTTCTGGTAGTGCTTCTGCAGGGCCTGCTGGTAATCCGCCCGCTCGTCGCCAAACAACTGGCGGAAGGCATCCAGCCGCGGACCGACCTTGATGAGGCGATCCCAGTAGTAGTGGCCGATTTCGTGGCGGAAATGCCCCAGCAGCGTCCGGTACTGCTCGTTCTGGAGCTGGCGTTGCTGCTCGCGTCGGACATCGTCCGCTTCGGCCACATTGATGGTAATCAGGCCGTTGTCGTGACCGGTGAGCACCCGGCGGCCATCGCCGCTCGCCGGATCCTCCAGAAATTGAAATTCAACCCCCGTGTCGTTCGGGTCGGTGACGTCGTTCTTACCGGCCACCGGGAGGCCGAAGCCCAGCAAAGTGTAGACGAGCCGGCGCTTGGCGACTTCCAACCGGTACCAGGCGAACGAGTTGCCCGGTGTCGTCAGGTCGGGGATAACATGCGTTAAGCGACAGGAGCGACACAAGGTCTGCGGATCCTCCTGGGACACCGCCCAATTGCAGACATTCTCCCGGTCGTAGTTGGCACACAGGCGATAGGCCTGGTCCTGGCCACCCGGCCCCTCATAGCGCCACAACCCATCCTCACTCGGTTGAACGGCCGCGATCAGATTGCGGTCGGGCAGGTAGGCGAGCGCGTGGCCGCAGTTGAGGCAGCGGATGTTTTCGAAGAAAACGAGATGCTGGCAATGGGTGCAGTGGAAGGTTTTCACATCGGTCCTGAGTTTCGATCAGCGGTTCTGCGAAGGGCTCATAGCTCACCTCGAGGCCCAGTTGGGTCGGCCGGTCGCAAGTCTCGCGCCCGCGGGCGCGATCTCGCGGCCCCGGCTCAGCAGCAAGGAACTGTCAGCACAGCCATTCGTTTCCATGGCAACCAACATTCGAGGGGGCTACCGTGGAAACATTAACCGCGCACCGGACGACCGGCCTGGATCCCATCCTACCGGCCACGCCGGAATCTTCCGTTTCTGCGGTAACGTGGCCCGCCATCTTCGGTGGGGCCATTGTCGCCGCAGCCGCGTCGATCGTGCTCGTTGCGCTCGGGTCAGGTCTTGGACTGGCGAGCGTTTCTCCCTGGCGCGACACCGGTGCATCGGCAACGGGGGTCGCATGGATGGCCGCCGCCTGGCTGATTGTAGTGCAGTGGCTGTCGGCGGGATTGGGTGGTTACCTGGCAGGGCGCCTGCGGACGAAGTGGGCTAACACCCACACGCATGAAGTGTTCTTCCGGGACACCGCGCATGGGTTTATTACATGGGCGCTTGGCACGGTTATCGTGGCGGGTGTCCTCGCTTCCGCAGTCGGCTCCGCCATCAGCGGCGGGGTGCACGCGGCGGCGGCAGTCGGTGCCGGGGCGGCTGCAGGCGCCGGTGGAGCTGCGGCCACCCAAGCAGCGAACCAAGGCGCTGGCGCCTCGGGTGCGGGGGCATCAGGCGTTGGCGCATCGCCGATCCAAGCGACATCCGCGTTGGCCACCTATGACATGGACCTGTTGTTCCGCTCATCCCAAACAACATCAACCGCCCCTACAACGGACGCGAGAGCAGAAGCCGCGCGCATTCTCGCCAACGGCGTTGCAACAGGCGATGTGCCCACGACCGATCGCTCCTACCTGGCGGAGTTAGTCGCCTCGCGAACGGGAATTTCGGCCGAGGAAGCACAGAAGCGAGTAGACAATGCAATCGCCCAGGCGAAAGCGGCTGATCTGAAGGCGCGTGATCTGGCCGACAAGGCGCGGAAGGCCGCCGCAGAGACATCCATCTTTACGGCGCTGTCGATGTTAGTCGGCGCATTCATCGCGTGCATCGCCGCAGCGTTGGGTGGTCAACGCCGCGACCTCCACGCTTAGCCGATAGTGACACTGACTGGGCAGTGATCACTGCCCAGGATGTCCGGATGGATCTCGGCACTCTTCACCTTCGACTTCAAAGCACCTGAAGTCAGGAAGTAATCAATTCTCCATCCCACATTGCGCGCCCGCGAATTGGCGAAGTTACTCCACCACGAGTAATGCCCGTTACCCTGCTTGAACAGCCGGAACGTATCCACAAACCCGGCGTCCACCATATTCTGAAAACCTTCACGCTCCTCAGCCGTGAAACCCTTCTTCCCGCGGTTCGGCTTTGGGTTGGCGAGATCCAACTCAGTGTGAGCGACGTTCAAGTCACCACAGAACACCACCGGCTTTTTCTTCTCGAGTTGCTTCACGTACGCAAGGAACGCCGGATCCCAATGGCCATGGCGTAATTTGAGACGACTGAGGTCGTCCTTTGCATTCGGCGTATACACCGTCACCACAAAGAAGTTCTTCAACTCAGCGGTGATGACGCGCCCTTCCTCGGCGCTATCGCGCTTCAGCTCGTCAGCGAACTCGTATTTCCTGGCAAATTCAGTGGGAAAGCCGTTGATGACGGCAATCGGCTTTTCCCTGGTAAAGATGGCAGTGCCTGAGTAGCCCTTCTTGACGGCGGAATGCCAGAACTCGTGATACCCCGGCAGATCGATCTCAATCTGCCCCCGCTCGGCCTTCGTCTCCTGCAGGCACAGGACGTCCGGCTTGTGGCCTGCGATGAACGGCTGAAAAAGACCTTTTTTGAGGACGGCGCGAATGCCGTTGACGTTCCAGGAATAAAGCTTCATGGAACGAATTATCGCCCTCTCTTGCCCGCCTTATCCAGAGTCGCGAAATCCTCATCGGAAAGGTCGATGTCCACACCGGCGACATTCTCCTCGAGGTGCGCCACCTTCGAGGTGCCCGGAATGGGCAGCATCACCGGGCTGCGTTTGAGCATCCAGGCGAGCGCCACCTGGCTGGGCGCTGCCTGGTACTTCTTAGCCATCGTGTCGAGCACCGAGCCGGGAGCGGCCAGATCGCCCGCGGCCAGGGGGAACCAGGGGATGAACCCGATTTTGTGCTCCGTGCAGTAATCCAACACGTCCTCACTGCCCCGGTCCACCAGGTTGTAACGGTTCTGAACCGTGGCCACCTTGAAGACCTTCGACGCCGCTTTGATGTCGGCCACCGACACCTCACTCAAGCCCGCGTAACGGATCACGCCCCTTTCGAGCAACTGCTCGACTGCTCCGAACTGCTCATCCCGCGGCACCTTCGGATCGATCCGGTGCAACTGCCACAAGTCAATGCGCTCCACCCCCAGCTTGCTGCAACTGGTGTACGCCTGTTGAATGAGGTACTCGGCGCGGCCGAGCGGCGTCCATTGATCGGGTCCCGTGCGCGCCAGGCCCGCCTTGGTGGCGACAAAGACATCCTCGTACGGATGCAGCGCTTCCCGAATCAACTCCTCCGCCACATTGGGTCCATAGGAGTCGGCGGTATCAATGAAATTGATTCCGAGCTCGGGAACCCGCTTCAGGGTGCGGATGGCTTCAGCGTGATCATCAGGAGGTCCCCAGATACCGCGGCCCGTCAGCCGCATGGATCCAAAGCCCAGCCGAGCCACTTCCATATCCGCACCAATGCGGAACTTGCCGGATTTCGCAGCAGATACAGCCATTAGCGCAACCCCCGCCGATGATTTTATTTAGCGTAACATGGGCCTGCGGCGCAAGGCCTGCCTCTTCGGAAGTAACCATCATGTCTACAGTCTGGCCAGAGCTTCCCGCCTATCCCGCCTGGCGCGACACACAGGCAACGCTGCAACTGTGGACCCAGATCGTCGGCAAGATCCGCCTGAGCCAGACTCCCTGGCTGAATCACAGTTGGCACGTAGCCCTGTATGTCACGTCCCGTGGACTGACAACCTCGCCCGTTCCACACGGCGATCGCACCTTCGAAATCCAATTCGACTTCATCGCGCAACAACTCATCATCAACGTGAGTGACGGCGCGACTCGCACCTTCCCGCTGCGACCGCAGGCTGTTGCCGACTTCTACACGGAAGTCATGACAGCGCTGCAAGAGTTGAACGTGCCTGTGAGAATCAGCGAGCACCCCTGCGAGATACCCGGCGCCATCCGCTTCACCGACGACCGCATCCACCAGGCCTATGACCACGGCCCGGCCCAGCGCTTCTGGCAGGCCCTGATCCAGATCGACCGCGTTTTCAAGCAATTCCGCACCGGATTTGTGGGCAAGGCCAGCCCGGTGCATTTTTTCTGGGGCAGCTTCGATCTGGCGGTCACCCGCTTTTCAGGCCGCCGGGCGCCGGCCTTTTCGGGCAAAGTACCTGGGTTGAATCCACGAGTAATGCAGGAAGCCTATTCACACGAAGTCAGCAGCGCAGGCTTCTGGCCGGGCGGCGGTGGAATCGACTACGCGGCGTTCTACTCGTATGCGTACCCGACTCCGGCGGACTTCAAAAACCAACCCGTCAAACACGGAACATTCAACGAGACATTGGGGGAATTCATCCTGCCGTACGATGACGTACGCAAAGCATCGAACCCCGACGCAATGCTGCTCGAGTTTCTGCAGAGCACCTACGAGGCCGCGGCCGAGACCGCCAAGTGGGATCGCAACGAGCTCGAATGTCCGCTGGGTGAGCCTAAGGAACCGCGCACATAGAGGAGCGGATCAGAAATCGCATGTTGGTCGGCGCCTCGACGGAGAAACTGGCGCCCCGTCCCGGCACAACATCGACCGTCCAACGCGTGTGCGCCCAGCGCCTGTACTGCTCACGGTCCATCCAGAACTCACAGCCGGCGATCTCACCCACTTTGACATCAACGCCTCCCAGCTTGAATTCACCCACTGGAAAGCACATCGGGGCGCTGCCGTCGCAGCAGCCCCCCGATTGATGAAACATCAAAGGGCCGTGTTCGCGCTTGAGCTGCTCAATGAGCTTGCGGGCCGCATCGGTCACACCGACACGGCCCGGGTCGAACTCAACCACATTGCTGTTCGAGTCGTCAGCCATCAGAAGAAGCCTAACGCCTTCTCGCCGTAGCTGACCAGCACATTTTTCGTCTGCTGGTAGTGATCCAGCATCATCTTGTGCGTCTCACGTCCAATACCCGACTTCTTGTAACCGCCGAACGCTGCGTGCGCGGGATACGCGTGATAGCAGTTGGTCCAGACGCGGCCGGCCTTGATGCCCCGCCCGAAGCGATACGCCTGGTTGATATTGCGCGTCCAGACTCCGGCACCCAGTCCATACAACGTGTCGTTCGCGATCTCCATCGCCTGCTCGGGAGTATCAAACGTAGTCACCGACACCACCGGCCCGAAGATCTCCTCCTGGAACACACGCATCTTGTTGTGTCCCTCGAAGATCGTCGGCCTGATGTAGTAACCGCCCGCGAGATCGCCCGACAGCTTGTTGGCCGAGCCGCCGGCCAGCACCTTCGCGCCTTCCTTGCGCCCGATGTCCAGGTACGACAGGATTTTCTCGAACTGATCGTTCGAGGCCTGGGCACCGATCTGCGTGCTCATTTCGTACGGGTCGCCCTGTTTGATGGCATCGACCCGTTTGACCGCGCGCTCCATGAACCTGTCATAGATGGACTTCTGCACCAGCGCGCGCGACGGACAGGTACACACTTCGCCCTGGTTCAGGGCAAACATCGCAAAGCCTTCCAGCGCCTTGTCGACAAACGAGTCATCCTCACTCATCACATCGGCGAAGAAGATGTTGGGTGACTTGCCACCCAGCTCCAACGTCACCGGGATGATGTTTTCGGAGGCGTACTGCATGATCAGCCGACCGGTGGTCGTCTCACCGGTGAAAGCGATCTTGTTGATACGCGGGTTGGAAGCGAGCGGCTTGCCGGCCTCGAGACCGAAGCCATTGACGATGTTGAGCACACCCGGGGGCAACAGGTCCTGGATGAGCTCCGCCCAAACCACTATCGACAGCGGTGTTTGTTCCGCCGGCTTGAGGATTACCGCATTGCCCGCGGCCAGGGCGGGGGCCAGCTTCCACGCGGCCATCAGGATCGGGAAGTTCCACGGAATGATCTGGCCCACGACACCGAGCGGCTCGTGGAAGTGATACGCAACCGTGTCATCGTCGATCTCGCCGATGGAGCCTTCCTGGGCACGGACGCAGCTCGCGAAATACCTGAAGTGATCGACCGCCAGCGGAATGTCGGCGGCCAGGGTTTCGCGGATCGGCTTGCCGTTGTCATAGGTCTCGACGGCGGCCAGGAACGGCAGGTACTGCTCCATCCGGTCCGCGATCAGGTTCAGCGCACGGGCGCGAGCGGCCACGGCCGTTTTGGCCCAGCCTGGGGCGGCGGCGTGCGCCGCATCGAGGGCGCGCTCCACATCTTCGGCCTGTGAACGCGGGATCTGGCAGATCACCTGGCCCGTCGTCGGCGAGACATTGTCAAAGTAGCCGCCCTTGACGGGGGCCACCCATTTGCCGCCGATGAAATTCTCGTAGCGCGAGCGCAGCGCAAGGGTTCGCTCCAGCCCCTTCAGGTGCCTGCTGAACGAGGTGCTTTGACGGATATCGGGCTCCTGGGCCTGTGCAGGCTGCGAGGCCCGAACGGGGTTTGGACTACTCATCTCTTGGATCTCCTGGTAACCGGCGGCGGTGCGGGAGTGCAGAGCAAAGGACATACCAGTGTGGAACGGCGACTCCACTGCTCCCTGGACGCCGGAACGGTGGAACCGGGACCAGCCGTGTGTGTCATATCCGGTATATATGTCAGCGACCCCTTGACACAGATGCCGTCCGGCGTAGTTTTAAAATGACGGTGAGGGGGCGAGGAGAATGAGAGTCGATCGACGCAATACCGGGCTGCTGCTGCCTTCCGATCCCGTCCCCCACGCAGACCTCGTGATCCGCGTTGCCGGGTGCGGCACGTACGAGCCTGCGGCCGCCGCGTTGGCGCCCACGATCGGCGTGTCGTGGCGCCGTTGCCTCAATGACTTCAATCTCGATCCCGCGGTGGACTATCAGCCCACGGTGGTCGATCAAACCCGGATCAAGGATCTGCAGGCCGAGCACGAAGAGCTGGTGCAGATCGCACGCGCGGAAATGGACTCGCTCTATGAGCAGATTTCCGGTTCGGGCTATGCGCTGCTGCTGGCGGATACCTCCGGTGTGATCCTGTGCGAGAAGATCGATCCAACTCTGAAGCGCATGTTCATCCAGGCAGGTTTGATCGTGGGTGCGCAGTGGAGTGAGCAACGCGAGGGAACCAACGGCATCGGTACCTGTGCCGCCGAATCGCGTCCCATCACGATCCATCAATCAGATCACTTCCGCTCACGGCACATCGGTCTGTCCTGCTCCGCGGCTCCGATCCATGATCCTTACGGGCAGGTCGTCGCTGTGCTCGATGCCTCCAGCGTGAGCGCGGAAGGCACTCGCGAGTCACAGATGCACACGATCGCTCTCGTCAATGCATCGGCCCGTCTCATCGAAAAATGCCTGTTCCTGCGCCGGCACCAGGGCGATGCGCTGTTACGTTTTCACCATCGCCCCGAGTTTGTCGACCTGTTGCATGATGGCGCGATGGCGGTTTCCTCGGACGGCATCGTCGTCGCCACCGACATGACCGGACTGCGATTGCTCGGAGCGAAGGATCACAAGGACATTGTCGGCCGCTCCATTGCCGATATTTTCGATGCCACCTTCGATGAGCTGGTGGCGAGCTCCTCGTCGAGCCGTCGGGCCATGTACGAGTTGCGTGACAACCTGCATGGGCGCCGGTATTTCGCGAGCCTGGGTGGCGCGGGGCAACACAACAGCCAGTCGCGCGTTACGCCTGCGATTGCTACACAAAACGGGGCCGGCCGCGCGGCCATTCGCGTCTCAGGAGCCCATTCGGAGACCGTTCTGACATTGCAGGATCTCGCCGGCGTTGATCCGCTGATGCTGCGCAACATACGCAACGCTCAGCGCGTCGCCGACTGCGCGGTGTCAGTGTTGATCCGGGGCCCCACTGGTTCGGGCAAAGAGGCTTTTGCCAGGGCGATCCATCTGGCGAGCAATCGCGCGCGGCGCGCCTTTGTCGCGGTCAACTGCGCGGCAATCCCCGAGTCACTCATTGAAAGCGAGTTGTTCGGTTACACGGCCGGGGCCTTCACGGGCGCGCGCCGCGAAGGCATGCGTGGCCGGATCGCGCAGTCCTCGGGCGGCACGTTGTTCCTCGATGAGATCGGGGACATGCCGCTCACCCTGCAGACCCGATTGCTGCGGATCCTGGAAGATCAGGAAGTGACTCCCCTGGGCAGCGAGACGTCCGTGAAGCTCGACCTGCGGGTGATCTGCGCGTCCCACCGGAACCTGCGTGAGTTGCTCAACCGTGGGATGTTCCGCGAGGACCTTTACTACCGCCTGAACGGAATCACACTCGAGCTGCCCGCGCTGGCCGCTCGTCGGGACAAGGAAGCCCTGATCCGCAAGTGCATTGCCAGCGAAATCCCCGGGGGGAGCAGCGCCTCCATTGAAGGTCCGGCGCTGGATCGCCTGGCCAGCTACAACTGGCCCGGCAACATCCGCGAGTTGCGCAATACGATCCGCACGGCGATTGCCATTTGCGAGAACAGTGTCATCCGCCTCAGCGACCTGCCCGCGGAGATCACCCATCCCGGGCGCCAGACGGCCGCCCGGAGCGAACAGGACATCTCTCTGGAGCATGCCGAAAGGGAGGCCCTGCTGCGCGTCATCGAGATGAACGACTGGGTCATGAGTCACGTCGCCACGCAGTTGGGCATCAGCCGCAACACGCTTTATCGTAAGATTAAGCGGCACGGGATTCCCCTGACCCGGAACTGAAGAGGAAAGATGTATGAGCAAGGGCATGGACAAGAAGAAAGAGACCAAGAAGGAAGCAAAGCGCACGCCTGAAGAGAAGCGTGCTGCGAAGCGCGAGAAAAAGGAACAGCGGCGCGGCTGATCCGGTGGTTCAGGTGCCCTCAGGGCACCTGAACTTGCACCACCTCTCCCGGATGCGCGGCTGATCCGGACACGATCACCAGGTAGCGACGCATCGTCGATGCCTTCACTTCCACGATCTGCCGAATGGGCCCGATGGCGTTCACAATGGCGGCCCCCGTCGTGTTCGTTGCAAACGACGCAAGCGGCTGCAGGGCTCCGGTTCCGTCCGGCTTTTCCACCAGCGCCAGCAAATAAGGCTGCTTCGGCTGTAATCCCGTAGCGGATACCTGCAGGACCTGCAACAAACCCTGGTCAAACAGTGACACGCTGGTCGGTGCGGATGCAGCACCCGCAGGTGCCATCGTGAGGTGTGCCACCTGCCCCGCAACACCCAGCGGCTGCAGTCCCTGCGCTCCACTTCCCTCGGTCACCGCCCCCGGAACGTAAACAACCGCCTGCGGCCCCTGCCCGATCGGCACTTCCCCGATCACCTTGTTGGTCGTCGTGTCGATAGCAATCAAACTGTCGCCGTTCTCGAGTCCCACGTACATGCGCTTGCCGTCACCGGATGGCCAGAGTCCGTGCGGCAACTTGCCGACCGGTACCGTTGCGACCTGGACGCCATCGGATACCCGAAACACCTTCACCACATTCAAGCCACCGACGGTCACGTAGGCATAGATCTGCTTGTTTGTGCGGGCAAAGTTGACATGGTTGGTAATAGGACCGGTATCGATGGCGCGCAGCACGGAAAACGGCGGCCTCGCATCGAACACCTCCGTCTTGCCGGTGTCCTTCAACGTCATCCACACCTGCTTGCCGTCCGGCGTGGCCGCGATGTTGGGACAGAACGCGCTCACCTGGGCAACGCGGCCGACAATCTGGTGGTCCGCGACCGTGATGACCACGGTCTCGGGATTGAATGATGAGCAGACATACGCGTACTTCCCATCCGGAGAAAAAATCTGCATCCCCGGGCCGCTCGGCACGGTGATCCGGGTTTTCTCTTCGTAGGTCCTCGGATCGAGGACGGCGATGTAATCCTCGCCGCGCACCGTCACCCAGAGCTCATCCCCGTTCGGAGTAAAGAACGCCTCGTGGGGCGAGCGGCCCAGATAGGTAGTGTGCTTGATGGCATTGGTGTTCGTGTCAATGAAAGTCACGGAGTTGGAGCCGATCGACACCACCGCCAACGTGCGATGGTCGGGCGAGAAACCGAGGCCGTGAACCAGCAGTTGCCCGCGATACAGGGGGCTGAAGTTGCCCGGCGACGGATCGCCCAGGCGGATCACGCCCAGCAGCGTGTTATCGGCGGCATCCGTGACCGATACGGTGTTGGAAAACTGTTCGGCGGCGTACACCCGGTCGCGGTGGGTGATGGGAATTTCAGGCGCCGAGATCGGGCCCGGGACCTGGCCCGCAAAGGCGCTGCCCGCGACCCACGCCAGCGCACACAGCGGCACCCTCATTTGTGGGTATCCCGGATTGCCTGACGCATCACCGCGATCTCCTGTGTCTGATCCACGATGATCTCCTGTGCAATGCGCCGCAACTGCTCATTGTGTCCATACCGCAACTCCGCCTGCGCCATCTCAATCGCGCCCTGGTGATGCGGCACCATAGTCGCAACGAAATCCCTGTCAACGTCTCCGCTCGGCGTCACTGCCATTGCAGCCATCATCTTCGCCATGGCGGCCTCATTCTCCTTCAGAAACGGCGCTTCGGCCTCGTCAGCCGCCAGAACGAGCGTGCTCGCGATGAGCACCATCGAGCCGAACAACCCCTTGTGCATATCCCTCAAACCTCAATCTTGCGAGCGACTTCCACGACGTTGCGGGACGGCAGACGAAAGCGGTCAACCACTTTGACGGCATTGCGGAACAGAAAGGCAAACAGCGGCAGGCGCCAGTGAGCGAGCCGCCCGTGGCCGGGCTTGCGCACGATCAGATCACGCGCTGCAAAATAGACACCGCCGTCGGTGTCGAGTTTCGGATCGAGATGCTTCAGGTTGGTGAGAGCCCGGCACAGGTCCGGGATCTCCATGAAGCCGAACCTCGTGACGGCATGCCAGATGCCCTCGGCAATGTGCTCCGCTTCGCAGCGCCGTTCAGGTTCAACCCGCGGCGTCTCTTCGAATACAACGGTCAGCGTCACCACCCGCTCGTGCAATGAGCCCATGTGTTCGACGTGATAGATCATCAGCGGCGGAATCGTTTGGGGTGATTTCGTGAGGAAGATTCCCGTCCCCGGTACCCGCGGAATCTTGCCTGCAGCCAGGTCGGCCAGGAATTTGCGCGAGTCCTCTGCTGATCCCGCCAGTGCGTCATGCACGCAGTCCAGACCGGACCGCCAGGTGCTCATGATGAAGAAGATGCCGGCACCCAGAGTCAGTGGCAACCAGCCGCCTTCCGCGATCTTCAGCAGATTTGCTGAAAAAAACGCAAGGTCCACGATGAGGAAGACGCCGGCGACAGCGAGCGACACTCCGAGCGACCACCGCCAGATCCGGCGCATGGCTGCGTACAGCAGGCAAGTGGTCAGTAACATGGTGGTCGATACAGCCGTACCGTACGCGCCCGCCAGCTTGTCCGAGCTGCCGAATGCCACGGCGATCGCCACGGTGGCAATCATCATCATCCAGTTGACCGCAGGGACATAAATCTGTCCGTAGGTCTCATCCGAGGTCTGCCGGATGTTGACACCGGGAAGCCAGCCGAGTTGCATGGCTTGCCGGGTCATTGAGAACGAGCCCGTGATAATGGCCTGGCTCGCAATCACCGTGGCGATCGTAGCCAGCACCACCACCGGGTACACCGCCCAGGACGGTGCAAGCTGGAAGAAAGGATTCCCCGTGATGGTCTGCTTCTCAATCAACAGGGCCGTCTGTCCGGCGTAGCACAACAGAAGTGCCGGCAGCACGATGCAGTACCACGAGCGGCGGATGGGGCCGCGCCCCAGGTGGCCCATGTCTGCGTAGAGTGCTTCCGCTCCGGTGATGCACAGGAACACGCCCCCCAACACCAGGAATCCCACCTGCCGGTGATGAGCCATGAACTCGACCGCGTGAATTGGATTCACCGCCACGAGGACGTGCGGGTTGCGAACGATCCCACTGACACCGAGCAGGCCGATCACACCGAACCACAGCAGCATGATGGGGCCGAAGGCACTGCCGATCTTTTCCGTCCCAAAGCGCTGCGCTGCGAACAGAACGACCAGAATCAGCACGGCGATGGGCATCACAAAAGGCTTGAGTCCATCACTGACGACATTGACGCCCTCCACAGCGCTCAAAACTGAAATCGCGGGAGTGATGACACCATCGCCGTAGATGAGAGAGGCCCCCAGCAGTCCCATCACGGTGAGAATCCGAACGCGGGCGCCGTGCGTGAAGCTGTTTGCGCCAACGAGAGACATCAGCGCCATGATTCCACCGGCACCGTGATTGTCCGCGCGCATGACGAACGCGCAGTACTTCACCGAGACGGTGATGACCAGTGTCCAGAAGATGAGTGAGAGAATGCCTAAGGCGCTTTCGGGGGTGAATTGGCCGCCCATCGCCTGCGAAACCGTCTGTAAGGTGTACAGCGGGCTGGTGCCCAGATCTCCGTAGACGATGCCTAAAGCGGTGAGCCAGACCCAGTTATTTTTCTCTTCGCGTGCGGCGGCCATTCTCCAGAGTATACCTACGGCGCGACAGTTACGCGCCACACTGCATTGCCAACATCGTCGGCAACGAGCAAAGCACCCTGTTTGTCCAAAGCCACGCCGACCGGCCGGCCCCAGGCTTCGCCCCTGGTATTGACGAAGCCCGTCAACACCTCAATCGGCTCTCCCGCCGGCCGACCATTCTGGAACGGGACAAACACGACGCGATAGCCACTGAGCGGCTTGCGATTCCAGGATCCATGTTGGCCGACAAACATCCCTTCCGAAAACGGCCCGGAGGCACGACCTGGCAAACCAGGCTCGTACACGAGCCCCAACGAAGCAGTATGGGCTCCCAACGCATACTCGGGCACGATGGCCTTCCCGACCATGTCAGGTTGCGGCTCCTTTACCCTGGCATCCACATGTGAGCCGTAGTAGCTGAAAGGAAAGCCGTAGAAGCCACCGTCCACCAACGGTGTCATGTAGTCCGGCACCAGGTCACTGCCGAGCTCATCACGCTCATTCACGACCGCCCACAGCTTGCGCGTGGCGGGCACCCAGGCGAGTCCATTGGGGTTGCGCAGTCCCGATGCGTAAATCCGGTGTTGTCCGGTGGCGGGATCGATTTCCCACACCGCCGCCCGGCCTGCTTCGGCGGCGAGCCCGTTGTCACCCGCATTGCTGTTGGATCCGACCGTGGCATACAGCCGCGACCCGTCCTCACTGGCAATCACATTCTTGGTCCAGTGATGATTGATGGGCCCTGCCGGCAGATCGACCACCTTGGTCGGCGAGCCCGTCACATGGGTTTCGCCTTCGACATAGGGAAAGCGGACAACCGCATCGGAGTTCGCGACATAGAACTGGTTGCCCACCAACGTCATGCCATACGGCGAATTCAACTTGTCAGCAAACACGAAGCGCGCATCCGCGGTTCCCGCTCCCGTGGTATCCCGCAGCAGGGTGATCCGGTTCGCGCTCGGGGTGATCGAGCCTGCGCGCTTCATGATCTTCTTCTGGACCCAACCCCGGATGCCCTTGCCGTCCTGCGGCTTGGGGGGCGCGTTTGTTTCAGCGACCAGCACATCCCCATTTGGCAATACATACAGCCAGCGGGGATGGTCCAGGCCGGTGGCAAAAGCCGTCACGGTCAATCCAGCCCCGGGAACGGGCGCGCCTCCTGGCGGCCACCCTTTGGCGGGTGCGATATTCAGAACCGGGATGAGCGATTTCTGCGGCGGCGGCAGCTGCGGATGGGCTCCCATTCCTGCCTCGAGCGGCAATCGCGCCGTACCGCCGCAACCGGCGACCCCGAATGCGATGAGCGCCGTCAAACCGGAGGTCAACAACCGCGATGAAGTGTGCATGGAGTGGCACACAGCAATTAAGATGCCTCGCGGGGCCAAAATTGCGTTCCTGCATGCTACCCCTTGTATGTCAAGCATTTCCGCCTGGGCAAAGCAACACTTGCTTACAGTGTCTGAAGTGCGAATCTCGGGAAACTTCACCCCCGGTTGCATAGTCAACGGTCGGGGCCGGGTAGGGAGTCGAAAGCTGGTGGATCAGTGGTAAACGAACAAGAGAATGGGACTAACGACCCGGCACAGCCGCAGAAGTCGTTCTTTCGCAGATATCGCGGCGTCATCATCGTAGTAATCGCCTTCGCAGTGCTGGTATTCCTGGTCCTCAGGCACCACAAGCACCAGCAGGAGCTGGCTGCACTGGAAGGGGGCGGGCCCGGGGGCGGCGGCCGCGGGGGCGCCATGGCAACGGGCGGCGGAGGTGGTCGCCGAGGCGCCGGCGGAGGTGGCCCCAACAGCGCCGTCGCGGTCACCATCGCAACCGTGGAATCCGGTGACATCGAAGTCCGGATTCCCGCGCTGGGCACGATCACACCCCTTGCCACGGTCACCGTGCGGCCGCAGGTGAGCGGCATTCTCACGAAGGTGGCCTTCCAGGAAGGTCAGCTCGTGAAGGCGGGGCAGGCGCTGGCCGAGATCGACCCGCGTCCATTCCAGGCAGCCCTGGAACAGGCCAAGGGCAATCTGCGCAAGGACCAGGCCCTGCTGGCGGATGCCAGGCTCGATTTGAAGCGCTTCGAGGAGTTGATCAAGGAAGACTCTGTCGCGCAGCAACAGCTGGATACCCAGCGCGCACTGGTCGACCAGTACGGCGGCCAGATTGAATCGGACCAGGCCGCGGTCCGTACCGCGCAGATCAACCTGGACTACGCGCACATCGCCTCGCCCGTCGGCGGCCGCGTCGGTCTGCGCCAGGTTGACCAGGGAAACTATGTCACGCCTGGCGATACCAATGGACTGGTGGTTGTCACGGAGCTGCAGCCGATTTCCGCGATCTTCGCGATTCCGGAAGACAACGTGAACGCCCTCATGGATCAGCTCAAGGCCGGCAACGCCCTGAACGCGGAAGCCTACGACAAGGGCAACAACGCCAAGCTCGGCGAGGGCCAGGTAAAGGCAGTCGACAGCCAGATCGATACCACCACCGGTACGATCAAGCTGCGCGCGCTCTTTGCGAACGACGATGGGCGCCTCTTTCCCAACCAGTTCGTGAACATTCAACTCATCGTCAACACCTTGCATGATCAAATTGTCATGCCGGGGTCCGCAGTGCATCGCGGAGCTCCGAATGGCGTCGTGAGTACGTTTGTCTACCTGGTCAACACGACCGACAACACGGTGTCCGTGCGGCCGGTGACTCTCGGAACCGTCGACGGCGAGCGGGTAGCCATCACCAAGGGCCTCGAAGCCGGAGATATTGTGGTCACCGAGGGCGGTGATCGCCTCCGGGAAGGCGCATCGGTCATTCTGCCGGCCAACACGCCGAAACACCCGACGACTGCGGCGCCCGGACAGCCGCATAAGCGCGGCAACGGCAAATGGAACGGCCAGCGTCGCGGTAAAGGGCAACAGCCTCCGTCATCCACCTCGCCGCAATGAACCCGTCGCGCCTATTCATCCTTCGGCCGGTCGCCACCACGCTGTTGATGCTGGCGATCCTGGCCGTGGGCATGATCGCCTATCTGCAATTGCCGCTGTCGGCACTGCCGGAAGTGGCCTATCCGACCATTCAGGTGCAGACGTTCTATCCGGGCGCCAGCCCCGAGGTGGTGACGTCGGCGATCACCGCGCCGTTGGAGAAACAGTTCGGTCAGATGCCTGGACTGAACCAGATGTCTTCGACGAGCTCGGCCGGCGCGTCGGTCATCACGCTGACATTCAACCTCACGCTGGCAATCGACGTGGCAGAGCAGGAAGTCCAGGCCGCGATCAGCGCCGGCCAGAACCTGTTGCCCCAGGATCTGCCTGCACCTCCCATCTATGCCAAGGTCAATCCCGCCGACGCTCCGGTCCTGACGCTCGGAATCACCTCTGCGGTGATGCCGTTGACCCAGGTACAGGACATGGCGGATACCCGCGTCGCTCAGAAGATCTCGCAGTTGAAGGGCGTGGGCGTCGTGAGCATTAGCGGCGGACAGCGACCGGCTGTCCGGGTTGTGGTCAATCCTCGTGCGCTGGCCGCCTATGGCCTCAACCTCGACGACCTGCGAACAACCATCAGCACCGCCAACCAGAACGGTGCCAAGGGTACGTTGGATGGGCCGGCTCGCGCATACACGATCAACACCAACGATCAGATCCGCAGTTCAGAGGAATACGGCAACATCATTGTTGCCTACCGCAACGGCTCGCCCGTTCGCATGAAAGACGTTTCGACGCTGGTCGAAGGCGCCGAAAATACCAAGCTGGGCGGCTGGATGAACAGCACCCAGGCGCTGATCCTCAACGTCCAGCGCCAGCCGGGCGCGAATGTGGTGGACGTCGTGGATCGCATCCACGCGTTGCTTCCGGAATTGAAGTCCTCGCTGCCACCCGGTGTCGATGTCGATATCCTGACCGACCGGACCACGACCATTCGGGCGTCTATCAAGGACGTGCTGTTCGAAATGATCCTGGCCGTCATTCTGGTCGTGCTCGTGATCTACCTGTTCCTGCAGGACGCGCGCGCGACCCTGATTCCCAGTCTGTCGGTGCCCCTCTCCCTGATCGGCACCTTCGCCGTCATGTACCTGGCGGAATTCAGTCTCAACAATCTATCGCTGATGGCGCTGACCATCGCAACCGGCTTCGTGGTCGACGATGCCATCGTGATGATCGAGAACATTTCGCGCTACATCGAGCAGGGTGAGCGTCCTCTGCAGGCGGCGTTGAAAGGCGCCGGCCAGATCGGCTTCACCATCATCTCGCTGACCGTGTCATTGATTGCCGTACTGATCCCCCTGCTCTTCATGCAGGACGTGGTGGGACGCCTGTTCCGCGAATTCGCAGTGACGCTGGCTGTGACGATTCTGATTTCCGCGGTTGTGTCGCTGACGTTGGTTCCCATGATGTGCGCGAACCTGCTGAAACAGCATCGTGAATCAGCACACAAAGAAGACGACTCCGGCTGGTTCGCGCGAATGGTTGCCTGGTATGGCCGCAAGCTGACCTGGGTGCTCGATCATCAACGCCTGACCTTGTGGGTCGCGGTAGCGACCCTGGTCATCACCGCCGGACTGTATGTTGTCATCCCCAAGGGATTCTTCCCGGATCAGGACACGGGTCTCATTCAAGGCGTTTCGGATGCTCCGGAAGGGGTGTCCTACGCGGCGATGGCCGAGCGCCAACAGGCCCTGGCAAAGGCGATCCTGAAAGATCCGGACGTCGCGAGCCTGTCGTCCTTCATCGGCGTCGACGGTAACAACGTCACGCTGAACAGTGGCCGTTTTCTCATCAACCTGAAACCGCGGGACGAACGCTCGGCGACTGCGAGCGACATCATCCGGCGGCTGCGCAATGAGACCACGAACGTCGTTCCGGGCATGACGCTGTACATGCAACCGGTACAGGACCTGACCCTGGACAACACAGTCAGCCGGACGCAATACAACTTCACGTTGGAGAGCGCGGACGCGGCTGCGCTTTCCTCCTGGACCCCCAAGCTCGTTTCCCGCCTCAAACAGATTCCGCAGTTGTCGGATGTAGTCAGCAACCAGGAGGACAACGGGTTGGCGGTGCAGGTCACCATCGACAGGGACAGCGCTGCGCGACTGGGCATCAGCGTGGGTACTGTCGACAACGCGCTGTACGACGCGTTCGGCCAGAGAATCGTCTCGACCATCTTCACTCAGTCCAACCAGTATCGCGTGATCCTGGAGGCCGACCCCGAGACCTATCAGTCGGTCGATACGCTTTCATCCATTTACGTGCCCTCCTCAGGCGGCGGCCAGGTGCCGTTGTCGGCTATCGCCAAGGTGACCGTGGAGACGCGTCCCCTGTTGATCAATCACCTGGCGCAGTTCCCGGCAACCACCGTGTCGTTCAACCTGAGCCCGGGTGCGTCCCTCGGTGCCGCGGTCGATGCGATCGAAGCGGCGGAAAAAGCTGAGAACGTACCCACCAGCATTCATACGACGTTCCAGGGCGCAGCCCTCGCCTTCCGCAGCAACCTGACCAACGAGTTGCTCCTGCTGGTGGCGGCGGTGCTGGTCATGTACATCGTGCTCGGTGTGCTCTACGAGAGCTTTATTCATCCGGTCACGATTCTGTCGACCCTGCCCTCAGCCGGCATCGGCGCGTTGCTGTCGTTGATGCTGGCAGGTGACGACCTGACCATCATCGCGCTGATCGGCATCATTCTGCTCATCGGCATCGTGAAGAAGAACGCGATCCTCATGATCGACTTTGCCATCGATGCCGAGCGCACCCAGGGCATGAGCCCCCGGGAAGCCATCCATCAGGCGTGCCTGTTGCGCTTCCGGCCCATTCTCATGACGACGGTAGCGGCCATCTTCGGCGCTCTGCCCCTGATGTTTGGTACGGGCACGGGCTCTGAGCTGCGGCATCCGCTGGGCGTCAGCATCGTGGGTGGTTTGCTCGTGAGCCAGGTTCTCACCCTGTTCACGACTCCGGTGATCTACCTGGCTTTTGATCGCCTCGCGAAGCGTTTCCCACGCGACGATGCAGAAACCGAGCTGGTGGACCATCCAGCATGAATATCTCCGCGCCCTTCATTCGCAGACCGGTCGCAACGATCCTGTTGACGTTCGGTGTCGCCTTGTGCGGCATCGTCGCCTTCGGGCTCCTGCCGGTGGCCCCCCTGCCCAAGATCGAGGCACCCGCGATCTTCGTGTCAGCGCAGCTTCCGGGTGCGAGCCCCGAGGTAATGGCAAGCTCGGTTGCGACGCCACTCGAACGGCATCTGGGCGCCATTGCCGATGTCGATGACATGACATCGCGCAGCAGTGTTGGCAATACCAACGTTCAGCTCACTTTCGGAATCGATCGCGACATCGACGGGGCCGCGCGCGATGTCCAGGCCGCGATTGTCGCCTCCCACGCCGACCTCCCCTCCGCACTGACGCGCAATCCCAGCTATCGCAAGCTCAACAGCTCGCTGTTTCCCGTGATGTCGATTGCGATGACCTCGGATGTGCTCACCCAGGGTCAGATCTACGATGCCGCGGATGCGGTGATCTCGCAGCGACTGTCACAGATCAACGGTGTCGGCGGCGTCAACGTGGGTGGCTCCGCACTACCGGCTGTGCGCGTGGAGATAAATCCGCTGGCCGTGTCGAAGTACGGCATTGGCCTGCAAGACATCCGCGCGGCGATCTCCAACGCCAACGCAAACGCTCCCAAAGGAGCGATTGAGTCGAAGGGTCTGCATTACCAGATCTACACGAACGACAACGCAAGGGAAGCGGAGCCCTACCGTAACCTGATCATTGCCAACCGCAATGGCATCACGGTCCGGCTGGGGGATGTGGCGGAAGTCACCGATATGCAGGACGGCGCCACAGAGAACCTCCGCACCTACGGCCTTTACAACGGCAAGCCGGCCATCTCCGTCCAGGTCTTCCAACAGCCTGGCGCCAACATCATCGAAGTGGTGGACGCCGTCAAAGCCGAGTTGCCGCAGTTGCGCGCGTCGATCGATCCCAAGATCGACCTGGTGGTGACATTCGATCGCTCCATCACCATCCGGGCCTCCCTGCGCCAGGTGGAACAGACCCTGCTCATAGCGGTCGCGATGGTCATTTTCGTCGTCTACCTGTTCCTGCACAGCGCCCGCGCCGCCCTGATTCCCGCCGTGGTGGTTCCCATCTCGTTGATCGGCACCTTCGCTGCGATGTACCTGCTCGATTACACGCTCGACAACTTCTCGTTGATGGCCCTCACCATCGCCACCGGCTTTGTGGTTGACGATGCGATCGTCGTGATGGAGAACACGACGCGGCACATTGAGGAAGGTATGACGCGCATGCAGGCCGCCTTCAAGGGCGCCTCGGAGGTGGGCTTCACGGTTATTTCCATGAGCCTGTCGCTGATTGCGGTGTTCATTCCTTTTCAGCTCGCGGGCGGCATCGTAGGCAAGCTGTTCCGCGAATTCACCGTAACGCTGTCGGTCGCCATTCTCATCTCGCTCGTGATCTCCCTGACCACGACGCCGATGATGTGCGCCCGCCTGCTGGGGCGCGACCAGAACCGCAAGCCGACCGGTTTCGCCGCGTGGTTTGAGCGCCGTTTCCAGCAAGTGCGCGAACGATACGAACACACTCTCGCCTGGTCACTCGATCATCCACGGCTGATGATGATTTTCCTGCTGGCGACTGTTTGTCTGAACGTCTATCTGTACATCGTGATCCCCAAGGGATTCATGCCCCAGCAGGACACTGGGCAGATCTGGGGAGGCATCCGCGGCGATGCCGATGCGTCGTTCCAGTTGATGAAAGCCAAGTTGCAGGAAGTGGCGAGTATTCTGCAGGAAGATCCCGCGGTGCAGAGCGTGACCGGCTCGGTAGGCGGCGGTGGCTTTGGACCGGGCGGCGGCGGCGGCGCGAGTGCCAGTGTCAGCCTGACTCTCAAGCCACTCGCGGACCGTGATGCGTCCGCGGACGGCGTGATTGCACGTTTGCGGCCCAAGTTGAATCACGTGTCAGGCGTGCAGACCTTCCTGCAGGCCGCTCAGGACTTCGGCGGCCCCGGCGGGCGCTCGGCCAACTCTCAGTATCAATACACCCTGATGGGCGATGATCTCACCGAGGTGCGCAACTGGTCCCAGAAGCTGCGCATTGCCCTTCAGAACGTCAAAGAGGTGGAGGACGTCGACACCGACCTGCAGCCGGGCGGGCTCGAGGCCGACCTGATTGTGGACCGCGATGCCGCCTCGCGTCTCGGGCTCACGGCGAGCCAGATCGACAATACGCTGGGCGATGCATTTGCGCAGGCGCAGGTCTCTACGATCTACAACCCGTTCAGCCCTCAGCAGTACCATGTAGTGATGGAGGTTGCGCCGGAGTACTGGCAAAACCCGGACACACTCAAGTCGTTATATGTGAGCACATCGGGCGGTACTGTGAGCGGCACTCAGGCGACGCAGGCAGTCGCTGGTACTGTCAGCGTTTCCGCCACGAAGACCAGTGCCGCCGATGTTGCTTCCGACCTGGCGCGCAATCTCGCAGCCAACTCGTTGGCCAACGCCGGACGCGGCAACACCTCGACAGGCTCGGCGGTGAGCGTGAAAAAGGAGACCGTCGTGCCGTTTTCCGCGTTCAGTCACTTCGAGGAAGGCACCACTCCCACGACCGTGAATCATACCGGCACCTCGGTTTCCACCTCGATCTCGTACAACCTGCCCGAAGGCGAGTCGCTCCAGGTCGGCACGGATGCAATCGAGCGGACCATGAACGAGATCCACATGCCGACCACTATTCACGGCACGCCGTATGGCACAGCGCAGTTGTTCCGACAGAATGCGAGCGCTCAGCCCCTCATGTTGCTGGCCGCGCTGCTGGCCATCTACGTCGTGTTGGGAATGCTGTACGAGAGCTACTCCCAACCGGTCACCATTCTCTCGACCCTGCCGTCCGCAGGCGTTGGCGCCCTCCTGGCTCTGTTGGCAACCGATATGGAATTCAGCCTGATCGCCTTCCTGGGCATTCTGCTGTTGATCGGCATCGTGAAGAAGAACGCCATCATGATGGTCGACTTCGCTCTCGATGCCGAACGCACGCTCGGGCTGACTCCGCGGGAAGCCATCGCGCGCGCCTGCTCCCTGCGATTCCGCCCGATCATGATGACTACGATGGCGGCCATTGCCGGCGCCCTGCCGCTTGCAGTCGCCTATGGTGACGGCACGGAAATGCGCCGCCCGTTGGGAATTTCCATTGTGGGCGGACTCGTTGTCAGCCAGTTGCTGACTCTGTACACCACGCCTGTTGTTTACCTGTATGTCCACCGCTGGGGTCGCAAGAACCGATACAAGCAGACCCGGTTGCTGGAAGCGAGTGTATGATGCGGATCGTTCGAGGAATGCTCGTTGCGACGAGCTTTGCGTTGTTGACTGCCTGTGCTGTGGGGCCCAATTACAAGCGTCCAACCATGGACCTGTCCGCGGCCTACAAGGAACAGGACGGCTGGAAGCCCAGTGAGCCGAACGACGCATTGGATCGCGGCAAGTGGTGGGAGATCTATCACGATGAGGTGCTGAACGGCCTCGAGGAGCAGATCAACATCTCCAACCAGACCGTGCTGGCGGCGGCAGCCAACGTGGAGGAAGCCCGCGCTGTCGTGAGACAGGCCCAGGCAGGCTTCTGGCCGCAAGTCAACCTCAATGCCAGCCGGACTCGCACGGTACAGGGAAGTGCCGGTGGGTCCATTGTCAGCGGCACCGGCGGAACGACGGTCATTTCGAGCACAGCGACCAAAAGCACAACTTCAACCATCACCCAGCTGGGTGTCTCCGGCGATTGGGAGATCGATCTGTGGGGTCGCATCCGCCGTCAAACGGAAGGCGACCGCGCCTCTTTGCAGGCGAGCGAAGCCGCGTTGGCCAGTGCGCGGCTCGCCGCGCAGGCGGAGCTCGCTACCGACTATTTCGAGCTGCGGGCCCAGGATCAGTTGCAGATCATTCTGAACGACATTGTGGCAGCCGAGCAGCAGTCTCTGAAAATTACAGAGAACCGCTATCGGGTCGGCGTAGCGGCGAAAGCCGACGTCGTCAGCGCACAAACTCAACTGCTCTCCAGCCAGGCTCAGCAGGCCAATGCGCCGTTGCAGCGCGGCCTTCTCGAACATGCCATTGCGGTGCTGGTCGGACAACAGCCCGCAAACTTCTCCCTTTCCAGCGCCACGATGCGCAACGATGTGCCAACAGTACCTGCGGGGCTCCCATCCACTCTCCTCGAACGTCGACCCGACGTCGCTGAGGCGGAGCGGCAGGTGGCGGCATCCAACGCGCAGATTGGCGTCGCAATCTCAGCCTTCTTTCCCACGCTGGATATCACTGGCTCGGATGACTACCGGGGCAACACCATCAGCCACCTGATACGAAGCGCGAATCGTGTCTGGTCATTCGGGCCGTCGCTGGCACTGACCGTTTTCGATGCGGGACTGCGACGTGCACAGGTGGCACAAGCCCGTGCCGCGCACGAAGCGACTGTCGACAACTACCGGCAGGCGGTTCTGACGGGCTTGCAGCAGGTTGAAGATCAACTCACAACATTGCGGGTACTCGAGCAAAGCGCGGTCATCGAAGACGCGGCCGTCAAAGCGGCGCGCGAAGCCGAGACGCTGACATTGAATCAATACAAGGCCGGTACTGTGCCGTACAGCAGTGTGATCACCGCGCAAACGACGCGATTGAATGCTGAGGAATCGGCTTTGAACGTGTTGTCATCGCGACTCCAGGCCAGCGTCGCGATGGTCAAGGCGCTAGGCGGCGGCTGGCACTATCCCTAGCCAGGGACTATCCCTAGCCAGGGACCAGCCGTAGCCGGGTGATTTCCGACGGGGCGCCAAACCGGTTGGGCGGCCCCCAGTAACCCGTTCCCCGACTCACATACACCCAGAGCCGGTTCAACTTGTGCAACCCGGCGGTGAAGGGCTGCTGAAAGCGCACAAACAGATTCCAGGGCCAGAACTGACCACCGTGCGTATGGCCTGACAACTGCAAGTCATACCCTGCCGTGGCGGCCGCGGATGCCGAGCGCGGCTGATGAGCCAGCAGGATCCGGGCTCCCGCGTTTGACGGGGCACCCGCCAGCGCCGCGGCCGGATCGCTGCGTTGCTGGGGGTTGAAATGGTGCGAGCTGAAATCCGTGACCCCTGCGATGACCAACGGCGCGCCATCGTGTGTCAACACTGTATGCTCGTTGAGCAACACGTTCAGACCGAGACGCCGGAACTCCGCGATCCACGGACCCGCTCCGGCGTAGTACTCGTGATTGCCGGTCACCAGAAAAGTGCCGTGACGCGAAGTGAGTCTGGCCAACGGCGCCGTGTGACTGCCGAGCTCGCCAACAGGACCGTCAACGATGTCGCCGGTTACCGCGATGAGATCCGGGCGCAGGCCGTTCACCGCATCCACGATGGCATCAACGTATTCCCTGCGAATCGCGTGGCCGACGTGCACGTCGCTGATCTGCGCAATGGAAAATCCATGCAGCGCGGCCGGCAGGTTCTGGATCGGGACATCCACGTTGACGATGCGCGCCCGACGCCGCGCAGCCGCAAATCCAACTGCCGTCGCAATGACAGCGAGCACTACAACGGACATGGCGGTAACCGAACGCAGTGTATATTCGTGCGCCGGTGACAAGGTCAGCACGCCCACGAGCAACAGCAGATCGCGCAACAAAGTGAAGACGAGCAACGAGGACGAAAATCCAGCCATGAACAGGCCGGGACCCGCGAGCCGCGCCGCCTGCAGTCGTGGCAGCCGGCCGCGAGCCAGGATGGCGAGCAGCATCATCGCAAAGGATCCGATCACGACGGCCGCGCCCGCAATGCGCAGCGGCCCTGCACCCAGATCGGGCACCAGACGCCAACCGATGTAGGCGTGCAACAGGGCCAGAATGGCAACGAAATTCATACTAATTTGTCTTTGGCGCGGCATTGGCCGCGCGGAGCCCGGGTCCTTTGGAAGTACCCATGCGCTCTAGATGGAGAGCCGCCGCCCCAGCTTCAAGTGCCCCCGAGGTGTTTCCGGACGGCTTGCCTGTCCCCCGCCGCTATTGGTCCGCGGCGGCTGCCATCCTGGGCATTGCGATGTCCGTCCTCGACAGCAGCATCGCGAATATCGCCCTGCCCTCCATCGCGCACGACTTCAATGCAACCAAGGCGGCTTCGATCTGGGTCATCAACGCCTATCAGATAGCCATTCTCGCAGCGATTCTGCCGCTGGCCTCCCTGGGTGAGATTGTCGGCTACCGGCGCGTCTCCCAGTCGGGAATGGTGGTGTTCACCCTGGCCTCGCTCGGCTGCGCCTGCTCCAATTCGTTGCTCACATTGAGCATCGCGCGCGTAATCCAGGGACTCGGCGCGGCCGGCATCATGAGCACCAATGCCGCGCTCGTACGCTTTACATATCCCCAGAAGATGCTGGGCCGAGCCATCGGCATCAATGCGTTTGCCGTGGCAACGTCAGCCGCCATCGGGCCGACGGTGGCCTCCGCCGTGTTGGCCGTCGCGCCCTGGCCGTGGCTGTTCGGAATCAACGGCCCGATTGGACTGATCGCCTTCCTCATTGCCATCCGGTCTCAGCCGGAGTCTCCCAAGGTCGATCGTCCGCTGAACTATGCAGGAGCGGCGTTGAATGCCGGCACGTTCATACTCCTGGCGGCCGGCCTGCAGGCCCTGGCACACGATTCCGCCGAGCCGCTCGCGTTCGTACAACTCGCCGCGGGCGCGTTGTTGGGAGTTGTCCTGGTACGGCACGAGCTCGATCGGCCCTCTCCCATCATCCCCTTCGATCTGCTGCGGATCCGGCTGTTCTCACTCTCCATCGCCACCTCGGTGGCATCGTTCCTGGCCCAGATGGCCGGGCTGATTGCCTTGCCGTTCGAGATTCAACGTCTCGGACGCAGTGCTGTGGAGACCGGGCTCCTCATGACTCCCTGGCCCGTCGCCGTGGCCATTGCCGCGCCCATCGCCGGGCGCCTGGCCGACCGCTACCCTGCCGGAATACTCGGCGGTCTGGGAATGGTGTGCATGGCGGCGGGCCTGGCCCTGTTGGCCCTGTTTCCCGAGGGCGGCTCGGCGAGCGATTTCATCTGGCGCATGGCCCTGTGCGGGTTGGGATTCGGTTTTTTCCAGGCACCCAACAATCGGACCCTGCTGGCCGCCGCGCCGCGAACGCGCAGCGGCGCGGCCGGCGGCATGTTGTCAACGGCGCGATTGTTGGGCCAGACACTGGGCGCCGCCGGGGTCGCGATCCTGTTTCGCGCCTACCCCCAGTCGGGTTCCAACATCGTTCTATGGGGTGCGGCGGCATTCGCACTGACCGCCGCGCTCATCAGCCTGTCGCGGCTGGCCGGTACCGCGCCGCAATCCCAGGCGCCTAGGCCGTGAGCCCGCGGTACTCCAGCAACGGGCCGATGTCAGGCGGGCCACCGTAGAAGTTGCGGAACATTGTCTGCGGATCAGCGGTGCGACCGCGCGACAAGACCTGTTCCCGCAGCCGCTCGCCGTTGGCACGGGTCAGGCCGCCGCGCTCGAGCATCCATTGTCCGGTATCCCGGGCCAACACCTCGCTCCACAGGTAGGCGTAGTAGCCCGCGGAGTAACCACCGGCAAAAATGTGCATGAAGTAAGTTGAGTGATAGCGCGGCGGGATGATGGGGTAATCGACGCCGTTGGCTTTCAGTGCGTCCGCCTCGAATCGGGCCACATCGGCCGGGCCCGGTGCCTGCTCCACCGTGATCCGGTGCCAGGACTGATCGAGCAGTGCGGCGGCGAGGTACTCGGTCGTGGCGTAGCCCTGATCAAACTTCTGCGCGGCCAGCACTTTCGCCAGCAGGTCCTGCGGCATGGGCTCACCCGTCTGATAGTGCCGCGCGTAGTGCGCCAACACCGCCGGCTCGCGCGCCCACATTTCATTGTATTGGGAGGGATACTCGACGAAGTCCCGCGGCAGCGCCGTGCCCGAGAGCATGGCGTAGTTCACGTTGGACAGGATCCCGTGAATGGCGTGGCCGAACTCGTGGAACAGGGTGATCACTTCCTCAAAGGTCAGGAGCGTCGGCTGGCCGGGCTGCGGCTTGGGAATGTTGGTGTTGTTCGCCACCACCGGCTTCAGAGCAAACAGCTTGGACTGGCGGACGAAGTTATTCATCCACGCCCCACCCTGCTTGTTGTCGCGTGCGAAAAAGTCACCCAGAAACAGAGCGAGCGGCGCGCCGTCGGCATCGAACACCTCGAACACACGCACATCGGCGTGATATACGGGCAGATCGTGGCGCTCCCTGAAAGACAGGCCATACAGTTCCTGGGCAGCGTAAAACACGCCATCGCGCAAAACGTGCTCGAGCTCAAAGTACGGCTTCACCTGCGCCTGCTCGAAGTCGAAACGCTCGGTGCGCAGCTTCTCGGAATAGAACTCCCAGTCCCAGGGCTGCAGCTCAAACGATGCGGTAGGGTGGGCGGCCGCCTCCGAATCGATCAGTTTCTGCATGTCGGCCGCGTCCTGTTTGGCCCGCGCCAATGCTACCGGGGCGAGGTCGCTCAGAATCTTGTGGACGGCGGCCGGATTTCCCGCCGACTCGTCTTCGAGTTGGTACGAGGCATGGTTGGGGTAACCCAGCAACGCCGCACGCTCGGCCCGCAGGCGCACGATTTTCGCGATGATCGGGGTATTGTCGCAATCCGGATCCGCGCCGCCTCCGCGAGCCTGCGAGGCTCGATAAATACGCTCGCGCAAGGCGCGGTTCGTCAACTGGGCGAGCGGCGGTTGGTTGGTCGTGTTCTGCAACGCGATCACCCATTTGCCGGTGAGGCCCCGGGCCTGCGCTGCGGCGGCAGCTGCACCCACCTGCACGGCTGAGAGTCCATCCAGCTCGGCCACGTCAGCGACGATAACAGCGCCGCTTTTGGTTGCTTTCAACACATTCTGCTTGAAGAGTGTCGTCAACGAGGACAACTCCCCGTTGATGTCGCGCAACCGCGCCTTGTCCGCAGCGCCCAGCCGAGCCCCGGCGCGCACGAATTCGACGTAATAACGGTTCAGCAGTTGCAGCGATTCGGGGTCCAGGTGCAAGTCGGCCCGCTGCTGATACACGACATCCACGCGCGCAAACAACGCCGGGTCCAGAAAGATCGCATCCTCGTGAGCCTGCAGCTTCGGAGCGATCTCGGAGTCGATGGCCTCCATTTCCGGGTCGGTATTGGAGGCGTTCAGGTTGAAAAAGGCGCTGGAAACGCGGTTCAGCATGAGCCCCGAGCGCTCCAGGGCGACGATGGTGTTCTCGAAGTCCGCGCGCTGCGGATTCTCCACAATCTGGCGTACTTCCTGGCGCTGCTGGCGCATCCCCTCCTCGAAGCCGGGCCGGTAGTCAGCGTTGCCGATACGGTCAAACGGCGGCATCTGGTAAGGCAAGCCGCTGGGGTGCGAGAAGGGGTTTTCGGCCATGTGACGAGTCCTGCTATCCTCTGCGCCCGATCATACCCGACGGGCACTAAATGGGACCGATACTGTGAGCATCAAGAAAGACTCCGTCGTCACGTTCAACTACACCCTGAAGGATGACGCTGGCGAGGTAATCGACAGCTCCGCTCCCGGTGAGCCGCTCGCCTATCTTCACGGCCACGGCAACCTGGTCCCGGGTCTGGAGCGCGAGCTCGAAGGCAAGAACGCCGGCGACCAACTGACTGTCAAAGTCGCACCAGCCGATGGCTACGGCGAGCGCAGCAAGGATCTCATCCAGAAAGTTCCGCGTCGCTCCCTCAAAGGGATCAACCAGATCACGGTCGGAATGCGCTTGCATGCCCAGACGCAGGAAGGCCCGCGCGCTGTAACCGTAACCGCCGTGACCGGCGACATGGTCACCATTGATGGCAACCATCCGCTGGCGGGCCAGAACCTGAATTTTGCTATCGACCTCGTTGAAGTACGGGATGCGACGGAAGAAGAGCTCGCGCACGGCCACGTGCACGGTCCGGGGGGACATCACTGAGATGAAGGCGCGTTGGATATGGGCAGCACTCAGCTGCGGACTCGTCAATGTTAGTTGGGCAGACACAGTAGTCGTAACGGCGGATCGCATGATCGATGTGATCGCCGGCAAAACCGTCGACCATCCGCAGATCACCATCACGGATGGCCGCATCACGGCTGTTGGATCCCAGGGTGGCAGTATTCCCGCAGGGGCCCGGCGGGTCGATCTGCCCGGTATGACACTGCTGCCGGGATTTATTGATATGCACACGCATATCACCTCGGATCCGCAATACAGCGGCTACAAGAGCCTCGAGTTCACGGACAATTTCTGGACGGTAGTCGGCGTGGCCAACGCCAAGAAAACCGTCGAAGCCGGATTCACGACGATCCGCAACGTCGGCTCGGCCAACTACGACGATGTTGCGATCAAACAGGGTATTGAAACCGGGCACATTCCCGGTCCGCGCATCGTTCCCGCAACCTATGCAATCGGCGCGACCGGCGGTCATTGCGACTCAACGGAATTTCCCCCGTCGGTCTCAGTGCCCTCGCCCGCGGTCGCCAATGGCCCCGATGAGATTCGGGCCACAGTCCGCAAACTGCGCAAGTATGGCGCGGAAGTCATCAAGTTCTGCGGCACCGGCGGCGTGCTGTCGAAAACCGACACCGCCGGCGGCCAGCAGTACAGTTTGGAAGAAATGAAGGCGCTGGTGGACGAGGCCCACATGTTGGGCCTGAAAGTGGCGGTGCACGCCCACGGCACCTCAGGCATCAAAGATGCGATTCGTGCCGGCGCCGATACCATCGAGCATTGCAGCCTCGCCGACGCCGAGGCGTTCGCGCTGGCGAAGCAACACGGCACGTACTTCTCGATGGACATCTACGACGATGACTACATCATGTCTGAAGGCGAGAAGAACGGGACATTCAAGGAGTCGCTGGAGAAGGAGCGAGTCATCGGCCTCAAACAGCGCCAGACATTCCAGGCAGCCCTGAAAGCCGGCGTGAAACTGGTGTTCGGGACCGATGCCGGTGTCTACCCCAACGGCGATAACGCCCACCAGTTCGCCACAATGGTTCAGTGGGGAATGACCCCCATGCAGGCCATTCAGGCTGCCACAGTGACCGCTGGCGAAGCGCTGGGACGCTCCTCCGACGTTGGCGCAATCGCTGTCGGGCGCTACGGAGATCTCGTTGGCGTCACCAGTGATCCGCTCGCTGATGTGAAGGTGTTGCAATCGGTCGCCTTTGTGATGAAGGGCGGCGAGATCGTCAAAGGCGCGCCCAAATAACCATGCGTTCGCCGGGCACGTTGTTGATTGGCGTCCTGGCGCTCGCAGCCTCAGTGTCGCAATCGGCCTCGTGCCCGACCACTCTCACGGCGCAGTCGGCCGAGTCTGAAAAGAAGGCGATCCTGCAGGTCATTTCCGCCATGCAGGAGGCCTGGAACCGGGGCGACTTCCGCGGCTACATGCAGGGTTTCAAGAACCCGGATGTGGTGTTTGTTTCCGGCGGAAAGTTTCAACAGGGCTGGCAGGGAACGCTCGACCACTATGTCCGGGACTACGGGGGCTCCCCCGAAGCGCGCGGCACGCTGAAGTTCCACGATATCCAGGTTGAGATGCTGTCGCCGGATGCCGCGCAGTTGATCAGTCAATACGAGCTCAATCGTCCGCAGCATCCGCAGTTTGGAATCAACACGCGATTGATGCGAAAGGTGGGCGGACATTGGGTGATTGCTTTGAATCACGTGTCCTCGAGCGAGACTCCACCCGCTAAGTAGCGGCTGCGGCGATTCGAACCATCGTTTCGACGCTACGCTCCACATCGTCATCGGTCATCGCCCATGACGGCACACTGATTCTGACCGCGACTCGCCCGCGCCAATCGGTCATCGAGCACCAGTCGATTCCCTCTTTCTGAAGTGCCGCCACCACCCGGCGGGCCCGGGAGGCATCGCCAAAAGGCACCATGACCCGGTTGAGCACCACCTCGTTGAGGATTTCCTGGCCTGCCGAGCGCAGATCTCTGGCGAAACGGCGTGCCTGGCGGCAATTGCGCTCAAACAGCTCGGCCAGGCCCGCCTGTCCCAACGAACGCAAAGCGGCCCAAACCTCGACTCCGCGCGCGCGTCGCGACAAGTCCGGAAGATTTTCCCCGGCGACGGCACTCACCGCTTGCAGCATGTTGGGATCGCGAACGAATACCAACCCGCTGTCATACGGAACATTCAGCCACTCGTAGGCATCGGTCGCCCAGGAATCGGCCTGCTCGAGTCCGCGCGCCAGCGGGCGCAACAACGGGGATGCCTTGGCCCACAGTCCGAAGGTGCCATCCACATGAACCCAGGCGCCCAGGGCACGCGTGCGCGGAATGATCGCCCCGAAGTCATCAAAGGATCCCGAATTCACGTTGCCGGCCTGCACGCACAGGATCGTCGGGCCCGAAATCGGCGGTAGGCCTGAAGGCCGCATTCGCCCCTGATCGTCACTCGATACGCGCACTATCCGCGACGAACCCATCCCGAGCGTGCCCAACGATGCAATCAGCGACGGGTGAACCTCGTGGCCCGTAATGACCGTGACGGGCGGCGCGCCCGTCAGCCCATTGGCTTCGATGTCCCAGCCCGCGCGGGCAAGCACTGCATCTCGGGCTGCGGCCAGGGCGGTGAAATTGGCGGCCGCCGCACCGGGTACAAAAGCCGCGCGGGTGCCGGTCGGCAGCTCCAGGAGATCCAGGAGCCACCGCAGTGCAACAGTCTCGAGATGCGAAACTCCGGGCGTGCCGAGCCGCTCCAGCAGCCCCACGGTCAAGTGGGGATCGCTGGAGTCCGCGGGCATAGCCCCATCGAGCTCGCGCAGATCGCGAGCCGCCGCCGCCGGTCGGGCTACGGGCCTCTGATCGAGGCCTTCCAGGTAGGCCCGCGCACGCCGGACCGCATCATCGAGAATCGAATACACATGATGAGTTTACGCTCAAACGAATCCGCTATCGTACTCACGCATGACTGAGCCCAATTTGACCCATTGGCCCAAGCACGCGCCTAAGCATTTGCCGCTACCGGAAACCTCGCTCTGGTACAACCTCGAAGCATCCGCCGTCCGCTACCCCCGGAAGGCTGCGATAGTCTTTTACGACACGATACTGTCGTATGCCCAGGTGAAGCGCAGCGCCGAACAACTGGCCGGCTTCCTGCAACATCGGTGCGGCATAAAACGCGGCGATCGCGTCGCGCTGTTCCTTCACAACAGCCCGCAATTCATCATTGCGTACTACGCGATCCTGCGGGCCGAAGCCATGGTGGTGCCGGTCAACTCCATGAGCACGGCCTCGGAGTTGACCCACATCATCACGGACTGCGGGGCTCGAGTGTTGATCACGGCACAGGAGCTGCTGGTGCATGCGAAGTCACTGGCAACCGTTCTGCAGCACACTATTGTCGCCTGCTACTCCGATTACCTTACCGCGCCCACAGATCTCACGGTGCCCGACTTCCTGAAAGCCCCCTCGCTCAGTTCCGCGGGAACTTCGCTGACACCCTGGGCAGACGTTCTCGCCTTGCAGTTGGAACCACAGCCGCATGTCGGCACTCCCGATGATCTTTGTGTCATGCCCTATACCTCGGGAACGACCGGAAAGCCCAAGGGGTGTATCCACAGGCACCGGAGTGTGATGCACACCGTGGTGGCGCTGTCCCGCTGGCACGAAAAATTCTCGGAGGAAGTGGTTCTCGCTGTCCTGCCGCTGTTTCACGTCACCGGCATGCAGAACAGCATGAACATGACTCTCTACCTCGGTGCCACCATCGTACTGTTGCCGCGCTGGGACCGCGAGATCGCCGCAACGCTCATCAGTCGCTACGGCGTGACGGGCTGGACGACGGTTCCCACGATTATTGTCGATCTGCTGTCGAGCCCGAATCTCGATCAATACGATCTATCCAGTTTGAAGAGTGTCGGCGGCGGCGGCGCCGCGATGCCCAAGGCCATCGCGCAGAAGCTCCAGGTGTTGTGTGGGCTGACCTACATCGAGGGCTATGGGCTGTCGGAAACCATGGCGCCCTCTCACATCAATCCGCCCGATCGCCCCAAGCCGCAGTGCCTGGGCCTGCCGATTTTCGACACCGACTCGCGCGTGATCGACCCGCAGACGCTCGTCGAGCTTCCCCCCGGCGAAGTGGGTGAGATTGTCACCATGGGCCCGCAAGTGTTCGAGGGCTACTGGCACAAGGACGACGCCAATGCGGAATGCTTTATCCAGGTGGACGGCAAGCGGTTCTTTCGCACGGGTGACCTGGGCTACGTGGATGAGGAAGGGTACTTCTTCTTTGTCGACCGCCTGAAGCGGATGATTAACGCGGCCGGTTTCAAGGTGTGGCCGGCGGAGGTGGAGGCGCAGTTGTATGCGCACCCTGCGATCCAGGAAGTGGCCATCATTGCCAAGCCGGATGAGCGGCGTGGCGAGACCGTGAAGGCGGTTGTCGTGCTGCGCACGGAAGCCCGCGGCAAGGTCACACCGGAACAACTGACGGAATGGGCTCGGGCCAACATGGCCGCTTACAAGGTCCCCCGCTTCTGGGACTTCGTGGAGTCACTGCCGAAGTCCGCCAGTGGCAAGATTCTGTGGCGGGTGTTGCAGGAGCAGGAGAAGCGGCTCAACCCAAATGTTTGATTTCCGGCAGCGGCGCTTCGCTCACCCAACTGCGCCAGACGGCCACCAGCGATGCCATCAAGGCGGGGCCCAGGAAGATGCCCACGAGCCCGAAGGACTCGACACCGCCCAGGATCCCCAGCAGCACCCACAGAAACGGCAGCTTCGCCCCTTCCCCGATGATGACGGGGCGCACGAAGTGATCCGCAATAAACAACACCACGCCGCCTGAAATCAGCACACCGATGGCGGCCCCCACGGCGTTCTGGCTGGCCAACACCAGGGCGACGGCAGCGAACACCACCGGAGCGGCAAACGGGATCATGGCGAAGATGCCGGTGATGGCGCCGAAGAGAATGGGATGCGGCGCACCGGTGATCGCGTACACGCCCGCCATGATCGCACCCTCGGCAACCGCGACCAGCACGATGCCATCGACGGTCGCGCGAATCGCCTCAGTGGCCCGTGTCATCAGGCCTTCGACTGTCGGTCCAAACAGGCGGCGGCCAACACGCGGAACATCACGCTCGAGCGAGTCGCGGTTGAGGTAAACGAAGTAGAGGGTGAGCAGCGTGAACACCAGAGTGCTCAGGCGCCTGAGCAATTGCACTCCCACTACCCGGGTCCACTGGTAGATGGCAGGCCTGGCCTGGACAGTAGCGGAGGCGAGGCCCGCGTGCTCACCAGCCTTGTCGGCGGCGCCGTGGGCGGCGTTGTGCGCGGCCACCTCGGACATCTTGTCGAGCCAGACGCCGTTCAGCCAGTCGCCCAGCCAGGGCAATTGTTGCACCCAGTCCGGCAGCCCCGGCGGGCCCTTGGAGCTGTCCAGGAGCGTGCGTGCCAGTGAAATCGCCTCACGGACCGCGATGATGCCCCCATAGATCAGCGGCACGATCAGGACCAATCCAACGATGAGGGTAAAGGTCAACGCCGCCCAGATATCCCGGTGCTTGCCGCCGAAGTTGCGGAGCCAGCGGTCGTACAACTTGGACGTACCGATGGCGAGCACGACGGCCCAGCACAACGCTGGCAGAAAGTGCTGCAGCATCCAGCCGCCCAGCAGCATCAACGCAATGATCAGCGCGTATCGCGCGATCTTCTGATACACAGAGACGTCAGGCGTGGCCACGTGGATTCTTTCTCAGGGATACAGCTCAGTATACAGGCGTTTATAATCACCAATGATGTTCTCAGAAACCGTCCCGGCCGTTCTTTGAATTCCCCCGCGGCAGTCGAACGGATTGCGTGCCCGGACTGCGGACTGATGCAGCTTTTGCCGCAGCCGGCGCCCGGCCAAAAGGCTGAATGCGCGCGTTGCCTGAAGGTGCTGGCGGGCTCGGCCACGGGACGGATCGGCGCCCCCTTGGCATTAGCCATCTCCGCCCTGCTGCTGCTCGTCCCCTCGACCATCGCGCCCCTGCTGCTGGTAACGACTTACGGGGCGGACCGGGAAGCGTGGCTCCCATCGACTGCGGAGGCGATGTGGAACGATGGCTTTGCCTCTTTGGGGGTCCTCATTGCTGTCTTCAGCATTGCCCTGCCCTACGTCTACCTGGGGCTGCTGATCTATGTCCTGGCCTGCCTTCACTGGCGTACCGGCGCCCGCGTTGGATCTGCCTTCCGCTGGAGCAAGCATCTTCGGCCCTGGGTCATGATCGAGGTCTTCCTGGTCGGAAGCTTCGTCTCCTATAGCCGGATCAAGGCGGTGTCCAACGTGACCGTAGAGGTCGGAGGCTGGGCGTTGGTCGCCGCGGGGCTCGTGCTGTTGGTCGCCCTCGTCCAACTGGATGAGCGTACCGTGTGGGAAACACTGCGGCCGCAGAGGCGCGATCCGAATCGAGAATCCGCGGGCGATGCAAAGGTCGCCTGCATCATCTGCGACCTCATCGTGGATATCGAGAACGAGGGCAAGCCCTGCCCCCGTTGCGGCGCGAAACTCCATGTGCGCAAACCGGCGTCCCTCGAGCGGACTGTGGCATTCGTGGCTGCCGGATACCTTCTTTACATACCCGCAAACACGTTGCCCGTATTGACGACAGTTCAGTTCGGTCGCGAAGAACACAACACGATCCTGAGCGGTGTCATCGAGCTCGTGCACAACGACCTGGTACCGCTGGCAGTCATCGTATTCCTGGCCAGTATCGTGCTGCCGCTCGTGAAGCTGTTCGGGCTCACCTGGATGCTGATTGCGACCCGAGTCAAATCGAGCCGCTGGCTCGTCAGTCGCACCCGGCTCTACCGGACGATCGATGCCATCGGGCGCTGGTCCAACATCGATATCTTTTCGGTCGCGATGCTGGTGGCGGTCCTGCAGTTCGGCGCCTTGACGGCGGTGCACTCGGGGCCGGGCCTGGTGGCCTTCGCCGCGGTGGTGATCATCACGATGCTGGCCACTGCTGTGTTTGATTCGCGGCTCATGTGGGATGCGGTCGCGGCAACCGTTGCGGAGCGTGAATGACTGAGACCCCCGAAGTTCCAGACGAAGAGCCGCGCGCGCGCGTTCGTGCCCAGCGGTTCAACTGGGTGTGGCTGTTTCCGATTGTCGCTGCGGGCATCGTCATCTGGCTGGCCTGGCGCAACCTCGCAGAACGCGGCCCCGCCATCACCATTTCCTTCCGTAATGTCGACGGCCTGCAGGCCGGGCAGACGAAGATTCAGCATCGCAATGTCGACCTGGGAACCGTCGAGTCACTCGAGCTGACATCTGACATGTCACGCGTGATCGTGCACGCCCGCATGACACGGCAGGCCACCAGTCACCTGACCCCCAATACGCGCTTCGCAATCATTGCCCCGCACGTGGGCGTGGGCGGGATTTCAGGCCTTTCAACCCTCGTTTCCGGCTCCTATATCGAAATGTATCCGGGTAAGCCCAGTGACGAGTCCAAACGCGATTTCGTGGGCCTGGATGAGCCTCCGGCGCTGGCGCCGGATACCAAAGGACGCTCCTTCACGTTGTTGGCCAGTGATCTGGGCTCGCTCACCCGCGGCTCTCCCATTTCCTACAATGGAATCACCGTCGGTGAGGTCGAAGACTATGTGTTGCGCCCGAATAACAAGGGCGTGACGGTCACCGCCTTCGTCCGCTCTCCGTACGAGGAGCTCGTCCATCCGGAGACTCGCTTCTGGAACGCGGGTGGCGTGGATTTGACCCTGGGATCACAGGGTTTACGAATTCGAGCGAATTCATGGGAGCAATTGCTCTCAGGCGGTATCGCATTCGCAACGCCTACCGAAGTGCTGCAGAAGCCCTCGAGCCCGATCGGTGCAGTGTTTGGTCTGTATGACAACCGCCGGGCTGCGGACCGCGCTCCGCTGGGCCCGACGCTCGAGTACGTGGCTGACTTCCTCGGCAATCAACGCGGCCTGGACTCGGGTACCGCCGTGGAGCTGCAGGGTGTTGAAGTGGGTGAGGTCACTGAGTCGCATCTCGCGTACGACGATCACAAACACACGCTCGTTACGCGAACGACGTTTTACGTCGACCCGGAGCGCGTCGAAATACTGAACATGCCCAAGGCAGCCGACGCGAGTCAGCATGATGCCGTGCAGAAGTGGATCGAGACACTCGTCGTCGATGGCATGCGCGCCCAGGTTTCCTCGGCAAGCCTCCTCACCGGGACGAAGCTCGTGGGTCTCGAGATGGTCCCGAACGCGCCGAAAGCTCACCTCGAGCATGAAGGCGACACCGTGATGATACCGACGAGCTCGGCGGGCGATTTCACAGCCGTGTTGCAGGACCTGCAGAACGTGTTGAAGAACATCGATCGCGCCACCTCCGGTCCGCAGATCGGCCATGCGCTGAAGTCACTCGACGACACGCTCACGCGGCTCGACAAGGTCACGCAGGACATCGAGCCCGACATCAAGTCGCTCATCAAGAGCCTGCGCGACACGGCGGACTCGGCCCAGAGCACCCTGAATACGATCCAGGGCCTTGCGGGTAAAACCGCGCCGACCGGAACCGATCTGCCGCGCATGATGCGCGAGCTGACTGAAGCCGCGCGCTCGGTGCGCGGCCTGGCCGATTATCTCGATCGTCATCCGGAAGCCCTGATCCGCGGACGCAAGGGAGACGACAAGTGAAGTTGCCTGGGGTTGCCATTGTCGGCGCGTTGTTGGTGGCGTGCGCGTCCAGTCCGCCGATGCATTACTACACATTGACGGAAGTACCCGCTCCGAGCCGCCTCACCCTGCCTGGGGGGATGGACCCCATCCGCCTCGACCGGGTCACCATCCCCACTGAGCTCGACCGCTCCCAGATTGTCCGGCGGCTCGATTCAACCCAACTGCAGATCGTGGAAGATGTCCGGTGGGCCGCCCCTCTGGATGAGACGATCCGGCGGACCCTCTCGAATGACATTGCCGCCCGCCTGCCCCAGGGAGCCGTCGCGAATCCCAACGAGCCTTCGGTGGGCGAGAAACGGCAATCGCTGGCAGTTGATTTCTCTGAGTTCTATGGCGACTCGGGCTGCGCGGTCACATTGCGAGCGGCATGGACATTGAAGCAATCCGACTCAAACAGCCTGCATGGCAATGAGGAGACCAAGGCGTCCCCCCAGGGCGGCTGCAAAGGTGCCGGCTCGATCCCGGAAGCCATGAGCCAGGCACTGGGGCAACTCAGTGACCTGATTGCGGCGTCAATCTCAGGACCCGGTGTGCGACGGGCTCAGTAATCGTCGGAATCGCCTGCGGCGGCGAGTCGGCTGAACACATTCTCCATCACGTTGACGCGCGCGACGTACACACGCACTTCGTGATCGCCGCATCTTTGCCCGTCATTCAACCTGAAATGATGGCGGGCGAAAACATCGCCCGCACCCGCGCCGCACAGGTGGATCACTGCGGCCAGCTCGCGCTTCTGTCGCGGCGTAGCGCTCGTTTCGTGGTGGCGCTCCAGGGTGTGAACTACGGCGCGATCCAGATACGCTGAGGTCAACTCGATGGAGTGACTCGGAATCACCCGCGTGTACAGATTGTTGAACCAACACGAGTCCTCGACAACGACGTGATCGTGGATGCAATATCTTTTCGCTTCCTCAAACGTGCCGTCGGTGAGCTGGTACATACCGACTGCGCTCGACGCCGGTCGATACACTCCGAACGGATGGACTGTCCACGACCAGCGCCAATATGTGCGCGCCACAGGATTTCCCGACCCTTCCACTTGTGCCAACGCGGCCAGCAACTCGGGCGACATCACGCTGGTTGAGAACTTCTCGAACGCCGAGCTGTACTGGCGCCATGTCTCCGCCGGCGTTTTGTTCAGGGTGTCGCTGACTGGAAAGAACAGCTCCGACGGTTTGCGGATGACCTGATAGATCCAGTTGACGGTCAACGCAACGGTGGCCGCCGCGGCCAGCAGCACAATGAGCTGCGCGGTGCGCGGCGCTCGATCGAACGCGCGCCACCAACGCTTGCGCAAGGCCTGGCTCGGCCAGAAGCGAACCCGCTTGCGCGGCGCCTTTCTCCGTCTCTTGGCTATTGGCGCCGGACCCCGAGGTAATAAGCCAGGCCCAGCAGCCCAAACCAGAAGGGCGCGACAAAAAGCGCCACCCGGGTATCCGGATCCAGCCAGAACATGCCGGCAACAATCAGCAGGAAGACAATCACCGCCCAATTGATGATCGGCGCGCCCGGCATCCTGAAGGAGACCGCCCTGGCGCGTCCTTCGGTGACCGCACTGCGATACTTCATGTGCGAGTACATGATGATGATCCAGACCCACAGGGTACCGACGAGAGAGATGCTGGTGACCCAGGTGAAGACCTGTTTCGGCACGAAATAGTTGAGAACCGTGCCGATCAACATCACGGCCGCTGAAACATGGATGCCCGCGGCGGGCACGTGCTGCGGGCTCAGTCGACCGAACATCCGCGGCGCCTGGCCCTGCAGGCCGAGCGAATACAGCATGCGCCCGGTGCTGAAGATCCCGCCGTTACACGAGGAGGCAGCCGCTGTGATGACCACGACGTTGATGATGCTGGCTGCGGCCGGAATGCCGAGCTTCTGGAACATCATGACAAACGGGCTCGTGTCGGGATCGAGCTGATCCCAGGGCACGAGCGCCATGATGACCGCCAGCGCCCCGATATAAAACAACAGGATGCGGAATATGATGTTGTTGGTGGCGCGCGGCAGGTTGACCTCCGGATTTTCAGCCTCCCCCGCGGTCACACCAATCAGCTCGACGCCCTGGTAGGCGAACATGACTATCTGCAGGGTCAACAGCACCCCCAGGATGCCGCCCGGCAGAAATCCCTGGTGGCTCCAGAGATTCGCGAAGCTCGCCGTCGCTCCCAGGGCCCCTATGTGGAAGAAGATGACTGCCAGCCCGCTCACAATCAACACCACGATGGTGATGACTTTCAACAGCGCAAACCAGAACTCCAACTCACCATATACGCGTACTGCCAGCATGTTGGTCCCGTACAGTATGCCGAGAGCGATCAGACCCGGCAGCCACTGCGGAGTATCCGGCGACCAGAACCGGACATACACACCCACTGCAGTCAACTCGGCCATCGCGGTCACTACCCACATGAACCAGTACGACCAACCCGTCACAAACCCTGCGAAGGGCCCGACGAATTCCTCCGCATAACTGGCAAACGCGCCGGCCACCGGCCGATACGTGAGCAGCTCACCCAACGCCCGCATGATGAAGAAAATGGCGATGCCGCCGATGGCATAGCTCAGCAGCAGGCCCGGACCCGCCTTGTGGATGGCGCCGGCCGAGCCCAGGAACAGCCCGACGCCGATGGTGCCTCCGAGCGCAATGAGCTGAATGTGCCGGTTCTTGAGGCTGCGCGTGAGTCCTTCTGAATGCTGCATTTGACGAAAATCCTCTCGGCCCGATCGATGGCGCGAAGTCTAAGTCATCACGCCCGGTCGGTCTTCAACATTTATGCGACCAAGGTCTTTTCATGTTCGGACATCGCGCCGGGTGTCGCGCCGTGACATGCAAACACGGTAGGCTGCGGCGCCTTCCGGGACTGGATGCGAGAGAGAAACGATGGGTAAGGACACTGAGCAGTCGGCCGCCGGCCGTCGCAAATTTCTAAAGGCCGCGACACTTGCAGGTACCGGAGCCATTGCGGCCGGCGCTGCCGCGGTTGGCGAGGCAGTAGCCGCCGAGCCGCCCGCGGCGGCCGGGAAGAAATCGCCTGTACAGATCACCTCGCGCGCCTCCGAACACAGTGCACCGCCCCCAAACCTGGAGGGGCCTACGCATACAACCTGCGGCAGCGACTTCATGGTCGATGTGATGCGCAACCTCGGCATCGAGTATGTCGCGGCCATCCCGGGCAACACCTTCAAGGGTCTGCACGAGTCGATCATCAACTACGGAATGCTGACGGCGCCCGCGCTGGAGCACATCTCATGCATGCATGAGGAAATTTCCGTCGCCATCTCCCATGGCTACGCGAAGATCGCCGGCAAGCCGATGGCCTGCATGATGCATTCGACAGTGGGCCTGCAACACGGCTCAATGGCCATTTACAACGCATGGGCCGATCGCGTCCCGGTATTCGCAATCGTCGGCGCACAAATGGACGCCGCGAAACGGCGCAGTTACGTCGACTGGCAACACTCGGTGTTCGACGGCCCTGCCCTCGTGCGCGATTTCACGAAGTTTGATGACACGCCGCTGTCGCTCTCGCACTTCGCGGAGTCCGCCAATCGCGCCTACAAGTTCTCAATGACCCCGCCCTACGGCCCGATCGTGTTGGCCGTCGATCAGAACCTCCAGGAGGATCCAATCGAAAAGGGTGCCGTGGCCAATGTACTGAAGCACGTGCAGTCCGCGCCGCCCCGCGGCGATGATGCAGCCGTTCAGGAAGTCGCCCGGCTGTTGGTCGCCGCCGAGCACCCGGTCATCGTTGCGGACCGTGCAGCGCGGACACCTGCGGGCCTCGCCCTGATGGTCGAGCTCGCGGAGGCCCTGCAGGCTCCGGTTATCGACATGTATGGCCGGATGAATTTCCCATGGCGACACCCCCTCAACCAGACACGCGCGCAGGCCGAAAAAATCGGCGAAGCTGATGTCATTCTCGGCCTGGAGCTCACGGACTTCTGGGGTGTCACCAACGGTAGGCTCGCACCGGGAGCCAAGCGCATCAGCATCACCGCGGGTGATCTGTACCTGAAGTCCAACTATCAGGACTTCGAACGCTTCACTCCCGTAGACATTGCAATAGCCGCGGATGCCGAAACGACGTTGCCCTACCTGATCGAAGCGGTTCGCAAGGCGATCACCGCAGGCCGCCGCTCCGTATTCAAGGCGCGGGGCGCGAAGTTGGCACAGGATCACCAGGCTGCATTGGTGCAATCCCGGGACGCTGCGGCAATAGGTTGGGATGCACAACCCATCACCACTGCGCGGATGTGTGCGGAAGTTTACGAGCTGATTCGTAACGAGGATTGGGCGCTCTGCAACGGCACGGTGTTCCAGAACTACTGGCCGCAGCAGTTGTGGACCGCTACTCAACACCATCAATACATCGGTGATGCCGGTGCGTATGGGTTGGGCTACCTCCCGGGTGCCACAGTGGGTGCAGCACTGGCACATCGCAAACACGGGCGCCTGGCAGTCGCCATCGGCGGCGACGGTGACCTGATGTTCACACCGGGTGCGCTCTGGACGGCGGCGCACCACAAGATTCCACTCCTGTACGTGGTGCACAACAATCGTGCATACCACCAGGAAGTCATGTATGTGCAGATGATGGCCAACAAGCGCAATCGCGGCATCGATCGCGCGCACATGGGCAACGCGATCACCGACCCGAACGTGGATTTCTCCAGGTTGGCGAACGGCATGGGCGTGTTTGCCGAAGGGGCCATTACGGACCCGAAGGATCTGGGACCGGCGCTGAAACGCGCGCTCGCGGTCGTCAAACGGGGCGAGCCCGCCCTGGTCGACGTGATCTCACAAGGACGCTGATATGAAATGGCTGTGTTTGGGCGTAGCGATTCTTTCGGTTTCGTTGGCGGTGGCCGCCGAGCAGACCGCAGATCCTGTCAACGGCAAGCGCCTGTTCATGACGGTCGGTTGTTATGAATGCCACGGAACAACAGGGGCCAGCGGCGGCCCCGCGGGCCCCCGGTTGGCTCCCAACCCGTTGCCCTTCGTCGGAGTCAAAGCCAAGCTGCGGACAGCCTCGGGCCGCATGCCGGTGTTTTCAGAAGCAGTCCTGAAGGATGCGGAAATTGCCGACATCTATGCGTATCTGCAGAGCATCCCCGCCGGCAAGAGCGCACGCGACATCGAGTTGTTGAATCACTGAGCGGGACTTGAGTCTCGGGTTGAACACCGCGAGACATGTACTAAAGTAGCGGAGGCCAGCGGAGGGCTCACGCGCTTTGAGTATTGAAGGACGTATCGTCAGAATCGAGACGGCTGCGACACTGGATGTGCCGCGGAACAGTCGCGTCTCGACTGGACGGCCCACTCACGCTCCCTCCAGCAATGTACGACACGACGTCTACGACGATCCTTCCGTCGATGGAACGGTCGAGATCGCGGACATTGCGTGGCTCCAGGTCGCTCGCATCACTGCCGCCCGCCACCGGGTGGCTCATGAGCCGCCGGCCTCATTCGCACCCGCCGCTGCGATCGTTCTGCAGATCACCGGCAAAAGCGTGATTGAACAACAGGGGCGCACTGTACGGCTCGCACCGGGCCACTGGTGCATGTGCGACTCGACGTTACCCTACACTCTCACCAGTCCCGGCAGCTCCCAGCGGCTGGTGTTGCTGATTCCGCACGACTGCCTGGACGATGACATCGACCTCGAGGAGTTCACCTCGCGGTCATTTTCAGGCACCGCGGGTGTCGGCCGGCTCGTGTTTGGAATTGCCGGCTGGCTGGTCGAAGAGCTGGCCTCCATCAACTTCGAGCGCGCCGATGTGCTCGCCAAAACCATCACCCAGATCATCAACCTGGCCATCCACGAGAAGATGGGACGCCGCAGTCAGGAGCCTGCCCGCGGCACACTCGGTGATCGCATCCGCGCCTACGTCGCGGACCACCTCCGCGATCCGCATCTCTCGCTCGACAGCATCGCCAAACACCTGAATTCCTCGAAGCGCAGCCTCCATCGTGCGGTCAGTGCTTCCAGCAGCTCCATTCACGATCTCATCTGGCACCAGCGCCTCGATCGCTGCCGCCGCGACCTGCTCGATCCGGCCCAGTCCCGCCAGACCATCGCCGAAATTGCCCACTCCTGGGGCTTCAAGAACTTCACGCACTTCAGCCAGGCGTTCCGCGAGCGTTTCGGTGTGTCAGCTCGGGAAGCACGCCGCGCCGTTGTGACTTTGAACGACTAACGTCGGGCGACGAAGGTCCCACGGTATGTATCATATCCATTACAACATCGAGTTGTGCCTGTAGGATTCGCGCAACAAACGGCCGTTGAATTGTCGAAGGCGTCTCGTCCGCGCCGCATTGGCGCTCTCACCAAAGTCTCGTGACGCTCTCACCAAACACAGAGGTTTGATTGCGGCGTAGTCTTCGCCGCGCTGCGTCCCGTGCGCAGTGTGACAACGCTCGTTCGTCACAGGCTCGGCAACGGTTGCTTGGTCGCTACCGTCCGCGCCCCTCAACTCGGAAAGGACAAGGATTGATTCATGAAGAAGCTCATTCGGCCGGATGACACGTCCGTGGCGGTGGATGCGTTCGTCAGACGCGCGCTCGCGGTTGGACTCGCACTGAGCGTCGGCTCAACGGCCGCATGGGCCGAGGAGCCCGCCAAAGCCGACGACGTCCAGTTGTTGGAGGAAATTGTCGTAACCGCACAGTTCCGCGAGCAGGGCCTGCAGTCCACGCCTGTCGCCATCACCGCAATCAACGGTTCGCAGCTCGAGCAGCGCACCCTGTCGAGCGTAACAGACCTGAATGGACTTGCTCCCAACCTGACAGTCACCAAGGGAACGAACACCAACGGCCCGTCGGCCCAGTTGTTTGTCCGCGGTGTGGGCCAGAGCGACGGCCATCCAGGCCTCGAGCCCGGTGTCGGTCTCTACGTCGATGACGTGTATCGCGGCCTGCTGCTCGGTACCGATCTCGACCTGACCGACCTCGATCGAGTGGAAGTGCTGCGCGGTCCGCAGGGTACCCTGGCGGGCAAGAACTCACTGGGCGGCTCGCTGAAGCTGTTCTCAAAGAAGCCCACCGACCAGACCGACGGCTATGTCGAAGCGACCTACGGCAAATTCAACCGCGTCGAGCTGCGTGCCGGCGGCAACTTCACGATTGTTCCGGACACTCTGTATGCACGTGTTTCCGGCGCCTCCAAGCAGGTGGACGGCTACATGGAGCGCCTCGACTACGCTTGCATGCACCCGGGCACATCGCAGACGCTCACACAGATCCCGGTAAATACGGGTTGCAGACTGGGCACTGAAGGCGGCGAAGACGTAAACGCCGCGCGCGTTGCACTGCGCTGGATCGCGACCGACAACATCGAAGACAACTTCATCGGTGACGTCACTCGCGACCGCTCCGAAGTGCCGGCATTGAAGCTGATCTCCTCGACCAACGCGCAGCACACCGGCACAGCCACCGGACCTCTCCTCGTACCGGGCGGCGGCGCGCAGTACATCACGGGCGCTCACGACTACACGACCTACGCAACGTTCGTGCAGCCTGGTTTTACGGATCCCGCGTCGCTGGCGGCCAAGCCGGGCGCTGGAACACACGGTGCGGTCTCTCTGCCACTCACCGATCCGATCGACGCCTGGGGCATTTCGAACAACCTGACCTGGAAGCTCGCAGATAACTACACCTTCACTTCCATCACGGGCCTGCGCCGTTACATCGGTCAGTACTCCATTGAGGTGGGCGGTTCTCCGACTCCGGCGCAGTTGCTGGATGACACGTGGTCACAGCGCCAGTTCACGGAAGAAGTCCGCTTGAACGGTACCTCGTTCGAGAGGCTGGACTGGACACTCGGTGGCTACTACTACGATCAGTTGGCCTACTTCGGCGGTCTGAAGATGCTGAACCCGGGTACCGTCAACGCGACCGGCGCTTCTACGGAGACCCTGTTTACGGGCAGCGACCCGATTCCGTCGAAGAGCAAGTCGGGATTCGGACACGCGGTGTATCGCCTCACGGATCAGTTGAGCCTGATCGCGGGTGTCCGCTATACGCGCGAGCAGAAGGACTACACCTTCCAGCGCCTCGACCCGTACGATCCTACTCAGCCTTCCTACAATCCGGTCGGCGTCTTGAACAACACCACTGGTCACTACGAAGGCAGCCATATGGACTACCGTGGCGGCGTCGAGTATCAGTGGACTGAGAACCTGATGACCTATGCACAGTGGTCAACCGGGTTCCGGGGCGGTGGCGTCAACCCCCGTCCGTTCATTGCGGCTGAGGCGATTCCGTTTGGAACGGAGACCGTGCATTCGACCGAAGCCGGCTTGAAGACCGACTTCCTCGATCACCACTTCCGTGTGAACGTGGCGGGCTTCTACAGCCAGTACGAGAACATCGCGTTCGTCAACACCCAGCCACTGGTTATCAACGGTGTCAGCAACCAGAACTCAACGCCCGTCAACGTCGGCGCTGCGCACATCAAGGGCGCAGAGCTCGAGGTTGAAGCCCGTCCGTTCGGCGGCTTGCAGATCGATGCCTCGGCCAGCTACCTGAAATTCAACTTCACCCAGATCAACCAGAACGCATCTGTGTTGATTCAGGGTGTGTCGTTGAGCACCAAGGAGCCTTATGCGCCGGATCGCCAGTTCAACGTCGGTATGCAGTACGTGTTGCCGTTGGGCACTGCCGGCAGCGTAACTCCGCGTGTCGATGCGAACTATCAGTCCGACTTCTTCACCGACATCAGCAACTCAGCACTGGGTCACGTCGGTGGTCGCACCCTGGCGAACGCTCGCATTACCTGGAAGTCCATGTCGCAGGACTGGGAAACTGCGGTGGCTGTCACCAACCTGACCGATCACTTCTACTACATCAACAAGGTGTTCGGTGCTGCCCCCACCAACATAACGGAAGGCCAGCCTGGCACTCCGCGTGAGTGGATGGTCACGGTCAAGCGCAACTTCTAAAGTGCAAGCAAAGGATTCGGGCCCGGCGGTACCCTCAAACCCTCACCGCCGAGCCTGAGTCCCGTCTGGGTGGGTGGCTGCCGAGCAGTCGCCCACCCATTCGCCCGGTGCCGCTGCCGGGGTCCGAGGGCCAATCTGGTCCCAACACGGACTTCCTATTGGTATGCGCACATGGCGGCGAATTCTCTGCTGAAACAATACTCTGACGAGCGCGCTGCGCTCGTGCAAACCGCGGTGTCAAAGGCGGCCGCCATCGTCCTCGGCCGGCGCCGAGTCCTCTCCGGCATCCGCTGGCGCGACGACCTGATCATCACCGCCGCCGAAGCCATTGGCGGTGTGGAGCAAGCGGACGTCCGCCTGGAAGGCGACGAGCTGGAAGCTCACGTCATCGCCACCGACCTGACAACTGACATCGCAGTCCTGCGAATTGTGTCGGCTGCCGCGACCGCCCACGCCACCGAATCCAACGCCGGTGGCCCCAACGCTGTGCCCGGATCCAACGCCGGGGGCTCCAACGCTGCCAACGCTGGTGGCGCCAATGCTGCCAACGCTGTGCCCGGATCCAACGCCGGTGGCGCCGGTGTTGCCACCGGCGCAACATCCACCCGTGCTGCCGCTGCTGACACCACGACGTCGTTGCTGCGCGTTGGTGAAACCATCGCTGTTGTTGGCCGCACCCTCCGCGGCCCCACCGCCATTTGGGGCGCTGTGCAACTCGCGGGCCCCGCGTGGAGCTCCCGCCGCGGCGGGAAAATTGACCAACGGATCGAGTTGGATGTCGGCTTCGACCCCTCCTTCGAAGGCGCAGCCGTCATCGACACCAGCGGCAACATCGTCGCCATGGCCGTCCCCGGCCCCTACCACCGCGTCCTGGGCATCCCAACCGCGACGATCGAATCCGTCATCGCGAAGGTCGACCAGTTCGGCCACCTCCCCAAACCCTATATCGGCATCCGCCTCCAACCCCTCTGGCTGGACGACGACACCCGCACCAAGCTGGGTAGAAAAGTCCGCGGTATCGCCGCCGTCGGCGGAATCGACGCCGGCTCTCCAGCCGAGCAGGCTCACATTGAGCTCGGTGACCTGTTACTCACGTTGGACGGTCAGTCTGCCGAAAGCGTGAACGACATGGCCCGCCGAATCGCCAGTGCCAACCCCGGCCAAACCATCACCTTGGAAGTACTCCGCGGCGGCAAGCCGCTGACCATCGACGTCCAGATCGGCGAGCGCCCGCGGCATTGATCGCCTGTGACGGAGCGCCGTCGGTCGCCACTCGCATCGGCGCAGGCGCGGACCGGACGTCCGAACGCCCGTCGAGCACGCCAACCGCACGAGGCCTTGCGGAACCGCTTGGTCGCCCCCACGGTCGTGCCGTGAGCGCAATTCTTGCTACCGCCGACGAGCCTTTCCGCAATCGCGTCCTGGAGCGACTGCTGGCGGCGGGCTATGACGACCTCGAGGTCGCGGACCTCCCAACCGCGCTAGCTGAGCTCCTGCGCGAAACCAAGCAAACCCTGGTCATCGTTGGGGGCACCTGGCCGGACCCGCAAGCGTTCCTGCGCGTCGCGGTAAACGCCGGCGCGCTCCCGCTCGTTCTACTGGAGTCCAGCGCCCTGGAAGCCGAAGGCGAAGCGCTCGCCATGGGCGCCCGCGCCGCCCTCCAATCCGACATCCCGGCCACATCCCTCGCAGCAGCCCTGGCCGCCGTCGACGCCGGCCTCATAGTGTTAGAGCCCAGCGCCCGCGCCCTGCTGCTTTCCGCCAATCGCGATCGCTTCGCGCCCAGCGATCGGTTTTCCTCCGCGGGCGATCGACTTTCGCACCGCAATGCGTTTGCAGGGGGCCCCTCGAATTCCGCCACCCAACCCTCGAATCCCGCCGGCACGGCCGCGTCGACTCCCTCAATCGGCGCACCGCCTGCCCCGACGCGCAAAGGCCGTCCCCTGACATCCCGCGAACGCGAGATCCTCGGCCTGGTAGCCAGCGGCACCTCCAACAAAGGCATCGCCCGCTCTCTCTCCGTCTCCGCCAACACGGTGAAATTTCATCTGGCGGCCGTATTCGACAAGCTGGACGCCGCCACTCGCGCCGAAGCGGTGGCAGAAGCCATCCGCCGCGGCGAGCTCTCCCTCTAGAGGGCCCAGCTACTCCATGCTGGGGTAAGGCCCCTTCCCCCCATCAGCAATGAACTTGTCAATCCGCTCCCGGAGCACCGGCATGGGCACCGACCCCAACTCCAACACCGTGTCATGGAACGCCCGGATGTTGAAATTCGCGCCCAGCGCCTTCTCGGCCTTGTCCCGCGCAGCAATCATCTCGCGCTCGCCGATGTAGTACGACAGAGCCTGCCCCGGCCAGGCAATGTAGCGATCCACCTCGGTCTCAATCTCATGCTCCGGCAGAGCCGTGTAGTCATGTAGATAGGCGATAGCCTGCTCGCGCGACCACCCCTGCGCATGCACGCCCGTATCGACAACCAGCCGCGCAGCCCGCCAGATCTGATATCCCAACATCCCGAACCGGTCATAAGGGGTCTCATACATGCTCATTTCGACCCCCAACCGCTCACAGTACAGCGCCCATCCCTCCCCAAACGCCGAGATGTACGTGTGCTGCCGAAACTCCGGTTGCTTCGCATGCTCCATCGCAATAGGCATCTGAAACGCATGCCCCGGCGCGGACTCATGCAGCGTCAGCGCCGTCAGGTTGTACAGAGGCCGGCTCGGCAGGTTGTAGGTGTTGAGCAGGTAAACCCCCGGCCCACCCCTGCCTGCCGTATAGAACGGCGCCAGATCATCCGGCACCGGTGTGATAGCAAACCGTGCCCGCGGCAAATACCCGAAGAACAGCGACGCCTTGCCATCAAACTTCTTGGCAATCCACGACGCCCGCATCAGCAACTCATCGGGCGTCTTCACATAGAACTGCGGGTCCGTCCGTAAAAACTGCAGAAACGCCGGGAAATCGCCCTTGAACCCGGTCTCCTTCATCACCGCCAACATCTCACCGTGCAGCCGGGCCACCTCCGCCTCACCCAGCGAGTGAATCTGCGCCGGCGTCATGTCGAGCGTCACGAACTCCCGGATCTTCGCCTTGTAGAAATTGTCCCCATCCGGCAGATCCTTTGCCGCCAAGGTCGTACGACACCCCGGGACATATTCCTCGCGCATGAATTTCAACAGCTCAACATAGACAGGCTGAACAACATCCCGGATGACCGCGACCGCCTGCGCCCTGAGCTCCGCCTGGTCGGTGGCAGTGATTCCCGGCATGTCCTTGAACGGTGTGTAGAACAAACTGGCTTCAGGCTTCGCCTCTGTAACAGCGGTGATGGAGGAGTCACGGCCGGTCATCGTCACTTTGGGAGGCGTGAAACCACGCTTCATTCCCGCCCGCATCTCATCCATCTGCTCATGGAAGTAGCGTGGGACATCCTTCATCTGCTGCACCCAGTTCTTGTAGTCCTGAAGAGTGCGGAACGGCCGGCGTGCGGTATACCCGAGGTCGGTCCAAAACGTGGTGTCGGCATTGGCCGGCATCTCGTAGTCGCGAAAGCGCTGGTTCGCGATCAAGACCTGCAGTTGCGGCCGGTAGATGTCGTAGTTGACCTGGTGTTCGGCCGACAGCGCCTCGCGGGGAATGGTGTCGAGCTTCGCCAGCACGTCTTCCCAGTACTTCAGGCGCGCTTCCTCGGCGGCGGGATCGACTTTCGGCAGGTGGTTGGAAATCGGCTTCTGGGCGTCCTCGTCGTCCGCGAACTGCTCCTGGCGCCACTTCCATTCCGAGGTGTAGAGCGCCTCAAAGCGGGAATTGGCATCCTCTTTGTGCCCCTGGCATCCCGAAACACCCATCACCACCCCGGCCACGGCAACCCATGACCAGACAGATGCTACGAAGGTCTTCCCTATCATGTCCCCGCCCCCGATTTCATTGCTCTGCGGCGAGAATACTTTATACGGCGCGCCTGTCTACCGTCGGAACTCGGCCCGCTGCTCTTTCAGGAAAGGCCGGTCGATGTGCTGGGCGTACAGGTCAATATCGCCCGCGGTGACGCCGCACTGGGCAAAATGCGCCTGCCAGTCATCCACGACCGCAACCACAGCCCGGACCTCATCGACCGCCTGGGTCCGGGTCAACGAGAACATCCGGGACATCGACAGTGCATTGACCAGAGTTGCATCGGCTTGCTGGTCCCCCACGCGCATCTGTTGGAATCCAAGAGCCTGGCCGGAAGGCAGAACGTCATAGGCCGGTGACAGCTCGTACTGCTGCGCGTCAGTCACCAGCAGCGCATGGTTTTTTTCGTGATCATCCGTGTTGTCGATCAGGATGTTGAATACCATCCGACGAAACAACTCCCGCATGTGAGCGACATACAGGTCGCCTTCGATGACACCGCGTCGCCGCAGGAGCTGAGCCAGCTCGGGATAACCAAACCCTTCCGCGGCGGCCTGCAGCGCAGCCCGTGCCGAGAGACTATGCAAACGTCGCCCACCCGCTCGGTCAAAGCGCTTGATCGCAACAGCATGGCCGTGGATCAGGCGGACAGGCTGAGTCTGCGCGACGCGGATTGCGGCCTTCTGCGCCAATGTCATGGAGGCGTGTTCAATCAGCGGAGTGTCGGCCGGATCGCCGTCTGCAAACTTGATCACCCACTGCTCGCCGCCGATGTTGACCAGAGCTTTGGGGCGGGCGCCGCCCATGGTCGCACCTGGAGAGATGAGGCGCTCCTGTGCCTGCGGGACCGCTTCGTTGTTTTGAACCTTGCGGATGAGCTCCTGGATCTCGTCGGCATCGGCCAGAGCCGGCAATGGGCCCAGCCGCCTCGGCAGGTATTCAGTTGACGAAGTTGATACGCCCAGCGCGCCAAACCGATCGTCACCGGCGAAGTACAGGTATTCCAACAGCGAGAGGCGCTTGGGTTTGTCGATGAAACGGATGACGCGCTCGCCCCATCGATCGGGCCTGGCGTCATCAACCGCGCCAGCGGCAGTGCCGCGGTCGGTGGGGAAAAATTCCTGCGCGATGAGCGGAAGATCCTCGCTCAGTGGGAACCCACTCTGGAGCCAATCGTCTGCGTAGCGCAGCGATGCACCCTGTGTGGAGCGGACGAGGTTGATTTCCCCAATGTGGAGGGGACGCGAGGGTTGCGCCAGGTACCAGAGGTGCAGCTGATCGACAGGCTGATAGCTGGCGGCCACTCCGTGGGCTTTCATTTGTCAGCCTTGCGGTCAGTCGTTGATACGACTGGTCCCGGTTCCTTGGCCTTGGGTTGACTCGTCTTCGCCACCGAACCCCAGGGTCGAGGTGGCGCCTCAGCGACCGCCGTATCAGAGCCATACTTGGCCTTCCCTCGCCCGAGCCGAGCCTCGGTGGACGCTGCCGATCGCACAGCGCGACGTTGGACGGCCTCTCGAACATCCGACTCCAGCGCGCCACGATCATCCCCCGGCGCCGCTAGGTCCGGGAGCGCGCTGACCCGTCCCATGAGCCAGAGCGCAGTCGCATAGATCCCCGCGCCGACGCCCGGGTCGCCCCGCTCCAGGCGAATCAAGGTGGGAACCGATACCCCCAACCGCTTGGCCCAGGCACGCTGGGACTCGTGGCGGCGAACTCGCGCGATGGCGAGGTTTTCCCCCAGGGCCCGGAGGGCCTGGGTGGCGGCCGGTGGAAGTACCTGCAGGGCCTGCGGACTCTTTGGCATAACAAAGAGTTTATCAATCAGGTCGATTTGGTCAAGTCTATATTACCAAAACCAGCAGCCCGTCGCGTTTCAGCCCTGGCTGGCCAGCTACTTTCCCGCCGGTGCCGGTGTCGCCTTCCGCAGGCTTCCCCACTGCTGATTCAGCGCCACACCGCCGAGGATCAGCAACGCCGCAACTGCCATGGTCTCCGTCAGCGGCTCACCCAGCGCGATGTACGCCCACAGCACGCCAAACAACGGCACCAGATAAGTCACCGTTGACGCACGCGGCGCCCCAATCCGATTGATCAGCCGGTAGTAAAGGGCAAAAGCGATCCCGGTGCACACCACGCCCAACAGCACCCCGCACATCCAAGACAGTGCCGGAATAGCCGTCGACGGCCAGGTGGCCAATGCCAATGGCGCGTTGAAGACAGATGCGCAGAACAGAGTGGCAGCTGCGACAGCCGCTGCCGGCAACCCAACGAGTTGGCGCTTGATCAGATTCCCACCGAATCCGTACAACACCGACGCCAGCGTTCCCGCGAGCGCTGCTGGCCAGACGCTAACGCCATTGGTCTTGCCGCTCGCTAGAACCGCGACGCCGACAAACCCAGCAACCAATCCCATGGCCCGCCGAGTAGTGATCGATTCACCGAAGAAGATCAGCGCTACCAGCGCTGTGAACATGACGGCGGTGGCGTTCGCTATCGCACCAATACCCGCCGGGGCGCGTTGAGCAGCCCACGCAAACAGCACAAAGGGGATCGCGGAATTGATGATCCCGATCCCTGCCAGTCGCAGCCAGAGACGCAAATTGAATTGGCTTCGAGCGCGCCACAGGAACGGCATCAGAACCACCGAGCCCAGGAGCAGCCGGACCTCGACCAGTGGGAACGAACCGAAGTCTTTCGCGGCAATTCGCTGAAACAGGAATGAGGCGCCCCAAATGGCGCCCAGCAGCAGCAGCTCAACTGGCGTGAGCCATGCATTTACCGTCGTGGGCTCGCCCGAAACCGATAATGGAACCGCGGCCGATTGCGCAGTGGACATGACGAAGCTCATTTGTGGGTCGAGAAATACGGACGGCAATTGTCCTTGTTCCTAAGGCACGAGCAAGAGCGTACGATGAATGCCAGCCACAAATCTGGCTCATGCCTCGTGGCAGTGTGGCCGCCGCCCCGCGTTTCCCGGCAACGTTACTGCACACCGCATTTGAGCCCGCCATGACCCTCCGCCCCACCGCCTTGCCAGCCTTTGGTGTCTTCGCCGTAGCCGCTCGGCACCAGAACTTCGCCAACGCTGCGGAGGAGCTCGGCCTCACCGCCAGCGCCGTGAGCCACCACGTGCGCGGGCTCGAATCCACCCTGGGCGTGAAGCTCTTCCAGCGACACGCGCGCGGTGTCGCCTTAACGGACGAGGGCCGGTCGCTGGCGGACGCTGCGAACGTCGCGCTGTCCGACCTGGATGCCGTCGCAGTCGCGCTGAACAGTGACGCCAGACTAGCCACTCGCGTCCGAGTAGCCGCGCTCCACTCGCTGACCTACTGCTGGCTGCTACCTCGCCTCTCTCGCTTCGTAGCCGCCTACCCCCGCATCCGACTGAGCTTCGAAACAGGCATCGCAATCACTCGCTTCGATCACACGGGGCCCGACCTGGCCATTCGCCACGGCGCGGGCTCATGGCCCGGACTAACGGCCGATCACATCATGGACGAATACCTCTTCCCAGCAGCGTCACCAACAATGAAGGGACTGCACGCAGTCACAGAGGCCGCCCATGTTGCAAACCTCCCCTTGGTGACAGATCTCGCGCACCAAGGATGGCGCGAGTGGTTTCGATCGGCAGAAGTGCGCGGCGTGCGTCTGCCGGAGATGCACAGTTTTACGGATTCAACCGACGCGATGCAGGCGGCCGTGCTCGGTTACGGAGCAATACTCGCGCGTTCGCGTATCGTCGAACCGTACATACGCGACGGTAGGTTAGTAAGACTGGCCGGCCCTGCCGTCAAAGCGCGTTATGGTTATTACGCGGTATATCCAAGCCACCGTCGCCCGACCACCAGCGTGGCCAATTTTCTCTTGTGGCTACGGCAAGAGGCCGCGAGCGAGTCCAACGAGATGCCACCTGTATACAAGCCACCACGCGACTGATCAGCGGACGCAAGACCGCAACCGTGCCCTGTGCGACAATACCGTCGAAAGACTGCAGGCTGGACGGCACACCCTGACGCAAATCATGGATCACAACAGCGACTTGCTCAGGCCCTCTCTCAGCGCCGACCACAACCCTTCCGCCGCCATCTACTCCCTCCGGACCGAGTTTCTCACCTCGTTCTTCGGCGGGCCCATTGCGGGCGCGACCATCGCGCTCCTCAATTCATATCGCCTCAAACGCCTGGGCGTTGATTGGCCCATCGGGCTCATCGCCATCGCCCTCAGCGCCCTGCTGGCCTGGCTGGCGACCCATGGAGGCTGGCACTGGCTGGACGCCGCGCTGGGACGCGGCAGCGGTTCCATCGGCGCACGTGTGATCAACCTGATCTTCTTCACAATCGTGTATGCATTTCACCGAACGTACTTCAAAAGTATGTCAGTGTTGGGCATCACCGCACCGAATGGCCTGGCTGTGGGCATCGGCGCCATCATCCTGGGACTCCTCGCCAACGTAGGTCTGATCAAAGTGTTCTTGCAATGAGCGGCCCTGAAGACAACGGACCCAACGTCGCCGCGTTGTTACAGCAGGCGCACGCACTGATTGACCGGCGGCGTTACGCCCAGGCGCGCCAGTTGCTCGCCACCGCGGCTCAGAGCCATCCGGACAACCCGCAACTGTTGTATCTGGCAGCGTTCATCGACTATTCGGAAGGAAAGTTGGATGACGCCGAGAAGACCGTGCATACGCTGTTGCTGCAGCAGCCGGAGCACTATGGCGGACGCACGCTGCGCGCTGAGTTGTATGAGGCACGGAAAGAGTACGCACAGGCGGAGACCGTGTGGATCGACCTCCTGCGGGACTATCCCGAGGAAGCCAATCTCTACGCGTCCTACGCCGAGCTGATGCTGCGAACCCTGCATCTCGACAAGGCACAGCGCCTGATGCAGGAAGGATTGCGCCTCGAGCCAAACCACCCGCAGTGCCTGTATATCGCGGCCTTGATCCACATCATCCAGGGCCGCTCGAGCGCTACGGAAAACGAGCACCTGCAGCGGCTGCTGACCGAGTATCCGCAGCGGCTCCAGTCACTGATGACTCTGGTGGTCGCACTGAATCAACGCGGCGACAACCGCAGCGCCCTACGGATCGCGCAACAATTACTGACCCTGCGACCGGACTCGCCGCAGTTCCTGAACCTGGTGAAGGAACTGAAGATGCAGACCCACTGGAGTCTGCTGCCGCTCTATCCGATGCAACGCTGGGGTTGGGGTGGCGCTGCCGTGGTCACCGTGCTCGGCATCGGCCTGGTCCATGCTTCGAAAAGCTCGCTGACCAGCGATGTGGCCTCGGTCATCGGCTATGTCTGGCTTGCCTACGTCGTCTACAGTTGGGTCTGGCCCCAGATCCTGCGCAAACTGATCTGAGAGTTCACAAGCATGTCCGTTTCCCGCGAAGAGCTCGAACGCGCCCTGTTGTCCAATCCGTTCAATGCCGAGCTGCGTACGCAATACGCGCAGGTGCTGTTGGAGAGTGGCGAGCCGCAGGCGGCGTTCGCTCAGTTTGAGTTGTTGCTGTCGCAGTCTGCCACGAATGCCGCGGCCCAGGTCGGCGCGGCGCTCGCATTGCTGCAACTCGGCCGCGATAGCGAAGCGCTGCAACGCTACGCATCGGCGCGCAACATCCCCGGGTTCACGTCTGATCCCACCCTCGAATCCCGACTCGAGAAGGCCAAGCCGGCGGCCCCGGCCCGCTTCGCCGTCGTGCAGGGCGGTAAATCCGACACTGTGGTCAATTTCGCGCCGCCACCGGGGCGCGAGCGGATCGGGTTTGCCGACATTGCGGGTCTCGAGGACCTGAAGCGCACCGTGCGGCTGCAGATCATCGAGCCGTTCCTCAAACCCGGAATCTTTGCGAAGTTCAAGAAGCAGGCGGGCGGCGGCGTGATGTTGTATGGGCCGCCCGGGTGCGGCAAGACCATGATTGCGCGGGCGGTCGCCACGGAGTGCCGCGCGGAGTTCATATCCATCGGCATTGCCGATGTCCTCAGCATGTGGATCGGCGAAAGCGAACGCAACCTGGCGAGCCTGTTCGACAAGGCACGGCACAGCCGGCCCTGCGTGTTGTTTTTTGACGAGATTGACGCGCTCGCGTACTCCCGCTCCAAAGCACAATCGGAGCACACCCGCCAGGTCGTGAACGAATTTCTGGCCCAGCTCGATGGGTTCGGCGCCGACAACCAGGGTGTGCTGATTCTCGCGGCGACCAACATGCCGTGGGATGTCGACTCGGCGATGAAACGCCCGGGGCGTTTCAGCAGAAGCGTGTTCGTGCCACCGCCGGATGCGCAAGCACGGGCCCGCATCGTGGAGCTCAAACTGGCAGGTGTTCCGCATGAGAACATCGACAGCCGCGCCATCGGCGCCACGACGGCTCACTTCTCCGGCGCTGACATTGAAGGCGTTGTGGAGCTGGCCAAGGACTACGTGCTGGAGGAATACGTTTCCAACAGCACCGAGCGGTCCATCCGGCAGGATGACCTGGTGCGTGCCGCGAAGAGCATGCAACCGTCCACGCTGGACTGGCTGCGCACCGCGCGGAACCTGGTGAAATACGCAGGCGCCGATGCCAGCTACAGCGACGTTGAGAAATACCTCAAAACCCACAAACTGGTGTAGACCTGGATCACCATGCCAGCCTTCATCCAAATCGACATTGCCGGTACGGATCTCTCGGTCGTACTCGATGACGATGATCGAGTCGCGTATGCCTACATGACGCAGCGTGGAAAAATTGTTGCGGACGTGTGGCTGTACAACATCGCGGACCCTCCGGAGCAGGATCCCTGGCAAGATCGAACACAGCTCCCCTTTCTGAATCCCCGCAGATTCTGCAAACAGGACGCCGGGTACCGGATCACCGAAGATTCCCAGGTCAGTTGCACGCTGGTGTCCGAATACGCCGAAATTAAAGTCGACGGTGAGCTGGTCGCCCGCCTCGCACCCGGCACAAAGCCCGGCTGGTCGAAGGGGGCCGCCATCGATGGTCCGCTGGCCAAGTCACTGAGTGAGTGAGCGGAGGCCCGCGATCGCCGCAAGCGCAGCGATGTCCAGACACCGCTCCAATTCGCCGGCAATCTCGTCGAGCGCGGCGTCCACGCGCGCATTGTGATCATCCAAACTCGGCGCCGCTCCGATGGCGGACACCAAAGCCGCCCGCGCCTCGGTCAAGCCAAACAACCCGTGCACATAGCACCCCGCAATGCGCCCATCGGCTGACACCCCACCATCGGTGGACCCATCGCTGAACCGCAGCATAGGCCGCGACGCACCCGCGCCAGTCGTCTGACCCACATGCATCTCATAGCCCGCAAACCTGGGCTCCGCATGCACACCGCCTGCGCCAACCGCGACCGTCCCGCGCGCCTCACTCACGCCGACGAACCCGGTTAGTACACCGGCCACCTCGCGGAGCGTTTTGTCGCCGGTCATCACCGTATCGACATCGAGCAACCCGAGGCCCGGCACCGTGCGTGGGGGGCCCTCGATCCCGTTGGGGTCGCTGATAGTTCGGCCCAGCATCTGGTAGCCACCGCAAATACCTAGTACACGCCCACCGTGGCGTACGTGCGAAAGGATATCCACGTCCCACCCCTGGCTCCGCACAAACTCCATGTCAGCAATCGTCGACTTGGTCCCCGGAATCACGATCAGCGCCGCATCCCGCGGCAGCGGCCGCCCCGGCGGGATAAACACCAGCTCAACCTCCGGCTCCTCACGCAGCGGATCGAAGTCGTCAAAGTTGGCAATCCGCGAAAGTTGCGGCACCACGATCTTGGCTCGCGCACCCAGCGCCCGCGGAGCGTTGATGTTCTCCAACTGCACGCCGTCCTCAGACGGTAGTCGGCTGGCAGCCCGCAGCCACGGCACAACCCCCATGGACGGCCAACCTGTGTGCTCAACAATCCTCTGCACACCCTCATCAAACAACCGCGGATTGCCGCGGAACTTGTTGACGATGAATCCCCGGATCAGCGCGCGATCCGCCGCGTCCAACACCGCGTGCGCCCCCACCAACGAGGCAATCACATGCCCCCGGTTGATGTCGCCAACCAGCACAACCGGCAGCCCCAGCGCCTGCGCAAACCCCATATTGGCAATGTCGTTTTTGCGGAGATTCGTCTCAGCAGGACTCCCTGCCCCCTCCACGATCATCAATTCCGCTTCCTGCGCCAGTCGCCGATAACTCTCAACAGCCACCGCGAGCAGCGCCCGCTTATCGCGCCCATGCGCGCTGGCGTCGAAGTTGCCCGACATCTTCCCGCGAACGATGAGCTGCGCGCCCACATCGCTCTGTGGTTTCAACAGCACCGGATTCATGTCAACAGTCGGCTGTACGCGGCAAGCGCGCGCCTGCAATGCCTGCGCTCGCCCAATCTCCCCGCCACCTGCCGTCACCGCGGCATTGTTCGACATGTTCTGCGGCTTGAAAGGCCGAACGGTAATACCGCGATTCGTAAACAGCCGGCACAACCCGGCCACCAGCACCGACTTGCCGACATCCGACCCGCAGCCCTGGATCATGAGTGCGGCCATGCTCAACGCACCAACAAGATTGGAATCAGGGCTACCGAAACAACCGTCGCCAAAAGCAGCAGACACGCCACTACATACACCTTCAGGCCGCGCGCCAAATCCAGCATCCCTGGAGAAGGGCCTGTTCCAAACACGGGTCGCTCGTGGACTACGCCGTCATAGGCCGTCGGACCACCCAGCCGGACGCCCAGGGCACCTGCCATCGCCGCTTCCGGCCACCCTGCGTTGGGCGAAGCGTGTTTCGACGCATCCTTGAGCATCACCAACAGGCCCGCCCATCCGGCAAATACCAGGAGCGTTCCGGCGATGCGGGCGGGCACGAGGTTCGCGACATCATCTGCACGCGCAGCAGCCCAGCCAAACGCTCGCCATCGTTCCTCTTTGTGCCCGATGAGGCTATCGGCTGTGTTGAGCATTTTGTAGGCAAGCAGCCCCGGCAGGCCCCCCAGGACAAACCAGAACGCAGGCGCGACGATGCCATCGTTGAAGCTTTCGGCAAGACTCTCCAAGGCCGCGGCCGACACGCCGCTCGCATCCAATCCTCGAGTGTCGCGACCCACGATCATGGATACCCGCTGTCGGGCGACGACCAGGTCGCCGGCACGAAGCGCAACCAACACGTTCTTAACATGCACGAACAAACTGCGCTGGGCCAGGCCGGCAGAGGCAAAAAGAGCAATGCTCAGCACGACTGCGAGCGACGCCCAACCGTTACCCTCCCATCCGTCCGACGGCGGCAATGGGTAGCCGGCCGCGGAGTTTTCGGCCTGAGCTCGCGCTGTTGGCAATCCGAGCACGCCGATGACCGCCACTGTGCCCTCCACCGCTGCTCCCAAGACAATAGCTGCAGTCAATAGCAGAAGCACCGCGAGGCAACCCAACATCCGGCGCATTGCGAAGGAGTATTGGGGCTTGTTCCAGCGGCGATCCAGCGCGCCGATGGCGTAGCCTGCCCAGACGACCGGGTGAGGGATGCGCGCGTGGAGCCAGGCGGGGTAACCCACCATCGCCTCGATGACGAGCGTTGGGATCAAGACCCAGGCGTGAAAGAGGATCCACGGCTCAAGCATGGTCGGTGAGCGCCTCCTGCAATCGTCGCCACGCGTCCGGCGAACCCGGCAGCCCGAATCGCAGCAGCGTGGCGTCGTGTTGAAATGGTCGAGTCAGAATCCCCGCTGCAGCCAGCCGCTCAAACCGAGCTGGCGCATCGGCGGCGCGCGCCAGCCGATACAGCGACGTGCCGCCGACAACCTCAAAACCATACTTGGTGAGCAGCCCATCGAGTCGGCGGGCAGCAGATGCAAGCTGCCTGCGCATCCGGTCGGCCCAAGCCGTATCAGCGTAGGCAGCGAGACCGGCGGCCATGGCGTCCACCGAGACCGGCCAATCGCCCATCAGCCCCCGCACGCGCGCAGCCACCGCGGGGCTGCCAATAACAAACCCCAGCCGTAGGCCGGCCAGCCCATAAAACTTGCCAAACGACCGCAGCACCACCAGCCGCTGCGCCTCGCTGGTCCCCGCAAGGTCAGCAACGCTCGCCTCCGGCGTAACCTCAGCGAATGCCTCATCAACAACCAATACGCCACCACGCGACGCCACAGCATCATGCAACTGCCGCAACCTATCCCGGCTAACCAACCGCCCATCCGGATTGTTGGGATTAACCACAATGACCGCAGTGGCATCACCAATAGCGCCATCCAACTCAGCATCTGCGATGACCCGCGCAGGCACACCCGCCTTGGCCCAGCCGTCAATGTGCGATCCATACGTGGGCCCCGCCACAATCGCCATCGCAATTCCGCAGCGAGCGCCCGCAGCGACACTACCAACCCCGGCGTGGCCGGCCTCAACGGCGCCCGCAGCGCCGGTGCCAACCACAAACGGCAGCAGCCGCAACGCCGGCTCCGTTCCGCCCGTAGCCACAACCCGCACCGGGTCAGCGACCCCGAATGCAGCGGCAGCGACCGCCTCGAGCCGCGCCAGCTCCCCGGTATCCGGCAGCCGATTGAGTGTCACCCCGCGAGCACGCGGCGCGGGATAAGAGCGGGGATTGATCCCCGTGGACAGGTCGATCCAGGGTTGCGGTGCCTGGGAATAGGCAATGCGGGCGGCGCCGAGCCGCCCGCCATGGTGGGCAAAGCCTGCAGAATTCATCCGACTCCGACTATTCGCTGAGGAGGCGATGAATCAGTTGAACGCACACGGACCCCTCGCCGACCGCGGCCGCGACTCGCTTGGCGCTGCCACAGCGGACGTCACCGACGGCGAATATACCGGGGATCGTGGTTTCGAGGTGAAGCGGCGGGCGCGCCAGCGGCCAGCCGGCGGGATTGCCATGCAGATCGGGGCCCGTCCTCACGAAGCCCTTGTCATCCAGCGCCACGCACCCCTGCAACCATTCCGTGTTGGGAATAGCGCCCGTCATCAGAAACACGTGCTTGATATCGTGCGTCTCGGACTTTCCGTCCGGCCCCCGCCAGGTGACATTCTCGAGCCGCCCCTTGCCTTCCAGTCGGGTGATCTCAGTCCGGGAATGCAACGTGATGTTAGGAGTATCTTCAATACGTCGAATCAAATAATGGGACATCGACGCAGCCAATCCATCAGACCGCACAACGAGGTGCACCCGACGCCCGTTTCCTGACAGATACACAGCTGCCTGACCAGCCGAATTGCCGCCGCCAACAACAATAACCTCGTCCTCACCACACAACGTCCGCTCAACAGCGGTCGCCGCGTAGTAAACCCCGACGCCCATGTAATCGGCGAGGTTGTCCAAGTCAATCTTCCGGTACTCGGCCCCGGACGCAATGATCACAGTGCGCCCCCGCACCGTCTGACCATCCGACAACTCAATCTGAAACGGCACCCGATCACAGGTCAACTTCAAGGCGCTGGTGGCAATAGCCACTTCCGCTCCAAACTTCTGCGCCTGCACGAGCGCGCGCCCCGCCAACGCCAACCCGGAAATTCCGGTGGGAAATCCCAGGTAGTTCTCAATCTTCGAGCTCGACCCCGCCTGCCCACCCGGCGCAACTGTCTCGATGACGAGCACATCGAGTCCCTCCGAAGCCGCATACACCGCCGCGGCCAACCCCGATGGCCCGGCCCCGATGACGATCGTGTCGCGAACCCGGCTGGCATCAAACTGCGGATTCATGCCGAGACACGCGGCCACTTCCGCATTGCTCGGGTTCTTCAACACCACCTCGCCCCGGCACACCACAACCGGCAGATCCGCGCTCAGCAAGTGGAAGCGCGCGAGACAGTGCCGCGCATCCTCATCCGTATCGATGTCTTTCAGTACGAACGGATAGGTGTTACGAGTCAGAAACTGCACCAGCCGCAGCGTCCCCGGCGAAGCTGTAGAGCCGACGAGGATGACATCGCCGCCCTCCTCCTGGGAGACCAGTCCCATGCGGCGCAAAATGAACGCCCGCATGAAAATCTCCATGATCTCCGAGTCGGTCTGCACGATCGTGCGCAAGTCCGACTCCGGGATCGACAGGATCTCGCCTGCCTCAATGACCCGCACGCGGGTGAAGCCCCCGAGCCCGCGCAAAGTGCTCATCTCACCGGTGAACTCACCGGGAGCCACCCTGGTGATGGGTGTATCGCCCTGCATTCCGGGGCGGGTAGTCTCCAGGGCTCCTGACAGCACCACCTGCATGTCGCGGTGACCCTGCCCGGCCTCGAACAACACCTGGCCCGCCGTAGTCCGATTGAGCCGGCCGTGCGGCTTCAGCCGCTCGATCTGTGCGGCCGTGAGCTTGGGAAACATCTGCTCGCGGCGGGTTTCAAACAGGGTGGCCATGTTATTTATGATGCTGCAGAGCAGCCTCGACCGCATCGAACAGCGCCCGCATCCCGAACGACACGTCCTGCAGGCGGCCGTTCACAAAGAACGTGGGGGTCGCCCGCACCCCGCTGCGACGCGCACCGTCCTGGTGCTCACGAATGCGCTGCAGATACACCTGGTCATCCATTTCAGCGGTGTAACGCGCCATATCGAGCTGCAAACGCTCCGCGTAGCCGTGCAACTGGTTCACCTTCAGGTGGTCCTGGTTGGCGAACAGCAGATCGTGCATCTCCCAGAATCGACCCTGGCCACCGGCGCATTCAGCCGCCTGCGCCGCCGCAAGCGCGTGCGGGTGCACCTCCTCCAGGGGGAAGTGCCGGAAAACGAAGCGCGCGCGCCCGCCAAAGCGCTCCAGGAGCAGCTTCACGGCCGGGGCCGCCTGTTTGCAGTTGGGACATTCGAAGTCGCCGTATTCTACAATCGTCACGGGGGCATGTGACGTGCCGATGACATGGTCGAAGCTCTGTATGGGAACGGCCAGCTCAAACGTGTGTTGTTGGTTCATAGTCGCACTCAATAACTGCAACCGCTGCCGCGGTCAACTGGCCGCATACCCGGTTGGATGAAATGACAAAAGAAGGCACGTTGGTCCAAGACAGGCCTGCCGGGAATTGTTTCCTTGATAGTTCGCATCTGGGAGCCAAGAACGATGAATGTCCCGCTGAAGCGCACCACTCGATTCGCCTCAATGTTGACCCTGTTGGCGCTCGCCGGCTGCGGTGCGGGCGCCCCGCCCGACCCCGGCCCTCCCGAGGTCACGGTGGCGAAAGTCATCAGCAAGCGCATCCAGGACTGGGATGAGTTTACAGGGCGCTTCCAGGCGATTGATACCGTAGAGCTGCGCCCGCGCGCCTCCGGTTACATCGACCAGGTGCTGTTCCACGAAGGACAGCTCGTCAAGAAGGACGACGTCCTCGTCCTCATCGACCCCCGCCCCTACCAGGCGGACTACGACCGCGCCAAAGCGGGGCTCGAGCTTGCGAAGTCGCAGCGGGCGCTCGCCAGCCTGGAAGCCGCCCGCGTCCAGAAGCTCAAAGACTCCGGCGCCGTGTCCCGCGAGGAGCTCGATGAGCGCCTGAGTACTCTCAACCAGCAGGAAGCGAGCGTATCCGGCGCCAAAGCCGCGCTCGACAATGCAGCTTTGCTGCTTTCGTTCACCAAGGTGCGCGCCCCAATCAACGGGCGTGCGAGCCGGGCTGAAGTCACGCGCGGCAATCTCGTCACCGGCGGTAACAACGGCGGCACACTGCTGACGACTATCGTCTCGGTCGACCCGATATGGGTGTATTTCGAAGGCGATGAGAACGCCTACCTGCGCTACAACCAGTTGGCGCGCGAAGGCGAGCGCCCGAGCTCCCGCGATGCCAAGAATCCGGTGAAGATTGGCCTCTCCAACGAGCAGGGCTTCCCGCACGAAGGCTACATGGACTTCGTCGACAACCAGCTCGATGTCCGCACCGGGACGATCCGGGCCCGCGCGGTGCTCGAAAACAAGAACGGCCAGTTCACGCCCGGAATGTTTGCCCGCGTCCAGCTGCTCGGCAGCGGCGAGTACGACGCCATCCTCATCGAAGACCGCGCCGTGGGCACCGATCAAAGTCAGAATTTCGTCCTGGTGCTGGGCGCGGACAACAAGCTGGAGTATCGGGCCATCACGGCGGGCCGCATCCTCGACGGGGGCTTGCGGATCGTGCGCAAGGGCCTCAAGCCCGATGAGGTCGTCGTCATCAGCGGCCTGCAACGGGTGCGGCCCGGAATCCAGGTCAAACCGAACATGGTGACCATGGGCGCCCCGGCCCCGGACGCCGCGGCCACCGCCAAGTCGAACTGAGCCGCCATGAATATCTCAGCGTTTTTCATCGACCGCCCGATCTTCGCATCGGTCATTTCCATTCTCATCCTGACAGCCGGCCTGGTCGCCATGCCGCTGCTGCCCATCAGCGAATACCCGGAGATCGTACCTCCGACGGTTGTCATCAGCGGCACCTACCCCGGCGCCTCGCCCAAGACGATCGCGGAGACGGTCATCACGCCGCTCGAGCAGCAGATCAACGGCGTTGAAAATGCGATCTATACCAACTCCTCGGCGACGCCCGATGGCAACTTTGCAATCACCGTCACCTTCAAGCTGGGCACCAACCTCGATATCGCGCAGGTGCAAACCCAGAACCGCGTCAGCCAGGCGGAGCCCCGCCTTCCGGACGTCGTGCGGCAGATCGGGCTGATCACGCAGAAGCGCTCGCCCGACCTGACGATGGTCGTATTCCTGCGATCTGAAGACGGACGCTACGACTCACTGTACCTGCGCAACTACGCGGTCATACAAGTCAGGGACGTGCTCGCCCGCCTGCCGGGAATGGGAGATGTGCGCGTATTCGGCTCCGGCGACTACGCCATGCGCCTGTGGCTCGACCCGGCAAAGATAGCCTCCCGCGACATGACAGTTGATGACGTGTTGAACGCCGTGAGGGAACAGAACGTCCAGGTCGCAGCAGGTCAGATCGGTGGTCAGCCGGCGTTACCCAACACGAATTTTGAATACATTGTCAACGCAATGGGCCGGCTCCAGACCGAGGCCGAGTTCAGCAACATCATCATCAAGACGGGCGCCAACGGCGATATCGTGTACCTGCGTGACGTGGCGCGTGTCGAGTTGGGTCCTGAGTCCTATGCGCTGCGCAGCATGCTCGATGCAAAGCCCGCCGTCGGCATTCCAGTCTTCCAGTTGCCGGGCGCGAACGCGCTGCAACTCTCGGCAGCGGTGCGCAAGACGATGGTGGAGCTGGCCAAGAGCTTCCCCGAGGGGGTCAGCTATACCATTGCCTACGACCCCACCGTTTTCGTCCGCAGCTCCATTGAAGCCGTCATCCATACACTTTTTGAGGCCGTCCTGCTCGTCGTGCTGGTGGTGGTCGTATTTCTGCAGACCTGGCGCGCCAGCGTGGTCCCTCTCGTTGCGGTTCCCATCGCGATCATCGGCGCCATGGCCGCCCTGCTCCTGCTCGGCTTCTCCATCAACTCCCTGAGCCTGTTCGGCCTGGTCCTGGCAACGGGTATCGTCGTCGACGATGCAATCGTGGTCGTCGAAAACGTCGAACGCAAAATCGAAGAAGGCTTACCCGCGCGCCAGGCCGCTCACGCGGCGATGGCTGAGGTCACGAAGCCGATCATCTCGATCATGTTGGTACTGTGTTCCGTTTTCATCCCTGTTGCGTTTCTGAGCGGCGTGACCGGTCAGTTCTACCGGCAGTTTGCGATCACCATCGCCGCCTCCACGATCATCTCGACTTTCAACTCCCTGACATTGTCGCCGGCGCTGGCGGCCCTGTTGCTGCGGCCCAAGGACGCCAAGCCGGACGTCTTCCAGCGACTGATCGACCGCGTGTTGGGTCTCCCCTTCAGGGCGTTCAACTCCGTGTTCGGACGCTTGTCGACCCGCTACGGCTCCGCGGTCGCCACCGTGGCTCGGCGTCGCAACCCCATTCTCATCGTCTTCGTCCTCCTGCTGGTGTGTACCTGGTTCATTTTCAGGATCGTTCCGGGCGGCTTCATCCCCAGCCAGGACAAGCAGTATCTCATCGGTGTGGTGCAGTTGCCCAACGCGGCCTCCCTGGATCGCACCGAACGCGTAGTCCGCCAGATGTCGCAGATCGCCCTGGCAACACCCGGCATCGAACATGCGATCGGCTTTCCCGGACTGTCTGCGAACGGTTTCGTCAACCTGGACAATTCCGCGGTCGTGTTCCTGCCGCTGACCGACTTCGACAAACGCACGACCAAGGATCTGGCCGCCACCACGCTGGCCGGCACGCTGATGAAGAAATTCTCAGCCATCGGAGATGCCAACATCCTGGTGATTTCACCGCCACCGGTGCAGGGGTTGGGCACGACGGGCGGCTTCAAGTTGTATCTCCAGGATCGTGGCGGCCGGGGTTACGATGATCTGGCCAAGGTCACCGCGGATATCCTGAACCTGGCACGTCAGCAGAAAGAGCTGTTCGGGCTCGCCACCTACACCACCTTCCAGAACGGGGTACCGCAACTGTTTGCGGACGTGGATCGCGTCAAGGCCAAGCGCCAGGGCATCCCCCTGTCGAACATCTTCAGCACTCTCCAGGCCTACCTGGGTTCTACCTACGTCAACGACTTCAACAAGTTCGGCCGTACGTTCCGGGTGTATGCCCAGGCGGAAGCGCAGTTTCGCGCCCACCCGGAAGATGTCGCGAACCTGAAAACCCGCAACGCCAGCGGCGAGATGGTCCCCATCGGCTCGATCTCCAACATCAAGTTCATCACCGGCCCCGACCGGGTTGCTCACTACAATGTGTACCTGGCATCCGATATCAACAGCCAGGCAGCTCCCGGCTATTCATCGGGTCAGGCCAACACGGCGATGGAGCGGGTGTTGGCCACACTTCCCAACGGCTACGGCTTCGAATGGACCGAGCTGACCTTCCAGCAGAAGTCGGCCTCCAATGTGGCCGTACTGGTCTTCCCGCTCTGCGTACTCCTCGTCTTCCTGATTCTGTCCGCGCAGTACGAGAGCTGGTCACTGCCGCTGGCCATCATTCTCATTGTGCCGATGTGTCTGTTGTCATCGATGGTCGGTGTGAAGCTGAGTGGCTCCGACAACAACATCCTCACCCAGATCGGATTCATCGTCCTGGTCGGATTGGCTTGTAAGAACGCCATCCTCATCGTGGAGTTTGCGCGCGAGCGCTACGATCATGGGATGGGCGTTATAGAGGCGGCTGTGGAGGCTTGCCGACTGAGGTTGCGTCCGATTCTGATGACCTCGTTTGCGTTCATCATGGGCGTTGTACCGCTGGTACTGGCGCATGGTGCGGGCAGCGAAATGCGGCACGCGATGGGTATTGCGGTGTTCTCCGGAATGCTGGGCGTGACCTTGTTTGGTCTCTTCCTGACACCCGTCTTCTTCGTCACGATTGAGACGTTATTCGGGGCCAGGCACACACCGGAACCCGAGGCCAAACCCGTCATCGGAGCGCAAGAGAATGCGTAAATCCAGAATAAATAAAATAATAGTGGCAACGACCTCTGCCGTTCTGTGCTCCTGCGCGGTCGGACCGAACTATCATCGTCCCGTCACGCCGGTGGACCCACAGTTTGTCAATGTCAACCAGCCCGGCTTCAATGGCGGCGAGGTCGTCAGCCGGTTCTGGACGGTGTTCAACGACCCGAAGCTGGATCAACTCGTCGACGCTGCACTGAAGGAGAACAAGGACCTGAAGCGCGCCCGCGCCAACCTCAGAGCCTCGCGGGCCGCCCGGCGACTCGCCGGCTTCGATCTGTTCCCCACCGTGACGGCCGGAGGCGGCTACACCAAGGTTCGGGAGAGTCGCAACCAACTGCCGGCCATCATCAGCGAAGATCGCACTCTCGATGACGCCGATGTCGGCTTCGATGCCTTCTGGGAGTTGGATTTCTTTGGCCGGGTGCGGCGCGGAATCCAGGCGGCACGGGCTGAAGAGCAGGCGAGTGCCGCCAGCGTCCGTGATGTACAAGTCACGGTGACGGCGGAAGTGGCCCGTAACTACTTCGTGCTGCGCGGCTTGCAGGAGCAGCTTGCGGTGGCCGTTCGCAACGCTGATAACCAGGATCAGACCTGGAAGTTGACCAAGGTTCGCCTGGAGGCCGGCCGGGGCACGGAGTTAGACGCTGCCCGCGCGGAGGCCCAACTCAAATCGACGCTGGCGACCATTCCGCTGTTGGAGTCTTCTGTTGCGACCACCATATACAGGCTCTCAGTGCTGACAGGGCGAGTACCCAATGCGCTGACTGGGGAATTACAAACCCCACAGCCTTTGAGTACGCTGCCGGCACTCAATACAATAGGAGATCCGGCCACCCTGCTGCGCCGCCGGCCGGATATTCGTGTTGCCGAGCGCAGCCTGGCGGCCTCCACGGCGCGGATTGGTGTTGCAATGGGCGATCTCTTTCCCAAGGTGACGTTCACTGGCGCCATTGGCTATGACGCGTCCACTTTCGGTGGGCTCGGCAAGAGCGGCTCCGATACCTACAGTATCGGACCGGCCATTTCCTGGGCCGCGTTTGACCTGGGTCGTGTCTCGGCGCGAATCAAAATTGCCCGGGCACAAACGGATGCCGACCTGGCCGCGTATGAGTCCAGTGTACTGGGCGCGCTCGAAGAAACTGAAGGCGCGCTGGTTACTTACGGCCGGGCTCAAATCCGCCGCGACCTGCTTACGGAAGCCGCCACCGCAAGCGAGCGAGCGTCAGACCTGGCCCGTCAACGGTTCCAGGGTGGTCTGACCGACTTCGTCAACGTGTTGGAAGCAGAGCGTGATGCGCTGGCTGTCCAGGACAGCCTCGCGCAAAGCCACACGCAGACAGCGACATCGCTCGTAGCCGTCTATAAGGCTTTGGGCGGTGGATGGAGTGACGAGTCGATCGAAGCAACGCGGTGACGGCGACCTCGGCGGCAGCGACGGCGAACGAGTTGGCAGCGGCCTGCCTTCGCGGATCAGCTCGTTAGCGGGCGCTGGCGAACGCCGGGCTGTAGGCTGGTGCGGGCCCAGCCGCCGAATCAGCTAGCCGGTGGCGCTGGAGGCGGCGGGCCCGGCGGGAGCGGGATGAACTCCTTGTCGTCCATGTAGGGCAACTTCATCCTGCCGGCGCGCCAGTCCGCCTTGGCCTGCTCGAGGCGCTCCTGCGAGGAGGACACGAAGTTCCACTCAATGAAGCGCTCACCCACAGGCTCGCCACCCAGCAACATCACGATGGCCGGCCCCACTGAGGTAAGGGTCGCGTTACCGCCTTTGTCGAAAACCAACATCTGCCCGGCGCTGAAGCGGCGCCCATCCGCCTCGACAGACCCGGACGCAACATAGGCCGCGCGTTCCGAATAACCCTGCGGCATTTCAACGCGCGCTCGATCCTGTAACGCGCAATGAGCATAGAAAAGCGGTGAATGCGTAGTCACAGGCGAGCGCACTCCGAAGGCCTCACCCGCAATCAACCTCCCCCACACCCCACCCTCATCAACCGTAGGCAACTCAACATGCCCGTAATGAGCGAACGCGGGAGCGGTTTCCTCATCCCGTCCGGGCAATGCAACCCACGACTGGATACCGTGCAACGGCCCACCGACCTCACGAATCTTCTCAAACCGCTCCGAATGAGTGATCCCGCTGCCGGCCGTCATCCAATTGACTTCGCCCGGATGAATGTCTTCATGCGACCCCACGCTGTCGCGATGCGTGATCTCGCCTTCAAACAGATACGTCACGGTCGACAGCCCGATGTGCGGATGCGGCCGAACATCCGCACTCTTCTCGAGACCGGGAGCGAAATTCGCAGGCCCAATGTGGTCGAAGAAGATGAACGGCCCGACCATCTTGTGAGGCCCGTACGGCAGAACGCGCCCGACCTCGAAACCACCGAGGTCGCGGCGGCGCTGGTCAATTACTCGTTGCAGCATGTCCGAATAACCCCGGGTAGACGCTGAACGTCAGGGTAGCAAAGTCCTGCCCGTGGTTGGGTAGTTTGATACCGGCATTCGACCAATGCCGTCCCACCAGCTCGATGGTCCAGTTGTGCGTCGGCTTGATCCTGAGCCCGACCTCTTCGTTGAAATTCCACCAGGAGGAAGACAGCCGATCCTGCTCGGTTTTATACGAGGCCCCAACCGCTGCAAAAAACGCCCAGTGCTTTTGTGGGAACAGCTCGAGCCGTCGCGCGAAAGAAAAGCCCCAGTAGGGATCCGCGAAATGGATATCGACCCCGAAGGTGGAGTCGTAGAAGTCCTGTCCCTTGGTGAAGCGGAACGCGCCGAACTCCCAACGATCGTGATCGAACGTGAAGATGATCGGCGCCACGATGCCGTGCGACCAGCCAACCCAGTGGTAAGTACCCCCCAAGCCGAGCTGAACTTCGCAGGTCGAACAGAAATCCTCGGCACGCACGTTGGGAGCGGCCAACGCCAGCGTGGCGGCCGCGAGCAGAGCACAACCTGATCGCATCTAGTCCCAACCTCCCGCGCGCAATTGATCAAACTAACATGAACTCGGGCTGTACGGGTGGCGTTACAGCCCCAGCGCGCTCAGTCCCGGGTGATCGTCCGGCCGCCGGCCCAGCGGCCAGTGGTACTTGCGCTCGGATTCCTTGATGGGCAGATCGTTGATGCTGGCAATGCGCACGCGCATCAATCCCTCGCCGTCGAACTCCCAGTTCTCGTTGCCGTACGAGCGGCAGTGTTGGCCGCTGTCATCGCGCCATTCATAGGCGAAGCGCACTGCGATCCGATTGTCCGTGAAAGCCCAGACTTCCTTGATCAGGCGGTAATCCAGTTCCCGGGCCCATTTACGAGTCAGGAACGCGACGATCTCCTTGCGGCCCTGGACAAACTCGGCGCGATTGCGCCAACGGCTGTCCTCTGTGTACGCGAGGGACACTGCCTCTGGATCGCGTGAGTTCCAGGCGTCTTCGGCCTTGCGGGCCTTCAAGGCAGCGGATTCGGCTGTGAACGGGGGCAGTGGGGGACGCGGGGCCATGGCGATGCTCCTTATGGTGAGTCCTTCTGTTATGCATTCTAGCGGGGCAATCTGCATCTCCCGAAGGGATGGGGAACAGACTTAAATACGAGCCATGAAAATCGCAAAACCCCTGCTACTGGTCAGCACACCGCTGGGCATCGTTACAGGACTGATAGAGGCCTACCGATTGGTGGGCGGCCTGGCGATCCTGATGTTCGCGATGATGGCGATGCTCGGCGTCGCCGCAGCGGGCGTCGTGTACACCATCCGAAAGGAGAAGAAAGAATGGACGGCATCAAAATCCTCATCGTAGTCGCGCTGTTCGGCATCGTGGCGAGCCTCGGCAAGGCCATGTTCCACATGTCCTCCGCCAGAACGGACAGCGTAGGTCAGTCGGCACAGATGGTCCGTGCGCTCACCGTCCGAATCGCACTCTCAGTGGCGCTGTTCGTGCTTCTGATGATTGGCTGGTACTTTGGAGGCATCACGCCTCACGGGGTCAACTGACGGCGTCAGGTATCATGTGGCGGCAGGTAATTGCCGCCCATGAAGCTCTACAAGCAGCTAGCAGACGATCTTACTGTTCTCATCCGCCAAGGGACGCTGAAGCCCGGAGACCGCGTCCCCTCCGTTCGCGAAACCTCCCGCGAGCGGGGAATGAGTCCCGCTACCGTCATCCATGCATATGAGCTCCTGGAGGGCCAGGGGCTCATAGAGACCCGTCCTCGCTCCGGTTACTACGTCGGCACGCAAGTCGCCACACCGGCGCCACAGCCACGCATATCGCGTCCCTCCCCTCGTTCAACCCTGCTGGACGTCAGCGAGCTGGTTTTCGAGGTGTTGGAGTCGCTGCGCAACCGATCAGTAGTACCTATGGGGTCGGCCTTTCCGAGCCCGAAGCTCTTCCCGCTCCGCAAGCTAGCCTCAGCACTCTGTACGAGTGCGCGTCAAATGGACCCGTGGAGCACCGTCGAGGACCTTCCTGGGGGCAGCGCTGAGCTGCGCCGTCAGATATCTCGCCGCTACCTGCGCGCAGGAGCGACAGTCTCTCCGGACGAGATAATCATCACCGGCGGCGCGCTAGAGGCGCTAAACCTTTCTCTGCAGGCCCTGACACGACCAGGCGACCTGGTGGCGATCGAGTCGCCAGCGTTCTATGGCTGTCTCCAAGCCGTCGAGGCTCTCGGGCTCAAGGCGATCGAGATCCCGACCCACCCAACGCACGGGGTCGATATCGCATACCTGGCGCGCATTCTGGACAAGCACACAGTCCGCGCGTGTTGGTTCATGACCAGTTTCCAAAACCCACTGGGCGCGTTGATGCCCGACGATGCTCGCAAGCAGCTGATCGAGCTCCTGGAGCGGCACGACGTTCCGCTCATCGAGGACGACGTGTACTCGGAGCTGTACTTCGGCACACAGCGACCGAAGTCGACTAAGGCGTTCGATACCAAGGGTCTCGTCTTAAACTGTGGATCCTTCTCAAAGAGCCTTGCGCCCGGCTACCGTATCGGCTGGGTTGCGGCTGGACGCTATGTACGTTCTGTGGGACGGCGGAAAGTGATGAACTCGTTATCGACCAATATTCCGGCGCAGGATGCAATCGCCGAGTACTTGCGCCAGGGCAGCTACGATCGCCACCTGGGCGTACTGCGCAGGACGCTCGCAGACCAGCAGAAATCGGCGTTGCAGGCCCTGCGCGCCCATTTGCCGGAGGGCTCCTTCACGGTCACGCAGCCGGAAGGCGGCTATTTCCTGTGGGTCGAATTGCCTGAGCGCATAGACACGATCGGTTTGCATCGAAAGGCCCTGGAAACGGGTTTCAGCATAGCGCCCGGGCCTATTTTCTCCGCGCGGCGGGAATTCGCTCACTGCCTGCGTATCAATTATGGACACCCTTGGACCACGGCCCACGAACGGGCGATCAAAGCCCTCGGGTCCATCGTGCGATCATAAGAGCAGCGCAAGGGGAACGCTTACGCTCGAGCTGCTCAGGATGAAAACGTTTGTTACCCGACGCCTGGTCGTCCGCCTGCTCTGGGTCCTAGGCGCCCTGCTCCTGGGATTCATCGCGTACGCCTGGCGTTCGCCGATTCCGCCAGTCGACGCACCTGCGGCCGAGAGCTTCGATGCGGCCTCCATCCGGCGCGGCGCACAACTTGCGGCATTGGGCGACTGCGTGACCTGCCATAGCGCACCCGGAAGTGAGACCTTCGCGGGTGGACGCGAGGTTGTTACGCCGTTCGGTACGATCTACTCAACCAACATTACGCCCGATCCCTCGACGGGGATCGGCCACTGGTCCCAGGCCGCATTCCAACGTGCGATGCGCGAAGGAGTCAATCGCGAGGGCGACCACCTGTATCCCGCCTTTCCGTATGACCACTACACCCTCGTCAACGATGCGGATAGTGCAGCACTGTATGCTTTCATCATGACGCGGCAGCCTGCCCAAGCACGGACGCACGACAACAACCTGCCCTTCCCCTTGAACATGCGCTTTCTCATCGCCGGCTGGAAGCTGCTCTTTTTCCACCAGGGTCCGTACGAGCAGGATTCCCGGCACGACGCAGAGTGGAACCGGGGTGCATATCTAGCAAACGGCATTGGGCACTGCGGAGCCTGTCATACTCCTCGCAACAACTTGGGAGCCGAGATTGCCGCTCAGCACTTCGGAGGGGGCGACGCCGATGGATGGCATGCGTACGCTATCGACGCTGACTCCAGGTCGTTGGAAGCGTGGAATGCGGAAGACCTGCATATGTACTTGAGTAAGGGTTGGCACGATCGGCATGGCAACGCTCACGGCCCGATGGCGGCAGTTGCGGCGAATTTGTCGTCGGTTCCGGATGCCGACCTGAAGGCGATTGCCACCTACGTGGCTGCGGTTATGGGAAAGCGTGCGCTGCCACTTGAGAAACGGTCGTTGGACGGCACTCAGAGCAACGACACGGGTGCCGCCATATATGCGGCGACCTGCGCGAGCTGCCACGATGGAACTCGCCCACTGCCCTTCGGTGGCGTCAAACTCATGCTCAGCACGGCGGTGACGGGGGAAAGCGCGTCCAACCTGGTCAACGTTATTCTGGAGGGCCTGCACCCGCCGGAGGGAACCCCTGGCGCCATCATGCCCGGCTTTTCGAGCACACTCACCGACGGTCAGTTGGAGTCGTTGGTTGCTTACATTCGATCCAACCTGGGTGCTCAACCACCATGGACAGAAGTCGAGAATAGCGTTCGGGAGGCAAGGAGCCGACTCCGTGATTGAGTTGAGGGTAAACGGCCAGTCACACAGCGTAAGCGCCGATCCTGACACGCCGCTCCTCTATGTTTTGCGAGACGAGCTGCAGCTCAATGCCGCGAAGTTCGGGTGTGGACTCGGGCAATGCGGCTCATGCACGGTTCTGGTCGACGGCGCGCCGACGTTGTCGTGCGTGACGCCTATCATGCTGCTGGAGGGACGGCAGATCACGACCGTCGAGGGACTGGGCACACGTGAAGAGCCCGGCCCCATGCAACGGGCATTTATCGAGGAGCAATCAGCACAGTGCGGGTACTGCATTCCCGGGATGATGATGCGCGCGCAGGCCCTGCTTCAGCGAAACCCTCGCGCAACCGACGCTGAGATTCGGGCTTATCTCGAACCGAACCTGTGTCGTTGTGGCACCCATATGCGGATTCTGCGAGCGGTGAAACGCGCGGCGTCCATGATGACTGGGCCTGACGCCAGCCCGACTACGCATACGCCTGTACCCGCCAGCACCCAAGTGGGGTCTTCCGCAGACGACAGCGATGCACAGCGCGATCGACGCCACTTGGAAGAACGCGAGCGTCCCGAGCGGTGAACAGAATTTCCCGTCGAGCAGTTCTACGCGGAACGGGCGCGTTGGTGCTGAGCTTTTCGCTCTCCCCCGCGGCGTGGACTCAGGGAGCTGGCTCTGGCTCGAAGCTGCCCGGCAGCCTCGGCAAAAACCCCTCGCTCGATGCCTGGATCCGCATTGATGCGGACGGCAAGGTCACCGCGTTCACGGGCAAAGCCGAGTTGGGCCAGGGCATTCGCACAGCCCTGACGCAAGTGGTGGCCGAGGAGCTCGAAGTCCCGTTTGAGCAGGTCAGTCTCGTCACCGCCGACACCAGTCGAACGGTCGATGAGGGTTACACAGCGGGCAGTCATTCGGTGCAGGACAGCGGCACGGCGCTGCGCAATGCCGCCGCGCAGGTTCGTGAGATTCTGATCGCGGAGGCGGGGCGTCGCCTGAAGATACCGCCCGGCCAACTCCATGCCGACACGGGCGCCGTCATCGGGCCCAACTCGGCCCGAATCACCTATGCCGAGTTGGTGTCAGCCAACCTGTTGCATGCAGAGGCGCAACCGACCTCCAAGCTGAAGGACCCCACCTTCTTCAAGGTCATCGACAAGCCGATTCAGCGTGTGGACATTCCGGCGAAGGTCACGGGTGGGGCGGCCTACGTTCAGGATATGCGCCTGCCGGGGATGTTGCATGCGCGAGTGGTGCGGCCGCCGAGTTATGGCGCTTCATTGGCGCAGCTCGATGTCAGCAACATCGAAAAGATGACGGGCGTCGTGAAGGTGATCCGCGACGGGAACTTCCTGGCTGTGGTGGCGTATCGGGAATTTCAGGCTATCAAGGCGATGCGGGCCTTGAGTCGCGTGGCCAGGTGGGCGGAGCCTGCGACGCTGCCCAGGCATTTGCACGAGTATTTGCTCGCGTTGCCGGCAGAGGACCATGTCATCTTTGATAAGCATGACACGGGCGCTCAGCCCGCCTTGAAAACGTTGGAGGCCACCTATACGCGGCCTTACCTGTCGCATGGGTCGGTGGGGCCTTCGTGCGCCGTGGCTCACATGACTGAAGGGGTGATGACGATCTGGACACACACGCAGGGTGTTTATCCGGACCGGAGAGCCATCTCTGAGATGCTCGGCATGTCGCCTGACAAGGTGCATTGCATACACGTGGAGGGTTCGGGGTGCTACGGCCACAACGGCGCAGATGACGCCGCCGCGGACGCCGCGCTCATCGCCAGCTCCATGCCCGATCGGCCGATTCGGGTGCAATGGATGCGCGAGCAGGAGCATGGTTGGGAGCCGCACGGCCCGGCGATGGTTGCCAAGGCCCGCGCTTCGCTGGACTCGGCGGGGCACATCGTCGACTGGGACTACGGCGTGTGGAGCAACACACACTCCATGAGACCGGGTCCGGCGGGCTCACTTCTGGCGGCCCAACACATGGAGAAGGCGTTTCCTGTGCCGGAACCCGAACCCATTCCTCAGCCTGAGGGCGGTGGGGATCGCAATGCCATTCCCTTGTATGTGTTGTCGAGTGCGCGGGTTACTCATCACTTCCTGCGGCAGATGCCGGTGCGGATTTCCGCACTGCGCTCGCTGGGCGCACACATGAATGTGTTCGCCATTGAGAGCTTCATGGATGAGTTGGCGGTGGCCGGCGGGTTGGATCCGGTTGTGTTCCGGCTCGCTCACCTCGACGACCCGCGCGCGCGTGATGTTGTTACCGCTGCGGCGGATGAGTTCCACTGGTCCGCGCGGGCTACGCCTGAAGGGGGGCATGGGTACGGGTTTGGGTTCGCCAGGTATAAGAATCTGGCGGCGTATTGCGCGGTGGTGATGCAGGTTCATGTTGACCGCGATACGGGGCGGATCCGCGTGTTGCGGGTGGCGGCTGCTGTTGATACGGGGCAGGTGATCAACCCGGATGGGGTTCGGAATCAGCTTGAAGGCGGGATTTTGCAGTCGTTGAGTTGGGCGATGTTTGAGGGGGTTACTTTCGACAGCACCCGTATCACCTCCATCGACTGGTCCACTTATCCGATTCTACGCTTCGGCTCCGTTCCCGAAAGCCTGACCGTTCGCATTATCGACCGGCCCGGCACTCCGTTCCTCGGCTGCGGCGAGGCGGCCCAGGGACCCGCCACCGCTGCGTTAGCCAACGCCGTCGCCAATGCCACGAACGAGCGCATACGCGACTTGCCTTTGAACGCGGCGCGGATCAAAGGAGCGACGGGAGTCTAAAATAACATGCTGTCCGGACTGACAGTCCTCGGACTGCGTCGTAGATTAACATAACTCGCACTTTTCGCCCCGATTCGAAAATGTTTGTCTCGGACCGCTGAGATCTGCGATCCTTCGCACCCCGAGGGATGGGGAAGCGAGAAGAAGAATAATGAACATCCGACTGGCGAACGGACTCGTGGGTTTGCTCGCGACAATGGCATTGGCAGCTTGTGGCGGCGGCGATCCGACTTCGCCACCCAGCGATCCAACGCCGCCACCGAGCGCGACGGCGCCGAGCATCTCGACTCAACCGGTTAACGCATCGAGCCTCGTCGGCGACACTGCGACTTTCACGGTAACCGCCACCGGCACCGCGCCGTTCACCTACCAGTGGCAGAAGAACAGCGCGGCGATAGCCGGAGCAACGAGTGCGAGCTATACGACTCCTACGCTTCAGGCGGCTGACGATGGCGAAACGTTCACCGTCGTTGTAACCAACTCCGCCGGCAGTGCCACCAGCAACGGCGCCAAGCTGAGTGTCGCCCCGAACACCGGCGGCGCAACGGCGCCGAGCATTGCAACTCAGCCGGTCGATGCATCGGGCACCGCCGGCGGCACTGCAACTTTCACCGTCACTGCTGCCGGCACCGCGCCGCTCACCTACCAGTGGCAGAAGAACGGCACTCCCATAGCCGGAGCAACTAGTGCCAGCTACACGACTCCTACGCTTCAAGCGGCTGACGACGGCGAAACATTCACAGTCGTTGTAACCAACTCCGCCGGCAGCGCCACCAGCAACGGGGCCAAACTGAGTGTCGCCCCGAACACCGGCGGCGCGACGGCGCCGAGCATTGCAACTCAGCCGGTCGATGCATCGGGCACCGTCGGCGGCACTGCGACTTTCACGGTAACCGCCGCCGGCACCGCGCCGTTCACCTACCAGTGGCAGAAGAACGGCACTCCCATAGCCGGAGCAACCAGTGCGAGCTATACGACTCCTACGCTTCAGGCGGCCGACGATGGCGAAACGTTCACCGTCGTTGTAACCAACTCCGCCGGCAGCGCCACCAGCAACGGCGCCAAGCTGAGTGTCGCCCCGAACACCGGCGGCGCGACGGCGCCGAGCATCGCGACTCAACCGGTCAACGCATCGAGCCTCGTCGGCGGCACTGCAACTTTCACGGTAACTGCTGCCGGCACCGCGCCGTTCACCTACCAGTGGCGTAAGAATGGCACGGCCATAGCCGGAGCAACCAATGCGAGCTATACGACTCCCGCGCTGCAAGCATCTGACGACGGCGCCACGTTCACCGTCGTTGTAACCAACGCTGCCGGCAGCGCCACCAGCAACGGCGCCAAGCTGACAGTCGTCTCAAACACCGGCAGCGCGCCACAGCCGGGCGATGTCGTCATGTACAAGAACGACGTGTCACGCACAGGGCTGTACCCGCTTGAAACGACGCTAACGCCGACGAACGTAAACTCGACTAACTTCGGCTTGCTGCGGCAGATGCCCGTGGATGGCAAGGTAGACGGGCAACCGCTATACCTGTCACAACTGACCATCGGTGGAGCGCCACACAATGTCGTGTACGCTGTGACCGAGAACGCCACCGTCTACGCCTTCGAGGCCGACACCGGGGCACAACTCTGGCACGTCTCGCTACTCAAGTCAGGCGAGACAGCAGCACCTCCGCCGAACGCCTGCGACCAGATCACGCCCACGATCGGGATTACCACGACTCCAGTCATCGACCGCACTGCGGGCGCGCATGGCACTCTGTATGTAGTCGCAATGTCATTCGACAGCACGTCCAAATACCATCACCGAATGCACGCGCTCGACATCACTACCGGCGCCGAGCTGCTCAATGGACCAGCGGAAATCACAGGTGCCAGCTACCCCAACCAGGCAGGCGTCACTACGTTCGACCCCACCCAATACGAAGAGCGAACGGCGCTCCTGCTGCTCAACGGAAACATCTATACGACCTGGTCATCGCATTGTGACGAGCCGCCGTACAGCGGCTGGATCATTACTTTCGACCAGGTTACGTTGGCACAAACTTCCGTTCTCAACGTCGGACCCGACAGCGGCCTGCTGCCGGCACCCGATATTCCCCAGGCCTCTCAGAAGGACAGCACTCTCAATGGGCCGGCGATCTGGATGAGCGGCAGCGGTCCCGCGGCCGATTCGGCCGGGAACGTCTACCTGCTGACCGGCAACGGCCGTTTCGAGAGCACTCTGGATGCCAACGGCTTCCCCAACCATGGCGACTACGGAAACTCGTTCCTCAAGCTGTCCAAGTCAGGATCCACTCTGAAGGTCGCGGACTACTTCACGCAGTTCGACGGCATCCAGGCCTCCGTCACTGACCTCGACCTGGGTGCGGGCGGCGCCTTGCTCCTTCCGGACATGCAGGACAGCAACGGCACCACGAAGCACCTGATCGCAGGGGCCGGCAAGGACATGAAGCTCTATCTGGTCGATCGGGACAACATGGGAAAATTCAGCCCGACCACGAACAACATCTGGCAGCAACTCGCGACCACCGCGCTCAACGGTCCCGTACGCGGCTCGCCGGCCTACTTCAATGGAACCCTGTACTACGGGCCCCGCGATACGACACTCAAGGCATTCACGTTCGCCAATGCAAAATTGCCGACGACGGCGACGTCACAGTCGGTCGCGACATTCGGCTATCCGGGCACGTCCCCTGTGGTCTCCTCGAATGGCGCAACCAACGGGATCGTATGGACACAACATCCGAGCGGTATACTGTACGCATACGACGCCACCAATCTGGCACACGAGCTCTACGACAGCCGGCAGGCCCCCGGCAATCGCGATTTCACGGGACCTAGCGCCTCACCGGGACTGAAGTTCGTGGTCCCGGTGGTGGCCAACGGCAAGGTGTTCCTGGGAACACCTAACTCCGTCGCCGTTTTCGGCATTCTGCATTAGTCGAAAAATACGAGCGTACGCAACTCGATACTCTCGCGGGGTGGTGCTCCCGCAGGAGTGCTCGGGTCAACAAACGCTGAATGAGGCGCAAACCGGGCCCGCCCGTCATCGATCGAGTCGTAGCACTTGATCAACAACACTTCATCGTTACGCATGGCCGGCACATAAAACCACTTGTGATCCGGGTTGTACTTCACGTAGTAGATTTCGCCGGTCCGATCCGGGTAGATCAGGTCCGAAGCCACCAGATCCCCTTCGGCAATACTGCTGGCATCCGTAACCGCCAGCGGCGCATCCACCACCGGCCCCCGAATCGGCCGCCACACGTTGATTACCGCGAAGCGCTTCTTCAACAACTCATCCGCCTCATCACCCAACAGGTCCCTCACCCGCTGTGGGCCTGACTTGACTGTGTAGTCATTGTGCACGCGGGGCACGGGCTGTCTCGGCACGCCACCTGTCCAACGATCCGTCGCCCCGGGCACTCGCCGCCGGATGGTATGATCAAACACAACCACCCGCGACGCCCCGGTGTGCTCCTTCAGCAACTCGATCGCCTCGCTGTAATACCGCGTGCGAATCGCCTCTTCATCCTCGAAGTGGGTCACGCTCGTTGGCGCGGCCAACAACTGAAACCCTTCGTGCTCCAGCGACAGGGTCTCGGCCAGGGGCCGGACATCCCGAATCTGTACTGTGTGCTCCTTGTAGACAGCCGTGGTCTGTGGCACTCCCGGGGGTGCCTGATACTCGAGCGCCCATGGCTTCTCTTTCGGGGGCTCCAGATAGTTGAGCCCGGCCGCCACTCGCGGCAGTTGTTCAATTGCTGTGGTGTTCATGAACCTCGTCCTTCGCGCAACCGTCTTTCTGCGCCTGCTGCTTCGCGGCGTGTTCCCGCAACGCCTTGGGATCAAACCAGTAGATCCCGTCCATCGGCACTGCTCCCAGGCTCATGCGTGCCAGAACGGCCTCAAATAGCGTGTGTTTCGACTTGCTCATGGGTATCTCCCGTCCATGGTGGACACGATGCGCCGCAGCCCTTCCTGCCACAAACGGAAGATGTTTAGGGAGCTTTAGTTTTTCTATACTGAGCGGGTTTCGAGGTGAATGAGGACCGATACGATGACTATGCAACTCTATGGCTTCTGGCGATCGAATGCCGCGTTCCGGGTCCGCGTCGCGCTTGCCTTAAAGCAACTTCCTTACGAAGAAATCGAAGTCGACATTTTATCGGGACGGCAATTCGACGCCGACTACGCTGCCGTGAACGTGGAACATGTGGTTCCAACACTGGTCCACAATGGCCAGCGCATTTTTCAGTCGCAGGCGATCATGGAATATCTCGATGAGATCCACCCGGAGCCGCGACTGCTGCCGAATGACCCTGTAGATCGGGCCTATGTCCGCGCGTTTGCGCTGATTTCGGTCGCCGACTCCCATCCACTCGTCGTGCCGCGAATTCGCAAACAACTCGCGAAGCAATTCAACGCCGACACCGCTGCTATCGAGTCATGGTGCAAACATTGGACGACGGAAGGACTGGCAACCTATGAACGGCTGCTCAACCGGCGGCCGGCCGCTCCCTTCGCGCTGGGATCCACGCCGACGATTGCGGACATCGGCATCACCGGCCAGGTGGTTCTTGCCAATCTCTATGACTTGAACGTTGCGGCGTATCCTGAGGTGGACGCGTTGGCAAAGCGCTGCTTCGAGCTCCCCGCGTTCGCCGCATCCCATCCGTTCAAGCAACCTGGCTACCAACGCTTGGCGTAGCCGTTCCCGACCGTGGTGCTGATGAACCCACTGAGGCCCTGCCCCTGTGCGGCGAGTTTCTTCATAGTTTCTACGTTGGCAGGGCCGGCGCTTTGGTAGTTATATAAATATTTCTGACCGTTGACGAATTCGACCGTAATGGAATCGGCGCCAGTCTGGTAAGCAACCACCCCGGAATTGCCGCTCAGATTTGCGTATCGTTGCACGATGGAGATTCGACAGATGCGCCATATCCCACAACCAGACACTTTGTGGGATATGGGCGGGGTCCTCTCAGTCGATGAAGATGGTGGCGGGGTGTTCGATTCGCTCTTTCAGGGCTTGGATCATGGCTGCGGCGTCGAAGCCGTCTACGAAGCGGTGATCGAAGGATGAGGAGAGGTTCATCATCCGGCGGATGGTGATCGCGCCGTCGTGGACCATCGGGCGCTCGACTGCGCGGTTGATCCCGATGATCGAGACCTCAGGGGCGTTGATGATGGGTGTTGATGCGATGCCGCCCAACTTGCCCAGGCTCGTGAGGGTGATTGTCGATCCCGACAACTCGTCGCGCGACGCTTTGTTGGTGCGGGCAGCTTCGGTGACACGGCGCATTTCGGCAGCCAGATCCGACAGGCCGAGCGACTGCGCGTCATGGACGACCGGCACTTTCAGGCCATCGGGGGTCTGCGTGGCGACGCCGAGGTGGACTGAGCGATGGCGGATGATGACGTTGCGCTCGGAATCGTACAGCGCGTTGCATTGAGGGAAGTCGTGTAGAACCCGGACCAGTGCGCTGGCAATGAAGGGGAGATAGGTCAGCGACGGTTCGCCCTTTGCGATTTTGCTGTTGAGGTGGCGACGCAGGGATTCCAGCTCGGTGACGTCAATTTCTTCGACGTAGGCGAAATGGGGAATGTTGCGCTTCGCCTCGCTCATGCGCTGGGCGATCACGCGGCGAATGCCGATGACCTTGATCTCCTCGGTCTCCGGCTCATTCGCCGACCGCAGCTCAATCGGCCGCGACCGCACGAGTTTCGGGCCGGACCGGCTGGAAACAAACGCCTCGAAATCCTCGCGCAAAATCCGCCCGTTCGGGCCGGACCCAGCGAGCTGGGTCAAATCAACACCAGCCTCATGCGCCCGCCGCCGAATAGCCGGCGAAGTCGCGACACGGCCGGCGCGCGCATGTCCATTGGCGGCCCCATTGGTCGACCGTGAAGTCGAGCCGTCGGAAACGCCCCCGTTACGAGCAGAGGTTTCGGATTTAAGTGAAGGTGCAGCAGCAACTGCCGAAGCAGCCTGACTCACAGCGGCAGGCTGCGTTGGCTTGCTCTTGGATTCCGCAGGCGGCGGAGCGGCAGGACGCGCCGGTGCTGGTGCAGCGGACGCCGTAGTTGCCGGTGCGGCAGCCGCAGCGGGTGCCGAGGTCGCGGCCCCAGTGTCCGTCTCAAACACAATCAACTCAGACCCAACAGGCACCATATCCCCCGGCGCCCCGCTGGTAGCCACCACGCGTCCGGAAACAGGTGACGGCATCTCCACCGATGCCTTCTCCGTCATCACCTCGACAATGACGTCTTCCTCAGCGACGACGTCGCCAGGCTTAACGTGCCAGGCGACGATTTCCGCCTCGACGGTGCCCTCGCCGAGGTCCGGCAGTTTGAATACGTAACGACTCACGCTGCCTCCATGACGCTCTTGAGCGCCTGTGCGATGCGCGCCTGGCCGGGGAAGTATTCCCACTCAAAAGCGTGGGGATACGGCGTATCCCATCCCGTCACACGTTGAATAGGGGCCTCCAAATTCCAGAAGCACCCTTCCTGAATCGTCGCCACGATCTCGGCGCCAAACCCACCAAACCCCGTCGCCTCATGTACAACGACGCAACGCCCTGTCTTGCACACAGAAGTGCACAACGTATCCACATCCAAAGGCGCCATAGTCCGAATATCAACAATCTCAGCGTCGAGCCCAGACAGTCGCACCGCAGCTTCCACAACGTGCACCATCGTCCCGTAGGTCAGCACCGTAAGATCCTTACCCTCCCGAACAATCTCAGCACGGCTGATCGGCACGGTGTAATAACCCACCGGCACTTCGCCACGCGGGTGTGAGCTCCACGGCACCGCCGGTTTGTGCGGGTCGCCATCGAACGGCCCGTTGTAGATGCGCTTGGGCTCGAAGAACACGACCGGATCGTCGTCCTCGATCGCGCTGATCAACAAGCCCTTCGCATCGTACGGGTTAGACGGCATCACCACCTTGATGCCGCTGACATGCGTGAAAATGGCCTCCGGACTCTGCGAGTGGGTCTGCCCCCCGCGAATACCGCCACCGCACGGAGTGCGTATCGTGACCGCCGAGGAAAACTCCCCCGCCGTCCGATACCGTAACCGGGCAAGCTCGCTCACCACCTGGTCGAACCCCGGGTAGATGTAGTCAGCAAACTGAATCTCGGCGACAGGCTTCAACCCGTTCACACCCATCCCGATCGCCGCCCCAATGATTCCCCCCTCGGCAATCGGCGTATCCAACACCCGGTGCTCGCCATACTTCCGCTGCAGACCGTCGGTCACCCGGAAAACGCCACCAAAGTAGCCAACGTCCTCACCGAGGATGACCACACGAGGATCACGCTGCAGCATGATGTCCATGGCGGAATTGAGAGCCTGGACCATGTTCATGTAGGCCACGGATCAGCCCTCCTTCGCCACAGACTGTGTCTGCGCGTCCAAATCAGCCTCTTCGGAGGACCCGGGCTTAATGGAAGTCTGAAGCGCCCGCAACGCCTTCAACTCTTCGCGCTGACGCGCGAGATGCGGCGGCATTTGTTTATAAACGTCTTCAAACATTGTCGTCGCGTCCAGAAACGGCCCTTCCGTCAAAGTGCCGAACTTGACCGCCTCCTTCCAACACGCAGTCACATGCGCCTCCAGCTCCTTCTCCAAGGCGCTGTGACGCTCTTCCGACCACTCGCCGAGCGCAATCAGATGCTTCTTCAGGCGAACGATCGGGTCGCCCAATGGCCACGCCTGCCACTCTTCCTTCGGACGATAGCGCGACGGATCGTCACTGGTTGAGTGAGCAGCCGCGCGGTAGGTAACGTGTTCAATCAACGTTGGGCCGCCACTCATGCGCGCACGTTCAGCAGCCCACTGTGTTGCTGCGTAGACGGCGAGGAAATCGTTGCCATCGACACGAAGGCCAGGAATTCCGTAGCCAGGACCGCGCGCAGCAAACGTTCCACGCTCTCCACCCGCGAACCCCTGAAACGTAGAGATCGCCCACTGATTGTTGACGACGTTCAGAATGATCGGAGCGCGATAGACCGAGGCGAACGTCAGCGCGTAGTGAAAATCGGCCTCAGCAGTCGACCCTTCACCCACCCAGCTGGCCGCAATGTGGTCCTCGCCCTTGATCGCTGCCGCCATAGCCCAACCGGCCGCTTGAGGAAACTGGGTCGCCAGATTCCCCGAGATAGAGAAGATATTGCCCTTGGCCCAGTGATACATGACGGGCATCTGGCGGCCCTTGCACATGTCGTTAGTGTTCGACAAGCACTGACACATGAGGTCCGTCAGGCTGCGTCCGCGAACGACATACAGCCCTTGCTGGCGATACGCCGGGAAGAGCATGTCCACAGGACGCAGGGCCATCCCCGCTGCAACTGCAACAGCCTCTTCGCCGGTGGACTTCATGTAAAAAGAGATGCGTCCCTGGCGCTGAATCTTCTGCATCCGGTCATCGAAAGCGCGGGTGAGCATCATGTGCCGCAAGGCGACCTGCAGCTCGGGCGCGTCCAAGTGGGGATTCCAGGCACCGACCGCGCTGTCGTTGTCATCCAGTACGCGAATCAACGAGTTCGGAAGCTCGGTGATCTCTCCCACCGGGGCGGTGACGTCCGGCCTCGGTACCGCACCCGCCGGCGACAGTCGCACGTAGCTGAAGTCGGGCTTATCTCCAGGACGGGCCGGAGGATTGGGTACGTGGAGTCGCGACCGCTGGTTCATGGCTCACTCGTTTTTAATGCGGCAGGGTTTCTAGCGCGCATGGGATAGTACTTGCGTGCGTCGCAACACGTGTTCCAATCTGCACCAGGCTTTGGCAATCCGTGCAATGAACCGTTCACCAAACCCGCGTTCATTGATATGAAGACATCGAATACGGCCGGGAGTGCGGATCGGTTGCCCACAATCTGTTCGGCTGGGCCTGCATTATGAAACGCAGCTCGCCGCCCTTCAGGATCTCCTCGTGCCGGATAAATGCCCGGGACAGGGGCTGGCCGTTGAGCCGCACCGCTCCGACGTAGCCATTCGCGTCGGACAAATTCTCCGCGACAATCGAGAAAGTCTTGCCATTCGGGAGGTGCAGCACGGCATGGTCTACGAATGGACGTCCGATGACGTACTCGCCCGATCCCGGCGTGACGGGATAGAACCCCAACGATGTAAAGATCAGCCACGCCGACATCTGTCCCAGGTCATCGTTTCCAGAAAGGCCTCCGGGCACGGGTTGATACTGGCTGGTGACAATCTGCTTTAAACGCTCCTGAGTCCTCCACGGTTGCCCGGCGTAGACGTACAGGTAGCCGATGTGGTGGCTCGGTTCGTTCCCATGCGCATAGTTACCGATGAGCCCCGTGATGTCTTCGACGTTCGCGAACTGCTTTGGGTCCACCTTGGAATCAAACAAGGTATCGAGCTTCGCGACAAACCGTTTGTTCCCACCCATGGCCCGGATGAGGCCGGCCGTGTCCTGCGGTACGTACCATGTGTACTGCCACGCATTGCCCTCGGTGTAATCGCCGTAGTAACCCGCAGCGCCGGGATTGAATGGATCGCGGAATTTGCCATCGCTCTTGCGCGCGCGAATGAATCCCGTCTTCGGATCGAAGACGTTGCGCCAGTTCCGCGCGCGCTCATCAAACTGCTTGGCAATATCTGCGCGGCCCATGGACGCCGCCGTACGCGCGATCGTCCAGTCATCGAATGCGTACTCGAGGGTTTTCGAGGCGCCCTCGCGTTCCTTATCGGACGCCACCCAGCCCAGCTTCATGTACTCATCTAGGCCGGCATAGCGCGGGTTGGTCGCGCTGCTCACCATGGCATCGAGAGCCAGTTGCGGCGGATCACCCTTGATGCCTTTTAGCCAGTTGTCCGCGATAACGGGCACAGCGTGGTAGCCGATCATGGTCCAGGTCTCCTGTCCCTGGAACTGCCAGACCGGCAGCACACCATCCGGCGATTGTTGCCACGAAGCAACGAGGGAGCGCACGAAGTCGACGTTGTCGGATTCAGGCCGCACCAGAGTCAACAACGGATGCAGCGCCCGATAGGTATCCCACAGGGAGAACGTGGATCGGTATGTGAAGCCTGCCGCGTGATGAATCTCGTGATCGGGGCCGCGATACGACCCGTCAACATCCATGAAAACGCTGGGTGCCATCAGCGCGTGATACAGCGACGTATACAACATCTTGCGAACCGGCTCGGCAGCCTCGATCTCAACTGCACCGAGTGCGTCATGCCATGCGGCCGCAGCCGCGGTCCGCTTCGCGTCAAAATCCCAACCCGGCGCTTCCGCGTCCAGGTTGGCAATCGCATTCGCCTCGCTCACGCCCGATATGGCCACCTTCACGTTGAGTTGTGATTGCGGCAGCGTGCCGAAATCAAACACGGCGACGAGCCCCCTGCCTTCGCGAAAGATGACATCGTCCCGGTGGGCCCACGGTGCGAATCCCGGATCGTATTCGGGCTTCGGTTGTTCGCGGTTGTAGATCGCGTTGCTGACCGGCTTGCTGGAGAAGCGCATTGCGAAATACAACTGCCGGCCCGGCGCCCAACCGCGGGTTTCCCGATAACCGCTCACCGTGCCATCGGGGCGGACCCTGATCCGCGACCACAACACTTTCCCCGGATAGTCATAAATGACGGATCGAAGATCGACCAGCACGTGTGCAGGCTTACCTGCCGGAAAGGTATAGCGATGCAACCCGACTCGGGCGGTTGCAGTCAGCTCGGCGCGAACGTCATAGTCGGACAACGTCACCGCGTAGTAGCCAGGCTCGGCCTGCTCGCTGTCGTGGCTGAACCGCGAGCGATAGCCCGATAGCGGTTTATCGCCTTCGCCCGGATCCAGACGCACATCTCCAGATATCGGCACGGTCAGAACATCACCCAGGTCCGAATGCCCGGCGCCCGAGAAGTGGGTATGTGAGAACCCGAGAATCGTCGGGTCGTCGTATTGATAGCCCGCGGCCCATGGATAGCTCTGCTTGAAATAACGGGTCTGTGTGTCAGGGCTGAGTTGCACCATGCCGAACGGGTAGACGGCGCCCGGAAACATGTGCCCGTCGCCCTTGGTGCCGATAAACGGATCCACGGGAGTCGTCAGCGCGCTCACAGCCAATACGAAAGTCGCAATGCTCATCGATACCCATCCTTTGACTGGTGCGCGACTGTACCGGAACGATCGCGGCGTTGTCCTACATTGGCCGCCGGAACCCCACTGCGCCGTGGCCGTTTATCCCGGTGAAGTGAGATCCTCAGGAGAAGTGTATGAAGTTCAAATCAGGTCTGGTCCTCGCCGCAGTGTCCTCCGTGTTGGCCGTGGGGTCAGTGCAGGCATCCGACAGTGCACGGCACCAGGCGCAGTCCATCGAGAAGGCGAAGATCTCGCTCACGGAAGCCATTCGCATTGCCGAGAAACAGGGCAACGGCCAGGCGACCAGCGCCGAGTATGAGTTCAAAAACGGCAACCCGGCCTACTACGAAGTGAACGTGCTGAGCAACGACGGTCAGAAGCTGACCAAGTACGAGCTCAGTCCGGCGACAGGCACGGTCAAGGAAAAAAGCGACGAGAAGTTCGAGAAGCTGTTCACCCGGTTGCAACCGACGGCGATCCAGCACGCTCCGACTTCCCTGACGCGGGCTATTGCCACAGCGGAAGCTCGCTCGGGCGGCAAGGCCAAGGAAGCGGAAATCGTTCGGGGTGGCGATCAACTCGTCTACAAGGTTGAAGTCGTGAAGCTCGACGGCTCCAGCGAGAAGGTGCAGATCAATGGCTCTGACGGCAAGGTGGCTTCCGCCAAGTGAGACTGACGCGCAGGCGCTGCTACTAGTGGCGCCTGCGTCCCAACTGGCGGACAAACTCCGCCCCCAGCCCGTCAAACAACACATCATGACAACTGAACAGGATGATCTGCAGGTTGTCAGCCGCGCGGAACAACAGTCTCTGGATCCGCCGGATGCGCTCGGGATCGGTGTTGATCAGCGCATCATCGAGAATCAGGGGCAGAGTTCCCTCCGCCGCCAGCACCTCGGCGAGCCCGATCCGCGTCAGCAGTGAAATCTGCTCCTGCGCACCGCCCGACAGCTCATCAAAAGGCTCCTTGAGCTGCTCCGACTGCAGTCCGAGAATTCCGAAGCCTTCGCCCGCATCCAGCCCGTAACCAGGAAACAACTCCTGCAGATACGGTCGCACGCGCAAGGTCACCGGCGCGGTCAGCTTCTCGACCACTCGACGTCGCTCGGTGCTCAATGTTTCCCATAGCCGCCGGGCAGCCGCCGCCTGCCGCTCGAGCCTTTCCAGATCGCTTCTCGCCTGCTCGGCGGTCGCGGCTGCTTCTTCTTTCGACTCGTAGTGGCCGCTCAGCATCAGGGTGCGTAACTCACCCTGCAGTTGGTCGCCCTCACTGCGCAAGTCACGAGCCCGGGCGGCCAGACTGTCAGCCGCGATTGCCAGACGCCGGGCGTCCGCCTGAACCTCTGAGCCGCCCAGGTCGGCAAACTCCCGTCTTGCTTCGATCAGCACCCGGGTCGCACGCTCCCGTTCGACGACGGCAGCATCCAGCGCCGCCTGCAATTGCACAGCCGTGGGACGCTCTGCGTACTGCCTCACAAAGCGCTCGCGCTCGCCACGAAGCGTCTGATGCCGCGTGCGCAGCTCGATCATGTTCTCCCGGAATTCTGCCAGCGCAGCGACAGCCGCATTGCGTTCACTCGTAACCAGGGCCACCGCCTCGAGCGCTGTCGCGCCGGCGGGCCCGAGCCGTTCCAGCTCAGACACACACACCGCGAGATCTTCTCGCAGCTGTGCGAGCGACTTGGACGAGGTGGCCTTGACCTGCTTGCCGAGCTCGGTGATCTGCTGCTCGCAGGTCACCCGCTCGTCGTGGACCTCAACCGCCCGCGACAAATTCTCAACACCTGCAGCGCGCAGTGCCGCCTCCAACTCAGCAGCGGCATCCGCGTCGGCGGTTCGTAGCCGCCCCAACTCGCCGCCACCGGGCCGAATCTCAACATCCGCCAGATCACCAATCGAAATCCGCTGGTTGTCGACCACGTGAATCTGGATAGTCTCACCCGCGGCGCGCAGCATCCCGTCGATCAACGCATCCTGCTTCAGATGCACGACAATGTTGACCGCGGCACCCTGAAGTTTCGCCGACGCCGCACGCGAGACCTGATCGAGCTGCTGCAGTCGCGCCAGGCTGGCATCATCGATAACAGGCAAGCGGCCGCGAGCAGCCCGTGCTTCTGCAACAGCCGCATCCAACTCTTCGAGCCCGGCGACCCTCGCCTTCAGGTCCTCCGCTTTTGCGCTCAGCTCCAACCGGCGCTGTTGGCGCTCAACTTCACCAAACCGCTGCTCCGCCGCACGCGCCGACTGTTCCAATTCGGGTTGCAAACCTGAGCGCTGCGCGATTTCCGTCTCCAGCCGTGCGAGATCTTCCGCCAGCCGCTGGATGGTGGCGTCAGCTTGCTGACGGGTGTTGAGAGCATCCAGCGCGCTCGATGCCTTTTGCACGCTGGTGTTAACCACACCCTGCGCAGTTGCTACCGACCGGCCTGCGACTTGCGCGGCCTCTGCTCGATTGCGGGCGGTATCGGCTTCGACCTGCGCGCGGGCCCGCCGCGCCTCCAACTCAACCAGACCGACGCGGTTACTCGCTAACGCCTGCGCGGTTTTCTCCTGACGCTGCAGTGACTCCGTTGCTGCCTCGAGCCTCTCCTCTGCCTCACGCAACACTCCGCGAGCATCTCGCAGTCCCTTCCCCTCCTGACCGGTCGCCGTGAAATATCGGTGGTACTCTTCCTCAGCCAACGCCATGACTCGCTGCCCTGTGGGCGAGATGGCGGCTACACCAATCTCACGAGACAGGCGATCATGGAGACGGCCCCGACCGTCCTCGTTCAGGTGCTCCTGTACAGGAGCCCGGGACTCACCCTGTGACACCATGATCAAGGGCCAGATGCCCATGTCGTCGATGCCGGCGCCACGATTGCCGGGCGGGCGGGTGCCGAGAATCTGCCGCAGGGCTTCCTCGGCATCTTCACCGCGAAGCGTCTTGCCTCCGCCTGAGAGTTGAACCGAAGCGCCTTTCAGAAACTGCTTATGCAGCTCGTAGTCGACCTCACCGTTGGTGAAGGCTACACGGACAAACGGCGACTCGGACGAGGCCCAACTCTGCAATGCCTGCTTGCGTTGGGAGGTACCCTTGTAAGTCTCAAACAGGGCGAACTGCAGCGCCTGGAAGATGCGGCTCTTGCCTGACTCGTTGGGACCGAGGATCAGGTTGAGGCGGGGAGACAGGACGGCGAGCGACTGGTTGAGGCCGCGCCAGTTGCGCAACTCGATCTCACGAAGCTTCATTCGCGGCCTCGCGGTTCAGGCGGTACAGCAATCGAATCGCATCCACCGCGCTCGGGTCGCGTGACTCACGCAGGCTATCGAGAGCACTGGCCATGAACCCTTCCGCGCGCAGCTCAGCGAGGTCCTCATCCCGCGCCTCAGTTTGCAAACGGCTCGTATCGTGACGCAGGTGCACCAAACGCTCCGAGTAATCCGCCAGCAAGGCATCCAGCTCATCACGGGCCGCGAGCGAGACAGTCCCCCGCAAATTCAGATTCAACAGCGTCAACGAGCGCTCCTCGAGACCATCCAGGCGCCGCCGCAACTGCGCGACCTGGGCATCCTCAACCAACTCGAGATCCAGGGTGAGCCAGCGGGTACTGGCCACCGGAATGCGTTCGACCCGGGGCTCGGCCCCGGGCGCCTCGATTTCAACCAGCAGCACGGCGCCCGGATCGGTTTCCTTGAAGCGGGTCGCTTCGTGCGCGCCGGAATACCAGGCACGGGAGTTGAAACGGAAGGTGCTGTGCCAGTCACCCAACGCCAGGTAGTCAAAGCCCTTCGCAACGACCCGGCCGGCGTCAATCAGGTTGGGTGTCTCACTGTCAGCGCCCACCGCGAAGTCAATGACGCCTCCGTGGGCCACCGCGATCCGGATTCCTTCTCCGGGCTCGCGCATCGGCAACCAGCGTGTTGGATCGTCCATCTCGTGCCGGCGCAGCAGCGGGCAGGGGTAGATCAACGCATTGCCAAACTGAGCCGGCTCGCGCCTCGCGAGCACCTTCACCGACGCCGGCAGCTCGAGTCGCTGGAGGGCCGAATCGGCTGTTGCCGCATCGTGGTTGCCGGGCAACAAACCCACGGGCAAGTCGCCGAAGCTGCGCAGCGCATCGGCGGTTTGCTGCAGATTATCGCGGCCCAGGCCATTGTCATCGAGGACGTCGCCGGCCACGAGCACAAAGTCAGCTTGTCGGTCCCGCGCCACGCGTGCAATGGCGCGCACTGTCTGAAAACGGATCAGCCGCAACTGGGCAGCGCGCTCCGGCTGCAGGTAACGCAGCTTCAAACCGAGCTGCCAATCCGCCGTATGAATGAACCGAACCACGCAAAATCCCCACCGCTCACGAGCAATCCGCGCATTTTATCCCAGGCATGCAAAATGCGTGGCTTCGGCGGATGCCTGCAGTCAGTAGTCCTAGTTGAATTGCGTCCGGGCCGGTAAAGTAGCTTCCATGAAGGCGAAGCACACTTATCGCGGCGTAGTCATGCGCACGGACCCGGCGCGATTGCGCACTGCTGCACGTCCCGCACAGCCTGTAGCGATCGGGCCCGCCAAGGTGCGTGTGAGTCGTGAGACGAGTGGCCGAAGTGGAAAAGGCGTGTCAGTGGTCAGCGGTTTGCCGCTGGCGGGCGAGGAACTGGAAGCCCTGGCAACTCGTCTAAAAAAGCTGTGCGGCGCCGGTGGTGCCGTCAAAGGCAGCACCATCGAGATCCAGGGCGAGCACCGCGACCGGCTGGTTGCGGAGCTGGTCGAGCTGGGTTACGAGGCCAAGCGTTCCGGCGGCTGATTGGATGGCAGCCGGGAAAAAATATTGCTAACGTCGCCGCAAACGGCGACCGGAGTTTCGAATGAGCAGTCACGCGGACGACACCGTGTCTAAGAACGAAGACCAAATCGGCACACCCAAGGGGGATGCGTTTCTGTTTTTCCGCAGCTTCTTCCGACATCCCATGATGCTGGGATCCATCATTCCCAGCTCGCGCTTTCTGATCAAGCAGATCCTGGAGCCCATCGACTGGGACAAGGCGCGAGTCATCGTCGAGTACGGCCCGGGGGTCGGCGGCATCACCGCCGAGATCCTGCGCCGCATGCGTCCCGATACGAAGCTGATCGCCATCGAGATGAATCCCGACTTCGTCAACTTCCTGAAGAAGTCGCTGGTCGATCCGCGCATCGAGGTGGTGGAAGGCTCCGCCGCCGATGTGAACGAGATTATGAAAAAGCTGGGCCTGGCCAAGGCCGACTACATCATTTCGGGCATACCGCTCGGCTCCATGCCGCCGGCGATTCGCGGCCCGATTCTGCAGAACACCCGCGAGGCACTGGCCGCGGGCGGCTCCTTCCTGGTGTTCCAGTTCACGACCCGCGTGCTGCCGGACCTGAACCGTGTGTTCCGCTACGTGCAGCGCAAGTTTGAGCCACTCAACTTCCTGCCGGCCCACCTGTTCTTCTGCTCACCCGAGCCGGCCTGAGCCGAGCCGGTCATGTGAGCAAGTCATGAATGCGCCCGGCAGCCTCGCCGAACGAGGGACGAGGCTGCTGGCCGCCAGCATCGATGAGTTGATTGTGTTGGGCACCTTCCTGCCCATGCTGTTCGGTGCCGTTCCGGCCCTCGTCAACCTCGTCTCCGGCGGGGGCAGCGACCCCGAACTGTTCGACACCGGCACGATCGTCAGCGCCATGCTGGGTGGGCCGGGAACCACCATCACAGTCGTTGCGTTGCTCATCTGGTGCGCCATCACCGTCCGGTTGGTCGTCGCCAACGGTCAGTCCATCGGCAAGCGCCTGGTCGGAATCAAAGTGGTCCGAACGGATGGCTCGCCTGCCTCGTTTGCCCGGATTTTCCTGCTGCGCAACGTGGTGAGCAGCCTGCCCAACCTGTTGCCATACCTGGGTTGGTTCTACATGTTCGCCGATCCGCTGCTGATCTATCAGGACTCGCGTAAGTGCATACACGACCTGATTGCTGACACGATTGTTGTCCGCTGCGTGAGCAAGGTTCCAGGCTCAAACTGAACAGTGCGACCTGTGCTCCTGATCAGCGGTTACTTTCGTCGGGTACGTGCGTAAAATGTCTTACTGGTGCCCCAACCGCGGAATATGTCTTCATGGCCGAAACGACTGAATGGGCCTTCCCGGAGCGGTTGCAGCCGCGGCAGGAGAATCTCCGCTTCGATCTGGACGCCGCCCTGCAGTCGGTGGTGCAGGTGCACTCGGAGATCCCTGATGAAGCCTTCACGGCCTCGGTACTCGGCACAGAGCGCATGGGACACGGAGTCGTCATCGGCTCCGATGGCCTGGTGCTCACAATCGGTTACTTGATCACCGAAGCAGAGTCGATCTGGCTGACGACCCACGACGGGGCAGTCGTTCCAGGCCATGCACTCGCTTACGACCAGGTGACAGGCTTTGGTCTCGTGCTGCCGCTGGGACGGTTGGATGTTCCGACCATGCAACGGGGCTCAGCGTCCTCCGCCACGGTTGGCGACAGCGTGACCGTCATCGGTCACGGCGGCCTGGAACACGCCCTGGATGCCAAAATCATTGCCCGCCGCGAGTTTGCCGGCTACTGGGAATACCTGCTGGATGAGGCGATCTTCACCGCCCCCGCACATCCGCAGTGGGGTGGCACCGCGCTGGTGGGACACGACGGCAAGCTGCTCGGAGTGGGCTCGTTGCTGGTGCAGGAAGCCGCCGGCCCCGAAACCGTCGATGCCAACATGTTTGTACCCATCGACCTGCTCGAGCCCATCCTCGAGGAGATGTTGAAGTTTGGCCGCCCCGTGCGCGCCGCCCGTCCCTGGTTGGGACTGTATGCAACTCCACTGCAAGGCGTGTTGGTCGTCCGGGGACTCACTCAAGGCGGTCCCGCGCAGCGCGCCGGCGTCAAGCTGGGTGACGTACTGCTGGAAGTCGGCGGTGAGCCGGTGTCCGATCTCGCCGAGTTGTTCCGCAAAGTCTGGCGGATCGGTCCCGCGGGCTCGCAGATCTCCATGACCCTCGCCCGGGGACGCAACACCTCACAGGTGCGCGTCACTTCCGCCGACCGTGAAGACTTCCTGAAGAAGCCGCGCCGGCATTGACAACCGGAGCGCAGCGGAGGGAATCCCGCGAAGCGCCAGGGGCGCGACGTGGGGCAACCGGAGCGCAGCGGAGGGAATCCCGCGAAGCGCCAGGGGCGCGACGTGGGATCACTTGGGCAGGCTGTTGAGCAACTCGTCGGCGAAGTAGGTGGCCGGGATGGTGCCCTGCTTCATGAATTCCAGGTGAAACTGCTTGGCGGAGAACTGCTCACCCAACTTCTCCTGCACCCGCTTGCGCAAGCTGAGGATCTGATCCTTCCCGAGTCGATACGTGATGGCCTGGGTCGGCCAGCGTGAATAGCGCGTAACGGCACTGCGGGCCGAATCACAACTCGCCCGCTTATCAGGATTGCGCAACGAAGTCGGATCCGTGCACGAGCCCGGCATGAAGTCGACCGTCTCCGAGAACATCGTGACCGCATCTTCAAATCGCACCAGCCCCAGGTGCAGGCCTGTGTCGATCCGCACCCGCAGGTCGCGATACAACTTGCCGCGCAGTTGATAGAGGTGCTCTTCGGGGCTGTAGAACCCATGCGGCGCCGCCTGTTGGGGCTCACTGAGGATGCCTTCCGAATACAACGCCCAGCCTTCCGCGGCCATCGAGTCCTGCCACATCGACGATGAATCCTCCACGGCGCCGGGAGTGAGCCAACGCAACGGCGAGATGTCATCCCGGTATTGAGTCATGACCTTGTAGTGCCAGTCGTGCCCGGGAAAGCCTTCGTGGGCGGCGAGGTCCGGCATGGCTGCCTTGTTGTGCTCGCGTCGCAGCAGGGCCTGATCGTTATCGGTGGGTGTTACATAGAATCGACCCACACCGGCCTTCTTGAATGGTGGGGCTGGATAATACGCAGCGCCATCCAGGCCGGAGCGCAGCGGCGGCGGTGTCACTGTGACGTCGAGTTGGTACTCCGATGGAACATCGAAGATTCCGGTTGCGCGTGCGTACGCCACGAGACGCTGGCCGGTCTTGCGATAGCCTTCGATCATCTCGTCATCATTGCGCGGCGCGTCGTGACTCAGTTGCTCGAACACAGCACGAACGACCCCGGAGCCATCGCCCGGCGTCTTCCACTTGTGGTCTTTGGCGACCTCGCGTGCCAGCGCGATGATCTGCTCGCGGGACTCAACAATGATGGGCGCAGCCTGCATGTACAGATCGTTGGCCGTGGTATCCAACCGCAGGTTGTTGTGCAGTGCCCAGTCGTACTCGGTCTGCCCGAAGGCAAAGCGATCGGCGCGATAGTCGGGTTTGAGAGCGGACGCATCCGTCCCATCCGGATTGTCGAAGAAAGTATCCGCGACAAACTTTCGCAGGTGCTGATAGGCCGCAGCCGCCTCGTCCCCCGCCTTGTGCAGGTCGGCCAGCAGCGCATCCTTGTGCGCCGATGCAATATCAGCTCCGGCGATCTGGGGCAGCGTCCTGGAAAAGTATTCCGCGTCCGCAACCGGCACGTGCAAACCGTGATCGCGCAACACCCGCCAGTCGGGTGTGTTTTTCGCCGCAACACCCGCAGCCAACTGTCGCTCCGCCGTGGCGAGATAGGCAGGGATCGCCCGGGTCCGCGCAATGACCGCCTGCCATTCGGATTCCGTGCCGTAGGTACCCGATCCGGTCGCGGTCATTCCCTGGATCTGCCAATCAACCCCGCGGAACGGCTCATCGACAAAACTGTCGAGTGCGCGCTCCTGGTGGCGCAGCACCTGGTGTTGGTGTGTCAGAAACTCGATTTCAGCCAGCGCCACATTGCGATCGATCCGACGTCGCGGCGACAGCGTGTTGGGATCGAGGCCGGTGAACTGCTCTCGGAACTCACCCAGGTGAGTGTCCTCGTCCTTCATCGCGTCCGCCGAGTAGTCACGTAGTCGACCGTCATTGTCGGCTAGTGTCGGGTCAAACTCGGAGCCACCGAGGTAGGTGGACACCACCGGGTACCGCTGCAGCACGAAGATGACATAGCGCCGCTCCAAAGCGGCGAACTGCTGTTCGGGACTCAGGATCGGAATTGGGGGAGCCGCAGTCTTTGGACCACAGGCGGCCAGTAACAACGTCGCGACGCTCAGGAAGGCGTTCGCAACGGAAGCAGCTCGATGGCGCACAGGTATCTCCCTAGACCTAAGCCTCAATCCAGGACGAGGCTTTCCAACGCGCCAGTTTATACGATCGGGCGAATCAGGCTCGGATCGTCATACTCGAGAAAATTGACATGCGGACCCACTGCGTGGGTGACCATCCGGTCAGGCGGGTAGGAATCCTTGAGTAGGTCCTTAGCCTGCGCCGGACGGCCGCTCAGCCAGGTCTCATAGCTGTCCCGGTGCAGGATGGCGGGCATCTGGGTTACCGAGTTGTCGATCCCCGCCAGCAGGCTGTTGGGGGGCACAGTGACGATGGCACAACCCTCGATGACGTCGTCCTCGTCGGTTACGAACCGATCCCACAGGGCCGCGACTCCAAACACAGGACGGTTCACCACGCGTACGTAAAACGGCTGTCGATGACCGGCAGCGCTTCGCTTCCAGACATAGAAACCGGCGACCGGGACGATACATCTCTGGCCGTAGAGCCAGACGGTTCGATAGTCCTCGGTGGACTCGATCGCCGCGGACCTCACGCTCGGCATGCCCTGTGGCATGGCCTGCCCAACCTCCGGGGGCTTGGTGGCGGCGGGCACGAGACCCCAACGCATCATGACGCCTTCCGATTCCTTGTTATGCATGCGGGCTGCCGGCACGCTGTGCGTTGCAGCAACGTTGAATCGAGTCTGGAACGTCCACCAGGCATTGTTGACGCTGAGCTCCTGCTCAACCTCTTCGCGATCAGGGATGACAATTCGTTCGCACATGACTCGAAGCGTACGACCGTTGGAAGCGAATCGGAACTGTCCCCGAGCTGCGACACAAATCCTTTGCACCGCTCACGCTGCAGCGACATGGTGCACAATGGCGACATGCCATCACTGCGAAAAACGGGCCGCGGCAGCCGTCGCGGCACGACGATTCATGACGTCGCGCGCAAGGCCGGCGTATCCCCGATGACCGTTTCGAGAGTTGTAAATGGCGAGCGAAACGTTAGGGAAACCACCCGAGAAGCCGTACTCGCCGCGGTCAAAGACCTGCGCTACGCGCCCAATCCGGCGGCACGAAGCTTGGCCGGCGCTGAAAACGTCCGGATCGGGCTCCTCTATAGCAACCCCAGCGCTGCGTATCTGAGCGAGTTTCTGCTCGGTGCGCTGGATGAAAGCAGTCGCAAGAGCGCTCAGTTGATGTTGGAGAAATGTGAAGCCGCCTCCCCTACTGGGGAACGCGCTGCCGTCAGACGTCTGATCGACGGGGGCGTGTCCGGGGTCATCCTGCCGCCCCCAGTCTGCGAGTCGCATGTAATCTTGACGGAGCTGAGGAAAGGCGCCGTGCCGACTGTAGCGGTGGCCACCGGTCGCTTCCGACCCGACGCCTCCTGCGTCCGCATCGACGACTTCAAGGCCTCTTACGAAATGACGCGGTATCTCCTGGAGCTGGGTCATCGCCGGATCGCGTTCATCAAGGGGCATCCAAACCAGACGGCCAGCGGGGAGCGGTGGTTGGGATTTGAAACCGCGTTGCGCGAGGCGGATGCGGGCATCGGGTCGCCGAGCATCGAACAGGGCTTCTACAGTTATCGATCGGGCCTGGAGGCTGCGGAAAAGCTGTTGGCCGTTGAGCCTCGACCTACAGCGATTTTTGCCAGCAATGACGATATGGCGGCCGCGGTGGTATCCGTTGCACATCGTAGAGGTCTCGATGTCCCGCGCAATCTGTCCGTGGTCGGATTTGACGATACGGCCACCGCGACGACGGTTTGGCCCGAGTTGACCACGATCCGCCAGCCGATCTCGGAGATGGCGGAGGCGGCGTTGGATCTGTTGATCCGGAAGATCAGGAACCAGCGGGATGGAGAGACCCTCGAGTCAGTCGACCGCCTGGTTCGCCATGAGCTGATCGTGCGGCAGTCGGCTGCCCCGCCGTCGGCTACTTAGGAACCTGCAGGAGCTGCGCGAGGTCATCGCGCGTGGTTTCGATGTGGGCCAGCGTCAGATGCATGACCTCTTCGTTCTTGTTGTTCATCCAAGCCTCGAAGAGGCCGGTATGTTCCAGCGTCGCGCGTTTGACACGACCGGGTGGCAGCAGGTGCATCCGGACATACCGCTGCGATAGCGTGTGAAGGCGACTGAGGATCTCGGCGGTGATGGGCTGCAGACGAGGGACAATCAGCGCGATATGAAACGCGCGGTTCAGATCTCCAGACTCGTATAACTCACCTGCGGCCAACGCATCGTTGAGATTGCCAAAGGCCAACCGTGTGGCGTCACGATCCTCGGCCTCAGCCCTGCGAGCGCCTTCAGCGACCGCCAGGGGTTCAATCTGAGAGCGCAATCGGAAGACTTCATCAACTTCGAGCGAGGACAGAGGACGAACCTGGAACCCACGATGAGCGAAAACGTCGACCAGGCCTTCTGCGCGAAGCTGGACGAGGGCCTCACGCACAGGAATTTTGCTGACACCGAACTCTGCTGCGATTACGTCTTGCAGCAATGCGGATCCCGGCGGGTAAACCCCCGTCAGAATCTTCTCCCTGATTCGGGCTGTGATTTGCCCGCTCATGGTGCGAATTAAGTTTTCGGACATCCCTACTTATGTCACTTGGAACCCAGAAGGGAAAGGCTCGGACGGGTCAATCCACAATGTGTTGAATCCCGTCGTGAAAGCCGCGCCCTCAATCATGGGAATAATAGCCGTCGTACCGCCAAGGTCTACTGTCTGCAGTATACGACCGATAAACCGGCTACCGATGATGCTCTCATGTACGAACTGGTCGCCCACTTTCAGCTTGCCCTGAGCGGCGAGATGGGCGAGGCGCGCTGACGTCCCAGTGCCGCACGGAGACCGATCGATCGCGCGATCGCCATAAAACACTGCGTTTCGCCCGTCAGCCCCGTCACCCTTTGGTTTGTCGGCCCACATGACGTGGCTGACACCCCTGATCGTCGAGTCGAGCGGATGCACAGGCTCAACCGCCTTGCGCATGAGCGTCCGAACTACCGGGCTCAGGGAGAGGATATTGGAGGCCCCTAGCTGATCGATGCCTTTGTAGGCGCCCTGGGGCTCGATGATTGCGTAGAAATTGCCGCCATAGGCTACGTCTACGACCAGGGGGCCGAGGCCTGGAACGTCTATTTCGACGCCCTTGGCCGCTACGTAGGACGCAACGTTGCGGATGGTGACACTGGTGACCTTGTCTGCCTTGGTTAGGTACTCGATGCCGATCAAGCCGGCTGGTACTTCCAGGCTCAGGCGCCCGGGTGTGCGCGGGCGGATGAGGCCATGTTCGAGCGCAAAGGTGACGATACCGATGGTGCCGTGACCGCACATTGGTAAGCAGCCGCTGGTTTCGATGAAGAGAACGGCGGCGTCGTTTGCCGGGTCGATCGGTGGGAAGACGAAGCCGCCCGACATCATGTCGTGGCCACGGGGCTCGAACATGAGGCCCAGGCGAATCCAGTCAAACCGCGCCAGGAAGTCCTGGCGCCGCTCGCTCATGTTTGCGCCGTTGAGAAACGGGGCGCCACCGGCCACCAAGCGAACCGGGTTGCCTGCTGTGTGGCCGTCGATGCAGAAGAAAACTGATCTCATGTCGTCGTTACACCGGCCGGGTGGCGGCCGCCTTTTTCACCATCTCTGTCACCTCTGCGCGGCGCTCGCCGTTCAGGATCAGGCGGGGCGAGCGCACACGCTCGGACCCGCGGCCCATGATCTGTTCAGCCAACTTGATGGTCTGCACCAGGTCATGTTCCGCATCCAGATGCAGCAGTGGCATGAACCACCGATAGATCCTACGCGCCTTCTCCAAATCGCCGGCCATCAGCGCGTCGTACAGCGCCAACGATTCCTTCGGAAACGCATTGGTCAGCCCCGACACCCAACCCCTGGCACCCAAACAGAACCCTTCAAACGCAACGTCGTCGAGCCCGGCGAAAAGTACGAACCGGTCGCCGAAGGCGTTATAGATGTCGGTAAAGCGCCGTGGATCCGGCGCGGATTCCTTGATGGCCACGATGTTGGGCTGGTCGGCCAGCCGCCCGAGCGTTGCCAGGTCGATGTTCACCCGGTACGCCGGGGGATTGTTGTACAACATGATTGGCAGCTTCGTTGCCTGCGCAATCGTACGGAAGTGATGCTCCAGCTCCGCAGCGCTCGGCACGTAAACCATCGCGGGCAGCACCATCAAACCGTCAACGCCGAGGCGTTCGGCATCTTTTGCATAGGCCACGGCGTTCGGCGTCGTGAACTCGGAAACGCCGGTGATGATCGGCACCTTCCCGCCGGAGGTTTCCACCGCCGCCTTGAGCACCGCCCGCTTTTCATCAGCGCTGAGCGAGTTGTTCTCGCCCACAGTGCCCAGAACTATCATCCCGTGCACGCCATCGCGAATGAGCGCCGCCTGGACCGCCTTCGTGGCGGACAGGTCGACATTGAATGACTCGTCAAATTGAGTGGTCGCGGCGGGGAATACACCGGACCAATTGCAGGCAATGGGAGTGACCATCAGCAGGTGCTCGGGTTGAGGGGGTACCGTAGATCGTATACGTTACCGGGCGAGAGCGACAGGGCGTGGGCGTTGGGTGAGCCAGCGGCCCTGGCATTGGCGCCATCCGCCAGTGCCGACCCAAGTCGCACACAGCCGATCGCTTTGCCGGTTGCTGCCGGAGGACGATTGGCCAGATGCATTTATGACGTCGTGGCACAGTTATTGGGGGACGGTGACGGACATAACGTTGAGAATTGCTCCGGCGGGCGGTGGGCGCGATAACGTTGGGTCTCGCCCGGGGCGTTGGCGGCGGCGGCACGTGAAGACGTTGGGTCTTCCTCGAGCACCGGCGGCGGTGGCTGCAAATGACGCTGGGTCTTACCCAGGCGTCGGCAGTGGTGGCCGGTGATAGCGTTAGGTCTTGCCCGGGCGCGGACGTGGTGGCCGGCGATGGCGTTGGGTCTTGCCCGGGCGCGGACGGCGGTGGGCGCGATGACGTTGGAATTTGCATTAGCGGCCGTGGGGGTGGTGGGTGACTGAGAGGGCCCTTGGCGGGTCTGGCGCGGGTGTCGATGTCGCGGTCGTGGGGGCTGGCGTCATTGGGTGCGCTGTTAGCTGGGCGCTGACGAAAGCCGGACGGCGGGTGCTGCTGATCGACCGCGCGGACCCCGCGACGGCGGGGGCGTCGTTTGGCAACGTTGGGCACATTGCCACTGAGCAATTGCAGCCACTTCCCTCCCCTCCACTGCTGTTCAATTTCTGGCGCGAGTTAGTGGCATTCGGTGGAGTGCTCGACATACCGCTACGGCGCGTAATAGCTATGTCGCCCTGGATGATGCGGTTTGCCATAGCAGCCTTCCGGCTGGAAGCGAACACGCGACATCTCGCCCCACTCGTCAGCAACGCAGCGGACGTGTTGGAATCCCAGCTACTCGAAGTTGGACGCGGCGACCTGATTCGTCGCAACGGTCACTACGCCCTATGGCTCGGCCCCAACGCAACCGCCCGCGCCGCCGCGGAACGCGCTCGCGCCTCGAGCATCGGCGTCCCCACAGCCGACGCCCCTATCGAGTTGCTCCGCGCCGCTGCGTCAATTGCCGAAGCACCCGGGGTGCCACGCCCTTCGGCACCAACGGCCAATGCGGGAGGCCCCGGGGCCAATCCCACGTCACGCTCCGCTACACCGACGGCCGCTGCGGAAGGACCCGATGCCGACAATCTCGCGGTGGGCACGCCGACGGCGGCCACAGCGTCCGCCAGCGCAACGGCGGGCGATGTGTGGGCAGCGTCGGCAGGCGCCGCGGCGGGCGCTGGGGACGGTTCGACCGGCGGCGAAATGTGGGCGGCAGGGGTTTGGTATCCAGCCAGTGCTCACGTGCTGGATCCCGCACATGTGGCACGTGCGTTTGCTACAGCCTCCGCTCAGGCGGGTGGCTCTATCGTGCGTGCGGAAGTTCGGCACGTCCGACCTCGCGGTGACGGGGTCGAGATTCTTACGGACATTGGTACTTTCACTCCACGCACAACGATCATTTGCGCGGGCGCGTGGTCGCCCCCGTTGCTGGCACCATTTGGAATCAACGCGCCGCTTGAAGCGGAGCGTGGCTATCACATTGAACTCCCTAACCACGCGCCTCTAATCGACGCCCCCATCCTCTACGCCGACCATAGCGTTGTTGTAACGCCGATGGCGTCCCGCCTGCGTGCCTCAACATTCCTGGAGTTCGCCGGCCTCAGCGCACCCGCCGACCCTGACAAGCCACGCCGCCTGCGTGCCAAGGTACGGCAAATGGGCTACGACTGTGCCCCGGAAGGCCCCAGTTGGATGGGCCCGCGTCCAACACTACCCGACTACCTCCCTGGCATCGGGCGCGCCCCTGGGCCGCACGAGTTGTACTACGCCGTCGGGCACCAACATCTCGGTCTGACGCTGTCGGCCGTGACGGCCGACCTGGTCGCGGCACTGGTGATGGGTCGCCCGCCTCGTTTCGACGTCACGGCCTTCGATTTGAGGCGCTTCGGCTCACCATAAACCGCGACCGCAACGCACACTACCCTGCTCGAGCCGGTCGCGCTCAAGCTTTTGTGGCGCGTATCTCCTTGGATTTCCTGATCGCATCTCCCATGTAACTTATGTGCTAGATACAAACCGTCGGCGTCGACTATGCTCATCGCGTGATTTCAATTTCACTCGTTCCAAAATGGCTAGCGGCGTGTCTGCTCACATTCTTTGTGACGAGTACGTTTGCTACACCAGCCGATACTCTGCATCACCGCGTGAAGTTGGAAGGCAAGGGAACACACACCGTGATTCTGGAGTCCGGTCTCGGCGACACCTTGGAGATATGGAACACCGTCCAACCCCAGATCGCCGCCAATTGCGCGAAAACGTTGTCGTACAACCGAGCTGGATATCTCGGCAGTGACAATTCGAACGCCCCGCGGGACTCCGCGACAATCGTCGCGGAGCTGCGCGACGAGCTCAAACGTCAGAACATGAAGCCACCGTATGTTCTCGTCGGACATTCGCTCGGTGGTTTATATATGCAGTACTTCGCGCGCAACTACCCGCAGGAAGTTGCTGGGCTGGTGCTCGTCGATTCGAGTCATTGGGAACAGCATCTCGCCATGGGCAACCAAGCCAACACGCCGTATAACTCGCGGCAGGCTGTTACGTTGTTTATGCCGTGGATCATGCGGCGAGAGATTACCGACAGCATAGACGCCGGGAAGCAGGTGCACGCCAGCCCCGCCGCATTCAGTATTCCGACAATTGTGCTCTCGAGCACGCGAGGCCCACCAGGCGAAACCCCGTCCGATCGAGCGCTGTCCGCGCGACTCCAGGATGAGATCGCCGCGGACTATCCTCAAGCGGACCACATCCGCGTAATCGACAGCGGACACTACATCCAAAAGGACCACCCCGAAGTAGTGGTAGAAGCGGCGCGAAAGCTAGCTGGCTGCAAACCCTAACGCGCGAATCAGCCTTTGTTTTTCTCAACATACACGCGCATCGCGGTCATCAAATCGCCCCACCATAGTCCGATCATGCGGCTGAAGTCAGCCCCTTGGAGGCCGTGACGTGCCGGATGGTCGGCTCGAAGGGCTCCCCAACCTCGGTGTTGAACGGTCACGAGCGTGCCTGACTCGGACGGTGCGAATAGCACTTCCACTTCGGTGCTTTCATCGTCGGCGAAATTGACATTGCGCCAGGTAAACGCGAGGCGGGCCGGCGGTTCCCACACCGTCACTCGCCCAACTTCGCGCACGTGAGTCCCCGACTCCGACGAAAACGACTCAAACAGCCGTCCACCCAGTGAGAGTTCGAACGACAACGCGCCTGGCTGGCGGCCAAAGCGGAATCGGGGGCCTTTGCGCCACCAAAGATCGATTTCCTGGGTGAATACGTCAAACGCAGTGACCGGAGGCACCTTCACCAGCACGGATACCGTTGCCCGATCACCTGCCGTCACTTCTTCCCCTTCCGCTCAGCGTGCGCCTTGAACGCCGCGAGCTCGGACGCCCAAAACATTTCCACCTCATCGAGCCACCCCCGGATCTCGGAGAACGGCTCTTGCCTCAATCGATAGAGACGAACTCTCGCGTCGCTTTCAACGTCATCATCTTCGATGAGTCCGGTCTTCCGAAGCACGCGCAGATGTTGACTCATCCGCGCCGGGCTTATTGACAGCGCGGCTGCCAACTCACCCGCCCGTCGCGGTTTCTTTCGGAGCAAGTCAACCACGCCGCGGCGCGCCGGATCGGCCAGCGCAGCAAACATATCGTCTAACGTACTGTCACCCATCAACCGCCCGAGATTCGTTGCATGAAATACCAGCGGTGCCCCTCGGGGTCCTGCAGCTCGCACGAGCGATCAACCCAATAATCTTCACCGTAGTCAGTCGTCGTCGGCTCGCGTGTGACTTTTGCTCCACCTGCGCGGCCACGCGCACAAGCCGCGTCAACATCGTCGACGTAGATACACATCTGCTGCGTATTCGCCCCGCCAACGGATTGCGGTGAGGCGCGCACTCCACCATTTTTCGAGCTCGCCTTCGCAGCGTCACCCACAAAAATCAGGCCGTCACCGAAAGTAAGCTCCGAATGCACGATGCTGCCGTCATCCCCTTCGACTTTCAGTCGCACCTCAAAACCAAACGCACTCACCAGCCAGTCAATGGCACGACGCGGATCGTCGTAATAAACGCTATTTGAGATTCGAGGCCAACCCGCGGGAGGATTCTTCATGGCACGTCTCCGTTGATAATATTTCGAATTGGCTAAATTATTTACTAATTCTTTAAGTAATTCAAGCGCGGCGTAAAAATTGCTAGCATCCGCGCCCCGTACTGGAGAGCCTCCGATGACCGTAGCGAAGGGAATTGCCCTATTTGTCACTTCTTTGATCACAGCGTTGGGACTCGCGTCCGCTGTATCCGCAGCGCCAGCACCGGACTGGATCGTCGAGAGCAATAAGCAGGCTGCAGCGCTGCTGGACGAAAACGCAAAGTACAACCCTGAGTCAGCATCAGCGATTGGTGTAGACGGTCACGACGCAGAGGTATTCGACGCGAAGCCGCAAATCGTGCAACGACAGGAAGCTGACCTGCTCGCGGTGGCTGCCAGCTACGAACGCGCCCTTCCCGCCGCAACAGATCCGCGCGTCAAGCAGGACATCGAGATCCTTCTCAAGAGCACCCGAAATCAACGCACGACGCTGGAACTGAACGACCGGCTGATGCTGCCCTACTTCGATTTGCCTCAAGCACTATTTAACGGGTTCCACGGGTTGCTCGACCCGCGCGTTCCCAAGTCACGTCAATCTGCCGCGTTGATTCGACTCAAGAGATACGTTGGTGCCGAACGTGGCTATGAGCCGATCGCAACTCTCGTGCGTGCTCGCGTCAACGAGCGACTGGGAGACAAGACGCTGACGGGTCCTTGGACTGTTGAAGTTGAGCAACACCTCAAGAACCAGGATCAATATCTGAAGGGAATTAAAGATCTCTTCGATAAGGCGGGACTGAAGGGTTATCAGAAGGACTTCAAGACACTGTCAGCTCAACTTGCTGACTATGCTAAATGGGTGCGTACGACCGTCGTGCCGCGAGCGCGCCCGACGAACCGCTTGCCGCCGGAGATCTATGCCGACAACCTGAAGAACTTTGGCGTAGACATGGAGCCCCACGCCCTCATGGATCGAGCACTGTTTGTTTATGCATCTACCCGCGACGAGATGCAGTCGGTTGCAGCTCAGATCGCTGCCCAGCGTGGAATGAAATCGTCCGACTATCACGATGTCATTCTCGAGCTGAAGAAGGCGAAGATTCCGAACGACAAACTGATCGCCCTGTATACAGAGCGACTGAGCCGTCTAGAGACCATCGCGCGAGATCATCACCTGATCACCATACCGCAGCGGAACGCGGTCATTCGGTTGGCGACAGACGCTGAATCCGCAGCGACGCCGGCCCCGCACATGGATATACCGCGCTTGATCGGCAACACCGGTGAGCCCGGCGAGTTCGTTCTCCCGACGTCGAACCCCAATGGAGATCCGAACGTCGAAATGGACGACTTCAACTTTGATGCCATCACCTGGACGCTGACCGCGCATGAGGCGCGGCCGGGGCACGAGCTTCAGTTTGCGGCCATGCTGGAGCACGGCGTGTCGAGTACGCGGGCAGTGTTCGCGTTCAATAGCGCTAATGTCGAGGGCTGGGCACTGTACGCCGAGGCGTTCATGAAGCCGTACGAGCCCCTCGATGGGCAATTGGGCGCCCTGCAGGCGCGCCTGATGCGCGCAGCCCGGGCGTTTTTGGACCCGATGCTCAACCTGGGGATGATTGAGCCAGCGGACGCCAAGCGGCTGCTGATGGACGAAGTCATGCTGTCGGAGCCGATGGCCAAGCAAGAGGTCGACCGGTACACGTTCACCGCGCCAGGTCAGGCGACGTCGTACTTCTACGGGTACACCAAGATTGAAGCTCTGCGTGCCAAAACCGAGCTCGCCCTGGGAAAGAAATTCAACGCCCAGGCCTACCACGACTTCCTGATCAACGAGGGCTTGCTGCCGCCGGAGCTGCTGGAGAGGGCAGTGACGGAGACATTCGTCCCCCAGCAGAAATCAGCGTCCTAGACTATCCGTCACCGTATACTCGGCTGCGAGTATACGGTGACGAGTAATGAAAAATCCTCGTAAAATCAGTCATCCACTGGCCTTGGCGGTCCTGGTCTTGCTGTTCGAAAAGGCCATGCACCCGTATGAGATGGCTGCGACGCTGAAACAGCGAGGGAAGGAACGGAGCATCAAGCTGAGTTACGGCTCGCTCTATACCGTCATCGGTCAGCTTGAACGGGAAGGATTTATCGAGGCCGCCGGTACCGAGCGCGATGGCGGCCGCCCCGAGAGGACTACCTACCGCATTACGGACGCCGGGGAGGCGGAGATGAGCTCGTGGCTGCGGGCGCTGCTCGCTGAACCGGTGAAGGAATACCCCCAGTTCGAAGCGGCACTCTCGCTGCTACCGGCGTTGCCACCTAAGGACGTGCAACTGCTCCTGGCAGAGCGTCTCGGTCGGCTGGAGGAGCAGGAGCGCCAAATGCAGGCGGATCTCGAGGACGCGGCGGCAACGAACATGCCGGCGCTGTTTCTCGTTGAGAGTGAGTACGCCCTAGCCCTCGTGCGAGCCGAACGGACTTACGTGAAGGGGCTGGTTCGAGGAATCGAGACCGGCGAACTAAGTGGCGTCGAGCAGTGGCAGCAATGGCATTTGGACCACAAGCGTAATTAACAGGGAGCGATTGGGATTTGCTACGCCACCTAATTGCGAGCGTGGTTGCATCGCTGCTGGCAATCAACGCGCCATCCGCGGGCGCCGCGAAGAAGCCACCACCGCCGCCATCGAGCGCAGCGCCGACGGCCGGCCAGGCGAAAGCAGCCAACTCGCCGGGGATGGTTTCCAGCTTGACGACGCCGGAGGCGACGATGCCGATAACGTCAGCGACTTCGTTGCTGGTCGTATCGCCCCACCCTGACGACGAAGTGCTGTGCTGCTCCGGCGTTATTCAACGTGTGTTACACGCTGGAGGGCGCGTCAGCATCGTGTGGTTCACGAGCGGCGATGGGTCCGAGCTCGATCTACTGGTAGTCGAGAAAAGCCTCTTTTTACGGCCCTCGAAGCTTCGCGAGCTGGCTGTTCGCCGGATGCAGGAATCCAGGGATGCGGCTGCCGTTCTCGGCGTGCCAGCCGACAGGTTGTATTTCCTGGGCTATCCCGACCGCGGGATACTGCCGTTGTTCACGGACTACTACATAACAACGTACCGATCGCGGTTTACCACCGCGACAGCAGTCCCCTACCCCGGCACCGTGTCCCCAGGGCGTCCCTACACGGGTCAGAACCTGGAGCATGATTTCGAGTCCGTACTCGAAAAGGTCCATCCAACGATGGTTTTGGCCCCCAGCCCGCGCGACGCGCACCCCGATCATCGGGCGACAGGTCTCGTGACGATTCGAGCGATGGTACGGCGCAATGAGCTTTCCCGCGTCCGATATTGGATAGTCCACGGCGGCGAGTTTTGGCCGGTGCCACGCGGGTACGAGCCGGACCTGGAAATGACCCCACCGCCGCTCGGACATGGGTTGTCACAGACCCCCTTTAAGCTGGAGCCGGATGAAGAACAGCGAAAACGCCAGGCCATCAGTGCGTATCACACGCAAATGGAGGTCATGTCATCATTCCTCCTTTCATTTGTCCGCACGACCGAGCTTTACTCCACTACTCCGATGCCCGGTAACTGAGGCGGCATCCGACAGCGAGAACAGGTAGATGACCCGGCGAACCGTCCATGACGCTCTGATATTTGCACCGACCGAGAGTCACGCGCTGGGACTGGCCGCGAGCGAGCGATCTGGCATACCGCTCGCTTCACTGGAAGAGCGGGAATATGCCGGCGGCGAGTTCAAATTGCGGCCGCTGCAGCCCGTGCGGGACCGGACGGTCTTTGTGCTGCAGTCGCTGGCTGAAACGCAGAAATCGCCAATTGCGCTGCGCCTGGTTCGATTGCTGTTTTTGATTCACGGACTTCGGGATGCCGGCGCGGAGCGCGTTGTCGTGGTGATTCCGTATCTCGCCTACGCGAGAAAAGACCGCCGCACCAAGGCGCGCGACCCCGTTTATACGCGGTATGTGGCCCAACAGCTCGAGGCAGCGGGAGCAGACAGGGTCGTTCTGCTCGACGTGCACAACGCATCGTCTGTTGACAACGCATTTCGAGTGCCCGTTGACCACCTGACCGCGATGCCGATGATGGCAGCTCACTTCAGCCAACACCTCCCGCATGGGAAGCTGGCTGTGGCGTCGCCGGATATCGGGGGTATCAGGCGAGCTCAGTTGTTTCGCGAGTTGCTCGAGCGCAAGACGGGGCAGGAAGTTGAGTTGGTGTTTGTGGAGAAGCGCCGCGATGGGGAGGTGCTCTCGGGTGGCTCCGTCGTGGGCAACCCGCGCGGCCGGGCCGCCATTGTGTTGGATGATTTATGCTCGAGTGGGACGACACTGATCAAGGCGGCGACAGCGCTGCGAGCGGCCGGAGCTGTGTCAGTGCACGCTACCGTGACGCATACGCCGCTGGAAGAAGGGTTGGCCGCGCTGGCAGCGGCGGATGATATTGCGCAGGTGGTTGTGACGGACAGTGTTGGTCACGCACCCAGCCCTGTGTCGCTGGGCAAGCGAGGCAAGGTAAAAATCCTGCCCATCGGCGAGCTGCTCGGCTGCGCCATGGCGCGGATGATGACCGGCGACCCCCTCGCCCCGCTGGCAGAACACTGGCCCCCGCCAACAACTTAGCCACCGCACCCGCCGACACCCTCGGCGCCAACGCCCCACGGCGCCAGCCCCGACGCCTGCGACGGCGCTCTATAAATGCGGGCGGCGCCAGCGATCTAACCAGCGGTCCAGCCAGCCGGCGAAGCGCTCCTGCAACCGATCCATCCACGCCCGTTGCGGCCAGCGTTTCCGGTCCAGCTCCTCGGACTGTTCGCAGTCCTGGGCAAACACCGCAGCGGCAGCCTCCGCGAACGCTTCATTTTCGATTTCCTGGTTCCCCTCCAGGTTCCACTTGAAGCTATACCGATCGAGATTGCTCGACCCCACCGACACCCACCCATCACAAATCGTCATCTTCCCGTGCAAAACGCGGGGCTGATATTCAAAGATCCGCACGCCGTTGCGCAGCAACTTGCCGTAAAACCGGCGGGCAGCTTGCCGGACAATGGGGTGGTCGGTCAGAGGCCCGGGGACGACCAAACGTACGTCCACACCTCGACGCGCAGCCCGTCGGAGCGCCTTGCGGAAGCGGCGCGACGGCACAAAGTACGCGCTCATAATCCACGCGCGTTTGTTGGCTGACCCGAGCCGGCGGGCAACGGCGTTAGCCAACTCTGAGCGCCACCAAGCCTCACTCAATACAACACGTCCACGTGCCCCATCAGGCAGCGGACTCAGCGCCGAGGGCGGTAACGACATTTCGCCCCCACTGCGCCTCCATGTCCGCAAAAAAGCTTCCTGCCAATCAGTAACCACCGGCCCATGGATCTCGACCACCAGGTCACGCCACGGCGTCCCATCGCCTTTCGAAACACCAAATTCGTCAGTGAGCCCGACTCCTCCGACAAACGCGACATGGCCATCCACGACCATCAGCTTGCGATGGTCACGGAGGAAATTGTGCAGCCGCTTGCGGAGGTGGACGATGTTGTAGATGCGAAGGTCAACTCCAGCGTCAGTCAACCGCTTACGGTCGGCTTTCTGCAGCCCCAGTGATCCGAAGCCATCCAGCACCAGCCGAACACTGACCCCACGCTGGGTCGCGCGCACGAAAGCGTCAACGAACCGGGTAGCCAGCACCCCTGACTCAACCAGGTACATTTCCAGCAGAATGTAGGATCGCGCGTCATCGATCGCCTGGATCATGCGTTCGAAGTACTGATCCGCAGCTTCGAGCAGGGTGAATTGATTCCCTTCGCGCCAGGGCCAGTTGGCAATGGCAGAATCGCGTCTGGCTTCGAGCGTGGGCATGCGTTATCGAGTGCGGTCGTTCAAACAGGATCGAATATTGCTAAGGTTCATTTTACTCGCCTCATCGGTTGCTCTCATCCCCGTAGCCACCCAGGCCAGCGTCGCGGGCGCCGTCAACGCAGCGCGGCTCCACGGCTGCCGTGCAAACTACAGCACTTCGCAGCCACTCCGCGAAAACTCTCGGCTGAACGAGGCGGCACGTCGACTATCCTCCGGTGAGAGTTTACAAAATGCCACAAGGAATGCGGGTTATCGGTACGTGACGTTGGCGTCCGTTCAGGTACCCAATGCGCGTGATGATCGCGACGTGGAGCGAATCGTCGCAAGTCAATTCTGCGCGCAGATTGCCGGAAAGGACGTCAAAGAAATTGGAACGTATCGCCGAGGGACCAATGTGTGGGTGATGGTCGCCGCGCCGTTCTCGCCGCCGTCACCTGGCGATCGGCAGGCTATCAGTCGCCGGGTATTAGAACTGACAAACCAGGCCCGGGCGCATGCGCGCCGGTGCGGACGTGAGCTGTTCCCCGCCGCACCACCGTTGATGCTGGCGCCAGTGACGCTCGAGCGAGCCGCCGCCGAGCACTCGCAAGACATGGCCAATCACAATTACTTCGATCACACCGGACGTGATGGAAGCAGTGTGGCGATGCGAGCCACGCGGGCCGGCTACAAGTGGAAGACAGTTGGAGAGAACCTGGCGAGCGGGATCATGACGCCGGAGGAAGTCGTGAGTGGGTGGGTAGGGAGCCCACACCATTGCGCGAACCTGATGGACGGGCGTTTCACGCAGATGGCCGTAGCGTATGCCGTGAACAATGCGAGCAACAACGGCATCTACTGGACGCAGCTTTTCGGCACACCGCCTTAGCCCGCGCTAACAGCAAACAACCCCATCTGCGACAACGCCGAAGGCACCGCCTTGGGCGCCCACACAGACAGGTCGGAGATCTCCGTCCCCACTGCCAACATACACGAGCACCCGGCTTTCGCCTTGGCAGCCCGCTTCGTCATCTGCAGCGCCTCAGCCACCTCTTCAGCTGAAATCGGCTTGCGTCCGTCAATCTCAACAGCCGCAATCGACGCACTCAACAGCGGAAACCGCCGCGTCGCGCCTTCGCGATCCACCCCGTCCAGGCCACCCGCCTTGCGGTGTTCCATTGAGTGGAAGTTGCTCAGCGAAGCCTCCAGCTCCTCCACAATGGCAGTGAGCCGCAGCGACCAGTCCTGGCTGCGCATGAGAAAGACGAAGTCGTCGCCACCGACGTGGCCTACGAAATCAACACGGGGCCGCGCAGCATGCGTCACCACCTGCGCAACATGCATGAGCACCTGATCGCCCCGCGCATACCCATAGGCGTCGTTGAAAGCCTTGAAGTGATCCAGGTCGAGGTGACAAGCCACAAACGACCGCCGGCATGCCAGCCATTGCGCGATGTGCGTCTGAATCTCCCGGTTTCCCGGCAGTCCCGTCAGCGGGTTGGACTGCTTGGCCGTCTGAATCTGCTGTGCGGTGATGTGTCGCAGCAGGTCGATCGTGCGCCCCATTCCCAGGTACCGCCCGTTTCGCGTAACGATGAAGTCATCCCGCGGCCGACCCGCCGTCCGGGCCGTCACGAGCCGGCTGACCTGGTCGAGGCGTGCCCGCGCATCTATTTGTACCGCCGCCCGGTTCATCACACTGGCCACCGGCTTACGGTTGTAGACCTCCGGATGCAACGGCCGACTGAGGAATATCAACAGATCGTCGCGGTGAACCATCCCGACAGGACGATCCTTTTCCAGCACCGCCAATGCCGTCCAAGTGGGCTGCTTCCGAAACATCTCCACGACTTCCGCGACATTCACGGAAGCGTCGACACCTGGAATCTGAAGGACGAGGTGTCCAGCGCAATCGGCAGAGATGCCAGCCTTCGCGGCAGTCTCCAGCGAGCCCAACATCGCCGAATCCAGCCTGGGCGCCCGCTCCGGCTGCCCGAACAGAAAGCCTTGCAGGTAATCGACTCCAAGCTCGAGAGCCAGCGCAAACTGTTCTCGGTTCTCAACGCCTTCCGCGATGATCCGACAACCAGTCACCCGGCCCATATCCACAACGGAGCGTAAAATCTCGCTGCGAACAGCGTCCTGCTCCACCCCGGCGACAAAGTATCGATCCACCTTCACGTAGTCAGGACGAATCGCCGACCAGGTCTTCAACCCCGACGAGCCCGCACCCAGATCGTCAATGGCGATGTCACAACCGAGGGCACGCAACGGCACAACAGCCGCGGCAAGCTGAGTCTCGTCCTCGCTCAGCCCGTGCTCAGTCAGCTCCAGAACCACATCGTGGGGATCGATTCCCACATTCGAGAGCTGGTCCGCCAGCCACTCGGGAAAGTCGTCCCAATCCAGCAGCGTTTGCGGCAAAACATTCAGAAACAGCCGCCCTTGCAGGCGTAGCTGCCGGTAGCTGCTCAACGCTGACTTGATGCAGGCGCACTCGAGCTCGGTGCTCAGCCCGCTCTTGGCGGCCAGAGCAATCAGGGCAATGGGAGAATTCAGTTCGTGGTCGACGGGTCCCCGGGTCAGGGCCTCGTAGCCGATGGGCTCGCGGCTCGCACCATCGAGGATGGGCTGGAAGACAGTGTGCAAGCCCCCACTTGCCAGCAGTGTTCTTATCGGGTCCGGCATTTGACGTAAAGTGACCGTCGTAATAACTAAAGGTACCTTCGTCCCGCCGAGTGTTGTGTGACCCATTCACCACACCCGCACCTGCGCCCTGTGAAAATTTCGTGACAGCGGCGCGCCGCTGAGTTGCACCATCTTCGATACACATTTTCGCGGGGAACCGTTCCGGGACCCTTGGTCGGTATCCGCCCAGTGGAAGCGTTCGCTAGACTGGGACACTTCTCGAGGTACCCGAACAAAATGACAACAGCAGCTCTCGCTACGCCGGGCTTTCTCTCCCGCGAACGGACTATTGCGGGTCCGGGCTTCAGCCGTTGGATGGTCCCGCCCGCCGCGTTGGCCATTCACCTCTGTATCGGCATGGCCTATGGCTTTTCCGTGTTCTGGTTGCCGCTGTCCAAGGCCATCGGCATCACCGAATCGGTTGCCTGTCCTGCCGACATCAGCGTCATCGGACGCGTGCTCTCCACCACGTGCGACTGGAAGCTGAACATCCTTGGGTGGACGTACACCCTCTTCTTCGTGTTTCTCGGCTCAGCCGCAGCCATCTGGGGCGGTTGGCTGGAGCGTGCCGGCCCGCGCAAGGCAGGCGTCGTGGCGACGTTTTGCTGGTGCGGCGGCCTGGTGATCTCCGCATTCGGCGTGATGATTCATCAGCTCTGGCTGATGTGGCTCGGCTCCGGAATCATCGGCGGCATCGGACTGGGCCTCGGGTACATCTCGCCCGTCTCGACGCTCATCAAGTGGTTTCCGGACCGCCGTGGCATGGCTACCGGCATGGCCATCATGGGCTTCGGCGGCGGCGCCATGATTGGCGCCCCACTGGCCGACAAGCTGATGAAGTACTACGCCACCCCGACGTCGGTGGGCGTGTGGGAAACCTTCCTCACGATGGCCGCTATCTACTTCGTGTTCATGTTGGGCGGCGCATTGAGCTACCGCGTGCCGCCCGATGGCTGGCGCCCCGCCAACTGGGATCCGTCCAGGACCAAGACTCAAAAGCTGGTGACGGACCGTCAGGTCCACCTTCACACGGCATGGCGCACTCCCCAGTTCTGGCTACTGTGGGGCGTCCTCACCCTGAATGTCACCGCCGGCATCGGCATCCTGGGCATGGCCTCGCCCCTGCTACAGGAAGTGTTCGGAGGTCGGCTGATCGGTGTAGCCGCCACCTTTGACCAACTCACCGCGGCGCAGAAGACACAGATCGCGGCTATCGCTGCGGGCTTCACCGGTCTGCTCTCTCTGTTCAATATCGGCGGGCGCATTTTCTGGGCCTCGCTGTCCGACAAGATTGGACGCAAGGCAACGTATGCCGTCTTCTTCCTGTTGGGAATCGCAATCTACGCATCAGTCCCCGGCATCGCGCTCACCGTAAATCTCGCACTGTTTGTGGCGGTCTTTTGTGTGGCGTTGTCGATGTACGGTGGAGGGTTCGCCACGATTCCGGCGTACCTCGCTGACATGTTCGGTACGCGAATGGTCGGCGCAATTCACGGACGCCTTTTGACGGCGTGGTCCACCGCCGGAGTACTCGGCCCCGTGCTCGTCAACTACATCCGCGACTATCAGATCGATCATGGCGTGGCTAAGGCGCAGGCCTACAGCCTGACCATGTACATCCTGGCCGGATTGTTGGCGCTGGGCTTCATCTGCAACCTGCTGATCAAGCCGGTCGATCCCAAGAACTACATGACGCCTGAGCAGATCGCTGCCGATGACGCAGCACTCGAGGCACGGAACGGCAATAAGGCTGCAGTCGGTGCTGCTGCGGGCGCCGGCGAAGCCCAACCGTCGTGGCTCATCCCGGCTGCCTGGCTAGCCGTGTGGATCCCGCTCGGGTGGGGCGTCTGGATGACACTGCAAAAGGCCGTGCTTCTGTTCAAATAAGCGCGAGCGTCTCTTCGAGTAGAATCCGCGACGCTGATTTCCAACGTCGCGGAGATTCTGATGGCAGAGGTCGAGATTCATACCGGGCACCACGACCACTCGGGGGATGCCCTTGGTCAAACGGTCGGTGTAGCAGTCGGCGTGATCGGCATCATTCTCGCCGTCGTCACCATCGGGTCGCATCGCGCTCACAACGCCGCTGTGATCAACCGTACGGAAGAAAACGACCAGTGGTCGTTCTACCAAGCCAAGAAGATTCGGCAGCAGGTGCTGGATGTCGGCGCGGAGCTTGCGCGGTCACTGTCTACGGATGAGAGCCGGGTTCAGGCCATCGTCGACAAGTACACCAAACAGAGCATGCACTACGCCGAAGAGACCAAGGACATCGAGAAGGAAGCACGTGCCGCCCACAACGAGACCACTCGTGAAGAGGGACGCGCCGTCCGCCTCGATATCGGGGAGGGATTCCTCGAGCTGGGACTGGTGATGTCGTCCCTCTACTTCCTGTCGAAGCGGAAGTTCTTCCCGGTCATTGGATTCATCGCGGCCGCCATCGGCACCGTTCTAGGGGTCATGGGCTTTCTGGCGTGAGGACGGGCCGGCGTCGACTCAACATGACGAGGACGCCTGCCACGAGGTACAGCGCGACAAACCAGCCGATGCTCCGGGTCAGCAGCAGGTAAGCCACCCGGTAGTAGGAAACGGCGGCGCCCGTTTGCCACGCGAGCCAGGCGCGGGAACCGCCGATGGTGAGCGAGGCCAGCGCGATCAGTCCGAGCAACCACCACTGGGCGCCCGGCCGTGACGGATCTGCTGCAACACTGCGCGGAACCCGATTCACCAGGGTACGGAACCACAAGGCGAGCGCCACCAGTCCGAAGATCGAGCTGAGGTACTGCAGCAGGTGACTGGTCTCGGTATCCCACCCAAAAATCGAGACCGGGGCACTGAGCGCTGCAACACGCTCCGCCGTCCACCCGGATTGATGGGTGACCGAGTCCCACGCAATGTGGGTCCATGCACCGATCAGGATCGAAAACAGCGCGATCGGCCAGTGCAGCGGCCGCTCATAAAAGCGCTCAATGGATCGCAGGCAGGTGTATCGGGCCCGCGGGCCGAGCAGGATCGTGAGCGGCTCCTTCAGAAGCAGAGTGGCCAGGAGAAAGGCCATTCCCAACGGCACGTCCACCAGAAAAGACGAGATCAGGGTATGCGTCTCGTAGATGTACTTCGCCACCCCCCAGGGAAAGAAGTACGGGGCATCGGGCACCATGCTGCCGATGATCAGGGGAACCGTCTGGAGAAATCTGGAGCGGCGCAGCGGCAGGATCGCAGCCGGGTGCGCAAAGGTGAATGGCATAACGTGGGAAAGACTCGCAGATAACGCCGGTAACCTGCAAGTCTTCCCGTTCCAGGGTGTCCCCGCTGGGGATATTGTCCCCGCCGGGGATACTGGCCCAGTGCTCACCGGCCCCACCCGCTGGCCGCCGGTCCTCGCTGGCTGCAAACTCCGCTGCCTGTAGGCCCCAGCTGACTGCAGGTCCCAATGGCCGCAAACTCCGCAGGACCCAGCTGATTGCAGGTCCCGCTGCCCCAGTTTCAGCCGACGCGGCCGTTGTGCTTCTTGCGATACACGCGCGCGCTCTGGCGGTTCTCACTGCGCTGAATGCGACCCTGTTCACGGGCGCCAACATGTCCATTGGCCGCCGCATTGGCCTCCTTGCGATCAACGTGGGCCTGGCCTCGCTCCAATGAGCCAACCTCGTGGTTGGTCAGCGAGCCGCTGTTGATACCGTTGGCAACGCGCTGCTGCTGGTTGACGTTGCGCTGCACGTCAGCCTGCATCCGCTGTGACGAGGCGGAGTTGGGGTTTCCAACGACACCGTTGTGTTTGTCAGCAGCAATCGTGGCACTCGCGCGGTTCTGGGCGGCGTTGAGTCGCGCCTGTTCGCCCGCACTCATCGAGCCATCGCGCAGATCATGCGACTCCATCTTGTCGACGTGTTGCTGCTGGCGCTCGAGCTGCCCGGCTTCGCGCGTCGACAACTGACCGGACTGCAGGCCGTTCTCGATACGCTGCTGTTGATTCACATCACGCTGTTGGTCCTGTTGCACCGTCTGCGCGAGCGCAGCCGTGCTCAGAAATCCAGCGGCAATGACTCCCAGACACATTGCGGTTGATTTCATAGAGCCCTCCACGAAAGACCGAAGTTTTCGTAGCACATGCTACTGAACTGTAACAACGGGCCAGTCGCGCCGGGGTTTACAGGTTTAACTTATTTCTTACGCGCGGCGCGCCGAAATTTCACTTCGACCCGCAGGGGATAGCCGGGTGACTCCCACAACCGCAACCCGCCAACAAAGGCGTTGTCGTTGTCTCCGAGCCGCTCGTTGTCCGCCAGTGTCTTCAGCCGCTTGGCGTTACCACCGCCAATGACCACATAGTCGACCTCGAGCACCTGCGCCAACTGATCCACCACATCGCGGACCACCTTGCGCCATTTCCGGGTGCCCATGCGCAGGCGCCCCCGCTCGCCAACGTAGTCCTCATAGGTCCTGCCGTGTTTGTAGGGCATGTGACCCAACTCCATGGGCTCGACCGTGCCTTCGAGTATCAGCGTCCCGCCGAGCCCCGTGCCCAGGCCCAGAAACAACATCCGGCCGCCCTGGTAGCTGCCGATGGCCTGCATGGTCGCATCGTTGATCAACCGCACCGGCTTGCCGAAGGCCTTCTTGAAGTCAAAGCCCACCCAACCCGGTCCCAGGTTGTGTGGATCGGCCGCGATCCGGCTGTCGAAGACCAGTCCCGGATAGCCGATCGAGACCGCGTCGTATTGCGACCTGGCGACCTTGGCAGTGACACCGTCGGCCATCTGCTTGCCGGTCATGTCGGGTCCCGAGTCGAACCGATCGACATCGCCGTCTGGCCCAATCCGGAATTTGACGTGGGAGCCGCCCACGTCCACCACGAGAATGCGTTTTGGAATGTTCATCCAGCGATTATAGCGAGTCGATCTGACGCGCAGTCAGGTCGGTTTATCGCTGGTAGGCTTTGCAGCGCAGGTGCACCGGTATCAATATGAGAGCTGAAGACACAATGGAGCACTGCGATGATCCGCACGAGTGTTGTGGCGCTGATCCTGACCTGCGCGGCGGGCCCGGTTCTGGCCGACGAGGGCGACTACGACAAGGTCATGGGCTCGGTGCATGTCGGCTCGGGCGAGCACGTCAACAAGGCAACGACTGTCAACGGCTCAGTCGATATCGGCTCCAGCGCCGTTGTTCAACACGCCGAGACAGTCAACGGCAGCGTCTCAATTCACGACAACGCAACCGTGGACTCCGTTCAGACCGTCAACGGATCGATCAACCTCGATGAGGGTGTCCACGTGGCCGGCAAGGTCGACCTCGTCAACGGCAAAATCACCGTGGGGCGCGGCTCGGTCATCGGCGGCAAGCTCAGCAGCGTGAACGGTGCGATCCTCATCAGCGCCGCACACATTGTCGGCCGTGTCGAGACGACCAACAGCAACCTCACCGTCGGAGCCGACTCACGCCTCGACAGCGGCATCCTCTATCAGGAAAGCAACGACGGGTGGTTCAGTTTCTTCGGCAAGCCGAACGTACCGAGAGTCATCATCGAGCCGGGCGCGGAGGTCAAAGGCACGCTCGAGTTCCGGCGCGCGGTCGAGCTCTACGTCAGTGACCGCGCGACTATCGGCACCGTGAAAGGCGCCACCGTCAACAAGTTCAGTGGCGCGCATCCCTAGAACAACCCGGTTATCTTCCCGTTCTCATCAATATCGATGCTGTCCGCCGCCGGCACCTTCGGCAGTCCCGGCATGGTGAAGATGTCGCCACAGATTGCAACAATGAACTCCGCGCCGGCGGACAACCTGACTTCGCGGATGTTCAGCCGGTGACCGGACGGCGCGCCGCGCAATTTCGGATCAGTTGAGAACGAGTACTGGGTTTTCGCAATACACACCGGGTAGTGCCCATAACCGGCTTGCTGAAACTTCTCGATCTGCGCACGGACCTTGTCATCCGCGCTGATATCCGCCGCATGATAGATCCGGGTAGCCACCGTCCGGATCTTGTCCCACAACGAGGCTGAATCCTCGTAAACAAACTTGAAGCCGCTCGGCTGCTCAGACAACCGCACCACCTCGTGCGCGAGATCCACGGCGCCCTTGCCGCCTTCGGCGAAGTGGCGCGCCAGAATCACCTTCACTCCCTTGGGAGAGACGAGCTCGATCAGGCGTCGAATTTCGTTTGAGGTGTCTTCAGCCCGTTGATTGATGGCGACGACACACGGCAATCCGTATTCGTCCCGCACGTTGTCGATGTGTCGATTGAGATTGGCGACACCCGCCTCCAGCGCGGCGAGATTCTCGTGCCCGAGATCCGCGACCTCGACGCCCCCGTGAAACTTCAACGCCCGGATGGTAGCGACAATCACCCCGGCCGCCGGCTTCAGGCCCGCCTTGCGACACTTGATATCGACAAACTTCTCAGCACCCAGGTCGGCACCGAAGCCCGCCTCTGTAACCACATAGTCAGCCAGCTTCAATGCAGTCCGCGTCGCCATCACTGAGTTGCAACCATGCGCAATGTTGGCGAACGGGCCGCCGTGAATAAACGCCGGATTGTTCTCCAGCGTCTGTACCAGGTTCGGCGCGAACGCATCCTTCAACAAGACGGTCATTGCGCCGTGAGCCTTGAGATCGCGAGCGAGGATCGGCTTCTGGGCAGTGGTATAACCCACCACGATTCGGCCCAGGCGATCCTTCAGATCCGCGAGGCTGCTCGCCAGGCAGAAGATAGCCATGACTTCGGAGGCCACCACGATGTCGAAACCATCCTGGCGCGGAAAGCCGTTGCCCGAACCACCCAACCCCACGACCGTCGAGCGCAGCGCCCGATCGTTGGTATCCAACACACGGCGGATGGAGACGCGGCGCAGATCGAATCCCAGCTGGTTGCCGTGATAGATGTGATTGTCGACCAGCGCCGCGAGCAGATTGTTGGCTTGCGTAATCGCATTGAAGTCGCCGGTGAAGTGCAGGTTGATGTCCTCCATGGGGACCACCTGAGCGTAGCCTCCGCCCGCAGCGCCTCCCTTGATGCCGAACACCGGACCCAACGCGGGCTCCCGCAAACAGATGAGCGTCTTCTTGCCGATGAGATTGAGGGCATCGCCCAGGCCCACAGTCGTAGTGGTCTTGCCCTCGCCGGCGGGCGTTGGCGAGATCGCGGTCACCAGGATCAGCTTGCCATCGGGCCGCCCCGACAACTGGCGTACATAATCCAGCGATACCTTGGCTTTGAAGCGGCCGTAGGGCTCGAGGCTCTCTTCTGGAATCCCCAGACGGTCGCGGGCAAGCGGCAGGATCGGGCGGAGGGTTGCCTGTTGCGCAATGTCAATGTTCCGCAGTGCCATCGGCTAGTCGTCCCTTGAAGCGAAAACGGGTACCTTAGCCGCCGCATGCTCTGGCTCAAAGCTTTTCACGTCATCTTCGTCGTCACCTGGTTCGCGGGATTGTTTTATCTGCCGCGACTGTTCGTTTATCACACAGTGACCACCGACCCGATCAGCCTGGAGCGCTTCATTGTCATGGAGCGCCGGTTGTTCGCTATCATGACTTTGGGTGCGACCCTGGCGGCCGTGTTTGGAATCGCCATGATCCTGGCCGCGCCGGGCTACCTGCACTTCGGCTGGCTGCACGCAAAACTGGCGTTGGTGGCCGTACTCATCGGCTACCACCTCTGGTGCTATTCCCTCATGGTCGCGTTTCGCGAGGGACGCAATCAGCACTCACAACGCTTCTATCGGATGTTCAACGAAGCCCCCGCGCTGCTGCTGATTGCGATCGTGATTCTGGCGATCGTGAAGCCCTTCTGAGGCGGCCGGCCAGGTGCATACCCGCCCGGCGCGACCCGCTCGGGGGGACAAAAGTCGCTTTGTCGCCGAACAGCGACACCCCTCATTGGTTACAATCTTCAGCGTGACCCCCCGCTCTCCATTGGTTGCCCAGGTACCTCGGTCCTGGCGAGACTCTCCCACCCTTGCCCCATTTCAGTCGCGGATATTCGCGATGATCTGGACGGCCAGCCTGGTGTCGAATTTCGGCAGTCTCATTCAAGCAGTGGGTGCGTCATGGATGATGACGTCGATCGCGCCCTCACCAGACATGGTCGCGCTCGTTCAGGCCTCCACCGCGCTACCCATCATGCTGCTGTCGCTCGCGTCAGGTGCCACAGCAGACATTTGGGACCGGCGCCTCGTCATGCTCATTGCGCAGGTCACGATGCTCGTCGTGGCACTCGTACTAACAGTCACCACGTACGTCGGGCAGATCACCCCATGGACCCTGCTGACTCTGACCTTTCTTCTCGGCTGTGGCGTTGCTCTTTATGGGCCTGCCTGGCAGTCCTCTGTAGGCGAGCAGGTTCCGCGCGCCGATCTGCCGGCCGCGGTCTCTCTGAACAGTCTGTCATTCAATATCGCGCGCACGGCAGGACCTGCCATAGGCGGCGTCATCGTCGCCAAAGCCGGTCCACCCGCTGCATTCCTGATCAATGCGCTGTCCTACGTCGGATTGATCGTCGTTTTATCTCTGTGGCGTCGGCCACGACCGGCCCCTTTCCTGCCACCTGAGAACATGTTGATGGCGATGGGTGCGGGCGTCCGCTACGCGCGCCTGTCACCTGAAGTCCGGACCGTCCTCATCCGCGGAGTTGTCTTCGGCATCCTGGGCAGCAGCATCTGGGCCCTCATGCCCCTCATAGCCCGCGACCTGATCGGGGGCGATGCGGTCACTTACGGCGTACTGCTGGGTTCATTCGGAATCGGAGCCGTGCTCGGAGCCTTGACCAGCACGACCCTTCGCAGGCGCTACTCAATTGAAGTCATCGTGCGGTGGTCCACAGTCGGCTTCGGAGTCGGCAGCATGTTGGTCTCCTTCAGCACCTGGCACGCACTGAGCGTACCCGCGCTGATGCTGGGCGGCGCCTCGTGGGTGTTGGCGCTCTCCACATTCAACGTTACTGTGCAAACCTCCTCGCCCCGCTGGGTTGTTGGCCGCACTGTCGCTATCTACCAGATGGTGACTTTCGGCGGCCTCGCCATGGGTAGTTGGCTGTCGGGTGTGGTGGCGAAAGCCTTCGGGCTGTCCATGTGCCTGCTGGCAACGGGTGCGCTGATGGTCATTTCAGCGTTGCTGGGACGAAGGTTGCCGCTGCGTCAGCCGGACGGACTCAACCTCGATCCATCGCGAACATTCTCCAGTGAGAGCCGTGCCCAACTCGACCGCCTCATCGATACCGGGCCGGTGGTCGTGACCGTGGAATACAAGATCGCCGTGGACGACGCTGAGGACTTCAGGGTGGCCATGCACGAGCTGAAGCGGATACGCCGCCGGGATGGCGCGAAACGCTGGTCACTGATGCAGGATATGGCCGCTCCGGAAATCTGGATCGAGCGTTATCACAGCCCCAACTGGATCGAGCACCTGCGGCGCCACCATCGATTCACCGTGTCCGACCGCGAAATTGAGCGCAAGGCGCTCGACTTCCATCAGGGCCCCGAACCTCCGCACGTGCGGCACTTGATCGAGCGACGCACTGATGAGCCGGTGGGCGAAATGACCGCAACAACCGATCCGCACCTCGGGTCCGGTTCGGTCACTCTCACAACTAACGAGGCCCCTGCAGAACCCGGATGAGATCGTGGAGATCCTTGTCGAGGGTCTCCAGGAGAAAATCCAGTGCATCGGCTCCTCGTGGGCACTCAGCAGTGTCGAGCGCTTCACGGCACCTCTGCAGAGCCGTCGAATCCTCTTCTAACATCGCATCCGCCAGATCGCGACAGACGCCATGAACAGCGTGTGCGTAGTCACTCGCGCTCGACCGCCGCAGGCCAGTCCCAACCACTCTTCCAACAAACATCGAGTCCTGCTGCAACCGGCTCAACAGCCGAACCATGCGAGCCTGCGCACGAGTCACGCCCCTCTTGGTCTTGACCAGCGCGCCCAGGTCACGCAGATCACGGCGGATGTCGTCATGAGCCGCATCCAACTTCGCCGCATCGAGCTTCTCATCAAAAGCAGTTTCCAACACGGCGCCAATACGCGTGAGAATGGCAGCCGCCATCCGGAATACCCGCCCGTGCCCTTTCGAGGGCAGCACGGAAATTCCTACGACGGTGCTGGCCACCGAACCGATGGTGATCTGCAAAAGCCGCAGCAGAGCGATATGAAACGGAGATACCAGCGCGGAGGTCGACGAAAGAAGAATCACCGCAGCCACCGGAGCCGTACGGAACTCTTCGAAGGCGGTTATGAAGAGGCTCAACGGAATCATGGCGATTGCCAGCAACGCAATCTCCGGAACGTGCCAGGCCCGCGCCCCAATCACCGCCATGGCCACCACCGAACCAAACACGGTGCCGATCAAACGGCTGGCACCCGCTTTGGTCGAGCCCCCGGCACCGGGACGGGAAACGATTACCGCACTGAGCACTGCCCAATACATCTCCGGCAGATGTAGGAGTGTCGACACAGCAGCGGCAAGCACCGTTGAGACAACCATGCGCAAGGCATCCGGCCAGTCCTGACGCAGCCCGTCCAGCCGCCGCAACCCCGGCAGCGTGCGCAATCCCTCCAGGCGTTTAATCAACATCCGCGAGCCGCTCCATGAGTCTTGCCGCCAACCGCAGAACCTCGCGCTCGGCGTCCGAGAGCTCGGCCTCCATTGCTTTGGCCAGCCACGCATCCCGTGTCTGCATGTCACCCGTCAGGGCCGCGCGTCCCCGCGGGGTGATATCCAAAAGCTGCTTCCGACCATCCTGCGGATCAGGCCGTCGACCGATCAGCCCCTCCCGCACGAGCTCGGCCAGGACCCGGGTCAGGGACTGAGGCTGGATGCGCTCGCGCTCGGCGAGATCCGCCCCCGTCGCCGGCCCACGCCGGTAGAGCTGTCCCAAAAGCACCAATTTCGTGGCACTCAGGCTGTTGGGTGGGCGCTCCGAGCGTAGACGCCGGCCCAGAGCGCCGACCGCCCGTCGGACGCCACTGGCAGCCTCAAATGAGTTCATAAGATATAGCTTACTATTTTTTGTGACGAAGCGCCGGCAGTCCACCGCCCCTGATTGCTACGGTGCACCAATTACCGGTAAAGCCGCATGAGCACCGCCGCCACCCTCATTTCGCTACCGCAAGCACCAGGGGAGCATCCGCAAGACGTCGCCCGGATGCTCAAGACCCTGCTCGCCAGCGTGGACGGCATGGTCTATCGGCGGCGGCTCGACCCCGACTGGACCATGGAGTTCGTCAGCAGCGGCTGCCTGCGCGTCACCGGTCTTCATCCCGGCGACCTTCTTTTCAACAATCGAATCGCGTACGGCGACGTGGTTATCGCCGAGGACCGCCTGTGGGTGCGCGAGGCCATTACCTGCGCCGTCAGCGAATTCCGGTCGTTTGATCTCGAGTACCGGATCCTCCATGCCGACGGCACCACGCGCTGGGTGTGGGAAAGAGGCACGGGCGTCGCCGATGAGCACGGCCGCCCCATCGCGATCGAAGGCCTCGTCCAGGACGTCACAAAACGCAAGCACGCCGAACACGCGTTGCGTGAAGCCGAACGGCGTTATCACGGCCTGTTCGACAACGCCATTGAAGGAATTTTCCGCACCACCGTCGAAGGTCATTTCGTCGATGCCAACCCCGCGTTGGCGCACATCTACGGATATGACTCACCCGAGGAATTGATGGCCTCGCTGCGTGACATCGGCAACGAGCTGTATGTTGAAAAACAGCGCCGCGAGGAGTTCATCGGCATCATGCGGGCGCGCGGCTCGGTGACCGGGTTCGAGTCCCGGATCTATCGCAAGAACGGCGACATCATCTGGATCTGCGAAAATGCCCGTGCAGTAGCCGATGAGGACGGTACGCCGCTCGGCTACGAAGGCACCGTTGAAGACATTACCGAGCGGCGCCTGTACCAGGTCCGGATCGAGCACCAGGCCAACTACGACACCCTCACCGGACTTGCCAACCGCTCACTGCTGCAGGATCGGCTGCAACAGGCCCTGCTCACCGCGGCCGCTTCCGGACAACGGCTGGCCGTGGCCTTCGTCGATCTCGACCGCTTCAAGTTCATCAATGACAGCCTCGGCCACCACGTCGGCGATGAGCTGCTGAAGGCAGTCGCCGCGCGCCTCAAATCCTGCGTGCGCGACTGCGATACGGTGGCGCGCCTCGGTGGCGATGAGTTCGTGTTGCTCATCAATGGCCACACGGGCCCCGAGCATGTTCGCCAGATGATGGAAAAGATGCTCGCGGCAGTTGCGCAGCCGTGGGTGATTCAACAAGGTGAATTCCTGGTCAGTTGCAGCATCGGTGTCGCACTTCATCCGGATGACGGCGAAGAAGCACTGACGTTGTTGAAACATGCGGACTCGGCGATGTATCGCGCCAAGGACCATGGCCGCAACAATTTCCAGTTCTTCACGCGCGAGCTGAATGCGCTGATGATCGAGCAGCTCGAGCTGGAAACCTATCTGCGCCGCGCCCTGGAGCGCAACCAGTTCGTGCTTCGCTATCAACCGCGCGTACATCTCGCAACCGGGCAGATTGTTGGCGCAGAAGCATTGCTGCGCTGGCGGATCCCGCAGAAAGGCACCGTGGCCCCCATGCGCTTCGTGGGCCTGGCGGAGGAAACCGGGTTGATTGTGCCGATCGGCAAGTGGGTGCTGCAGACGGCGTGTGCGCAGAACAAGGCCTGGCAGGACGCCGGCCTCCCACCGATTGTCGTCTCGGTGAATGTCTCGCCGCGGCAGTTCCGCCACGAGAACCTCGTTCAAGCGGTGGCGGACGTACTTCGATCCACCGGACTCGAGCCGCGCTTCCTGGAGCTGGAGCTGACGGAAAGCATGGTCATGCACGATGCCCCCAAACTGGTGGCCATGCTCGATGAGTTGAAAGAGCTGGGTGTGAAGATCGCCGTCGACGATTTCGGAACCGGCTATTCGAGCCTGTCGTACCTGAAACGTTTCCCCGTGGACCGTCTCAAGGTCGACCGCTCTTTTGTTGAGAACATGACAACCGAAGCTGACGATGCAACCATCGTCCGAACCATCATCGCCCTCGGCCACAACCTGGGTCTGAAGGTTGTAGCCGAGGGCGTCGAGACGGCCCAACAGGCGCGCGCCCTGCGCGCCTATCAGTGCGACGAAGCGCAGGGCTTCCTGTTCGCCCGCGCGGTCTCCGCGCGCGTCCTGCCGCGCCTCATTACCAGATCGATACCCGGTCAGCGGGTTTGATATACAGCTTGTCAGTCGGCTGCACATTGAACGCCTCGTACCAGGCATCAATGTTGGGCAGGGGACCGTTCACGCGGAACTCGGCGGGGCTGTGTACATCCGACATCACGATCTCGCGCAGCGCGCCGTCGCGATACTTGGTGCGCCACACCTGGGCCCACGACAGAAAGAAGCGCTGATCGCCGGTCAAGCCGTCAATCACGGGTGCCGGCTGTCCTTTCAACGACAACTGGTAGGCGTGATAGGCCATGTTTAGACCACCCAGGTCGCCGATGTTCTCACCCACCGTGCTGGCGCCGTTCACGTGCAAACCCGGCAACGCCTCGTAAGCTGAGAATTGCGCAATGAGTCGCTGGACTCTCTTGGTGAACTCGTCCGCGTCCTGCGTCGTCCACCAGTCCTCCTTCATGCTCCCGTCAGGACCAAACATGCGGCCCTGGTCATCGAAGCCATGGCCGATCTCGTGACCGATCACGGCACCGATGCCACCATAGTTCACCGCAGCGTCGGCCTTCGGATCGAAGAACGGCGGTTGCAGGATGGCGGCCGGAAAGACGATCTCGTTGTTGAGTGGGTTGTAGTAGGCATTGATCTCCTGTGGAGTCATCTGCCACTCGCTGCGATCGACCGGCTCGTTCAGGCGCGCAACCTGATAGCGCCAGTGCCACAGCGCCGCGCGCCGCACATTGCCAATGAGGTCGTTGCGCTTCACCTCGAGACCCGAGTAATCCTTCCAGCGATCGGGATAACCGATCTTGGGAGTAAAGGTCGCGAGCTTTTCGTGCGCGCGCTTCTTGGTCTCGGGCGTCATCCAGTCCAACTGGTCGATCCGCTCGCTGAGCGAGGCACGCAGGTTGCCCACCAGCTCCTGCATTTTCGCCTTGGACTCCGCCGGGAAGTATTTCTCGACATACAGCTGACCGACCTGCTCGCCGAGCGAGTCGTTCACTTCGTCGACGGCCCGCTTCCAACGCTCGCGCTGTTGCGGCTGACCGCGCATGGTGCGGCCGTAGAAATCGAATCGCGCCTCATCAAAGCGCTTCGGCAGGTACGGCGCATGGTCGCTCAGATAGTGGAATGTCAGGTAGGCTTTGAGCGTCGGCAGCGAAGTATGGTCGAAGAGCTCGGACAGGTCCTTGATGGCGTCCATCTCACTCAGGATGAGATCCTGGCGTGAGCCGATCTCCAGGGCATCAAAGAACGACTGCCACGGAAACCAGGGGGCGTAGCCCACGAGTTGGGTTTTCGTCCGTGGGTTGTAGGTTGCCTTCACATCACGGCGCTTCTCGATCGGCCACTGCCGCTGCGCGACTTCCGTTTCAAACGCCATGATGTCGTGCGCCTTGGCGTGCGCTTCCGGAACTCCTCCGAGCTGCAGCATATGCTCGATGTAAGCCGTGTACTTCGCGCGGATGTCCGCCAGCTTCGGATCATCCTTCAGATAGTAGTCGCGATCCGGCAGGCCCAGGCGCGACTGGCTGATCACCACCGAGTACTGATCGGGATTGCGCAGGTCCGGCGGCAGGTCGATATCAAACAGCGAGGCGAAGCCCGCCAGGCCGAACAACGTGGCGATGTCCTTCTTCGAGTGCGCGGCAGAAATCCGCTTCAGGTCATCCTGCACGGGCGCCATACCGTTGGCTTCGATCGCGCCCTGATCCATGTAGGCGGCGTAGTAGTCGCCAATTCTCTGGGCCGGCGTTCCCGCGGCGGACTGCGCCGCAGCCGCCGCCTCGATGATCGCCCTGACGCGCTTCTTGGACAGCTCGTCCAGCTCATTGAAGGCACCGAAGCTGGCGCGGTCGGCGGGGATCTCGAACTGGTCGAACCAGTTGCCACTGGCGTAAACATTGAAGTCATCGCCCGGCTTGACCTGCGGCTTGCCCGCCGTCAGGTCGAGTCCGAATTCGCCGATATCGGCCTTCGGCCCGGTCCAGGGGTGCTTTTCGGGAGGTGTTACAACAGCAGCCAACGGTTTCTCCTGGGCCGGTTTGGAGCTACAGGCCACCAGCGTTGCGGCCAGCAGCACTACAGACACTATCTTGGAACTAGACACCATGGTTTAAAGAGGTCTCCTGAAGGTCTGCACGAATTGCTGCCAATCGGGCCGCGGCAGCGAGCCCGGACCTTCAGCATCCGTTCCGATGTACATGAATCCGACGATCGCGTCCTTGGCCTCGAGACCCAGGGCTGTTTTGACCTGATCGTCGTAGGCCGACCCACCGGTCTTCCACACGGCGTTGAAACCGAGCGCAAACGCGGCGTGCAACATGTTTTGTGCGGCCGCACCGGCAGAGACAATCTGCTCAATCGCCGGAATTTTTCCCTCCGGTGTCACGATTGCGGCCACAACTACAATGAGCGGCGCACGAAAAGCCTTGCGACGCTCGCGCTCCAACGCGTCATCGGAAACGGCAGACTTGGTACGACGCGTGTGGTCCGCAAGAAGCTCACCGAATGCCGCGCGGTCATCCGAGCGGATCACAATGAACCGCCAGGGCCGCAATCGACCATGGTCAGGTGCCCGTACGGCACTCGCGAATATCAGCCCTAAGGCCGCCTCATCCGGCGCAGGCTCAATGAGTGAGCGGCCCGAATAGCGTCGCAACAGGGCATCGATTGCTTGCATGAGATTCGAAACCTTCTTTTGGGAGAGGAAGTGGGCGCTATTGTCGCGCAGAATGCCGCCATGGAATATGTGGTCTCGGACGCAGCGGAGCGCAATAAGGAGCCCATCCTCCAGATCATCGCGCCCGTATTGTGGCAGACGCGACGAGTGCTGGAGATAGGCAGCGGCACAGGTACGCACGCCTTGTATTTCTCCGCACGCCTGCCGCATCTGACCTGGCAGCCAACCGACACCGGTGAATATCTACCGATGCTGCGTGAACGCGTCAAACGCGAAGGTGGCCCGAATTTGCTGCCTGCTATTGAGCTCGACGTACGCAACTGGGCGGGCGAGGAAGTGGATGCAATCTACAGCGCCAACACCTTCCACATCATGAGTTGGAGCTCGGTCCACGATTTCTTCGCAGGCGTCGGCACCACGCTCAGCAAGAAAGGCTTGCTGTGTGTTTACGGACCGTTTCGCTACGGCGATCGCTACACCAGCGACAGCAATGCGAAATTCGACCAGTTTCTGCAAAACCGGGATCCGGAAAGTGGCCTGCGCGACGCGTACGAAGTGGACAAACTGGCTCGGGAACGAAACCTCGAGCTGCTGGTGGATCACGCGATGCCGGCGAACAACCAGCTCCGGATCTGGCAACGCCTGGCCTGGCAGCCTGCGGAGCCTGTGCCGGCATAGAACTTGCGGGCCGGGGTGCCTATGAATGCGATCATCGACCTGAATCTCGGCCTCACCCATTTGGCGAACCGGTATCGCCTGGTCCGGGCCGCCTCTGTGGGGCTCGCCGAGCCGCTCGCGCCGGAAGACTACGTCGTGCAGTCGATGCCCGATGCCAGTCCAGTCAAATGGCACCTCGCGCACACCACCTGGTTCTTCGAGGAGTTTGTGCTTCAGCAGGCGCTGCCGGGCTACCGATTTCACGACGACCAGTTCCGCTTCCTGTTCAACTCCTACTACAACACCGTCGGTCCCATGCACAGCCGTCCCCAACGCGGATTGTTGTCCCGGCCAACAGTCGAGCAGGTGCTGGAGTACCGCGAGCGCATCGACGAGCGGATGACCAACCTGTTGCAGCGGGATGACCTGCCGGATGCGATCCGCGACATCGTCGTGCTCGGTTTGAATCACGAACAACAACACCAGGAGTTGTTGCTCACCGATATCAAACACCTGTTCTCGTGCAACCCGCTGTTACCCGCCTACACACGCGAGAAACAGGCGACGGCACGCACTGCTGCCACTGCGGAGTTCCTGCGCTTTGACGGCGGACTCATCGAGATCGGCCACCCGGGTGAGGGTTTCTGTTACGACAACGAATTGCCCCGGCATCGGACCTACACTGGTGCATTCAGCCTCGCAAATCGCGCTGTCACCAACGGTGAGTACCTGGAATTCGTGCGCGCAGGCGGCTATGAGCAGGCAATCCACTGGTTATCCGACGGTTGGGCGACAGTCCAACGGGAAGGCTGGAAGCGCCCCATCTACTGGACGCCCTCGCTCGAGCAGGAATTCACGCTCACCGGTTTGCGTGAGCTGAACCCCGCCTCACCGGTCTGTCACCTCAGCTATTACGAAGCGGACGCATTTGCCCACTGGGCGGACGCTCGCCTGCCTACGGAAGTGGAATGGGAGCTGGCGTCCGACGAGGTGGCCATTCGGGGCAATTTCGTGGAGAACCGCCGCTGGCATCCCGAGGCCCCGGCCCAGGAGAGAGGTCTCCTGCAGATGTTCGGCGATCTCTGGGAGTGGACCCAGTCCGCGTATTCACCCTACCCCGGTTTCAAACCCGCGGCAGGGGCGCTGGGTGAGTACAACGGCAAGTTCATGGTGAACCAGCTGGTTCTGCGCGGCGGGTCGTGTGCCACTCCGATCAGCCACATTCGGGCCAGCTACCGCAATTTCTTCAACCCGGCGGCCCGCTGGCAATTTACCGGTCTGCGGCTGGCCAGAGATGTTTGAGCGGACAGCTTAGGTGCCGCCGGAGTAAAGTGCGGTGTGGACAAAGGCACCCTTCTAGAAATCCAAGACTCGATCCGCACGATCCCCGACTACCCCAGGCCGGGCGTGCAGTTTCGAGACATCACCACCCTGCTCGGTAACGCGCGCGCCTTCCGGCGTGTCATCGATGAGCTCGTCGAGCCTTGGTCAGTGGCCAAGGTCGACCGCGTCGCCGGAATCGAAGCCCGCGGCTTCATTCTGGGCGGAGCCGTGGCGCATCAGCTCGCCGCCGGTTTCGTACCGATCCGCAAGAAAGGCAAGCTGCCCCATTCCACCGTGCGCGTCGCGTACTCGCTCGAGTACGGCATCGATGAGATGGAGATGCACGAGGATGCGGTCTCGCGTGGCGAGCGACTCATCCTGGTGGATGATCTCATCGCGACCGGCGGGACCGCCGAGGCAGCCGTGAAACTGCTGCGCAAGCTCGGCGCGGAAATCCTGGGTGCATGCTTTGTCATCGATCTTCCCGAGCTGGGTGGCTCGAAAAAACTCACCGACCTGGGCGTGCCGGTGCGAACTCTCGTCTCCTTCGAAGGTCACTGAGTTTCCGTCATACCCTGATTTTTCTGTCAGAATTGGCCGCCTTTTTTTCGCACCACCCCAACCTCTTTTCGGAGAGCTTCGATGTTTAAACGCGTTGTCCCCGTGCTCAGCCTGATTCTGCTCGCAGGTCCGGTATTCGCAGCCGATACGCCGCCCCCGGCCGACCAGTCGGCGTCCGCACCGGCCAAGAGCACCACCACCAAGAAGCACCACAGCAAGAAGCATCACAAGGCCGCGACGAGCAGCGATTCGTCCGCCCCCAAGTAAAGTAAATATGTCTCGAGGAGCCCGCTTCCTGCGGGCTCCTTTGTCAGCCCGCTCCTACAGATGCAGCGGTTTCAGCTGACTGCGCCGGACTTTCTGCTACGGTATCGTTCGTTCACCTGACCGTTTTTCCCTTTTTGTTTCGGAGTGGATCATGAAGATGATTATGGCTGTTCCTGTGGCTCTTCTGACTATCGGTATGCTGGGCTGCTCCCAGCACAGCACCGCCCCCGCGGTCGAGCGTCCCGCCGCCCCGACAGCGTCGAGCGGGACAAACACTTTCGGCGAGAGCAAGGATGAAGCCGCCGGCAGCGCTGCCAGCGCGCGCGCCGCCAACTATGGCACCGAGCCGGCCCCGGCTGCTGATGCAACCCCTCCTGCCGCACCGCCTGAATCGACCCCGCCGAAGTAAGACGTAGGAAGACTCCTACATCGATATCAGTCAAAATGCTCCAGCGGGCAGCGCGGCGGACGGGTAGCCGACGCCGCGCTCCCGGTTCACGCTGAAGGCCGTTACAGTGACTGTCGATACGAACATGACTATTCGTGAGCTGTCATCAATGCTGGCCTTGGGTCTGGGTATGCTGCTGGTGCTCATCGCATCATGATGGAACGCACCGCAGCGCAGACCGCCGCTCTGGCTGAAGAGCTGCGCAATGTCACGCGCCAGGCTGAAAAACTCGTCATTGCCCTGAGCGAAGACCGCGACGCTGCCCTCATAGAGCTGCGTGAACGCATGAGCGTCGCATTGTCCGAAGGCAAGCAGCGACTCGCCGATATCGAGGACCAGGCCCGCCTCCTCAAAGACACGGCCGGTCGGGCCGCCGACCAGTTTGTCCGGGAGAACCCCTGGACGGCGGTCGGAGTAGGCGCCGCGATCGGACTCATCCTCGGCTCGTGGCTAGCCTCGGACGGTCGTGAGTAAGCAGGGCGAAGATCGCGTGCGGGAGCTCACCTCGCTCTCGCATCACCTGCAGACGCTGTCCGAACGCGAAAAATGGGAGCTGGCCCGCAAGCTCCATGATGAGCTGGGCGGCCTGCTGACGGCGGCCAAAATGGATCTCTCCTGGCTGCAATCCCGTCTCGAAGGCGCGGCCATCCAGGATCGCTTGTCCCAGTTGGGCGGCGTGCTGGATGAGGCCATGAGCCTCAAGCGGCGGGTGGTCGAAGAGCTGCGCCCCTCCCTGCTCGATCACTTCGGTTTCCCCACCGCCGCACGCGACTACGTCGAGTCCACGTGTGCCAAGGAAAACCTGCAGGCCCAGGTTGATGTCGTACATGGCTGCGAATCAATGGCGAAGGACACCTCCATCGCGCTGTTTCGCATCGTGCAGGAAGGCCTGGCCAACATCATCCGCCATGCGCATGCCAGGACCGTAAAGTTCGAGCTGCACGGCGACGAGCACAACTGTGTGCTGACGTTGAGCGATGACGGGCGCGGCTTTGATGCCCACAGCCCGGAATTCCGCTGGTCGCACGGTTTATGGGGAATGCGTCAGCGCGCGGAAGGGGTCGGCGGACACCTCGAAATCAAATCCAGTGTTGGAGTCGGCACGACGCTCAGCGTCGCCGTACCTCTGTCGCGTCAGTGACTGGGATGTGGCGGAGCCCACTTGGAGTGACCGTCCACCACCACTGCCTTCAACAGCGCGATATCGCGCATCTTGTCCAGGAAATAATCGGCACCCGCCGCGAAGCAATGATCGCGGACAAAGTCTGACGCGTAGTTGGTGAGGACCACAATCAGCGGCTGCGCATCGGGCGGATACATCTGGCGCGCGGCGCGTATCACCGCAACGCCATTACCTTCCGCGAGCTCGATATCGACCACGAGCACATCGTAGGCGTCTTGCTGCAACCGCGAGACTGCTTCCGACTGTGTCGTCGCCTGGGCCGCGACTTCCACCCGGCCGGGCTCGGACAACAAGTCGATCAGCCGTCGGGTCAGCACGGCCGAATCCTCAATCAGGAGAATCCGCCGTTCGGCCACAACACTCTCACCGGGACCGGGAGCTTGCACTTCCACAGCGCTCATTGCCTACTGCAACAGGTTGTTCTTGATGGCGTAGTAGGTGATGTCAGCGTTGGTCTTCATGCTCATCTTCTCCAGTATGCGCGTGCGGTAGGTGCTGACAGTCTTTACGCTCAGAAACAACTTCGCCGCGATTTCCGACACGCTCTTGCCTTCGGCGAGCTTGCAGAAGATCTGAAACTCGCGCTCCGACAGGACACTGTGGCGCGGTTCGCCGGCGGGTCCCTGCATGCCACTGACGAGCATCTCGGCGAGCTCGGGACTGACGTAGCGTCCGCCCCGCACCGCCGCACGTATCGCTCTGCAAAGTTCGGCGTCGTCTGCCGACTTGCTGACAAAACCGCTCGCGCCTGCCCGTAACACATTCAAACCGTACTGATTCTCCGGGTAGGAGCTGAGCACCAGCGTCGCCACCGTCTCGTGATGGGACTTGATCTGTCGCAGCACATCCAGGCCTGACATGTCAGGCAGGGACAGATCCAGCAACAGGACATCGCACGGTGCGGTGCGCAGCAAAGTCAGGGCCTCACGACCCGTTTTGGCTTCACCCGCCCAGGCAAAATCCGCCTGGCTGTCAATGATCTGTTTCAGCCCCATCCGGACGAGCTGATGATCATCGGCAACTGCAACTCGGGTAGCGGGCATAACAACCGTTTAAAGCGCTCCAGGCACTAACTTACGCGCTCCGGCCGAGCTGGCGATGTGGGACGGGAGGGGCCCTCACCGACAATCCCGGCGCGACATCGTGTAGGAATCCTCTGACAGGGCGTGCCGCCCCCATCAGTCCTGGCCCACCGCTTCGTCTTTCGAATCGGCGCCCACTTCCTTGCCGGTATAGGTCTCCAGGCGGTTATACAGCGTCTTGAGACTGACACCCAGAATCTCGGCAGCCTTGCGCTTGACGTGGCCACAATAAGCCAGGGTCGCCATGGTGACGCGCCGCTCGACTTCCTCCAACGGAGTACCGACACGGATCGTGATCGTCGTACCGTCATCCTGCTTCGGAGTCGTCTCCGACACGGCCACATCGAACTCGATGATGTCATCCGCCATGATGAAGGTTCGCTGCACGTAGTTCTTCAGCTCGCGCACGTTGCCCGGCCAGGGATGTTGGTACAGCCGCACGAGCGCATCCCGCGAGAAGGTCTTGTTGGTGCCTTCCGTCTTGTTGAGATCGTCCAGGAAGAACTGCGCCAGTTGTTCGATGTCCGTGCCCCGATCCCGCAGCGGCGGCAACCGGATCGGAAACACATTCAGGCGGTGATACAGGTCCTCGCGCAATTTGCCGTCCGCCACGGCCTTTTCAGGCTCGCGGTTGGTCGCGCATATCACGCGCACATCACTGGCGATCGTCTGGGTGCCCCCGACACGCAGCACCGTGCCTGTCTCCAACACGCGCAGGAGCTTCACCTGCAGCTCCATGGGCATCTCGGTGATCTCGTCGAGGAAGATCGTGCCGTTGTTGGCGCGCTCGAAGAAACCTTTGTGCTGGCGGTCCGCGCCGGTGAAGCTGCCGCGCTCGTGACCAAACAGCTCGCTCTCAATGAGCTGGGGCGCCACGGCGCCGCAATTCAGAGGCAGAAAAGCGCTATCGCGCCGGCGCGACAGCTCGTGAACCGTCGCGGCCGCCAACTCCTTGCCGGTACCGCTTTCGCCGATGAGCATGACGGTCGCCGAGGTCGGCGCCACGCGGCTCAACTGGTCGTAAAGCACCTGCATGCGCGGTGAGCTGCCGAGGATCCGGCCGAACCGGCCCAGCTTACGTAACTCTTCGCGCAGCTCGCCGATTTCATGCTGCAGTGCGGAAGCCTTCTTGGCGTGCCGCAGCACCGCTTGTACGCGATCGAGGTCCGCCGGCTTTACCAGGTAGTCGCTCGCGCCCGCCCTCAAGGCTGCGACCGCGCTATCGACCGTAGCATGGCCCGTGACGACGATCACTTCCGTAGCCTCGGGCTTGTCCAGCTCTCGTACGAGCTCGATACCTTCGCCGTCCGGCAATCGAAGATCCGTCAGCAGCACATCCGGCCGCTGCCTTCCGAGCTCTATCCTGCCTTCCCGGATGCTGTGCGCCCGCGCAACAGTAAACCCTTCCATGCGCGCGACTTCCTGCAACCAGTCCACGATATCCGGGTCATCGTCGACAATCAGAGCATGTGCCATTTAATCCTCGGAAACATCGTTAGCGCCCCAAATTGGGGGCTCCAGCCTTTCGGGAACAATAGATGCGTCGCTCCTATAACGATTTGCTGCCGGGAGGGTTGCCGGGTGGGCTGGTTTATCGGCGTTTTAGCTGTCGGCATTGTCGCCCTGGGTGCCGGGTACGATCGAAAGCGACAACGGGAGCGATCTAGGGTATCACGCCCCGAGATCAATCGCTGGGAAGAGGAAGGCGGCGCCGTTCCGTCTGTCGAGCCTGCGGCCCGGCCCACCACACACTAAAGATCCACTGTATTTGGGGTAGGCCGACTCAGGGGTAATCCTGAGATGGCACTGACAATAATCGACGTGACCATCACTACGAGTGTTACCCCAGCCAACTGCCGGGCGAAAGGCGCGCTGAGTCCATGGTTGATTGCAAACGCCAGGCAGTAAAGCGAGGCCACGCCCCTGGCCGTAAACCAGGCCACTCCCCGCCATTGCACCTCGGGCATGTTGACACCGCCCAATCCTAGTCGGACCGCCAGTGGCCTGATCAGCAGAATCAGAACGGCCGCGTAACCCAGCATCCACCATTTGTAATCGATGCTGGCAACGAGTGTTCCCAACAGGACGAGAACGACCAACCACGTGTAGCGCTCGATGCGCGCAGAGACGCGCAACACGCGCGGCATCAGTGGCCGGTTACGCAGCGGTCGACGGAGCCGGCCCCCGTGAGAAAGCGCCACACCTGCTGCGAGTACGGCGAGGAAGCCATCGGTCCGGATAGCCATCGCAGCCCCGTAGGCCAGCGCGGCCGTGGCGAATACCATCGCCTCTTCCAGAAAGTCCGCCTGACGTTCCGGGTCCAGGAGCTTGATCCATCGAGCCATTCCGGTGCCGATCAGACCGCCCGCGGCCACACCACCCACGACCGCCCACAAGCCCAGGAGCGAGGCCGTGCCGAGTGCCCCGGAGTCGGAATCGCTCAACCCCATCAGCCCCAGGACCAACATCACCAGGGCCGACGCAAGCCCGTTGTTGACACCGCTTTCCGCGGAGAGAATGAACGCTGGAGAGTCCTGCTCAGTCTCGGGAAGGGAACCGACGTCCGCTGCCAGAACAGAGTCGGTGGGAGCGAGGATCGCGCCCAACAGCAGCGACTCGGCAAGGCTCATGTCGAACATGAGATGCGCGGCAGCGGCAGCGAGCCCCACAGTGGCAAGCGTCGTGAGGGTCGAAAGCCGTAGGGGGATCCGCCAGGTGCGCCAGTCGATCGGCAGCTTCAGCCGCAATCCCAGGCAAAACAGGCAGGTGAGCAGGGCAATCTCGCTGATCGTTTCGATCAGCGCGCCATCTTCCAACAATTGAGGACGCAGGAGCCTGAGGCCCAGGGGGCCCAGTAAAGCGCCAACTCCGAGTGCGACGACAGCCGCGTGCGCGGGACGTCGCGTGAGTGCGAAATCGAGTCTACTGCCGGGCGTGGCCACCGGTGCTCGCGGCTACCACGCCGCCCTGCAAGGTATCGCTCCTCAGGACGCGGATCTCATCGTGATCGGTCATCAGGCCCTCAAACTGGCGCAGCACCACCTGCCGCACAAACTCAGGCAGAAGATCATCCAACGCATTCCGGTATACCTCAAGAGCGTGATCCTCGCCACGCTCGCACTCATCGACCAGGGAATCGTCGTTGTTTTGCGTCAAGGTGGCGGGGAGGGTCACCCAGCCACGCCGGGCGGTGCTCAGGATCTTGCCGCGGATGGCTGGATCGCCGCCGAGCTGGCCGATCAATCCCCGCAGCTCCGCGGCGGCGACGGCGTGCCGGCTGGCACGGGCCATGAAAAGCAGGCGCAGGGAATCGGCACGCGCGTGCTCGGCACAGGTAACGAACCCATTCTCACCATCGCGGCTCACCGCCAACAATTCGCTGAGGGTCACAATGGTGTAACGGTAGTTCATGGGGCACCCCTCGACATCGGCACAGCGCGTTTTCGCTTCGAGACGCTCACAGCATTCGTCATACCTGACGAAAGACAGTACGCGCCCCAGGAATTTTTTTCACGAGGAGTTTGGGGGCCGCGTACGAATTACATGTCAGTGCCGGTATTCGAGTGCCTGCCTGCGGGCTTCATAACATGTTCGAGTGATTCGGGCGGTGGCATAGCGGTTGCATAAACGTGGGCACGCGGGTTGCGACAGCAGGTCGCGTAGTCGCTCTAGTTTTGTAACCACAGCTCTCCAAGGCTGTGGAACTTGCCGAAGACCCCCCGTTTGGCGGGCTGTGGTGCGACCAGCCCGCTCCTTTTTCCGATTGTTGATTGGCCGAGGCGCCTGCGGCGCGTTGGGTTAACGGCCTGCGTCTGCCAGGCGCCGTACCATGGGCACGAACGTGTTGAAGTCGAGTGGCTTGGGCACGTGCAGGTCGAACCCGGCATCCATGGCCGCCTCGATATCGCTGCTGGAGGCATAGCCGGTGACTGCTATGGCCAACATCTGGCGACCCGACTGCAGCGCGCGCAGTCGGCGGACGAGCGAATACCCATCTTCCAGCGGCATCCCGATGTCCGTCACGATGATGTCGAAGTGGACGCCGCTCTCCTGCAACTTTGCATAAGCCGACATGGCTGAGTCCGTCACCGTGACATTGGCTCCTTCGAGCTTGAGCGTTTCCGCGACCACCGTCCGCGCATCGGGCTCGTCATCAACAACGAGAATCGACAACCCGCCGAGGCTGGCGCGGCCGGCCGGCGAGAGCGCATCCCCTGCAACCGGCGGCTCCGATTTCCACGGCTGACGCGCCGGGAAGCGGGCAACAAACTTCGCCCCGTAGCCAACACCATCACTGTGCGCGGACACCGTTCCACCATGCAGGGTCACGATCTCGCGCACGAGGGCCAGGCCGAGACCGAGCCCGCCGGTGTGCCGTGTAATCGAACTGTCACCTTGCCGGAACCGATCAAACACATGAGGGAGCAACTCGGGGGCAATACCCTGCCCCGAGTCCTCGACGGACAGCTCTGTGAAGCCACCGACGTTATGCAAACCAACCGTAATTTTTCCACCTCTGGCCGTGAACTTAAGGCCGTTGGACAGGAGGTTGGATACCACCTGCTGCAGGCGATCCGGATCGCCGCGCAACTGCCCGGCACCCGGCTGGATATCGGCATGTAATGTAATGCCCTTGGTGGCCGCCGCGGGCCGCGTCTGATCGATGGTTGCGACGACGACTTTCGCAAGTTGCATCGGCCGGGCCTCGATGCGCAGCTTGCCCGTCTCGATACGGGCGAGATCGAGCAGATCGTTGACCATCTTCAACTGGGCCCGCGCGCTGTGCTCGATGCGCGGGGTGATAGCGGCTACTTCCGCGTCCCCGGACCGTTTCACGGCGAGGATCCGATTCCAGCCGAGAATCGCATTCAGGGGCGAGCGCAGCTCGTGGGAAAACACCGACAGGAACTGGTCCTTACCCCGATTCGCGGCCTCGGCCTCCGTCCTGAGGCGACGCTCATTCTCGAGAGCGGCTGTACGTGCCGCAGCCTCGCTGTCAGCCGCCCGTTTCTCGCTGCTGATGTTCCGGGAAGTCAGGATGAGCTTGCGCCCACTGATTCCGTCGTTGACGGTTCGGCCATGAAGCGCAACCCACTGAGTGACCCCATCCGGCCAGACTGACTGCACCACCAGATCGAAATCGACGCCGTTGGTCAGGGCGCCCCGGGCCGCATCCGCCAGTCCCGCCCGATTCTCAGCGGCGACCCGCTCTTCGAGCGCCTCCCAGTCGATGCAGGCATCCGGTGCCCAGCCGAATTCCACCTTGAACTGCGAATTCGCCCGCACGGTGCGGGTCTCACCCTCGAGCACGCAATAACCCAGCCGCGAGGCGGCCAGGATGAGCTCCAGCTCGTCGTTGCGCGCCTGCAGGGACTGACCGGCGGAACTCCGTTCAGCTTCATGAATTGTTGTCATACCGTTCGCACTGGATCTCACAGGACAGCACCGCGGCGCTTATTACACGCCGTTGCAAGTTCTCCGTCGGGGGGAACACCTGAGGCCTCTAAAACGGCCGTTACGACCCCCCTCGGTCGTTCGGCACGCCTCGCAGCTTTGGCATGGCTGTTGCTGTAGTTCCAGCTCGATCGCTAGTCGAGGATTGCCGGGAATGACCAATGCCGTAATGGGACTGCGCCTCAAGCAGCAGCTCACCCTCACACCGCGACTGCAGCAATCGGTGAAGTTATTGCAGCTATCTGCCCTGGAGTGCGTGCAAGAATTGCACCAGGCCATTGCGCAGAACCCGTTCCTGGAGGAGCCCGCCGACAGCGCGGACAGCCGCTCTCAGGGCGAGGAAGGTTCAGCCGACGGCTCCTCCGAAGACACCTCCCGCAGTGACCTCGATTTCTCCGGTAGCGGCGCCAGCGGCGGCGGGGATGACACCCCGGACTGGACCGAGTGGACGGCCTCTCCGGCCACACTGCATGACTCCCTCCACGAGCAGCTTTTGCTGCTGGGATTGGGTGAACGCGACTATGCGCTCGCCAATCTCGTGGTCGATGCCTTGGACGAAGATGGCTTCCTGCGCCAACCTCTGGAAGAGATTCAGGAGGTCGCATCCGGCGCGGAGCCGGGAGAGCTGGAGACTGCTTTGCGCATCGTCCAGACCCTGGAGCCCAGCGGTGTCGGCGCCCGCGACCTGGGTGAATGCCTGGCCCTGCAATTGATGGCCCTGGAAGCCGGTACGCCTGGCCTGGCCCTGGCACTCGATATCGTGCAGAACCGACTCAGCCTCATGGCCAATCGCGATAACACGCGACTGCTGGAAGCCCTGAGCTGCTCGGCGGACGACCTGCGCCTGGCCATGGAATTGATCCGCAGCCTGGACCCGCGTCCGGGATCCAAGATCGGCAGCTTTGAGCCTCGCGCCATCGTCCCTGACGTGGTCGTTCGGAAGGACAAGAAGCGCTGGAGTGTGAGCATCAACGCCGCGATCTACCCGCGCATCCGGGTGAACCAGCAGTACGCCGACTACTTCCGGCAGACCCGGGACGGTGAGACCGCCCTCCTCGCGCAACATCTGCAGGAAGCGCGCTGGCTGGTCCGCAATCTCGAGCAACGCTTCCTCACGATTCAACGTGTAGCGGAAGCAGTTGTCGCCCGCCAACGTAACTTCTTCGAGTATGGCGATCTCGCCATGCGCCCTTTGACGCTTCGGGAAATCGCAGATGAGCTGGGATTGCACGAGTCCACTGTGTCGCGTGCGACCAGCCACAAGTACATGGCGACACCTCGCGGAGTGGTAGCGTTCAAGCGCTTCTTCTCCCGCCAGCTTGCCACGACGAGCGGCGGATCCTGCTCGGCCACGGCCATCCGGGCGCTGCTGCGCGAGTTCATTGCCGCGGAAGATCGCCACAATCCGTTGTCGGATGTGCAGCTGACAGAGTTGCTCGCCAACCGGGGTGTGAAGGTGGCCCGCAGGACCGTGACCAAGTATCGACGCTCGATGCTGTTGCCTGCCGTCGATTTCCGCCGCGCCTGATCGCTCCTCGACGCCCGCGGCGACGGCTGGAATATACGTATATTCCAGCCGTCACATTCACCGAACGTTAGCGTTGTGTTGCAGTGGCGCCCTGGGCGAAGCGGCCCGAGGCATCACTGAATACAACTTCAACACGACGGTTCTGCTGGCGGCCTTCCGGTGTGCCATTGGTCGCCACCGGCATATCCTTGCCACGACCCAGTGTCTGGATCTGTGAGTCCGGAATACCGCGCGATTCCAGCTCGGTCGCTACAGCACGCGCCCGGCGCTCGGACAGTCCGATGTTGTAATCGTCACTGCCCACACTGTCGGTGTGTCCTTCGATCAGAACCTTGGTGTTGGAGTTCTGGCTGAGAAACGTCGCCAGGCGACCGATTGCCGAGGTGGCGCCCGGCTTCAACGTTGACTTGCCCGTGTCAAACAGCACGTCGCCCAGCGTTACGACAACGCCGCGATCGGTCTGCTTCGCCTGCAGGTCAGCCAACTGCTGTTGGGCACTTGCGAGCTGCGCCTGCGCAGCCGCTGCCTGGTTGCGAGCCGACTCGGCCGATGCCTGAGCGTTCGAAGCCTCGCGATTGCGGGCCTGCATGATGATCTGATTGCGCTCATCCTGTCCGCGCGCAACTTCCTGGCGCGAATGCGCCTCAGCCGCCCGGGCCTCGCCTGCCTCTGCATGACGCTTCGCGAGGTACGCGTAGTGGTCCACAACAGCGGGCGGTTGCTTCTGCTGCAGAGCCGTCTCCGCCTGCTGTAGCGACTTGCGGGCCGCGTCGAGGTCACTGCCGGCGGCTTGTTGAGCCATCGGATCCTGCGACAGAGTTTGGATCTCGGTGCGGGCCTGCTCGACCTGCTCACTGCGTTGCGGAGGTGACGCACAGGCAGCGAGAGCGGCCGTGACTGCTCCAACGATCAATAACTTCTTCATTTGGACTCTCCGTTATTTGAGCCGCGCGCCGATTCCTGACGGAGGGTCTCGTTGCTCTGGGCTACCTCATGAGCTGCGCGCTGCGCATCGCCGGCGGCGGCACGAGCGGTAGCTACGTCGGCATCCGCAGCTGCGGACTCCGCATAACGCCGGGCGTCGTCGTATTTCTTGTCGGCGTTAGCCCTGTCGGCGTTACTCAGCTCATCGTGAGCCTTCTGCAGATCGGCAGCGGCATAACGCTGCGCTCCGGATCTGTCGGCCTGCTCGATGAGCGTGCGGGCCCGCGTCATTTCTTCTGTTGGTTGCGGCCCTTGTGTGGCGCAACCACCGGCCAAGCCGCACACGAGTGCGGTCGCCGAGATGAATCCTGTGAGTCGTGGTGACATGGTTCTCCCCTTGGGGTGTTGCATCAACGCAAGGGTTATCATGCGCGAGCGCAACAGAGAGCCACTGTCAGCCGGGAACGGCTTCAGCGTATCGTTAGGCGCATCAATGCGTAGGAGTTCGCTGACTCGACTGCGTGCGCGCCTGCTTCAGGGACGCCTTCAACAGGGCGGTCATGCTGCGTCGTCGCAACAGACCACGCAGCGCAACCGCGGGCTTGGCGCCATTCAACCTGGCGAGCCGGCCATCCGCGAAAGCGGTCAAAACTTCCGGATGAATGTAACACTTGCGACAGATGGTCGGCGTGTTACCCAGCCGTTTGGCGACCACGGCAATGGTCTCGACCAACTCTTTCTTCACCTCACCCTTGTTGCCGACCGGCCGCTTGCGCAGTGCCTGCAAAGCTTCCACGGTGGCAAACCAGGTGCGGAAATCCTTGGCGGTGAACGGACCGCCGCTGGCCTCGCGCAGGTATTCATTGACATCGGCCGAATCAACGCCGTGCCGCTCACCGTCCGCGTCGATCCATTGAAACAGCTCCTGCCCGGGAATATCCGCGCAGCGTTGTACGATCCGGGCAATGGCGGGATCCTCAACACTCACACAGTGCGCAATACCGCTTTTGCCGCGGAACTCGAAAGTCAGCTTGCTGCCGCGAATCCTCACATGTCGGTCACGGAGTGTCGTGAGGCCGAACGAGCCGTTGGAACGGGCATACTCCTCGTTGCCGATCCGTATCAAGGTGCGCTCCAGCAGCCGCACGAGCGTCGCCAACACCTTGTCACGCGGCAGGCCGGGCTTGCGCAGGTCCTGGGCCACGCGCCGGCGGATTCGCGCCAGGCCGCGCCCAAACTCCAACATCCGGTCGAACTTGGCGGCATCGCGGTGGGTGCGCCATTCAGGGTGATACCGGTACTGCTTGCGGCCCCGGGCGTCGCGGCCGGTCGCCTGCAGGTGGCCCCGCGGATCACTGCAGATCCAGACATCCTGGTAAGCGGGCGGAATCGCCAGTTTACGAATACGGGTCAGCAGGGCCGGGTCGGCGATTCGGCGGCCACCCGGCGCAAAGTATGAGAACTGGCGGCCGCGGCGCACTCGGCGGATGCCAGGTTTGCAATCACTCGTGAATTCGAGGTTGATTGAAGATACTCCGCAAGACCTGCTGTTGCCGCCCCGGCGGCAACTGCCAGTCGGACGGGGCACGCGCGAGGCTCATTGCATGAGCCAGGGCCGCGTGCTTGTCGGTGAATGTAGCCACCGGCTCGTCCGTCGCACCGCGAAGTACGTCCCACCGCGTATCGTTAACAGCGCAAATCCGATAACTGGAGCCCATTTCAGGATCTTTCATGGCCAGGGCCGAGCAAGGAACGGGCCTGCCGGGGCCTGCGGCCTGCGGGGGACTGCAAGGGCCCCAGACGGTCTGTAGGACAGTTCTGACAGCACCTCGGGAATCTTCCGGCCCCCTTCCCGCGTCGCCTTCCGACTTTGGCGCGCCGCCGACGCAAGTACCTTGCCTACCACCCAATGGCTTTCATGCCGGACGGCCGGCTCAATAAGGTGGCAAGCAAATGGTGACTGATGACATGGTGGCCCTCGTGCCCCAACTCCATACCTTCGCACGTTCTCTGACGCGCGACGGTACTCGCGCTGATGACCTCGTTCAGGAGGCCCTCGCGCGCGCCATCCACAATATCGAACGCTTTCGCCCCGGGACGAATTTGAAGGCTTGGCTCTTCACGATCGTCCGCAATGAGCACTATTCACAACTGCGCCGCCGGAAGTTCGAAGCCCACGGCGTGGACACCGACCTGCTCCCGGAGCCGAGCGTCCCACCCGATCACGACGGAAAGTTGGAAATGCGCGACCTGAACCGCGCGTTGCAGGCGCTGTCCCCCGGTCAGCGAACCGCGCTGATCCTGGTGAGCGCCAGCGGCTTCTCGTACGAAGAAGCTGCCGCGATCTGCGGTTGCGCTGTTGGAACGATCAAGAGCCGCGTGGCGCGTGCCCGCGAGACTCTCCTGCAGATGCTGGACGGCACCCTGCCGATTCCGGATTGCGAGATGGAGGAAGAGGTGACGGTGACACCTCGCCGCCAACGTACGAAGGTCCCTCGCGTCAACATGCGGACGCCGGCCCCTGCCCTGGCTGCTGCCGCTTCTTAAAGAATCACCGGTCCGGCGCTGCGGCCAGTTGAGTCAGCGCCGGACCGGTCAGCCGGAATATCTGCCATTCTTTCATGTGGACCGCGCCCAGGTTCCTGTAGAACTGGATCGAGGGCTCGTTCCAATCCAACACCGCCCACTCCAGCCGGCTGCAGTTGCGTTTGACTGCCTCGGCTGCCAGCCACGCCAGCACCTTGCGACCCACACCGTGCCCGCGCGCTTCCGGCCGCACGAACAGGTCTTCGAGGTAGATGCCTGGACGCCCGATGAAGGTCGAAAAGTTGTGAAAGAACAGCGCGAAACCCACAGGGTTGCCATCCAGACAGGCAAACACTACTTCCGCGTAGCGACGCGCGCCGAATAACGCCTCGCGCAGGTGCTCCTCGGTGGCCACCACCTGGTGCCCGAGGTGCTCATACTCCGCGAGATCGCGGATGAATCCCAGGATGAGGTGAGCTTCGTGCTCGCCCGCCGGGCGAATCGTGATCTCATTCATCAGCCGGTGCTCTGCAGGCCTTGGGCAATGCCACTGATACTCGACAACAGGGCCTCGAACAAATCCCGGTCACGGCGGCCGCTTGCGCGCCACCGTTGCAACAGGTCCACCTGCATGAGGTTCATGGGATCCACATAGGGATTGCGCAGGCGGATCGAGCGCTGCAGGGTCGGCTCCGAATCCAACAGAGCGGCCGCTCCCTTGATCGCGAGTACCTGCTCGCATGCAAGCGCGTACTCGGAGCGGATCCGCGGGAAGAACCGGCGCAGGGGCTCGGGGGCCAGGATGTCGTAACACACCGCGATCTCGAGGTCGACGCGGGCCAGCATGGTCTCGATGTCGTCGACGAGATTGCGTAGGAAAAACCAATTGGCATAGGCATCGCGAAGCTGACCGAGACCGCACTCGGCGATGGCCGCTGCGAAACCCGCGCCAGCGCCATACCACCCGGGAATCATGTGCCGCGTCTGGGTCCAGGCAAACACCCAGGGGACCGGCAACAACCCATCCAGACCTTCCATGTCGTGCCGATGCACGGGACGTGATCCGATCTGCATCCGCTCGATGACATCGATGGGGGTCACGGAGCTGAAGTAGTCAAAGAAATCTCTCTCGGCGTAGACGAGCGACTGGTAGGCGTCCTTACTCGCGAGGGCTACAGTTGACGCACACTTGAGATGAGCCGGCGCATCGGACGCGAGGGTACCCCTGTTGGCTGACGACGTCGCCAATGAAAGGGCGCTAAAGGCCCTCTCCAACGTTCTCATGGCAATAGGCCGCAACCCATAGCTTTGCTGAACGGCTTCGCCCTGCTCTGTCAGTCGCAATACGCCATTCACTGCTCCCGCCGGAGCGGCTTTCACAAGGGAATCGATCCGGCCACCGCCACGCGCAATGCTTCCGCCTCGGGCATGAAACACGACGTGACGCTCATTGGCTGCAGCGAGTGTTTCCGCAAGAGCTCGCTGCGCCTGATGAGTTGCGAATCTGGAAGCACAGAGCCCGCCCTCCTTATTGCCGTCGGAGTATCCGATCAACACGCACTGCGTACGGCCGTGCGCCTCGAGATGCCTCCGGTAAACGCGTTCAGCCAACAGCTCCTGCATCGTCTCGCCACAGCGATCGAGAGCACCGAGCGACTCGAACTGTGGGGCGATATCGAGTGCTACTTCGCCGGTACGCTTGTCGTACGCCTCAGCCCAGCGGGCCAGCAGCACCGCGGCTAGCACGTCATCAGCGCCGGTTGCACCGTTGACTATGAAATAGCCTACCGCGGCGGGGCCGTAACGGTGCCGGCCCTGCATCATTGCGTCGAATACCGCGAGCGTGCGTTTCCCCAGCGCATCCAACTCGACGCTGGGGCCGACATCCTTTTCCAGCGCGTCGGCCAACAGGCGCCTGCGCTCGGCGCTGGAGCGGATGAGCCACTCGGGATCGTCCAAGCCGCGAGAGACCACGTCGTGTAGCACCGAGGCGTGTTGGCGCACATCGAGCGTGGCGAGATGGAAGCCGAATGTATCAATACGGCGGAGGAGCCGCTGTACGTAGAACAGCCCGGCGTTGGCGCCCTTGTTGGCTTGCAGACTGGTAGCTACGAGTCGGACATCGGCACGGAACTGCCGCAGGTTCTGGTAGCCATTCGCCCTGCCATCGTACGTCAGGCGCAACCGCTCGCCGATCTGTGCAAAGAACACCCGATACGGCATCCGATCATGACGTGCCGGCGTAATGGCCCGGGCTCCGGGCAACAACACCATGTACTCGTCGATTTTCTTTGAGAGCTCGGGCGCCACACTCGTTCGGCTGCCACTTTGTGACAAGCGGGACGCGAGCGTCTGACAGTCCTTGAAGTAGGCGTTGATGATGACTCGTTGTTGACGAGCCAACGTCTCACGGATCGTCTTGGCGTGGACGTCAGGGTTGCCGTCCATGTCGCCGCCGACCCAGGATCCGAAGTGCAACAGGGAAGGGAACTCCAACCGGTCGGGGGACGTGTCCCCGTCCGGGGGCGGGCTGTAAACCTTCTCCAGCGCCTGCGCGATTTCCTCGTAGAAGGCCGGAACCACGCGATACAGGATCTCGACCAGATAAAACAGCACGTGCTCGCGTTCGTCCGCGACAGTCAGCTTATCCCGGGGGTGGTCTTCGGTCTGCCAACCCGCCGTCATCTCGATCCGGATGCTGTTCCAGATCCTGCGCGTCTCATTGGGAGTCAGCGTGGGATCCAACCGGTCGAGCAGATGCTCGGCAATTCGCTGCTGTTTGGTCAGGATGGTCTGGCGCGTAGACTCAGTCGGGTGCGCCATGAAGACCGGCTCGATGCGCAGAGTGGCGAGCAGATCGAGAACATCTTTCAGCTCCAGCCCACGTGCCTTCAGTGCCGCAATGGCGTCCTCGACGCCGCCGGGCTGAGGTCGCTGGCTGTCCTTGACGAAGTACTGGCGTCGCCGGCGAATACGGTGAACCTTCTCCGCCAGGTTAACCGCCTGGAACCACGTGAGAAACGCTCGGACCAGGTCTCGCGCCAGGGCCGGGGGCCGGCCGCGCACCCGCGCCGCCAACTCCACTGCGGCCTTCTCGTTTCCATCCCGCCGCTGAATCGCGGCAACGCGGTCGTGCTCGGTCAGATCGAGTAACTGCTGTCCGCCCTGTTCCAGCAGGATGTCGCCGACCAGCGCGCCCAACGCGTGCACGTCGTCGCGTAGCGCCTCGTGCCTCGGCGGGAAATGAATATCACTGCGACCCAAGGTCAGTCAGCCCACGTGTTTGCGTTGGCGTCGAAGTCCGACCGCTGCACACGGACCACGCAGAAACGTTGCCCGGTCGGAGCCTCCATGACAACCCAGGTCTTAATGTTGGCAACGCGCTTGGCTCCCAGCTTCTCGAGGCGCTTTACCTCAGCCTCAATGTCATCAGCCTCGATATCCAGGTGAACCCGGCTTGGATGATCGACCTTCTGCACCTCGATGTGCAGATCATCGGACGGTGTATCGAGGAGCTTGTACAGGGCATCCTCCCCCGCGCTCGACTTCTTCAGGGAATAGCCCAGCGCCTGGCTCCAGAACTGGCCGGCCGTCTCCAGGTCGTCCGTCCGGCAGTCGATGATGAATCCAGCGAGTCGGCTCTTGTGCATGGTAGCTCTCCGCAGCGTCGGGGCCTGTGCAGGCTGCAAGCGCCATTCTACCGGACTGGGACCGGTCAGCCTGCCAGCAGCACTGATTCGGCGTGGGCGAGGTCTTCGGGTTGGCCGTAGATGACGACGATATCGCCATCTCGCAATACGGTTTCCCCTGCCGGGTCGCGGCCCATGATCCCCTGCCGCCGCACACCGGTGAATGTCACTGCGGCACCCCGGCCGCGTACATCGTCGAGCGTGCGGCCCACCGCCCACGCACCCGGTGGGACGACGACGGAGACCATCTGCTCCTGCTGATCCGGCGACGCGCCAAATGTGCGCGCATCGCCTGGCGGGACGATGTTTCGCAGCACCGCGTATCGGTTGTTGCGGATATCGTTGACGGTGCGAACCACGCGGGTCACTGGGACATGCAACAGCATCAACACGTGGGAGACCAGCATCAGGCTGGCTTCAAACGTCTCGGGCACCACATCGGTGGCTCCCGCGTCCTGCAATTCCTTCAGCCGTGTATCGTCGGTCGTTCGAACCAGGACGGGTACCTGCGGGCGCAATTGGCGAATGCCGTGCAGGATGCCGATGGCGGTGTTGGGGTCCGAGAAGCTGATGACGACGGCGCTGGCATGCTCCAGACCGGCTTTTTGCAGCATCTCCTCATCGGATGAGTCGCCGTACATCACCGGGTCGCCGGCCTGCCGGGCCTCCCGGATCCGGCCGGGGTCGAGGTCGATGGCAATGTACTCAAAGCCCTGCGACTCGAGCACCCGCGCGATGTTTTGTCCCACGCGACCGAATCCGCACAGGATGACGTGCTCGCGTTTGGCGATCTGGTGCGTTGCCAGCTCTTCGCGCTCAATTGCGGTGCGCGGCGGCCCCTTTTCGCGCAGCAGGAACCGCGCGATGCGCTTGTTGTGCCTGAGGACGAAAGGACTCAACATGATCGAAAGAACCAGCGCCACCAGCAGCGGCTCACCTAGTTGCGAGGGAATCGCGCCGGACTGCAAGCCGATGGTGCACAGAGCGACACCAAACTCACCGCCGATGGAGATCGCGATGCCGGTGCGCAGCGCCTTGAATCTCGTGGTTGTAAACGGCCGGGTCACGAGTGTCGCCACCGCCGCCTTCAACACGTACATCCCGATCAGGATCGTCGACACGAGCGCAAGGCCCGCAAACAGCAGGTGCACATCCAACAGCATACCGACCGAGATGAAGAACATGCCGAGGAGGATGTCCTTGAACGGTCGGATGGCCGCCTCGATCTGGTGACGGTATTCGGTTTCTGCGAGTGCCATTCCGGACAGGAAGGCGCCCAGGGCCAGAGACAGGCCGGAGATGTTGGAGATCCAGGCAGATGCGAGCACAACGAACAGCACCGTGAGGGTGAACAACTCCCGCAACCGACTGTGTGCGATCTCATGAAACAACGGCCGCAGCAGCCAACGTCCGGCGGCCAGCACGATGACCACCGAGAAGGCGGCTCCGACAACCGCCAGCGCGCTGCCGCGCAGGTCGAAATGACCATGGCCCGATCCCAGGCCCGAGGCCAATGCCAACAACGGTACGAAGGCCAGGTCCTGGAACAGCAGCATGCTGAAGGCCAGCCGGCCGTGAGTGCGATTGAGCTCGACCGTTTCGGTCAGCGTTTGCAGCAGTATCGCGGTCGAGCTCATGGCAATGGCGCCACCCACGACAATGGCTGTCAGCCAGTGCAGCCCCAGGAACCAGGCGATCAGACCAAACACGGCGGTGGTGGCGGCCACCTGCGCGGCCCCCAGGCCGAAGACCTCCCGCCGCATGGCAATCATGCGGGGGAATGAGAACTCGAGACCCAGGGTGAAGAGCAGGAAGGCCACGCCCAACTCGCCCAGCAGCGAGGTGGTTTGTGATTCCGACACAAACCCGAACGCGTGCGGGCCTAAGGCCAGTCCAACCGCCAGATAGGCCAATGTTGCGGGCAGGCCCATGCGCCGTACGACCGTGACGGCAAATACGGCGGCGGCCAGAAGAATCAGAACCTGTGCGAGCGGCTCGGTCATTTAGGGGTGGAGCTCCCGCCACCCATACAACCGAGTGGCCCGGGTCAGTCTATATCGGACGGCGATCGTTGGCGCCGGTAGGTTGCCACCGAGGCTGGGACGGGTGTACCAAACTCGAGGCGGGGATCGTCAATCGGATGGCCGGGCAGGAGTTGCAAAGGCAGCACTCCTGCCCAACAAGTGAGCGCGTAGTCTTCTTCCGCATCAATTGGGGGCCCGCGTCGGACTTTCGCGGAGGCCTCCTCGAGACCCAGGCGCAAAACACTCGTGGCCTTCAACTCCTGTGCGTCTGCCGCACGAACATCCGCCGCGCGTCCGGACACGACGTGATTCACGAGAGCATCGAACGCCGAGCGCTTCTCCTGTTCGTCGGTCACTTCCTGCGCGACCCCCAGTATGACCGCCGAGCGATAGTTCATGGAGTGATGGAAGGCCGACCTTGCGAGTACCAGACCATCGATCAGTGTCATCGTGACGCATACCGGCACTCCCTGCTTCATGTTTTTCAACATCCGGCTGCCAACAGAGCCGTGGATGTAGAGGCGATCGTCGATGCGCGCGTGAGTTGTGGGAATCACATACGGCTGTCCATCGACGCTGAAGCCGACGTGGCAGATCAGCGCTTCGTCGATGATGGCGTTGATGGTGTCACGGTCGTAGCGGCCGCGGTCCCGTTGGCGGGCAACGGTGGTGCGAGGGGTTTGGGGCAAGGCACTCTCCGAGGTTGAGTCTGGAGAATGTCGTGGCAGGCTCGGCCGCAAAAGGGCCAGTTTCGAGGAGTTTTGGTAGCCGCCGGGGCCCGGTGGATCGCCTGCGGAGACTTTTGGTCGCCGGCGGGCCTGCGAGGCGGGTGCATTTGTGGCCGTCGGCGTCCCGTAGGTTCACCGCCGGTGTGCCGTGGGTTAGCCGCCGCCCATCAACACCGTGGTGTCGTAGCTCTCAAAGCCGTGAATGGCCCGCCCGTAGGCGTTATAGACCAGCCGCTCCGCCACCTTATCGGCGCGTGGCGACAGCAGCATCCGCAGCACCACGTCATCCGCCGGGCGCGTCGCATCTTCTGCCAGAAGCTGTTCGATCACCCGGGTCAGCCGATGCGTCAGCTCGTTCACGAACCGCAGATGCGCCGTATCGTGAACCTCCTCCACCGTCGGTCCGTAAGTCCCACGGGCCTCCTCAGACAACTCATGCAGAAACAGATTGAGCAGCCGCGCCTTATCGAGCAGCCGCATTTCAGTGAAATACTCTATTTCAGATTTCAGGTTCACGACGGGAAAAAGTCGATCGGCTTCGTAGTGGTGATGCTCTCAACGTCCCGCGCCTCGAAGTGGAACAGCTTCACACGCGCCACAATCTTGCTTTCCAGGTCGGGGTCGTTCAGCTCGCTGGAAACGACACGGCACATCGTGACCTCACCCGAAGGCGCCACGGTGAATTCCAGGACGAGCTTGCCTTGCAACTCCGCGCGCTCGCGTAATGCCCGATTATAAAGTCCGTAGATCGCGCCTTTGTTGCGGTCGAACACCAGCTCAATCTCTTCACGCGAGCGGGCGGCCTTGCCGCTCGAACCGGTGCGAACCGGTCCACGGGCGTCGGCGCTGCCGCGCGCAATGCTCGAGGTCACGGACGTTGTGTCGTGTCCGGTCAGCGAGCCGGCACCCGTACCGAATCCACGGCTGCTGTTGGCGGAAGTGATGCCACCGCTGCCCGCGCCCACCTTGGAGGTAATCATCGAGCGCTCGGCATGCGAGTCCGCGCCCACCGCTCCTGAGAGGTTCTTCGTCTGTGACAGTGGAGTCAGGTCCATCTGCTGACGCAGGTCCGCCAACTCATCCTTCACGCGATCGAGCTGCTTCTGGGCCTTCTCGTGCGCAACCTGCTTGCGATCCACGGGCGGCGGCACCGGTGTGGGCTTCTTCTCCACCTCCGGTTTCGGCTTCGGCTGCTCTTTCACCACCGGCGGCGGTGGCGGCGGTTTCGGCTTTTCCTCGATCATGACGCGCGCGAGGCGCTCCGGCACCGCAGTTTCGCCGGCCGTGCGCTTGGGCGTGGGCAACAGCGGAAACAGGATGCCGAGAATCACGAAGAGAATGAGCAATATCCGCAGAATCCGGCGGAATCGCGAAGTTGACTCGGTATCTTCCTCCCAGGGAAGCGAGTACTCGCGGTAGAAAGGCGTAATGACACTGGCCATGTTGACTCGCCGTTACCCGGGCCGGAACGCGCCGGGCGCCACGGGTTTTTCCTTTTGGATCACAGCCAGCGACACCTTGCCGTAGTCGGCATCGGTGCACGTGCTCATGACCTTCTTCAGCACTTCGTAGGGCAGCGTCTTGTCCGCCATGATGGTGATCTCACGCTGCGCCAGGTCCTTCTCGGTCATCGCCTGGCCCACCAGCATCGGCCGCTTCAGGGCATCGCGCAGCGGCGCCACGATGAGGTCCTTGCTGTCTTTGACTTCCTGGACGCTACCGACGCGCTCGCCCTGCACAAAAACGTCGGTCTTCGTGATCATGACGACCACCGATTCCTTCGGCGCGGTCTGCGCGATGGACATCGGAATTTCGATGCCCTTGCTGTTCTGGATGACCTCCACCTCGGTCGAGTAGACCAACAGGAAGGACACCAGCGTCGACAGAATGTCGATCAGGGGGATCAGGTTGAGCTCGGTATCGGCTTTGTGGCGCGCGTGATGCTGCGCCATACGGATGGCGCGACGGGATGTACTCATGACTGCGGAGCTCCTGCGGCGGGCGGCGCATCGGGCGCGGGTGCATCACCCATCGAGATATCAGGGAACAATTCCGCCTGTATCGTTTGAATCCCGTCCTTGTCCTTGGCCTCGAACACACGCGTGTGATCCATTACCTGCACCACGGTGTCGTAGTTCGTGTCCGGCTCGAGAAGGATGGATGCATCCGTCTTCTCCGGATACTTCGACTTCACCAGCTTCAGGTACTCGGTCAGACGGTCATAGTCCGGTCCGGTGGCAACATTGGGGATGGTGGCCAGCGGCCCCGTGTTGCGATCGGCGACCTGCAGCAGATCCTTGCGAACCAGGATTTCCATCTGCAGACCCGGCGGTGGCTCCTTGAACTCAGTGTTCGCGGCCGGGAGATTCATCTGCAGAATCACCGTGCGCGAGAACACCGCGGTCATGAGCAGGAAGGTTACGAGCACCGTGAAGATATCGATCATGGGCACGAGCAACAGCTCGGCCGGCTTCTTCATGCGGCGCGCGATCTTCTTGTTGGCGTAGGACCTACGCATCCGGGACGACTCAGGCTGCCTGCTGCGGTTGCCGTTCGGTGATGGCGTTCAAGAACTTGACGGAGGCCATCTCCAGGCTGTCGATCAGCTCGGTGGTCTTCGTCTGCAGGAACGCGTGTACGAACAACAACGGCACCGCGGTCATCAGACCGAACGCCGTACAGTTCATCGCCACCGAGATACTGGCGGACAACAGGTTCGCCTTCTCGGCCGGGTTGATGGTGGCCACGGCAGCGAACGCGCGGATCAGACCCATGACGGTACCCAGCAGTCCCAACAGGGTTGCGAGGTTCGCGAAAGTCGCGAGGTAGTGCGTGCGCTTCTCCAGGCGCGGCACCACTTCCATCAGGCTCTCTTCCATCGCCTTCTCAATATCATCCCGGCGGCGTGCGGACTGAATGCGCGCCAGGCCGTAGTTGAGAATGTGCCCGATGGCCGAATCGGATTTCGAGGTGACCTGCACGACCTGGCGGAAGTTGCCTTGCGCCAGCATGGGGACCACTTCGTTCCAGAGACTGCGGTTACGCACGGCCGTGTGCGTCAGGTAGATGTAGCGCTCGACCGCGATGGCGGCGCCCACTACGAACACGATGGCGATGGGGTACATGAAGTCCCCGCCACCCTGAAAGAAACGGACGATGACGTTCCACAGATCCATCGAAAACACTCCAGGTCAGTTCAGGCCACACACGACCACGCCCACGTCAAACTGAATGACATAAGCTAAAAAAGCTGCGATCCAGCTCTCATCCCTGCAGCAAAGGCCAAGCGACTAGCCCGCACTGCAGCATCAATCTCACTTTACCGGATCTGAAGCCGCACCCGCGTTGCCGGCGGCGTCGGGCTTCAGGGCATCGTAGTAACGGTTCTGACGTTTGAATACGTCGCGGTCCACAGGTGCGAGAACCTCATCGAGCAGGCTGTTGACCGGCTTCCCGACGAGATCTCCCAGGTCCGACCGCTTCCAGGGCACGATGTATAGCACCTTCGGAAGCTCGCGGTTGCCTGTGATTTGAGTGGTGTCCAGCTCGAGACTGTCATGCGCCTTGCCGGCGCTTGCACCCGTTTTGGGCGCGGCAGCGGCGGTGGCACGGCCCGGTTTGGCGCCGGCACTCGAAGCGGTTGCGCCAGAGGCGTTCGGGCCGTTGGTTGTACCCGCAACGGATGACGGTGCTGTTGCAGTGTTGGCGTTTCCAGACGCAGCGTTGGAGTTAGCTCCGGCTGCCGAGCTGCTGGCTGATGACGGGCTCGTTGCAGCTCCACTGCGGGCAGGCTTCGGCGGTGTCGCCGTGGACTTTGGTGCCGCGGCCGGTTCAACCGATGAAGGTTCCGTGGCAGACGTGTTGACGCCGGGCTCGAGGTCTGCCGGCGGTGGGGTAGCGCCTGGCTTGGTACCTTGGGCCCCTGCAGTAAAACTGCAAAGTGACAGGGTGGCCAGGCAGCCAACGAGTTTGAGAGTTCGCACGATCAACCTCCTGCCTTGGGGGCTGGCTTGGTTGGCGGCGTCGCGTTCTTGCCCGGCGCCGAGCTATTCGGCGGCGGCGAACCCGACGGCTGAGTACCGGCTGGAGCCGCTCCCGCACCGCTCGGCGCGGCATTGGCAGGTGCACCAGCGTTTGGCGCTGCGCTCCCGCCATCGGCGGCGCTCGGCGGGGTCGCTGCTGGAGCTGCGCCAGCAGGCTTCAACGGGGGCTTGCCCGTTCGCTGCCGCAGCTCGGCGATCCAGCTCGTCACCGGACGGTCTTCGCCGGTCAATTCCTTATACCGCTCGAGTGCCATCAGCGCCCGCTCGGGATCACCCAAATAGAGGTCCGACACGACGCCGAGGTTCCTATACGCAGGGGCGTAGTTGGAATCCGCGGCGATCGCCTTTTCGTACGAAGCGGCTGCATCCGGGAACTCCCCTCTCATCCGTTGGGTAGCCCCGAGCTCATTCCACGCAACCGCGCTTCCACCGTTGCGCTCAACAGCGCCCTTCAGCGCCTCCTCGGACTGATCGAGGTGCCCCGACTTGCGATAGAGGATTCCCAGATTCACATACGGCGTGGACAGGCGTGGGTACGCCAGTGTCATCTGTTTGAATTCCAGCTCGGCCTCAGTGGCGTTACCACTGCGCATGAAGTTCACGGCGCGATTGAAGTCAGCGGTCGCCTTCGCCGACGGAGGCCCCGCGGGCCCCACCGCCGCAGGTGCGGGGCACGGCACTGCGCTGCCCGCAGACGATTTGCCGCTCGCGCCGGTGCCCTTCGTTGGCGCACTGCCGGGGGCGCATGGGCTGGTGGCGCTTGCCGAAGCGGGCGCACTGCCTCGCGTTTGCGCGGGGGCGGGCGCCGTGGATTCAACAGGCGCAGCCGCACCCCCCGACGCATCGCCGGGCATGGGCTTGTACCATGGCATCGAAGAGCAACCGCTCAACAACGCCACGACACACGCAACCTCAATTGAGAGTCGTCGCGACATCCTGCGTAATTTCCGTCTTGCCGTAGCGTGCCGGCTTCAATTCCGCCAGCACTTTGAAACTCTTCTGCACCCACTCGTCATACACACCATCCTTCGCGCGCGCGGTGTTGATCTCGTGCGCCTTGATGGCCTGTTCCTCGAATGGGAAAACCTGTTCTTCCAGCAGCGAGTTGTATTCTTCCAGCTCGTCGCCTTTCATGCCCTTCGGTCGCTCCGAGCTCATCACATCCTTCGAGAGCGTCCGGTAAAGCTCTGCCATTTCAAACGTGGCGGCGGTCGTAACCTCCGCGACGTTGTATTCGGCGGCCTTCTTGTAATCATTCATCGCGTCTTCCAGCGCTTTGCGCTTCGCGACGAGGCTCTTCTTCAGCGGGGCGGTCAAGCGCACGGCGCGGAACGCATCGCGCGCCGGCTGAGCCAGCACCAGTTGCGCCTTCGCGGCCAGATAGTGCGTGCGATCAGTACGCTGTGCCCCACCCTGCGCGTCAGCCTTGATGATCTCGCGATACCAGTAGTCCCGTTTGCCGATATCGCCGTTCTTGGCGGCATATTCCGCCAGGCGCTCGCGCGCCTCTTCCGCGTCCGACATCGGAGTCGGATTCGTCGCAATGAACTTCTCCAACATCGACACCGCCTTGGGCGTGTTGTTGGCCTTCGAATACAGATCGGCGGATTGCAGGAGCGCTTCGCGCTGGACCTTCTTATCCTCGGCGGGATTCGCCGCAATCGCCTCAAACTCCGCGGCAGCCTCACCGGGTCGATGCGCCTCCGTGTAGGCCACCGCCAGCTTGCGAGTCACATCGGCCGACAGCTCGCTCTTCGGGTACTGCTTGCGGTACTGCTCGAGCACCGTGATCGCCCGGTCCCACTGCTTGAGGTTGATCAACTGAGCCGCAGCGTCATATTCCGCGGTTGATTTGATCTTCGAGTCAGGAGCGACCTGCGCCACGCGCAGGAAGGCATCCACGGCGCCGGCGCCGTCGCCGGCCTTCTGCTTGGCCTCACCCTGTTTGTACACACTCGCAGCCAACCGCTCGGTGAGGTCGTTCTTCATCTTGTCGTCATTGACGACGAGCTCACGGGCCTTGATGAAGGCCGGCTCCGCCTGATCGTATTCGCCCTGGTCAAAGTGCGACTGCGCAATGATCGTCCACGCAATCCGCTGTTTCGCCTGATCGACCGGCGGCTGCCGCGCCAGGATCGACTGCGCCAGGGTGATGGCCCGTGGCAGGTCCTTGGCTGCAAAAACTTCTTCTGCAGCGCGCGTCAGCACACCCGCGCTGTCCGGATGTTCCGGGAAGGTCTGCGCGAATTTGACACCCGCATCGGTCCCGCGCTTGTGCAACTCCACCTTGGGAGCGCCCTGCAGCGACTCTTCCGCCTTCTGGAACGAGACCAACGATGCGTAGGCCGCGGTCGCCGACTTGGCGTTCTTCGGATAGCCGTACGCGGTCTTCTCATACTCGTTACCGGCATCGACGTACTGATGACTCTCGAACAGAGTCTCCGCGAGCAGGTAGTTGGTCTCGGCCGAATCCGGATCGTCCGGGAACGACTTCAGGTAATCGCGGTACCACTTGGCCGCTTCCTGGTAGTCCTCAACCTTCTTCGACTTCTGCGCCGTGGCATGGAAGTACGTCGCGACGTCCTTCAGGTTGGTCTTCAGCTCCTGCACGACAGTCGGGTACTGCGCCCGATCGCGCCCCTGCCAGAACGGCGAGCTGAAGTTGTAATGCTCGACATACTCGTGTTTGCCATCGAGCACGAGCTGGCTGAAGCCGCCTTTGCGATACGCCTCGATCGCCTGCATCGCAAGATTCGGAGCATGATCGGTATACGGATCGCGCTGCACATAGGCGCGATAGGTCGTGGCAGCGTCCTGGAAGCGCTGCTTGTCGACATACAGATCGCCCAGGCGCGAATACAACAGGTACGAATGCGGCCGATCGCCGTGCTTGGCCATGTACTGGTCGAGTGCCTGCGAGCCTTCCGCGTACGAGAAGGTGATGCTCATCACCCGCAGCGTGTCTTCCACGAGCTCGCGGTCGGCGCGCTTGAGATCCTCGATCCGCACCGGCTTGTTGCCCGCGCCGATGAGCTTGGCATCGAGCACGCCGCCGAATGAGGGCAGGCTCTCTTCCGTCAGCGACTGTTTGAACAGCGACCAGCCGTGTTTGTAGAGGCTCTGCTCATAGAAATGCGAGCTTCTGCCCTGCTTGATGACGACGGCGTAGGCCTTTTCGGACTCGGCATACTTCTTGGCGGAGAACAGCAGCTCGCCGCGCCGGAATTGAACCTCGTCCATCTGCGGGCTGTTGGGAACTTGCCGGACGATGCGATCCAACGTGGCGAGCGCCTGCTCGGGCTGGCCGGTGGTCTCGTAGGCGCGCGCGAGTTGGTACAACACCTGATCGTTGCGCGCGTAGTTCGGATAGGCTTTGAGCAGGGTCGAGTACAGCTTGATGGCCGCGCCGCCCTGCAGGTCGATCGCGGTGACCTCTTTCTCCATGCGCTCGACTTCGCCGGCATCGAGGTTGAGGTCGCCCAGGCGGCGCATCGACTCGGCGCGCAGCTGCGGATCGGTTTTCTGCAGCTCCAGGAACTTGCGATAGTTTTCCATCGCCTTGCCGGCGTTGGTATCGAGCTTGGTGTCCTGTTTGACCGTCACGGGCTTCTTGCCCAGCTCCTTGATGGTGCGCTGGTCGGAGTCCTTGGAATCCGCGGCCACGGCCACATCGCCGACGCACACGGCCAGCAACAGGCTCAACGCGATGAGGCGCAATGCCATCATGGCTTCGGCTCGCTCGGCGGCGCAGGTTGGCCTGCCGGAGCCTCATCGCCGCCCTTCTGCGCCGGTGCGACCTCTTCCGGCTTCTTCGCCGGCTCAGGATTGGCCGCGCGGTCATACATGCTCGCCAACGCGAACCGCGCCTGCACCTGGTACGTGGCGAGGCGGTTCTTCTGCTGATCCAGCTCCGCCACCGCCACCTGCGCCAGGTAGTCACCCTGTTTCTGCTCAACAGCCGCCATACGAACCTGCAACGCATCGATGCGCGCCTTCAGAGCCGCCACCCGCGCCGCAAACTCGCCGTTGTTGGTGGGAACGCTCTGCCGCGCCCGCTGCACGCGGATCCAACGTTCCTGCGTTTCCTTCAAGGACAGGTCGAGGTCCTTCATGGTGCGGCGCTGTTGCCACATCCGCGCCTTGAAGGAATCGTTGAGGCGGAAATACAGCACGCCTTTCACCAGTCGCAGGCGCTCCTTGAGATCGGCCTTGTCCTGATTTTCCGGCGCTGCGGCCAGTGCCGCCTCCAACTGCTGCACGCGCGCCCATTGGTCGCGTTCCTCGGCGGAGCCGAGCGCGGCCAGATCCGCGGCACCGTCAATATCATTCAACCGGTTGTCCAGATCGGTCTTGCGCTGGCCCAGCTTCTCCACGGCCCCCGAGCTGAGCAACGCGTCAACTCGCGGCAAGCGCTGCGCGTAAGCGCGTTCGCGCGCATCAATCATGTCACCGAAGGCTTCCATGCTGTCGCCCCACCGCTCCAACGTGTGGCCCATGTAGAGCAGATCGCGGTAGTTCTTCAGGCCTTCCTGGAAATCGTGGCCGGCCAGCACCGCATACAGATAGCGCGATTCCGGGGCATCCGGCACCGCCTTCAACTGCCAGAACCAGCCGTAGCGCGACTCGCGCTCGCTCTTGATCACATCCTGCAGCAGGCTGCCGCTGTTGATCCGGGTGATCGCATCATCCAGGCGCACCGTTTCGGCGTCGTACGACTCGACCGCCGACTCGTAATATTCCGCCGACTGTGAGTTGGCGTTGAGCTTGCCGAAGGCATACGGAACCGCCAGCAACGACTCCTGGACCGCCGCATCCAACATGTTGCGGCTGCGCAGCTCCATCCAGGGATCCAACGCCGCCTTGTAGTCGCCGAGGGCCGCATCCGCCCAACCGGTTCCCAGCAGCGCTTTGTTGGAATACGGGCCGCTCAACCGCACCCGCTCCAGGGCCACCTTGGCTTTCGCGGGCTGCTCCGCCTGCAACTCGGCGAAACCCATCGCCAGATTCGCCCGGTCCTTCAGAGCCAGCAGCTCGGTCGTTTCGGCGTACATCGTGCCGACGGCCGTCAGGAATGGCTCCGCATCCGCCAGTCGCTTCTGGCGCACGAGAGCCACGCCGAGATTGAACCGCGCGTACGCGGACCACGTGGGCGATCCCTTCCAGCTCACCAGGAGGCGAATGGCATCATCAAACTTGCCTTCGTACATCAGCACGTTGGCAAACAAGTGATCCTTCTGCGCTTCGAGCTCGGGGGAGAGTTTGCCCTGAATCTTGCGCAAGGCCTCCTCGGCCTTGTCGAGGTATCCGCGGGCATACCAGACCTGGGCAAGATAGTACCAGGCGCGATTGCGCACACCGGTCGGCACATCTTTCGTCAACAGCGTCTGGAAACGCTCGCCTGCCTCGTTGTGCATTCCCAGGGACAGGTACAACCCACCGAGCAGGAGCTCGCCTTCTTCCTCGTGGTGGGGAATCAGCTTCCAGTGCTGGTAGGCCGTGAGGCGGGTGATCGCCTCAAAGTCCTCATCCTGGAAGTAATAAAAGAGCACATCGCCGTAGTGCAGGTCGCGGATACGCGTAACCGGCAATTTCTCCGGGTCGTGGCGCCGGGCAGCCGCCGGCCCACTCGCCGTCACTGTGACAGCGAGCGCAACCGAGGCGAGGATCAGGGACAGGGAGCGCATGAATAGAGGACCTATTCCCAGTCCTTGACCTCGAATTCCGGCTGCTGCTTGCGCTGCCGGTCGTTGATCTTGAGCTCGAGGTACTTGGCCCCGATGCCCTTCTCAAACTTGAGCGTCGCACCGCGCTTGTAGTCGCGGTCGTTCGGGCCTTTGCCACTGAAGAAAGCCACCAACTCGTGCTTGCCCACCTTGAGGTTGCCGAGATACAGCCGGTGCACGCCCCCCTTGAGCAGGGCCTCCACCTCACGCGGGGTGTACAGATAATTGATGACTTCCTTCTGATCGATCTTCAGGGTCACCGAATCCAGGGCAAAGAAGTCACCCACGTCCATGGAAACGAACACCGCCACCTGGGTATTGGCGGGAAACAGCAGCTCTTCCTCGAGAACAAACAGCTCGCGATTCAGGTCCACTACGTCCTTTTTCAGCCCCTGGACTTCCTGGTCGAGGCCTCGCGTATCCGGCGGCGGAGTGGCCGCATCACTCGGGGCAGCCGCATCCGCCGGGGGAGGAGCAGCAGTGTCGGTTGCGGGTGCGGCTGCGGCAGGAGGCGGCTCCGCCGTCAGCGGAGCCTGCGCGAACGCGACCGGCATTGCCAGGCAGGCGAAGACCAATAATAGGCGCACGACATTCTGCATAGTTATTCCGATCATTCGTTCAGCAACGCTCGTAGCTGCTGCAAAAACAATTCATCGCTTTTCGCGTTGTAGTCCCGGATCACATTGCGCACGACACCGTTCCGGTCGATCAACAAGGTCATCGGCAGATTGTCGACCTGGTAACTGCGGCTCACCGCTTTCTCCGGATCCAAAAGTAACGGAAACGTCACAGACTCGCCGTGCGCGTAGGCCAGCGCCCGGGTCTGATCGTCATCAACGTTGATCCCATACACCTGCAAACCCGCCGACCGGTACGTAGCCAACGTACGGTTGAGCGCCGCAAGCTGCTCCCGACATGGCGTACATCGGCTGCCCCAGAAGCTGAGGATGACAACGTCACCCCGATGCTCGGACAACCGCACGTTGCCACCCGCTATGGCGTGGAGGGCAAAATCCGGTGCCTCGTGTGCCTTGAGCGGATAAGGAGTATCCGCCATTGCAGGCGCACAGAATGTGACCGCGGCCAGGGCCAGACACAGCCGCTGCATTGCGCCTTTCGGCCTTTGCAAGCTCAAGAAATATCCTTCTGCAAAACATGCGCCTGCGAGCAGATCTTGCGCGCGCCGTGAACCCTCGCATAGCAAACTTCACACTGTCAACGAACGGCGCCCGGTTCACAAAAGAATACGCCGGAGCGTCTGCGTTTGCAGACGCTCCGGCGGGAGGCTCAGAGACGGTAGATCAGGTTATCTTGGTGAACGCAGTCAACGCTGTTCTCGCGGTCGCAGCTCCCAATCCTTGCGTCGGGAATACTGTTGCGAACTGCGCGTCGATGCCGTTGAGCGCCATCCAGTTCATGGTAACCAATTGCGTCACGAGGTTCGGCGCATTGGCACCCGGGCTGGAAGTGGCGTTGACCGTGCCGTCGGCATTCAAGGAACCGATCTGGTTGATGGCTGCCGCCGGACGACCGTTCGGGTTGTAGACCAGGATGAGCGAAGCAGCGACCTGCTGCGAGTCACCCTGCCAACCCAGTTTCCCGCGACCGGCCGTGCTGCTGTCAATATTACCGGTCGAATTCAGGGAGCCGTCGCTGATGACGTTGATCATCACCGGCGTCTTCACAGCATCGGCATACGCGAGGATGGCGCCGATGATCAGACCAGCATGCTGGTTCTTCGTCTCGCCGTCCGCGCGGTTACCGCTGTGATAGTCGTAGCCACCGAGCACGATGGTCCCTGCACCGGCAAAGCCGTTCATGACGAGCTTCATGATGGCCGCTGTCTTCTTCACGTCGCCGTCCGTGTAATCGGTCGTCGTGAAGATCGAGGCAGCCCCGCCGATGATCAGCGGGTCCTTGTCAGGATTGACGGAGTCCGGGCCCTGCGAAGTCGCTGCAGTGAACCCCGTCTTGACGTAGGCGCAACGCACCTGCTCCTTCAGTGCCAGGTCCGCAGTCTGCGCAGCAGTAGTATCCGTACCCGTTATCAGGGTCGTGGGACCCACCACGCTCGCGGAATACGTACCGCCGGCCTGGTCACCTTCCACTCCGCTGCCGACGAGCGTGGTTGCACCGGTGCTGATGCGAGCTTGAGACTCCAGGACCAGTTTGGTGTTCATGCTCGCCGCGCCCGCGCTCGAACCCACCAGGGCGGTGTTATCCGCGGAGCTGGCGATTCGGGTCGGTTGCAGGGTCGGATCCACCGGCGCCGGGGCGGCCGAATTGCCGCCTGAAGCCGTTGCATTCGTACCCACCAGCGTCGCGTACTGACCAAAAGGCACGGGCAGGTTGTTGGCCTGGGGCGGGAACCCCGTAACTGCCTTGGCGATCAGGTGCATCGCGTTCAGCGTGTTGCTGCTCGTGTCGTTCTGCGAGATGGCCGGGATGACCACGCCATTCACCTTCGCGAGAATCGTGGTGGAGGCCTTCAATTTGATACCGCGCAGGATCGCCGAGTCCGAATGGAACGGCAGACCCATCGACATATCAATGAAGGCCGTGGAGGTCGGCACCATGTTGCCCGGCACACCGAGCTTGCTGAAGCCCGCCGCGGAGATGAAGTTGGTGGGACTGCCGGCCATGCCGGCAATCGCCTCCGAGCCCATCAGGTTGGCGCCGCCTGCCAGGTCGATCGTAATGAACGGTACGGGTCCCTTGGTTCCCATACCGCCCGTCGGACCGGCCTGCAGCTTGCACTCGGGTGCCAGGTTGCTGATGGTCGTGGGAATGGTTACCTGAGCCCCGGCGTTCTGCGATTTCAGCAGCGCACCCAACCAGGCCGGCGCCATCACGATGGCGGGGCCTGACAGGAAGCCGGCACCGAGGAGCTCTCGGCGAGTCACCGGGCGCGCATGGTTCTCGTGACGGAACGGCTCGTGCAGTCCGTGCTGGCGAGGGAGTTTCTTGCTAATAAAAAACATGTCTGTTCTCTCCTGTTCCGATCACTGCAGGGATACGACGGCACTACCGAGCACCGCGCTGCAGGCGCCCTGGGCGACCTGGCCTGACGTGGTGCCGCTCGTCCCGGCGAGATTGGTGATCAACAGATTCAGCTCGTTTTGGAGAACCAAAGCCTGTTGTGCATTGGTGGTTGCGCCGCCCAATGCGTTGGCGATCAACGGGTTGATGACCAGAGCACGATTGCCGGTTGCAGGCGTGTTCGTCGCCGGCGCCGCGCCGAAGTACGTGGCCGCGTTCGTCTGATTGGGATCGAGACCCGGGAACAACGTAGCTTTGTTGGCAGCCGTGCAGTAGGCGTCGGCGAGCTGCGCAATCGCAGTCTGAGCAGATGCCACGAAGGCTGACAGGTCATTCGTCGTCGGCAGGGACTGCTGCAGTGACTGATACACCGTGTTGGTCGCCTGGTTGTTGAGCGCTACACCCGTGATCTGCGCCATCGCGGCGTTGATCTGGCCGTAGAACTTCACACCATTGACCGGGGGCGCCACGCTCGCGTAGGTCGCGACCGGGGCCGGAGCCGCGGTGTTGACGAACGGATGCGAGTGAGTACCGAGCTGATCGAAGGTCAGGAACATCACGTCCGAATCGGCACCCTTATCGGAGGCGACGATACCGCCCACCTTCGACAGGAGCTGTCCGCTGGCCGCCGTGTAGGCCGAACCACCGATCATGGTGTTGACCATCTGCCAGGACTGGCCGGACGACTGCACCGCACCGTTCACCCCGTAGCGGATTCCGGCGATCGGAATGTTGGTCACCGAGGCGTTCGGATTGAGGCTGACGAATGTCGGTGCCGTGAACTGGTAGGCGTAATTGTCGAGCACGCTGGCGGTCACCTGGACGAACGACTGCGGCACACCCGAGAGGTCCGCGACGTCGAAGAGCATGAAGTACTTCTCGCCCACACCGGCGTTGTAGTTCTGCATGATCTGGTCAGCGGTCAAAGCACGGCTGTGGATAGCGACGAAGCGGATGACGCCCAGCCACTGATCCTTGCCGTTAGCCTCTGCACCTAGTACCAGGGCGAACGTGTTATCCCAGCTTGCGAGCGAGCCACCCGCAACTGTGTCCTTCGCACCGGTGTCCGCGCCGTTCACGTAGACCTTCTGACCGTTGACCGGGTCGTAGGTCATCACTACGTGCTGCAGAGCAGCCTGCACTGGGAACTTGGTGGCGTCGGTGGTCAACAGCGCCTTGTTGCCGTTCGTGGTTGTCTTGTCGCTGCGTGTGGAAGCAGTCCACGACATGGCAGCCTGACCGAGCGTCGTATTGCGGGTCGTATCGCTACCGGAGTAGCTGACGATCCAGGCACCGGTCTGCGCGACGTTCGCCGGAGCAACCCAGGCCTCGACCGAGAATTCACCCGTCGACTGGATCATGGAGGCGATCTTCGCGCTGGTGGCCGTTGTGGCCTGGGCCTTGCCGCCCGCCGCAACGTTGATACCCCAGCCGCCTACCCAGCTCACGTTACCCGTGAACATCAGGTCGGCCGAGGGGCTCACGCCGCTGGTGTCATAGGCGGTAGTGCCGGTTCCGGTCTTGAACTCGTATTTTGCAACGAGGTTAGCCTCGGAGCGGTTGCCGCCGGAAGCGACCGTGCCGTCCTTCAGCTTCAAGCCCTTAGAGAGCAGCAGTGCTGGGTCGACCGCGGTGACCTTGATGGCGCCCGCAAACGTGTTGATCGCTGACAGCATCGCAGCCGAGCTGCCTACGCAATCACCAGGACCGCCGGAAGCCGTCGTCCAGCAGTTGTGGTGCTCGTCACGCAGACGCACAACGAAGCGCGACTGGTCGGGCGAGTTCAGATTGATCTTGTCCTGCGCCGCGATATAGGCCGCATCCACGTCCGCCTGCGCGAAGAAAGGCGTCTGCGGGGAAGCTGCCGTTGGGGCGTGGCAACCGGAGCAGAACTGCGTCAGCAACGGATAGACAGTGGCCTTGAAGCTCGTAGCGCCCGAGCCGTCACCACCCAGTTCAGCCGTTCCTGGGAACAGCTTGCCGCCCGCCACGTCAGTGGAGGTGGGTGCCGTCACCGTCACGCCAGTGTTGGAAGTAGCGGAGCTACCGACCCAGGCCTTGATCCAGGTCAGCATGGTGTCAGCGCACGCCTTCGCGTCCGCAACCCAGCAGTTGTGGCCACTGCCGACCTGCAGTACGAGAGTGGACTGATCCGGTTGCTGGAAGTTGACCAGCGGGTTGGCCGCCTGGTACGCGAGGTTCACGTCATCGGAACGCGCGAACATCGGCGACTGGCCGCCCTCATGGTGACAGCCACCGCACTTGTCGGAAGTACGGATGTTTTCCCACAAGTTGACCTTGAAGGATTGCACGTCCGCATTGGCTGCCGCCGGGCCCGTGTAGCTGGCTGCAGTGCTGCCCGGGGTGGTCTGTTGAGTGGTGCTGGTTGCCGGACCGCCTGCGGTACACGCGACGACCGTCGTGAGCAGTGCGAGAGCAGCGGCTTGGCGCAGCATGCGCACGCCTGCACTGATGCCTTGAAAGCTATTCATGAATGTCTCCCTGCTCATGGCGTCATACCTGTGCCTGCAACAGTGCTGCAGTAATAGGCTGCGTCAGCAAACGTCTGTTTCAGCTTGAAACCACCAGCCGTGAAGCTTTTGGTCAGGGTGGTGATCTCATTGCCGTCCTTGGTGCTGGAGGGTGCGCGCAGGCACACCGCCTTGAAGGCTTTCGTCACCTGGCAGGTGGCGAATGCGCCGCTTTGCGCGATCTCAGTACCGAAGGCCGCAGCACCGTTACCCTTGCCGGGCAGGGAAGAAGAGAACATGAAGATGTTCGCATCGGCGCCACCCAGGCGGATGCGGCTCTCCCAACTGTCATCCGTCGTTACATAGCCGTACGGATTGTTGGTGGCGTTGATGAAGTACTTCGCGTTCACTTTGCCGGCCGTGTAGACCATGGCGCCGGTGGTTTCGTTGAAGTCGTAGTACGCAAACGCGGCCGCCATCGGGTCCATGTGCGAGTGACATCCCACGCAGCTCTGCAGACGCACGCGGCTGTCACCGCCCGGGGAGGCAGCTACATCCTGGCGGATGCGGTCGCTGGGGAGCGAGGTGTCCATGATCTGCTCCATCTGGTGGCAGGTCTGGTTGATGATGTTGAGGTTGTAGCCACGACGGTTGGTGCCGGCATCGAAGTGTTGAATGGCACCGGCGCGCGTCGTAATCAGACCGGCGACCGCCGCGGCCGGGTAGCCGTACGCAGTGGTCTGTTGGGTCGCCACCAGGTTGGCGCTGATGTCGGTCACCGCGGTATCAGCGGCCTGGTAGTGGTTGTTGTTCGAGGCGGACGCAGCGGGCGACACACCCTTCAGCGTGTAGAGAATGTCCGCGGACAGCGCCGTGCTGTAATTGACGTCATCGTGGACCATGCCGATCGCAGTCACGATGTAGTCGTTCAGCGGTACGAACACCGAGTTATCGCGGTTGCTCTCGGCCGCGAATATGTTACGCAGTGTGACGTTGTAGAACTGCGGCTGTTGGACGGCCAGCGTCGCCACACCGGCGAAGTTTGCCGAGGCAGCGAGGGTCTGAACCTGCGTGAGGACGCTTCCTGTCGGCGGCACACCGGTGACGCGCGTGTACAGCAGAACGGCCTGCTGCATGTTCGACGGCGGCGTCTGTGCAGAGGCGCCCGAAGTGCCTAGCAAGGAAAACAATGCCAGCGCGCATAGCGCGCCCGCGGCCGGTGCGCGTGCATGCCGCGCCCCCTCGAGTTTGAACGGTGTTTTGATGTCCATAGCGCTGGTCTACTCCCAACATGATTACGATGCGCGCGGACCGGACTATACGGAGCCGCTGAACACATCCTGAATGTCTCAGGCAAATGACGTCGCCAGGCGCAGACACTTCCCTTGTTACCTGGCCTGCAACGTCCCTGGCGCGGCAATCTGCGAGACTGATCACGACATTGCGGGAGCCGAAGGACTACCTATCGAGCTGCGCACGCGCTGAACTCGCACAGGCAGCAGCAGATCAGCGAACCGCGCCCGAGTGTCGTGACGGACTCGGCACAACAAAAGAAAAGCATCACGGAAGCATTCAATCCGGGGACCGAATTACGTTACATTCGCCTGTCGCGGCATTGCGGAGGGCGGACCTGGAGTGATTGCATGAGTACGGAGCGCGTAATTGTGAACAGCAGCACGCGGATGCTGCGGGAGCGGGCAACTTTGCGCTGCCTCCTGGCGCCTGCCGTTGTTGCGTGCATCGCACTTATGAGCGGTTGCAGCGGTAATGCCCACATCGACGTGGCGAACAGCCAGGCGGCCGATCCCGCGACCGTCGACTTCCCGATTTTCTATGTAAAGCGCACGATTCCGCCCACCACAGATGACTTACGTCTCCTGCGCACCGCCGTAAAGCCCACCACTGACCAACTCGTGGTGCCGAAGGCGGACGTGTACATGCGCAAGAGTGCGTCGCCAAGTGCCGACGAAGTCAACATCTCGGGGCGCATAACCGGCACCGATACCTACGACATCAAGGATGTCGATGCCTCCCTCGACGGCAAAAGGGTCGTGTTCGCCATGCGCGGACCGCTCACCCAGAAGATGCAGCAGAAGGACCCGCCGACCTGGCACCTGTGGGAGTACGTCATCTCCACAGACACCCTGCAGCAGGTGATCCCGCCGTCGCTCGAACCCGATACGAGCAACAACGTCGGCCCGCATTACATGCCCGACGGACGCGTCGTGTTTTCATCCACGGCCCAGCGGCAATCGAAAGCCATCCTGCTCGATGAGGGCAAGCCGCAGTTCGAAGCCCAGAACGAGGCTCGCAGCGAGCCGGCGTTCGTGCTGCACGTGATCAGCGCCGACCGCACCGAGTTTCACCAGATCGAGTTCAACCAGAGCCACGATCGCGATGCCACGGTGCTCGCCAATGGCCGCATCCTCTTCACCCGGTGGGATAACGCTCCGGGCAAGGATGCAATGCATTTGTACACATCCAATCCTGACGGCACCGACGAGCAGTTGTACTACGGCGCCAACAGTCACATGACGGGAACGACTGTGGATGGACAGAACAACGCCGTCATCGAGTTCGTAAAGCCGAGGGAGATGCAGGACGGCCGCATCCTCACGCTCGCCCGTCCCTACACGAATATCGACTTCGGCGGCGACCTGCTGCTGATCAACGGCAATCAGTTCGTCGAGAACAATCAGCCGTTACTGGCGGACGCAGGTATGGTCGGCCCGGCCCAGACTCGTGCGACGACGAATAACGTCATCGACGTCCCCGGACCTTCACCTGGCGGTCGCTTCAACTCCGCCTTTCCCCTGTGGGACAACTCGAGCCGCATCCTCGTCAGCTGGTCACAGTGCCGGTTGCTCGATACCGATGGAGTCACGATCGTTCCCTGCACGGACTCGCGGCTGGCGGACCCGAACGTCAAAACCGCACCACCGCTCTACAGCGTGTGGATGTTCAATCCCTCGCAGAACACGCTATTGCCGATCATGCCGCCGACCGACGGTGTCATGGTGACTGACGTCGTGGCGGCGCAACCGCGCGCGCTCCAGAACATCATCCTGGACAAGGTGCCGGGTGTGGACATCGACCAGACACTGGTCAATGACGGTTTTGGCGTCCTCGACATCCGCAGCGTGTATGACTTCGATGGTGTCGATACCGCGAAACCGAATATTCAAGGTCTGGCGGATCCCGCAGTCGCTACCGCCGCGCAGCGCCCGGCCCGCTTCATCCGCCTGGAAAAGCCGGTGTCGATTCCCAGTCGCGATGTCCTCGATTTGAACGGCGCCGCATTTGGCGCCAGCGGCTTCATGCGCGAGATCATGGGTTATGCGCCCATTGAGCCGGACGGATCGGTCAACATCCGGATTCCGGCGAACGTTGCGTTCCAGATCAGCGTTCTCGATGCCAACGGCCGGCGCATTTCGCCCGTTCAGTCCGCATGGCTGCAGGTTCGGCCGGGTGAGGTTCTGACGTGCAACGGGTGTCACACTCCCGCAACCCAGCAAAGCCCCAAGTCCCATGGACGCAAGGGTCTGTTCACCCCTGCATATGCAGGAGCGACCGGCGGGGCAGCCTTTAAGGATACGGTCTCGACATTCATACCGGCGGCGGGTGAAACCATGGCGGAAGCCCGCGGTCGCACGAGCTGCACGACCGACACGCCGAAATGCCGGCAAATGATGCCAAGTGTGAATCTCTATTATTCGGACGTGTGGACTGACCCGGCGGTACGCACTCCGGACGTACCTCTCGTGTATTCGTACAACGACGCTACGCAATTCTTCACGCCTGCGCCGAATATCGGTTGCCTCGATGCCTTCGGCGGACCGTCCAACTGGAGAGCCAGTTGCAGGATAGTGATCAATTACCCGACTCATATCCAGGCTCTGTGGGACGTCAAGCGGCAGACCGTCGATGCCCTGGGCACTGTGCTCACCGACCACACCTGTACGCAGGGCGGCTGCCATACTATTACCCCCGCGGTGGGAGCAACGGTGGCGGTGCAAGTACCGGCCGGACAGCTCGACCTGACGAACAACCCGTCGAACGACGAGCCCCTGCAGCCCCTGTCCTATCGTTATTTGCTGTTTCAGGAGCCGAAGCTGGAAGTTATCATGGGGGCCTTGACGCCCGTTCCGGATCCAAACGATCCAAACGGGGGAGTGTTGATGGTAGGGCCGTATTTGAATGCGGGTAGCGCGAATGGCGCGCTCTCGAGCGCGTTCCTCGGTCGGTTCGCACCGGGTTCAGGCAGCACGCATGCGGGCTGGATGACTCCGGCCGAGCTTCGCTTGGTCTCAGAGTGGCTGGATATTGGCGCGCAATTCTTCAACAACCCTTTCGACCCGGCCGCTCCTGTTAACTAGGAATACGTTGATTCGCCTTGCACTAGTCGGGTTGTTGCTGTCGTTCGTGTTCCTCACGGCTCCGGCCGTGAGCCGCGAGCGCGAGCATTTGCAGGTGTATATCACCGCGCCGTACCTGGAGCTGCGCTCGGGGCCCGGACGCGGCTTCCCCATCTTTCACGTGGCGGAACGTGACGAGAGCGTGGAGGTTCTGTTCCGCCGTACGGATTGGTTCAAGGTTCGGACGGAGCGCGGCGTGGAGGGTTGGGCCGCGCAACGCGACATGCTGCGGACGGTGCTGGCCGACGGCACGCCCTTCAAGTTCGATCTGGGCGACCGGCAGGGCTTCACGTCCCACAATTTCGAGATGGGTATTTTCGCGGGTTCCTACAGCGGCTCGACGCTGGTATCGACCTACGCGTCCTACTCACTCAACTCGCAACTCGCCGCGGAGCTGTCGGTTGGACAGTTCCTCGGCAAGTACACCAACGGCGTTGTCGGCGATCTGGGACTCACTCACGTACTGGTACCTGAATGGCGGCTGTCACCCTTTCTGATGCTCGGCACCGGGCTCGTGCACGTCACGCCGAAAGCAACCCTGGTACAGCCCACCGAGCGCACCGACCAGACCGCCTATGTCGGCGGCGGCGTGCGCTTTTACCTCACGCGCCGATTTTTCCTGCGCGCCGAGTACAAGAGTCACGTCGTATTCACGAAGCGCAACGCAAATGAGGAAGTAGACGAATGGAAACTGGGATTCGCGTTCTTCTTCTGACTGCGGTCCTGATGACGCTTCCGGGCTGCGCCTCCGTGCGCAACTGGTTCCATCACCGCAGCGAAGTACGCCAGCAGAAGGCGGAAGCCAAGGAAGAAGCCGCGCAGGCGGATGCACAGGCCGCCGCTGCGGATGCAGACGCCACCCCGCCGCGCGTGGTCGACCCTGAGGTCGAGCGCCGCAAGATCAAAGTGCCCCACATCCGCAGCTCCAATGTCGAAATCGGCATCAATGACGGATTCATTTCAATCGAGGACTTCGGGACCCAGAATGCGTACGGCCTGACAGCCGCCTATCACATTACTGAAGACTTCTTTTTCCAGGGCGAATACGGCCGTGCCTATGCGGGCCGCACCAGCTTCGAGACCCTGGGCGGCAATATTCAGCTGCTTACCAGCGCTGAGAGGCACTTCACGTACTACGACATCAGCCTGGGCTACAACTTCCTCCCGGGCGAGACCTTTATTGGTCGCGGTCACGCCTTGACGACAGCTTTCTATTTTCTCGGCGGCATCGGGGCCACCAAGTTCGCGGGCGACGATCGCTTCACGGTGAACTTCGGTGGCGGCTACCGCGTGCTGCCCTCGGATTGGCTGGCCATCCACATCCAGGTACAGGACCGCGTGTTTCGCACGGACCTGCTGGGCGTGTCCAAGCTGACCAACAACATGGAAGCGTCGCTCGGAGCGACCGTATTTTTCTGAAGGCAAGCCATGAAACACCGTATTGCAACCATTCTCGCCCTGCTGCTGAGCATCCCGGCCGTGGCCGGTTCGAGCGCGAGCGGCCCCGCGCCGCAGTTCAGCCTGGATTCCCGTAACGGCCCCAGGATCAGCCTGGCCCAGTACAAAGGCCAGGTGGTCATGCTCAACTTCTGGGCGAGCTGGTGCGGCCCGTGCCGGCAGGAGATGCCCCTGCTGGAGAACATCTACAAAAAGTACAACAAGATGGGCTTCACGCTGATTGGCGTGAATGTCGAGCCTGACTCAAAGGACGCTGAAGGCTTCCTGAAAGGTCTGCAGGCGCCCGTCAGCTTCCCTGTCATCTACGACAAGGACAGCACCGTTAGCAAGGCGTACGACGTGCAAGGCATGCCCAGCACCGTCATCATCGACCGTAAGGGCAACATCCGCGTGCTGCACCGTGGCTACAAACCCGGTGACGAGAACGAGTATCTCGACAGCATCCGCACTCTGGTTCGGGAGTGATCCATGCGTTCTAGAGCGATATTGATGGCTGTCGGCGTAGGTCTTCTGCTCGGGGGATGCTCACCCATCCAACCCTGGGTGAAGCCCTACGAGCGCGAGCATTTCGCCGATCCCATCATGTCGTTCAACCGCGATCCGATCTCTACCACCTACCTCGAGCACGTCATGGAGTCGCGTGAAGGTGCCAGGGGTGCAACCGGCGGTGTGGGCGGCGGCTGCGGATGCAACTGAACGTGATTCGGCACCGCCTCCTCACGCTGCTTTTCCTGAGCGTTTGCGCCACCCCCGCTATCACGGGGGTGTTGCCTGACGATCGCACAGATGCTCTCTATCACCGGTACCAGGGTGGCGGGATCACCATTCAGGGTCCCGACATCCTGGTGCAGAAGAAGATCACCGACAATTTCGCGGTGACCGGCAGCTGGTACCAGGACTACATCTCCAGCGCCTCCATTGACGTGAAGCTCTCGGCGAGTCCCTACAAGGAGAAGCGCACGCAGGAGACCGGCGGGTTCATGTACCTGCATGGCAAGTCGACCTACAGCGCCGGCCTCATTCACAGCGACGAGCCCGACTACAAAGCGAACACGACCTACTACTCCGTGAGTCAGGACATGTTCGGCGACCTGTCCACGCTGTCCCTGACCTACAAGCGCGGTTGGGACAAGATCTACAAGGATTTCAAGGACCCGACGACCAACCAGATCCGCAACGATCCCTCCTTCGGCGGCTTCGACAAGGACGGCAACCCGATCTCCTCCAAGGACGCGGATCACCGCGGCTACAGCCTGGGGCTCAGCCAGATCCTCACCCGGACCCTGATCGCGAACTTCAACTATGAGGTGCTCACCGACCAGGGGTATCTGCAGAGCCCATACCGACAGATCCTGTTTCTGAATCCGCAGTCCGGTAAGGGCTTCACCCTGGCGGACCAGGTATACCCAAACACCCGCACCAGCAACGCGGGCTCGCTGCAGCTCAAATACTATCTGCCCTGGTACCGGGCCTCCGTGGGGGGCTCCTACCGTTACTTCTCCGACACCTGGGGAATCCGCGGCCACACGGGGGAGTTGGATTACACCCATCCCGCGTTCAAGCGCTGGATCTTCGACGCCTCGCTGCGCTACTACACGCAGAACGCGGCCAGCTTCTACAGCGACCTGTTTCCGCGCGCCAATTCCCAGAACTTCATGGCACGCGACCGCGAGCTCGCGGCATTCAACAGCTACATGGTGGGCGCGGGCGTGTCCTACGACTTCCCGATTCCGCGCAATCCCTGGGTCAACAGGAGCAGCTTCACGATCCGCTACGATCACCTGCTGGTGGACTACAAGGACTTCCGCAATGCGCTGCTGATCGGCGCGAACCCGCAATGGACCCCCGGCAACGAGCCGTTGTACAAACTGAACGCCAACATACTGCAGGCCTATCTTTCAGTTTGGTTCTGATTCGCCCGCGGATGTTGTAACATACTCCCCCTTGCGCACTGGCGTGATATAAGCTAGTGCAACGTGTCTGACAGCACTGCAAGGGGATTCATATATGCGAAGTCGCATGAGACTGTTCACTGCGTTGATCGGGCTCCTGCTCACATTGGGCACGACCGGAGCTTGGGCGCAGGCACGGGAACAGGGCCGCCTGCTCATGGCGAGCCAGGTCCTGGAAGAACTGCGGACCTCGCGCGACCAGTACATTCCGGACCGGTTGCTCGAACGCGCGTACGCCATCGCCGTCATTCCTGACATGACCAAGATTGCATTCTTTGCCGGCGGTCGCCGCGGCCACGGTGTCCTCGTCGTGCGCGACAAGGACGGCCGCTTCACCAGCCCCGTCTTCATCACCATGACCGGCGGCAGCTTCGGTTGGCAGTGGGGCGTGCAGTCAACTGACATCATGCTGGTATTCACCACCCGCAAGGGCGTTGAAGGGATCACCGGCGGCAAGTTCACGCTGGGCGCCGACGCCTCAGTGGCAGCAGGCCCGATTGGACGTCAGGCATCCGCTTCGACTGACACCAGCTTCAAGGCAGAGGTCTACTCGTACTCACGATCACGCGGCGTGTTCGCGGGCCTCGCACTCGATGGCACGGCACTGACAATCGATGACGACGCCAACGAGTTGTTCTACGGCAAGCCGGACATCCTCGCCTCCGACATCATCGGCGGCAAAATAAGGAGCAACGACGACTCAGCCCGTCGCTTCATGACCGCTGTGAGCTCCGGCACCGGAACAGTAGCCAGCGCCTCGACAACCACTGCCCAGGCGCCCATTTCGGCTCCTTCGAACGGTGTTCAGAGCGACGCTCCCGCACCGCTGCACACGGCTCCTCCTACGGGCGCAACTTCTTTCCCAATGGAAGATCAAAACCCGGGTCGAGAGCCTAAGTAGTCTCGCGTTCAACGCCAGACGGGGTGGTTGATAAGAAGAGGGAGGCGGTTCAATTGAACCGCCATCCCTTTTTCAAGGATCGAACGTGAAGGACCTGACCCAGGGCCCCATCCCCCAGCAGATAGTGGCCATTGCCGTGCCCATAGCGGCCGGCATGATCTTCCAGACTCTGTACTACCTGGTGGACCTCTACTTCGTAGCGGGCCTCGGGGATACGGCAATCGCTGGAGTGGGCCTGGCAGGCAACGTATCCATGGTCATCATCGCCCTCACCCAGATGCTGGGTGTAGGCACCGTAGCGTTGGTGTCGCATGCGGCCGGACGCAAGGACCGGCCCGAGGCCAACCTGGTCTTCAATCAGTCAGTGCTGATGTCAGCGATCCTGGGAGTCACCACCCTGGTAGCCGGATACGGCCTGACAGGCGTGTATGTGCACTCCCTGGCCGCTGATGCAGCCGCGGCGGCGGCCGGCGCGAGTTATTTGTATTGGTACCTGCCAGGTTTGGCGCTGCAGTTTGCATTGGTGGCGATGGGATCCGCCCTCAGAGGCACCGGCATCGTCAAACCAACCATGGTCGTCCAGGTGCTCAGCGTCGTGTTGAACACGATCTTCGCGCCCATCCTGATCGCCGGTTGGGGGACCCACCATCCCTTCGGCGTAGCCGGTGCGGGACTCGCGACCACGTTGGCCATCGCCATCGGTGTCGTGTTCCTGTGGGTGTATTTTCAGCGCCTCGAGCACTTCGTAGCGCTCGATTCAAAGCAATGGAAGCCCGACTTTGCCACCTGGAAGCGGATTCTGAACATCGGCCTGCCCGCGGGCGGCGAGATGTTGATGATTTTCGTGGTCATTGCGGCCGCCTACTGGGCGATTCGCGGCTTCGGACCGGCCGCCCAGGCGGGGTTTGGGGTGGGCTCCCGAATCATGCAGGCGATTTTCATGCCTGCAATGGCGATCGCGTTCGCTGCGGCTCCCGTGGCGGGACAGAACTTCGGCGCCGGGCACCTGAACCGGGTGAGGGAGACGTTCCGCTCGGCAGCCTGGATGAGCTGCATTGCCATGGCATGCCTCGGCGCACTGTGTTTGTGGCGAGCGGAATTCCTGGTACGGCTTTTCACCGCAGATGCCGCGGTGATCGCCATTGCCGCGGGCTATCTGCACATCGCCGCGTGGAATTTTGTGCCTTCCGGGTTGGCTTTCACGGCCTCGAGTATGTTCCAGGCCCTTGGCAACAGTTGGCCCTCGCTCATCAGCTCAGGGACCCGACTCATCACTTATGTTGCGCCGGCGCTTTGGCTGGGCGCACACGGCAACTTCGAGTTGACGCACTTGTGGTGGATGTCAGTGCTCACCGTGTCTTTGCAGGCGATCGTGGCGCTGGCTCTACTGGCACAGCAATTTCGCCAGCGGCTGGCACCGCGCGGAGGTGGCGGCGAGCTAGCCGGCGCTGATGCCGGCCGAGCTGGATGACGTCAGCCGCTGGGCGCGTCAGCGAACAAGGGCAACGTTTTGGCGCTGCTGTCCGACCATTGCGTTTGACGCTGGCTTTGCGTGCCGCCACGCGATGGGAAGTACGTCTGCGCGATCCCATCGTGGACGCCAATGATGTGCAATTGGAGCCTGTCGATCAGCTCGTGCAGGCCCGGCTGATCCAGCGCACCCAGGTCGGCCTCGCCCAGGAATCGGATCACCCCCGCCAGCGAGTCCAGAACGCCGGCGCTGCGAGGCAGAACCAACAGGCACTGTTCGATCTGCCGCAGACTGAAGCCGCAGGCGCGCGGAAACTGCTCGCCCCGCAGCACGAACTCGAGCACATCGGTCCGGCTGACACGGGTACGCCGGCTCAGGCGGTACATCTCATAGCCCGACAGTGACTTGAGCACGCTCATCCACTGAATCGTGTCAAACGGCCGCAGCTCAGGTGCATCGTCCGGCAACAGCTGCGCGGATCTTACATCCACGATACGGCTCGTCATGTCCGCGCGCTCGAGGTGGCGGCCGAGCAGCAGGAACGTGTATGCATCATTGCGATTCATCGTTCCTTCGAGCGTGCCGGTGATCGTCTGGGACGTGAGTACGATCCGCTTGAGGAAATTGAACCGGTTGCGCTTGTGGAGGCCCGTCGTCAGCCCTTCAATGAACTCCATGAAGAACTGATTCAACAGCTCCCAGGTGTCCGTAGGAAAAACATCGCGCAGTGTGCGCGCGTTCTCCCGCGCCATCTTGAACGACGACACAATTGATCCCGGGTTGTCGGCATCGGCGATCAGGAACTGCACGATGTCCCGCTCGTCGGCCTTGCTCGCCCGCTTGTTGAACTGCTCACGGCTGCCCGTGATATCGATCAGCGGCTGCCAGCCCGGTGCCAGGCCTTTGGGCAGGTCGAGCAGCAGGTTGGTGTTGACACTGACGAGGCGTGCCGTGTTCTCCGCGCGCTCGAGATAGCGTGCGAGCCAATAAACGTTTTCAACTACTCGTGCGAGCACCCGATTACGCCTCGGTATCCACTATCCAGGTGTCCTTGCTTCCGCCGCCCTGGGAAGAATTGACCACCAGCGAGCCTTGCCGAAGGGCGACACGAGTCAGCCCACCGGTTGTGACATACGTCTTCGGCCCACTGAGAATGAAAGGCCGCAGGTCAACGTGCCGCGGCTCGATCCGATCGCCCACAAACGTGGGCACCGTCGACAGAGTAATGACCGGCTGCGCAATAAAGCTGCGCGGATCAGACTTCAACTGCGTGACGAACGAGTTCCGCTCACGCTGGGTGGACATCGGCCCCATGAGCATCCCGTAGCCGCCCGACCCGTCAACCGGCTTCACCACCAGCGAATCGAGGTGTCCGAGGACGTGATCCAACTCCTTCTTCTCCCGACACCGCCACGACGGCACGTTGGGAAGAATCGGTGCCTGATCCAGGTAGTATTTGATCATGTCAGGCACGTACGTATAGACGAGTTTGTCGTCTGCCACGCCAGCCCCGGGCGCGTTGGCCAATGCGACATTGCCGCTGGCCCAGGCACGCATCAGGCCGGGCACACCCAGAGTGGAATCGTCCCGGAATACTTCCGGGTCCAGGAAGTCATCATCGATGCGCCGGTAGATCACATCGACCCGCGTCCAGCCCCGGATGGTCTGCATGTACACGCAGTCATCTTCATGGACGGCGAGATCGCGGCCCTCGACGAGCTCACAACCCATCTGTCGCGCCAGGAACGCATGCTCGAAGTAAGCTGAGTTGAAGATGCCGGGTGTCAACACCACCACTTCGGGTTGCCGTTCCTTGCGCGGCGACAGCGCAACCAGCATGTCGTGCAGTTGGGATGGATAATCGTCAACCGGCAGAATGGCGGCGCCTTCGAACAATTCCGGGAATACGCGCTTGACGACCTGCCGGTTCTCGATCATGTAGGAGACACCTGACGGCACGCGCAGGTTATCTTCCAACACGTAGACCGTGCCGTCCTTGTCGCGAACCAGATCGCTTCCGCAGATGTGCGCCCAGCAGCCTCCCGGAGGTTTGACGCCAATGCACACGGGCCGGAAATTCTTCGAGGTGGAAATGATCTCTTTCGGGAAGACACCGTCAGCGACGATACGCTGCTCATGGTAGACGTCGTCGATGAAGAGGTTGAGCGCCGCAACGCGCTGCTCCAGTCCCTTCTCGATCTTCGCCCACTCCTTACGCGTGATGGTGCGCGGAATGATGTCCAGCGGCCAAGCTCGATCGATTGAGCCTTCCTGCTCGTGATACACGGTGAAGGTGATTCCCATCGCCTTGATCGCGAGCTCTGCCGCCTGCTGACGCACGCCGATTTCCTCGCCTCCCAGCTCCGACAGGTAGCGCATCAGGGCCCTACCTGCAGCGCGAGCGCCGCCGCCAGGGCCGACCAGCTCGTCGTGGTGTCCAGGGGCGGAGTAGGTAGTCCAGTCGATGCTCATTGGAGAGGCATTTTGGCGAAACGACGCACCGAACATACCAGCGCGTCAGCGTGACAATCAAACACGCAATGAATTTGCCACGTATTGGTGCTTACAAAGGGGCTGTCGATCCAATTTGGTGCGCCTGCCTGCATTCATGAGAGCCGTCAATTCCTACCCGTATACTGTTGGCGCAAGCGGGAGGTCACCTTGTCAATTCACGTTGCGCTCAATCACGTCACACAGTACCGGTACGACCGGCTCGTCTCGCTCGGCCCCCAGAGTGTGCGCCTGCGCCCCGCGCCGCATTGCCGCACGCGGATTCTCGGCTACTCGCTGAGCGTCCAACCGACCAAGCACTTCGTCAACTGGCAACAGGACCCGGAGTCCAACTATCTCGCGCGCCTTACTTTTCCCGAGAAGACCCGGGAGCTGCGGATCGAAGTAGATCTCGTCGCCGAGATGGCGGTATTCAATCCTTTCGATTTCTTTCTCGAGCCTTACGCGCAACACTTCCCTTTCACCTATGAAGCCGGCGAGGCCCGCGAGCTCGCCCCGTACCTGACTCAACTCCCGGTCACACCGCGGCTGGCGAGCTACCTGGAGTCCATTGCGCGCACGAAGGTCGCGACGATCGACTTCCTCGTGGACCTGAACATGCGGCTGTCCCGGGACATCCGTTACCTGATCCGCATGGAACCCGGCGTTCAGACTCCCGAGACGACCCTCGAGAACGCATCCGGATCGTGCCGCGACTCGAGCTGGCTGTTGGCACAGTTGCTGCGGCACCTGGGGCTCGCAACCCGCTTTGTGTCGGGTTACCTCATCCAGCTCACCCCGGATGTCAAATCGCTCGACGGCCCGTCGGGGCCGGCCGCGGACTTCACAGACCTGCACGCCTGGTGCGAAGTCTATCTGCCGGGTGCGGGGTGGATCGGGCTCGATCCGACCTCCGGACTGTTGGCCGGTGAAGGCCACATCCCGTTGGCGTGCACTCCGGAGCCCTCTACGGCGGCGCCCGTCAGCGGAAAGGTGGAGGAGTCCGAAGTCGCGTTCATGCACACCATGAAGATCGAGCGCGTGTGGGAAGCCCCGCGCGTGACCAAGCCCTATACCGAAGAACAGTGGGCAGCGGTACAGCGGCTGGGTCACGAGGTCGATGCGAAGCTGGAAGCCCTCGACGTCCGTCTCACCATGGGCGGGGAGCCGACTTTCGTATCGATCGATGATCCCGACGGCGCGCAATGGAACACGGAAGCGCTGGGTCCTGACAAGCGCCGTTTGTCGATCGATCTGTACCAGCGGCTCAAGTCCGAATATGCCCCCAGGGGGTTGGCGCACTTCGGCCAGGGCAAGTGGTACCCGGGAGAGCCGTTGCCACGCTGGTCGCTCAACTGCTACTGGCGGCGCGACGGGGAGCCGATCTGGCAGGACCCTGCCCTGCTTTCAGATGAGAGCCGCTCGGGGGCGAGTGACGACACCGCGCAGCGCTTTCTCAGGACGGTCGCCGCCCGACTCGGGCTATCACCCACGTTTGTGTTTGCAGCCTACGAGGATGCTTTCTATCACCTGTGGAAAGAGCGGAAGCTGCCCTCCAACGTGGATCCGTTGGAGTCCCGGCTCGAAGATGCCGGCGAGCGCCAACGCCTGATGCGAATTTTCGAGCGCGGGCTCGATCGGCCCGCGGGTTATGTATTTCCGGTGATGCGTGATCCATCGGGGCAGCACTGGCAGACGGGGCCGTGGTTCCTGCGCCAGGAACGCTGTTACCTGGTGCCGGGGGATTCGCCACTGGGGTTGCGGCTGCCGTTGGATTCGCTGCCGTGGGCTGCGAAGGGTGACTATCCGTACATCAACGCGCCTGATCCAACACAGGCGTTTGCGCCGCTGGCGCCCTATTCCGAGATCCGGCAGCAGTTGCGTGAGCCCGGCCTCGTGACTGGCGGCGCGGTATCGGATGACTTCACCGCTGCGCAGATCGCCGCGGCAGAGATTGCGGAGACCCGCAACGGCACGAGCACAACCGCGGCGCTCCACCCAACACCGGTCAGCGCGGCGGCAGGAGCGGGACCCCGCGGCGCCGAGGATCCAACACGACCCCCGCATGTGCGTGAGTCAGCGGGCTGGATCACCCGCACGGCACTGTGCGCCGAGGCCCGCAACGGCGTGTTGTATATCTTCATGCCCCCCACCGGCCACCTCGAGGACTACCTCGAGCTGGTGACCGCCATTGAAGCCACCGCGGCCACCCTGTCACAACCGATTGTCATGGAGGGCTACGAGCCCCCGCGCGACCCGCGGCTCAATAGTTTCCGGGTGACCCCCGACCCCGGCGTGGTGGAAGTCAACATCCACCCGTCCGCCAACTGGGACGAGTTGGTCAATCGCACCACGCATCTCTACGAGCAGGCACGCCTGTCACGGCTCACGAGCGAGAAGTTCATGCTCGATGGCCGTCACACCGGCACCGGCGGCGGCAACCACTTCGTGTTGGGAGGCGCGACGACGGCTGACTCGCCTTTCCTGCGCCGCCCTGACCTGCTGCGCAGTCTCCTCAGCTATTGGCACAACCATCCGAGCCTGTCGTACCTGTTCTCCGGCCTGTTCATCGGCCCCACTTCCCAGGCACCGCGCACGGATGAGGCGCGCAATGACTCCCTCTACGAGCTGGAGCTGGCCTTCAAGGAGCTGCCGCCCCCGGGTCAGCCGTGCCCGCCATGGCTGGCCGACCGGATATTCCGCAACCTGCTGACGGATGTCACCGGCAACACCCATCGCGCCGAGTTCTGCATCGACAAGTTATATTCCCCGGACGGCCCCACGGGCCGGCTGGGCCTGCTCGAGCTGCGAGCATTCGAAATGCCGCCGCACGAGCGGATGAGCCTCACCCAACAACTGCTCCTCAGATCCCTCATCGCCCGCTTCTGGCACACACCCTACACGCCGCCGCGCCTCACCCGGTGGGGAACCGAGCTGCACGACCGCTTCATGCTTCCCTACTTCGTGCAGCAGGACTTCGCGGACGTCATCGAGGAACAGGCCATCGCGGGCTTCCCGGTACGCCCGGACTGGTTCGCACCGCACTTCGAATTCCGCTTTCCCAAGTACGGAGAATTCCAGGCACCGGGTGTCGAGATCGAATTGCGCCAGGCCCTCGAGCCCTGGCACGTGATGGGCGAGGAAGGCGCGCCCGGGGGAACCGTCCGCTTCGTCGACGCCTCGGTCGAGCGCCTGCAGGTGAAGGCAACCGGACTCGCCCCCGACCGCTATGCCATTGCCTGCAACGGCCGCCGGGTCCCCCTTCGACCAACAGGCAATGTCGGAGAATTCGTCGCCGGTGTGCGCTACAAGGCCTGGCAACCTGCCTCTGCCCTGCACCCCACCAAGACAGTGGACTCACCCCTGACATTCGACCTGGTGGATACCTGGATGAACCGCTCGCTCGGGGGTTGTCAGTATCACGTCATGCATCCGGGCGGGCGCAACTATGCGACTTTCCCGGTGAATGCCTTCGAGTCGGAGAGCCGGCGGCTCGCGCGATTCTTCAGAATGGGCCACACTCCCGGCCCAGTCGTGGCCCCCCGTGAAACACCGAGCAGCGAATTTCCCTTCACTCTGGACCTGCGAGCCCCTTGAGCGAATCGAAACCTAAAGTCGCGGTGCTGAGCGCCGGCCAGGTCGTCACCCCTGGTTGGCTCGCGGCGTACGTCCCCGACGCCCGCCGCTACGATGAGTTGCTCAATGACAAGGGTTCGATCAGGCCTCACTGGCAGCCACTGCTGGACCAACTGACCGAAGGGGATGCCCGGACGGTGGCGCGCCGTGGTTTGGAGCGGACCCGGCGACTGATTGTCGAAAACGGCGTGACGTACAACGTCTATGCCGACCCCCAGGGAGCCGACAGACCCTGGGCGCTGGACCCCGTGCCCCTGCTGTTGCTCGCCGACGAGTGGCGCAAGATCGAGGTTGGCTTGGCCCAACGGGTTCGGTTGCTGGAAGCCCTGTTGGCCGATATCTACGGACCCCAGCGTCTGCTGTCCGAAGGGCTCGTGCCTCCCGAGCTGGTCTTCGGGCACCCCAACTACCTCTGGCCCTGTCACGGTATCGTCCCGCGGGGCGGCAACTGGCTGCACATCTACGCGGCCGATCTGGCTCGCGCGCCGGATGGCCGTTGGTGGCTGCTTGCCGACCGCACGCAGGCACCCTCTGGAGCGGGCTACGCCCTGGAGAATCGCGAAATCGTCGAGCAGGTGCTGCCGGAGGCGATCCGACTGCTCGGGGTCAAACGGGTCGCCGGGGTCTTCAGTGAGCTGCGGGAGCAACTCCTCAGTCACGGCGACGAAGGCGAAAATCCCCTCGCGGTCATCCTGACACCGGGCCCTTTCAACGAGACCTACTTCGAGCACGCCTATCTCGCCAGACAGTTGGGTATACCGCTGGCCGAGGGAACCGATCTCACAGTCCGCGACGACACGGTGTATCTGAAGACGCTCGCGGGGCTGAAGCGCGTACATACCATCCTGCGGCGACTCGATGATGACTTCTGCGATCCGCTCGAGTTGCGCAGCGATTCGACGCTGGGTATTCCCGGCCTGATCGGTGCGGTCCGCGCCAATCGGGTTGTCGTTGCGAACGCACTGGGCACCGGCGTGCTCGAGTCCGCGGCCTGGTTGGGATTTCTGCCGCGCATTGCCGAGCGCCTGTTGGGGGAGAAGCTCGTTCTGCCTTCGGTTGCCACCTGGTGGTGTGGCGAACGGCCGGCGTTGGAGTACGTGATCTCGCACCTCGACAAGCTGGTCATCAAGCCGGCCTATCCCAACCAACGCTTCGAGCCGGTCTTCGGCCGCAACCTCGAAGGCGAGAAACGCCGACGCCTGGTGCAGAGATTGCGTGCACGGCCATATGCGTACGTCGCGCAGGAACATCTGTCTCTCTCGCAAACTCCTGTTTGGCGGCCACACGGTGCCCTCGGATTTGCAGCCGCCCCTGTGGCGATCCGTATGTATGCCCTTGCGGGCACCTCAGGCACCACGGTCATGCCCGGTGGCCTGGCACGCGTAGCGCCGGATTCGTCAATCGATGTTGTCTCTACCCAGCGCGGCGGCGGCAGCAAGGACATCTGGGTGTTGCCCGATTCTGCGGAAGACGCCCTCGCGGCAGGGGCGGCGAGCAAATCGCCCGCCGCACGCGTCAGACACGACGACATCCCGTCGCGCTTGGTTGAGAACCTATACTGGTTTGGCCGCTACACCGTGCGTTGCGAGGACAAGGCCCGCCTGCTCCGGGGCACGATCGCGGCCCGATCTGACGAGGCTGTCTGGACCGCGGCTGTGAAGTTCTGCCAGGAACTGGGAGTCTGTGCCATCGATGGCGATCCGACCGCCTGCTTGCGGGATGACCGCAACCCCATGGGGGTCAGTGCCGATGTCAGGCGCCTGGCGTGGTGCGCATCGCAGGTGCGCAGCCGTCTGTCCGCAAGCTACTGGCGTGCCGTCAACGATATGCAGCGCCGGCTGCAGGAATCAGTCGCTGCCAAGGAAGATCCGCGCGTGGCGTTGGATCAGCTCTTGCTGTCCCTGACGGCGCTGGCGGGCTTTGCGTTTGATGACATGACGCAGGATGAGGGCTGGCGTTTGTTACGCGTGGGGCGGCGACTCGAGCGGCTGCAGTTTGCGGCCGGGCTGTTGGCCCAGCACCTGGCTTCCAGCTGGGCTACCGGACGCGCGCACGTCGAGTGGCTGCTGGAAGCCTACGATAGCAACCGGATCTATCGCTCACGCTATGTGGTGGCTCCCCGACTCGGGCCCATGTTGGACCTGCTGGTGCGCGATTCAGAGCATCCGCGCGCACTCGCCTTTCAGAGCCGGGCGATTGCCCGTGACCTGGAGAAAGTGAACAACTCGCTCGGCATCACGGGTGAGTTGGGCATCGAGGAAGCCATCCCGCAACTCACGGATGCGAAGCTGGCCGCGCTCGAAGCCGACGGCGCGGAAGCGGAACAGGCGCGGCGCGCCATGGCGGACCGTTTGCGCGCGCTGAGCTGGGCGGCCGGCCAACTGTCAGATCGCCTCTCCCTGCGCCACTTCTCACACATCGCCCAGGACGCGCAGGCGCTGGCGACATGAAAAACACGGTCCGCTATCGCATCCGGCACGAAACCGCGTATGAGTACCGCAACGATGTCGTGCACTCACATCAGTTGCTGCACCTGGTCCCGCGGCCGACCGCCTATCAACAGTGCCTGGAGCACGTCATCAACGTGGCTCCGGCCTTCTACCGCAAGCGCAACGAGATCGACAACTTCGGCAATCTCATGACCCGGGTTGAGTTTGATCATCCGCATCGCAAGCTCGAAGTCGCGACGGATATGGAAGTGGAGGTCCATCCGCGTCCCACGGTGGATACGGCAGACAGCTTACCCTGGGAGCGTGCGGCAGCCGAGTTGACTTATCGAGGGCTCGATCCTTCCCGGGACAACCTGGAGGCGGCGAAATTCAGACACGAATCGCCGTATGTTCGAATCAAGACGCTGTTCAACGAGTACGCGGCGGACTGTTTCCCGAGCGGGCGGCCGGTGCTGGCCGCCGCACAAGCCCTGATGAGCAAGCTGCACACGGACTTCCGCTACGCGCCGGGCGAAACCACTGTGTCCACACCACTCATCGAAGTGTTGAAAAGCCGCCGTGGCGTGTGTCAGGACTTCTCGCACCTCATGATTGCGTGTCTACGTGCTCGCGGTCTGGCCGCGCGCTATGTGAGCGGCTATATCCGCCAGATCCCCGCGACTCCCGACGCGCTCGTGGGGTGGGGAGCCTCCCATGCGTGGGTCGCTGTGTTTGCTCCCCCGTTCGGGTGGATGGAGTTGGACCCGACCAACGACCTGTTTGTGGGAACGGATCACGTCTCGGTCGCGTGGGGCCGGGACTTTGGCGATGTATCACCGCTGCGCGGTATTATTCTAGGGGGCGGCAGTCACCGGCTGTCGGTAGGCGTCAAAGTAGAAGCAATCCAGTAGCTAACGTTTGCGCCAGTCGTTCCAATCGTCGATGGTCGAGTTTCGCATGGCGCGCGCCGCCTTCAACAGCCAGTCACCCCGGCGCTTGCGCAAATCGCGACGAATGGCAGCACGTTGCCGCGGGTTCCCCAAGTGTACGTTGCCGGTCTCCCATCCCATCATCCACAACAACCGACAATCATCCTGAACGCCCACGAGATGCTGCATCTCGATGCGACTACAGTCGGGGGCGAGGCGCCGCACGATCCACCCGTCATGCACCTGGAGGAACGGGTCGGCGACCCGTACGGCGCGGCTAATGATCTGCGCATACCGGATGGGCGGTGACTTCCCTGTAGACCACCACCAGGCTGAAGTCGTCAGCGCCTTGGCTTCGCGGGCGATCGTGCCGCCGCGCCAGTGAGCCAACGCGGTATACCTTTGGCGCCCGAGACTTCCCAGGCCCGCCTGGCGATGGGCTACCCGAAACGGCAGATGCTTCTCGGGCATCGCCTGTTTGAGAAAACTCATTTCCCGGGGTGTGGGCGGCACCTTGGTGCGGCTGAGTTTCAAGAGCCTCTCCCAGTAGGCGCGCTGCTCCTTCAATCGACCCATAGCCAGGTCCCGCAGCCAGCGATTACGCTCTGCCAGTACCACCGGCTCACCGCCCTCCCGCAAAGCCGCTGTGTAGCCGTCCAGGACCGAATTGCAGGCTCGCGGCGCCGGGGTGTCGAGACGCGCCTCGTTGATTGCGATCAGGGCGCTCGTGCACAGGCGCACGAGATCGTTGGTGTACGGAAGCGTCGTTGCCTCGTCGAAGTCGTTGATCCCCCAGATCAGCCGGCCCTCGCCGTCGCGCCACGTCCCGAAATTCTCAACGTGCAGATCGCCTACCCCCAACACCTTCGGCGCCGCGGTAAGATCCGTGCACATTTGGGGCCAGACCTGTGCCCAGCGGTAGAACGTGGCGCGCAGAAAGGAGAAGGGATCTTCGGACATCTCGCGATGTTTGCGTCTCAGATCGCGCTTGACGATCACTCGCAGCCGCTGCGCGAGCCAGCGGTCATATTCGGCAGTTGCGTCAACCACATTCATTTATGATCCTATTTGAACTCGTTATTGCTCTGTTGGTGCTCGGCGCGATGCTCACGCTGTGGGCCAACCGCATCGGGGTCCCCTACCCTGCGCTGCTGGCGCTCGCCGGCGCGGGGCTCGCTCTGATTCCCGGAGCCCCCGCGGTCACGCTAGATCCCCAGTTGGCCCTGGCGTTGTTCGTCGCCCCCGTGCTGCTCGATGCCGCCTACGACGCGTCCCCACGCGATCTGCAACGAAATCTCAAATCGCTGATCAGCCTGGCGTTGGTCATGGTTGTTCTCACAATTGCGGCGGTCGCATTCGTCGCCCGCAAGATCATCCCCGATCTGAGCTGGGCCGCCGCCATCGCGCTCGGCGCAATCGTGGCACCCCCGGATGCCTCGGCCGCCACCGCGGTGCTGCGCCGATTGCGGCCGCCCCACCGGCTGCTGGTCATCCTCGAAGGGGAAAGCCTCTTCAACGATGCAAGCGCTCTGCTGATATACCGTATTGCGGTCGGGGTGGCCATGACGGGTACGGCCGTTGGTTGGAAGATCGTGCCTCTGTTGCTTTTGACCTGTGGCGGCGGAGTCGTCTTAGGGATTGTCATGGCCCGGTTCTGGCTTTGGGTCACACGATACGTAGACGACATCCAGGTGTCTGTCATCCTCCAGTTCTGTGGCACCTTTGGTGTCTGGATATTGGCCGACCACCTCGGGCTGTCCGCCATCATCACCGTGGTCAGCTTCGCGATGACCATCGCCCAGTTCGCGCCGGGCCGGATCGACGCCCGGCACCGGATTGCCTCATACGCAGTGTGGGAAGTCGCGGTCTTCGTTCTCAACGTTCTGGCATTTGTGCTCATCGGCCTGCAGCTGCGGATGATTCTCACCAGGATGCACGGCTCAGACTGGCATACATATGCCATCTGCGCCGCCTCGGTGTGCGTAACCGTCATTCTCGTACGCTACGTGTGGGTCATGATCTACGGCTACACGAACCTCTGGTTGGAAACACGCCGCTCGACGGACGGCCAACCCAAAAAACCGCGGGCCCGCGGCAGCGGACTGGTGGTGTCATGGGCGGGCATGCGCGGCATCGTCACTCTGGCCGCGGCTTTGGCGCTCCCCGACGGGACACCGGATACCGCATTTCCGTACCGTGATCTCATCATTCTGTGCGCCTTCTGTGTTGTGTTGACAACGCTGGTCATACAAGGCTTGACGCTGCGGCCCCTGTTGGCTGTGTTAGGTCTGAAGGACGATGGATCGGTCGCCCGGGAAGTCAGGCTCGCGCGGGTGGAGACCGCCCGCGCGGCGTTGCGCGTGCTTGCGGAGGAAAAGGACGGGCATCCGTCGATCGACGTACTCCGAAGCGAATACGAAGCCCGGCTGCGCTCGGGCGAGCGCTCGCCCGCGGCGGAAGGTTCGGATGAGACACGCATGACCGAGTTGCAACGGCGCGCGGTCACGGCTCAGCGCCAGGTGCTCATGAACCTGCGCGCGCGCAAGGTCATTGGCGATGATGCCTTTCATGCGGCCGAAGAGGAAGTCGACCTGCTCGAGCTCACGGCCGACTCGCGCATCCGACCGGGACCTGACGGACCGACTCTGAGCGCCTAGTTCGGGTAGACTCGCTGGGTTTGCGGTGGCTGACATCGCGGTTAAAACATTGACATGTCAGGATTTGTCGAGACCCTGGATGCGTATCGAAGCGGGACCCTGTCCAGAGACGAGCTGCTTGCCGAAATAGAACGACAACTGGCCGCAGGTGCAGCCGATCCCGGCGCCCTGCTCGCTGCATTGAACAACGAGCAGGCGCGGGAGCGCCTGCCGGGCAACATCCACATTGAAATCGTGCGCAAGTTGCTGCGGCGCCGCGATACGCCACTGGATTTGAAAGCGTTGCGGCCGCCGAAAATTGTTGCGCTACAGCTACAGGACGATGATGCGGCCACGGTGCTCGTGGACAACACCGGCAGCCGCCCGCAACCCGCACCTCCCCGGCGCAGGTCGTTCATCTCTGTTGGAACCGTGTTGCACAACCGCTTCCGCCTGATCGAGCCGATCGGCGAAGGCGGCATGAGCACCGTGTACAAGGCCATCGACCTGCGCAAGGTCGAGGCCCGTGCGAGCGAAACACACGTGGCCGTCAAACTCCTGACGGTGCCGCTCAGTGATTTCACCGAGTCGCTCGCCGTGCTGCAGGGAGAGGCCCAGAAGCTGCAGACACTGCCGCATCCGAACATTGTGCGCGTCATCGATTGCGACCGGGACGGCCGGATCGTGTTCATGACCATGGAGTACCTGAGCGGCGAATCGCTCAAACGCAAGCTGGCCACCACCGAACAGAAGGGACTGCCGGGCAAGGAAGCGATTGATATTGTCAAATCCATTGCCGGCGGCCTCGCCTTTGCCCATCGCAACGGCATCGTCCATGGGGATCTGAAGCCGGGCAATGTGTTGGTTACCGACAGCGGCGACGTCAAGATCATTGATTTCGGCATCGCCCGCCTCATGACGCGGCATCCGCTGGCCGCCGGTGTCAACGGCGATGAACGCCCGAGACTGAGCGCGTTGACTCCGCCCTACGCAAGTCCCGAGATGCTGGAGAACGCGCCGCCGGATGCGCGCGATGATATCTATGCGCTCGCATGCATTGCGCACGAGTTGTTGACGGGCCGACATCCCTTCGACCGGATGGTGGCGAACGATGCGCGCGACAGCGGCATGAAGCTGGTACGCCGGGCCTCGCTGTCCGCCGCGCAATTCCGAGCCATCGCCCATGGACTGGAATTCGAACGTGAAAATCGCACGCCCAGTGTCGAGAAGTTCATGGAGGAATTCACGGCGGGCACCGGCCTATCGCGCTCCCAACTGGCAGCCATCGTGGGCGTCGCGGTGCTGGCGGTGTTCGTCGGTCTGTATTTCCTGGGCCGCCGGCAGATCGATCACTGGCTGGCGGTGAATCGCGGTACGGCGATTCCAATCCCGACACAGGGCGAAATATTTCGTGACTGCCCGACCTGCCCGTTGATGAAAGCCTTGCCGCCGGGCCAGTTTGAGCAGGGTGCCGCAGCGGGACAGGCCGATGCCTCACCCCTCGAGCTGCCGCGCCACCGGGTCAACATCACCTACCCGATGGGCATGGGCGTATACGAAATCACCGTGGGTGAGTTCAGGGAATTCACCCAGGCCACCAGCCACAAGAGCGCGGGCTGTCAGGTGTATGACGGCAAGTGGCAGGACAACCCCGAGCTGAATTGGAACAACGCGGGGTTCACGCAGACTTCGCTGCATCCCGTAGCCTGCGTGTCATGGCGGGACGCGCGCGACTTTGCTGCGTGGCTGTCGAAGAAGTCCGGTCAGAAGTACCGGCTGCCGACCGAATCAGAGTGGGAATACGCGGCTCGAGCCGGCTCGGCGGACGCCCGCCCCTGGAAGGACAGGATCGAGGGCGCCTGCACCGATGCGAACATCGCCGACCAGGCCGCGGGCCAACAATACCCGGGGTGGAAAGTTCATCCGTGCAACGACGGCTATGTCTACACGGCCCCGGTCGGCTCGTTCCAACCGAATGCGTTTGGTCTGTATGACATGCTGGGGAACGTTTTCGAGTGGGTGCAGGATTGCTGGCATCCGGAATATCGGGGCGCCCCCGGCAATGGCTCGGCCTGGATGGCCAACGGCGATTGCACCCAACATAACCTGAGGGGTGGGTCCTGGTTCACGGCGCCGCCCCTGGTCAGCACCTCGGCACGCAACCGGTTCGAAGACTCGTACCGAAGCAACAGTATTGGATTCCGGCTGGTGAGGGAGATTCCGTAATGAGAAGACAGCGGCTGCTGGCTCTGCTCGCGATTGTCCTGGTTCTGCCGTTCGCTGCAGGTTGTGTCAGCCGCCGCGCGCCAACCGTTGCCCATGTGCACATCGGACATGCCATCACCGGCGTACACGTTACGCCGAACAAGGAAGGTTACATCGTGAGCGCCGAGCGGCGCGCAAAGGAAACAATCGACTACACCGCGAAGGCCGCCGCGTCGCACGACCTGGCCGAAATCAAGCGCAACATCGCGCTGGCCTCCCAGGCCACCAACGCGGATGACACCTTCGGTGTGAAGGAATCCATGGTGATGGCGGTCAATCACATCACGTTTGCGGCTACATCTGACGATGCGACTTTGAACGTGCAAAAGGCGGCGCCCATCTTTGCGTCGGATTCGGCACGGGTGATCGAGCGATGTGACCTGATTGGACTCTTGGGGAAGGACGTGCAGGCGAGCACGTCTGAAAAAGAAGCCTCCCTGTTGGTGGGTGAAATTGCCAAGCTCGCGCAGGCGAATGTGACCGGCGATGACTCCAATGGGGACGGTGTTGTGGGATCAGTGCCGTCGGAGTACGGTTTGGTGCAGCTCCGCAAGGAGCTGGAGGACATGATCGCCCGGGAAAAGCCACCGTATGTCACCGTGGACCAATGGTACCTGTTCAACCTCGTCCGCTTGCCGAATGGCAAGTGGGTGTTCGACAAGTTCGGGCGCGGCGGCAATATTGAGGGTTACAAGTAAGGAATGAGTGGTCGCCTGGCAATCATTGTGTGTGTCGGGGCTGGCTTCATCCTGTCCCACGCCCAGCCCGTTGCCGCTCAGGCGGACGTTCATGCGCGCGCTATTGCGCGGGCGTCCTGTCAGAGTGGCAAACACTCTGACGCCGTCGTAGATGCCAAAGCGGCCATGGAACACAACCCAGACGACCTCGGGCCCCGCATGCGGGTGGCCGATGCGCTGGTGGACCAGGGTTGCTACCAGGAAGCAATGGAGATCCTCGAGGCGGCGCAGGAAGCATTTCCCCGCAGCAGCGAGCTGAGCGGCAAACTGCGAGACGTCCGCAGCCTCGTCACTGAACAAACATACATCGAGGGACTCACGCAGGCCGCGGAGAGCGCGAAGATTGCGCGCAATCAGTTTCGTTGCACGAAGTTGAGCGACACTGCCGCTTGCGAGGATGCATTACGCGCCAAGCCTGACGATGTGGCGCTTCTGACAGCAAAGGGCGACGCGCTGATGCAGGCCAACCGTCCCGCCGATGCGGCAACGGCCTACCGCCACGTGTCCCAACTGAAGCCCGGCGACGACGCCATCAAAACAAAACTGGCCAATGCCGAAGCGCTGGTAGCCACAACTCAGCCCCCACCGGCGGCGCTCGCACCACCTGCCGTGGCAGCCAACAACGCGCCCTCAAAGGCGCCCAAGCCCCTGAAGAAACCTCCGGCCCTCGCATCCGCCAAACCCGCGGCGCCAGAACCCATTCCCGCCGTCGCCGCCCTCGCCCCGCCCGAAAGCAAGACTTACTCCAACGACGCTCCGCCCGGCCAAACGAACTAACCGTTCTATCGCGGCGGCTTGGTGGTATTCGGCGCGACGAAATCGCGCGGTTTGACGATGTCCCGTTCCATGGGCGCCAATATCACCATCACCTTATTCTGCAACCGATAAGGCACATGCGCCTTCTCAAACCCGATGTAGAGATCCTCCACAATCGCGTTGAACTGCGCTTCGTTGATGGCGAGCTTGGCGTGCGCCTCGTGCATGTCACGTCCTGTGTACTTACAGGGTCCACCCGTAACATTGCAGAGCTGTTCATAGAAGAGCTGCGTAAACTTCTTCACATCCGACTCGGCGAACGTAAAGTTGATCCGGTCATCCGCCAGGATGGCGGCCGTGAACTCCTCAGCGATGGCCTTGCATTTGGCCGCCCCGCCGATCTTTTCGAACAGGGTGGGACTCGCATGCGCCACCGCCATGGCACACATCAACACCGCCAACTGCAGCCCCTGCGTATACAGTTTCATATCAAAACCCCGCCTGCACAGACAAATACGGACCATCCTGGTGCCGTGAAACCTGGGTCACGGGTGACAGCACACTTCCAATGTTCAAATACGCCGCCACCAACGATAGATTCTTGGTGGGCGTCCATCCGACAAACACCGTCCAGGCGTTACCCTGGTCGTCAACGCTCAGGTTGTGAGGCCCCGTCCGGATCTCCCCGCCAACCGCAATCCGGCGGGTGACCAGATAGGCCACACTGCCCTCCGGCTTGGTTGAATAACCCCGGTGGCGATCCCCGCCAAACCCGAGCAACCCGAACTGATTCGCCTGCGTTTCCCGGATCACGGCATTGACCAGCAGGCTCTCACCGAGGAATACCTTGGTGAACGCCAGGTAGTAGTCAATCGAATGCTCGGCCTCAGCGCCCAACTGCTTGGGGTTGATCACCCCATCGAGCCCCACCGCCTCACCATGTTTGATGCCGTCGTTGTGCCGGTACTGCGCGCCGACGGCCACCTGCGGCAGGAAGGAGTCCTGCCCATAAATGGCATCCCCGATCAGCTTGACCTTCAGGCCGTAAACATCCTGCTTGACGCCCAGCCCATCCAACGGCCCGCTGGTAATGTCGAGCTGTTGACGTGTGTATGACAGCTCAAACCGGTCCAACCCGCCGGCCGCCACACCGTATGTATACAAGTGCAGGTCGCGCAGTTGCATGTTCGTGAAATGGGCGTTTGCGCCCCAGCTCAGGTTCGAGCCATAACCGGTGACGAAGGCCATCGGCACCAGGCCGCCGCCTCCCGCCCCATCCAGGTCACTGAAGCCCGCAGTGAGGTGCAACTTGCCCTCGTCGGCTCCCAGCAGGTTGTCTGCCCGGGCACTGCTTGCGCCCACAACTCCCAGTGCCACCGCCAGGGTGGTCACGACGGTCATTCTTATCATGCGATGGTTCCCGCCAATCCGTTGCATCGACGGTGCGGATCTTACGGCATTTCCGCGTTGCCGAGCGCATGTTGTAGTGATCGTGCGCCGCAGCGCGACCGCAGGAGTCCGAAGGTTGGTTAGTGCGGCTGGCCCTGCTGCGCAGTGACCCAGGTGTCAATCTGTTTCTGCAGGATACTCAACGGCAGCGACCCGCTCCCCAGCACCACGGCATGAAACTGGCGGATATCAAACGCCGCGCCGAGTTGGGCCTGCGCGCGACCTCGCAATTCCAGCATCTTCAACATGCCGATCTTGTAGGCCAGCGCCTGTCCCGGCATGACGAAGTAGCGTTCGATCTCGCTGACGACCTCACCGTGCGCCATCCCGGTCTTTTCCCGCATGTAGGCAATCGCCTGCTCCCGCGTCCAGTGCTTGCGATGAATCCCCGTGTCCACAACCAGCCGCACGGCGCGAAACATCTCCGACTGCAGGCGGCCGAAGTTATCCAGCGGATCGCTCTCGAATCCCATTTCCCACCCGAGCCGCTCTGCATACACCGCCCATCCTTCGTCATAGGCGCTGAATGGCAAAATCTTCCGGAACGTCGGCACGTCGGTCAGACGCTGTGCTATCGCACCCTGGAGTTGGTGTCCCGGAACCGCCTCGTGATAGGCGAGCGTGCGCATCTGATACTTCCAGATGTCCCGCATATCGCGCAGATTCACATAGAACACGCCGGACCGTGAGCCATCCAGCGAACCCGTATCAGCATAGGCTCCCGGCGCGGTCGCTTCCTTGAATTGCGGCACGCGCTGCACCTTGATGTTGAATCGCGGCGGCGCGGCGAAATCCGGCGCCAGGCCCCGCACCATCTGGTCAATATAACGCTGATAGTCGGCAAGGCAGGCCGCGCGTCCCACCTCATCGTTGGAATACTGCAGGCGCGGATTGGCGTTCAGCCGGGTCACGCGCTCCGCGATGGTACCGTCCGTAAGCCCTTGCGAACGCAGGACGGCATCCAACTCCTTCTCGATGCGGGCTACCTCCGCCAGGCCGATGTTGTGAACCTCCTCGGCGTTCAGCGAAGTCGTAGTGTGACTGCGGATCAGGTGATCGTAGTACCCGTCCCCCTCCGGCAGCTTCCAGACACCATAGTCCTCCGTCACCTTCGGCTGCAGCGCCTCGAAGTAATCGATCAGCCGGCCATATGCGGGATACACCTCATTCGCAATAGCCTGTTCGGCTGCCACCAGCAGCGTGTTCCGATCGGCTGCGGGTATGGAACCCACCTGACTCATCTTGTCACGCAGGTTGGTGTAGAGGATGTTCTCGCCCGGCGGCACGGCAACGAAGGCGCGCATCTCGGCCAACACCCGCTCGATCACAAACTTCGGCGGCACCACACCCAGCGACTCCCGCAGGCGCAATCCCTCCAGCAAACCCGAGAACTTCGTTTCGAAGGCATTCAATCGCCGGATGTAGTTATCGACATCGCGCCGGCCGCCGATGGGATGGATCTGCACCAGAAAGTCGGGCGTGGAGCTCTGCACACCGAACAACTGGTTGACGGGGTAGTCGTGGAACAGCCAGCGTTGTCCCTCGACGAGGTCCTGCAGAAACCACTCCAGCACATCGTAGGAGAGCTGGTGGGACGGTGACAGCGACGCCCGGTCATAGCCATGCAGAGTTTCCAGGTCGTCGCGGGCCATCTGCGCGAGCTTGCGCTCGTGAGCCGGCGACACATCCGTCAACATCCCGTCGAAGCCCTTGTAGCCCAGTTGCTCGAACACACCGAGCGAGGAGATGGCTTCCGGATCCTCCAGCACGAACTGGATGAAGGCCCGCTCGAAGAAGATGCCAATGGACAGCGGCCGGAAATACCAACTCTGCAGGGCGAGTCCGATGGCGAGGATGAGAGTGAGGCCCACGAGGACCCCCAACCACTGCAACGCGGGTCTGATCCGGCTCAATGGGGTTGTACGCCTGCTCCGATCACGAGTTGCGCCAGCGGCGTGTAGTTGCCGCCGAAATGATGGCCGCCGGGCAACTTGATGATCCGCGCATGTTGGGCGTTGAGCTTCGGACAGATCGACTCCGTGTCATCATCGCCGTACACGCACAGCGTGTCGTTTGCCGAGAGCTTGTCCATCTCCGGGCGGATAGGCAACCCGTCACTGTCACTGCCGATCCAGTTGGACACGTGGAACTCGAACGCGGCGTATTCACTCACCCCGATCAGGGTTGTCTGTTTCACCAGCGCGCGGGTCGCCGGCGGCAGGCGATTCACCGCGAAGGGCAGCACATCCGCACCCTGCGAATAGCCGACCAGCAGCGCATGTTTCTTTTTCCAGTGGAACGCGTAGTAGCGCACGATCCGATCCAGATCTGTCGACAGGCCCAGCGGAGTGCGCGCGGTCCAGAAATAACGCAAGGAGTCGACGCCCGCGGTGGGAACACCGCGATCCGCCAACAGTTGCGCCACCTGTTTGTCGATCCCCGCCCAGCCGCCGTCACCCGACAGCAGCACAGCGAACGAATCCGAGGTCGGCGTGCCGGGTGTTGCTTCCACTTCGACAATCGGCAGGTCGGCCAGGCTGGCCGGCGGCGCCGGCAGGTGCGGGGTGACCTGGGTGGCCACAATCGATTCAAAAGCCGCCTTGAACTGCGGCAGCCAGTCCACGCTATCCGTTCCCAGGTAACTGTGACCGATGTTGGGAAGCTCGACGAGCTTCGCATCCTTGGTCTGCGCAATGAAGCTGCGCGCCTCGTTGATCGAACAGACGCGATCCTTCACGCCATGCAGCGCGATCCACGGGGCCTGCAGTTGCGAGGGCGGCAGCAGGTGATAACCGCTCTTGATCTTCGAGTACTTCAGCCCCTGAACCTCGCACAACGGCTTGCGCAGATCGAGGTCGACACAGAACGACAAAGTGAGCGCGCCGCCGAAGATTCCGCGTGGCGCCTGCGCGAGGCTCGTGAAGGCGAGTGTTGCTCCCGCGGAATGTCCGATGAGAATCGGCGTGTAATAGGTAGGTACCTTGTAGTAAGCCTGCACGTAGTGACTCAGATTCTCGAGGTCGCCGTCCGGCAATACACAGGTGCCGCCATCCTTCTCGAGGTCGGCAAACAACTGCGCGGTGTCGATTCCCGCGACCAGCGTGCCGTCCGAAGCCAACGCGCCCGCCATTCGCGCCAGGCGGGAAGTCCAGCCCCCATCACCTGACATCAGCAACGCGAAATGCTTCACTTCACCCTGCGGGCGGAAGACTTCCACTTTCTTGAAACGGCCATGGGAGAGCACCTCCGGCTTGGAAACGGGCATGGGCATCTCAGCAGGCTGCACAGGCCCCGCAGCCTGCAAAGGCCCCGCAGCCTGCACAGGCCGGTCGCTGAGAGCCGCAAGCAGAATCAGCACGAAGGCTATGACGCCCGAACGGAAACGCACTACCGGAATTCGCTCGTAGGAGTCGCCGCTGCGACGGGCTGTATGGATGAGCTTCGAGTCACGACTGAATGCATTTCGCTAGTATTGCAGTATGAGAACTGTGAGCGCCACTCGATACGTCACGCCCCTGCACGAAGGTGGCTCGCTGCCCGCCATCGTGGAGGCCGATGACGATGGCATGTACGTGCTGAAATTCCGCGGCGCAGGCCAGGGTGCGAAAGCACTGGTCGCGGAGCTCGTGGCCGGTGAGATCGCGCGGGCGCTGCGGCTGCCGATCCCGGAAATTGTGCTCATTGAGCTGGACCCCGACCTCGCCCGCACCGAGCCCGACCCGGAAATCCAGGAGCTCATCAAGGCCAGCGCCGGCATGAATGTGGCCCTCGACTACCTGCCGGGAGCCGTGATGTTCGATGCGCTCGCGGAACAGCCGCAGGCCGGCCTCGCCTCCGATATCGTCTGGTTTGATGCGTTCGTCACCAACGTCGATCGGACCCCGCGCAACGCAAACATGCTGATGTGGCACCGGCAGCTGAAATTGATTGACCACGGAGCCGCGCTCTACTTCCATCATTCATGGAATCAATACCTGGAACGCGCGGGAGATCCCTTTACGCGCGTGAAGGATCACATCCTGTTGCCCTTCGCCGCCTCGCTCGAAGAATCCGACGCGCGCCTAAGCGCGCTCGCGACGCCCGAGTTGCTGGAAAATATTGTGGCGCTGATTCCGGAATCGTGGCTCGGCGTGGATACACCGTTCGCGACGCCACAGGAGAACAGGGAGGCATACACCAGGTATCTGCAGCTCCGGTTACAGCAACCCCACGCATTTGTGCAGGAGGCGATCCGTGCGCGCTCACAGCTCGTATGACTACGCCATAGTGCGGGTCGTCCCGCGTGTGGAGCGCGAAGAGTTCGTCAATGTGGGCGTGATTGTTTCGTGCCCGCAGAAAGAGTTCCTGCAAGCCCGCATCGAAATTGACGAAAGCCGCCTGAAAGCCCTGGATCCCGGCATCGATATCGAAGCCATCCGGGCGAACCTCGCCAGCATCCCCGCCATCTGCAGCGGCGGCAGCCAGGGAGGCACGATCGGCAAACTGTCACGGCGCGAGCGGTTTGATTGGCTGGTGGCGCCTCGCAGCACCATCATTCAAACCTCGAAGGTTCACACGGGCCGCTGCACCGATCCCACCACCCTGCTGGAGCATCTGCTCAACACGATGGTGCGGCGGCCTCAGTCGCCCACAAACTGAAATTCAACTTCGATATCCAGCTCCGCCAGCTTGCGCGCGCTGGCACTGCTGAACGTGAGCGATGCATTGGCGGTGGGCGCCAGCTCGACGAGCAGTGACACCTGGCCGCCGTCGCTTTGCAGCTTCGCGAAGAATTCGCGATGCCGGGCGAGCTGCACGAGCTGTTGGCTGAAGAACAGCTCGAGGGGCATGCTCGCCGGTCCGGTCATTTGCGCCGGAAGCATGGCCGACCAATAGGAATCGCGATGGTTGCCGCCGAGGGGCGAACCGGACTGTGAGCGCCGGGGCTCGCCCGCCGTCCAGGTGAAGGCCGGCTCGAGCCGCAACTTGTCGGTGAGCACGCCGAGATCCTTAGTCGGATGCCGGACGCGCAAAGACACTGCGTAGCTGAAAGCGCTGGCGGGTAAAACCTGGCCGACATTACTCGAGCTCATTGTCCATTACCTCGGCGTCCTTCCAGGACGAGCCCGGAAGAATAACCGTCCCGGAGGGACCTGTCTTGGCTTCAATCGGTTCGCGCGGTGTCGCGGATGCACAGAAGTCATGTCGTCCTCGTGCAACGAGTGGAGCGTAGTGCCCGCGCCACAGCGCGGTGGGCCGTCGCCTAATTGACAATGGGGCGACTGAGGGTTCAGATAAAGAAAAGTGGGGTCCTGAAGGGAACGGATACATTCGTTGAGATCCAGAGCAGAGCCCGTTGGCACCGTTGAAGTCGCGCTCACACACGCGGCCCGATTGCTCGAGAGCAATCCGCAACTGGCTTTACAACAGATCACGGAGATTCTCAGAGCCGCGCCGAGTCATCCTACGGCGGGCCTGCTGCTGGGCACCGCACATCGGCTCCTCGGCAATACCGACATCGCGCTGCAGGTTCTGACAGCCGTTGCGCGCGCGCAACCTGAATGGCCGTATGCGCATTACGAGCTCGGATTGGTTCTGAGTCGCCTCGGCCAGCGTGAAAACGCGATTGCGGCCCTGCGGCGGGCGGTCGCTTTGAAGCCCGACATGGCGGACGGCTGGCGCGCGTTGGGTGATCAGCTCATCGCAGCCGGCGATTCGGCGGGGGCTGACAGCGCCTACGCCCAGCAGATCAAGGCGTCGACCAAAGACCCGCGACTGTTGGCCGCCGCGGCAGCACTGGTTGAGAACGATATTCCGCGGGCGGAAATGTTGCTCCGCACTCACCTGAAGAGCTTTCCAACAGACGTCGCCGCGATCCGCATGCTGGCGGAAGTCGCGGCGCGGCTGCGCCGCTATGGCGATTCCGAGACGCTGTTGGAACGGTGCCTGGAGCTCGCGCCGAGCTTCACTGCCGCGCGCCACAACTACGCGGTGGTGCTGCATCGACAGAACAAGTTTATCGAGGCCTTGCGCGAAGTCGACACGGTGCTGGCGGCCGAACCGGGGCAACCGGCGGCGGACAGCCTGAAAGCCGCCATCCTGGCGCGCATCGGCGAGCTGGATGGCGCCATCGAGATCTACGAGCGCGTGTTGGCAGCCTTCCCGGGCCAGGCCAAACTGTGGATGAGCTACGGGCACGCGTTGAAAACCAACAGTCGCGAAGCCGACAGCGTGGCGGCCTACGAGAAGAGCATCGAGCTGTCACCCAGCCTCGGGGAGACGTACTGGAGCCTCGCGAATCTCAAGACCGTGCAGTTCACCGCCGCCCAATTGGAAGCGATGCGTACCCAACTGGCGCGCGCCGACCTGAGCGCGGAAGATCGCTTTCACCTGCACTTCGCCCTCGGTAAAGGCCTCGAGGACGCGCAGCTCTACGCGGAATCATTTGAGCACTATGCGGCTGGCAACCAGCTGCGCCGCAACTCCATCCGCTATTCAGCGCAGGAGACCACGACCCACCTGCAGCGCTCAAAAGCACTGTATACACGCGAGTTCTTTGCCGCTCGCAGCGGCTACGGCACCCCTGCCGCGGATCCGATCTTCATCGTCGGCCTGCCGCGGGCCGGCTCCACGCTGCTCGAGCAGATACTCGCGAGCCATTCCCAGGTCGAAGGGACCATGGAGCTGCCCGACATTCCGGGCATCGCCAAATCGCTGTCCCAGTCCGGCACGAGCTACCTCGAGGCCGTGGCACAACTCGACGCGCAGCAATGCGCCGCGCTCGGTGAGCGGTACCTGCAACAGACCCGCATCCAGCGCAGAAGCACGGCGCCCTTCTTCATCGACAAGATGCCTAACAACTTCGCGCACCTCGGGCTCATTCACCTGGCTCTGCCGAATGCGAAGATCATCGACGCGCGGCGCCACCCGCTCGGCTGTTGTTTCTCCGGATTCAAACAGCACTTTGCCCGGGGCCAGAACTTTACCTACAGCCAGGAAGACATCGGGCTGTACTACCGCGACTACGTGGAGCTGCTGGCCCATTTCGACCAGGTCCTGCCGGGCCGCATACACCGGGTCAGCTACGAGTCGATGATCGATGACACCGAGGCACAGGTGCGCTCGCTGCTGGCCTACTGCGGCCTGCCGTTCGAGGAGTCCTGCCTGCGTTTCTATGAAAACGAGCGCGCCGTGCGCACGGCGAGCTCACAACAGGTTCGCAAACCGATCTATCGCGAGGGGCTCGAGCAATACCGCCACTACGAAGCGTGGCTCGGGCCCATGAAGGGGGCACTCGGAGCGGTTCTCGACGCCTATCCGGAGGTTCCGGACTTTCCGAGGGGGCAAACATAAACACCATCAAGGGGTATACCCAGTGACACGCAGTCGACAACGAAAATTACGGCGCCTGGAAGCCAGGAAAATGCGGGGAGCCCTGTGGAAGGCCGCACCCGTGGCATCCGCGCTGCTCTCCTGCATCTCCGCGGCGCGCGCCGCCGACGATGACACCGCCGCGAGCACGGGACTCGCGGAAGTCGTGGTCACTGCAACGAAGCGCGCTGAGAATCTCCAGGACGTGCCCATCAGCGTCCAGGCGATCGGCACGAAGCAGCTCGAGCAGATGAACGTGACGCACTTCGACGATTACGTGAAGATGCTGCCGAGTGTTGCCTTCCAGAGCGGCGGTCCGTCCTTCGAGCACACGTTCATGCGCGGCGTGGCCTCGGATGCCGTGGTGAACCACTCGGGTTCCCAGCCGACCGTCGGCATGTACCTCGATGAGCAGCCTGTCACCACCATCGACGGCAACATCCCCCTGCACATCTATGACATCGAGCGCGTGGAATCCCTCTCCGGTCCGCAGGGTACCCTGTACGGTGCGAGCTCGGAGTCGGGCACCATCCGCATCATCACCAACAAGCCGGACCTGACCGGCTTCAAGGGCGGCTACAACCTCGAAGGCAACACCGTCGATCACGGCGGCACCGGTTACAACTTCGAGGGCTTCATCAACATCCCGCTCACTGATTGGGCCGCGGTCCGCCTGGTCGGCTGGGACCAGAAGGATGCGGGTTACATCGACAACGTCCACGGCTCGGTGACCTTCCCCAGTTCCGGCATCACGTTCGACAACGCGAAGCTGGTGAAGAAGGATTACAACGACGTGGAGACCAAGGGCGGACGCGCGGCCCTGAAGATCGAGCTGAACGACAATTGGACGATCCTGCCGCAGTTCATGGGCCAGGTGCAGGACACCAACGGCAACTTCGCCTTCAACCCGAAGATCGGCGACCTGGAAACGACTCATTATTTTCCGGAGACGGTCCACGATTCCTGGGTTCAGTCCTCCCTCACCATCCAGGGCAAGATCAGCAACTTCGACCTCGTGTACTCGGGCGGCTATCTCACCCGCAACACCCACGAGAGCCAGGACTACACCGATTACTCACTGTTCTATGACATCGCCTATGGTTCGGGCGCGTCGTTCGTGGACAACAACGGCAACCTGATCAACCCGGCGCAGTACATCATCGGGCGCGATCACTACACCAAGACCAACCACGAATTCCGGGTGAGCTCACCCACCACCTGGCCGGTGCGTTTCACGGCGGGCTTTTTCATCCAACGCCAGGTACACGAGATTCTCCAGGACTACACGGTTCCCGGAGATGGCACCCCGCTGGGCTCCGTTGCGCCCAACGACGTGTCGGTTCCAGGTTGGCCGGGCACCATCTGGCTCACGGACCAGGAGCGCGTGGACCGCGACAAGGCGGTCTTCACGGAACTCGCCTACGACATCACCAGCGCCCTGACTTTGAATGCCGGCATCCGTTACTACACGTTCGACAACACGCTGCAGGGCTTCTACGGGTTCAACGATACCTACAGCTCGCACACCGGCGTGGCCATCTGCGGGCAACCGTTCGTACCCTTCCACGGCGCACCCTGCACGGACCTGAACGCTCGCACGACCGGCTCCGGCAACACACCGAAGATCAACCTGCAATACAAGTTGGATCCGGACAAAATGGTGTATGCGACCTGGTCCAAGGGCTTCCGGCCGGGCGGCATCAACCGCAACGGCGGCGGCAAGCTCCCGCCCTATAAGCCCGATTATCTGACCAACTACGAAATCGGTTGGAAGACGAGCTGGATGGACAAGAAGCTGCGTTGGAACGGGGCGTTCTTCTGGGAAGACTGGAAGAACTTCCAGTTCTCATACCTGGGAGAAAACGCGCTCACCATCATCACCAATGCCGGCAGCGCGCGCATCAAGGGCGTCGAGACCAATATCGACTACCTGCCCATGCCGGGACTCACGTTATCGGGCGGCTTCACGTGGCTGCAAGCCAAGTTGACGCAGACCTTCTGCGGCGACCCGACCATCTGCAGCGCTCCGGGCTTCGACCCGTCGACCTACGAAACGTATGCACCGAAGGACACACAACTGCCCATCGTGCCCAAGTTCAAAGGCAACCTGACGGCGCGCTACGAGTTTCCGATCGTCGGCGACATGATGGGATATGCCCAGGCCTCGGAGCTGTACGTTTCAAAACGGACGGTCGACCTGCGGACCTTGGCGGAGCAACAGTTCGGCGCGATGCCGGCCTATGCGATAACCGATCTGAACGTGGGTTTCACGCTGAAGGGAATAACCGGCGAGGTCTATGTGAGCAACGCGTTTGACAGACGCGCCATTCTCAATCGGTTCGCCGAGTGCGACGCGTTGGTTTGCGGCAACCTGGGGGTCTACGACGTTCCCAACCAGCCGCGCACCATCGGTGTCCGGTTCGGTCAGAAGTTCTAGCAAGCCGCGAGCGGCGGTGCAGTATTACTGCGCCGCCGCTTGTTTGACGTCGTCAGGCACCAGCACTTCCATCTTCAGAATCGGCCGGGCCACCGTCGCCTGGTGCGGAATGCATGTGGTCTGCAAATCAACATTGCGGGCAGCGAACGACGGTACGATCTTTTGACGGATCTGTTCGACGAGCTCGCACTCGCCCGAATCGGTGGTGAAGTTATCACGCAGCTTCAGATCCACCGGCTTCCAATGAGCCGCCACCGGAGTCGGGTCAGCCGCCTTGGCAGCCTCCGGGGAATCGGCCGGTTGCAGAACACGCATCTTCACTCGAACACCGGGGAACGGATCGGGACGTCCGCTGGGTGAGCTGCAACCCAGCTGCATAACCTTGAGGCCCTTTTTCTCCGCGCCCAGGTCGAGCAATACGCTCCGTACCTTGTCGCGCAGGCCGTCGCAGGAGTACCGGGTAGTGAAGCCCTGGTAGACGAACGTCAGCTCCTTTTCCGTCCAAACCGCGGACTGGGGCTCGCCGGCCGGTGCGGGGGCATTTTCGGCAGCCCAGACAGGGGCACCCAGCACACAGGCCACTACGGCGGGAACGATCGAACGGGCTCGAATCCTCATGACAGCACCTCCACCCATTGGACCTGCGGCACGCTGGGCAGTTCATAGAACGCCCCGGGGGAACAACCGTTTACAATAATCCCATGAAGCTATTCTCCCACGAAACTCTGAATGATCTGACCGCCAAAGCGACGGCCAGCCCGCGGCAGCGCGCTCACCTGAATATTCACGCCACGCCCATTGACCCGGTGCAGCGCTTTTTTGTGGTCTCCCGGCCGGACTCCTACTTTCGCCCGCATCGCCATACCACCAAATCCGAGCTCGCCGTCGTGCTGCGCGGATACGTCGATGTCCTGACTTTCGATGCAGAGGGCGGCGTCACGAGCCGCTTTCGTGTCGGATCCGACACGGAAAACTTTGCGTATGAAACTCCTCAGAACCTCTGGCATACGCTGATTGCGGGAACCGACGGCGCCACGTTCCTGGAGATCAAGGAAGGTCCCTACGATCCAGCGACGGCCGTAGAGTTTGCCTCCTGGGCGCCCGCCGAGGGCGACGGGTCGGTCCCGACATTTCAACAGTGGCTGCGATCGGCTCAGCCGGGAACTGCTGCGTTCAGGAACAAATGACCGTACAACGGCTCTTTCCGACGCTCGTGTATCGCGGGCGGCTGAAGCAGGCGGGTTGGCGAGCATTCAACAATCGGCTGCTGCAGGAGTCCCTGCAGTTGCGGGTCGATGATGTTGGTGGGCAAGTCTGGTCCGAAAAGAACTACCCGGGCGGCTACACATCCTACAACTCCGTGCACCGCATGCACGAGGTCTCACCGACGTTTGCCGAGTTGCAGCGCCGGCTGCTGCGGCACGTCCGCTCGTTTGCTGCGACGTTGGAGTTTGACCTGGCCGAGCGCGAGCTGACGATGACTGACTGCTGGGTGAACATCATGCCGCGGCAGGTGGTGCACAGTCTGCATCTGCACCCGCTTTCCACCCTCAGCGGCACCTACTATGTCAAAACACCGAAGGGCTGCCCGGGACTGAAGTTTGAAGACCCGCGCCTGGACCGGTTCATGGCGGCACCGCCCCGGACGGGCGCGAGCCGACCGTGGGTCGTCATTCCCGCGGAGGCCGGAACGCTGGTCCTGTTCGAGAGCTGGCTGCGGCACGAAGTGCCCCCGAATCCAGTGATCGGGGAACGCATCAGTATCAGTTTCAACTACGGGTGGTTCTGAAGTTCGAAAAACGATAGTGTCGGCAGGCCGTAAGAACAACAGGGGGACGAGGCTATGTGGAACCAAGTCTATACGCCCGTGCATGGAAGTCTGGGGCTGTCGGCGGCGTGCGCGGCTTTACCGATACTCATCCTGCTCATCGCGCTCGGCATCTTCAGGGTGTCAGCCTGGAAGGCGGCCATCTCAGGACTGCTCACCTCCATTGTTGTAGCTATCGCCGTCTACGGCATGCCGGTACCGCTCGCGCTGCGCGCGACCGTTTATGGTGCAGCCTTCGGTCTGTTCCCCATTGCCTGGATCGTCTTCTGGGCGCTGGCGCTCTACCGGCTCACGGTCGACACGGGCCAGTTTGAAATCATCAAGAACTCTGTCGGCCACCTCACCCAGGACCGCCGGTTGCAGGCGCTGCTGATTGCGTTCGCATTCGGAGCGTTCGTGGAAGGCGCCTCCGGTTTCGGCACGCCGGTCGCGGTCGCCGCCGCGATGTTGAGTGGGTTGGGATTCGCGCCCTTCGAAGCGGCCGCCATCTGCCTGATCGCGAACACTGCGCCGGTTGCCTTTGGCGCGATCGGCACGCCGCTCATCACGCTGGCAGCGGTAACCAACCTGCCGCTGGCCCAACTGAGCGCCGACGTCGGCAAGATCTGTGCACCCGTCTCCTTGTTCATCCCCGCCTACCTCATGTTGGTCATGGGAGGAGTCAAGGCGCTGAAGGCGGTCCTGCCGGCGGCTCTGGTCTGCGGCATCTGTTTCGCAACCACACAGTTCCTGGTTTCCACCTACATCGGCCCCTATCTCACCGACATCCTGGCATCCCTCGTGGCGATCGTCGGCCTGTTGGTGCTGCTCAGCCTCTGGCGGCCGAGCGATGTGAGCGTGGATACGGTGCACCTGCCGCCGCGTGCCGAGCGGTCCATCGTGCTGCGCGCCTGGTCGCCCTACATCCTGCTGGTCATCTTCGTGCTGCTGTGGGGCTACACCCCGTTCAAGGCCCTGCTCGACAAAGCCACGATCGCGATTCCGTGGCCGGGTCTCGACGGCGCAATCCAACGGCTGCCGCCCGTGGTTGCCAAGGCCGCCCCCTATCCCGCGAAATTCACTTTCAACATCCTGTCAGCATCCGGAACTTCGGCCCTGTTCGCCACGGTCTGCGCGGGGCTGGTGCTGCGCGTGTCCCTCAGACAGTGGCTTGCCTCAGTTGGACGCACAGCGCGCGAGCTGAAGTTCTCCATCCTGACGATCGCCTGCGTGCTGGCGCTCGCCTACGTCATGAACTATTCGGGGGCAACCGCGAGTCTCGGCCTGGCCCTCGCCGCCACCGGTCCGCTGTTTCCGTTCTTCGGGGCGCTCCTGGGCTGGCTCGGGGTCTTCCTCACCGGCAGTGATACCTCCGCCAACGCATTGTTCGGCAACCTCCAGGTCGTTACTGCCAACAACCTCGGACTGGATCCGGCCCTGATGGCGGCCGGCAATTCCAGCGGCGGTGTCATGGGCAAGATGATCAGCCTGCAGAGTATCTCGGTGGCCGCGGCAGCGACCGGCATGCCGGCATCCGACGAGGCGCGCCTGTTTGGCTTTACGCTCAAGCACAGCGTGTTTCTTGCATGCATAATAGGGCTCGTGGTCTCTGCATACGCATACAAATGGTAGGAAAGCTGACGCACGTGTTATGTGCGTTCGCGCTATGGAGCGCGGCAGAAGCGGCGGTGCCGACAATGTTGTCGGCGCAGGACTGGTTGTCTCAGGTACCTCCCCTGCCTGCCACGGCTGAGGCCGCCTACAGCCAGTGGTCCGATGTCAGTGGTGTTTTGACACCCAACGCGACCTCGCAAAAAGTCTCGGCCGGCATCAAGGCTGAAGTCCTGGCGCTCGCCCGCGCAGTGGAGCCGCCGCCTGGCGTTTCAGGCGGACTCAATGCACATGACAAAGCGCTGGTTGAGAAGATCGCCGTCTTTCCCGATACCGGCGGGGTCCTGCAGAAAGTGAAGGCAGCCCAGACCGAACAGGCCGCCCAACTGCAGAAATGGCATGCCGAGTTGAATTCACTCGAGCAACGGCGGATCCGGGCCCGGGGCGCCCTCCCGGCCTGCCACAATGAAGCCAGCACTCCCTCCCAGGCTTCAATCCGCGATGTGGAGCAGGCGTTCGCCCGGGAAAGAGTCGAGATTGCGGTGCGTTACCTCGGGGATTTCCAACCCCGGCTGGAGCAGTTGCTCGCGGCCCTCTCCCCTCAGATTGCGCACGGCGATGCGACCCTGAGCGCCTGGAACAAGCTGGGTAACCCGTTCAAGCGAGCCGAGCTGGCGCCTCTCGCCCACGGCGCCGCAAGCGATGCCCTGCAGGATGTGGCGCTCGTACAAGGCTACATCCAGGAGGTCTCGAAGCTGGCCGCCCGTTCCATTTCCGAACGTAACGCCCTGCAGCGGGTCTACGCTGAGGCCAAGGGCTGCTGAATTCTCCCCCAATTGTCTGACTGGAAGCCCCCGGAACGTCCTCTGGCATGTGTAAGGAGGCTTCCGATGTTCTACTGCATTCTTTGCTATAACCTCGAATCCGAGCTCCAGGCGTGGACCCGGGAAAAGGAGGCAACCGTCATGGCCAAGCGGGAGGCCGTTGCACACTCGCTGGCTTGCCAGGGCCGCTTGGGTCCCATCGGCAAGCTGATGCCCACCACGACCGCCATGACCGTCCGGGCGAGCCGTGAACCCCTTGTGCTCGATGGCCCCTTTGCGGAGACCAAAGAGCAGTTGCTCGGGTTCTATCTCGTCGACTGCCAATCGCTCGAGGACGCTCTCGAGGTCGCCCGCCGGCTCGTGGGTGACACCGGTGCGTTGGAGGTCCGCCCGCTTGCCCAGTTCTATCCCGGAATCGGCTTGCAGTGACCGACGTCGCCTGGATCGGAGCCGCGCTCACAGCAGCACGTCCCCAGGCGGTGGCGGCCCTGCTGCGGTACTTCCGCAACCTGGATGTGGCCGAAGAAGCCTTCCAGGAAGCCTGCCTGCGCGCCCTGAAGAGCTGGCCGGTCAACGGGCCACCGCGGGATCCAGCGGCGTGGTGCATTTTTGTCGGCCGCAACAGCGCGCTCGATGAGATGCGCCGGCGGAACAAACACGATGCGCTGCCGGAGGACGATGTGATTGCCGACAGCGAAGCGTCCGAATCGGCCATGGTGGAGCGGCTCGACAGCTCTGCCTACCAGGACGATGTGCTGCGGCTGCTGTTCATCTGCTGTCAGCCGGAGTTGCCGGCCACTCAACAGATCGCCGTGGCGCTGCGGATCGTCTCGGGGTTGTCGGTGCCGGAGATCGCGAGCGCCTTCCTCGTGAGTGAAGCCGCCATGGCCCAGCGGATCACGCGCGCTAAACGGGTGATGACCCAGTCGGTGGTCGCATTTGAGACCCCGGGTCCCGTTGAGCGGGCCGAACGACTCAACACCGTCGCGGCGATGATCTACCTCCTGTTCAACGAGGGCTACTCCGCAAGTGGCGGCGACGCGCACGTGCGCGTCCCGTTGTGTGAGGAGGCAATCCGGCTGGGACGCCTGTTGCTGCGGCTGTTTCCCAGCGAGAGCGAGATCATGGGGCTCACGGCCCTGATGTTGTTGCAACATGCCCGCGCGGCCGCACGCCTGGACGAAAACCACAACATCGTACTGCTCGATGACCAGGACCGCAGCAGATGGGATCACGCGCTGATTGCCGAGGGCCTGGTGCTAGTTGAAAAGGCGCAGCGCTCCGGTATCCCGGGCACCTACCAGTTGCAAGCCGCTCTCGCCGCGGTCCATGCGCGCGCCGCCCGCCCGCAGGATACCAACTGGTTGCAGATCGATCAGATCTACGCCGTCCTCGAAGCGTTGCAACCCTCGCCGGTGATCACCCTCAACCGCGCCGTAGCGGTGTCGAAAGTCCGGGGGGCGGCCGCGGCGCTGGAGATGCTCGAGCCGTTAGCCGCGCCGCTAGCAGGTTACTTTCATTACTTCGGCGTCAAGGGCGCTCTGTTGAAGGAGCTCGGCCGGACGGATGCTGCCCGCGAAGCCTTCAACCAGGCGATCTCCCTGGCCCGAACCGCCGCCGAGGCGGCGCACATCCGCATGAACCTGGACAAGTTGAATTCATGATTGTTTGCGAAACCGCCCGCCTGCGGCTGCGACACCTGCTGGACTACGACGCCCCCTTCATCCTCGAGCTGCTCAACGAGCCTGACTTCATCCGCAACATCGGCGACCGCGAGGTGCGCACGCTCGAGGATGCGCGCCGTTATATCCAACACGGCCCGATGGTGAGCTACAGCCAACACGGCTTCGGGCTGTGGCTCGTCGAGTTGCGCGATGGCGGCGCCCCGATCGGGATCTGCGGCCTGCTCAAACGCGACTACCTGCAGGATGTCGACGTTGGATTCGCGTTGCGCGAGGCGCATCGCGGCAAGGGCTATGCGTTCGAGGCCGCCGAGGCGGCGATGCGCTACGGCACGGAGGATCTCGGCATCAGCCGCATCGTGGCGATCACCTCACCCGACAATCAGGCTTCAGCGAATGTCCTGCGCAAACTGGGGCTCGAATTCGAATGCACCATCCGCATCCCGGACCAGTCACGCGACACGCGCCTGTTCACGCCGACGGTACGAAGCTTGCTCGCTCCAAAGGGAAACCCCGAGGTGGAGTTACCCGATGAAAAAAGAGAAGCAGACCGACCCGCAGATGCAGAAGCTGGCCGACCTGATCGGTGAAGCCAGTATTGCCATGCTCACGACCGAGGAGGAGGACGGTTCTCTGCGCAGCCGACCGCTGGCCACGCTGCAAATGGATTCCGCCGGCAAGCTGTGGTTCTTCACGGCCATGTCTTCCGGCAAGGTGGGTGAGATCGACCAGCACCGTAAGGTCAACCTGAGCTACGCCAACCTCGACAAACAGGACTATGTGTCCATCTCAGGTCACGCGCGCTTGTTCCGTGACCCTGAGAAGGCGAAGGAGCTGTGGACGCCTTGGGTAGAGCCTTGGTTCCCGGACGGCGTCGACGACCCTGACCTCGGACTACTCGAAGTAACGGTCGATGACGCGGAATACTGGGATGCCCCGTCCAGCAAGACTCAACGACTGTTCGGGCTCGCCAAAGCGCTGTCCACCGGTCAGACGGACAGGCTCGGCGAGCACGGCACCATTCACCGCCCTCAATGAACGCCGATGACGTGCAGAACGAAGAACAGGCCTGCACCGAACAGAGCGGCACCGAGCAACACGCACACAGGGAGTGTCAGGACCCAGGCGAGGATGATGTTCCGCACCGTGTCCTTCTGAATTCCCGAGCCGTTCGCGACCATCGTGCCCGCGATGCCGGATGACAGAATGTGCGTGGTGCTGACCGGCAGGCCGAGAATGTCGGCAGCTTCAATGGTGCCGAAGGCAACGATCTCGGCGGAGGCGCCCTGTCCGTAGGTCAGGTGCGCCTTACCGATCTTCTCGCCGACCGTGACGACGATACGCTTCCAGCCGATCATCGTGCCGAGACCCAACGCCAGGGCCACTGCGAACTTCACCCAGTTGGGAATGAAGTTGGTGACGCCTTTCAGGGTTGACTGGTACTTGCCGGTGGCATCCGCCTCCAACTGGGACGGCAGCGCCTTCGCCTTGATCATCCGGGCCAGCGATTCAGACACGAGGTAGATGTTGAGACGCAGCGCGCGGCGTTGATCGCCTGGAATCGCGTTGAAGTCCTTCACATTCTCGAGGTCATGGTTGACAAAGCCGGCGGTGGCGCCGAGCGCGGTCAACGTGTCAGGTTTTACCTGACCATGACGCAGGTACTCGGTCAGCGTTTTGTGTGCGCCGTCCAGAGTCACTGTTTGACCGGCGGCGAGCTTTTGCTCCACCACCACCGAACCGGCGCGAATCTTGTCGAGCGTGGCCGAATCGGTGGCCATGTTCAGTGCGAACGCGGTCGGAACGATACCGACGAGAATGAGGACGATCAGTCCCATGCCCTTCTGACCGTCGTTGGAACCGTGTGCGAAGCTCACGCCCGTGCAGGTCAGAACCAACAATGTCCGGATCCACATCGGCGGTGGTGACTTGCCTTCCGGAGCTGTGAACAGCGCGGGATTCTTCAACACCTTCTTTGCGATGAGCAGTAACAGCGCAGCGAGCGCGAAGCCGACCAACGGCGAGACCACCAGCGCCTTGACTGTGTCGGCGACCTTCGCCCAATTCACGCCGTCACCGAACGCGCTACCAGGACTCAACAGCGAGTTCATCAAACCCACACCGACAATGGAACCAATCAGAGTATGCGAGCTGGATGCCGGCAGGCCGAGGTACCACGTTCCGACGTTCCAGATGATCGCGGATAACAGTAGCGAGAACACCATCGCGAATCCCGCACCGGATCCGACGTTGATCACCAGCTCCACCGGCAACAATGCAACGATGCCGAAGGCGACAGCGCCCGAAGAGGTGAGCACACCGATCAAGTTCCAGCAGCCGGACCAGACAACCGCGTAACCGGGCTTGAGAGAATTGGTATAAATGACGGTCGCGACGGCATTGGCCGTGTCATGAAAACCGTTCACGAACTCGAAGCTCAATGCCAGACCCAACGCCAGCACCAAAAGGAAGGCGGTCGGCGCGTCGATGCCTAAAGTGTCCAGCACGGGGGATGTCTCCTGCTCTTTTATTTGGATGAATTTGGACGGATTTGAAGCCTATGGCGGCCGTGTGACGTTTGTGTGACATTGCCGCCCCCGGTACGAGGACTCCAGGATGTTTTTATTTGTCGCCGCATTGATCGTCTCCCAGAGCGATACACCGGCCAACTTTAAACCACGCACTGAAAGCTTTGATTACATCAAACGGGAAGAAATGATCCCCATGCACGATGGGGTGAAGCTGAAGACCTTCATTCTCATCCCGAAGGGAGCCAGCCACGCTCCGATACTGATGACCCGTACACCCTACAACGCCTCAGAGCGGGTGCTCCGGTTGAATAGCTCGCATCTGGCCTCAGTCGTGCAGGAGATGGACGACACCGCCGTGGCCGCGGGCTACATCATCGTTTACCAGGACATACGGGGTAAGTACGGCTCGCAAGGCGACTACGTCATGACGCGGCCCCTGAAAGGGCCTCTCAATACCACCGACAGCGATCACGCGACTGACACGTACGACACGATCGACTGGCTGGTCAAGAACGTCCCGGAATCGAATGGCCGCGTAGCTACGATTGGTGGGTCTTACGAGGGCTTCACCGCCGTGATGTCCACCGTCAAAGCGCACCCCGCTCTAAAGGCAGCGGTCCCGTTCGCACCCATGATTGATGGCTGGATGGGCGACGACTGGTTTCACAACGGCGCATTCCGGGAAGACGGGACGCTCCAGTACACGTATGGCCAGGAGGCCACTCGCGGTAACGATGTAGCCTGGTGGTCGGATTCTCGAGATACCTACGAGGGTTTCCTTCGCGCCGGTTCCGCGGGTGCCATAGCGAAGTCACGTGGATTGGATCAGCTGGGGTTCTGGCGTGAGCTTTCGGCGCATCCTGCGTACGACAGCTTCTGGCAGGGACAGGCGGTCGACAAGATCCTTGCGAAGGACCCGCCCAAAGTGCCGATGCTGATTGTGTCCGGTCTGTTCGACCAGGAAGACAATTACGGCGGCCCGGCACTGTATGCCGCTCTCGCAGCGAGTGATCCGCACGGTGAGCGGGTGCACCTGGTACTTGGACCCTGGAATCACGGCCAGGGGCGTCGCGAAGGGCGCGGCATCGGCCCTATTCTCTTCGACGGCGATACCGCGGGCTGGTTCCGCCGAACCATCATGCAACCCTTCCTCGACTACTACCTGAAGGACGGCCCGCGGCCGGACACGCCGCGTGTGTTGGTTTACGAGACCGGTGCCGACACCTGGCATCGGTATGACAGTTGGCCGCGCGCCTGCGAATCCGGCTGTCAGACAGCCTCGCGTCCGTTGTATCTGCTGGCGAACGGCAAGTTGGGATTTGAGCCGCCGCCGGCATCCAAATCGAAATACGACGAGTACGTGTCGGATCCGGCGAAGGCGGTGCCGTACCGTGAGCGACCGACGCTGGACGGCTCGTCACCTGACTCAACCTGGGATCAGTGGCTCGTCGATGACCAACGCTTCGCGGCGTCCCGTCCTGACGTGTTGGTTTATGAGACCGAGCCGTTGCAGGAGTCACTGCGGGTGGCGGGGCAGCCGTTCGCACACCTGGCCGCTTCGACGAGCGGGACCGACTCCGACTGGGTCGTGAAGCTCATCGATGTCTGGCCGTCGGAAGTGCCGGATCACCCGGGGCTGGGGGGCTATCAGCAGATGCTGTCGGCGGATATTCTGCGCGGGCGCTATCGCGAAGATCCGGCCAATCCGCGCGCCATCCAACCTGACAAGGTGTTGATGTACACGGTGCGGCTGCCGAACGTGAGCCACACGTTCCTGCCGGGACATCGGCTCATGGTACAGGTCCAGTCGACCTGGTTTCCGTTATACGACCGCAATCCGCAGAAGTTCGTGCCCAACATCATGTTTGCGCAGCCTGAGGACTTCACGAAGGCCACGCAGCGCATCTGGCATACGCCCGGCAACGCCAGCTCGATTGCATTACCGGTGGTAGCGGGAGATCAGGCTCCGGCAACGTTCGACCGCGCTCGCATAAACTGACTCTTCAAACTGCGCTCGTGCGTGGTCTTCGCGCACGAGCGCGGCAGGGTCCCACTGCTGGCGCGCGATCCCCAAGGGGAAAGCATCGCTCTGCGAGTCGATCTCCTGGAAATACAGCAGGTCGTCGTCTTCCCAGGCATCCAGCTCGGCCGCGAGCTCCATAAAGCGCCGCGAAGCCTCCACGACGCCGACGGAGCGGGCAATGAGGCCCTCGGCCGTCTGCACGATCGAATCGTGGAGGGTCTGTCGGTAGTCGGGTTGAGGTTGTTCGTTGGACATCGGTTTGTCCACGTTGTACCACACTTGTTTAACGTGACATTGCCGACCGGTTCACCGCTTTCGCAATGCTGCAGGTCGGCTCAATCAAGCTGCGTTTTGGCCTGTTGCGCGGCACAAGCCGCGCGGAGCCCGGGTTCTTTGCCGCCGGCAAAAAGCGTCGTTTTTGCCGGCTGCGCCTGCGGTTTTTCTTTTGTTATGCTGCTTTGCCATGACTGACCTGCTGTTTCGGGATGATGCTTACCTCAAGACCGCGGCCGCCCGGGTGGCCCAGGTCCATGAGCGCGGGGTCGAGCTGGATCGCACGATTTTCTACCCCTTGGGCGGCGGCCAACCCGGCGATACGGGATTCCTCACCCGAGCCAGCGGGGAGCGCATTCCCGTCACCGATACCCGCAAGGGCCCCGTCCACGACAGCGTCCTGCACGTGACTTCTGCTCCTTTGGAGGTCGGCGAAGCCGTCAGCCTGGAGATCGACTGGGCACGGCGTTATGCCCTCATGAGACTGCACACGGCGCTGCACGTGATGTCCTGCGTGGTCACGGCGCCTGTGACCGGGGGAAATATTGCGCCTGACAAGGGACGCCTCGATTTCGATATCGACATGAGCCTGCTGGATGCGGCGAAGATTGAGAGCGAGACCAACGCCGTGATTGCCCGGGGCCTCGATACCGAGACCGTCTGGATTACCGACGAGGAGCTGGATGCGCGGCCGGATCTGGTCAAGACCATGAGCGTGCAGCCGCCGCGCGGCGCCGGACGTATCCGGTTACTGAGAATTCCCGGAATCGACCTGCAGCCCTGCGGCGGCACTCACGTGCGCAATATCGGTGAGATCGGTGCCATTCGCGTGCTCAAGATCAAGAACGAAGGCAAACACAACAAGCGGGTCGAAATCTCTCTAATCGACTGAGGTAGCCGAAACCGCTGCCGCCTGCCGCGGCCGGAGGATGCCCCGGACGGCCAGGTAGCCGCTGGCGATGAACGCCAGGTATCCGCCCGCGCCGATCTCGATGTGCCGGGCAACCACGTCGGTGCCCCAGCCCGTCGCTCCGTTCGCCCACTTCGCAAGATAGCCGCCCCACCTGCCGAGGCCTGCTCCCGCTTCAATGTGGGTCGACGACGACTTTACATACAGCACGATGCCGCACAGCAGCATCAGCAGGAACGGCGCAGCACCCAAAAGGTAAGGGACGCGCGGGTAGCCCAGGCGCGGCAGCAGAGGCGCCGAGACCGCAACCAGGCATACGAACCCAAACGCCAGCCTGGCCAGCGGAAATCCGTCTTCCACCCCGGTCAGAAGCCAGCGCGGATCCTGCATCACCACCGGCAAATCGTAGAAGTGCGCCACGTGCACGGCGGGGCCAAACGTGGCCACGAGCGTATTCAGCCCAAACCAACCGAGCAGCACGCAGGCGAGCGCAATCCAGGTGGGTGAATCGATTTTCGTTGGCATACCCGAACAGCTTATCATTGCAGGTCGCGTCACTTACGGACGCGGGCCAGAGGAGTTGCCCATGCAGTTGAAAATTTTATCGCAGTTTGCACTGTGCGCCGGCGCCGCCATCGCACTGGCCCAGGCGGCGGAGTACACCAAGCCGAACATCAAACCCGGCCTGTGGGAAGTCACTGTGACCCCCAAGGTATCCGGTGAAATGCCCATCCCGGAAGACCAGCTCGCCAAGATGACGCCGGAACAGCGCGCCAAGGTCGAAGCCATGGTGAAGGGTGCCGGATCAAAGCCGCACGTCTACAAGGACTGCATGACCCCGGAGAAGATTGCAAAGGGCTTTGAGATGGAGCGCGGCGCCGATGAGGCCTCCTGCAAGCGCAACGTCATTTCCAGCACCACCTCCGAGCTGACCCTGCACGATGAGTGCAATCACACCAACCGCAAGACGGTTTCCGATGTGCACTTCGAGTTCAAGGGCGGCACCCAGATCAACGGCAAGCTGCACATCGTCACGACGGCATCCGGCAAGTCGATGACTGTCGACAGCACGGTGGCAGGCAAGTACGTGACCGCGAGCTGCGGCGCCGTCAAGGACGCGGAACCGGCGAACTGACCGGCTGATGTTGGTTACAGCGGCTGCCGGCACTGAGATGCCGGTCGTGTAACCGGCAGATCCCATCCTCATCCCGTACCGAGGCGCTCCCGGAACCGAACGAGCCGATGCCGGGAAACGCCTTTTCAAAGGCCGCCGGGCTGTTGTCGAAGTGACGGCAGCTCGCGCAGCTCACAGATGGCTCCAGTACGAGTAGAACACCAACACCGACAACACAAACCCGAGCACGACGTTCACCGCCACGCCGCTGGAGAACGCCCAGAAGGGCTTCCAGCCGGCGAAGGCGAGCTCACGCAACCGGGTCGTGAGCCCGATGCTCAGGAAACAGAAAATGAACGCCCAGGTGCGGAAGTTCTTGATCGGCCCCACCAGGTCCGGAGTGAATGTCGACTTGAACTGCGCGTAGTTCGCCGAGGCAGTCACGAACGTGATGATCAGCGAGGCGAGCAGGAACCCGATGACAAACTTCGGGAAGCGGCGCCAGATCTCGCCGGCGTCGGGCTTGCGATCCACGCCTGTCGACTCCCAACGGGTGGTCGCGACAATCGACAGCACGAACGCCCAGATGCCGATCCACACGTCACGGCCGATGACTTTCATGAGCGTGAACGAGGTGACGGCGGCATCCGCGCTTCCTGTGATGTTGGGCACGTGGCCCGCGTAACCACCATACGCCTGTGCGGCGGCGAGTCCCGCGGCATCGGCAAACTCGGAGGTTCCGATCCAGGCACCGGCTACGCCCGTGGGCAGGCCCAGCGCCTTCGAAACCAACGGCAGCGCGAAGATCATGATGATGGCCCAGAAGATCACCAGCGTGATGGCAATGGGCGCGTCCTGTTTGCGAGCGCCCACGGCCCCGGCAATCGCAATTGAGCCTGACACACCGCAGATGGCGCCGCCGGCACCCAGTGTTGCTGCCAGGCGGCGATCCAATCCGAGCCTGACGCCCACGAAGTAGATGACGCCGAAAGTCACGAGCGACACGATCGAAGCCTGGAAGATCGCGACGGGGCCGGCCCAGATGATCAAGGTGAACGGCAGAGTGGCGCCCAACAACACGATACCCGTCTTGACGTAGTACTCGACACGGAACCCGGCATCCATCCAGCGAGGCAACAGGTTGGTGTTGGCGATCAACAGGCCGAGCAGCAGCGCCACGAGCGGCGGCTCCAGGTTGTAATGATCCGCCTGGGTCCACTGGCCGAGCGTAAAGATGAGGAGCGAAACGACGTAGACGAAAACAAACGACGGCAGAAATTCCCGCAGGCGCCAGCCCAGCGCCCGGGCACCGACACCAAACAACACGGCCCAGAGGGCAAACAGGGCGAGGTAACGCGGTGCGCTCGCCTGGAAGTCCGCCACGGTCTCACTGATCGTGCTCCACTTCTTGGGCGTTACGGCGAGCCACTTGATGCTGGCGCCCTGCATGAACAGCAGGACGGCGGTGACGGTGAGACCGAGGCCGAGCCACACGGCCCACCAGTCTTCCTTGCGCAGGAATTCGCTGCCTTTCGAAGTATTGAGTATCTGACCCGTCGCCTGTGCGTTGGTAGCCATGGGCTGCTCCATTGAGGGTCAGTAAGACTAAGCCCGCCCCCGCGTCGGCCAAAATACCGTTCTTTTATCAGCTCATTCCCCCGGTGGTCATGCCGCCGCCCGCGGAACGTCTGATCCTGCCTCGCGCAGACGAGATGTCTGGCTCGGCGCACGTCCGGTAGGCAAGGGCTCGTTCCCGCTGACGGAGGTCCCACACCTGGACCCGGCCATGAGAATGTTTCGGGCCGCATTGACGTCCCGATCGTGCCACTCACCACAGTGCGCACATTCCCACTGCCTTACAGCAAGCTGCCTGAGACCGCTGGGACCGCTGAGGGCTCCACAGCTAGAACAGCCTCGCGAAGTGTTTCTCTCGTTGACGACCCGTACGGTTCTGCCGGCGCACTCGCCCTTGTACTGCAGGAATCGTTTGAGCATACCCCAGCCGGAATCCAGTACGGACTTCGCCATCCGCGTCTTCGCCAGCTTCAGACTACTCACATCGCCTACGACGATCTTCTGATACGTATTGATAATCTTGCGGCTGAATTGATGGCAGGCATCCTGTCGACACCGCCGGATCCGTCGATGCATCCGCTTGGCTTGCCGCACATGCCCGCGTCGTTGTAGGGCGCCGATCCGATGTTGCGCATCCCGGTAGAAGCGGATCGCGTCCAAGCGATCCCCGTCGCTCGTCACGGCTGCATCCTTGATCCCCAGATCAACTCCCACAGACTCTTTCGGCGCGGCTGTCTGCTCGATGCTCAACTCCACAGGCAAGCACAGCCACCAGTCCCCCACGGCATCCTGCGCAAAACAGCCCTGTTTCCAAGTCACCGCGTCCAAGCGCTCGCGCCCAAATAGACGAAAGGTCTTCCCGCAGAAGCGCATCGCTGTGCCCTTGCGCCTGAGGCTAGCCGCCTTGAACGGGATCCAGCCGAGGCTGCGGCGTGCTCCGCGACTGACCCGCCAGCGCAACTTCAGGCGCCGGGCCGCCATGCGCTTCTGCGCATACTCCACGCAGATGCGCTGGATGGTGTCGGCACCGATGCGCTGAAAATACTCGGTCGCACCGGCCGTGAGGTTGCACAGGTCGTAGCCGGAGAGCCACTTGCGCTTGCGATCCGTACGGGTGGCCGTTGCGAAGGAGATCTGATTGCAGTAGTTGAATACACCGTTCACTTCGACCGCGGCCGCGTTGAGCCATGCATAGGATTCCGGACGGACCTTAAATCGCAGGGTTCGCGTGAACGGGACTGACATGGGTCCATCTTCCAACTCCTCGATCCTTCTGGCGATATCCAGAAACTAGCCAAAACATCGAGAAATGCGACATTCACTGGGCACGGCAAGGAATCTGTTTCGGAACTCGCGGAAACGAGAGCGGCACGACCGTATCAGTGATACTTCACGGACGCTCGTGCTCCACGCGTTGCGCAATTCGCTGTTGGGTCGTCAACATCCCTTTCACTTCATTGACTCGATGGCCTTCATGGCCTCGAACAGGCCGTCGGTCGGCGTCGTGCCCAGGTCCTGGGCGAGGAATTTCACGACGTAACGGTCCTTCACGATGACACTGTAGAGCACGCCCATGACGGGGTAGCCGCCGATGTTCCCGTTCCACGTGGCGCGGACCGCCGGTACGCCAGCAAGCTGAATATGCGCCACCGGCGAGCTCGTGTAATTCAGCCGCCGACGCTCAATTGCGGCCAGCTCGCGGCGAAGGTACTTCTCGGCCTCCTCGGGCGCCGCCGGTTTAGCGAGCTCGAGGACATTGATCTGCAGGAGGGTCTTGGAGCTGCCGTCCTTGACGGACTTCGTCCAGGCGGTAATCAGCGTCTTCCTCGTTTTCTGAGTCTGGGCTGCGACGAAGCCCTGTGGGACGGTGATTGCGACGGGCCCCACGACGGTGGCCGGTGCCGCCTGGACAACTGCCGTGCTCAGGGCGAAAAGCGCCAGGATCTGCACCGCGACCGGGATCCCCAATGACGCGACGAGCTCAACGACCCGTGGTCGGCTCCTCAAACGCAGAGCAGACACGCTCCAGGAGCGCCTTGACGCGCTCGGTGGCACCATCAACATCCTGGGCTCGCAACCGCCCCAGCAGCGCCCTGTGCATGCTCACGAGCGCCTTCAGGCTCTTGCCCTGGTCTGCCAACCGGCGCAACGCAATGCGCCCACGGATATCCCACAACAACGAGTCCCAGACACCCAGGAAAGTCCTGTTGCCGCTACTTTCGACCAGACGGCGGTGAAAACGCAAGGCATTGTCAATGTAGCCTTCCGAGTCGTCCGCTTTGACGGCGGCATCCATGCCATGCAGAAACACGCCCAGGTCATCCAGCAGTTGCGGCCCGTAGGGAGCGGCGAGCGCCACTGAACGCATCTCCAACATCATGCGCAGCTCATAGGACTCGCGCATCTCGGCAAAATCGGCGCCCTTGACGCGCGTGCCGCGAAAACGCTGCGAGGCCACCAGGCCCGAGCCTTCGAGCTCGCGCAGCGCTTCGCGGATCGGAGCCTGGCTCACATCAAACTCGCGCGCCAGGTGGAGCTCTTTCAGTTGGGTGCCGGCCGGATATGTGCCATCCAGGATCCGGCTGACGAGAGTGTCGCGAATGTAATCGCGTGTGCACACTCTTTTGAGCACGACGTTGCTGCTCATGGCATTGCGGGATGATCGAGTTGTTCCTGCGTCCAACCGCCGCCGGTTGCACGAACCAGGGCCACGGAGGCGTTCATCTGCGCAACCCGCACGCTGATGGTGTCGCGTTGCGCATTCAACGCGGCCGTGTGAGTTGTGGTTACTTCAACATAGTCCGCGACACCCGCGTCATATCGCTGGTCCGCGTGATACGCGGAGCTCTGTGCCGAAGCGGCGGCGGCCTCGTCCGCCCGGCGCTGATCGGCGAGATGATGCAGTCCTGCCAGGCTGTCTTCGACTTCCTGATAAGCAGTCAGCGTCGTCTTGCGGTACGTTTCCATCGCCTCGTCGTATTGCGCCCGCGCCTGTTTGTTCAGGCCATAGCGGGCGCCGCCGTCCAGCAAGGGCAACGCGGCCGCCGGACCCACCGACCAGAAGTGGCTCGGTGCCTTGAACCAACTCGAGGAGTTGATGCTTTCAAAGCCACCGGTTCCCGCGATTGAAAACACCGGGAACCAGGCGGCCCGCGCCACTCCGACCTGGGCATTGGCCGCGAACATGTTGCGCTCGGCGCGACTCACGTCGGGCCGCCGCTCCAACAGCTTCGAGGGCAACCCGGCATCCAACTGGGGCGGCGCGCCTGCAAGCGCACCCGGGTCGAGCTTGAATGCCGCCGGCACCTTGCCCAACAGAACAGCAATTGCATGCTCCAACTGCGCACGCTCCAGGCGTACGGCAGCGAGCTGCGAGCGGGCGTTCTGACGCAGGGTGTCAGCTTGATCGACGTCGGTCGCCGCCGAGATACCTTCCTTGTAACGATTGCGCGTCAACTCGAACGCGCGGTCGTACACCTTGATGGTGTCTTCGAGCAGCTGGATGGTCGTGTCATCACCGCGCAGCGAGAAGAAGTCTGTGGCGAGCTCAGCCTGCAGGGACAACTGAACGGCCGCCAGGTCGGCAGCACTGGCCTGCGCTTGCGCGCCGGCGGCGGCGGAGGCGTTGCGCAGGCGACCGAACAGGTCGACTTCCCAGTTGAGGTTGAGTCCGGCCACAAAATCATTCGAGGTGGACGGAGTCGCATTCAATGCCCGGGGCAACGGCGCATTGGTCGAGCTCTTGCCGCGCGTCGCCTGCACATCGGCGCCCACTGTCGGGAAGAGGTTGGAACGCGACTGGATTGCCAGGCCGCGGGCCTGCTCAAAACGCGCGACGGCGGCGCGCAGATCCGGGTTGGATTCCGCCAGCTGCCGTTGCAACTCGTTCAGGTTCGGCTCGCCGAAGGCTTCCCACCAGGCACCGCGCGGTGTGGCGTCCGCAGGAGCCGCGGGCATCCAGTCACCCGCCTCCTTGTAGGTCGCAACTTCCGCCGGTGGGGGCGGTGGCCGATATTTCGGAGCCAGCGAGCAGCCGCTCAACAGCGCGGCCACTACGCAGGCAACATAGGTAACTCGATTCACGATTTCGCAACCTGCCCCGGCGGCGGCGGCGCCACATGAACATTCACTCCATCGGTCAGCGAATCCGGCGGGCTGAGGATGACTTTGTCCTCAGCCGTCAGGCCCTGCACGATTTCGATGTCGGAGCCATAGTCACGGCCGATCGTGACCTCTTTCATGACGACCTGACCGTTTTCGCCCACGGTGGCCACCTTCATGCCATCGCCACGGAACAGCAGGACGTTGGCGGGCAGCTTGAAGGCGTCGCTGGTTGCGCCCATAGGCAGCTTGAAATGCACTTCCGAGTACGCACCCGGCAACAGCTCGTTGTTCTTATTTTCAACACTGAGCTGCGCCAGCAGAGTGCGCGTCGACTGCTCAATGGCGCTCGAGGTGCTGTCCAACTTGGCGGTGTACACCTTGCCCGGGCGATCCGGGAAGACCAGGTCGGCGGTTACACCCGGCTTCATCAGCGCCGCATATGTCTGCGGAACACGTACGTACATACGCAGCTTGCGCATATCTGCGACACGGAAGAGCTCAGGTCCGGTGTTACTTCCGGCCACGATCAGTTGGCCGATATCGGTGTTGCGGGCCGTTACGATGCCATCAAAGGGAGCGACGACCTTTTGGAAGCTCGTGAGCTCGCGCAGGCGCTGCACGTTGGCTTTCGCCGCTTGCACCTGCGCATCGTTCGAAGCAGCGAGACTGATCTTCTCATCTGCTTCCTGCTTGGACACAGAGTCGGAGGCTCGCAGATTGCGCCAGCGCTCAGCCGTTACGTTGGCAATCTTCCGATTGGCCTCGGCAGTGGCCAGGTCCGCCTGGGCCTGATTGAGCTGAGCACTCACCTCGGGCGACTCGATCTCGCCCAGCAACTGACCTGTCTTCACCGGCGTGCCGATGTCTACGAGCCAGCGTTTCAGATAACCGCTGGTACGGGCATAGATGGGCGCCTCGTAGTTGGCCTGCAGGTTACCCGGCAGGATCAACTCAGTCAGATCATTCAAGGGTTGCGGCTTGGTGGTCGCCACCGTGATGACAGACTGGGCCTCGGTGGCCTCCGTCAGCTTCGCAGAGGCGCGATGCGAGGAAAACACCGACCACACGATGACGATGAATGCCAGTGCGCCGACGACTGCTCCCCCTCGAACCAGCGTCCGCGCGGTCCTCTCCCGGGCATGCGTGTCGACGCCTTCCAGCCCAGATCGGTTTGTTGTTACAGGTTGGTCCATGATGATCTCTTAATGCGTGAGGGCCGGAGTTGAAGTGGGATCGATGGGCGACTGCTTGCCTGCGCGACGACCGTGGATCGCTGCGAATACGGCAGGCACAAACACCAGGGTGGCGACAGTGGCCAGCAACAAGCCACCGATCACGGCGCGACCGAGCGGAGCGTTCTGCTCACCGCCCTCGCCCAGGCCGAGTGACATCGGCAACATGCCGATGCCCATTGCAAGCGCCGTCATCAATACGGGCCGGAAGCGCGTAAAGCCTGCGTCATGCGCGGCCTGCAGCGCTGTGGCGCCCTGGTTCATACGGTCGCGGGCGAAGCTCACCACCAGAATGCTGTTGGCTGTTGCAACACCCATGCACATGATCGCGCCGGTCAGTGCGGGCACGCTCAGGGTGGTTCCTGTGATCAGCAACATCCAGGCAATGCCCGCGACGGCCGCCGGCAGGGCCGTGATGATGATGAAGGGGTCCAGCCAGGACTGGAAATTGATCACAATCAACAGGTAGACGAGCAGGATCGCGCCGGCAAAGCCGATGGCAAGACCACTGTACGAGGCCGTCATCGTCTGCACCTGGCCCCGGATGACAATGTGCGTGCCCTTCGGCAACTTGCCTTCGAGCGCATCCAGGTGCTTCTGAATGTCGCCGTTGATGGCTCCCAGGTCGCGGTCCTGAGCCGCACCGAAGATATCGATGATGGGCTGCGCATCATACTTGGATACGATGGCGGGCCCGAAACCGCGCGTGATGGTGGCGAGGCCGCCCAGGATCTGTGTCTGAGTGGGCGTGCTCACCGGCAGGTTCTGCAGATCCTGCAGCGAAGTCATCCGGTATTGCGGCGCCTGCGTCACCAGCGGGTATTGCAATCCCGACTCGAAGTTGAGCCAGAACGTAGGTGCGATCTGACCGCTGCCCGACAGCGTGAGCAACAGATCGTTGGCAATATCGTGTTGACTGATCCCCAGCTGCTGCGCGCGGCTGCGGTCCGTGACGACGCGTAATTCGGGGTTGTTGAACACCTGTTGGATGCGCAGATCCACGAGCCCGGGCACGTGACGCAGGGAGGCCAGCAGTTGGTTCGCCACATCCCGGTTCTTCGGGTTGGGGCCGACGATCTGGATATCGATGGGGGACGGAGCACCGAAATTCAGAATCTGGCTGACGATGTCGGCGGGCAGGAAGCTGAAGGTGGTTCCAGGGAAACGCTGCGGCAGCTTCTCGCGCAGCGTCCGGATGTAGTCGTGGGTCGGCGAGTGATCTTCGGTCAGTGAAATCAAGATGTCCGCATCACTGCTGCCGATGGTGCCCGAGTTGCCGTAAGTCAGGTTGATGCCCGAAACCGGCAGACCGACGTTGTCGACCACACTGGCGATCTCTTTGGGCGCAATGGTGTCCTTCACAGCCGCCTCGATGTGATCGACCAGTGTCGCCGTATCTTCCACGCGCAAAGCGGTAGGTCCGCGGATGTGCAGCTTGATTTGCCCGGAATCCACCTCCGGGAAGAAGTTCTTGCCGAGAAACGGAATCAACAGCAGCGAGGCGAAGGCCATTCCCAGGAACACGGTCATGAATACAGCGCGGTGGTGCAGGATCGTGGTCAACACCTGTTGATAACTATCGCGCAGCCGCTCGAAGCGAGCCTCGAAGCCGCGTTGGAAGCGCTGCCAGGCATTGGGCTTCGCGGCCGCAGCCATCTCCTGCTCGTGGGTCCGCAGCCAGTACTTGCAGAGCGTGGGAATCAGGGTTCGCGACAGGATGTAGGACATGATCATCGCGAACACGACCGCTTCGGCCAGCGGCACAAACAAATAACGCGCGACCCCGCTCAGCAGGAACATCGGCACGAACACAATACAGATTGAAAGCGTGGAGACCAGGGCCGGGATCGTGATCTCGAACGAGCCTTTCAGGATGGACGGCTCCACTTCGCCACCCTCTTCGAGATGGCGGTTGATGTTCTCGATGGTGACGGTGGCATCGTCAACCAGGATACCGACCGCGAGCGCGAGTCCGCCCAGGGTCATCAAGTTGATGGTCTCGCCCAGCGCATTGAGGATGATGATGGAGGCGAGAATCGACAGCGGAATAGAAATTGTGATGATCAGCGTGCTGCGCCAGCTACCCAGGAACAGCAACACCATCAGACCCGTCAGCGCGGCTGCGATGACGGCTTCGGTCACCACACCCTTGATCGCGCCGCGGACGAAAACGGACTGGTCACCTGTTGGAACAACGGTCGCACCGTCGGGCAGCAGCTCGCGAACCCGTGGCAGACGAGCTCTGATTTCATTGACGATGCTCAGCGTCGAAGCTGAACCCGTCTTCTGAATCGACATCAGAACCGCGCGGCGCCCATCCACCCGCACGATATTCGTCTGTGGCGGATGGCCGTCGTGTACGAAGGCCACATCGCGGATATAGGTGGTGGCACCCGCGCCGCTCGCGGTGCGGATGGGCAGGTTGTTGATGTCATCGAGCTTGAGAGGGCTCGAATTGAGCTTCACCGTATATTCGGTGTCGGCGATCTTCTGCGTACCTGCGGGAACGATCAGGTTCTGATTCGTGATGGCGTTGTTGACATCGGTCGCGGTCAAACCCTGCGCCCGCAGGGCATCCGGCTTCAAATCAATCTGGATCTGACGAGTCGCGCCACCAAACGGATACGGCACGGATGCACCGGCAATCGTCGCAACCTGTGCGCGAATCACCTGGTTGCCGAAGTCGAACAACTGCGCCTCGGTATGGCGGTTGCTCGACATGGCCAACTGGAGGATGGGGACGCTGGCCGCGTTGTATTTGAGGATCAGCGGCGGTTGTACGCCGGGGGGCATGTTCTTCAGTGACTGCTGGCCGAACGCAGTGACCTGCGCCATGGCGAGGTTGATATCCACGCCGGGCTGGAAGAACAGCTTGATGACAGCCACACCGGGGTAGGTCTGGGACTCAACGTGCTCGATGTCGTTGACGATCGTGGTGGCGTAGCGTTCGATCTGCGCCGTGATGCGCCCGGACATCTCATCGGGCGGCATGCCTGCATATTGGAAAGTCACTCCAATGATTGGAATGCGGATGTTCGGAAAGATGTCCGTCGGCATGCCCTTCTGCAACGGCGTGCCGAGAATCACCAGCAAACCGAATATTGGCAGCAGAAGTGCAAGGACAATAAAGGTGTAGGGGCGCCGCAGCGCCACCTCGACAATCCACATAGCTGCAGTCCGGACGAAGGTGTGTGCTGTCGATTATCGATAATCCTTGCCGAGGCAACAACCTTCCTAAAGGGGGATGAGACCGGCTCGAAGCTGATCATTTAACAAGATGTCTCGAGGAATGGGAGCGTGGCCGCGGTACGGCTTTCGGCAGGCTTTCTCGTTGAAGCCACCAACGCCTGGGATCACAAAACGGTGACTTGGCGGAGGGCCTCCAGCACGGCATCGGGGTGACCGCCGAGCCAGTCGCGGATGGTTCGGTTTTCGATGCGCGCAGCCATCGCCCACTGTACGGCCAGGCTACGGTTACCCTCCTCTTCCAGAGCCTTGGCCTTCTTGACGCATTCGCGGGACGTCGCCGACAGGCGCTGGACATGTGAGAACGGGACAATGGAGCCGTCCGCAAACGGTATCGCCACGCCGAAGGAGTCGAAATAGGTTTTGCACGCGGACGCCCTGCGGCAGTTGGTGAAGTCAGCAGCAGCAGTTTTCAGGTACGCCGCGGCTTGGACCACATCGGCCTTCTCCACGTTGGCATGAGCTACGTCGGCCGGTGCACCGTTGGCCATATTGGCTAGAACCGCCTCGGCCCGGGCAGCGTTGGCTTCGGACACATTGGCCGAGGCCACATCTGATGGTGACGCGATCGGCGTCTGCGAAGCAGTGGAATCTCTTGGCGTAGCCTGTTCTGCCGCAGGAGGCGCGCCACTGTTGGATGAAGCAATCGGCGCTGGCGAGATCAGTTCCGTGGCGGCCGGCGTTGGCGTCTGGTCGGATGTCGGCGTCTGTGACTGCGCGGCGGTTGCCAATGCCACCGCGAGCATCCCTGCAAGGCGTTTCATCTCACCAACTTAGCGGGCCCGCCCGCCGGTGGCAATGCCCCCAATCGCCGACAGTCAGTCGGCACTGTCTATCGGGACTGCGCAGCCCCGCTTCAACGTGCTCAGCGCAACGCGCGTGCGGAAGCGTCTCACGTTGGGATTTTCCGCAACCAACTTCTGCATCAGCGCGTCGTAGTCTTCAACATCCCGCATACATACAATCAACACGAAGTCGCCGTCACCGGTGACATACCAGGCTTCCTGGATGGCCGGCTCAGCGGCGATCCAACGCTTGAGCACCGCCATCAGCTCCGGCCGCTCCCGCTCCACTTCAACATCGACGATCATGGTCAAAGAGCGGCCAACGCTCTTGGGGTCGACGATCGCGACTTCGGCAGTGATCACTCCATCGTCGCGCAGGCGAGCGATGCGCCGCTGAACGGCGGATGCGGACAGACCAATGTCTGTGCCGATGGACTCGGCAGACCGCCGCGCATCCTGCTGGATGACCCGCAGGATCCTCCGGTCGATATCATCGATGGCTGCTGTGGGCATTTCCCTTTGTATCCCGCCCAGTGCGGGTGATTTACCCGCCTTTCGGCTTACTCACACGGCTTAGCCGCACAATTCGACCTTATCATGCCCACCATGAAACTGCTGTACCAGACCCACTCCCCTTACGCCCGCAAAGTGCTCGTGGCGGCCTATGAAATGGGATCGCACGAGACACTCACAGTGATTCACCACGAAACCAGCCCAACCCGACGCAACGCGGAGGTGTTCGCGTTGAACCCGCTCGGCAAGGTGCCGGTGTTGATTTGCGATGACGGCACAGTGTTGTTTGACTCGAATGTCATCTGTGAGTACCTGGACGGCTTGCACCAGGGCCCACCGTTGATTCCGGCGCACCCGCCCTTGCACTTCCGCGCGCTTAAAATGCAGGCGCTAGCCCAAGGAATCGCCGATGCGGGCATCACCGCCCGCTGGGAAAGCGAACGCCGCCCCACCGACCTGCGGTGGCCCACCATGCACGACGGCCAGATCGCAAAAATCGCGGCGGCCTGTGATTGCCTGGAGCAGGAGTTGGATACGCGAAATACCGCGGCGTCGGCCACGACCGCCGCGGCGGCCGTCGACGAGGGCGGCAACTCGGAGGTCGCCCCCGGCGAAAAACGTCCCGACATCGGCGACATCGCGTTGGTGACAGCACTGAGCTGGGTTGAGTTTCGGCGCGTGTACGACTTTCTCACCGGCCGCCCACGCCTCGCGCGTTGGTACGCGGCGCTATGCGCCCGCCCGTCTATGCAAGCCACAACGCTCGAGGGTCAAACCCACGATTGACCCACACCAGCCTTGATTGCCGCGGAATCGCTCCAACGTACCCATATCCCAGGGTTCCCGGTGCGCGTAAATGATTCCATTCTCCGTTCTCGACCTCTCCCCCGTCACCCAAGGCAGCAACCCTGCCCAATCGTTGCGCAATACCCTGGATCTGGCCCGGAACGCCGAAGCGCTGGGCTTCAATCGCTACTGGCTGGCTGAGCACCACAGCATGCCCGGCATCGCCAGCGCTGCGACGTCGGTGGTGATCGGTCACGTCGCCGCGGGCACCTCCCGAATCCGCGTGGGCGCAGGCGGCATCATGCTCCCCAACCACTCACCGCTCGTCATCGCCGAGCAATTCGGCACGCTGGAAGCCCTCTTCCCGGGCCGGATCGACCTCGGACTGGGCCGCGCCCCAGGATCCGATCAACTGGCCGCCCGCGCGCTCCGCCGCAACCTCGCCACCAACCCCGACGAGTTCCCGAACGACGTCATCGAGCTGATGCACTACCTGGGCACTCCCCAACCAGGCCAACAAGTCATTGCCGTCCCGGGAATGAACTCGCACGTCCCACTGTGGATTCTGGGTTCGAGCCTGTTCGGCGCCCAGGTGGCAGCTGCGCTCGGCCTCCCCTTCGCATTCGCCTCGCACTTCGCGCCGGCCATGATGCTGGAAGCGCTCGACATCTACCGCGCCCGCTTCCGCCCCTCCGCCCAACTCGACAAGCCCTACGTCATGTTGGGATTCAACGTGTTTGCCGCCGACACCGACCAGGAGGCGCTGCTGCTGGCAAGCTCCATGCAACAGGCCTTCGTCAACCTGCGCACCGGCCGCCCGAGCCAACTGCCGCCTCCCGTCGAAGGCTACGCAAACCAACTCCCACCGCCCGCCAGGGCGATGTTGGATGACGTGCTGTCCTGCTCGGCCATCGGCTCGCCGGGAACGGTGCGCGAGGCAATCGCGAAATTCATTGAGAGACACCAGCCGCAGGAGCTGATGATCACCTCGCAGATCTTCGCGCACGCGGCACGGCTGCACTCGTATAAAATAACCGCCCAGGTACGAGACCAGCTGTAAAACGGTGACAGTGAATGAAGGACCGGCGCGGACTGCGGGTCGCCAGCGTGCAGATGGAGCATACGGACGGCGACAAACAGGCCAACTTCGCAAAAATCGAGAAATTCACGGCGGAGGCGGCCGCGCAGAATGCGCAACTGGTCGTGTTCCCCGAATGCTGCGTGACCGGCTATTGGTTCATCCGCAACCTTTCGACACCGCAGTTGGCCGAATTGGCTGAACCGATTCCGGACGGCCCCAGCACACAGCGCCTGCGCGACCTGGCCCGCCGTCACTCCATCACGATTGGAGCCGGGTGGGTCGAAAGCGCCGCCGCCGGCGCTTTTCACAACACCTACGTGGTGGCCCTCCCCGACGGCACGATCCACTTCCATCGCAAGATCCAATCCTTCGAGCATGCCGCCATCCGCAGCGGCAACCAGTACACCGTGTTTGATCTTCCCGGCGGCCTGCGCGCGGGCATCCTGATCTGTTACGACAACAACATCATCGAGAACACCCGCATGACCGCGCTCGCCGGAGCGGATGTGGTGCTGGCTCCGCACCAGACCGGCGGGGTCGGCGGAAAAGATCCGCATCGCATGGGTCTCATTGATCCGGCGCTGTGGGCGAATCGGCACCAGGACCCCGAGGCCATCGAACGGGAGTTTCGCGGCGACAAGGGTCGCGGCTGGTTGCTGCGTTGGCTGCCGAGCCGCGCGCACGATAACGGACTGTTCCTGATATTCAGCAACGGCGTCGGTGTCGACGACGATGAGATCCGGACCGGTAATGCCATGATCCTCGATCCCTATGGCCGTATCCTCGCGGAGACCTGGAAAGCCGCGGATGCCATGGTGGTCGCCGATCTCGATGTGGGCCTGTTGGAGAACGCCACCGGCCGGCGTTGGATTCGGGCCCGCCGTCCCGAGCTCTACGGACCTTTGACCCTCCCCACCGGTCGCGAACGTGATACACGGGACCTGAAATTTGATACATAGTGCTCCTCATAAAGTGAGGAGCACATCATGGGGTCACGCGTTATTGGTTGGGTGATGCTGGCCGGTCTATGCGGATCGGTACAGGCAGCCCCCACCCTCCATGATCAGCTCACCGCGCTGGCCAAGGACATCACCTACACCACGGCGGGCCTGTTTCCTCCCCAAGCAACCGCGCTCGGCATTCCCGGGCACGACGGTGAGCTCGACACGCCCTCAGAAGCCAACCGCGCCGCCTACATCGCCAGGCTGCAACAGTGGCAGAAGCAACTGGAGCAGCTCGGGCCTGTGCAGGCTGCGAAGCCGACGGATCACGCCTCGCTGGTTGATCGCGATGACGCTCTGCTCCTACGCGCACAACTCGTTTCCAGCCTGAACGCGCTGCGCAATCGCGCAGTCGATCGAAAGGACTACGCGGGCGGCGCCAACACAGTGGTGGGAGCCATTTTCAACCAGTTGCAATTCATGCCCGTCGCGGGTCGCGATGGCAGAACGGCCGCGGATGTCAGTCGTGCCTGGAAAGACGTGGTCGACCGGCTGGGCAAGGCACCGAAGTACATCGTCGCGTCCCAGGCGCTGGTGACTCAACCCGGACATCTCTATGGCGTGGTGGGGAGCCAGCAGTTGGAAGGAGTGCGGGATTTCTTTGGCGGGGCGCTCACGGATGCCGCCAGGGCTCATTACGCGCACGATGCAAAATCGCTGGCCCGCTTCACAGCCGCGCGCGATGCCGCTCTCGCCGAGATCGAGAAGACCAAGGCCTACATCGACGCCCACGTACAACAGTGGCCTGAAAACTTCGCCATGGGTCGCGAGGCCTACGACGCAATATTGCGCGACGAGCAGTTGCTCCCGTTCACCTCGCGAGACGTGGAGCGAATGGCCGAAGACGAGTTGGCGCACGGCTGGGCGGAAGAAGCGTGGCTAACAGCGCAAGCCCAACACGATCATGTCGCATTGGGAGCGCAGACGGGCGGCGGGCTGGCCCCGGAGGGCCCTGCGCTGATTGATTTCTACCGGGACCGGATCGCAGAGCTGGCGCACTTCGTCACCGATCACGATGTCATCACCGTGCCCGCCTGGCTCGGAACCATCAACGTGCAGGAAACCCCGAAGTTCATGCAGCCCGTCTCACCGGGCGCTTCGATGATCTCACCACGGCAGTTCTCCACTGAAACCAACGGCTACTATTTCATCACTCCACCCACGTCATTGGCGGCGGCTGCGGACCGCATGGACATGAACCAGGATTTCGACCGCGACCGAATCCTCTCCACGGCGGCTCACGAAGCCATGCCGGGCCACTTCCTGCAATTGTCGGTTGCCAAGCGCCACTCTGATTTCATCCGCAAGATACAGAACGCCGGCACATTCGCGGAAGGCTGGGCGTTCTACGGCGAGGAGATGTTTGTACGCCTCGGCCTGTTTGGCGACGACCTCGACGCCCGGCTGTTCACGGCACGTTGGGAGCGAGTCCGCGGCGCGCGAGCCATCGTGGATCCGAAGCTGGCCTCTGGAGAATGGAATTACGAGCAGGCAGCCGATTTCTACGCGCAGCAAACCGGGTTTACTCCAAAAGCCGCACACGCGGCGGTGGCCGCCATCGCGACCGGCCCCGGCTATTTCATCGCCTACACGGTCGGCCGTTGGCAAATACAACAACTGCTGTCGCAGTACATTCAGCGATTACCCGCGGGCGGGTCATTGCATGACTTTCACGATCGGCTGCTGTCGTACGGCTGCACGCCGTTGGCGGTCGTAGGCCCGGAGCTGTTGGCCGATCTCGACAAACCCAGCACTGCGGTGCGCGCCGCCGCGAATTTTTAAAGACTAATGGCGGGGCAGCTGCCCGGCCGGCAACACGCGGATTTCGAACAACTTCGGCCAGTTCTTGCCTGTCACAAACAGACGGTCGTGGACTGCATCATAGGCGATGCCGTTCAGAACGCTGTCCGGTCCAGGTGGCCGCTGGTTGTTGGGCATCAATCCGGTCAGATCCACGACTCCCGTGACATCGCCGCGCGTGGGATCGACGATGATCAACATGTCGGTGTGCCACACGTTGGCGTAGATCTTGCCCTTGACCCATTCCAACTCGTTGACCTGGGGGACCGGTTTGCCATCGTACGTGACGGTGACGCGGCCGGTTTCCTTCAGGGTTTCCGGGTCCAGGAAGCGCAGATCGGGCGTGCCGTCGCTCATGATGAGCCGCTTGCCGTCCTGGGTGAGCGCCCACCCTTCGCCCTTGTAGGCAAAGTGACGTTGCACCTTGAGGGTATTCAGGTCGTACACAAATCCAACCTCACTCTTCCACGTGAGGCTGATCAGGCGATTCTTCCAGTTGACGATCCCTTCGCCGAAGTACTGCGGCGGGATATCGATCTTCTGGAGCACCTCGCCCGTCTCCAGCTTTTCCTTGCGGATACTGGACTGACGCTCGAGTCCGGTGCTCTCGTAGAGGAAGCCATTCAGATAGAACAGGCCTTCGGTGAATGCCTGGGTATCGTGTGGGTAGGTTTTGACGAGCTCGTAGGAGTAGACCGGCACGGCCGCCTGGGCGGCAGGCAGTGCAACGAGCGCAACAATCAGAAACGTCTGGCGTAGGAGCATTGCCGCATTGTAGCCACGGCGTCTCGCGGCGGGAGGTTACTCGTACGTGCCGGCTTTGAAGATCAGTCCGTCATGCACGGCCCAATAGGCGATCTTGTGTTCGACCTGTCCGTTGTTCGGATTTTCCCGCATGTACGTCACCCAGCCATCCGAGTGCGACTTCGCCGCATCGATGATTTCCCTGATGAAGTGCTTACCGTGCATATCAGCCACGTCGAGCCGGTTTTGCCCGACGACATCGGGCGATATCGGGTGGGCGAGGCAAATGCCGTTCAGGTCGTGCACGTCCACATAGTCCATGCCTTTCGCGAAGGCACCGTCACGACGATTCATTTCGGCCAGCGCCCGCTCGCGGCCATTGGCCCGGTAGAACTCCACGGCCTTGGTGACCTGGGCAATGACATCATTGCGGCTCGGCGTTCCGGGGGACGCGGCAATGACCGGTGCCAGACCGAAAAGGAAAATCGCAAAAGCGAAAAAGGCGCGCTTAAACATGGCTGCTCCTGCCCGCACGTTTCGAGGCGGCAGCTTACTGCGCAGCTCGAGGAGCGCCTCAGCACCATTCCACACTTTTGCGCAATGCAAAAAACGGACAGCTGCGCCCGGCCCTGCGGGCTGCGCGGCGTCACGCAATTGGCGGATTTATGGAAACTAGCCCCAGAACGACTGGACGATGAGGACGCCGCCGAGCACCACCAGGCCGACGACGTAGATTGCTTTTTTCAAGGCGGATCCCTTGCTGGCGCGGCGAGACCCGGCAAGTCTTTCAAACCCGGCGCCGCCGTACCAAGAATCGATGGGTATGTGAACATAGCGGGCACTTTCATTGCGCCGCACCGCCGGGTTAAAATTCTGCCCGGCTGACGAGCAAGCCTCCTGTCCGCGGAAAAGAACCCAGTTCTGCTCGATCGCGACCGATTGATCCACAACGATCTTCGAGCCCAGCACGGCGGACACCGGGCACATTGGAGGTCGTTTTATGTTCCTTACCCTACCCGTGTCTGCGGACTTCGCGCACCTGCGCGATGAAGCCAAATCCCTCAAGAAGCGCACCGCCTCCGGCGAGCGCGAAGCGCTGGCCTTTGTTGAATTTCACGGGGGCGCCTCAGCCCGCGGCCCATCCGCGCAGCCGATCAAGCTGGCGGACGTGCAGTTTGCGCTGGCGCGTGCCTATGGATTCAAGAGTTGGCCGCGACTGAAAGCCTTTGTGGAAGCCCAGGCGCATACACCGCGCGAGCGCGGCAACCGGCTGCTGAAGGAGCTGTTCGGCGATAACTGGGCGCTCCTTCAGGAATTGTACGAACGTCGCAACGAGCTGCCCGCCGATGACATTTTCATCGCCGCCGGGCTCGGGAATGCGGCCGCCGTCGAATCCCTGCTCGCAGCCGACCCCTCACTGGCGCAACGGCTGGGCGGACCAAAGCAAACACAAGCGATCACCTACGCCGCACACGGCCGTTTCTATCTCCTCGACGACAGCTACCGGGCGCGGCAGCAACAGATTGTGAAACTGTTGTTGGCGCACGGGGCGGACCCCAGCTCATCTGCTCCTCAGGACGAAGGCGACGGACGCCTGTCCGCGCTGTACGGATGCTGCCGTCAGACCGGCAATCCCGTGGTCGCCAAGCTGCTTCTGGAGGCAGGTGCAAACCCGGATGACGGCGAGTCGCTCTATCATTCTTCGGAGCTGCGCGACACCACCTGCCTCGAGTTGATACTCGCCGCCGGCATACCCGACGAACACCGCGAGTATTGCATCGTTCGTGCGCTGGATGCGGAGAACCCGGCCGCAGTCGCCCTCTATCTGAAGTACGGTACCAACCCGAATCATCTGCACTGGGCCCTGTTCAGAGAACGGAGCCTCGCGGTCATTCAACTTCTGGTTGAACACGGCGCTGATGTCAATGCGGTTTGCAAGAAGCATTGGCTGCTCGGTCGCATTGAAGGCCTGACTCCCGTGCAGGTCGCCGAGCGCACTGGCGCCAAAGACATCGTGGAATACCTGCTTACGCACGGCGCCACGGACAACCGCGGACCCGAGGACTATCTGATCGCCGCCCTCTGGCGTGAGGATGAGCAAGCCGTCCGCGCCAACGTACACGCGCAACTACTGCCGCGTGATCACGGCCATGTGGCACATGCCGCACGCTCCGGCAGACTGAAGGTAGTCCAACTCATGTTGGATGCAGGGTTCAATATCGAGGCTCGTGCTGACGATCTCGACGCAACGCCGCTGAACTATGCCGCAACGACCGGGGACGCCGCCATGGTGGACCTGCTGCTGGCGCGTGGAGCCCAGCAAGGTCCCTCCAACAAGTATGGAGGGACTCCCATCAGCACAGCCGTCCATTGCGCCGCACATTTCAACAGCGGCCGGGGCAACTATGCGCGGGTGGTCCGTTCATTGCTCGCGGCCGGCGGGCAGGTCCCACCCCATAGCCTGGAGCTGGCCCTGGAGCATCATCTCGATGACATTGTCGAGGTACTGAAGGAACACGGCGCCTCGCTGTAGATTCATCTCACCGCACCATCCGGTAAAGGCAGCTCAAAATGACAGATCGGCCTGAGGAAGCGTCGGACGCGTCCGCAGCAAAAGAAGAAGCGGCGCAGTCGAAGCTCATTCCGCAGATGACCATGATGTTTCGCGCATTGTTGGACTCCCCCGTGCGCGATCAACTCTTCATCCTGGCGGGCGTGCTCGTCGCGGTGGTCGGCGCGACGGCCTACGGGCAGATCCGTCTGAACACCTGGAACCAGCCGTTTTATGACGCCATCGAGCGTCACAACATGGGCGCGTTCTTTCATCAGCTCGGCGTGTTCGGCAATGTCACCGGCGCGCTGCTGGTTCTGAATGTCGGCCAGCGCTGGCTGAACGAGATGTTGAAGCTGAAGCTGCGTGAGGGCCTGGCAAAGGACCTCATTGAGAACTGGCTGCAGCCGATGCGCGCCTTTCGGTTGGCCAGTGCGGGTCCCATTGGTGTGAACCCCGATCAGCGCATGCACGAGGATGCGCGGCATCTGACCGAGTTGTCGGCGGACCTGGGTACCGGCCTGCTGCAGGCCGGTATCCTGCTTGCCCTGTTTGTGCACGTGTTGTGGAGAATCTCGAGCGACTTCGCGTTCCATGTTGGCGGCCACACGTACGAAATACCCGGCTATATGGTGTGGGCCGCGGTGCTGTATGCGGGTTCGGCGTCCTTGCTGAGTTACTGGGTCGGCAGAAGCCTGATCACCCGCAACGCCGATCGTTATGCACGCGAGGCGGACCTGCGCTTCTCCCTCGTCCGCGTCAACGAACATGTTGATGCTATTGCGCTCGCTCGTGGAGAAGCCGATGAAGCCCGTCGAATCGAGCTGGATGTTGCAGCGGTCCTCGCCGCAACGAAGCACCTCGTCCTGGGACTGACCAATCTGACCTGGGTGACCGCAGGCTATGGATGGTTCACTCTCGTCGCACCCATTCTCGCGGCCTCGCCGCTGTATTTCTCCGGCAACCTGTCGTTCGGCGGTCTGATGATGGCCGCAGGGGCCTTCACCCAGGTTCAGACCTCAATGCGTTGGTTCGTAGACAACTTCAGCGTGATTGCGGACTGGCGTGCCACGTTGCTGCGGGTCGCGAGCTTCCGGCGTGCCATCCTGGCGACCGACACGCTGCACAGTGTTGAAAGCCAGATCTCCTTCGTGGACGGCGCGGCCGGCCATTTGAGCATCGCGAAGCTGGAGATTGCCTCGCCAGCGGGGTGCACTCTGGTGAAGGAGAAATCCGTCGACATCGAGCGCGGCGAGCGGGTGTTGATTGTGGGAGAGCCTGGGACCGGCAAGACGTTGCTGTTTCGCGCCCTGGCGGGACTGTGGCCCTGGGGCTCGGGAACCATTACGCGCCCCAAAGGGGAAGCGATCGAATACATGCCGCGGATGCCCTACTGGCCACCGGGGACTCTGCGGGAGGCCATGTGCTACCCGCTGAAAGTGGCTACGTTTGCGGAAGACTCGGTGGCGGCGGCCCTGAAGCGAATGAAGCTCGAGCGACTGGTGCCCCTGTTGGACGGGAAACGCGGCTGGGAGCAGCAGTTGAGCGAGGAGGAACTGGTGGGCCTGGCGTTTGCCCGGGTCCTGTTGCACAAACCCGCATGGGTTTTGATGGATGAGGTGCTCGATAACCTCGATGCCGACACCCTCGCTCTGATCACCGACGCAATCGGCAAAGAGTTGAAGGACACCACCGTGATTCACATTGGACGGCAGATGGCGAACGACTCGACGTTCAAGCGAGTGGTGCATCTCATCAAGGACCCGACGGTTCGACGCCTGCCCCGTAACGGCACGCGCAAGCGCAAGCCGAACGGACGGCAGGAGGCGCAGCCGAAGACCGCCTGATGCGCCCTGTTTTTCGCTGCTGTCAGGCGAGCTGAGTTACCTGTGAACCGCGTCACATAACGCCCGGGGTGCGTGCATATTGGTGACGCATGCCTCGGACTTAAGTCGCACGAGTCCGGTACTTTCAGCCCAATCATGTTGCGCCTGCTGAGACCTACACTCATAACAGTCACCCTGGCGGTGCCAGCGGCCTCGTACGCGCTCGGTCTCGGGGATATTCACGTCCAATCCGCCTTGCATCAGCCGCTCGTGGCGCAGATTGAGCTGGTTGGCGTGGTGGACGATGAGCTGGGCCGAGTGAGCGCTGCGCTCGCAAGCGATGAGCTTTTTCAGAAATACAACCTGGAGCGAGCTCCGTTTATCTACGGAACCAAGCTGACCGTGGGGCGCGATGCGCAGGGACGGCCTGTGCTCAACATGCGCTCGACGGAGAAGTTCACGGAGCCGGTCGTCACGCTGCTCGTGGACATGCATGCGCCGAGTGGGGAGTTTGTTCGCGAGTACACGCTGTTTTTGGATCCGGCCGGGTTGGAACCCAACGCCACGGCGCGGTCCTCGACCTCCGGTGTTGAATCCACCGAAGGCGTCAGTTCCAACTCCGCTGCATCACCCAACGCTTCCGCGGCCTCCAACGCTGCCGCGCCATCCAACGCGGCGTTGACTTCGGCATCGCCAGTCGCCAGCTATAAACTGTTAGGCACAAAGTACACCGTCGCGCGCCGCGACACGCTTGCCCGAATCGTCACCGCCACAGGCGCCCGCTCCCGCACTGAGCGCCATCGGATGATGATCGCGATTTATCGCGCGAATCCGGCGGCCTTCCAGAACAACTTCAACCGGATGCATACCGGTGTAACGCTGACATTCCCCACTGCCGAGCAGTTGGCCGCGATTTCGGTTGTTGAGACGAATCGTGAATACGACACGCAGATGGCTGAATGGCGTGCCTCGGCGCACCACGGTGCCTCGGCTGCCGACAGAGCGCCCGCCGGAACCGGCGATGCTGCTGCTTCGCACGCGGCCCCAGGTTCCGCAGCCGCCGCGGTTGCTGCCAACAATGCTCACGAGGCCGGCGCCGGTGACCGCCGCCCTAGCGAGACATTGCCGACCGAACATGCCGCGCTGACCCAGCGGATTGCGTCCCTGGAGCAATCGCTGGCCCAGATTCAGCAGGAATTGAAACGGCCGCTGCCGGTACAAACCCCGGTGGCCGCCACCTCGGCTGCCGCGTCCGCCATCGCCAGCTCCCTGGCGCCGACCCCCAATCGGGCCACCGCGCCCCTAGCCGTCTCCGCGAACCAGGCCAGCCCCACATCCATTGTTGCCGCCCAAGCCACGTCAGCATCCGCTGCAACCTCCCAGGGCGGCCCTGCGCACGTGGTCACCTCGCGTGCCGCCCCAGCGCCCGTCGCGGCCTCCGCGACCGAGCCCGTTGCCACAGACGACGCGACCAGCGAAGACGACGAAGATGATGCCCTCCCGGCGAAGCATCGCGGCTACCAATTGATTGCCATTGGCGTCGGCGCCGGCCTGCTGTTCTTCGCAGGCGCCTGGATCTACCTCCGCCGACGCAATTCGTACGCCTACCACATGACCCCTCGGTACCCCCTCCCGGTCGCGACAGCAACAGCGGCAAGCGAAGAGAAAGCCACTGAGGATGAATCCAGTGATGAGGTGGAGTTCCGCACCCCACCGCCTCCCCTGTCGGCCACTAAGGCCAGCGAGCCCGTCGAGGCACAGCAGTCCGCAACTCCAAAGGACACGAAGAGCGCGGCGAGTTGGTTTGAGGATTCCTTCAGCACTCCCATTGCCGACCTCCTCAACGACCCCACGGTCAGCCTCGGAGTCGATGACACGGCGAGGCTCGCTTTTGAGAGCATCGAGCCGACCGTGAAGCTGCCAACGCAAACGACGGAGCCAACAGTCGACACCGAAGTCCTGGTCGCACCGGAGCTCGAATTCGCCGGCGACACCGTCGAGCAGAAGTTTTCCTTTTTCAATCCGGAAGCCACCACCAACACCGAGCACGTGGTGATGGGCAGCGCCCTGACCGAGCCCAAACCCTTCGTCGAGCGTCGCAAGAACCCGGCGGATGTATTGCGCCAGGCGATTGAGCGCGAACCGGAACGCAGCGACCTGCGCCTGAAGCTCCTCGAGCTGTACTACACAGCCGCGGAGGAAAACCGCCGCGCCTTCCTCGAAGCCACCCGTCAGCTGGCGAAGAACGAAAAGCTCGCGAGCCCTGAAGACTGGTCACGGATCGCCGACATGGGCCGCATCATTGCGCCCGACGACAAGCTGTTCGCCGGCGACGTCGACGACAAGCGCGTCGCTTAAACAAACCTCCCTGTCATCTGCCGTTCATAAATCAACCGCGTTTCAGCGGTTGAACATATATACAGGCTGACAACGCTCGCCAGGAGCCCTTCCCGGCGCATGCGGGAGTCCTTCCCGACTTTTGGCTCGACTTTGTGCACTGCGTCACAGATACCGGTGTCATCGGCGTCAGCCATTGGCGACGCCTCGAGGTACATTTCCCGCCACTCGTCCACTTTCGATCGTGTGTTGGTTTTGGGTTGTTTGTTTGCTTGCTTGACTCGTGTGTCGAGGCCAGTAGGGCCGCTGTCCATTCATGAAGAGGGAGACTCATTGTGCGACCGAAAGCGCTTCTGAACTTATGTATTTCATTTGCAATCCTGTCCGCGCCGCTGTCTGGCGCGTTCGCCGACGACAATAAAGGTCCCGGTGGCGACAACCGCCCTCGCCCACCGCCACTGCCGAATTGTTGTGTTCCTGCCAGCCAGGACTTTCCGATGGTGAACGCCAACTACGGCAACACCATGTATTCGAGCCTGCCGCTCATCAACCGCTTCACCATCGGCAAGCTGGGTGGTGCCTGGGAGTTGCATGTTGATGGCGGCACGGTTTCCGGCGCCAGCCAACAGGCAACACCTGTTGAAGTTGATGGTGTCATATACGTACAGAGCGCTTCGCAGAGCATAAGCGCTGTCGATGCTCGCACCGGAGTCGCCAAGTGGAAGTACGTCGGCGGCGGTGCAATTGGCATCGTGCGCGGCGTTGCAGTGGCTCAAGGACGAGTATTTGCCTCGTTGACGGGCCGTCGCGTTGTTGCCCTCGATCAGGCAACGGGACAACAGCTTTGGCAGATCACGCTGAATGACGCCAATTTCCCGGGCGGTACAACACCCACTGCCCTCGTGTACTACGACGGGTTGGTCTACGTGGGAACGGGCGGTGGCGACGCTGCCTATCGCGGCCGCGCCTACGCGTTGAACGCAAGCGATGGCAGCATCGCCTGGACGTTCTGGGGCACCGCTGCTCCGGGCACCCGGGGCGGCGATACCTGGACCGGCGACTCCTGGAAAACAGGCGGTGCCGCGCCCTGGATGCACCCGGCTGTGGACCCCGAGCTGAACGTCGTCTACTGGACGTTCGGCAATCCGTTCCCGGTAATGGATGGATCCACTCGCGGCGGCGACAATCTGTTTTCCGACTCGATCGTTGCGATGGATGCGCATACCGGCACCTATCTGTGGCACTTCCAGACCGTCAAACACGACCTCTGGGATGCTGACAACACGATGGCCCCGGTCCTGATGGACCTGGAAGTGAAGGGCAAAAAGCGTAAGGCGGTAGCGGTCGCCGGCAAGACTGGCTATCTCTACATCTTCGACCGGGTAACCGGCGAGCCGCTGGTGGGTATCAATGACAAGCCGGTGCCTCAGGAGCCGCGGCAGTTGACGTCCAAGGTCCAGCCGATCCCCGTCGGCGACCCGTTTGTCCCGCTGTGCCCGGATGCGCGCGTCGAACCGACTCTGCGTCCGGTCCCCAACTACGTGGTGGGCTGCTTGTTCACGCCGTTCTGGGACAAGACAACCCTCGTGACCCCGGGCAGCGCGGGAGCCGCGACCTGGAATGCCATTTCGTTCAATCCCCGTACGCAACTGGTGTACTTCGGAGCCGCTCTGATCAACGGCGCCTGGACCAACACCGGGAAATACCGCCCGATTGGCGAGTACCGCAACGGCGGCCGCATCGTCGCCATGGACCCGGCGACCAATCGCATGGTCTGGCAGAAGCACACCGACTGGTCACTCTCGACCAACGGCATGCTGACGACCGCGGGCGATGTGATGTTCATCGGCCAGCCTGACGGCTATCTCGTTGGCTACGACATCAACAACGGGCGCGAGCTGTGGCGCTTCCAGACCGGAGCCGGCGTGCATACCGCCCCCATCACTTACATGCTCGATGGCCAGCAGTACGTGGCGGTGTTCGCGGGCGGCAACAGCGTGCCGTACGCCTCGACACCAGGCGATAACCTGTGGGCGTTCAAGCTGGGCGGCAAGGTGCCGCAGGCTGCGATTCCCACTCCGCCGACTGACCGTCAGCCGATCACCGCAGCGGCGGTCAACGGCAGCACCGTTTCAAATACCGTGCTGTTGGGTGTGACGAGCGCAACTGGCGCCGAAGCGGTCACCAACCAGAATGCGATGTTCCCGCAGAACCTGGTGGTACCGGTCGGCACGCTGGTGACCTTCGTGAATCCGGCGACCAATACGAACAACCATTGCGCAGACTCGTTCTTTGATCACGAGTTCGACACGGGTGTGCTCGCGCCGGGGCAGAAGTTCTCCCATGCGTTCAACGAGGCGGGTGAGTACTTCTACAACGACTGTGTATGGCCACACATCACAGGTAAGGTTGTAGTTCAGTAACGACCGGGGCCGCCTGGCGCTGGCGAAAACCAGCGCCAGGTTCGGCTCGTTGACGGGCAGCCCGGATCGGGCATTAAATGGTCCTCTGACACCGGGGATCCGCCATGAGACGCACGCCTCTGCTCCTCTCACTCGCGCTGCTCTGCGCCGTAGCCCGCGGCGAATCGCCGAAAGCCATGCAACACGTCCCAACAACCGTGGCCGAATGGGCCCGGGGCGCGCAGCTATATGATGGGCTCGGTGACAGTCACCGCCGCATCACAACATCGAGCCCGGAAGCTCAGAAGTATTTTGACCAGGGAATGCGCTTCGCGTACGCCTTCAATCACGACGAGGCGACACGATCCTTCGCGAGGGCTGCGCAGATCGATCCCCACTGTGCCTCCTGTTACTGGGGTGTTTCCCTGACAGTCGGCCCCAACTACAACCTGCCCTTCATGGTCAATGAACGGGCCAAAGTGGCTGTAGAAGCTTTGCGAAAAGCTGAAGCCAACGCGTCCGGGTCAACCGCGGTCGAACAGGCGCTGATTGGCGCCCTCGCCAGGCGATATCCAACCGCGAAGCCGCTCGATCCAGCAACGATCAGACCCGTGCTCGTCGCTTATGCCACAGCAATGAAGTCAGTGGCCCAACAGTATCCGCAGGACCTGGACGTGCAGACGCTCTACGCGGAATCACTGATGACCATCAACGCCTGGAAGCTCTGGGACGCTCAGGGGAAACCGGGACCTGACACCCCGCAGATTGTCGCGACGCTGGAATCCGTTCTCGCTCGCGATCCGCACCATACCGGTGCCAATCACTACTATGTTCACGCGATTGAATCATCGCCTCACCCTGAAAAAGCGCTGGAGTCGGCCGAACGCCTGAAGACCGCCATGCCAGCTGCGGGACACCTGGTGCACATGCCTTCTCATATTCTGCAGCGTGTCGGTCGCTACGAAGACGCGGCAGAGGCCAACCGGAAGGCAGCAGTAGCGGACGATGCTTATGCAGCGCGCGCGGAGCCTCCGGACTACTACCCAATGTATACGGTCCATAACTACCAGTTCCTGGCCTACTCCGCGGCAATGGAAGGACGTCGAGCCGAAACCCTGGCAGCCACCGACCGTTCACGCGAGTTGATTTCAGACGAGATGTTGCTGACGATGCCGGGCGGCGACTGGTACGTCGCGGAGATGTATGCGGCCCGGGTTCGCTTTGGACTCTGGAAAGAGCTACTGGCCATGCCACCCCCGAGTCCGAAGTTACCCGGTCTGACGGCCGGGTATCTCTACGGTCGGGGTGTTGCCCTCGCCGCCACGGGCAAAGTCAGTGAAGCGCGCAACACCCTGGGCGAGTTACAAAAGCTCGCTGCAACGATTCCCGCGGATGCCCCGGCGGGACAGAACACGCTGAAAGACGTGTTGGCAGTCGCAATCCCGGTCGTGCAGGCACAAATCGCCACAGCCCAACGCCGCCAGCCGGAAGCCATCGCGTGGCTTCGTAAGGCGGCAGAAGCTGAAGACCACATTGCCTACGACGAACCGAAGAACTGGTTCTTCCCGGCGCGCCACGTGTTGGGCTCGCAGCTTCTGCAGATGGGTCAGGCTGCTGAAGCCGAGACCGTGTATCGGCAGGACCTGCAGCAGAATCCGGCCAACGGGTGGTCGTTGTTTGGGTTGAGTGCCGCACTGAAAAACCAGGGAAAGACGGCTGAGGCGAGCACTGTCGCGCAGCAGTTCGAGACCGCCTGGAAATACGCGGACGTGAAGCTGGTTGCCTCAGCCTTCTGAGCGCTGCCCGGGAATCAGTCCTTTAGCAGCTTTTCACGCAGCCGACCGGCCAACTGCGAGTCGCCGCTCAGATCCGCCGCCTGGACCGCACCCGTGAGCGCACCGCGTCGGCCGGGCGCGGAAACCAGGGCTGCCTGGTATTCCTTCAAGGCTTCCTGAGGCTGATTCAGGGTGAGCAACAGATCGCCCAACTGCTCGCGCGCCGGGACAATCGGGCCGGGTGTCAGCGGTAGTTTCTCAACAGCGTCTTCGGCGTCCGCTGCCTGGCGAAGAGTTTTCACAGCCTCGTCAACATGAGAGCTGGCCGCTGACTGCCAGGCCACGGCCTCCTGGATCAGCACCGCAGTTTGCGTGGCCCAATATGCGTTGCCGGATGCCTGCAAATGCAGCTGGCACTTCCGAAGCTCTGCGATGTCGTCATCTGCGTCCTTCGGATGACCACTCCGTGACTTCGCCTCGGCACGGGCCCAATAGACGAGCGCCGAAATGTTGGGAGGCGACTCTGGCAGAGGTTGTAACACCGCCGCCGCATCCCATTTGTGCTCCTCCATCGAGAGGCGGATCGGCATGACGGTCGCCGCGTATCCAACCTTGAAATCCTTCCCAATCAAGGGGCCCATATCCTTCAACGACGCAACAACTTGCTGCGCATCATTCGTCCGCCCTCGCTGCAGGTACGCATACGTGAGGTAATCCATCGCATGGAGCTCTTCACCCACATCGCCCTGAGTGCGCGAGGCAGTCCGCGCGGCAATGTTGGACGCAATCGAGTCATCCCAAAGGCCGAGGCGCGTGAATATGTGCGACGGCATATGCAACGCATGCGGAGCTGACGGCGCGATCTTTGAATAGGCGCGCGCGGCAGCCAGTCCCCGTGGCGCCAGCTCGGTGCTGTCGTAAGCATGAATCAGATAGTGAGCAACACCCGGGTGGTCCGGATGAGCCTCATAGATCGTTTCCAGTATCGATGCAGCGACCTTCTGATTCGCGTGTGTGCGGTCTTCCGGAGTCGCGGTCGCGAGCAGTGACAACGCGTAAAACACCTGCGTTTCGGTGTCCTTTGGGTTGCTACGCGCCGCCTTCTGCATCACCTGCTCGTACGCTTTGGCATGCACCGGGTACGGGGTATGGTCTGGGTCGTGGAAGAAGGCAGAGGCGGCAGCGATGAATTGCCGCTCGCGTTCGGACTGGACACTGAGTTGCTGGGCGCGGGCAATTTCCTCCCGGCCATTGCTCAAATCTTCTGCGTCAGGGGGCGCCCACAACTGGTGCCAATTGGACATAGCCGCACCCCAGTGAGCCATGGCACAGGTAGGGTCAGCCTTGGCGACATCGAGAAATCCCTTTTCAGCCGCGTCGTATGCGAAGGAATGCAACAATGCGACCGCACGCTCGAAGTCGTGGGCCACGCCGGGCGCACAGGAAGTCGCGAAAGTGACCGTGCCGAGCCTCTCCGGAGGCGGATGGGAATGCTCCGCTGCGACCAACTGCCCGCACAGACCTGCCCAGATCGCGACTGATACAACCACTTTCTTCATGACTCACCCCGCTCCTGACACGAGCGGATAACCCGCTTCCCGCCACGCCTTCACCCCACCATCCAGCGCGACCGCGCGCAGATAGCCCATTTCCCGCAAGGTCGCGGTCGCCAGGGTCGAGATCCGGCCAAACTCACAACACAACACGATCCGGCGCATCGGGTCCGGCAAATCCTGATTCACACGCAGCTCGAGCTGTCCCCGCGGCAGCAGCTTCGCACCCGGAATGTGACCCGCCTCGTAGGCATCGCGCTCGCGCACGTCGAGGATGATCAGCTCGTCATTCCCGGCTTCAATGCGGGCCTGCAACTGCGTCAACGACATGAAGGGAACATTCGCAGCCGCTTCCGCGAGCATCTGCGCGACGGTCTTGCCGCCACTGATGTTGGTGCGCAGCGCTTCTGTCAGATGCGCCGGCATGCTGAGATTCAGATTGCGCATCATCTCAACAAACGCCTCGCGATCGCGAACCTGCAACCGCGGGTTGTCGGCAATCTCCTGTCCGAGGGTCGAGTGGTCGCGGCCCTTGTATTCATGAGCCGGATGCACTTTCAATGCCGGGTCGAGGCGCAGCAGGCGGTTGAACAGGCTGTCGTAAAGCGCCTCCGGATTGCCAGTGGGCAGATCCGTCCTGCCCGTTGCACCCATCAGCAGAGTATCGCCGGTAAACACCCGATCCTCGACACACAGGCACATCGAATCCTGCGTGTGCCCGGGTGTATGGAGGACCTGCAGACGAAGGTTTCCGACCACCAGCATCTCACCGTCGTCCAACCGTAAATCCACAAACGGCGCCGGGCTCAGGCGATGCATGGAAACAGGCACGTCGAGCCGCCGGGCAACCTCCCGCGTGGCCGAGAAATGGTCGGCGTGTGTATGGGTGTCAACCAGGTGGCGAATCCGCAGGCCATCGCGGGCTGCCAGCGCCTGGTAACGATCGATGAGACTCATTTCGGGATCAATCAACACAGCCGCGCAACTATCTGCGCAGCCCACCAGGTAGGACTGGCATCCCCCCGCACGCAGATGTTCGAAGATCACGGCGCCCCCGCTTGTCAATGTAAATGGCTGCACCAGAGTGTAGCACCGCAGTCGTGTGTTGCCGGACTCCCGGTACCCTGCGTACGATTGCGGCCCAATCCAAGGGCACGCGGACGGCAGCAATGGTCAAGGGACGATTCGGCGCCAAGCGCTTTCTATTTTCAGCTCTTGCGGCACTGCCGGTGGTTTGCTCCGCCGCACCCGCTCCCCACAACGTCATTCTCTTTGTTCCCGATGGGTTGCGCGCGGCGATCATTGATCCGCAAACCGCGCCTACGCTGGCTCGTCTGCGCGATGAGGGCGTGAATTTCGTCAACAGCCACTCGCTCTTCCCGACTTTCACCACTGCCAACGCGTCCGCGTTCGCGACCGGGCACGGTCTCGGTGACACCGGAGATTTCAGCAACGCGATCTACACCGGAGTGGCCTTCGGAGGCTCGGTGACGCCCTTCCTGGAGAACGATCAGACTCTCCGCGAGTTGAACATGCACCTGGGCGGTAACTACCTGCACGAGACACCCATAGTCACTGCCGCGCGCAACCAGGGCGGCGCCTCCACGGCATTGATCGGAAAGCTGGGCCCCGTCGCGATTTTCGACGGCGCGGCCTTGCGCGGCCAGGAGGGACTGGTGATCGATGATGCGACGGGCACACCGGGCAAAGGCGTGCCGTTGTCGCAGGAATGGCTGAAAGCCATCGAGGATGCCAAACTCCAGGCGAAGGCCGTCGGCCGCGGCGAAAACGGCAATACCGGGGATGCCCGACATCCCGGCACCTGGGTCGCCAATTTCGCGCAACAACAGTATTTCCTCGAACAGACGATCAAGGTCGTGCTGCCGAAGTTCAAGGAGGCCAACAAGCCGTTTGTGCTCGTCTACTGGTCACGCGATCCGGATGGCTCGCAGCACAATCAGGGTGACGGCAACATCAACGGTCCGACTTCGCTGTCAGCCATCCGCGCTGTTGACAGCGCACTGGCAGCGATCGAGCAGACCCTGAAATCGCTCGGACTGTATGACTCCACCGATATCATCGTCTCAGCCGACCACGGCTTCTCGACGATCGACAAGGGCAGCAAGACCAGCCCGGCTGCCGCAGGGTCGTACGCCGATACCCGCGAGAAGGAGCTGCCACCGGGATTCCTCGCCATGGATCTCGCGGTTGCGCTGCGCAACAACGACTCAACCTTGCAGCTCTTCGATCCGGACGATGACAACAAACAGGTTGATTTGAAGAGTGCCCATCCTGGCAATGGCAACGGCGTGATTGCCTCGGACCCGAAACAGCCCCAGGTCATCATTGCGGCCAACGGCGGCTCGGACCTGATCTACATTCCGCCGGCGGTGCTCGACAAGCGGGCCCATGAGCTCGGTACCCAACTCGTGCGTGCGCTGCTCGAGCAGGACTATGTGAGCGGGCTGTTTGTCAACGAACAGCGCATCGGCAAACAGCCGGGCGCGCTGTCCATGAGCGATATCGGCCTGATCGGCACTGCCCTGACGCCGCTGCCGACGATTGTCGTGAACTTCCGCTCGTTTGCTACGGACTGCCAACGTACCCGGGTCCTGTGCGCCCGAGAGATCGCGGATACCCGGTTACAGGGCGGCCAGGGCATGCACGGCAGCTTCAGTCGCGCGGATACGTGGAATTTCATGGCCGCGCGGGGGCCCGACTTTCGCCAGGGATTCGTGGATTCCATGCCGGCGAGCAATGCCGACATTGGTATGACAATCGCGCACCTGTTGGGAATCCAACCGGGAGCGACGGGTAAACTGAGCGGACGGGTTCTGCAGGAGAGTTTCCGCGAGGGCGGCAAGAGCGCGGATGTTTGCACGCAGACCCTGAAGTCGCAGCCCGCTGCGAACGGGCTCGCGACCATCCTGAAGACCCAGCGCGTCGGCTCGAATGTTTATTTCGATGTGGCCGGATTTTCAGGTCGTACGGTGGGGCTGGAGGATTAGGAGCCCTGTACCGTTATCTCAACATCGACGTTGCCACGGGTGGCGTGTGAGTAGGGGCAGATCTTCTCATGCGCCTCTTTGGCCAGCGCTTCGAGCTCGGCCTGGGGAATGGACTTGTCGACCACGTCGAGCTTGACGGCAAGACCAAAGCCACCCGCTGTGCGCGGGCCGATGGTGACGGCGCAGGTGACTACGGCGCCCTTCGCGTTCTTTTTCTTCTGGGTGGCGACATAGTCGACCGCCCCGCCAAAACAGGCCGCATAGCCGGCGGCAAACAGATGCTCAGGAGTCGTCGTCCCCGGCTTGCCCGGGCCGCCCATTTCCTTGGGAACCGACAAATCGACGCTGACGGACCCATCTTCAGCTTGCGAATGACCATTGCGTCCGCCCGTGGCCGTGGCCCTCGCGGTGAACAGCGGTTTGATTTCCATCGACAGTACCCCTTTGCAAATCGGTTTAACCGCCGGGAAGGCTACGCCGGGTTCATTCAGTTCGCCATCCGCTGTAGGGGTGGCCCGCCAGGTTGGAGTTGTAGTATCGGCTGTCATGGGTGACTTCCTGTCCCAGCCAGGGCGGGCGACTGAAAGGCTGCTCTTCCGACTCGAGCTCGATTTCGGCCACCACGAGCCCGGCGTTGTCGCCCAGAAACTCGTCCACCTCCCACCGGGAACCCTCGTGAACGAGGACATATCGGTTCTTTTCGAGAATCGGTCCATCACTGAGCTCGAGCAACTGCTGAGCATCCTGCATCGGGATCGCATATTCGAACTCGGCGCGCGTGGCACCGCGGGTCACACCCTTGATCGTGAGGAAGGCCTGGTCGCCGGCGATGCGCACGCGCACGGTGCGCTCTTTGTCGCGATTCAGGTAACACTGACACAATCGCTGCCTGGCGCCCGCGCGCCAGCCATCCGCTTGGACGAGAAACTTGCGCTCAATTTCAGAAGCCACTATTGAGAACTCCTCAGGTTCGTTGCTGACACCATAGACACATGACCGCCCCTGCGTCCACGCCCCCAATAGCCGAGCTACCTGCCGGTGCCTTCCTCGACTGGTTGCGGAATTTTCGCGCTTCGTTGCTCGGGAATCAGGGTTCGGATGTGCCCTGCGGTGATTGCCGGGGGTGTTGCATCTCCGGCTATTCCGTGCAGATTCGCCCACATGATGCGGGCGCACGAGCGCTGATTCCGGCTGAGTTGCTGGCCAGGGTACAGGGGTTTGCGCGCGATGAGCCGACCCTGGCGGCGCGGCCCGACGGCACGTGCCCCATGCTTCGCGATAACGAATGCAGCATCTATGAGTCGCGGCCGCAGACCTGTCGCGACTATGACTGCCGTGTCTTCGCTGCCTCCGGAATCAGCCCCGACAAGCCCGTCATCCATCAGCGCGTGAGCCAGTGGCGCTTCAACTATCCCACTGAGTTGGATCGCAAAACGCACTCAGCCGTATTGGCCACAGCCGAATTCATCCGCACCAGGCGCAGCAGCTTCCCCAACCAACGGGCCCCGCTGGGACCCTCAGGTATTTCCGTGCTCGCTTGCGAAAGCTACAGCGTGTTTCTCCAACCCGACATCCACGAGAAGCCCGACACCGAGGTCGCCCGATTGATCCTCGATGCGAGCCGCGAGTTTCACCGCTCCCGGTGACTCGTGAATATCTTCACTACGTCGGCGTTCGGCGAAGAGTCGAGGATGGAGAATACTACTTTGGAGAAACGGCCCCGCCACTCATCACGGCTCAGTAGCTGCATGAATGTTTGAGCGACGAGCTGTGGATCGTTGCGAAAGACACCGCAGCCCCAGGCACCGAGTACGAGATGCCTCAGCCCACGGGATGCGGCGAGCGCCAACACATACTCGGCACGTGCTCGCAACACTTCGGGAATGGAGTTGAAATCGTGCGGGTACTTGTCTTGCAGGGCGCCGGCATTGGGTGCGGCGCTGGAAATGAAGGTGACGCGCTGGATGCGGCTCAATAGAGCACCGGAGTCATCCCTGAATACAGGGCAATCCGGCGAAAGGATCATCGCGTGCGTGTACAGCGGGGTTCCCTGGCTTCTGTGATGCTCGTAGAACGCCATCACTTTCGTAAGTGAGGCATACAACGCGGAGCTTCTTGCCAGCGACTCTTCCTGAGCCTGGCTTCCCGACAGGAAGCCGCCACCCGGGTTCTTCGCCGAGGCGAAGTTGAGTGCGGCCACAGGCGCGCAACCTTGGTTCAGAAGGCGCGTGATCCCCGCCAGGGTCGTCTCGTTTTCGATCTCGACGACAACAGGAACTGATGCCGTCGGTTGGCTGAGCACCTCAGCCAGCAGCCCCTGCATATCCTGCGGCCAAAACACCCGCGTGGCCTCAACACAGCCCGCGACATCGTCTGCAATACTGACATCGCCCCCATCCGGCAACGAATACCGACCCTCCTCGAGAATGGTCACAGTTTCCTTGGCCATGGCGGCCCTGGCGTTTCGATTCATAGCTGTGCATCCATGAACATGAGCTGTCGTGCGGGCAATGCCTCTTTGGCGCATAGATCGAGGACCAGGTCGGAGTGCTCAAGCATTTCCGCGCGTACGGAATGGCCTAAGGTAACCAGAAATAGCTGCGCCCCCTCTCGGCGGGCAAACTTCATCGCCGGTACGAAGTCACTATCACCCGCCACAAGCACGAAGACCTCGGCGTGCTTCTTCAGTGTGATGGCGGCGATATCCAGCCCAAGACGCATGTCCACTCCCTTCTGGTGAATATTAGGTTCGAGGTCCGGGGCAGTCAGAGTCACACTCGCATCTTTCTCGGGCAATCTACCCTGCCGAACTTTCCATCCTCGAAACACGAGATCACCACGACGCACCGAGACGTATGGTAACTCGCACAGCGCTTCGAGCAATTTCCCATTCGTTCGCGCCAGGGACGTGGCACCGAGATTTATCGTCCCACCCAGCAGTGGTTTTGTAATTCTACTGGCAAGCGGGGGCGCATCGTACCAATAGACCCGGTGAAGCCTCATCCCAACCAAGGCATCATGAGCACGTAACTTGTCGAGAAACGTACAGATTCCGTGGACGTCGAGCGGCTCGGCCTGGGATCCGAGTTTTCGCTTGAGAAATCCGGCATCGATGAGTATGGCGTATCTCATGAGTTGCCGCTCCGCGGGCAGGGGCGAACCCACTTACATTGGTCCCGCGGAACGGCGTGCTTTGACAGATTAAATGCAGAGGCAAGAGCTGCCGCGGGATAAATCTTACGCAAGTCTGCGCCGTCTAGAAAGGCCGATTTGTACCATTTTTGCGCTGCAATTTGCAGCGCTACCGTGTTGTTTTGACGTCCTCTCGCCAACTCAACGTCATCACGCGCTCCATAGCGTCTGACGCAGCGTCGAAACACTCCGTCGAGGTTAACCGCCGAAACGATGCCTTCGATTGTCCATCCTTCGAACAGGAAGGATTCGTGAAAGTAACCGCGACCTACTGCTCGGATTGACAGGGGGAGCGGCTGATATGTTCGGCTTCTTGCAGAAGTCAACCTCGTGAAATACCTGTTGTTGGTGGTAGTGGAACAACAACAGAAGTGCCGCCGTCGAGATCGCCACCACTTTGAAAATGGGCGAGGAATTCATGCAGATCTTCAGCGAGTCAACCGACCGCATTGAGCGATCAATGCGCAAAGTGCAGTTGGTAGCGCAGGATGCCAAGGTACACATGCGCTGGACGCCCGGTGCGATCGCCCATCCGGAACAGTATTTCCAGGCCCAGTAGCCTGATCGATCTGTGAATCGGAACGGCTACGCCGAGGCTGGCATGAGGCAGTATTTCCCCCACTGAGCCACTCAGGGAGGATTCCAGCGTGTCGATGCAGCGTCTCGGTGCTCTCACGGCGATCGCATTCGCGGTATGGGGCCCACCGCATCCGGCCCAGGCGGCCGAATCCAGCGCAAATTCGATTTCCCATCTCGAGCTCAAACCCCTCGACGAGGGTTACTGGCAGGTGGATTTCGACTATTTCTATACCGGCGAGCCGCAGGGCGCGGTGTTCCACATCGACCTGAATATGGAAGCCGGCTCCAAAATCAGCGAATTCCATGGCCCCAAGCTGGACGTGCTGCCCAAGCCAGGGGCCAATCACGTCAGCACCAGCTATCTGTTCTCTTCAGAAGGCACCTCGCGGCAGCTCACTGTGAGGCTCACCACGGGCGACTGGCAGAATCCCCAGGAGCTCGCCAGCACCCACGTCGACCAGCTGATCACCTGGCCTACCCTTGATCAGCGCAATTTCAATCTCGCCCAGAACATGATCGACAACGGCGCGGAGGCGCCGCTGTCCCAGGCCCGGCGCCTGCTCGAGGGCCTGGTCGCCAGGAACCCCCAATTCGACCCGGCCTTCGTGGAGCTGGCACGCATCGCCATGAAATCCAACTGGGGACCGGAAGGGTTGCACCAGGCTGAGACCCTGCTCCACTCCGCGCTCGACATCCGCCCTGACAGTGCCAACGCCAAGATCCTACTCGGCTATGTCTACGCGAACCAACATCGACTCCACGACGCGGAGGCGCTGTATACCGATGCAGCGCGTTCGAATCCGCCCAATGTTTGGTTGTGGGTCAACTGGGGTGAGCTGCTCGAAATGCAGGGGAAACCTGACCAGGCGATCCCCAAGTATCGCGAAGCCATCTCGCGCAGTAAGCCTGGTTACTCGCGGACCACCATGCCACGTGAGCAAGCCCGTAAACATCTGCTCTCATTGCTCGACGCGCACAAGAATGCCGATGAAGTGGACGCGGTGTACCAGCAGGGCGTGAAGGAATTCGGCAGCTGCTACCGCCCCGATTACGCGTTGTTCAAACTGAACGTGCGCGGTGACGCGAAAGGCGCTATCGAGATGGCCAGTGCCGCCCTGAATGCGAACTGCAGTGACGCGGTCGACCGTGCGCGTGAGGCCCTTGGCCTGGCGAACTACTTCCAGTGGGCGAAAGACACTGGAACCGAAAGCACTGCAGCCCTGAATCAGGCACGTGTTTACCTGCCACCGGGCCCGATGGCCATTTTCCTGATGGCCAATAACGACAGTACGGTCCCCGCGGCTAAAAAACTCCTCGCAACCGGGGAAGCGATCGACCAGGAAGACAACGAGCAGATGACGGCACTCGCGTACGCCTTGCAGAAAGGCAAGTTTGACGCTGCCACTAGACTGCTGAAGCTCGGTGCCAACCCGGAAGCGCCCGTCGGTTTTCAGGCAATGCCTGTTGCACTGCTGCCTGTATTGGAGGGCAACCTCGACGCCATCCGCGTACTGCAACGGGCCGGCGTCGACTATTCAAAGCTGCGCTTTAGGGGTGCAACCGCAATCGACTACGCGAAGCAGTCAGGAGACGATGCGTTACTCAACGCGCTGACGGCGAAGGATCGAAGTCTGTAAGCGCTATGCGCCTCTTATTGGCCGGCCTCTTCGTGTATGTCGCCACGATGGCGACTGTGATCTCATTGAGCGATCATTTTGGGAAACAGCCGTGGCCCTGGTGGGCGAGCCTCGCCACCATCGTCACTCCATTGGCGGCTATGATTCTTTCCTCGTACGCGCTCAACCGTCGCGGCTTCCGCCCCAGTTTCAGGCGCAGAACCCTGGAACAACGCATTGCGGACCTCGAGTCGCAGGGGTTGTTGTTGCGACAACCCTTTCAGGCGGTTCGCGGCTTCGAAGTGGAACAGCTCGAAGATGAGGGGCTGCACTACTACATTGAGCTCGTCGACGGCCGGGTTCTTTATCTGAATGGCCAGTATCTATACAGCTACGAGGCGATTACCGACGACGCACCCAGCAACCGGCCGCGCCTGTTTCCGTGCACGGAATTCGAAGTGCTCCGGCACAGGGAAGCCGGTTACGCCTTTCACATCCACTGCGCCGGCCGCACGCTCGAGCCGGAACTGATCACTCCTGCATTCACGCGCAAGGGTACCCAAGATCGCCCCCCCGAGGACGGTGCGATTATCTCGGACCAAACCTACGAAAGTCTCAAAGCCGAGCGAGCTCATTAATCAACCGCTCAACGGGAACTGCTTTCTGAGCTGTGACGCGCCCGCCGATTGGTATTGTCCTCAGTCCCGCGCAGCGCGTCGATCAGACACCACTGGTCCTATTCAAATCCGCGAGTTTGTCGCACCCCGCCCACATTGCGGGGTGTCACGCCGTCTCGTAGAAACAGGCCGCGTCTCAAAGAAGATGAGGGAGCGCGGCGATGTTGAGGAATCTGCGGGTCATTCCGGTGTTGTTATTGCCACTGATCACCAGCACCGCGCTGGCCCAGGAGCATCCGTCGCTACATACACACATGGCTGCCCCAACAGGGGCCCGTTTCATGGGGCGTATGCAGAAGACACAACGCATGCAGGTAGCCATGACCCTGCAACTGCGCAACGAGACCCAGCTCGATGCCGTGTTGCAAAGACTGTATGACCCGAGCAGCCCTGATTACCGGCACTTCCTGAGCGTCGCGGAATTCACTGAGCAGTTCGCCCCCACTACCGCTGACTACATCAAGGTAGTGGATTACGCGACTGCACACGGCCTCACTGTTACCAGCCATCATGCCAACCGCCTGGTCGTTGAGGTAGAGGGTGCCGTTGCCGACATTGAGGTCGCGTTTCACGTCAACATGCAGACCTATCAGCATCCGACCGAGAACCGCACATACTTCGCCCCGGATGTTGAGCCTTCCGTCGACACCGGCGTCGCGGTCTCGGGTATCTCTGGACTCAACAACTACATCACCCCGCGACCCATGAGTCTGCGGCATGCCGATTTCAATCAAGTGCAGGCCAACGCCACCGGCTCACAGGGCGGCCAGTTCCTGGGTAGCGACATCCGCGCCGCGTACGCCCCAGGGGTGACGCTTACCGGTGCCGGACAGGCGGTCGGCCTGCTCGAGTTCGGCCCCTATCGCACAGCCGATATCACCAACTACTTCAGCACCATCGGTCAGCCCCTGAACGTGCCCATCATCAACGTGCTGTTGAATGGCGTGAGCGGTGTCTGCGGCACCGGCTGTGACGACGGCGAAGAAGCCGTTGACATCCAACAGGCTATTTCCATGGCGCCGGGCATGAAGGCCCTTTACGTGTACGAAGGCACCAATGACGTCAGCATCCTGAACCGCATGGCCACAGACAACCTGGCCAAGCAGTTGAGCTGCTCATTTGGCTGGCTGCCCGCCGACCCGTCCAGCGATGAGCCGATTTTCAAGGAGTTCGCCGCACAGGGGCAGAACATGTTCGTCGCCTCTGGCGATAGCGGCGCGTTCACCTCGAACGGCAATCCTGTGTTCTATCCGGCCGACGACCCATTCATCACCTCCGTTGGCGGCACCGACCTGACCACCAACGGCGCCGGCGGCACCTGGAAATCCGAGACCACCTGGATCGGCAGCGGCGGTGGCACCAGCACCAACAACCTGCCGATCCCGAGCTACCAGGCCCCGGTGATCACCTCAGCCAACGCCGGCTCCACGACCCTGCGCAACCTGCCGGACGTGGCCGCCGAGGCGAACACCGACAACTATTTTTGCGCCAACAACACCTGCCAGGGTGGCATCGGCGGCACCAGCCTCGCCGCTCCGCGCTGGGCCGGTTTCCTGGCGCTGGCCAATCAACAGGCTGCCGGCAAGCCCATCGGTTTCGTCAATCCGACCCTGTATAACATCGGCCGCAGCAGCGCCTACAACAGCGATCTGCACGACGTCACCTCCGGCAACAATTTCAACACCCACAGCCCGACCAGGTTTGCCGCGGTCACAGGATTCGACCTCGCCACCGGCTGGGGCGCTCCCAACGGACAGGCGCTCATCAACGCCCTGGCCGGCAACAACCTGAACGGTGCCCACACCCTCACTCCTCAGAACGTCACCAGCTTCCGGCTCGATGACCTCTTCTCCAGCACCGCAACCGACAACACCATCGACGTCTGGCCCGTCAACGGCACCGGCGCCCAGTCGTGGGTCTTCTCCAACGTCAATGTAGCGCCTTCCGGCAACTACAACATCGCGGTCTCCTACGGCCCTTTCTGCATGACCGCCGCCTCTACCGCCAACGGTACCGCCGTCAACCTTCAACCCTGCAACGGCTCCTCCGGCCAATCCTGGCAGGTCGCCGCCGCCAGCAACGGCAACTACGTCCTCCACCCTGCCAACAATCCCGCCCTCTGCCTGGACGTCCGCAACGCCGGCACCACCGCCGGCACCGTCGTCATCGGCTGGGACTGCAACGGTGGCACCAACGAGAGTTGGGCGATCAACTAGCCCCGGCGGGACCGGGAGCGTCTTGGGCTCCTGCGTATACGCCGCGCAGCGCGTATAACGGGGGCCATGAGTGGCCGGCTTTGCGTGTTCGCAGTTCTCATCACGGTGGCGTGGGCATCCTCACCCGCCGTGGAACGCATGGGCAGCAAAACAGTGGTTGGCCCCAACAACCCACTGTTGACTGAAGGCGCGGCGGCGCTGGAGGCGGGGCGGATTGAGGCGGGGATTCAACTCACGTTGGAAGGATTGAAGATCGCGGCCACCGCGCAGGAGAACGCGGCCGGGCACTCCAATGCATGCGCGGGGTATGTACTGCTCAAACGTTGGACCGAGGCACTGGCCCAGTGCAACGCGGCGTTGGAGCTCGACAAGTCGAACTGGCGTACCTATAACAATCGGGCCTCGATCTACGTTGAGAAAGGTCTGTACGACCTCGCCATGCGCGACCTGGAAGCCGGATTCGCCCTGGCGCCCGGGGCGCCGATCCTGAAGGAGAGCTTGCGAATCCTGCAGAGGAATAAACGGCTGCTGGGACGCCAGGCCCGCAAAGTGGTGCCGTCATGAGCCCGCAAAGCACTCTGGGCTACACTGTTCGGCTGGAGCGACTGAGAACAAGAACCAAGTGTCATTTTTGCGGTTACTTTTCGCACTCGCAGCGCTGGCTGCCTGCTTCCTCACAACCCCGTCCCTAGCCTGCCAGCGCCCCTCCGCCGGAAGCGTGGTGAGCGAGCCCGAGAATCTGCGCAGCAAAGACGGCGTACTCAGTGTCGATCTCACAGTCCGCAATGAAGCCCAGCCGAACGGGTCCATGCGGTTCTGCTATGAGCTGGCCGATGGCAGCCAGTCGCCCACCTTGAGACTGAAGCCAGGCGAGCTACTGGTCCTGAGGTTGAAAAACCAACTATCCGGGCCGGCCACAGTGCCACAACAGGCCAAGGACCCTTGCACCAGCGCCACGATGTCCCTGACATCCACCAACCTGCACTTCCATGGCCTGTCGATCCCCCCGGTGTGTCATCAGGACGAAGTCCTGCGCACGTCGATCCAACCCTCGGATGCCCCATTTGAGTACCGCTTCCGAATACCCGAAGACCAACCCCCAGGCCTGTATTGGTACCACCCGCACATCCATGGTTTCACCAGCCCCCAGGTATCCGGCGGCGCCTCAGGGGCATTGATCGTGGAAGGGATCGAGCGCGCCAATCCGGATCTGGCCGGACTCCCGGAGCGAGTACTGGTGATCAGGGACCAGGACCTCATCAACCCCGACGCCGCGCCGGGCGAGGCCAACACCCCGGTGCTCGTCGATCGCGACGGCGACGCTCTCAACACGGGAACCGGTACCGGCAAGCCCGCAAAAGACCTCTCGGTCAACTTCGTGCCCGTCCCCTGGCCCAGTTACCCCACCGCCCGGATTGCCATGAAACCGGGCGAGCGCCAGCTCTGGCGCATTCTCAACGCCTCGTCCGTCACCTATCTCAACCTCGCTTCAGTCTTCAAACGGGGCCGGAATTTCCAGGCTCAACACATTGGCCTGGTAGCCGTCGACGGCGTCCCGCTGACCATCGCAGGCAGCGCCGGGCACGCCATCGAATGGCGAACCAATGTCATGATCTCCCCTGGCGCACGCGCAGAGATCATCGTTACGGCGCCACCCGCAGGCGTGGATGCCATGTTGGTCACCCGGGCGGTCAACACCGGGCCAGGCGGTGAAAACGACCCCACGCGCGCCCTGGTGTCAATTACCGGCGCAGCAAACGCCACGCAGCCCCAATCATCTCTTCCGACAAACCCGACACCACTACCCACCATCAACAAATCGTGGCTCGGAAGCGTAAAACCCACGAGAACCCGCAAACTGTACTTCTCTGAAAGCCCGGACGGGCAGCAGTTCTATCTCACCGTTGACGGCGCAAAGCCGGCCGCCTTCGACCCGATGACCACCGTACCCAATATCGTCGTCAAACAGGGCGATGTTGAAGACTGGATCATCGAGAACCGCTCCACCGAGCTGCACGCCTTCCACATCCACCAGGTTCACTTTCAAGTGGTTGAATGGTTGGGCCTGGCGGTGAACGAGCCCTTCCTGCGCGACACCATCAACATCCCGTTTTACGACGCCACGATGCCCCACTTCCCCAGCGTCCGGTTACGCATGGATTTCCGGGATCCGACGACCGTGGGCACCTTCGTTTATCACTGCCATCTGCTCGATCACGAGGACGGCGGCATGATGGGTTTGATTCGCGTCGAGCCGGATTGATCCGGGTCAACCCGAGGTAAAGAAACCTCGAGAGGGTTCGCACGACCGTCATCCCATGTTCATGGGATCGTCACGGAGCGCCGGATGCTCCAATTTAAACTCGCGCCGGTCTCAAAATGAAGAAAAACCGGAGCAAACTCATGAATCGAATCAACCTTACATTGCTGGGAGCACTGGCCTCGGCCGCTGCCGCCAACGCTGTTGCAGTCGAAGGCCCCGTGCCCGACGGTGTGGCGCGGTTGGATCACGTATTTCTCATCATGCTGGAAAATCACGGCTTCCAGCAGGTCGTCAACAATCCGACCATGCCCTACATCAACAGCCTGATCTCCAACCACAAGGTGAACCTGGCGACCAACTACTTCGCCGTCGGTCATCCCAGCCTCACGAACTATCTGGAAATCGTCGGCGGTTCCAACTTCGGCGTGCGTAGCGACAATACCCCGGACTGGCACAACCTCAATTGCAAGCCCAACATCGTTACGGGTGTCCCGAACGCCGACAACGACAACGCGCCGAATCCTCCGCCATACCCGATCGAAAGCGGCGATGTCTGCCCGATCTCCGGCGAGGGTTTGGACGCCAGGACCGAAGCGGTCGACAATTGGAACGAGACGGAGCCCGGCTTCATCAATTTTCTGCCCAACATCGATGGTGTGAAGTCATACCCGGCGGCTCATACCACCGGCAAAACGATTGCCGATCAGCTGGCGCGCGCCGGCCGTTCGTGGAAAACCTACCAGGAAAATCTGCCGGTCGCAGGCGCGGACCAGGTCGACGCGAGCAACGGCATAGTCACCAACGAGACGACTTTCGATGCTACCAAGGCGTTGTCCGCCACCAACCTGCCGCCGCTGACCTCGGATGGCGTGCTCCATGCCTACGCGGTCAAGCACAATCCGTTCGCGTACTTCCGCAGCACGCAGGAAGGCAGCTACGACAACAGCTTCCACAACATGGTGGGCTTCGATGGAGCTCACGGTCTGTATTCCGATCTTGCCCCCGGAGAGGTGCCTTCGTTCTCATATATCGTGCCTAACCAGTGCAACGACCAGCACGGTCAGAACAACGCCGATGCGTTCTGCGCCGAAGACCAGGGAACACCTTTCTATCAGAAGCAGGGACAAGCGTTGACGGATGGAACGCAGGTGGGACTGAACCCGGGTCTCTCAGCCCAGGCCGATACGATGGTGGAAAAGATTGTCACCAGCATCGAGCATTCGCCCGCCTGGCACCGGGGCAACAACGTAATCGTGATCGTGTATGACGAGAACGACTATAGCGGCACCGCCACCGCCAAACCCGCGAACACGGTCTGGCCCGCTCAGTACCTGAACAAGGTCATTCTGACGGTCGAGACCAACGATGAGCATGCTCGTTCAGGTTTGAAGAGCACGACCTACTACAACAGCTTCTCGCTGTTGCGCACCCTGGAAGGCGGCTTCCGGCTGGGATGTCTTAATCACGCTTGCGACAAGGACACGCGCGTGATGTCCGATCTGTTCGAAGAGAACCGGTACTGACCGGAGCGAAGCAGAGGGAATCCCGGGAAGCGCCAGCGGCGCGACGCGGGAAACCGGCCGCTCAGCAGGGGCCTCAGACCCCCTTCAGGGGGGCCTCAGAGCCCCCTGCTCTGCGCCAGATTCTCTACTTTCTCAAACACCAGCGACGGCTTGTCGCCGCCCCGGGAGTACTGGTGGCGGCGGCCCATCTCGATCAGTGCCGCGTCGCGCTCGGCGGGCGAGGGATACCAGTGGAGCTTGTGCCACTCGGGACCGAGGAGCTTGCGGAACGGGTCGCCCGGCGGGAGGCTCACACGGACCCCATAGGGACGGAGCTTCTCGATCGGGGGGGTACGAAGGTTTTGCGGTTGGCTGATTCCCATAGGGCGGACTTTACTAAAAGGTCCGCCCCAGGAACAAATAGAAGGCGCGCTGGCCCTGATCGTCGAAGCCCGAGGCGATATAAACGGGACCCAGAAAGGTATCCATCCCCAGGAACACGCTGCCATCGTGCCGCAGGCTCCCGAAAGAGGCATCGCCGCGGTGCTCCCAGACGTTGCCTGCTTCCAGCGAAATGCCGAGGTAGGTAGGCACGTCCAGATACCCAGGGCCACCCCGGCCAATCTGCTTATAGAAGATCGTCCGGGCAATGGCGAAATGCGGTCCGGCAATCGAATTGGCCTTCAGGCCCGACAGGTTCAGGAACCCCCCGAGCGGAAACAGCAACCGCAGGTCTGCCGGCGTCGTGACCTGGACTCCGCCCGGCGCCGAGCCAGGCACCTGTCCCTCCAGCAGCAACCGCTGCGGAGTATCGAAGGTAGTGCCGCCGGCAGCCGAAAAGACGGCCGTGTAACGCCCGAGGGAGGCAGCGGCCAGATACGAGAAGGACAAGCGCTCAAAGTCCTGCTTCCCCCCCGACTCGTTGAGCGTGCCGGTGCGTTCGGCCCGATACTCCACCGTGGCCTGTTGGCCGCGATGCGGAAAATTGACATCGTCGAGCTTATCCACTGCAAAGCGCACGAAATACTGGTTGGTATGGAAGCTATCGGACGGCAACTGCGGGTCTCCCACGCGGACATCCTCATGTCCGGTGTCACGCTCAATACCGGTTCGGATCTCTCCCCAGTTGCCCAACTCGTAGCCGAAATCCAGGCCGTAGTCGAAGCTGCGGACGCGGTACTCCGCTATGCGCGTCTGGTCCTGCAGCACATCAACATTGGATGCGTTGGCGCTGGCGTGTGGCACGAAGAAGAAGCTCGAAGTATCCGAGATGGGCAGATACACCTCGGTTGAGATCAACGAGGTCTCACCCACCTGCAGATCCCACACCCACTCGCCACCGGGGTTGGTGATCTCCGACAGCACGAAGCGCGCGGCCGCGTTGTAACTCGAGTTGCCCTGGAAGTCGTCCTGCAGGCTCAATCCAAAGCGCACATAGTTGGGTCCCCAGGAGTTGCGCCGGGCGGCCAACAGCAAGCCGTAGCGGTCATCGTCGTCCTTCAGCACCCGATAGTCGAGTGCCTCGAGGTTTCCCTGGCCGTAGATAGTTGTCACGTGGCGGGCCACCGCATCCGGATCCAACGGCTTGCCGATTACATCCTTGAACAGACGATCCAACCGGTTGGAGTAGCGTCCAGAACCGTCGTCCACTTTGACGAATTCGATCCGAGGCGGCGACTGCCGGTCGTGGTCCCGCTGCGCCACATAGGTCGCATACTCGTGCTCGCTCACCGACAGTTTGGCGAGACGGGATTCCGCCGCATGACCCGCAATCTCACCGGTTGTAATGACGCGCTTGACGATCCCGAAATCGAACGCGGAGGTTTCACCCAGCGCCGGCTCGATCAACACATCCTCCGGTGTCAGCTTTGCCAACTCGACCCGCGAGTTGTGCTGGATCAGAATCGCCAACATCTGGTTGGAAATCACCGGCGCGCTGTTGAGTCGGTCGCGCTTCAACAGCGGCGTGCCGACATCCACCACAATCAGGATGTCGACGCCCATCTCGCGCGCCACATCAACGGGCAGGTTTTCGGAGATGCCGCCGTCCACCAGCAGGCGACCGTCGCGCTCCACCGGTGAGAACACGCCGGGGGCCGACATGCTGGCGCGCATGGCGCTGGTCAGATCACCGTCCTTCATGATGACGATGTCACCGGTTTCGAGATCGGTGGCCACCGCGCGAAACGGGGTCGGCAGCTCATCAAAGCTCGTGACACTCGCCACCGGCAGCGTCAGGCGCCGCAACGTCTGGTTGAGCTTCTGCCCTTGTATCAGCCCCTTGGGTAACTGAATCTTGCTGCCCCGGATACCCAGGGGGAACTTCACCAGGAAGTTCTGGTCCTCGAGCTTGCGCCTGAAGGTGAGATCTTCACGCGGGGGCCGGTCGCGGAATGCGTCCTGCCAGTTCAGCGAGGTCATGATCGACTCGATTTCGTGCGGGCTGAAGCCGCTCGCATAGAGGCCACCGACCACGGCGCCCATGCTGGTTCCCGCGATCGCATCGATCGGAATGTGCAACTGCTCGAGGACCTTTAGCACGCCTACGTGCGCTGCACCTCGCGCACCGCCACCAGAAAGCACGAGGCCGATGCGAGGCCGATGTGAGGGAGGTGGGGACGCGGCGGGGTCTGCCGCGCTCTGGGCGTTGGCGAGACTCCAACACACGAGCCACAGACCTGCGAAAATATAACCGAGGACCCGTGGTAGATTCACGGCGCAAGAATACAGCATGTCGAACAAGAAACTCATACGACTGCTTGCCGCTGCGGCCATTGTCGGATCAGCAACGGCGAGCGCCCAATCGCCGGATGCCAGCGATTGGGGCTTCTATGGCGGCGACGCGTTCGGCCAGCACTTCTCCAGCCTCGACCAGATCAGGCGTGAAAATGTAAATGAGCTCACCGTCGCCTGGACGTATCGCACAGGCGAGCTCGGTGACGGCTTCGCGCGTAACTCGAAACTCACATTCGAAGCGACGCCCGTGCTCGCGTTCGGCTACCTGTATCTGGAGACCGCGACGAACATCGTGATCGCGCTCGACCCGGAAACTGGCGCTCAGAAATGGCGATACGATCCAAAGATTGACCGCAACCGCCGCTACTCAGACGTCGCCGCGCGCGGTGTGAGCGTCTGGGAAGACACAGACCCGAAACACCAGGGTGCATGTACACGCCGCGTCTTCGTTGGAACGCTGGATGCCCGATTGATTGCTTTAGACGCGGGCTCTGGTCAGCCGTGCGCAGACTTTGGGACGAATGGACAGCTCGATCTCACCGCCAACGTCCGGATTCGCGACCGCAATGAATATGAAGTCACATCGCCTCCTGCGATCGTGGGGGACGCGGTCGTAATCGGATCGTCCATCGGTGACAACCGCGCGACCGATGTCGAGCGCGGTGTCATTCGTGCCTTCGATGCCAAAACCGGCGCCCAACGCTGGTCCTTCGATCCGTTGCCCGATGACCCCGCGACCGGCGCAGCCAACTCCTGGGGTGTGATGTCGGTTGACGAGGAGCATGGCTACGTACTGATTCCAACAGGCTCGGCAAGCCCCGACTTCTACGGCGGCAAGCGGCTGGGCAACGATCAATATGCCAACTCTCTGCTCGCCGTCGATGCGAATACCGGCAAGCTGGTGTGGAATCAACAACTGGTCCATCACGACCTGTGGGATTTCGATGTCGCGGCCCAACCGGTGCTGGCCGACATCGAGCTGCAGGGAATCCCCGTGCCCGGGGTGATCCAGGCGACCAAGACCGGCATGCTGTATGTCTTCGATCGCGTGAAAGGCCAGCCGCTCTTTCCGATCACCGAGAAGCCGGTGCCCGCCAGCAAGGTTCCCGGTGAGGAGGCTTCGAAGACACAACCGTTCTCATCCCTGCCGTCGCTGGTGTCGCAACGCAAGCTCAATCCCGAGGATGCCTGGGGCATCACCTTCTGGGATCGGGGGAAGTGCCGCGACCTGATCGCTTCCCATCGCAACGAAGGCATTTTCACCCCACCCGACACCCACGGCACAATCCTCTCGCCGAGTTATATAGGCGGAGTCAACTGGGGCGGGATCGCCGTGGACGAATCGCGTCAACGGATCCTCGCGGCAGTCAACCATCTGCCGACGATCGTGACGCTCATGCCGGCGCAAACCATGGAGGAACAGGCCAAGTCGGATGACTACCCGCATTCTGACTTTGCGCGTCAATCGGGCACCCCGTACGCGATGCGGCGCGAGCCATTGCTGTCCCCATGGGGCTTGCCGTGCACAGCACCGCCATGGGGCACGCTGGTGAGCGTAGACCTTCGGCGCAATCGCATCGTCTGGCAGGTGCCACTAGGCTCCACCGAGGGCATCGGCCCCTGGTGGGCACCAACACGGAATTTCGGCACTCCCCATATGGGCGGCCCCATCGCGACGGCGGGCGACCTGGTGTTCGTGGGCGCCGCCATGGACAGCTATTTCCGGGCCTTCGATATCGAGACCGGCCGGGAGCTCTGGAAATACCGCCTGCCGGCCGGCGGCCAGGCGACCCCGATGACCTACCGGGCGGGCTCCGATCTGCGCCAATACGTCGTAATAGCCGCAGGGGGCCATGGTTCCCTGGGTACGCAGCGCGGGGACTATGTCGTGGCCTTCGCCCTGCCCAAAGGTGCGAAGTCAGTCCCGGCGGGGGCAAACGAGGTAAACTGACCGACTCCCCGGATGGCGTTGAGACCTAGATGCTGTATTTGATTTTATCCATCCTGATTCAGGTCATTCTGATCGTTCACGTGATCAAGACCGGCCGCAACCAGATCTGGATCTGGGTGCTGGCATTGCTGTCGATTCCCGGAGCGATTGCGTACATCGTCGTTGAGCTGCTGCCCGACGTGTTTCGCAGCCGGACCGCGCAAAGGACGGCGCGCGGGCTCAAGAAAGCGATGGATCCGACGGCCGACCTGCGGCGGTATGAGAATGAAGCCCGGGTGACGGGGAACGTCGCCGCGAAGCAGCGCTATGCCGAAGAGCTGACCCGGCAAGGGCGCTATGACGATGCCATTGAGCAATACAAACAGGCGCTCACGGGGCTCTACGAGCACGACCCCAATCTCATGCTCGGGGTCGCGCGGGCGCAGTTTGGCAAGGGAGATGCCGCGTCGGCGCGAGCCACGCTGGATGGGCTGATCCGGATGAATCCGGACTTCAAATCACCTGAAGGTCACCTGCTGTACGCGCGGTCGCTGGAAGAAGAAGGCAACATCGACAAAGCCATCGAAGAGTATCGGGTGCTGGCGAGCTCGTATCCCGGGGCGGAGGCGGCTGTGCGGTATGCGCAGCTTCTCAAGTCGCAGGGACGGGGTGAGGAGGCGCAGAAGGTTGTGCGGGACCTGCTCGAGCAGGCGCGGATCGCACCGGCGCATTATCGCAAGGCGCAGAAGTCCTGGTTGGACGCCGCGCAGCGGCTCGCATAACGAGTCCCAGACTCATTACGAGGGTGAGCAAGTCCATTGCTCCCCCGCCACCACCGCCCGATCCCGTCGGCGCGGTGATGCTCAGGTTGGTCTTACCCACAACCGCCTGATCCGAATTCAACACCGCATCAATCTCCACCTGGGTGTTCGAGCTCACCTTGGCCGGCGCCGTATAGACGCCCGTGGAGCTGATCGTTCCAACATCCGTATTGCCGCCGGCGATCCCGTTGACCTCCCAGGTAACCGAATCATCCGTGACATTGGCCGCGCTGGCAGTAAACGTCTGCGTACCTGACCCGGCCGCAACACTCGCCGCGCCGGGACACACAGCCACAACCGGATCTGCTGTAGTCACCGAGCAGGACTTATCTGAAGCATTCGTCGGGGCAATCGACGTCGTGGTGGTCGGACTCAATACAACATCCGCTGTATCTACCCTGCCTGCGTCATCAGTAACGGTAACCCGCACGGTCCCATAACCACACGAGGGCGCGGTAGCAGTGGCCGTCGCGCTGCTCGCATTCGACAACGTGATAGCCTGCTTTCCGGTACTGGCCCATTGATACGAACTGATGCTGTGACCCGCAGCGGCAGCGCTATTCTGCGCACTCAGTGTGACCGTCTGTCCCTGAGTCGCAGCCACCGCCGCTATGGGTCGCAAAGCCGCCTTCACGGCTCCAAAAGCGTTCGCCATGCCGGCCCCGCAGGTTTTCCCATCCAACGTGCAGATGCACTCCAACGACTCCAGGTCAGATGAGCTCGTAGGTGGGTGACACACAGGAGGCTGCACGGCCTCCCCTGCCGAAGTCTGCGGAAACGGCACCGATCCCTCCTTCAGGCGGGACACGAGCTGACAGGCATTCAAGTTGCTGTTGGCGGACAACATCAACCCGGCGATGCCCGACACAATGGGCGCCGAGAAACTCGTGCCGAGGTTCGGTCCTTTGGGCTGATCGACCGGAAGGATCGTGGTGCCAGTGTAGGAATCGTCATTGGCAACCGGTGTCGACGTCCCCGAATTGGTCGTCGTCTGGATCGAATACACACACGGCTGCCCGTCAGCCGTGCTGATGCAGTTTCCGGCGGGCGCGCTCAAGGTGACTTCAGGTCCCAGGCTGCTGAATCCAACCTTCGTGCCCGCGTGCCGTATTCCGGCGATCGCGGCCACGCCCGGGCAGTTGGCAGGCGAGTCCACCGTGGCACCCTCGTTTCCAGCCGAGACAACTACGAGCACACCCATCGCCGTCAACTGAGTGATGACATCCGAGTAGCTCGAAGGGCATGCCGTCTTGGATCCCAGGCTCATGTTGATGATGCGCGCAGGATTCGGGTTGTTCGGCACACCGGACACCGGCTGGCCCGCGGCCCACATCATTCCCGCGAGAATGTCAGAATCAAAGCCGCCGCACTTGCCCAGGACACGCACCGGCAGAATTTTCGACTGCCACGTGATACCCGCGACACCGTGAGCATTGTTGGTCAGCGCGCCGAGAATGCCGGCGGTGCGGGTTCCATGCCACGAGCTGATCTGCGTGTCACAGCTTTTGTCGGTCGCGGCGACCCAGTCGCCGGGATCAGAGGCATCGGCATCCCGCCCCCCTCCATCATTGGCCGTTGTGGTATTGCCGATGAAGTCGTAGCCAGGGAGCAACCGCCCGTTGTTGGCAGCCGCCAGCAGGTCCGGGTGATCGAAGCGCACGCCCGTGTCGAGATCGGCGATGACCAGGCTGGGATCACCGGTCGTAATATCCCAAGCGGCCTGCGCGTTGACTGCCGCCGGAGTCGTCGGGTCTCCCTGCAGGTACCACTGCCCTCCGGTCGCATACAGGGAATCGTTAGGAACGGCGTGAATGTAGCGGCGTTCATCGGGAACGGCGTACTCGACTTCCGGATCGGCCTTCAACCGCTCAACGGTTGCGGCAACAGTCTCATCTGCCGTAGCCGGCTCTACCCGTATGACATGCATGCGATCGACGATCTGGCGCGAATCCCTCATGGTGAGGCGAACACGCGCAACGACGTTCGCGGCAGCGGCTGAGGAAGGCCGCAGCTTTACGATAATCTGCTGAACACTGTCCTCAGACTGGCGAAGGGGATGGGTGCGAACCGGGTTCAGCTCGCTCGACCCGCCAATGACGCTGGCATACGCCGCGGCCGATGAGGCCAGTGCCAAAATGAGGACACGCATCCAACGACAATAGCCGAACTACCCCAGGCTCAAACATGTCGCCTTTCACAACTGGCCGGCCTCCATCCGGGGGCGTGCCTCCGTTTGGCGACAAAGCCGACCACCAGGCCGCAGGCGAGCAAACTCAGCGGGTCCATGGGACCACCGCCTCCACCGCCGCTGCTGCTGGAGCTGCCGCCGCCAGTACCGCTGGTCGATGAGCCACCACCGCTCGTAACGGTAGCAGTCGAGGGCATCACGGTTGCCTGGGCGGAGCCCATCTTCGTCGAGTCCGCGACGGACACGGCCGTTATAGTGACGGTCGCCGGAGTGGGAACCGCCACAGGAGCCGTGTAGGCACCCGATGCGGAAATCATTCCAACGGTGGAATTGCCACCCGCCACTCCATTGACACTCCAGTTTACGGACATATTGGAGTTGCCCGTAACCGCCGCAGTGAACATCTGCGTCATACCCGCCGCGACATTCGCAGTCCCGGGGGTAACAGACACTGTGATCGGCGCCGCAACTGTCACAGTGGCGGAAGCAGACTTAGTAGTATCAGCAGCAGATGTCGCTTTGATGGTCACGGCCGCCGGCGACGGCACGGTTGACGGCGCCGTGTACACACCAGCGGTGGAGATCATACCAACCGTCGAATTGCCTCCGTTCACGCCATTGACGCTCCACGTCACGGCCATGTTCGCAGTGTTCGTAACTGCAGCCGTGAAGGTTTGCATGGCTCCAGTCAGCACCGTGGCGGTGGCCGGCGTAACGGTCACAGCGACCGGGATTGCAGCCGCAGGGCACTTGCCGCTGTTTGCATTGGACGGCGCAGTTGTTGTCGCAGAAGTCGCGCTAACCACAACATCGGCTGTGTCCGTGTGGCCTGCATCATCAGTAACCGTCAATCGTACCGTGAACGAGCCCGTCGCCGGTGCGACAACAGTGGCCGTTGACGTGTTGGCATTCTGAATCGCATTCGTCGCGGCACCTACGTTGGTCCACGCGTAACTCACAATGTTGTGACCACAAGCGGCGGCACTGCCAGTACCGGGCAGTACTACATTCTGTCCGGCCGATACCGTTGTAGGTACAGCAACAGCCGCAATCGGACGAAGTGCTGCCTTCAGAGCACCTGGAGCATTCGCCATTCCGGCACCGCAGGTGGAGGTTGTGCAATTACATTCACCGGTCTGCAGATCGGTCGCACTCGCCGGAACATGACAGGCAAGGATCGTCGCGTCACTCGAGACCGGAAACGTCTTGGCGCCCTCTTTCAGTCGGGCAATGACCTGGGCCGGCTTCAGATTGGCATTGACGCTGATCATCAGCCCCGCGATGCCCGTCACGATCGGCGCGGAGAAGCTCGTGCCGAGGTTGGGAAACATCTGATCCGTATAGCCATTCGTGCCCGGAGTCGTCGTCCCATTGTTGATTGTCGTGTCAATGGAGAACAGGCAGGCGCCCGAAGCGTTGACGCAGTTGCCACCCGGTGAAGCCAATGCGACCTCGGGTCCCAGGCTGCTGAATCCCACCTTGGTGCCCACGTTTCGCAGCCCCGCAATACCGGCAACACCCACGCAATTCGCAGGCGAATCCACCGGTCCACCTTCATTGCCGGCCGAAATCACGAGTGTGACGCCCGTTGCGACCACCTCATTGATGACCGTCTGCTCGGCAGCCGTGCACGCGCCCGTGCCTCCCAGGCTCATATTGATGATCTGCGCCGGATGAATGTTATCGGGTATGCCGTTCACGTGCAGTCCCGCGGCCCAGCGCATGGCATCGAGAATGTCAGAGTCCGATCCGCCGCACTTGCCGAGCACGCGCACCGGCAGAATCTTCGGCTGCCAGGTGATTCCCGTAATGCCGGTGGCGTTGTTGGAAAGAGCGCCGAGAATGCCGGCGACCCGGGTTCCATGCCACGAGCTGTTCTCAACCGTGCAGCCGGAGAAGGTGGCGGTTGCAGCGTCCGCAGTCGAAATAAAGTCACCGGGATCGGACGCGTCCGCATCGCGACCATCACCATCGTTGGCGATGGTCGGGTCGGAGACGAAGTCGTACCCAGGCAGCAGTTTGCCGTTCGCACTCGCCATCAGCAGGTCCGGATGGTCATAGCGAACACCGGTATCCAACTCTGCGATCACTACATCGCTGCGGCCCGTCGTCGTGTCCCAGGCGGTGACAGCGTCGATGCCGGCAGGTTGCGCGGCCTGCTCATACCACTGACCTGTGAACAGGGGGTCGTTGGGCAAAGCATGTGGGAAACGGCGCTGATCCACTTCTGCGGTTTCAACGGCAGAGTCAGCACGAAGGCGCGCGATCGTCGCCTCGATCGACTCGCCGGCAGCGGGTTGGACCTTTAAGAGATGCAACCCGTTGGTGATTTCACGCGACTCTTTGAACGTGAGGCTGGCGCGGGAGGCCAGGCTCTGCATCGTGACATTGGTCTTTGATTGAACCGATTGCACCTGCAAGTGAGCCGCCGCCGCCGCACTGGGCCGCAGCTTCACGAGAATCCGCTGTTCTGCAGGGTCGGATGCCGCTGCAGGATGCTTCAGAACCGGGTTGCGTTCGCTGGTTGCCGCAGCAGCCTGAGTGGACGCGATGGAGATTGCCGCAAGAACGCCAATGAGATAGTGACGAAGCACGGTGCGAGCTCTCGGACTGGCGGAATTCTTCCGCATGTGAGAGCTACCCTACTGCTCGCGCACATGACTCAATAATGTCTGCCGAACCCGACGGCTGGATTCACCGACAACTCACAATTGGCATTACTTACGACCGGCAGGCACCTGCTGCGTGATGCAATGGATGTTGCCGCCACCCAGCAACACTTCGCGCGCTGGGACTCCGATCACCCGCCGATCGGGAAACAGTCGCTTGATTTTGGCCGCGGCTACTTTGTCCGTGCGCGCATCCAGCAACGGCATCACAATTCCGCCATTCGCTATGTAGAAATTCACATAACTCCCGGCCAACCGATCCCCCACCGGCCGCGGCTTGGTACCTTCGCGACTGATCACGCCCGCGGCTTCCTTCGCACTGATCGAGAGCGGTCGCGGCATTGGGAGCTTGTGCACCTTCAACTTGCGCCCCTGGGCATCAACCGCGTCCTGCAGACGCTCCCAGGCATCCAGCGAAATCGCGTGTTGGACATCTCGCTTGTTGTCGGTCCAGCCCAGCACAACCTCACCCGGTCGGACGAAACACGCGAGGTTGTCGATGTGCCCATCCGTCTCATCGTTGAATACGCCCTTGCCCAGCCAGATCACCTTGCTGACACCGAGGTAGATCTGCAGTTGCTCCTCAATCTGCTCCCGGCTCAGGTTGGGATTGCGGTTGGCATTGAGCAGGCACTCTTCAGTCACCAACACGGTGCCTTCGCCGTCCACGTGGATGGCGCCGCCTTCGTTGATGATGGTGGGCCGATAGCGTGCGCGGTTCTCGATCTCGAGCACCTTGCGCGCCACCAGGTCATCCTGGTCCCAGGGGAAATACAGGCCGCCATTCAGGCCGCCCCAGGCATTGAAGTGCCAATCGACCCCACGGACTTCGCGCTTCCTGTTGACTACGAACGTGGGTCCGACATCCCGCATCCAACTATCGTCGTGAGCCAGCTCGACCACTCGAACGTTCGGCGGCAGCAACGTCCGGGCAATTTCGTAGTGCGTCGCGGAGGCGCCCACGGTGACGGGCTCGAATTGAGCAATCGCCGTCGCCACGCCGACAAAGGCCAGTTGCGCGGGACGCGCCGCTTCGCGCCAGTTATCAGCGCGCTCGGGCCACAGCATCCAGCAACCTGAATGCGGCTCGTATTCCGCCGGCATCCAGAAGCCGTCGGCGGTGGGAGTGGTCGTGTGAGTCTGCGTCATCGCTTACGGAGCTTGCTGTGCTTGTAACCGTACACGGCGTAGATTGCGATTCCGAGTAATGTCCAGAAGAGCAGCCGCCACCAGGTTCCGTTGGAGAGGAAATACGTCATTCCACCGCAGAACAGCGCGCCTACCACACAGGTTACCGGCGCGAAAGGCACCCGGAACGGGCGCGGTACATCCGGGCGGGTGCGCCGCAGAACGAGGACACCCAGGCAAACGACCACAAATGCCAGCAACACGCCGATCGAAATCAGGTCGGCGAGAATGTCGAGGGGAAACACCCCGGCCACCAAGGCGAAGATGACGCCGCTGACGACCGTGGCCACGTGCGGGGTTCTATGTTTCGGGTGGACTCGCGCGATTGCCGGTGGCAGAAGACCGTCATCCGCCATAGCGAGCAGGATTCTCGGTTGTCCCAACAGGGATCCCAGAATGACCGACGTCATTCCCACAATGGCCCCGATCTTGACGAAGACACCCATGCCGATCTGGTTGAGCTGGGGATGGGCATCGAGAGCCACCGCGACGGGTGCATCGACCCCGAGCTGCGTGTAAGGAACCATGCCGGTGAGCACGGTCGACATGCCCACATACAACAGAACCGAAATCACCAGCGCGCCAATGATCCCGATCGGCAGATCGCGCTGCGGATTGCGTGCCTCGAGAGCAGTCGTCGAGGCGGTATCAAATCCAACATACGAGAAGAAGATGATGCCGGCCCCCTGCAATACCCCGGTCCAGCCGAAATGTCCGAAGGCGCCGGTGTTCTGCGGAATGTAAGGGTGCCAGTTCGCCGGGTCGATGTAGCGGATGCCCGCGACAATGAACACCACGATGATGAGCACCTTGAGGCTGACCATCGCCGTGTTGACCCTCGCCGTTTCGCGCATGCCCACATAACAGATGACACTCATGGCTGCGACGATGGCGGCGGCGGGCAGATTGAAGAGGGCGCCCGTCGTCTTGATGTGATCATTGACGGCTTGCAATGGCGCGTTGGTCAGTACCTTGGGAAGAAAATTGATGCCCCATTCGTCCAGCAGATTGACGACATACGCTGACCAGCTCACGGCGACCGCGGACGCTGACATGCCGTACTCGAGCAGCAGGTTCCACCCAATGAGCCATGCGATCACCTCGCCGAGCGTCGCGTACGTATAGCTGTAGGCGCTGCCCGGCACGGGCAGGAAGGAGGCCAGCTCGGCGTAGCAGAGGGCTGCAAGCGCGCTGCCAAAGGCGGCCACCAGCAGTGAAATCGTGATTGCAGGGCCTGCCTGGTTCGCTGCGACCTGACCGGTCAGGACAAAAACGCCGGTGCCGATGGTCGCCCCGAGACCGATCGCCGTAAGAGACCAGGCGGTGAGCACCTTTTTCAGCTTGCCCGACCCCTGCAGGTCGGCTTCGGTCACGGGCCGCACGGCGAGACAATCGCGCAATATGGACATCAAGACCCCGGCATGATTTTGTTAGTGCCGAAGTCTCTCATAGACCGGCCCGGGAATCGCCCCACCCAGGCGTGCTAGCATTCCACTCCCCCATTGGAGAACCGGTCTATGTCCACGGCTGCAGCGTCAAAGATCACGCCCCCCGCAGGCGGCGCCAAGATCTCGATTCGGGACGGCAAGCTCACTGTCCCCGACAATCCCATCATTCCCTTCATTGAAGGCGACGGAACGGGTCCTGACATTTGGCGCGCCAGCGTGCGCGTGATGGATGCAGCCGTGCAGAAAGCCTATGGTGGCAAGCGCAAGATCCATTGGATGGAAGTGCTCGCCGGCGAGAAAGCCAACAAGCAGGTGAATACCTGGCTGCCGGACGAAACCGTCCAGGCCTGTCGCGACTACCTCGTGTCCATCAAGGGCCCCCTCACGACGCCGGTGGGCGGCGGTATCCGCTCGCTCAACGTCGCCCTGCGCCAGATGCTCGATCTGTATGTCTGCCTCCGTCCGGTGCGTTGGTTCAAGGGTGTGCCCTCCCCGGTCAAGCATCCCGAAAAGGTCGACATGGTGATTTTCCGCGAGAACACGGAAGACATCTATGTCGGTATCGAATTCGAAATGGGCACCGAGGAGAACAAAAAGTTCCTCGACCTGTTCAAACAAAACTTCCCCAAGTCGTACGCCAAGATCCGCTTCCCGCTCACCTCCGGCATCGGCATCAAGCCCGTGTCGAAGGAAGGCTCCGAGCGCCTGATCCGCTCCTCGCTCGAGTACGCGATTGCGAACAAGCGCAAGAGCCTGACCCTGGTTCACAAGGGCAACATCCAGAAATTCACCGAAGGCGCGTTCCGCAACTGGGGCTACCAGTTGGCCGAAACCGAGTTCGCGGCGGACACCTACACGTGGGAGCAGTGGGAAAGAACCAAGGCGGCCCGCGGCGAGAAAGATGCGAATGCGGAGATGGATGCGGCGAAGAAGGCCGGCAAGGTCATCGTCAAGGATGCCATCGCCGACATCGCCCTGCAGCAGGTGCTGACCCGCTCGGATGAGTTCGATGTCATTGCCACCCTCAACCTGAATGGCGACTACCTGTCCGATGCGCTGGCCGCACAGGTCGGCGGAATCGGCATCGCTCCGGGCGGCAACATCAACTACCTCACCGGCCACGCCGTGTTTGAAGCGACGCATGGCACCGCCCCCAAGTACGCGAACCTCGACAAGGTGAACCCGGGCTCGGTGATTCTCTCAGGCGAGATGATGCTGCGTTACATGGGCTGGCTCGAGGCAGCCGACGCCATCATCACGGCAATGGATCGCACCATCGGTAAGAAGACCGTGACGTACGATTTCGCCCGCATGATGGAAGGCGCGAAGGAAGTCTCCACGAGCGGCTTCGGCGACGCGCTGATCAGCAACCTGTAAGCGCACGATGAGCTCGCCCGGAAACATCCTCGAGTGGGCTCGCAAAGTCCAGGCCATTGCCCAGAATGGCCTGGCTTTCACGCAGGATCCCTTCGATAAAGAGCGCTTCGAGCAGCTCCAGCAGCTCGTCACGCAGATCCTGGCAGCGGAGTTGAAAATCACGCCGGGGCAAATCGCGGCCCTGTGGCAGGGTGATGAGGGATACGCCACCCCCAAAGTGGACGTTCGGGGCGGCGTCTTCAAACAGGACACGGTGTTGATGGTCCGCGAGCGGTCCGATGGCAAGTGGACGCTGCCGGGCGGTTGGGTCGATGTGGGTGACGGGCCGTCCTTTGCCGTCGAGCGTGAGATCCGGGAGGAATCCGGTTATCTGGCGAAAGCGATCAAGCTGGCCGCCGTGCTCGAACGAAACAACCCGAAACACGGCGCTCCACCCAGCATCCTGGCCATCTACAAGCTGATGTTCGTGTGCGAGCTCACGGGCGGCACGGCGACGCTCAGCAATGAAACGGATGGCGTCGAGTTCTTTCCTGTCCACGATCTGCCACCCTTGTCATCGGGACGCGCCACGAAGTCCCAGATTGAGCGCCTGTACGAGCATCATTTGAACCGAGGCCTGCCGACGGACTTCGACTAGAAGCATGCCAGCCGCAGACTGCGCTCACCTCATCGTTGCAGCATTCGCGGATTACAACGCGCAGTTTCGGGTCATTACCCGTCGCGCGCCCTGGCGCTTCGATGCCCGCGACTGGAAGGGAAGTCAGCGCGATGCAGTCGAGCGTATCGAGCTGTACGATCGGCTCGTCAGCCAGACCATTGCGCAACTGCGCCTGAAGCTGGGAGAGAGAGCCCTCGAGCGGGAGCTGTGGGCACAGATTCGCGATGAGTTTTCGCTGTTGGTGGAAGCACTGCCGGATGCGGAATTCACCAAGACCTTTTTCAGCTCTACCACGCGGCGACTGTTCGGCACAGTCGGTGTCGCGCCCGAAATCGAATTCGTAGCCACGGATCTCGACCCGCTGGGTAAAGTCACCACGGCAATCGGCACCAACACCTATCTCAATCATGGGTCGCTGCTGCTGCTGTTCGAGGATGTACTCGGTGACGTCCGCTTTCACTCGGCGTGGCGCGACTTTGATCGCAGCGTCGCCCACGTGACCTCGGAAGTGACCCGCTATCTCAAGGAGATTGAGGAGCGGCGCACCGTCATCCGGGTCGAAATCATCCGCCCGGTTTTCTATCAGGTGGCACGCGCCTACGTCGTCGGCAGGATCGTCGGCCGGGATTTTCTGCAACCGCTGGTCATCGCCTTGAAGAACACGGACGGCGGTGTGTTGGTCGATGCCGTCATGCAATCCGAAGCGGATGTCAGCATCGTCTTCAGTTTCACCAAGTCCTACTTTCACGTGGACCTGGATCGCGTCGGCGAGGCGGTCCTGTTCCTCAAGTCCGTGCTGCCGCGCAAGCCGGTCAGCGAGCTGTTCACCGTGTTGGGCCGTGCCAAGCAGGGCAAGACGGAGCGCTACCGGGAGCTGATGCGCCATCTCGAGCAGACCGAGGACAAGTTTGTGCACGCAGCCGGCGAGCGCGGCCTCGTCATGGTCTGCTTCACCCTGCCCTCGTTCGATGTGGTCTTCAAGATCATTCGCGACAAGTTCCCCTACCCCAAGAACGTGTTGCGCGAGGAGGTCAAGGCCAAATACCAACTCGTGTTCAAGCACGATCGCGCCGGGCGGCTGGTGGATGCCCAGGAGTTCAAGCAGCTGCGCTTCCGCAAGGCGCTGTTTGCGCCGGAGCTGTTGGAAGAGTTGCGTACCGAGACGGCAACCACGGTCCACGAGGCCGGCGATGACCTGATTTTCGACCACATGTACATCGAGCGCCGCATGACGCCGCTCAATCTATATTTGCGCACCGCAACTGTGACACAGGCGGAAAAGGCGGCGCTCGACTACGGGCAGTGCATCCGCGACCTCGCCTACACCAACATCTTCGCCGGCGACCTGTTGCTGAAGAATTTCGGTGTGACCCGCCACGGCCGGGTGATCTTCTACGACTACGACGAGCTGTGCCAGGTGACGGACTGCCGCTTCCGCGACATGCCCCAGGCCACCAACGATGAAGATGAAATGCGCGCCGAGGCCTGGTTCTACGTCGCCGATAACGATGTCTTCCCCGAGACGTTCATCAACTTTCTCGCTTTCAATGACTCGCAGCGCGCCGCTTTCATGCGGGTGCACGGTGAAATACTCGCGGCCGCGTTCTGGCGCGGCGTGCAAGAGCGTCTGAAGGAAGGCGAAGTGTTGGAAGTGCTGCCGTATCACCCGCAGCGCGTGCGGGTCGCAAGCAGCTGAGGCCTCTGGCCAGCTCATGGTCGGCTGCGACAGTCGGCCCGCCCTCGCGATGCCGACGATGAGTTTGCCTGGCACCTAGCCGGGCGAGCGCAGCACGACCCCGGTCAGTCAGGCCTACCCCAGCGCGCGGATCAGCGACCGAGGGTCCTCTTTCCGAACTGCTGCGATCAAATCTGCGCTGAGCCCCAAATCTGCGGCTGCGTGATCCAATGCCCCGGGCACGCAGAACTCCGGTTGCAACAACTCGATCGCAAACAGTCGGCCGAAGTACACCGCCTTGCTCTCGGCTGAAGCGGCTTCCAGCTCACCGGCCGGCAGCGCCACCTGATCAGGCAGGTTCCACTTGCGCGTCATTCGCTCCCCCAGCTCCGCTGAGTGACCCGCGCACCATTCGCGGCGTGAGCCGCTGTCGAGCTTCATTCGATATTCGAGCTCGACCCGCGCCAGTATCTTCAGCGCCAAAGCTTCGCCCGCCCGATGCAGCAACGCGCCCATGAATGAGGCAGCCACCGCTGCCCGGTTCAGCCGCGCCACCCGCGCAGCGAACACCGCGCCGGCGAGTCCTTCTTGCCAGAAAGCCTCTGCCTCGGCATCGCGGCCTGAAATCTGAAACAGTCGCGCGCGAATCTCCGTCAGCGCTTCACGGCACTCCGAACGGTTCAGCGACGACTCCTGCTCACAGGCAGCCAGCAACGCCGGCAAGGTCTCGGGCGCCGCAGGAATGCTCTGGCGCAGCGACTTGAAGGCCGCAGCCAGCGCCTGGCGGAATACCAATGCGCGAGTCGAGACCTCGGGTCTCGGAGACTGGGGATTAAACATAAGGCTCTCAGCGCGCGTGACCAGCGCAAACCAGCGCGGTCTTCTCACCCGGAAGACTAGGTGCTCGGTGAGCTCACCGCCAACGCCTGATTCACATCCTCCGTGAGATCGTCCACGTCTTCCAGACCAATCGAGAGCCTCACTGTTCCCTCGGTCACCGCAGAAACGCGCAACTGATCCTGGGTCAAATCCCGACCGCCCATCATCGAGGGTGCCACCACGAGCGATTCCGTGGATCCGAGGCTCGCTGTTAGCGCAAACAATTTCAATGCGCCCGCAAATCGCGCACCCGCGTCCGCTCCTGCCTGGAGGTCAAAGGATACGATGGTGCCGAACTGCTTCATCTGTGCCTTGGCCAACTCGTGCTGGGGATGTGTCGGCAGGCCCGGGTAGTGCACACGGGAAACTGCCGGATGAACCGCGAGCACCTGCGCAATTCGCATGGCATTCGCACACTGCGCCTCGTAGCGCACGAAATAGGTCTTGAGTCCGCGCAGGATGAGAAAAGCCGCGTGCGGATCGAGGGTACCCCCGAGCATGCCCCAGTCGGTTCGAATGCTGCGAATCAACTCGGTGCGACCGATCACGGCACCGCCCATCACGTCCCCGGCGCCCGAGGCGTACTTGGTGAGACTGTGCACGAACAAATCGACTTCGAACTGACCATGCTGGTGAAAACCAGCGAACGTGTTGTCCATGATCGTCAGCGCACCCGCACTCCGGGCCATGCGGGTGAGCGCTGCGATATCCGCAATCTTGGTCACCGGGTTGGTGGGGCTTTCAAACATCACCAGCCGGGTCTTGTGTGCGGCGAGCGCCTTCTCGACACCGGCCGTGTCCTCGATCGACAGCATGGTGTGAGTGACACCGAAGCGTGCCAGCAACCGACGGATCAGGTAGCGCGTGGGGTTGTAGGTCTCGACGAAGCAGATGATGTGATCGCCCTGCTTCGTCAACGCCAGCAACGTTTGCGAAATGGCACCCACGCCTGAGGCACAGGCCAGGCAATCGTCCCGCCCCTGCAACTCGGCGAGCAGCAGCTCGAGCTGCCGTGTCGTGGGGTTGGAGGTGCGCGTGTAGAAGAATCCCGGCCGCTCGCCGCGAAAGAAACGCTCGGTCTCATCGAGCGAATCAAACTCGAATTTGACGCTCTGGTAGATGGGGGCCACCACCGAATGATTGTCGGCGGCGAGCTCTACGGCCGGCGGATGATTGACGCGCGTGGTTTCTTTCATAGGCGGGCCGCAAATTCGTTGAGGCGCTGCGTAGCCGCATCCAGCGTGCTGTCCTGCTTGGCAATACACAGGCGCAACACAGGCAAGGAGGGAGGAACCGCGTAGAACGGTGACAAGGGAATCGTCGCCACACCCGCTTCGGTGAGCAAACGCTCGGCGAAGGCAACATCATCCGGCGGCGCAAAGGCGCTGAAGTCCAGTAGTTGGAAGTAGGTGCCCTGGGCCGGCGGCAACGTAAATCCCGACTTCGCCAGGGCACCGCGCACCCGATCGCGCTTGGCCTGAAAAAAGCCGGGCAGCGAGCGCCAGGCTCCAGGCTTCTCCGCCAGATAGCGCGCAATCGCCACCTGCTGTGCATGCGCAATGCTGAACGTGTTGAACTGGTGCACCTTGCGCAACTCGCGAGTCAACTCCGGCGGGGCGATGCAGTAGCCGATGCGCATGCCTGTCGCATGCATCGTCTTGCCGAAGGAGAACACAACGAATGCCTTCTCAGCCAGCTCCGGCTGTTTCAATACCGAGGCGTGCGCGCGTCCGTCATAGGTCACGTGCTCGTACACCTCGTCGGACATGACATAGATGTCGTGCCCGCGAATAACCTCCGCAAGCGCGTTGAGATCCTCAGCGCTGGCCGCCGTGCACGCCGGGTTGTGCGGGCTGTTGAATAGAATCAGGCGCGTACGAGGATTGATGGCGGCTTTGACAGCATCCCAGTCATAGCGAAAGTCGGGAGGCATCAACGGGAGTCGGATGCAACGCCCCCCTGCGAGTCGGACTGCCGGCTCATAGGAATCGTAGGCCGGATCGAACGCAATCGCTTCCTCGCCGGGACCTATCACCGCCTGGATGGCATCGTAGATCGCCTCGGTGGCGCCCAGCGTCACCGTGATTTCCGTTTCGGGATCGACGCTCAGCTCGTAGCTGGCCAACAGCTTGTGCGCAATCTGTTGCCGCAGATCAATCACGCCCTCCATGGGCGCATACTGATTGAAGCCCTGCGCCATCGCCTCCGTTACCAGCTCGGTGAGCCGGGGATCGATGGGATAGTCAGGAAACCCTTGACCGAGATTGAGTGCGCCCAGCTCCCGGGCACGCCGCGACATCACGGTGAATATCGTCGTCCCAACATCGGGCAGCTTGCTCCGGAACATTGGCGTACCGCGTTACGCGTCTGCAGCAGCCAGCGCAGCGCCAATCACACCCGCCTGACCTGCAAAGGCCGCCGGCTTGATCTGCGCATCGGAATGCAACAGCGGCGCAAATTCTTCGAAGCGCTCGCTGACCGCGCCACCGAGAATAAACAAGTCGGGCCAGAACAAAGCATACAACTCGGCTAGATAGACATTGACGCGTTCGATCCACGCGGGCCAGTCGAGCTTCTCCGCCGTCCGCACGTGCGCCGAGGTCCATTTCTCTGCCTCGCCGCGTCCCGTCACCTGCATATGGCCTAACTCGCTGTTGGGCAGCAGAATTCCGTCCACGAAGAAAGCCGTGCCGATGCCAGTCCCGAAGGTGAGCATGATGACCGTGCCCTTCGTGCCCCTGCCGGCGCCCCATTTGACCTCGGCGACCCCCGCCGCATCGGCATCATTGAGGAACACAGCCTGGCGGCCGAGAGGCTTTTCCACGAGTGCCGGACCATCGACGCCGATCCAACCATGATCGATGTTGGCGGCCGTGCAGACCTTGCCGTGTTTGACGACGCTGGGCATTGCGATGCCCACCTTGCCGTCCGAAGCGGGAAATCGACCTACGAGCTCCTGGAACACGGCCAGCATGGCGGCCGGTGTAGAAGGCTTGGGAGTGGGAGCGGACTTCAGATCACCGACGAGGCGGCCTGCATCCAGGTCGACGAGCCCCGCTTTGATTGAAGAACCTCCGACATCGAGTCCAAGAAATTGGCGCGGCATGATGGAAAGCTCAAAGGTTGGCGGACTCCGCGAGACGCATGTCGCGCTCGCGGCGTTTGTTCTGGTATCGCATCCATAACGAAGACACCACGATGCCCGATGCGACTATGAGCACCATGATGGTGGCCAGGGCGTTGACGTCGGGGCTGACCCCGAGACGGACCTTGGAGAAGATAACCATCGGCAGCGTGCTCGAGCCCGGGCCCGCCACAAACTGCGAAATCACGAGGTCATCCCACGACAGTGTGAATGCCAGCAGCCAGCCGGACACCAGCGCCGGCACGATCAACGGCAGCGTGATCCGGAAAAACACAATCGAGGGACGCGCCCCGAGATCCATGGCTGCCTCTTCGAGGGACTCATCAAATCCGACCAGTCGTGACTGTACCACCACCGTCACGTAGGCCATGCAAAACGTAATGTGCGCCAGCGTGATCGTGACGGCACCGCCGCCTTTAGGCCACCCAATCGTTTGTTCACACGCAACGAAGAGCAGCAAAAGCGACAAGCCGGTGATGACCTCGGGCATGACCAGAGGAGCCGTAGTCATGCCTGCAAGAAGGGCCCGGCCTCTGAAGGCGCCGAAGCGCACCAGCGCTACGCCAGCCAGGGTGCCGAGAATGACCGCACCCGTGGCGGCGACTACCGCGATCTGGATGGACAGCCAGGCAGCGCCCAGGATCTGATCGTTCGACACGAGCGCCCCATACCACTTGAGCGTGGGCGAATTGGCGCTGTCCCAGACGGTGACGAGTCGTGAGTTGTTGAACGAGAAAACAATCATCGACAGGATGGGGATGTAGAGGAACACCAGCCCCGCGACCAGGAGCGTGCGCGAGAACAGCCCTCGCGACTTCATTTGCCCGCCTCCAGGGTCCGCTTCTCGAAGCGCTGGAACAGCATGATCGGCACGACCAGCAGCACGAGCATGAAAATGGCCACGGAGCTGGCGACCGGCCAGTCGCGATTCTCAAAGAACTCATCCGACAGCACGCGGCCGATCATGAGCTGATCAGTGCGGCCCAACAGGGAGGGAATCACGTACTCGCCCACCGCGGGAATGAACACGAGCAACGATCCGGCAATGATGCCTGGCAGCGATTGCGGCAGGGTGATCCGCCGGAAGGCCGTGAACGGGCGCGCACCAAGATCGGCAGCCGCCTCGATCAGCGTCAGATCGTGTTTCTCGAGGTTGGAGTACAGCGGCAGGATCATGAACGGCAGATAGGAGTAGACGATTCCGATGTACACCGCAAAATCCGTCTGCAGCATTGTCAGCGGCTCATGAATGATGCCGACCGACATGAGCACGTTGTTGATCACGCCGTTGGTCTTCAGGAGACCAATCCACGCGTAAACCCGTAGGAGGAATGACGTCCAGAACGGCAGGACAATCAACATCAACAGCACGTTGCGGGTTGTTGGGCTGGAACGCGCGATCGCGTATGCCATGGGGTAACCGATCAGCAGGCACAGCAGCGTAGAGACGGCCGCTACCTTCAGCGAATACAGGTACGAGCTGACATACAGGGCGTCCGTGAACAGAAAGTGGTAGTTGGCAAAATTCAGCTTGACCGACACCAGCTTGCCGTTCAGCCATTCAAACAGAGGCGAATAAGGCGGCATGGCCAGCCGCACTTCGGCGAACGAGATCTTGAAAACAATAATGAACGGAATGAGAAACAGGACAATCAGCCAGAGCATGGGAATGCCCAGTACCAGGCGTCTTCCCGCGTGTGTGCTGAACTTGGGCACGCTGCTACCGGGTCAGCACGACGGGGCTGGCCGCGTGCCAGGATAAGTAGACCGTCTCATCCCACGTGATGCGGTCATCCGCATGACGAGCAACATTGGGGATGGTCACGCGAACCGTCTTGCCGCTGGCGATCTGCACGAGATAGATGGACATGTCGCCCATGTACGCTATCTCTTTGACCACGCCCTTCACGACGTTCTCTCCGGGGCCGGTCTCCGGCTGGTGCGTGCTGCCGTCGAGCAAAGGCGGCTTTCGAGCGAGGTTGATCTTCTCCGGCCTGACCGCCGCCCAGACGGTGGCATCCGGCGCTGAGCTGATTCCGTGGTTCACGTAGATGACGCCACCGAGCTCTTCGCTGCGAATACGCACGAAGTCGGGCTCATCCTCAATCAGCTTGCCTTCGAACATGTTGACCGAGCCAATGAAGTCGGCAACAAATTTCGTGGCCGGGAATTCGTAGATATCCGTCGGCGTGCCCACCTGCACAATCTGGCCGTGGTTCATCACACCCATGCGCGTGGAAAGCGTCATTGCTTCTTCCTGGTCATGGGTCACGACGACGAAGGTGACGCCGAGCTGCTCCTGGATGTTGATCAGCTCGAACTGCGTGTGCTCGCGCAACTTGCGGTCCAGGGCGGCGAGCGGCTCATCCAACAGCAGCAGCTTGGGCCGCTTCACCAGGGCGCGCGCCAGCGCCACGCGCTGCCGTTGGCCGCCGGAGAGTTGGTGTGGCTTGCGCCCCATGAACTGGGTCATCTTGACGATTTCGAGGATCTCGCCCACCCGGCGCCTGACGTCGTCCTTGCCGAGACGCTCCTGCTCCAGGCCAAACGCCACGTTCCTCTCAACAGTCATGTGCGGGAAGAGCGCGTACGACTGGAACATCATGTTGACCGGTCGGTCGTACGGCGGGATCTCGCTCATGTCCTGGCCGTCGATGTAGATCTTCCCGGAGGTGGGAGTCTCGAAACCGGCCAGCATGCGCAGCAGGGTCGTCTTGCCCGAACCTGAACCGCCCAACAGACAGAAGATCTCACCGCGCTTCACGTCCAGCGAGACGTCATTCACGGCAACGAACTCACCGAAACGCTTGGTGACGTTCTCGATGCGTAGATACGGGGCCGCGGCCGGTTCGCTCATTTGCCGGTTTTGAAGCGCGTCCACGTGCGCGTCAACAGTCGGTTGTAGTCCTGCGGCCGCGGCGGCTCCGGTACCAGCTTCGCCAGCAGCTCCGGCGGCGGATAAATGTTGGGATCGCCCTTCACGGTATCCGCCAGCAGCGAGGTCGAAGGGGTGTTCACGTTGGCGTACTTGACCAGGTTGGAATTCTTCGCGGCCACTTCCGGCTCGAGCAGGAAGTTGATGAATGCGAGCGCGTTCTGCGGGTGCGGCGCATCGGCGGGCACGGCCAGCATGTCAAAGTTCATGACGGTACCGTCTTTGGGAATCCGGTAGTCGATCTCGATGCCCTTGCCGGCTTCGTGCGCCCGGTCGCGGGCCTGTTTGATGTCGCCGGACCAGCCGAGCGCGAGGCAGGTCTCGCCGTTGGCGAGGTCATCGATGTAGCGGGAGGAATGGATGTAGCGCAGGTAGGGCCGGATCGACACCAACACCTTCTCGGCGGCCTGCAGGTCCTCCTGCGAATTGCTCTTGGGATCCTTGCCGAGGAACACCAGCACGATGCTGACGACTTCCGTCGGCTCATCGAGCACGGATACCCCGCAGTCCTTGAATTTGGAGACCACCGCAGGATCGAAGATCATCCGCAGGCTGTCGACCGGGGCATCGGGCATGCGCTCCTTGATCTTGGCGACGTTGTAGCCGGGACCGGAGGTCACCCACATGTACGGCACGCTGTGCTCGTTTTCCGGATCGTAGACGGCGATCCGCTTCATCATGTCCGGGTCGAGGTTCTTCAGGTTCGGCAGTTGGGATTTGTCGAGCTTCTGGAAGACGCCCGCGGTGATCTGGCGCTGCAGGAAAGGGGCCGAGGGCACGACGACGTCATAGTTCGTATGCCCCGTCAGCATCTTGGTTTCGAGCACCTGGTTCGAATCGAACACATCGTAGTTGACCTTGATGCCGGTCTTCTTGGTGAAGTCCGCCAGCACGGTGGGGTCGATGTAGTCTGACCAGTTGTAGACGTTGACGACCTTGTCCCCGCCCGCCTCCGGTGCACCCCCTGAGTCCTTGCCACCTTCCTGTGCGGCGGGTGGCTTAGCACCCCCACCACAGCCGGCCAGCAGCACCCCCAGACATATCGCGCCAAGAACGATTTTTTTCATCGAATCAGTTTATACGTTCAAAAGCAGATGCTCACGCTCCCACGAACTAATTACCTGCAAGAAAACCTCGTATTCAGCTTCCTTCACTATGGTGAACGCAGAGACGAATGCTTCGCCCAGCAGCTTCACCAAGGGCTCCGATTCACGCAGATTGCGCAAGGCCTCGTCCAGTGAGCGTGGCAGCCCGAACGGCAGGTCGTGGGCGCTGCCCGTAATTGGATCACTTGGCTGCAGGTTCTCGACCATTCCGAGGTATCCACAAGCCAGGGAAGCCGCGATGGCGATGTACGGATTGGCATCCGCTCCGCCGACGCGGTTCTCCACGCGACGCGCATCGGCGCTCGACATCGGAACGCGCAATCCGGCGGTGCGGTTGTCGTATCCCCAATGAACGTTGATCGGTGCTGACAGATAGCGGGTCAGACGGCGATAGGAATTGACGTTGGCGCAGAACAGCCCCATTGCCGCAGGCATATATTTCTGCAGCCCTGCGATGTGCGAGAAAAACAATTGCGAGGGCGTGCCATCGGGATTGCTGAAGATGTTTTTCCGCGTTTTCACATCGACCACGCTCTGGTGGATGTGCATGGCGCTGCCCGGCTCTTTCGCATGCGGCTTGGCCATGAAAGTGGCGTAGATCTTGTGGCGCAGCGCAGCTTCGCGCGCCGTCCGCTTGAACAGAAACGCCTGGTCGGCGAGATCCAGCGGGTAGCCGTGGATCAGGTTGATCTCCATCTGCGCCGGCCCATCCTCGTGGATGAGCGTATCAATCTCGATGTCCTGGTCTTCGCAGAACTGGTAGATGTCATCGAACAACGGATCGAATTCGTTGACCGCCGCGATGCTGTACGACTGCCGGCCCGGCTCCGCGCGACCTGAGCGGCCCACCGGCGGGCGCAACGGATAGTCCGAGTCCTTGTTCTGTTCGATCAGATAGAACTCGAGCTCCGGAGCCACGACCGGCTCCCAACCTCGCTGTGCATAGAGCTCGAGGACGTTGCGCAGCACGTGGCGGGGAGCCATCGAGACGCGACGCCCGTCGGAATAGAAACAGTCATGTATGACCTGGGCAGTCGGCTCAGCGGCCCACGGGACCCGGCGCACCGTCTTCGGATCGGCCTTGAGAACGATATCGATCTCCGCCGGACTCATGGCGTCCCCCGTCTCCGGCGGGTAGTCACCCGTCACGGTCTGAAGAAAGACACTCTCCGGCAGCCGCATGCCCTCATCCTCGGCAAACTTCGCAGCAGGCATGATTTTCCCGCGCGCAATCCCCGCCATGTCAGGAATGATCGCCTCGACCTCGGAAATGCCGTGGTCACGAAAGAACTGCTGAATCTCACTAACCATACGCTTGCCTTTACATTAAACACGCACGTGATAGCGCGTGTTTTGGTCTATCTCATACGTTCACGGGCGGCGGCGCCGAACGCCGCGAACAACGCGCGTGAAAATGGGTTGCTCATCGCCTTCCACTCGGGATGCCACTGCACGGCAACCGCAAACGACTTCGCGTGCTCGACGCGGAAAGCCTCGACGAGCCCGTCGAGCGCCCGAGCCTCCACGGCCAGGCCCGGCCCCAACCGGTCGACACCCTGCGAGTGCAGGGAGTTGACCTGAATCCGATCCTGTCCGGTCAGGGCCTGTAACGAGCCACCGCGCTCGAGAACAACCTCGTGAGCGGGACCGTACTGCACATCCAACTCGAGGCTCGTATCCTCGCGATGATCGTGCCTGCCCTCGACCTCGTGCACCTTCTGGTGCAGGGTCCCGCCGAAGGCGACATTTATTTCCTGGAAGCCCCGGCAGATACCCAACACCGGGACACCGGACGCCACGGCCTTCCGGATGAGCGGCAGCGTGGTGGCATCACGCGCCGGGTCATGCAGGGTTCCCGGCTCACTGGGCGACCCTGAGTAGTGGTGCGGCTCCACGTTCGAGTGGCTTCCGGTAAACATCACGCCGTCGAGGCGCGCCAGGAGCTCATCGAGGCCGAGCTCCTCCGCCAATGCAGGAATCAGCAAAGGCAAACCACCGGCAGCATCCAGCACCGCGCGGGCGTACTTGTCGCCCACGACGTGATACGGGTGCAGACCGAGCATGCGACGGTCGGCAGGAATACCGATTAGCGGACGAGCGACCATAGACGGCAGGTGTCGGACGGTGTCTATTATCTTTAACAAACCCGCCGGCGAATTCTCCGAAAACGGTCTATTAGACCACAGCTCGACCCCGGGAGGCTGCCCCCTCCAGCGCCGGGCCTCGTGGCTGCAGAAAGGCCGTTCCGGGCTCGACGATTTGCCGGGACTGTGCGCCGGTCGCTATCCTCTGCCGGCCCGGGCCACCCGGTGGCGCGTCCAAATATCCTAAACAGCCGAAACTATGACCGGTCGATCCCAAGGTCCGTCTTACCGCCCCGCCACAGCCCAGGCCGCCCCCTCACGTGTGGCCTCGGCATGAGCATCCAGCCTCATGCCTCTTCCTATTACGCGGCCAGCGCACATCCGTCGCCCGTGCGGCCGACGCTGGCGGGCGCCGTGGATTGCGATGTGTGCGTGGTCGGGGGCGGCATCGCGGGGTGCTCAGCCGCGCTCCACCTGGCGGAGCGCGGCTTCAAGGTAGTCCTCCTGGAGGAGAACCGGATCGGCTGGGGCGCCTCCGGGCGCAGCGGCGCTCAGGCCATCTATGGACTGGCCGCGCCCCAGAGCAAGATCAGAAAACTGGTCGGGCCCGCTGACGCCCGCGTCATCTGGGACGCCTCCGTCGAAGCGCTGGATCTGATACGCGAGCTCGTCGCCAAACACCGCATCGACTGCAACTGGACCCAGGGTCACATGCTGACGGCGATCAAGCCGCGGCACGATGCGGATATCCACGCCGAGCTCGAGGAGCTGCGGGATCAGTATCAATACCGCAGCGTTCGCTACATGCCCCGCGACGAAGTCCGGTCCGTGTTGGCCTCAGAGCGGTACCTGGGAGCGTTGTACGACAGTCAGAGCGGGCATTTGCATCCGCTCAACTACACGTTGGGGCTGGCCTCGGCGGCCGAGCGCGCCGGCGCTCAGATATTTGAAGGCACGCGGGCGCTGAGCTTTACCAACACCCCCTCAGGCGCAACGCTTCGCACCTCTGCCGGCGAGGTTCGCGCCCGGTTTGTCGTGTTGAGTGGCAACGTCTACCTCGGCGACACCGCCCCCGCCCTGAAATCGAAAATCATGGCGGTGGCCACCTACATCGTTGCAACCGAACCGCTGGGCGCCGAACGGGCCCAGGCGTTGATCAGGAACAACGCCGCCGTCAGTGACATGAACTGGGTGTTGGATTACTTCCGGCTGTCGGCGGATCACCGGCTGCTGTTTGGTGGCCGGGTCAACTATTCGGGGCTTTCGTCATTCGACGCACCCAGTGCCACGCGCAAGCGCATGCTCGGCATATTCCCACAGTTGGATGACGTCAAGATCGACTTCGCCTGGGGCGGAGATGTGGACATCACCTTGAATCGCGCGCCGCATTTTGGGCGGCTGGCGCCCAATGTCTATTTCCTGCAGGGATTCTCAGGGCACGGCATTGCCCTGACGGGCATTGCGGGGAAGATGGTTGCGGATGCGATCGCGGGTACGGCCGAGCGATTCGATGTGTTTGCCCGGATTCCCCATGCGGATTTTCCGGGCGGCGCCGCTTTGCGCCGCCCGGCGTTGGTGCTCGCGATGCTCTACTACAGAATCAAGGATTTGTTGTAGAGCGGCCGATCAGCTCGACCCGATCAGTTGTGATGATCGTGGTCGTGGTCGTGTTCCTCGTGGCGCTCACGCCGCTCCTCGGCATGCTCCTCATGGCGCTCTTCCGCGCGCATTACATGCTCATCGTGACGGATCTCGTGCCGCATGGCTTCGTGGCGCTCGCGTTCCCGCTCCCGGATGTATCCCGGGTCGTACTCGCGTGACTTCACGAAGTACACCTGCCGGTTGCAGGCGTGATACTCGTGACAGTGCAGCCGCCATGAGCGTGCATGCTCGGGAGGAACGTGCAGGTACAGCGGCTCCGCGACTACAACATGCGGTGGCGGCTGCTCAATGATGACCGGCTTCGCATAGACCAAAGCCGGCGGTGGACGACCGCCGATGTCCACGCGCCCGTACACCCCGGGAGCAATCTCGCCGCGAATAGCGACTCCGATGTCCACATCGGCATGGGCAACGGCGGCTCCCAGTGCGAGAGCAGCCACTGCCCCTACACAATATGTATTCTTCATAACCAATCCTTCTCGCCACAGAAATCCTGGCTGGAAGGTAGTCGAAAGGAGTGCGGCGCTAGAGTAACTGCTCCGCAATTTGCACGGCATTCAGGGCCGCGCCCTTCAACAACTGGTCGCCTGCGACGAACATCGCAATGGAATGACCGCTCGGATCACTCACATCCTGTCTGATTCTGCCGACGAGAATGGGATCCTGGCCCGAGGCATCCTTCGGCATGGGGAAGTAGTTCTTCTCCACATCATCAACAATCTTGACACCCGGCGCGGACGCCAGCGTTTCGCGCACGAACGCGGCGTTAATCGGCCGTTCACATTCGAAAGTCAACGATACACAGTGCGCTCGCAACACCGGCACGCGGACACACGTGGCCGAAATGCGCATCGCAGAGTCACCGAAGATCTTGCGGGTTTCCTGGATGACCTTGGTCTCCTCTTCGTTGTAACCCGTGACCGGGTCCACCTTGGTGTTGTGACTGAAGAGATTGAATGCATAAGGGTGGGGCAACACGGTGTTGCGATACTCGCGGCCGTCGAGGTAGGCGCGTGTTGACTCACTCAACTCAGCCATCGCCGCCGCTCCCGCACCCGAAGCAGCCTGGTACGTGGAGATGATCAGGCGACGGATGCGGTTGACGCGATGAATCGGCCACAGGGGCGTAATCGAAATGATGGCCGCGCAGTTGGGATTGGCAATGATGCCGCGATTCTCGCGAATCGCACCGGGGTTGATTTCCGGGACCACCAGCGGGACATCGCTGTCCATGCGGAAGGCGGACGAGTTGTCCACCACCACCGCCCCCTTGCTGACCGCGATCGGGGCGAACTTCTTTGAAGTGGAGCTGCCCGCGGAGAACAGGCCGATGTTGACCCCCTCCAGGCCCTGCTCCGTCAGCTCCTGCACGGGCACGGATTGACCGCGAAACGGCAGGGTCTTGCCCACCGAGCGGGCGGATGCGAACAACCGCAACTCCGACAAGGGGAAGTTGCGGCGCTCCAGGCACCCCAACAGCTCGATCCCGACGGCGCCGGTAGCCCCGGCAATGGCGACGACGGGCGCCGCTGAACGACCAGATTGCATTGTAATCTCCCAGTTCAATCAAAAGGTTGAGGCCAAAACGAAGAAGCCCCGCTCGTTGCCGGGCGGGGCTCCTGGATCTCTCGTCGCTACCTGCAGTCGATCAGCGCGCGCGAGCCTCCGGAAGCCCCTTGGGCTTCTTGGCTTTGATGGTGCGCTTGGTAATGATCGAAACGAGCATGGGGTAACGCTACCGTAAGTGGCCGGGGGCTGTAAAGCAGTAGTTATGTTATGTCCACGCAGGCCACTGTGAGCGGTTGCGGGGGTCGGACGCGTTTGCGGGTTACCCTGATGTTGAATGTTCCTGTGGGAACGCTATCCTTCGGGCATGGCTGCTAAAAACAAATTCAAAGGCCTGGGGAGTACCGCCATTTCGCGCGCGGACGCGGATCTGCACGATCTGTTGGGTCTGCATTCGCAGGCGTGCCGGCGGGCAGACGAGGTTGAGGAGCAGATCCAGGAGTTGCAGGCCGCGGGCAAATATCCCGAGGCGCGGGTCCTGAGAATGCATTCCCTGGGAATTCAGCAGGGCTTGCGGGCCATCGAGGCGGAAGTCCGGGCGGTTGTCAGGCCGCGCAGACAGCCGGGCTCGGCCGCCGCCAGACAGAGCGAAACGCTACTGGAAAAGGCCGGCGTCGGCAGCGTGCCACCCGGGGCGACCCTGTTGAGTCCCTCACTTGGCACGGATTTCGAAACAGCGATGGATGCGAGGATTCCGTTCGAAGTCACGCGGTAGCGTGGGGCCGGAGATATCCCGCACGTTGTATCGAGCCAGCAACGCCTCATCGAGCTTGAATTTCTGGGCGTTGGTTGAAAACACCAGCAGCCCCTCAACAGCCAGCAACGCCCCGCAGGCATCGATCAAAGCACCGTGATCGCGCTCGATATCGAGCACACCCTCCATTCTCTTGGAATTGGAGAAGGTCGGCGGGTCCAGGAAGATCAAATCGTAGCGCGCGGATTTTGATGCGCTTTCTTGCAGCCATTCACGGCAATCCGCTTGCACCAGCTCGTGCGCGTGGCCGTGGAATCCGTTGATCGACAAGTTGCGTTGGGCCCAATCGAGGTAGGTTCGGGACAGGTCCACTGTTGTTGTGGACTTGGCACCGCCTGCCGCGGCGTACACGGTGGCCGTGCCGGTGTAGGCAAACAAGTTGAGGAAGCGTTTGCCACTTGCAGCCTCGCGCAGGCGGGCGCGGGTTATGCGGTGATCCAGGAATAACCCGGTGTCGAGATAGTCGTCGAAGTTGACACGGAATTTCAGGCCGGCTTCCAGGACGTGGTGGAAGTGGGCCTGCTCGTCGACTTTCTTGTATTGCTCGCCGCGCTTGTTGCGGCGGCGGGTACGGACGTGGATGCGCTCTTCGGGGACGCCTGTGACCTCTGGCATCACTGACAGGGCTTCATTGCGGCGACGCCTGACGGCGTCGAGCTCGATTTCGGCCGGGGCAGCGTATTCCTGCACGTAGAGCCACGTCTGGTCGGGGTCCAAGGTGTGGTAGACGTCGATCGCGAATGCGTACTCGGGCATGTCGGCGTCGTAGACGCGGTAGCAGAAGATGTCGGACTTGGATGCCCAGGACTGTAGGCGCTTGAGGTTCTTGGCAAGGCGATTGCCAAACATCTGAGCGCCTGGGGAATCCTTCAGGCTGGCATCGGGCTTGGAAAACCGCCCAGGCTCGCGCTCGCTTTCAGCGTCGACCCGCAGCCGCAAAAGGCGGCATTCCAGGGCGCCGTTCCAGAGTGTGTGCGTTCGATACGCACGAATCCCGAGCTCCATGCCCAACTCCGGGGACCCAATGAGCACCCCAGCGATCCACCCCTGAAACCGCTCGCGCAGCACCTTGCCCAACTCGCGGTGCGTAGCCAACGCACCGTCGTGGTCCTCCATTCGCACCCCATAGGGTGGGTTAACGCAGAGGAGCCCACGGGCGATGGGTGCGGCACGGCCTTCTTGCGACGCAGACACCTCACCGGCCACCGGCGCAGGGTCTCGCCGCTGCGGCGTCGCGCCGCCCTCCGGCGACGATGACGGCGTGTCGAGCAACGCGCCGGCGTTCGGGTATGTATCGCGCGATGCCGATCCGCCAACGGCCTGCTCGGTGGCGTGTGGCCCTCCGCGTGGGACTGACATGGCGCCGGCCGATGCGTTGGTTGCGTCAGCATCCGATGAGCTCGGTGCCGATTCGGCGGATGCTGCCTCCGCCCCAAGGCGCCTGGGTGCCGGCGCAGCATCGGCGTTTGAATCGCGGGATGCCAATGCGGCGGGGGCCGCTTCATCCGGCGCATCGGGGCGTCCGGGTGCCGGGGCGGCGTCGGCGAGGGGCCGTGTTTCAAACACAACCATCCGCCCTACCCCCGCCCGGTCGGCGTTGGCTTGAGCGATGCGGATTACTGCGCGATCGCGGTCGGTGCCGCGCATGATCGGCAGGCGTGCGGACGCGGTGCGTTGCGCGGAGCCGGACCATGGCGATGACGGCGGGGGTGGCGGCGTGCGGACGCGCGCTTCTGCGGCGTCTAACACTTCCTCCCACACCTGCGGGTCGTGTCCGCGCCAGCCGAGGAATCCGTAGTAGTCGCGGCCGAGCCCGGGCGCCATGTCGGCGGCGATCATGGCCGCTTCGATAACCAGTGTGCCTGAACCACACATCGGGTCGAGGAACTGCCCCCCGGAGGCGGCCATCTCCGGCCACCCACACCGTATCAACATCCCAGCCGCAACATTCTCCTTCAGCGGCGCCTCACCCGCGGCCCCTCGGTACCCACGTCGGTGCAGGCTTTCCCCGGACAAATCGAGCGACACCGTAATGACCGCGCCGTTGGCATGGGCGTGCACCCGCACACTGGGGCGCTCCAAAGCAACATCAGGCCGTTCCCCCGTCTCATCCCGGAGCGAATCAACAATCGCATCCTTCAATTTCAACGCACCAAAGTGCGTGTGAGTGATCAAAGGATGCCGCCCACTGAAATCGCAAGCGAGCGTCGCTCCAGGCGCCAGATGCGCGGACCAGTCGATCCCTCGGACAGCCCGATAGAACCCCTCGGCGTCCGCAACCTCGAAGCGTCCCAACTCCAGGAACACGCGGTTGGCGATGCGCGACTCGAGGCAAGCACGGTACGCCACGCGCAGGTCGCCAGTGAAGGCGACCCCAGTGGATCGCTCTTTCGCGCCCAGGGCCCCGAATGCCACCAGCTCGCGCGCCAGCAGATCGGCCAGCCCGCGCGGAGAACTCGCGATAAACGCCCTGTCGCGAACGCCACCCCCCGAGGGTGAGCCCTGCGCGACTGAATCGCCCAAGGATGGCCCGCCCGAGGACGAGCCGCCCGCGGAAGATGGGGCGTGCGCGCCTGAGCCGCCCGCGGAGGATGGGGCGTGCGCGCCTGAGCCGCCCGCGGAGGATGGGCCGTGCGCGGCTGAGCCGCCCCCGTTCAAATCGCCGGCCCGGTCAACCAAGGTCGAGCCAGGTCGTCTTCAGCTCAGTGTACTTCTCGAGCGCATGCAGCGACTTGTCGCGGCCGATTCCCGACTGTTTGAATCCACCGAACGGCACCGTGATGTCATCAGCGTCATAACAGTTGATGAACACCGTCCCCGCACGCAGCGCCTTTGCAGTGCGATGCGCGACAGTGATATCGCGCGTCCACACCGCCGCCACGAGCCCATAGATCACGTCATTAGCAATCTCAATAGCCTCATCCACATTCTTGAAGGTGATGGTGGACAACACCGGCCCGAAAATCTCCTCCCGGGCAATCGTCATACCGGGCCGAACGCCATCAAACACCGTCGGCTCAATAAAGTAGCCGCCGCTATCCTCACGCACCCTGCGGCCACCGAGGAACACATTCGCACCGTCCTTACGACCCACATCGATGTACCCCAACACCCGCTTCAGTTGGATGTCATCGACGATCGCACCGAGCCTGGTCGCGGGATCGAGCGGATCTCCCGGTGCCAGGCCCTTGCCGACCGACCTGATCTTCTCCAGCACCTGGTCCTTGACGCTGTCCTGAACGAGCAACCGCGAGCCCGCGGAACACACCTCACCCTGGTTGTCGAAGATCGCATACGCCGCGGCCGTCGCCGCCTTATCGAGATCCGGGCAATCCGCCAGAACAATGTTGGGCGATTTGCCGCCGCACTCGAGCGACACCCGCTTCATGTTGGATTGACCGGCGTACTGCATGATGTTGCGGCCGGTTGCCGTAGAACCAGTGAACGCGATGCAATCTACATCCATGTGCAACGCGAGCGCCTTGCCAGCGGTCTGACCCAGTCCAGGCACAACGTTGAACACGCCGTCAGGAATGCCCGCTTCAACGGCAAGCTGCGCCAACCGAATCGCCGAAAGCGGCGACTTCTCTGATGGCTTGAGTACGAGCGAATTGCCCGCGGCCAGCACAGGCCCGATCTTCCACGCCGCCATGAGCAGCGGGTAGTTCCACGGCACGATCGCGCCCACGACGCCCATCGGTTCGCGAGTCACCAGCGCAAGCGAACCCGGTCCAGTCGGAGCCACTTCGTCGTAAATCTTGTCGATGGCCTCGGCGTACCACTCGATGCAGCGTGCCGAGGAGGGAATGTCGACATTCAGGGCGACCGAAATGGGCTTGCCCATGTCGAGCGTATCGAGCAACGCCAGCTCTTCGCCGTACTGACGGATCAGCTCGGCGAAGCGCTTCAAAGTCTTTTGCCGCTGGTTGGGCGCCAGATTCGACCACACGCCTTTGCGAAATGCGGCGCGCGCCGCGCTCACGGCGCGGTTGATGTCCTCGGTGTCACCGGAGGACACACGGGCCAGCAGCTTGCCGGTGCCCGGATTGATTGAATCAAAAGTCTGGCCGGAGGCGGAATCGGTGTAATTGCCGTTGATAAACGCCTTGGTGCGAATATCGAGGCTGCGAGCCCGCTCATGCCACGAAGTTTTTTCGGCAGCCATATTGTTACCTCGTCGCGCCGCAGGCGCGCATACCTCAAAAACTGGGCGGAGTGTTGGCGCTGATGATCTCACACGTCTCGCGCCCAACATTCCGGAATCGGTGCGGGAGCTGGCTCGCGAAGTAATAGGCTTCGCCGGGGCCCAGCACTCGCGTGTTTCCCGCGACTGTCACCTCGAGGCGCCCACGTACCACTACGCCGCCTTCCTCGCCGCGATGAACGATCATCTCATCGCCGGTGCCAGCCCCCGCAGCATAGCGCTCATGAAGGATGGTGAGTTGCCGTCCCGGACGCTGAGCTGCGAGCAGGCGGAGCGAAACCTCTTCATTGCCCAGCTCTACGAACTCATCCGCGGCGAAGAAAGTCTGCGGCGGCGTGCCCAGGTCGAGTGTGAAGAACTCCGCCAGAGACATGGGAATCCCATCCAGCACCTTTTTCAACGAGCTCACCGAAGGGCTCACCCGATTCTGCTCAATGAGCGAAATCAGCCCATTGGTCACCCCGGCCCGGCGGGCAAGCTCACGCTGTGAAAGACCGAATGTGGTCCGGATTCCACGCAATCGCACGCCCACGTCAATGGTCATACGAGGCCCGTCCTGTTTAATATCCTTGACAAGAAGGGCGAAATCTCCGCCCGGATAGCCTCTTTTGTCAACTTTCTTTATCATCTGCGGCTCCCCTTCCCCAACCGACCGAGCGCGCCATGTCCCGAACCGAACTCGAAGCGTATTGGATGCCGTTCACCCCGAACCGGCAGTTCAAGTCGAAGCCGCGACTCTTGAGCAAAGCCTCCGGGATGCATTACTGGACGCCGGACGGCCGGGAGATCCTCGACGCGGTAGCCGGTCTCTGGTGCGTCAATGCCGGACACGGCCGGCGCGAAATCACCGAAGCCGTCTCCAGCCAACTGGAAACGATGGATTACGCACCGCCGTTCCAGATGGCCCACCCGGCTGCGTTTGAGCTGGCGAACCAGCTCGTCAAGATCACGCCGCCCGGGCTGGACCACGTGTTCTTCACAAACTCCGGCTCGGAGTCAGTCGACACAGCGCTCAAAATCGCGCTCGCGTACCACCGCGCCCGCGGAGAAGCGACACGGACGCGGCTCATTGGTCGCGAGCGTGGCTACCACGGTGTCGGTTTCGGCGGTATTTCCGTGGGCGGCATCCTGCCCAACCGCAAAATGTGGTCCAACTCGATGCTGCCCAGCGTCGATCACCTGGCTCATACCCACGATCCGGCCAGGAACGCGTTCTCGCGCGGCCTGCCCGAGCACGGCGCTCAGTTGGCGGAGGAGTTGGAACGGCTGGTGACACTGCACGATGCTTCCACCATTGCGGCAGTCATCATCGAGCCCATTGCCGGCTCAACCGGCGTGTTGATTCCGCCTAAGGGTTACCTGAAGCGCATCCGCGAGATCTGCGACCGCCACGGCATCCTGCTGATATTCGATGAAGTCATCACCGGATTCGGGCGCACCGGAGCGGCGTTCGCCGCCCAGGAGTTCGGCGTTACTCCGGACCTGATGACAGTCGCCAAGGGTCTCACCAACGGCTGCATCCCCATGGGAGCTGTGATCGCCCGCAAGTCGGTGTACGAAGCGTTCATGCAGGGACCCGAAAACGTCATCGAGTTGTTCCACGGGTATACCTACTCGGCGCATCCAACAGCTTGTGCCGCGGGACTGGCAACGCTGGGAATCTACGAGCGGGAAGGTCTTTTGACTCGCGCCAAGACATTGCACAAAACGTTTGAAGACGCCGCTCATTCGCTGCGCGGGTTGCCTCACGTCATCGACGTCCGCAATTACGGACTGATCCTGGGACTGGAGTTGGAGTCGATTCCGGGCAAGGTGGGCGCGCGGGCGTTCGATGCGTATCAGAAGTGCTTCGAGCGCGGCCTGCTCATCCGGCAGACGGCGGACATCATTGCGTTGTCGCCGCCGCTGATTGTGCAGCCGGCGCAGATCGACCAGATATTCTCAACACTGGGCGAGGTGTTGAAAGCGGCGTAAACGAAAACGGCCGAAGCGGTGAAACGCCTCGGCCGTAAGATCGTCATTCATCATTTTTCACACGACGTACTAAGCGCGGGGTTCTTCCTGATGGCGGCCACGCAACTGTTTCATCTTCGAGAAGACCATCCAGCCGAGAACGGCCACGATGACAGCGCTACCGACGAGCATTTCCATATCCGCAACCGTGAATCCCCGGGACGCCGCGATGGTGACAGTCTCCATTGCGTATCTCCTAATTAGCGAGCGGTTTCAATCAGCGGAATTCAATGAGCATGCATAGTTTCCACTGATCGCCACCGCGCTGCGCTGCCGGGTAGCGGATCTGCGACATGTATCACCGGCCAGCAGAATTATGTTCAGTTGGGGTGTGCAGAAGCTTCGAAAATAGCGTAAATCTTGCTGCAATCTTCCACGACTTCCCACGTTCCGGAGAACCCGGCGGGCACGATAAAAACATCGCCCGTTGCGAACGTGTTGCGCTCCCCCGACGCACTCTCGATGACCACCTTGCCGGAGGTCATCACACACAACTCGTTTTCGGTGTAGGTGACCCGCCACTTGCCGCGGGAGGCCGACCAACGGCCGGCGTGGAACTGTTGAGTTGAGTCACTGAAGTAGTTGGAGACCCGGGTGATGGGCTTGCCGGTGAGGACCCGATCCGCCGCGACTTCGGTGACCTCGCCCGCCAGTGACTTATCAATGACCAGAATGGACTCGTTCATTTGCGGATCCTAGCAGCTCCCACGGAATTGAGCGCGTAGGGCTCAACTCCGTGGGTCGCGGGGCTTCACTGGTTCTTCGCCACAGCCTCCGGGCTGCTGCGTTCTATCCGCACGGTCACCCGCCGGTCGAACGCATACCCATCCATATCACCCTCAGTGCTCGTTGCATCGCTCTTTCCGTGAGCTTCCACAACGATGCGATCCGGAGCAACACCCGCCGAGGCGAGAATTGCAGCAACCGCATCGGCGCGCCGCTTCGACAGGGCCGCGTTCACGGCCGTGGATCCACGCGGATCGGCGTAGCCATCAACACGGACCTTCGCATCCGGCAGCGCGGCTGCCAACGCACCCAACTTCATGAGCGGCGACAACGACTGGGTCTGGATCGAGTCGTCGTTGGTCCTGAAACCCACATCCGTCTGCACTTCATCGGTGTGGCTCAGGGCCAGATCGAGTTGCTCGCCGCGTTCCTGGGTCTGCGTCAGTGAGCCGTTGAGCTCAGTCACGTTTTGAGCGAGTCGCGTGCGCTCCGTTTCGCTCTCAGTCAGGCCCTTCTCGGCCTCGTGCCGCGCAACGACCTGCTTGTGATAGTGATCTCCTGTCCAGGCGCCGACCGCTGCGCCGATCACGGCCCCGATCGGGCCGCCGGCGGCCGCACCGACCGCAAGTCCGGTCACGATACCGATGCTTTCCTGCTTCGATGCGCTCTTCGGCTTGGTTGTCGCCTGCTCCGTCTGCACGGTCACTGTGCTGCTTTCTGCGTGCACCGGCAGAGCAGCTACGCAAGCAACCGCAACGGCCAGGGCGACTGAACGATAACGCGTCTGTAGAGTCATGGTCTTCATAATCTGTCTCTCCTTGCGGTGGAACAATTCGTCCCGACCTGTGAACAGTTCACCCCACAGGACAGTGGCCGCCGTGGCGGAAATGCGGCAGGCTGGCGATGAGTGATGGCGAATTGTGGCAAAGGACCTCGGATGAAGACCCGTACCCTGTGGATGCTCGGCTGGCTGCTACCCGCGGCGGTACTGGTCGCCTGCGCAACAAATCATCCGCAAGCCACCACCGCCGGAAAAGTGACCCCCCAAATGCGGTCTGGGAGCAACGAGTTGCGCACCTACCAGTTGCTGGAGTGGATTGCGCCGGATGACCACAACCTCATTGTGAATGCAGTGGACCGCTCGCTGTATCAGGCGCGATTCAAACGCCAGTGCACGGGCCTGCGCTCGGTTGATACCATCGCCTTCATCGTCCAGACGCCACCACAGGTCGACAAGTACGAAGGAGTTGTGCTCCCTGATGGAACACGTTGTGTATTCACGTCCATTACTCGACTCGAGACCGGACTCGAGCCGGGCAAAGGCGCTCCGGCGACGGAGAAGCCCTGACGGAATGCGCCGATGACCGGCGTTTCGCCTGCGGTCCGGCTGCTGGCGGCAGAGCTGCTGCCGGCTTTTTACGACCAACTCAAGAACATCGCCCAACGCACTCGCTCGCGACTCGGCGGCACTCAAACATTGCAGACGACTGCCCTGGTCCACGAGGCGTTCCTGCGCTTGCGACATTCGGCCTGCTTCACTGATGAAACCCACTTCCTGCGGGCCGCGGCGCTCGCCATGCGCCATGCGTTGATCAACTATGCCGCCGCGCGTGTTGCTGACAAGCGCGGTGGGGGTCAACTTCACATGACCCTGTCGAACGCCGAGACAATCGGTGTCGATACCGATGAAGGCATGCTGGCACTGAATGAAGCGCTGGAGCGTCTGTCGACCCAGATTCCGCGGCTCGCGGAAGTCATTGAATGTCGATTTTTCGGCGGCTACAGCGAGGAAGATACCGCGCGCACGCTCGGCCTTTCGTTACGGACCGTGCAGCGCGATTGTTTGAAGGCGCGAGCCTGGCTCTACAGGGAGCTCGGCGGCACGCTCTAGCCCCGCGTGGCCGCCTGGGTCGCAGCGGGGCGTATCGTTTGCAGCAGTTTCGCAGCGCGAATGGTTTCCGGATGTGAGCCGCCCAGCTCGGCAACGAGCACCGTCAGCGCCTCAGTCAACAGGCCCGCAGCCCCCGGCCGCCCTGTCGCAATCAACGCTTCGGCCAACCTCTCCCGCATCACGGCGAGATTCCAACCCGTCGCGGCAAATTTAGCCAGCAGCGCCGCGCCTTCCTGCAACGGACCCATTGCTTCGGCCGGCCGGCCGGCCGCCATCTCGATTTCACCCAGGTACTGCAGCAACTGCGCAAGAACCGCATCGGCGCGCCCGCCCAGATCGCGCAACTGAGTTTCAGCCGTCAACAACTGCGCGCGCGCGCCGACAGCGTCTCCCTGCTTGAACTTCACGTGCGCCACTGCGGTCTGCGCCGTCAGAGTCGACAGGTTGGCGGGACCGTATTGCGACAAAGACGTGTCGTAGGCTGAGGTGGCCGTCTCACGGGCGCCTTTCAAGTCGCCATTGGCCAATTGCGCATCAACCAGGAAGATCCGATTGCGCACCGCGACCGGGCTCACCGGGCCCGCATAGCGCGTGGCCAGATCAACGGCCTCGACGGTAATCGGGAGAGCTTGCGCCGCGCGATTCGTCAGCGTCAGCACCTCTCCATACAAACCCATCACCGCGGACACCGCCGCGGAGTCGCCCGCGAGCGCCCGCTCATGCTCGAATGCATCCTTCAGCAGGCCTTCGGCATCCCGAAGGTGCCCGGTTCGAACTTCGAGAGTGCCCATGTTGCCCAGGACCACTTGCGCGTCGAGCTCGTTTTCCAGACCCAACGCTTTGTAGATGGCCGTGGTTTCACGAAACGCCGCCAGGGCATCGTCGAGGCGGTTGGCCGCAGTCAGCGTGATCGCGTGAGAGTTGTAGATGATGGCCGTTTCGCGGTGATTGCGTCCGGAGAAGGCAACCCGCTGTGCGATGGCCCTGTTTTCGGTCTCGCTCGCCGCCTTGAGATTGCCTTGCGCGCGCAACACGCGCGCCTTGATGGCGAGACCTTCCAGGCGCTCCTCGGTATACCGGCTGGGCTCCCGGTTCCAGAAGGCTTCCGCCTGCAACACCAACTGCATGGCCCGCTCGATGTTGCCTTCGAGAACAATATTGCTGGCCAGCTTCTGGCGCGCATCCGCCAGGGCCACCGGATCGGTATCCGCGCCCGCCTGTTTGACGAAGCTCTCCAACAGAGTCGAGGCGCCCTTCTGGTCTGACAAAGCGCCGTAGAGATCGGCCAGCGTCAGCACGATCTGGCCTTCGAGATGGGGTTGCGAACGATATTCGCGTAAAACGCGCAACGCGCTGTTATCGATCATCGCCTTCGCGGTCGCCGGCTGCGAGCCGCGCTCCTCGATCGCGGTCCTGAACAGTCGCGTCAATTGGTAGCGAACGGCCTCCTCGCGGGCCGCGTCGCGGCGGGCCGCATCGCGCTCGGTCTCAGCCCGGCGGGCCTGCCAGGCTGCCGTACCCAAACCGGCCGCCAATGAAATCAACACCGCGGCAACCGCAACCGTCACCCACCGATAGCGGCGCAACGTGCGACCAAACACATACAGCCGTGCACCGGAACGCGCGGCCACCGGCTCGCCGTTCAGGGCACGATCAATATCATCTTTGAAGGCATCGACCGTGGCGTAACGGTGCAGGGGTTCCTTTCGCGCAGCTTTCGCAACAATCGCGTCGAAGTCTCCGCGCAGCGTCCGCACTGCAAATGGCGCAGCGTTCGACTCCGCGGCACGCCGGCTGGGCACGGGAACCGGCTCATCCAGGATGACCCTGACAGCCTGCGCAATGGGGCCACCGGCCCGCAACCAGGGCTGCGTGTCAGTGAGCAACTCGAACAACAACAAGCCGAGCGCGTAAACATCGGTCGCCGTGGTGACCGGTTGCCCGAGCAACTGCTCCGGCGCCGCTGTGAGGGGAGTCAGAGGGGCCGCCGCGGTCTGCGTCAGGTCGGGGCGATCCACGTCAATCAGCTTCGCAATACCGAAGTCCAGCAGCTTCACCTGGCCTTGCGGGGTGACGAGGATGTTCGCCGGCTTCAGATCGCGATGGACGATCAGGTTGCGATGGGCGTACGCAACCGCTTCGCAGGCCTGAACAAACAACTGCATTCGCAGGTCCAGGGATGCCCGGGTGGAAGCACAGTACTCGGTGATCGGCTGCCCCTCGACAAACTCCATGACCATGTAGGGTCGGCCGTCGGAGGTCACACCACCGTCGTAGAGGCGCGCGACGCCGGGATGCTCGAGGCTGGCGAGGATCTGCCGCTCGATGTGGAACCGGGGTAGCTCGGCTACCGACTCCTGGCGCAGCAGCTTGACCGCCACGCGCTGCTGGAAATCGCCTTCCGCCCGCTCCGCCTCATACACAACTCCCATGCCGCCCCGCCCGATGCGGCGCAGGATCCGCCAGGCACCGATCCGGGTGCCGGGCGGAATGTCCTCCAACAGGGGCTCGGTGGCGAGCATGGCGGGGGTGGACAGGAAGCCACCCACCGCCTTCGCGGCCTGCAACAGGCTGCAGACCTCCGCATGTACGGCCGGATCATCCGGGCACTTGCGATCCAACACGGAAGTGCGCGATTCAGCCGGCAGGTCCAGCAGCTCATCGAGCAATCCATCGACACGGGCGAGTTGATTGGCGGTCAGTCCCGTCACTTCTTTTTGGGCTTGCGGAATTTGTAGATGAATTGATCCGTCTTGCCGCGGATGGCCGGGTCGAAGACCTTGGCCGCATGGTCGTCCTGGGCATTCGCGAGCACTTTACTCTCGCCGACGAACTCGAAGCCGGCGGCAGTCACTTCGGACTTCACGGTCGCCGGATCAATCCGGTGCAGCGTGGAGGTATCCCGTGCGCCCGATCCTTCCGCGGCGGCGTGGTCCACCACGATGAAAACGCCACCCGGCTTCAGGGCATCGAACACCGTCTTGTTGAAGGCAGGCAGATCGATGTTGGGTACGTTGTGAACGTCATGATAGTTCTGAGCGGTAAACACGACGTCGGCCGGTATGGAGACGTTGAGTGCTGGCAGTTTCGCTGTCCGCACTACGACATTTGAGTAGCCTGGATCAGCTGCGATCGCTTTCGTTGCGGCCGACGGGTCCGGAGCGTCCGCTGCGGCGTTCGGGCGGCGCGGCGGGGAAACCGCATACACCTTGCCCTTAGGGCCCACGACTTTGCTGAAGATCCGGGTGAAGTAGCCTTTACCCGGAACCAGCTCGACGACGATCGAACCCGGTTTGACGCCGGCAAACAGCACAGTCTCAGCCGGCTTGCGATTGGCATCGCGCTCCTTGTCTTCGGCGGGTCGACCGGAGTCGGCCACCGCGGCCGTGATGTAAGCAGGGATTTTCTCCGCCGCCTGCAGCGCCAGGGATCCCAGGCCAACCGCCGCACAACACGCAACGAGAACAGCTTTACGAAACATCAGGGGGCACTCCTTTGTGGAAGAGCCGCGAGTGTGCCCGAATTTGCCTGAATTGCTCCATCGCTCCACCGCAATCGCCGCTCACAGTGACTGACAGTCGCAACGAGGGCCGTCCCATGCTTCCGAACTTCCCAAATCTCAATATGAAAGTCTGGCTGAATCACTTTGAGTACCATGCCGAGCACCCCCGCCACGTGCCGGAAGGCGTTCCCAACGTACTCACTGTCACCGAGCGGAATTTGATCGCCCCCTCGATCGCCACTTTTCAACTCGGGGAGCAGTCCCCGGGGAGCAACCTGTTGCGGGCGGCCTATCACTTCGCGCAGCGGCACTCGGCCCCCGAGGTCGCCCGGATCACGGAGCTGCTGATCCGGGAGGAGCAACAGCATGCAGCGCTGTTGAAGGGCTTCATGGCGGCGCACGGCATTGCCACCCGGCAGCATCACTGGACCGACCGGGTCTTCCGTCGCATCCGCAAGCTCTCTGAGCTGGAGTTTTCCCTCGGGGTGCTGCTCACCGCCGAGCTGATCGGCAACGTGTACTACCGGGCCCTCGAGACTGTCACCGAGTGCCAGCGGCTGCGGTTGCTGTGCCGGATGATGGTCGCGGATGAGCTGGCGCACATCGGGTTTGAGTCGGACCTGCTTTTATCCATGCGAGCGCAGAAGTCGGCGCCGGTACGTGCCGGGCTCGACCTGGCCCTTCGGTCATTCCTGACGGGCGCGGCGCTGGTGGTCTGGGCGACCCATCGGGCCGTCCTGAAGAAAGCGGGCTATGGACTGTGGAGCTTTGTCAGGGCCTGCGATGCGCAGTATCGATTTTACTTACTGCCGCCGGTCTCCCCACGTCGCGCCCCACGTCGCGCCGCTGGCGCTTCGCGGGATTTCCTCCGCTCCGCTCTGGTCAGGCTTTATCAGCGGGCCCGGTAGTGAGCAGCTTGGCTTCCATCCACCTGCGAATCCGTACAGCATCGGCCACCCGGGTGTTCTTGCCGACGGAGTTCAGGAGGACGATGACCACAGTGCGACCCTGGATGACGGCCTGCATCACGAGGCAACGACCGGCTTCGCTGATGTAGCCCGTCTTCTGGACGATGATGTTCCAGGTCGGGTTGTTCACGAGGGCATTCGTATTGTGGAACTGAAGCATCCTCCGACCCACCCGTACCTCGTAACCGGGATCGGTCGAGTATTCCCGGATGACCGGATTCTCGGAGGCCGCAACCACCAGCTTGGAGAGGTCCTCGGCGCTGGCGACGTTGTCGCAGGACAGGCCGGCCGGGTCCACGAAATGAGCGCTGGTCATTCCCAGCTTGCGGGCCTTGGCGTTCATGGCCTGCACAAAGGCCGGCAATCCGCCCGGGTAGCTGCGTCCCAGGGCATGGGCCGCCCGGTTCTCGGAAGACATCAGGGCCAGGTGAATGAGGTCGCCGCGCGTCAGGGTCGTTCCCAGCAGCAGCCGCGAGGAGGCACCCTTACCCACGATCCGGTCTTCAGTCGTGAGCTCAATGGGCTCATCCAGGGGCTGGCCGGCATCGGCCACCACCAGGACGGTCATCAGCTTGGTGATGGAGGCGATCGGGGCCGCCATGTCCGCCTTGCGGGAATACAGTACAGACTGGTGGGTCGTGTCGAGAACCAGCGCAGAACTGGAACGCAGGTCCGGTTCATCTGTGCGCACGCGCACAGTGTGATGAGTGCGATGGTGGGCGGCCTGCGAGACTGAGGAGATCAGTGCCATGGCCATCAGGCCCATCACTGACAGTTGCTTGCTGCGAATCATTCGACCTGTTGCCTTCTACCCGACGCCCTGTTGGAGTGTATCAGACCATATGGCAAACCGGTGGAGCGTGATCCAACCTGTGTTTCCATTCCGCTGCGCGCGCGCTTATATGTAACGGCAGGCCCCCTTATGTCTGAAGTATCCGTGAGCTTCCGAGTTGATTTCAGCCCCGAGTGTGCGGTAGGTCCGGGGAAGATCGCCCTGCTGGAGCACATCGCCAGCAGCGGCTCGCTTTCCGAGGCGGCCCGCAAGCTGAAGATGAGCTACCGGCGGGCGTGGCTGCTGCTCGAGGATCTCAACACCTCGTTTCAACAACCGGTGGCGCAGATGAGTGTCGGTGGCCGGGGCGGCGGCGGCGCCTCGCTCACGCCCTTCGGCACTGAGCTGGTAGCCGCGTACCGGGCCTTCGAATCCCACATCCGCAAACGGGCCCAGAGCGCTTTTCCGGCGAACGCATTGCCGGCCCCGGCCAACTCGCCCACGCGCAGAGCCCTGAGCAAGCGCAGACTGACAAAGGCTAAGCGGTAGGCCGCTTCTTCAGCCAGCGGCTGATGGGCTCATCGAGCGAGAGGGCTCCGGCACCTGCGATGGCCAGCCACAGGAACAGCGCCAGGTACTCGAACTCGTCGAAGCCGAGCAACGTTTCCAGTGAGTCGACCTCAGCCCACTTCGCCGATTTGATCGCGACGATCATGGTGACGCCGAGGGCGCCCGCGGAAATGCGGGTCAGCAATCCCAGCAACAAAAACAAACCGCCGAAGAGCTCGATGCCCGAGGTGAGCGGCGTGAAGAAATGCGGGAAGGGAATGCCCCAGCTGATGAAGTTTTCCGTAATCTGCGGCAGATTGTTCAGCTTGCCCCAGCCACTCAACAGGAACACCCAGCCCACGGTGATGCGGGCAAACAAGGGCGCGAGCCACGTGAGGTGGCGGGCCACCCGCTCCGGCCAGCCAATCAGCCAATCCGCCAACATCCGCATGTCGCACTCCTGCTCAGGTTTCGATGCCAGCATAGACCGCAACTGCTGCCAGGTTATTGCATGACCCCGGCGCCGCAGGCCCTGAAATTAATCCCGCGGCAGGCCGGTCTCCTGCCTCGTGAGCCCCGATAGTGCCGTCAACCCGTTCCTTCCGTTACAGTATGGGATTCGCGCAGCGCGATGTGCGCAACCGGGTCCACGCATACACATGATCGAATCTGGGCGGGAGGAAGCAACCGACGAGCAGCTCGCACGCCTGCTCGAATCGTTCCGACCCGATCTCATGCGCTTCGCGTTCTGGTTGGCGCGCGATCGCTCGATTGCCGAAGACGTGGTGCAGGAAACCATGCTGCGCGCTTGGCGTGCCCGCAACGAGCTGCGCAATACGACGGCTATCCGCCCATGGCTGCTCACGATCGTCCGCCGCGAGAACGCGCGGCTGTATGAACGCAAGCGCCTTCCAACCGTGGACCTCGATGAAGTCATCGCCAATCAGGACGTCGCGCTCGCTCTCAACGATACCGACCCGGAGATCGGCGACCTGCGCCGCGCAATCCTGGCGCTGCCTGATGAATATAGAGAGCCGATTGTGCTGCAGGTGCTCGGTGGGTTCTCTACAGGAGAGATTGCCAAGGAGCTCGACCTGACGGTGCCGGCAGTCCTCACCCGCCTGTTTCGCGCGCGCAATAAGCTGAAAGAGATGTACGGGGTCGGCACGCCATGACTCACGACGAGGCTCGCGAGCTGATTGGAGCAGTGCCCGGCGAGGCGTCACCGGAGCTGCTGGAGCATCTTAAGACGTGCCCCGAATGCCAGGCCTATCGCGATGCGATGCAGGCGTTCGATGCCAAGCTGCGCCGCGCCCTGGAGTTGGATTGGCAGAAGATCCAGGGTGGAGCGCGCCCCGCGGGGCCGATGCCCAAGCCGCCTGTTGCCAAAGGTCAGGCGCCGGGCGAGTCCGCCGCGCCAGGCGAAGTCACTACCGAGCCTGGCGCCCGCGCGACCGTCACCATGCTCAAAGCAAAAGATCGCACGCAGGTGGCGAAGCACACCCGTCCGCGACTGTTTGCATTCGCTGCGAGTGTGGCAGCAGCGTTGGTGGTCGGCGGTGTTCTGTGGCTGAGCCGACCGCCCGAGAGCCTGGCGGCGGAAATCGTCACGCACGTCGAGGGCGAGCCCAACAGTTGGCAGAAGACAGAGCCCCTGTCAGCCGAAAAGCTCGATGCCCTGTTGCATAAGACCGGCGTCAACCTCGGACCCGGGATGTTGCCCGTGGTGTACGCCAGCAGTTGCTGGTTCCGCGGTCACTACGTCCCGCATGTGGTTGTTACCACGAAAGACGGGCCGGTCACCGTGATGATCCTGCAGCACGAGAAAGTCGACGCGGCACAGCAATTCAACGAAGACGGATTCTCGGGCCTGTTGGTGCCCGCGCGCACCGGCAGTGTTGCGGTGTTGAGTCGCACACCCATGAACCTGGAAAAGCCCGCTGCAGAAGTCGTGCACGCACTGCTATAGTTTATTGGCGCGGCACGGGCCGCGCGGAGCCGGGGTTCTTTTCCGGCGCCAAAAAGCGTGGTTTTTGGCGCCTGCGTTTGTCCCACTGCACCGGCCCGCGCGGAGCCCGGGTCAGGGAATGGCTTCGACGGTCTTACCGTCGCGCTTGTAGACGACGCCTTCCTTCATCACGAAGCTCACCTTCTTCATCAGGCTGATGTCATCGACCGGGTTGCCCGGTACGGCCACCAGGTCGGCAAACTTCCCTGCAGCGATGCTGCCGATGTCCTTGTCGTGTTTGAGCAGCTCGGCCGCGTGTGTTGTGGCCGCCTGAAGCACAAACATTGTGGGCATCCCCGCCTGAACCATCAGCTCAAATTCATGAGCATTGTCGCCGTGCGGATAGACACCGGCATCAGTGCCGAATGCGATCTTTACTCCGGCTTTGTAGGCACGGCCGGCCGTGCCGAGGATCAGCGGTCCAATCGCTGCCGCCTTCGCTTGTACCTGCGGCGGATAGTAGCCAGGGATTTTGGCTTTCTGAGCTACGAAGTCTCCCGCGATGATCGTCGGGACGTACCACGTGCCGTGTTCCTTCATGAGCTTCATGTCGGCGTCATCCATGTAGGTGCCGTGCTCGATTGAGTCGACCCCGCCCACCACAGCACGCCGGATACCTTCAGCACCGTGAGCGTGAGCTGCGACAGTGAAGCCGTAGTCGTGCGCGGTGCTGACGATTGCTTTGATTTCCTCGAGGGTCAACTGCGAGTTGTCGCCGCTCGAGCTCTGATCGAGCACGCCGCCTGAGGGCATGATCTTGATGACGTCGTCGCCTTTCTTGTAGTGCTCCCGCACAGCTTTGACGCCTTCATCCGGACTGTTGATGATGCCTTCGCCAGGGCCCGGATCGCCGGCCAGGTTGTCGCGGTACCCGTCCGTCGGATCAGCGTGGCCACCGGTGGAACCAATCGGCCGGCCGGCCGTGTAGATACGCGGACCCGGCAGAACTCCAGCATTGATCGCGTTGCGAAGCGCGGCGACCTCGTTCGAGCTGTCGCCCAGGTTACGCACGGTGGTGAAACCTGCGAGCAGCGTGCGGCGCGCGTAGACAGTGGAGCGAACGACATAGTCAGCCGTATTCCAGTGGAATACATCGGAGTACTTGGTCGGCCCGAACTGGTCGCTCAGGTGAGTATGGCTGTCGATCAGTCCGGGCAGGCAGGTCTGCGCGGACAGGTCGATTTCAGTGGCACCCGCGGGCACGCTCGATCCGGAACCGGCGATCACTTCGCGCACGCGTTTTCCGTCGATCACGACGGTCGTCGCGCCCAACACCTTGCCGGCACTGACATCGACCAGGTGACCGCAATGGATCACACTCACCGGGGCCTCCTGCGCCAGGGCCGCGGAACTGCCCAGGGCCAGGATCAGCAATGAGGTATACAAAGTTCGAATCACTTGAGGGCTCCTGGTTTGAACGGGGTGCGATAGGCTATACGAATGCAAATGAGAAAGACGATTTGTGTACTGTTCTTCGGCTTACTGCTTCATAGCGGACTAGCCCTCGCAGAAGCCGATTCGGTACTGCGTGCCACGCTCAGCAACGGGCTGCGCGTGATCATCGTGCGGAACACCCTCGCACCCGTGGTCGCGACCTCGGTCAACTACCTGACCGGATCCGTCGAGACGCCACCCGGATTTCCCGGGACCGCCCACGCCATGGAGCACATGATGTTTCGCGGCAGCCCGGGACTGACGGCTGAGCAGCTCGCCAACATAGGCAACGTGATGGGCGGCAACTTCAACGCTAATACGCGTGAAAGCCTGACCCAGTACCTGTTCACCGTACCGGCCGAAGATCTCGACGTAGCGTTGCATATCGAGGCGATTCGGATGCAGGCCGTGCTGGAGTCAGCGGATGGCTGGAAACAGGAACGCGGCGCCATCGAGCAGGAAGTGGCCCAGGACCTGTCCAACCCGAGTTACATCCTGTACTCGAAAATCCGCAAGGCGATGTTTGCCGACACGCCTTACGCCTACGATGCGCTCGGAACGCGACCTTCGTTCGACAAGACCACCGCGGCCGATCTCAAGAAGTTTCACGACACCTGGTACGCGCCCAACAACGCCATTCTCGTGGTCGTGGGCGATGTCGATCCCCAGGCGACGCTGACCGAGATCAAGGCGTTATTCGGCACCCTCGAATCCAAAAAGCTGCCGCCCCGCCCCGAGATCCGCCTGAAGGCCCCGAAAGCAACCTCATTCACAGTGGACACGGATCGGCCGAACGGCACGCTCATGATTGCCATGCGGGTACCGGGCTTGGACAGCGCGGACTTTCCGGCGTTGGAAGTGCTCTCCGATGTGCTCAGCAGCCGGCGCTTCGATCTGTACGGACTGGTCCCTCAGGGTAAGGCGCTGGATGCGGAATTCCAGCTCGACCCCCTGCCCGAGGCTGGCATCGCGTATGCCAGTGTCGCGTTTCTTGCGGGCGAAGATCCGAAAGCCCCCGAGGCCGCCGTGCGTTCCATCCTGGCGAAAGTGGTGAAGGACGGCGTGCCTCCAGATCTGATCGAAGCGGCCAAGATCCAGGAACGCAGCGCTGCGCAATTCCAGAAGAATTCCATCAGCGAGCTGGCCTCGATCTGGTCGGATGCCGTGGCGCTCTACAAGCTCAACTCGCCCGAGGAGGATCTGCAGCGGATCGAGAAAGTCACGGTCGACGATGTCAATCGCGTGGCGCGCAAATACCTCAATCTGGATCAGGCCGTCACCGCGGTCATGATGCCGCGGGGCTCAGGCAAACCGGTTCCCGGGAGCGCCGGCGGCTTTGGCGGCAAGGAATCCATTTCGCTCGGCGAGGCGAAACCCACTCCGTTGCCGAAGTGGGCGGAGACCGCGCTCCATCGAGTCAACGTACCGCCGTCGACGCTCCACCCCGTAGTCAGTGTGCTGCCGAATGGGCTCACGTTGATCGTGCAGACCGAGGATGTCAGCGACACCATCAGCGTGTACGGGCACATCCGGAACCGACCGGAAACTGAAGAGCCCGTTGGGCGCGAAGGCATCAACACTGTGCTGGACGAGTTGCTCTCCTACGGGAGCGAGAAGCTCGACCGGGTCGCCTTCGAACAGGCATTGGATGGCATTGGTGCGCGAGAGCGTGCGGGAGTGGATTTCTCCGTACAGACGCTCTCTGAGCATTTCGACGCCGGCGTCGCGCTGCTGGCCGACAATGAGTTGCACCCGGCACTTCCTCAGCCTGCGATGACAATCATTCAGGGGCAGGTTGCGCAGGGCGTGGAGGCCAGGAATCGCAGCCCAGGCTTCCTCACGCAGCGCTCGCTTCGCCAGGCGATGTTTCCCAAGGACGATCCCAGCCTGCGGATACCAACAGCGCAAACGGTACGGTCGCTCACCCTCGACCAGATCAAAGAGTATTACCGCTACGCATTCCGACCTGACCTGACCACGATTGTTGTCATCGGGAAAGTCACCGCGGCACAGGCGCGTTCGACGATCGAGAAATACTTTGGCTCTTGGACCGCTACGGGGCCGAAACCACCGACCGATCTGCCGACGGCACCGCCCAATCGCCCGAGTGTGATTGCAGTCCCCGATGACAGCCGGGTTCAGGACGTGGTCGTGCTCGCCCAGAACTTGGCGATCACCCGCACGGACCCCGACTACTATGCGCTCTCACTGGGGAATGCGTTGCTGGGCGGCGGGTTCTATTCGACGCGGTTGAGTATCGATCTGCGCAAGAACGCCGGGCTGGTGTATTCGGTGGGGTCCTTGCTCCAGGCGGGTCGTACTCGCGGTGCGTATCTGATCGAGTATGCGTGCGACCCGCAGAATGTGTCGAAGGCGGCTGATATCGCCGTGCGCGAGGTTAAGGCCATGCAAACCGGGCCTGCCACCGACGATGAGTTGGTCAGGATCAAGGCGAGCCTGATTCGACAGATCCCGCTGGGGGAGTCGAGTGTCGACGAGATTGCTCACGGCCTCGTGGAGCGGTCGGACTTCGGGTTGCCGCTCGATGAGCCCACGATAGCGGCGCGCCGCTATGTGCAGCTAGGTGCTGGTGAGGTTCAGGCGGCGTTTGCGAAGTGGATGCGCCCGGATGACATGGTGCGCGTAACGCAGGGACCACCCCCACGTTAGTTTATTGGCGCGGCACTATCCCTAGCCAGGGACTAGCCGCGCGGAGCCCGGGTCCTGTCCACGTGTGGGGTGCGCTTGCGGCGCTGGCCGCGAGGCGCCCGGGTCCTTCCCGCATGCCGGGGTGCGTCCGCGCCGCTGCCCCTAGTCGCCCTCGACGGCTCGTTGCAACGACCGCAGCGCCTGGTCCCACTGCTGCGCGATAATCTCGAGCGAGCGTCGCGCTTCATCGAGCTTGTCCATCTCAAACTCCCACAGCCGCTCGCGGCCGTTTTTGACGTCGTGGACCAGCCCAACCTCCGCCAGCACGTGCAGGTGTTTGGTCACTGCCTGCCGGGTGATCTGAGTTCCGGATGTGAGCTGCGTGATCGACATCGCCCCACCTGCGCACAGCACGGCGATGAGACGCAACCGGGTCTCATCGCCGAGGGCAGCGAACAGAGGTGCGGAATTGCGTAGCGCAGCCGGCTTCAGGGCGCCCGAGCTAGGATGCTGCGACATGCTTCTCGATGTTCTGCATCTGAATCTCCCAGCCGCCGCTGTTGCCCCTGAAAGCGCTCATTCGTCGCTCCGGGGGTATCTGGTCGAAACCGGATTCCACGAGCGTGAGTAAGGTGCCACCCACGGCGTCGTCCAAGCGGAACTCCACGAGGGTCGTCGGCTCGCTCGAATAATCTACTTGCGGGTCGACCGCGTGGGGATGCCAGCGCCACGACAGCACTCTGTCCGGCTCACATTGCTGAATCGTCACCTCCATCGTGAGGTGCTCGTACCCGGGATAGGTAACGTTGCCGGTGAAGCGCTCGCCCGCAGCGAACCGCTTGCCGCTCAGTCGCACGCCGAACCAGCTATTGAATTCATCTATGTTGGTGAGTGCGCGCCAAACCCTTGCGCGCGTGGCCTTCAGAACTATCTTGCGCTCAATGCGATCAGTCGATGTATTCATATGCAACCTCCTGGTTGCATATTACATCTCAATGCTTGGAATGCAACCTTTTGGTTGCGCTTTTCACCTCGGCCTTGGCCGCAGGAGGTGCCGGCGCGTCAGCTTGCGGGAGCGCGGATGCCGCATCGGCTCGGTCGAACAGCCCATGCTGTAGAGCCAGGGCATAGATGACGCCGAGCAACCCGATGAACGCGACGACTTTTCTCAACACCATGAATAGACCAAAGCACTAAAGGGGCGCGAGTGTACTGATCCTGCGGACGAAATCTATTGTCGCGCATCAAACTGAACCTCGGCTGACCTGGCTCACATAGCCGGCACAACGATTGCTCCCGGATTACTCCAGAACGCACCAGATTGGTTGTAACGGAGCTTCAGCTATGGGATCCAAAGTACAGGGTGAGGGTGATTACGAGTCCGCCCGTCATTACAACGACGAGACCCGCAAGTTCGTAGACGAGAAGACCAAGGGTGGCAAAGAGCTGAAAGGCGACGCAGCCGAGGCGTCTGAGGAGCTCACGCCGCCCGAACAGGAAGCCCTCTCACATGCGAAGAGCGGTGCGCAGGACAAGCGGGACGCCAAGGTCCTGAGCGACATGGAGAAGCGCCACCAGCGCTAGCACTTGCGCAGAGACGCCGGTCGCCATCGAGCACCGGCGCCCCCCTTTCACACTCTATTTCGACGGCTTCGGGAAGGCATACACCACATTCAGGGTGGTGATGGTGTCCGTGCGCTTCACGTCATCGGCCGGCTTCGTGTTGTGAAGCACGCTGTAGCCCGCGGCCAGCGCGAGTTGCTTCGACATCTTCACTTCCAGCGCCAGATCGTCCTTGATCGACGTGTTGCTCGAGCCGCTTTCAGCAATCACCTTGTTGGTCAGCTTGGTGCTGCTGTTGAACTGATGCATGAAATCGATACCCGCTGTGGCGACCACCTCGTGCTCGCGGTCGAGGGGCACCCGGCCGTAGACTGCGCCGCTGGCATCATCCTTCAGCAATATTTCCGGCCGCAACAACCGATAACCAACACCCGCCTGGGCGGAGAGCTTGGTGGTATCCGAGTTGAAGAACCTGTAGCCCAGACCGCCAGAGGCGCTGCCCTGGTACTGGAAGCCGCTGTAGCGGTCGTCCTGGTAGGCGAGCGCCCCGAAGCCGAACAAGCCGTCGTTGATTGTGTAGTCGGATTGTAGACGCAGGTCCCAACGCTCGGCGGAGGTGACCTCACCGCTGCGCCCGTACAGTCCCTCGAGAGTAAATGCATGCTTCCATTCAGGAGTGAGCAAAAATAAATCTATCTTTGCATTGGCCGCATCCGTATCGCTGTTGCCGCGGGACATGACGTAGCCGACCTGTCCTTTACCGCTGAATCCCTGTGGCAGTTCATCCGCGCTCGCTCCGATGGGCCCGCCGATCAACAGGGCACCGATGACACTCCGCAACAAGACTGACTGCCGGGCCGGGGCTGCAATGCTCATGCTTATCCTCTCAATTGTCGAAAAAAAACGCGCGGCCGAAGGATAGAGAAATGCAACTCGTATGACCACCCGCTACAGGTGTTCACTTCCCCAGTGTGTCGCGCGCAATTGTGTCACCGTGTCACAATGCGCCCATGAAGATATTGCGTGCATCCAGCTCTCGCTCGGTCCCCTGGAAAAATGGCGGCGGCATGACACGGGAAATCCTGCGGGATCCCGCCGAACCGGCCGCGTTTGACTGGCGCTTGAGCCTCGCGACCATCGACTCACCGGGCCCTTTCTCAGCCTTCGACGGCTATCACCGCACGCTCGTGCTGGTTACGGGCGCCGGCGTCGAGTTGAATTTCGCACAACACGGCACCTCGCGCCTGAGCACGCCGGGACAGACTGTGTCCTTCGACGGTGCGTGGCAGACGAGTTGCACCCTTTTGGACGGATCCAGTACCGACCTGAACCTGATCGTGTCGGCCGAGCGCGCCCAGTCGGCAAGCCGCTCCGCACCCTTGACGGAGGCGCAGGTCATTCAAACAGCCGGCTGGAGTGAAGTGTTCGTGTGTTGCCTGTCGGGGACGATGCGACTGACCAACACTGTAGGAGATGAGGAAACACTGTACGCGGTGGATGTAGCGCGTTGCGCGCCGTCCGATGGAGATCTCGTCTGCACTCCCGAAGGCACGGGGACACCGAACTTGTTTGTCGCCGCGGTCAGGCGCCGAACCGTCACTGCTTAGCCGTCCATCCCGGGTAATCCACTATCGAGGAGCATGACCTCTAACGTTGCCATCGAAGTGCGCTATATTTCGGGCGATACGCGGATCACCTGAGAGCATTTCATGAAACGGCAACGGACTGGAGTTTATGTCACTCTGGTGTCCCCACTGGGGATGGCGGTGCTCGGCAGTGTCTGCGCACCGAGGCACGCCGCAGCGGCCGTCGATCCCGAGGCAGGCAAGGTCATCTTCCAGCAGCAGTGCACCGTGTGTCACACGGCTGAGCCGAATGACAACGGCGGCGCGCAGGGACCTTCGCTTCAGGGCGTCTTTGGCCGCAAGGCGGGCAGCGACCCCTCCTTCAGTTATACCCAGGCGCTGCGTGACTCGAAGATCACGTGGAACGAGCCGTCGCTGAATCGATTCCTGTCCGCGCCATCGCAGATGGTACCGGGAACTGCCATGGCCGTGTCCATCACGGATCCCCAACAGCGCTCGAACCTCGTCGCCTACCTGAAATGGATCAAGGCTCATCCGCCGGCCGCGGCGGCAAAAACGGCAGCGCCCGCACCGGCGGCCACCGGAACTTCCGAAAGTGACTGGAAGAAGGACGCTCCCGGCCGAGCTCACAAGATCGATCTCGCAGCGCTGCCGGCGCCGTTCGCGACCCCGTCCGCGCGCAACAATCCCAAGCTGGTGCCGCGCCCGGCCTATGCGCAATTGTCGGTTCCGAAAGGCTTCAAAGTGGGATTGTTTGCCAAGGATCTGGAGGGGCCACGCAAGATTGTCGTCACCCCGGGCGGCGAGCTGTTTGTCACTGAAACACGCGGCGGCCGGGTCTCCGTGCTGCATCCGGCGGCGGATGGACGCAGCTCGGAAAAAGCGGATGTATTTGCGGACGGCCTCGACAAGCCATTCGGCATCGCCTTCTACCCGAGCGCGCAGGATCCGAAGTGGCTGTACATTGCTGAAAACAACCGCGTCATCCGCTTTGCGTTCAAGAAAGGTGACGTGAAGGCGAGCGGCGCCCCCGAGGTCGTCGTGCCGCAACTGACAACTTCCAGCGGCGGACATTCCACGCGCGATATTGCGTTCTCGGCCGAAGGTCGGCACCTCTATGTGTCGGTCGGGTCCCAGTCCAATGTCGCCGAGTCCATGTCGAAAAAGTCGCCGCAGCAGGTGACAGAGTGGCAGAGCGCGCACGGCCTGGGGGCCGCCTGGGACCAGGAGGAAAACCGCGCCGATGTGTTGGTGTTTGATGTCGATTCGCAGCGTCCCGGCAAAGTGTTTGCCACTGGTATTCGCAACTGCGTCAGCCTCACCATGCAACCGAAGACCAACAGCCTGTGGTGCACGACGAACGAGCGCGACCTGTTGGGTGATGACCTCGTGCCCGACTATTCGACGCGCGTGACGGAAGGCAGCTTCTTCGGGTGGCCGTGGTACTACATGGGAGCGAACGAGGACCCGCGCTTGAAAGGCGACCGCCCCGACCTCAAGAACCGAGTCACGGTTCCCGATGTTCCCTACCAGGCACATTCCGCCGCGCTCGGACTGGTGTTTTATACGGCGACGTCCGGCAAGTCGGCGTTCCCTGCCGAGTATGTGGGCGATGGATTTGCGATGCTGCATGGCTCGTGGAACCGGGGATTTCGCACGGGTCACAAGGTCGTCCGCGTCCGGGTGAAGGATGGCGTGCCCACCGGCGAATACGATGACTTCCTGACGGGCTTCATCGTCGATGACGGAGACGCCTGGGGACGGCCGGTTTCCGGCGCAGTCCTGGCTGATGGTTCACTCCTGGTGAGCGATGATGGCGGTAATGTGATCTACCGGGTCTCCTACGAGCCCTGAAATTTTCGGGGGGTCAGGACGGTCTACTGAGGTAACTGAAACAGCTGGAAATACCATGCAGCGCAGACTGGTTCTCGGGTACGGACTGGCAGCGGCCCTGGCGGGCTCGCTGCGTCGAACCTGGGCGGCGGCCGACCCGGCCCCGGGCAAGATCTCTATCGAGCAATTCTCCGCGGCCGGCAAGAGCGAAGGGCTGGTCCAGGTCGACAAAGTCGTCAAGACCGACGCGCAGTGGCGCGCCCAGCTCAAACCCGCCTCCTTCAACATCACCCGCCAGGCCGGCACGGAAGTCGCCTTCTCCGGGGAATACGACCACAACAAGGCGGACGGCCTGTACCGTTGCATCTGTTGCGACACCGCCTTGTTTGATTCGAAAACCAAGTTTGATTCCGGCACCGGCTGGCCCAGCTTCTGGCGGGCCATCTCCAGGGTCAATGTGGTGAAAAGCACTGACCGCTCGTTCGGCATGGTGCGGGATGAGATTACGTGCCACCTGTGCGACGCCCACCTGGGCCACGTGTTTGAAGACGGCCCGGCGCCCACTGGCCTGCGCTATTGCATGAACTCGGTGGCATTGCATTTCGTGCCGCGTGCGGCCTGACTCGAGGATCCGAAGCATGACAATCGCAAAGCGTTCGATATTGCCAACCTTGTTGGCTGTGATCGGTGTTGCCTGGCAATTGACATCGTGTGCCGCCGAGGCGCCCGTCAGTGTTCCGGCACCGGCCGTGGACAATCCCAGGCAGGCCGGCGCTCTCCAGACAGCCGTGGTGTCGGGAGGTTGCTTCTGGGGCGTGCAGGGAGTGTTCGAGCACGTCAAAGGCGTGAAGAAGGTGGTCTCAGGCTATGCCGGGGGCGAACGGACCACGGCCGAATACGAGCAAGTGGGCACAGGCACGACCGGGCATGCCGAGTCGGTGCAGATCACCTTTGATCCTGAGAAAGTGTCCTACGGTGAGCTGCTGCAAGTCTTCTTCTCCGTGGCCCACGATCCCACGCAGTTGAACCGACAGGGACCCGACGTCGGCAGCCAGTACCGCTCGGTGATCGCCTACCAGGACGACACCCAGAAGAACATCGCCAACGCCTACATCGCGCAGTTGGGGAAAGCAGGCGTGTTTTCGCGGCCCATTGTGACCAAGGTAGACCACCTGCGGGGGTTCTACGCGGCGGAGGGGTATCACCAGGACTACCTGGCGCTCAATCCCTCCAATCCGTACATCGCGTACAACGATCTGCCGAAAATCGCGAACTTGAAGCGCTTGTTCCCGGATTACTATAGTGACCGGCCGGTGTTGCTGGCCCAGGCTGTCAGATAATGGGAGCAGAGCAGACGTGGCGACGGTTGAGCAGGCGCTACTGGGCGCACAGCGCAAGGCTGAAGATCTCTTTGCGAAGGTAGTGCAGAGCGGGCTCATCCGGCCGGGCGTGCTCGAAAGCGAGCTCAGCAAGGAGATTCATGAGCTGGCGAAGAAGGATTTCGGTGTCCGCCGTCATTGGCACAGACGGATCGTCCGAGCCGGCCCCAACACGGTACTGACCTACCACGCCTCACCACCCGACCGCCGCGTAGCGCAAGACGATGTGGTGTACCTGGACTTCGGTCCCCTGTTTGATGAGTGGGAAGCGGACTATGGCCGCACGTACGTGCTCGGCAACGACCCGCTCAAACACAAGCTCGTCGCTGACATTGAAACTGCCTTCAAACGCGGCAAACAGCGGTTCATGGAAGACACCGAGCTGACAGCCGGCGGGCTATACGACTATGTCAGCGGCCTCGCAACGGAAGCAGGTTGGGAATTCGCGGCTCCCACGGCTGGCCACCTCGTGGGGCACTTCCCCCATGAGACGGCGCCCGGCGATCAGCCACGGTTCTCCATTCGCCACGGAAATTCCGTCAGCCTGCGCGAACCGGATGCCAGGGGCGAGCGGCGGCATTGGATTCTGGAAATCCACTTCGCGGATGCGGCGCGCACGTTCGGCGGCTTCTGCGAAGAGCTGTTGACGATCTAGGTACTGGATTCCCGTTTGAGGAATCCGAACAGCAGCATGGCAATGCCGATCAGGAACAGCAGGTGAATGGCGGCGAACGTGATCTTCACGAACAGCCACAACACCAGCCACGCCACAATCAGGACCACGCCAATCGCCTTCAAAACGCCCATGCATCCTCCTGGGCGCGTGGAGAGCGGCGCCCTAGTCGCTTGCTCGCTTGTAGGCGAGCAGGTGGCGAAAAGACTCTCGCCGGTTACCCGCCCGCTCATGCAGCCGGGCCAGGTTGAAGTGCGCGTCGGCGAGCTCGGGGTCCATCTCGAGGGCCTGGGCGTAGATCTCCAGCGCCTCGGCTTCGCGGCCCGAGTCCTCCAACAGCACAGCTAGATTAAAGAGCACGGTGCCGTCCGGTTCCGTCGCCCCGCGATATATCTTTTCCGCTTCCGCCAGCCGTCCCGCGATATGCAGCAGGCGGCCGCAATTTGTCCGGGCCTCGAGATGGTCTCCTTCAGCATCGATGCAGCGCTGGTAAGCCGCGATGGCGGCTTCGGGGTCGTCATCCTCCAACTCATACGCACGGTCGTACTGCGACGCACCGCGATCCGCAGCGACAGGAGCTTCGCGCGCGATTACTTGCACTTCGCCGGACTCGACACTGACATCCAACGCGAGCAGGTACTGACGCGACTCGGTGTCCCAATGCTGACGCCCTTCCCGCACGGCGACCTGGTCGCCGATTGCTGTGATCGACAGTCCGCTCAGGGGTATGTCAGCAGGTAGCGCCTTGCGAAGCTCTCGCAGGCAGCGATTCAGGCGGCGGGTTGGAACATTGGCGCCGCTGAGCGTCCTTGCCGTACGCAGGATGATGAGATCCTGAAACGTGAACTGCAGCCGTCCGCGCGCCCCTTTACGTGGTCTGACATGGCCTGCGCGGATAAAGGAACGGACCGATGAGGGACCGATGCCTAAGAGTCGTTGCAGGTCCCTCGTACCGTAAACATGCATGTCACCCCCGCGATGATTTACGCGCGGCGCCCGACTTGGCCGCGGTCCGTTTGGCCGGTACCTTGGCGGCGCGCTTTGGAGGCTTGCGAGCCTCCATCTCCCCGGCGGCGGCGCCGTTGCGGCCACTACCGTTGCGTGCTGCGGCGTCCGACGAGCCGCGCGCCTGGAGGCTGGCACGCAGCATGTCCATCAGGTCGATGACATTACCGCCGCCCTTGCTGGCGGCGGGCTTTTCAGCCAGTGAGATTTCCTTGCCTTCCACTTTCTTCTGGATCGCCGCTTCCACGCGACCCTTGAACTCATCGACGTAGGAGGCGGCATCGAACACTTTCGCCGACTGTTGACCGATGAGCTGGCGTGCGAGTTTCAGCTCGGCCTCACTCACGTTCGCGGGCTCTATGCCGAGGTCTTTCATCGTCCGCACCTCAGCCTGGAAATGCAGCTGATGCATCGCCAACCCCACATCCATGGGTCGAATCACTACGACGTGCTCTCGCCCCCGGGCCGCCCACTTGCCGATGGCGCACTGTCCTGACTCGCGTAACGCCGACACCAGCAAAGTGTACGGTTTAGCGCCACCCTTATCGGGCGCCAGGTAGTAGGTGCGCTCAAAATACACCGGATCAACCGACTCGAGCGGAACAAACTCGCCGATGCCGATCTCGGTCGAGCCCGCCTCTTCCAACTCCTTGATCTCCTCGTTGGAGAACATCACGTACTGGTCCTTGGCAAACTCGTAGCCCTTCACGATCTCGGAGCGGTCCACGACGGTCCCCTCCTGGGCGCAAACATACTGTTGTTTGAGCCGCGAGCCGTCCTTCTTGTGCAGCATGTTGAAGGAGATCCGCTCGGCCGCGATGGTCGCGGAATAGAGCTTCACCGGGATGGCGACCAACCCGAAGGAGATCGTCAACGATGCAATGGAGCGTGCGTCGGCCATACTCGAGCCTCGTAAGCCATTGAATTTACTGAAATATCCTTATCAAACCGGATGCGGCAGGGTCTTGCCCATAGCGCTGCCCACCGGCACCTTCTCAACAGTGTAGCCTGCGGCGATCCAGGCATCGAGCCCGCCGTGCAGTGGCCGGACCTTTTTGAAGCCATTGGCCATCAATATCCTGGCGACCTGGGCCGCGGAAGCTTCATTCGGACAGGTGCAGTAGCTGATTATGTCCCGGTCGCGCGGCAGGTCGCGCAGATGTTGCTGCACGTCGGTCAACGGGATGTGGAGGGAGCCGGGAATACACCGGGGCTCGAGTTGGAGAGCCGTTGGAGAGCGGACATCAACAACCAGTGGTGGCGGGGGTGTTGCCATCAGCTTGTGGAGCTCGCCCACCGTGATTTGCGCCATCCGCAACACGGAATAGAACCGCATCCGCTCCCACCACTTGTAGCCGACGTACGCCACGAGCAACACACAAAAGACGCTGAGCGCGGCCAGGCCGAAGTCAGCGATCCGCGGCAGGAGCATCTCGATCTGGTGGCGGAACAACATGCCACCCATCAGCGCCACGCCCACCCAGGCCGACGCTCCCAGAGTGCTGTATGTGAGAAATCGCCACCAGGCCATTTGCGTGGCCCCGGCCAATGGCGGGGCAATGAGCGACAGGCCTGGCACAAACTTCGCGACAATCAATGCGTTTGAGCCCCAACGTTCGAACCGTGACTGGGTCTCACTGACACAGGAGTCGGGTGTCAACGAGATCCGGCACAACAGCTTCATGACGCCGCCACCGTAGATCCGGCCGGCGAGGAACCAGGCACTGTCGCCCAGCAGACACGCAATGACGGCCCCGGCAAACAATTGGGTCGGCGAAAGGGTCCCTTGTGCGGCCAGCGCACCACCCACGATCAGTGTTGGCAGCACCGGTACCGGCAACCCCATCTGGTTCGCCAGGACGTTGGCGGAAATAACCAGGATCCGATAATCAATCAACACTTCATGCGCTCCATGGCGAGCTCTGCCTCCAGGCTGTCACGATCCCGGGAAATCGTGACCACGGCCCGGGTCCTGCCTGCCGCCTGGTAGCGCAGTCGGCAGTTCCGCTCGCTCAGCGACCCGTCGGTTTCAATCGAATCCCACTTCTCGGCGTGACCCACATAGTTCAGGGTCACATCGTAGTGTTGGCTCCAGAAAAACGGCACGGCGGTGTACTTCTCACGTTTTCCCAACATATTCGCAGCGGCCACCTGCCCCTGGCGTTCGGCGACAACCCAATGCTCGACCCGGATTTTCTCACCGGAGTACGGGTCGGGCCAGCGAGCAATGTCGCCGGCCGCATAAATGCCGGGTGCGCTCGTTTCCAGGTACTCGTTGACGGCAACGCCTCGGTCGACTGTGAGCCCGGCCGCACTGGCCAGTGCCGTAGCGGGCCGCACACCCACCCCAACTACCAGAAAATCGGCTTCTATTTTCGCACCGTCAGTCAAGGTTACCTGAGTGCCGTCCAGGCGCGCGACTGTGGCGCCGAGATGGAATTTAACACCATGAGACTCATGGAGAGATTGTACGAAGCGACCAACATCCGGGCCCAACACTCGCTGCATTGGGACCGTTTCCAGTCCGGCGACGTGTACCTCAATGCCTCGCGTGCGCAATGAAGCGGCCGCTTCCAAACCAATAAAGCTCCCTCCCACCACGACGACCCGCTTGGCTGCCCCGACCTTGGCAACAATCGCGCGACTGTCGCTGAAGGTTCGCAGGTAACAGACTCGCGACTCAGTGGCTCCTGGTATGTCCAGGCGCACGGGCTCGGCTCCCGTCGCGAGCAACAAGGCTCCGAACTCCAATTGCCGCCCGCCCTCCAGTGTCACGCGGCGGCCCGCGATGTCGATGGCCGACACACGTGAATTCAAACTGAGCTCGATGCGCTGCTCAACATAGTATTCGGGCGGCCGCAACGGCAGCCACTCATCGGGTGCGGTACCCGCAAGGAAATCTTTGGAGAGATTGGGCCGATCGACGGGCGGCGAATCGTCGGCGCTCAGCATCGTTATCGGCCCTTCGTAGCCTTCCTGACGTAAGGTGTGCGCCGCCGAAAATCCCGCGGCTCCTCCGCCCACAATCAAGACCGACTTGGGGTGAGCTACCGCCGCTACGGAGACCGGCATCGCGGGCGCCTTCTCCCGGACGAAGACGGTGTCGCCGCGACGTTCAACGCGCCAGCAGGGAATGGGGTCCAGCGCCGGCGCACGCAAGGCCTTGCCCGTGCGAAGGTCGAAACATGCGTGGTGCAACGGGCATCGGACGGTGTCGCCCACCACGAGCCCGTCAGCCAGTGAACCGTGATAGTGAGTGCAGTACGCGCCGACCGCGAACAATTCGTCTCCGCGGCGGACCAGAATGACCTCGTCCTCACCCACGGTTCCGGAGACGGACCCGCCGTCCGGCACTTCGGAAAACCCCACGCCCTGAGTGAAGTCCCGCTTCCCGGTCGCGCTCATTGAAGCTCCCCCGTTTCGGCTACGATATTAGATCGTTCCACGGGGTGAGGAGCCCCTGACATGCGAATTCTCGTCGTCGGAGCAGGTGCCATCGGTGGCTACTATGGCGGTCGGCTGTTGCAAGCCAACCGCGACGTGACCTTTCTCGTCCGGGAACGCCGGGCCGCCCAGCTCCGTGAAACCGGCCTGGTGATCCGCAGCCCGATGGGCGACCTGCACGTGCCCGGGCCACCGGCCATTCTGTCGTCGGAGCTGCACCAGCCCTATGACCTGATTCTCTTGAGCTGCAAGGCTTACGACCTCGACAGTGCCATCGATTCATTCGCGCCGGCCGTGGGGCCCGGGACGACGATTCTTCCACTCCTGAATGGAATGAAGCACCTCGATACCCTGGATGCTCGGTTCGGAGCCGGTGCCGTACTGGGGGGCCTGTGCCTGATATCCACGACGCTCGACCCGGACGGCCGGATACTTCATCTCAACAATATGCATGGACTGAGGTTCGGTGAGCGCGACGGCAAGCGATCCGGGCGGATTGAAGCGATCGCGGCCCAGATCGAAGGCGCACCGTTTGACGGACGACTCAGCGACCAGATCCTGCAAGCCATGTGGGAGAAGTGGGCGTTCATCGCCGCCGCGGCGGGCATCACCTGCCTGATGCGAGCATCCATCGGCGATATCTACGCTGCGGGAGGCGTCGACTCGGCCGCGCAGATATATGAAGAGTGTGCCCAGATAGCGGCCGAGAACGGCTTTCCACCGAGCGAACCATCTCGGCAGATGAGTATCAAGAGCCAGACGACGGCCGGATCCCTCCTGACCGCATCCATGCTCCGTGACATTGAAAGTCATGCGCGGACCGAGGTCGATCAAATATTGGGCGACCTTCTCCGCCGACGCGTGACACCCGTAGCCGGGCTATCACTGCTATCGCTGGCCCACCTCCATGTCGAGGCCTACGAAGCTCGCAGAAAGCGCGAACTAAACAACTAACCACCGACGCAGCCGGCCGAGCCGGCGGCAGAGAACCCGGGCTCCGCGCGGCCAGTCCCTGGCTAGGGATAGTGCCGCGCCAATTAACAATTGGTTTCGCGAAGCGGCCATCCGGAGCGTGACGCGTCCTGCGTCGTCCGCCGCGGATGCCCGCCCCGCGAAGAGCGGTCCAATTAGAATCCGAAAGCGGTCACGCCTTTAGGTGTTCCCAATCCAGTGGGTCCGTCATAGCCGGCGACTGCCGTGCATAGGTAAGAGACGGTGCACCGGCCGTTGGTTCCCGAAGTGACGTCATTCAAATTCGCAGTGTGTCGATAAGGGTCGCTGCCGAAATTCACGGCAGTGTCATTAACTCCATATACTCCCGCAACGAGAGGCGCGGCGACACTGGTACCGCCGAATACCAGCCACGCGGAACGGGTCCCGCGACCGCTCGGACCAAACACAGCAACGCCCGTGTTGGGATCAGCAACGGCCGAGACATCAGCCACCGTGCGCTTCGCACAGCCAGTGTCCTTCTGCCAAGTTGGCTTTGCGTAAACGGTGCTGCAGCCACTGCCCGCTCCCGACCACGCTGTCTCGGTGAAGCCGCGCGTCGTTCCGGCAGCCCTCTTCAACGTGGTACCACCTACAGCCGTGACGTGAGGCGATGAGGCAGGGAACTCAACACCGAATCCGTCATCCCCCGAGCTTGCGGTCACAGCGATGCCCGCGTAGTTGTAAAGCTGCTCCGTGTTCTGGGATCCGCTCTCACTGCCACCGTAGCTGTTGCTGATGACGTGGGCGCCCATGGCGGAGGCACGGTTCACGGCCGCGGCCAGGTTCGCGAGGCTGGCACTGTTCGCTTCCACCAGCAGGATGGAACAACCTGGGCAGATGGCACTGGCCATATCGAGGTCGAGCGCGGTCTCCTGCGACCAGCCGGTGTTGGCGCGCGGATAGTTGCCCTGCACGCCATTCTGATTCACCTTCTTGAAGCAGCCATTGGCGGTCGTGCAGGCCGGCAGCCCGAACTGGGCACGGTAGGTGGCCAGATCCGCCTCCGCGTTGGGATAACCATCGGCATCAACGATCGCAATGATCGTGCTCAATTGCCCGTTCCCGGTAATGGAATAGGCGCTGCGCAAATCCGTCGGTGCATATCCGGACGGACCTGTTGTAGCAAACGGGCGACCGGTCTCATCGTTCACGACATGCGCATGGCAACTCGCGTTGCCGGTTTCCGCGGTAGCCGAACAGACACGGGCATGGCTCATGGGACGATGGGCCTGCCTGTCGAACGCCTGTATGTTCTGCCGCTCCGCCCGTTGCATGATGAAGTTCTGACCGTCCACGGTCAGCGCCCTTTCCTGCGCGACACCGGGTGTTGCCACCAAGACGGCCAGCGCCAGGGCGCATGCCTGGACTGCGAGCATTGCCGATCCTTTCATTGCCGACTCCCATGAATGAACCTATTCCAAGGAGTCCGCAGACTAGATCACATAACGGGGGCGGTCAGCATGTCCCCCTCTCGCGACTGCCTGAGTTGGTTTGCCGACACTGTGCGGCCGCTCAGTGGGAACTTCGCGCCTGGTGGGGCGTTGATTCTCAAACCGTCACAGGAGAATCATCATGGGTCGTGGAATCTTGTTGTGGATGCTCGGTGTGCCGATCCCGGTCATCCTGCTGCTTGCGATGTGCTCACATCACTGATTCAGGCTGTCTGTGCCTCTTTCCGGTGGCACAGACGGCTGAATTCCGCAGCGGTCAGCGGCTCACTCAGATAGAAGCCCTGGCCCTGCGGGCATGCCAGCTCCCGCAGGCATGTTAGTTGCTCCCTGGACTCGACCCCTTCCGCCACCACCTGCATGCCGAGGTTCCTGCCCATCCCGATCACAGCGCTGACGATGCTGCTGGCACCGCTGTCGGTGTCCAGGTCGCGCACGAACGACTGATCGATCTTAAGGATATCGATGGGGAAATGTTTGAGATGGCTCAGGCTCGAGTAGCCGGTCCCGAAGTCATCCAGCGCCAGTTGCACCCGCATCCCCTTCAGGGCATTCAGCACCTCCAGCGCGTGCTGCGAGTCCTGCACCAGCACGGTTTCCCGCAGCTCGATTTCGAGGATGGCGGGATCCAACCCCGTCTCATCCAGGATCCGCTCCACGCAGTGCAGGAAATTCCGGTCGCGCAATTCAGACGGCGACACGTTGATGGCCACTTTCAACAACCCGAGCCCGGCGGCCTGCCAGGCGCACGCCTGACGGCAAGCTTCCCGTAACACCCAACGACCGATGGGGATGATGCTGCCGCACACCTCCGCGATCGGCACAAACTGTCCCGGCAGGATCAGTCCCCGCTCCGGGTGACGCCAGCGGACAAAAGCCTCGGCGCCCACGATCGCGCCGCTTTCCAGGTCCACCTTCGGCTGGTAATGCAACACCAGCTCGTGGCCGTCAATGGCGTGCCGCAACCCGCTCTCCAGCACCTGCCGCTCGAGGGCCCGGACATTCAGGTCGGGCTCGAAGAACTGATAGTTGTTACGCCCCTGGTCCTTGGCGTGATACATCGCGATGTCCGCGTTTTTCAACAACATGTCGGCATCGCTGCCGTCATCCGGGTAGACCACGATGCCGATGCTGCCCGTGACCCGCAGCTCATGCTGGTCGATGTGATACGGGACCGCCAGCGTCTGCAGCATCTTTTCAGCACTCAGCGCGGCATCCTGCGCCTGTGTGATCTCCGACAGGAGGATCACAAACTCATCGCCGCCCTGGCGGCTGACCGTATCGGAGCGGCGCACGCAACTCAGGAGCCGCCGCGCCACGGACTGCAACAGCCGGTCGCCGATGACGTGTCCCAGGGAATCATTGACGTGCTTGAAGCGGTCGATATCCAGAAACAACACAGCCATCTGCTTGCGGCGCCGCTGCGCGAGAGAAATGGCGTGAGTGAGCCGGTCATGCAGCAACATCCGATTGGGCAGATCGGTCAGGCTGTCGTGATGCGCCAGGTACAACATCCTGTTGGACAGTGCACGCGAAGTACCCATGTCACGGAAGACCATCACCGCGCCGCTCACCTCGCCCAGGCGGTTGTGAATGGGTACCGCCGAGTCCTCCAATGGGACCTCCGCGGCCGCGGCATCCGCATCGGGATTCAGGCAAGTGCTGGCCTGATCCCGCATGGCGAGCTGCAGCGCCTCCCGCACCTGCGCGCCGGTTGTGCCATCGACCGCCTTGAACACCTCCTCGACCTTCTGGCCGGTAGCCTCCAACCGTTTCCAACCGGTCATCTTTTCGGCCACGGAATTGAGATACGTGACCCGGCTATCCAGATCGGTGCTGATGACGGCATCGCCAATGGCATCCAGCGCAGCCCGCGCCCGGTCCTGCTCCTCATAGAGCTCAGCCGTGAACTCGTGGCGTTCGATGATCGTGTGCAATGCCTTGGCCAGCAGCCAGTCATCGCAGCGGCCCCTCAGAAAATAGTCATGAGCGCCCTGGCGCAGGGCGATCCGCGCTGCCTGCTCGTGTTGAGCGTCAATCAGGATGAGCAGCGGGATTTGCGGCGCTGCGCCGTGCAGCTGGGCGAACGTATCGAGGCCTGAGCTGTCAGGCAGGAACAGGTCGGCCAACACGGCCGCGACGCTGCCGCTGGCTGTGCCGCTGAGGCGCATCAGACCGTCGGCCCGGCTCCTGACCCAGTCAACATTGAACAGACCGTCGCTGCTGCCGACCAGCGCATCACGGACTGCCTTGGCATCGTCTGCATCCGAGATCAACAGTATGTTGTAACGAATGGAGCGCCCCTCGCCACGGTTAACTTATATCCATATTAAAACACAACATTTAACCGGAGTCGGGTGAATCTGACATCGCTGTTGGGAGGAGCGCGGCGCAGCATGCATTTGGCTGGGGGCCAGCGTGTCGGCAGCACGCGGCGCCCGCCCGATGCCGCGAGTGGCGCACCGCACGGGAGCCTGTGCCGCGGCGTTCCAATGCCACGCAACTTCCAGCATTATTCGCAAATGCACAAAACCAAACCGGGCCGGCTCGAAAGCAGCACCATCCAGCCGATCCCGCTCAGCGAGCGCCACGGCACCACGGCGGATCTGTTCACGGTCTGGTTCGGGACGAATTTCATGCTCCTGACCATCGTCACGGGCGGCCTGGCGGCGACGGCCTTCGCCCTGCCCTTCGGCTGGGCACTGCTCGGGCTCGCGATCGGCAACCTCGTCGGTGCTGTCTTCATGGCGCTCCATTCAGCGCAGGGACCGACACTCGGTGTTCCGCAGATGATCCAGACCCGGGGCCAGTTCGGTTCGCTCGGCTCGCTGCTCGTGGTGGTCATCGTTCTCCTGATGTATGTGGGCTTCCTCGCATCCAACCTGGTGCTCGGAGGCGAGGCCCTGGTCAGCATCGCACCCGGGATGCCTGACACGCCGGGGATTGCGCTGGTTGCGGTCATCAGCGTCATCGCCGCCGTCTTTGGCTATGACCTCATTCATACCTACGCGCGGATCACGACCTACTTTGCCGGCGTGGTGCTCGCCGTGGCCTTCATCTGGATCATCTGGGTGCATGGAATTCCGGCGGACTTCCTGTCCCGCAACAGCTTCAATCTGCCCGGATTTCTGAGCGCGGTCTCGGCGGCCGCTCTCTGGCAGATCGCCTACGCGCCCTATGTGTCGGACTATTCCCGCTACATGCCGCCCGATACGGGCGTGCGGTCGGCCTTCTGGGCCAGCTTTTGGGGATGCTCATTGGGCTCCATGCTGCCGATGGCCCTGGGTGTAGTGGTCGGGCTGGCCACGCCTAAAGGCACCAGCATCGTCACGGGTCTCGCGTTGCTGACCCAGGGCATTGCGCCGCTGATCCTGATCGTGCTGTCCATTGGCGTGACGACCGCCAATGCCATGAACCTCTATTGTGGCGCGCTTTCGACCATGACCCTGGGACAAACGCTGGTCCCGAGTTGGTCACCGGGAGCGGTGGCCCGCACCGCCATCTCCATCGTCATTTTTGCGCTGGCGCTGACCGGTGCCCTGCTGGGGAAGAGCTCGTTTCTTTCCAACTATGAGAATTTCATCCTGCTGTTGTTGTACGTACTGGTGCCGTGGACGGCCATCAACCTGGTCGACTATTACCTGCTGCGGCACGCTCACTATGATGTCGATTCGTTCTTCCGCCACGATGGTGGCATCTACGGCCGGGTGAACGGCGTGGCGATTGGATGTTATGTTTTAGGCATCCTCGTGCAGTTGCCCTTCATTGATTCGACGCTGTATACGGGGCCGATCGCCCTTGCCATGGGCAAAGTCGATTTATCGTGGATTGCCGGATTGGCCATTACGGCGCCTGCGTACTACTGGCTTTCAAAACGGTTAACATCCACAACCCCTGTAGCTGCTACCGGAGCTGACTAATGGACCTTGGATTGAAACGGCGTCGCGCGGTTGTGACGGGTGCGTCTCGCGGAATCGGTCGTGCGATTGCTTCGGCACTGGCGGCTGAGGGGGCCGATGTCATTGCTGCCGCACGCAATGCGCAGAAGCTCCAGGAATTGGCGCTTCAGCCAGGAACGGGGACAATTACGGCGCATGTGGCTGACATGTCCAAGGAGGCGGATATCCAAGGGCTCGCCGGGGAGCTGGGGAAAGCCGATATCCTCGTGTTCAACACCGGCGGCCCACCGTTCGGTACGGCTGCTGAAATCACTGACACGGCCTGGATTGGTCAGTTCGAAGCGATGTTTTTGAGCGCCATCCGACTAACCCGACTAGCGTTGCCTGGGATGCGGGCGCGCAAGTACGGGAGAATCATGCTGGTTGTGTCATCGGGCGTGATTCAGCCGATCCCCAACCTGGCGTTATCCAATGCGCTGCGGTCAGGGCTGGTGGGTTGGGCCAAGACACTTGCGTCCGAGGTCGCCGGAGACGGCGTCACGGTGAATTGCCTCGCACCTGGGCGCATCGCCACGGATCGAATTGTTGAATTCGACCAGGCGCGGGCGAAGCGCGAGGGCACGACGGAAGAGCAGGCGAGGAAGGCTTCGCTGGTAACGATTCCCGCCGGCCGCTACGGCGAGGCCGACGAGTTCGCCGCGATGGCCGCCTTTCTGGCGAGCCCAAAGGCGTCCTACATGACGGGCGGGATCATCCGCATCGATGGCGGAATGATCCGCAGCGTTTAGCTACTTCGCCACAACCTTCGATGCGTATGTCGTCAGATCGACCGGCGACGCCGCACTCGATTTGAGCGTGATGGGATGCGTGTTGCTGGACGCCACATCAAATAACTGCAACGAGACGTTCGGGGGGGCTGATCCAGTGTTCCCAACCTGTCCATAGATCGCGACCCCCTGGGCAACCCCGGACACATCGAGATCGAACGCCGCAGTGCCATTGGCCGTCAGTTGGCTCGGAGAGCCGAAGGGCCGAGTGTTCGAGCTGAGCGTGGCACCACCTGAGGACAGTGACTCGGCGACCAGCACGATGTTGCCACCGGAGTCGTACCAGGCCTGATTGCCATTGCCGATCTGCTGACCCGAGTTACCGGCGGCAGCGCCTATCTCAGAGACCTGCGAACCATCCGTATACAACAGCTTGCTGTCATCCGGATTGAACCCGATCACCTGCTCAATCGAGGCCACAAACTGCGGTGCCGGAGGCGCTGCCGGGGGCACAGCGGCAACATAGATGCCGACGGACTCGGGCGCCGTGACGGGGATACCCACGTCGTATGCGACCTTCTTGCCAGTGTTGCTCCCACCGAGCCCGGGTGACAACCCGACCGTGCTGGACGTAATGGCCGCAGCAATAATGTCCGCATTGACCGGCTGGATCTGTGTCAGATGTGCAGGGTCTATATAGAAGATCCCAGTGCTGCCGCTGCGATTACCCTGGAAAGTGATCGTCGACTGATTAGGGGCAACCGAGTACGCGGTGATGTCGTCGGTGCTGAATAGCCGGCTGAGATCCGACACCATCACCGGCGTTGACAGACTGCTCGTGGCAACGACAAACAACGACTTGTTCGCACCGTTCGCCTGGCTGCTGGCGAGGAAGTAAACACTCTTTGAATCCGAGGTAAAGGTAGGCTGCGACGCAAACACCGCTGCAGCGCTCCCCAAGCTCGGAACAACTGCAGTCGCCGTAGAGGTCGCGGTGTTGACCAGGTAAAGGGAGTTCGAACCACCGGCGCCGGCAATCAAGGCGATCCAGGCGCCGTCCGGACTGACCACGAACTGATCATTCCCATTGCCGTCGAGCACGGGCGTCAGGCCGTTCGGAATGGGAATGGCGATCTGCGTTGCAGGTGTCGCGGTCCGGACGAACGACAAGCTCGTCGTCGACGCGGTGTTGGTGTCCTGGGTTCGATACACAACCGTCGAGCCGTTATCCGCAATGGCGAATCCCTTCAGCCGCAGCGTTCCCTGAGTCGCGGTAGAGATTTGCGTTGGAGTCGAGACGAAGTCCGTCAGGAAGACCTCGTAGGAGCCGTTGGTACTCGAATCGGCCACAAACGCGGCGCGAAAGGGTTGAACACCGATAAAAACCGCCGCGTTCGCACTGGCCGTTTTCCCGGTTGGATCGGTAACGGTATATCCGAACGTCACCAACCCCTTGGAACCCGAAACGGTGACAGTGTTATCCGCATTCACAGTGACAGTCCCGACGTTTGGCTGGGATCCGGACGTGAGTGTGACAGTGAGAGGGTCCTTGTCCGGGTCGTTAGCGCTCTGCAGGATGTTGACGTTCTTTCCGTCATTGGACTGAATCGCCGCATTGCTGGCAGTCGGCGCCTGGTCGACTGTAACAGTGATCTTGACGGTCCCCGATGTCGCATGCCCCGCCGCATCCGTCGCAGTAACACCAAACGAGTCGCTGCCCGTGAAACTCGCATTAGGGGTGTAAGTAAACGCGCCGGTGCCCGGCAAACCCGACAGCGTTCCCGATGTCGGGTTGCTGGTCGTTGCGAACGTAACTGCACTGCCGCCCGGATCCGTGGCCGTCAGTGTCGCGTTCAAGGCAACGTTTTCGTTGGTAGTGAACGTGAGAGTGCCCAGGGAAGGGTTGGGAGAACCCCCACCGCCGCCACCACCGCACGCAGACATGACAGCTAACAGACTGCCAACAACACTCACCCGCGCGCCGGCTCGAATGACCGATAGCTGCACTTCCCCGCTCCGTTCTCGTTTATTGAAAAGCGATAGTGCCACAGCTAGGGGGTCCTGTTCCCAAGCGTCGCGTAACAACGACACCCTTAAAGGGCCTGGCAGGCTGCCAAGCTCACGTCACTTGCCGGTGATCTGCCGGATCCAGGTCTCGAACGAGCTGACAAACCTCTCGCACAGCTCGCGAGTTGACGTGTTATTGACGCGCGGCCGTGATCCAACATCGAGCGCGTTCTTGATGCAGGCGGGCATCGAACGGTTGTATTCAGGGGTCGCAAACAACACCCCATCAGCGTGTTTGACCCGCGACCGGAACTCGACCCAGGCCGGCGGAGGAGACTCCTCGTCGTCCTGGTTGTACATGCTCAGGTCGCGGATCGCCACGATCTCGATCCGCATGGAGTCACCGGCCAGCCGGCCGAGTGCCTCGGTCAGCCGCCGTGTGTAGGAGTCGCGCCTCAGGCTGCGGACGATGGCAGCCACATCCAGCGGATTGCGCATCGACCGGCCCGGCTCAGGGGCCCTTGCGGCTCGCTTCAAACAGGAACCAGGTGCGACGTTCCGTCTCGTCGATCCAGTTCTCGATCAGGCTCGCAGTCGCAATATCGCGGGCCTCATCAACAACGTCGTGCACCTCGCGCAAGCGAGCCGCGAGCTGCTGGTTGTCTTCGCGCAGCTCAGCCAACATGTCGAGCGGATCGACATAGTCAGCGTCGTTGTCCTTGATGCGTTGCAGGCGCGCAATGTGCCCGATGGAGCGCAGCGTATTGCCACCCACTTTGCGGATCCGCTCGGCAATCGGATCGCTCATTGCGTACAACTGATCCGCCTGCTCATCGAGCAACAGGTGGTAGTCGCGAAAGTGCGGCCCACTCATGTGCCAGTGGAAATTCTTCGTCTTCAGGTACAGGGCCCACACGTCGGCCAGGATTGCATTCATGCCGCCCGCAATATCCTGCGAGGCCTTCGCGCCCAGATCGCTCGGAGTCACCAGGGGCTGCACACGGCGTCCCTTCAGGTCTTTCTTCTTCGCTTCGCTCATTGCCATGACTGTACCTCAGTAAGTGCGGATTTAAATTGCAGCGCCGGACCCGCATTCTCGCACCGAATGAAACCGCAGCACCAGTGAAGCAAAGCGCCCTCCGCTGGTAATAGAATTCAGCAAATAACCGCAGTTCCGCACAAGACATCGAGCACCTCCGAACGCGAGAACGAATGCATGTCGAGCTCACATACTCACGTCCCCAACAAGTTCGTACCCGCCGCCTTCTTCGGCATGATCCTCGGCCTCGTCGGGTTGGGAGGGAGCTGGAGATTCGCCGCAACCCTTTGGTCCCTACCCTTCGCCATCGCCGATACCATCATGCTGACGGCCACCGCCGTCTGGTGCGCGCTCATATTGCTGTTTGCGGCGAAGTGGATCTGGGCGAGAACCGAGGCCTTGGCGGAATTCCGTCATCCTATACAATGCTGTTTCATCGGATTGGTTCCCGTCTCGACCGCGCTCATCGGGATTGCGATGCGACCCTATGCACCGCTCATCGCGGCAGTGCTCGCGACCGTCGGCATCGTGGGACAGTTGATCTTTGGTGTGTACCGCACGGGCCAACTCTGGCAGGGCGGTCGCGATTCGAGCACCACGACTCCGATACTCTATCTCCCAACGGTCGCCGGCAGTTTTGTCAGTACGATTACACTGAGTGTGTTCGGCCATCCCGAGTGGGGCGTGCCGTTTTTCGGCGTGGGCATGTTGTCATGGCTCGCGATCGAATCGGTGCTGGTGCAGAGGCTCTATTCCGTCGAGTTGCCACCGCCCTTGCGCCCGACACTCGGCATTCAGTTGGCACCCCCGACCGTCGGATGCGCCGCCTACCTGAGCATCACCTCCGGCCCACCGGATGCTTTTGCGCAAATGCTGCTTGGCTATGGCGTATTCCAGGCACTTCTGATGATCCGCCTTTTGCCCTGGATCATCCGTCAGCCCTTCGCGCCTTCGTACTGGGCATTCACCTTCGGTCTGTCTGCCATCGCGACCTCGTTTCTGCGCTTCGCCGAACGAGGCGTGCCCGGGCCCCTTGCAGCGGCCGCCCCTTACGTCTTTATTGCTGTAAATCTCGCGATTGGCGGCATGGCGATCGGCACTTTGTGGCTGCTCCTGCGGGGCCGCCTGCTCCCGCCTCCGCTCGTGCCACCTCCGGCACCTCTGCCAGCGGCCCCCCGGGTCCTATAGAATAGAGGGCTGTAAGTGGCGCCCGGCTCGCCTGGCACTTGACCCGGCAGGCTCGTGGCCCCATTTCGCTCGGCAATTGCCACGCGGCTGTGCTCTGCGTCGGCGAAAACCCAGGTTTATTCACGGGGCTGCGGCCATTTTGGCTGCCCGCTTCATTTTGGCTGCGGCTCATTGGCCGCGGCCTGTGCAGGCTGCAAGGCCTATGCAGGTTGCAAAGCCTGTGAAGGCTGCACCGCCCCATTTGGCTGGAAACATTATCAATGCTGGTTGCCTCGAACGTTGCGATTCAATTTGGTGCAAAGCCGCTCTTTGAAGGCGTCACTGTCAAGTTCTCTGACGGCAACCGTTATGGCCTGATCGGGGCCAACGGTTGCGGCAAGTCCACCCTGATGAAAATCCTGGGCGGCGAGCTGGAGCAGAGTGTTGGCGAGGTCTCCCTGCAGACCGGCCTGCGCATGGGCAAGCTGAACCAGAATCAATTCGGCTACGAGGACCAGCGCGTCATTGATGTCGTCATGCAGGGCCATCGCGAGATGTGGGCGGCCATGACCGAGCGTGACAGGCTTTATGCAGATCCGGACGCCACCGATGCCGACTACATGAAAGCCGCGGACCTCGAAACCAAGTTCGCCGAGTACGACGGCTACACCGCGGAGGCGCGCGCCGCCGCTATTCTCACGGATGCCGGCATTCCCGCCGAGCTGCACACCGGCCTCATGCGCGAAGTCGCCCCCGGTTTGAAACTGCGCGTGTTGCTGGCGCAGGCGCTGTTTTCCAAGCCCGATGTACTGCTGCTGGATGAGCCCACCAACAACCTGGACATCCATTCGATCCATTGGCTCGAGCGTATTCTCAACGACTACAACGCCACGATGATCATCATCAGCCACGATCGGCACTTCCTCAACCAGGTGTGCACGCACATCGCCGATCTCGACTTTCAACAGCTCAAGGTCTACCCAGGCAACTACGACGACTTCATGCTGGCCTCGACCCAGGCCCGCGCGCGCGTGGAAGCTTCGAATGCCAAGGCGAAAGAGCGCATTTCGGACCTGCAGGAATTCGTGCGCCGTTTCTCGGCCAACGCCTCCAAGGCACGCCAGGCCACCTCGCGTCGCAAGGCGATCGAGAAGATCAAGATTGAAGAGATCCGGCCCTCCTCGCGGCAGAATCCCTACATCCGCTTCGAGCAGGCCAAGAAGTTGTATCGCAACGCCTTCGGCGTCGAGAAGCTCAACTTCACCTATCCCGACACAGACATTCCGATTCTCACCGACGTCAACTTCAACGTTGAGGCCGGGGAGCGCATTGCCATTATCGGCCCCAACGGTATCGGCAAGACTACGCTCATGAGAATTCTCGCGGGCGAGTTGAAGCCCACCTCGGGCACCATTACCTGGGTTGAGAACGCGCAGATCGGTTACATGCCGCAGGATCCGCAAGCCGAGTTCGCCGACAAGACGGATCTGTTCAACTGGATGTCCGTGTGGACCGGCAAGTCCGATGACGAGCAGATCATCCGGGCCACTCTGGGCCGGTTGCTCTTCTCAGGCGATGAAACCAAGAAGTCCGTCACCGTGCTGTCAGGTGGTGAGAAAGGCCGCATGATCTACGGCAAGCTCATGCTGACGAGGCCCAACGTGATGTTGTTGGACGAGCCCACCAACCACATGGACATGGAGACCATCGAGTCGCTGCAGATCGGGCTGGAGAAATTCCCCGGTACGATGCTGTTCGTGTCGCACGACCGTCAGTTCGTCGACGGCCTGGCCACGCGCATCATCGAGTTGAAGGCGGGTGGCAAGATTGCGGACTTCGCCGGCACCTACGAGGAATACCTGAAGTCACAAGGGATGGAGTGACGGGATTCCCTGGCGGATATCCTGGGAAAACGTCGCGCTCTGGTCAGCCGCCTTCGCCCGATCGGTAATCCTGCCGAACGCTTTGAGCTGCTCCAGCGAATACCGGGGATCCAGGCCGCCGACTTTATACACGTATTCCGGCAGGTAGCCCGAGAACAACAGCCGGTAATCCAACGGCAGTGCCCCGACAATCCGCTTCATCATGTGATAGACGAGCGTCGTGCAGTTGACCGTGATCGTGTTGTACCACCGGGGCGTATTCACCAACGTATTGGCTTCGCTCACGTAAGCCAGGAACAACGAGCGCATCTGCTCGACCGGAATGCGAATGTGATACAGATAATCATCCTCGCCCCTGACATTGGTCCGCAACCGGATGACGTCACGCTCATCCGCGGCAATCACACTCAGCTCGAATTCCTTGAAGAACCCACCGATCTCAGAAAAGCTTTCCTGCTTTTCCCTACGGATTTCCACGGAGAAGGCCACGTGGCTGCCGTCATTGAAGCCGAACGACACCAGGACGTGGGCGATCGCCTTCATGGACCAATACGAGCAGATCAGGTCGACTGACTCGAGCTTATTGAGGTCGTAGGTCCGCGTTTCCCAGTGTTTGGTGTAGTCGTCATTGCTGCGCCACTCGAAATTGCGCACGTCGTAGAGAGTGACGATATTGCCGTCAACCCGGCCCGACATCGTCCGGGAGACGTCATCGGCCCAGACGCGGCTGTTGGAGGGAGGGATATGGTTCCACCACGCCAACAGCCCGGCAAACACGGCAGCAAAACATCCGAGCGCCAGCAACGGACGTCCTTTCACGGCAACAATCAGCAGGGATAAACCAACAGCGGCCCAAACGACCACCATGATCGCCTTGACGATCGGGCCGCCGGGAATTTGATACCAGAGGGCGAATCCGCCCCACAGGATCAGCAGCGGCAGTACGATGACCGCCACTGCGATCAAGATTCGCCTACCGACCCGCCGGAGCGTCAGCGTCCCGCGGCTTGGGTTTGCCTCTGCCATGCAGTGCGTCGTCCTCTATGAGGCGTTTGCGGACGTAGAGGAAGCGAATGACCTCGTATTCGAAGGGGGAGCCCGTCGCATAGTAACGGAAGCCGACGTTGGAGCGGGTATCGATGGCATTCAGAGTGCCCAGCCCGTACGAGGCATAGCCGCGATAGATGTTGAATGGATTGACGCCGTAGTCGAGCGCGTAGTCGCCCAAATAGCCGACGCCGTCGCGTACCGTCGATGGGCCCAGGATGGGCATGACCAGGTAGGGACCCGGGTGGGCGCCCCAGGTGGACAGCGTTTCGCTGAAGCCGGTGGGGGCGCTGGGCAGCTTCATGTGTTTGGCTACGTCGAACAGACCACCGATGCCAATGGTGCTGTTGATGACAAACCGCCCGAGGCTTTTCCCGCTGCTGGCGAATCGAGCTTGCAGGATGTAGTTGGCAAAACTGTCGATTTCGGTGAGGTTGGAGAAGAAGTTGTGGACCCCCGACTGAATGGGGCCCGGCACGCGGCGGTAACCGTTGGTGACGGGAAGAAAGATCGCTTCGTCGAAGCGGGCGTTGAAGCGATAGGTGAAGCGGTTGAGCCGCTCCCACGGGTCATAGGTGTACATCGACGGCACGTCCTCGGCCGTCAGGGGCACGAGTGGCTCCGTGTCAGTTTCCGCAGGCGCACCCGCGCTCGCGTAGGTCGTGGTCCCGGGCCCCGTCTGCGTGGGTTGCGCCGGGATCGCGCCCTCTGCGGTCGGGCTCGGCGCCGCAGGAGTCGGGTTCGGCGCTGTCGCGGCAGTTGCGTTCGGCGCCGCCCCGGGAGCGGGGCTCGGTGCGGGCGCCCCGCCGGGCGCTGGCACTCCTGTTTGGCGCTCCTGAGCCACGTCTCCTTCATCTGGCGATGGGGCCGGCGCCTGTTGATTCGGCGGTGTTGGCTTTTTGCCGGCTGCCGCCTCCTTGGCCGCAGCCTCCATGGCCTCGGCGGCACGCACCGCAGAGGCGTTCACCGCCGCCGGCGTTTCGGGTGGCACGCTGCGCATGGAGAACTCCGAAGCGCAACCGCTCGAGGCGGCACCAGCCAGGCCAACGAGCAACGCTCGAGCGAAATTCGCCGGCATTCGCCAAGCACCCATCGCTGCCGCAGCCGCAAGCAACTGCCGCAGGTCCACCCGTGCGCGCCGCGTGCGAATGCCTAACACTGGCCAACTCACTCGGCACCTCCCTGCCAGCGGCCTGCCAGCATGTCGAGCATGTCGGCGATCTGTTGTTTCTCGCCGACGGTGCCCAGGTGGCCGCCGTGGTCGTAGACCACGATTCGTTTGCCCAGGGTGGTTCTCAGCCAGGCCAGCTCCTGCTTATCGAGGATCAAATCATCGCTGTTGGTTTGGGCGTAGTAGTCGGGGTTGTCGCGGAGGTTATCCCGGATGATGTCGAGCCGGCTCGCCGCCAACAAGGACTCGGGGGTCATACTCGGGTTGCGCGCCAGGTAGTACGGCGCGAACACGCTCTCGAAATACGACCGGAAGGGCTTGTCACGCAGCGTCTTTGTGATCTGCTCCAGCGGATCACCCACCTTCGGTGGATGCTTGGGATCCGTCACCACCCCGGTATGCGCATAAATATCCCCGGCGAAAAACACATTCATCAACGCGATCCGAAACGTCAACGCGATTGCCGCCTGAAAGTCGGCATCGGTCTTCAGCACACTGCCCGCGGCAGCCAGCACGTCGGATTCGTCGATGTGAACCTTATCCGACGCCCGGTAATAGTTCGCCAGCCGGATATAGAGCTTCCGATAAAGCCTGTCGGTCGCCGCATCCCCGGTCCCGATGCTCAGCGCGAACAACTTGTCCAACCGGTCGATGGAGGTAAACAGACTGACCGGCGGGTTGATCATCACCACCCGGTGAATCTTCAACTTGCCCTCTTTCTCATCAATCGACTTCACCACCGCCGCGTTCGCAGCCCCCAGGCTGTACCCCAGCACGTCAATGTCGGTGATGCGGATTCGCTTCGGCAGGTGCGCAATGATCTGTTGCATCACCGCGTAGAGGTCCTGGCTGTCCTGGTGCAGATCGCCCGCAACCCCGGTACTGGAGGCCGCCACAATGAATCCCGGAAACGTCGGTGAAGGCAGCGACAGCACGTGATAACCCGCGCCATACAGCGTCGCCCGCAGCATCGAGATCTTGGCCGTGTTGCCGTCGCTCCCGGTACCGGAAATCAGAATCGCCAGAGGAGCCGGCTCGTCCTGCTCCGCAAACCAGGCCCGCAGCCGTTTGTCGAACCAGAAGATGTCCGGCACCGGCGGCTTCCACGGCAGCGCGATATTGATTTCCTGCAACGGCACCGTCTCCGGTACAGGTGCAAGCAACTGCGGCGGAGTTCCGTACACCGTCGCACGTAAGGCCGCCGAGTCGGCCAGTCCGGTTGGAGGACCGCTGTCCGGAAAGTGAACAGGGGTGGCAGCGGCGATGTTGACCAGCCAGGACCCAAGCAAGCAAACCAAAACTTTCCGGAGCGTTCGCGTGATCGTCAATTCGGGTCCTCGGGACAGAAGCGGATCAACGCGGCTGTCGACCTGAAGATCCTCGGTTCTCAGTATATCCGAGCAACCCGCTTCGGTTACTCTCCTGCTCCGTCGCCTCCACCTGGACCGGGAATAGATGAAAAGAACTCTCCTCTACGTGAGCTCCCTGCTCACACTCTCCCTTACCGTTCATGCCGCGCCTCCCGATGTCGGATCGGCTGCTTCGGAGCCGCAATTCCGCGAGCTATACAAGGAGCTCGTCGAAACGAACACGACCCTCTCCTCCGGCAGTTGCACCCTCGCCGCCGAGCGCATGGCCGCGAGATTGAAGGCCGCCGGATTTCCGGACAGCGATCTGCATCCCTTTGCCGCGCCCGATCACCCCAAGGAAGGCGGCCTGGTGGCCATCTACCCGGGTCGGGACAAGAAAGCGAAAGCGATTCTCCTGCTGGCGCACATCGACGTTGTCGAAGCGAAGCGTGAGGACTGGACCCGCGATCCTTTCAAACTCGTCGAAGAGAACGGCAACTTCTACGCCCGCGGCTCGGTCGATGACAAGGCCGAAGCGGCCATCTGGGTCGACACCCTGGTCCGCTACAAAAAGGAAAACTTCAAGCCGCGCCGCACCCTGAAGCTCGCGTTAACCTGCGGCGAGGAAACGGCCGGTGCATTCAATGGCGCTCAGTGGCTGACACAAAACCAGCGCGAGCTGATCGACGCTGAATTTGCGATCAACGAAGGGGCCTGGGGCGAGCTCGATGCCCAGGGCAACAAGGTGGTGATGCAGATTCAGGCCGGCGAGAAATTTCCACAGAACTACCGCCTGGAAGCCACCAACCGCGGCGGTCACAGCTCGCGCCCGATCAAGGACAACGCGATCTACCACGTTGCGAATGCGCTCACGAAGGTAGAGGCCTATGAATTCCCGGCCATGTTTACAGATGCCAGCCGCGCCTACTTCACGGGAATCGCCAAGATCCAGGCTGCCAAAGGCAATCAGGATGTCGCCGCCGCGATGACCTCGCTGGTGAAGGATCCGAATGATACGAAGTCGATTGCGCTCGTATCCGAGAAGGATCCGAGTTGGAACGCGACGATGCGGACAACTTGCGTGGCGACGATGCTGGAGGGAGGACATGCGACCAACGCACTTCCACAGCGTGCACGCGCCAATGTGAACTGCCGTATCTTCCCGGGAGTTTCAGCTGAGAGCGTACAGCACAAGCTGGAGGAGCTCATCGGTGATCCCGCCGTCAAGGTCAGCATGAACGAGTCGCGTGGCCCCACACCGCCGCCGCCGCCTCTGACCCCCCAGGTACTCGGGCCGTTCCAGAAGCTGACCGCGCAGTTCTGGCCGGGACTGCCGGTATTGCCCCTCCTGCAAGCCGGAGCCACCGACGGTGAGTTTACCAACGCAGTCGGAATTCCCACTTACGGCCTCATGCCGGTGTTTGCCGGACCCGACCTGGGCAACATCCATGGCCTGAACGAGTACGTGGGCGTGCAGACATTGTTGGAAGGCCGGGACTTCCTCTACCGGCTGGTGAAGATCTACGCCGACGAGAAGTGACGCTATCGACGGTCACGGTTGCCCGCGATGGCCGGCTCGGCCACGCGGGCCAACCCAACGCCGGAGTCGAAGCCCGTCAGGGCTTCATCGGTTTACCGCAGTTGGCCAACACGCCGCGCAGGTCCTTGATGGCTGGAAACACCTCATTGTTCCAGTCGCAACCCTGCGCGTCGTACGCCGCCTGCTCGTACTCCACGATTTCCTTGTCCTCGGCGAAAATCCGCTCCGTGAACCAGGTGACGAACGGCCACACCACGTGAATGAGCCCCGGAACCGGCGGCTTCTTCACTGACAGGTAACCGTACGTGCGGTTGGTTTTCTGTTCGGCATCCAGCGGCGTGTAATTCAACCAGACTTCCAACACCGGATCGTCGCTGTCCTTGATGTCGCGACCCACCCAGACCCGCAGGCTCTGGGTCGGGTAATCGGTGCGGATGCGCATGTGATCGGAGAAGTCTTTCTTGGCCTCGCCGCGCTTTCTCACCAGGTCGACAATGACGCGCTCGCCCGCCGACGGCCGGCCGCCGGTGCGGCTGAAGGTGTATTCAACCTGGGCCCAGTTGTCGCCGTGGTCGCGGCCGATGCAACGGGCCTTGATGGAACCCATGTTCTTTCGGTGCATGAACTGGTGGTTCATGTCGAACAGGTTCTCGTGCATGAAGGAGTAGTGGCAGGCAACCTCGCGGTTCAGCCGCCGCGTCTTGTAGTCCTTGCGTTGTGACAGCCCGAGAGTCTTCGGCACGCGGCCTTCCGCCAATGCCGGGTCCCCCGGAAACACAAAGATCAACCCGTCAATCTCGCGCGCCGGATACGACTTCACCCCGTTCGGCAGCCGCTCCTTCCCGAGATACGGTACGTCCACGCACTTGCCGGTCCCGTCGTACGACCAGCCATGGTAGTGACACTTGAGCTCGTCTCCGCAGACCACTCCCAGGTGCAAAGGAACCTGGCGATGCGCGCAGCGATCTTCGAGCGCGAAGACCTTTCCTTCCTTGCCGCGGTAAAGAACGATCGGGTCCCCGGCAAAGCGACGGCCCAGCGTTTTGCCCTGTTGCAGCTCGTCCGACCAGGCCACCGCATACCAGTGATCCGGATGCGCGCCGACGCGCCGCAAATCGAAGGAATTCGGCGAGTTCGCGGGGCGTAGGTTCACCAGATTCGAGCTTTCTTCCTGCACAGGGGCTCCCGGGGGCCGCAATTCGAGGGGCGAGCTTAGCTCTTTTTATCCAAAAAGGCCTGTAGAGCGTCCGAGCCGCCAATCAGCTTCCCCTCAATGAACACCTGGGGGACTTTTGCCGCGCCCGAGGCCGCCCGCACCGAATTCATGGTGACGCCCTCCCCCAGATAGATCACTTCGAAGGGGACACCTCGCTCGGTAAGCAGGCTTTTGGCGCGTTCGCAGAACGGGCACCCATGCCGGGCAAACATCGTGACGTTGCCGAGAGTTCGGGACGGGTCAACATAACGCAGCGCTGTATCTCCGTCGGAAACGCCGAATGCCGCCTCGTCCGGCTCGATGAACATCTTTTCGATGCGACCATCGTTGACGATCATCGAATACCGCCACGAGCGCTTGCCGAGCCCGGCTTTGCTCTTGTCGACCAGCATGCCCATGCCTTCGGAGAACGCGCCGTCACTGTCCGGGAGGAAGGTAAGGGATTCGGCCTTCTGGTCCCGCTGCCAGGCGTCCATCACAAACGGATCGTTGACGGACAGGCAGATGATGTCGTCGATGCCGTGTTTGCGCAGCTCCGCAGCGAGCTCAACAAAACGCGGGACGTGGCCTGTCGAGCACGTCGGTGTATAGGCACCGGGCAAAGCAAACAGCACAACGCGCCGGCCTTTGAAAATGGCGTCGTAGCCGACGGTCTGCACCGCGCCGTTGCGCAAGACTTTGAATGTCGTGTTCGGGACAGAAGTTCCTTCGCGGCTCGGCGGCATGGCTCGACTCCAGATGTAAAGCCGTCAGCTTACCGGGGATGCTCAGCCGACTGGAACAGGCAATCGAATAACTCGTTCCGGGCCCGCCGCGTATAGCTGGTCACCCAGCTCTGGCGCGACCTCTGCTCCGCCTGTCATGGAGCCGAAGGACGGCAGTACGAGATATTCGCGACGCTGCCAGAACACTGGAACGCGTCCCGCACCACTACGGCGACGTAAGCGCATCACCGGGTGGATGTGGCCTGCCAGTACGTAGCCTTCGGGGTGGGCGGCGGGCTCATGCGCCAGAACGAATGGGGGTTCGACCAGCGGACGGGTGTGCCAGCCAACGAGCTGTTGCCACACTTGCGCACGTTCGTGTCGGTCGTGGTTTCCTACCACGATATCGACAGTCAAACTCCCGTGCGCCTGGCGCCAGATGCGGAACGCCTGCAGAAAGCTATCACCGGTCTGAGTCACGCCATGCAGGAAATCGCCCAACACCACGAGCCGGGTGCAGGCGTGCTCTGTCACCAGCTGAGTCAAACGCTGCAGGTCTGCAATGGCCGGACCACGCGGCAGCGCAATTCCCGCCCGCCGGAAGATATCGTCCTTGCCGAAATGAGGGTCGGCAACGATGAGCGTGGAACGCCCAGGCCAGAGCACCGCGCGCGCCGGATGAAGTCGCAACCGCTCGCCCTGCACCTCGATGTCGAGACATTCAAGCAGCACGGGACGCCTGGACCTCGAGTTGCTGCGCGGCGCGCTCGATTCGCTGTTGCCAGGATTCGGTGGAGACCATCTGGGTTTGCAGGCGGCTGGCCCAGAGCGGGAATGCCAGTGGAGTGAAACGGGGCGGTGTTGTGATCAGGACGCGGCGACCGGCCAGCCGCTCGAGAGCGGCCGCGATGCGGACAAACTCCAGTTGAGCCTGCAGCACCTCCAGTCGTGACTGACGCAACAGCAGGTTTTCGGGGTCATAGTTGTTGAGAACGTCGAACACCAGGCTGCTGGAGGCCTGGATCTGGCGGGTACTCTTGCCTCTGCCGGGGAAGCCCTGAAACACCAGGCCGGCAATCCGCGCGATATCCCTGAACTGGCGCCGGGAGATTTCTCCCAGGTTGACACCGGCAAGCAGGTCTTCAGCGAGGTTGTCGGTGCTCAACGCGGCCTGTAGCCGCGACTCACTGACCTCAATTGGATTGGCCGACAGGAGCTCAAACCCATAGTCGTTGGCACCCACCGAAAAGGTCTGTGGGGACTCACGTGCCCAGCGTGCGGCAACCAGTGTCGCAATGCCTTCGTTGGCCACGCGCCCGCAGAATGGGTATACAAACAAATGCGAGCCTTCCCTGCTTTGCATCTGCTCAATGAGCAACGCGTCCTTTGAAGGCAATGCGGACCAACGGGATTGCACCTCCAGCAGCGGCGCGATGGCCTGCATTTCCGGATGCTCCGACCACTGGTCCGGGTGACCGAGCATGTCCAACACGGAGTCTGCCAACTCAACTGACAACGGCAGGCGCCCGCCTTGCCAACGAGGCACGCGGGTGCGGCGGGCCGTGGATGTGCGTACGTATGCGGTCATGTCTTTGACCTGGACCAACCGCAGGACTCGACCGGCGAAACCAAAGTCATCGCCCGGTTTGAGGCGGCCGATGAACGACTCCTCCACGGTGCCCAGCCGCGACCCGTTCATCCATTTCACGATCATCTCGGTGTCGCTGGAGATGGTGCCGATGGCCATGCGGTGACGACGGGCGATGGTTTGATCCGCCGTTCTCATGAGGCCGTCGGCGGCACGGGTGACGCGACGATACTGTGGATAGCCCTGCAAAGCCGAGCCGCCGCGCGTGACGAAGTCGAGCGCCCAACTCCATTCCAGGTCGTTCAGGTCTGCGTAGGAATACGTTGAGCGCACTTCGGCCAAAAACTCACTTGCATCGAATCCGGGACCTGCCGCCAGAGTGACCATGTGTTGGATGAGTACGTCCAGTGCCAACTTCAGGGGGCGGCGTGCTTCCATTCGCTTTGACTCGGTGGCCACGCGCGCCGCCGCGATTTCAACCAACTCCCACGCATGAGTGGGCACACACAGGATGCGGCTCGCAGCACCCGGGCGATGACCGCTGCGACCCGCGCGCTGAATGAGCCGGCCAACTCCTTTTGGACTGCCGATCTGGATCACCTGCTCGACCTGCGGGAAGTCCACGCCGAGATCGAGCGAGGACGTGCACACAACGCAGCGCAACTCGCCTGTCTTCAGGGCTCGTTCGATGCGTGCGCGCAGCTTGCGATCGATGGATCCGTGGTGCAAAGACACCGAGGTCAGCCAGTCGAGTCGTTTTTCAACGAGCGAGCGATACCACAGTTCCGCCTGGGAGCGGGTGTTCGTGAACAGCAGCGTGGTCGCGGCTTTGTCTATTGCGGCGATGACCTCGTTCAGGAGGCCGGCGCCCATGTGACCGCCCCAGGGGAAGCGGCTGACGTCGCGGGGGACTACGGAGTCAACTTCGATGCGCTTGTCCGCGTTGGCGCGGATGATGCGGCCTTTGGTCGAGTTGCCCATGAGGACGTGAAGGGCCTCGTCCAGGTTGGGGAGTGTGGCGGAGAGGCCCCAGATGCGCAGATTGGGGTTCAGACTGCGCAGGTGCGCCAGGGTGAGTTCCAACAGGACACCGCGCTTGGTGCCGAGCAGCTCGTGCCATTCGTCCACGACGACGCAGGTCAGGTTTTTGAGTTGGTCGCGGGAGCTGGCGTAACTCAACAGGAGCGAGGCGCTCTCGGGGGTGATGATGAGCGCATCCGGTGGTCTTTCGCGCTGGCGCTTGCGAACGGAGGCGGAGGTGTCGCCGGTCCGGACCTCGACGGTCCAGGGGACGCCCAGTGCTTCGAGCGGCTCGCGGAGGTTCCCCACGAGGTCATTCGCCAAGGCGCGCAGTGGAGTGATCCAAAGGACGCGGAGGCCCGCCTGTTGGCGCCCACGGCTACGGCCGTCCGGATCCGCGGACGCCGTATCGCCGGTTACGTGTTGGGCCCTACCCATAACCTCGGCCACGGCAGGGGCGCTCCCACGGTTGGCCCGCAGGGCCTGACCCGCCTGTTGGGTCGTGTCGGCCAACCCCGCCACGCCCGGGTCAATGGCCGGCGGGGCCTGACGCTCCTGTTGGATCGTGTCGGCCACCCCGGCCACGCCAGGGTCGTCGGCCGGCTGGGCGGCCTTGCGCGAGCCCTTGCGAGCGGTCGGACCAGCCGGGTGTTGGCTTGCCAACGCCTCGAGGACAGGGCCTAGCCAGGCGGCGAGGGTTTTGCCGGTGCCGGTGGGGGCGTTGATGAGGCCTGACTCGCGGTTCAGGTAGGCCTGCCAGGCCTCACGTTGAAAGTCGAACGCAGTGCGGCCGGTGCTGGCCAACCAGGCCTCAACTTTCGACAACACCTCATTGGCCGCGGGATGGCTCACCGAAGCAAAGTTTGGGGTTCCGCCTCGGGGATGCAAGCTGGGCGGTCATGTTAGGGCCCCTGTATGCTCCGCCGCATGCCAACCCTCTATGTCGTCCGCCACGGCCACGTGCATCCCACCCCCACCGACCCCGAGGATCCTGAACTGAGCGATCAGGGGCATTCACAAGCCGCCGCCCTCGCGGAGCAACTGCACACACGCCTGCCGGGCAAGCTCCCGATTCTGACCAGCCCGATGCGGCGCTGCCGCGAAACCGCCGCCCCGCTCTGCTCGATGTGGGGCGTGGAGCCGATGGTTGAGCCCCGTGTTGCCGAAGTCCCCGGGCCGCCGGCTGACTTGCTGCCCCGCGCGGAATGGATCCGCCGCTCACTGCTGGTGGACTGGACCGAGTTCATTGAGCTCGGCGGGAGCCTGTTGAATGGTCACGATTCCGTTATGACCCACTGGCGTGCGGGCGTGCTGGAGGCAATCTTCTCCTGCCCACACGACGCCGTGATTTTCTCCCACTTCGTGCCGGTCAACGTGCTGACGGGACGAGCCACCGGCTCCGATCGGGTGGCCTGCTTCCTACCCGATCACACGTCAGTGACCGTCTTTGAAACCACTGACAATGACATCCGGTTGGTTGAGAAGGGACGCGAGAAGCAGCGACCTACAGTGCACCCCGGTAAGTGATTCCCAACAGAAACTGACGGATGGGAGCCGCAGTGTTGAGCCGGCTCCGATAGCCGACATCCAGGTCCAACCCGGGGCGGGCGGTGTAGATGAAACCTGCCAGGGCTACAGCGGGCGGCATGGATTGCCGCGAATCCGGATTTGAGTCGACGGCGGTATCCACGATGAAGAACAGCCGTTCGTTGAGGGCATACATGGCCGCTGCCGAGAAATGCAGCAGATCGGGCCGCGCACCCTGGTAATCCGGCATTCGCGAGTAGCCCAGGTTGATGTCGAGAGTGAACGGGTTGAAATCGCCGGTCACGACCAGGATGCCGTGTGGGGAGACTTTGTGCGCCGGCAGTCCCAGATCGGCGTGGGCCGTGGGGACCTGCAGGCCCGCACGCACCCCCAGTGACCACGGTGCCGTACCGTAAAAGCGCCACTTGAAGTCGAGGTTGGTGTCACCCAGCCCCTTTTCGCGACCCGTGTCCGGAGCATTCACGAGGGTCCAGGACGGTTGGATGATCAGGTCGAATGTCGGGGAGGTGCCGTAGGAGAGTTGCGGCTGAAAGAGGAAGATGGAGGCGCCGTGATCGTGGCTCCAGGCATATCCCAGTTCGAGCTCTGCGTTACCGGTGCCCTGGGTGCCGGTGTCTTCGCTCAGCATCGGGTGGCCCGCGAAGGCCGACGATGTTGCTACAGCCAGCACGCCCAGCAGGCTGCCCCTCCAGGATCGTTTTTTTTGCACTCACGCGGGCCCGAAACAATTTATTAGCCTAACTGGTGAATAATACGGTCCGATGACGACACGAATTCTCTGGATGGCGTTGGCGATAGCCGCCACTCGAGCCGCCGCGGCCGGGCCGATTCACGGTGCCGGCGCAACCTTTCCCGCCCCGGTGTACGAGGCCTGGGCCACGGCCTACCCCGGTGGCATGCAGCTTTCCTATGACGCAGTGGGCTCGGGTGCCGGCATCGAACGGATTCGCCAACATCAGGTCGATTTTGGTGCATCGGATGCGCCGCTGAGCACAGCCGACCTCGGCGCCTCCCACCTCATGCAGTTCCCTGTCGTCATCGGCGGCGTGGTGCCCGTGATCAATATCACCGGCATCAAACCGGGGGGTCTGAAGTTGACCGGCCCGGTGCTGGCCGACATCTACCTCGGCCGCATCAGAAAATGGAACGACGCGGCCATCGCCGCCCTCAACCCGAAACAACCGCTCCCCAATACCAACATCACGGTGGTATATCGCAGCGATCGTTCGGGGACCACACTGCTTTGGACCGACTTCCTGGCGCGCTCGAGTGCTGACTGGAAATCCAGCGTGGGCTCGTCGCTGACCCCGAAATGGCCGACCGGCGTCGGCGGAGAGGGCAACGATGGCGTGGCCTCCTACGTTCAGCGCACCCGGTTCGCCATCGGCTACGTCGAGTACATCTACTCCCGAAAGCATCTGCTGAGTGACGTCGCCCTGCGCAATCACAATGGTCGGTTTGTTCAGGCGGGTCGAGACTCTTTCCGCGCCGCAGCCGAAGCAGCCGACTGGCACGTCGCCGGCGGGTTCCAACAACTACCCACCGACCTGCCCGGCAATGACACCTGGCCGGTGACCGGAGCCAGTTTCATCCTGATTGACAATTCGCCGGCCGACGGCGGGAACACGACCGAAGTCTTGCGGTTCTTCAATTGGGCATTACATCAGGGAGAGCCGATCGCACGGGAATTGGACTATGTGCCCGTGCCGCGTACAGTCATCGACGCACTACCCGCGCTCTGGGGTACGCTGCACGACAGTGCCGGAAAGCGTTTATGGACCGAGGACCGCTGAGTCAGACATGTCACTGGTGAATCCCGCCGACCTCGCGTACGGATCCGACAAGACCGGATTGGTCTGGGGGTATCTGTTCGAGCAGGGCAAGCTGCCGCGCCAGATTGAGTGCGATGCGGCTCTGCATTGGCTCGACACGACGCCCTCGCCGGGCCACGCGGGGTTCGTGTGGCTGCACCTGTCTTTGTCCAATGCGGCGGCTGAGCGGTGGATGCGCCAATCTCTGCAGCTGGCCGATGCATTTTACGAATCGCTGCACGAAGGAGTCGGCTCGACCCGCCTGGAGGTCGAGGGCGATACGCTCGTCGCTGTCATGCACGATGTGCTGTTCAATCTCAGCTTCGACGCGGCAAACATTTCGACTGTATGCGTCTGCATGGACCCACGGTTGGTGGTGACCGCTCGATTGCGGCCGCTGCGCTCGGTCGACCGGTTGCGTGCGTCGGTCAAGGCCGGTCAGACGATTCGCTCGCCCGCGGAGCTGCTCGCTCAACTGCTGCATGATCAGGCCGATGTGTTGGTCGACATCACCCGGCAGTCGACGGCCCGGGCGGACAGTGTGGAAGACACCCTGCTCGCCAACCAGATCGCCAGCAGCCGTGTTGAGCTGAGTGCGTTGCGCCGCTCATTGGTCCGGCTGCAAAGACTATTGGCACCGGAACCTGCCGCCTTGTTCCGACTCCTGAACCGGCCGCCGGCCTGGTTGAGCGAGGACGATCTCGCCGACCTGCGCCAGGCGGCTGAAGAATTCTCAACCGCGGTGGTGGATGCGGGCGCACTGACCGAGCGCTTGAAACTTCTTCAGGAAGAGCTGACGGCCCTGGTCAATGAGCACAGTAACCGCACGCTGTTCATACTGACAGTAGTGACCGTGCTCGCCCTGCCCATCAACCTGGTAGCCGGCCTGTTCGGCATGAACGTCGGTGGCATTCCCTTCCAGCAGCACCCGCAGGGCTTTATGTTGGTGCTGGGCTCACTCGCCGGTCTCACCGGCGTTCTCGCCTACATCCTGTTCAGTCGCCGCCGCGACTGATGTCCTCGATCCTCCTCCCATTACGTTTATCAGTATGGGGAAAGGAGAGAAGATGCTCAGGACAATTCTGTGGATGGCAGCAACAATTGTGATTGCGATCGGCGCAATCGCAATCGCGGACGATCGTTTCGATGAGGCGGGAGCGCAGTTGGCATGCACCGGCCGGGCGAGCCGCCAACTGGAGAACACGTTGTTTACGGCGCGAGCGCTCTCGCAGAGCGGCGAGGATCCGGTGTGCACACCGCCTGCCAAAGACGACGACGATTCAGACGGTGAGATGCTGTCACACCATCGGGGAATCAGAGCGTCATCGCGCCTAGCCGGCCGACTGTAGCGACGGCTCGGTGGACAGTTCGCCGGAGCCGGGCTGGCGCTTGCCACTCAGCTTGATGTTCAAGCGCAGCTCGTTAGCGGAGTCGGCGTTGCGAATCGCCTCGTCGTACGAAATCGCACCTTCGTTGTAGAGCTCGAACAGCGAGTAGTCGAAGGTCTTCATGCCGAGCTCACGCGACTTGCCCATGATGGCCTTGATCTCGTGAAACTCGCCCTTCAGCAGCTTGTCGGCCACGATGGGCGTGTTGATGAGGATCTCAATGGCCGCGCAGCGACCCTTGCCGTCGGCCTTTTTAACCAGGCGCTGCGAAATGATGGCGCGCAGGTTGCTCGACAGGTCCATCAGCAACTGTTTGCGACGCTCTTCCGAGAAGAAGTTGATGATGCGGTCGATGGTCTGGTTCGCGCTGTTGGAATGCAGAGTGCCCAGGCACAGATGGCCGGTCTCGGCGAAGGCGATCGCGTGCTCCATCGTCTCGGTGTCGCGGATTTCGCCGATCAGGATGACGTCCGGCGCCTGGCGCAGGGTGTTCTTGAGCGCGTTGTGCCACGAGTGCGTGTCGATACCAACCTCACGGTGGGTGATCAACGACTGCTGGGAGGTGTGGACAAACTCAACCGGATCCTCCACCGTGACGATGTGGCCGGCTGAGTGCTTGTTGCGATGATCGATCATGGCAGCGAGCGAGGTTGACTTGCCCGAGCCGGTGGCGCCGACCACGAGGACCAGGCCGCGCTTGGTCATGATGATTTCTTTGAGGGTGTCCGGCAGGCCGAGCTTGGCAAAGTCCGGAATCTCGTTGGCGATCGTACGGATCACCATTCCAACATTCTGCTGCTGCATGAAGACGTTGACACGGAAGCGCGCCACAGCCGGCAGGGAGATTGCGAAGTTGCACTCCAGGTCGCGGGTGAACTCGCCGCGCTGCTTTTCGTTCATGAGCGCGTTGGCCAGCTCGCGCGTGACCTCACCGGTCAGCTTCTGGTTGGTCAGGGGCTGCAGGGTGCCCTGCGATTTCATGGCAGGCGGAAAATCCTTGGACACGAACAGATCCGAGCCGCCCGCCTTGCTCATGGCCGTCAGCAGCTTGTGGATGTAGGCCTTGGCCTGCTCTTCAGAAAGGCTCGGCATCGCGTCCTCAACGAATCAATGGGTTGCGGTGATCCTAGCCAAATGGGTTTTTTTCGGGCGGAAGTGCTTCTCACTGGGCATGAGTGGGGACGGTGCTTTTCACAAATTGAGACTGAGGGCTGCCCAATCCGGGAGATTCAGTTCCGGGACAGGACCCCGTAGCATTCGTCCCGGGCGTGACGGTTGGGGGACGGCGCCTATGTCCCTGAACTGTCATCCGAGGACCTTGCAGTCATCGAGCGGAAACCTCATCCCGCCCTGATTCACTTTGCCCTGAGCATTGGCGGATTTGCGATCGGTACGACCGAGTTCGCGACCATGAGCCTGTTGCGCTACTTTGCGCACGACTTACGGATCGACGAGCCCACGGCCGGCCATGTCATCAGCGCCTATGCCCTGGGCGTGGTCGTTGGGGCACCCATCATTGCTGTGCTCTCTGCCCGCGTAGCGCGTCGTACGTTGCTCGTCGGGTTGATGACCATTTTTGCCATCGCCAACGGGCTGTCAGCGCTTGCGCCCAGCTACGAATGGATGCTGGCCTTTCGATTTCTGAGTGGCCTGCCGCACGGAGCTTACTTCGGTATTGCCGCGCTCGTTGCCGCCTCGCTCGTGCCTCCTGAGAAACGCACCATGGCTGTGGGGCGTGTGCTGTTGGGATTGACCGTCGCGACGATCATCGGAGTGCCGGCCGCCAACTGGCTGGGTCAGGCGGTTGGATGGCGGTGGGGATTCGCGGTTGTGATGGCATTGGCTCTCACTTGCGCCGTGATGGTGTGGATATTTGCTCCTGCCGACCGCCCTTCTGCGACAGCAAGTCCCGTTCGCGAGTTGAGCGCGCTGCGCAGTGCGCAGGTGTGGCTCACTCTGGGTATTGGAGCGATCGGGTTCGGTGGGCTGTTCTCGGTTTACACCTACTTTGGATCAACGTTGATCGACGTCACGCATGTGTCACCGACGTTGGTACCGTTGGTGTTTTCTGCGTTTGGTATTGGGATGACTGCGGGCAACCTGTTTGTGCCGAAGTATGCTGACCGGGCGATTATGCCTACGGCAGGGATTCTGCTCGTGTGGTCGGCCCTGGTGCTGGCGTTATATCCCTTGGCTGCTCACAACGTTTGGACCGTCGCGCTTGATGTCATGGCGCTTGGGTTTGGCGCTGCGCTTGCGACGGTACTGCAGACGCGATTGATGGACGTTGCCGGGGAAGCGCAGGCGCTTGCTGCTGCACTCAATCACTCGGCGTTCAATGTCGCGAACGCTCTTGGGCCTTGGCTCGGTGGGATGGCGATTGCTGCCGGGTACGGCTGGACTTCCACCGGGTGGGTCGGTTGTGGGCTGGCGCTTTGTGGGCTCATGGTGTGGGGCATTTCAAGAGGCGTGAAACAAGAGGAACGCCTCACAGGTGCCCCGGCCTAGACTTTGCGCTTGGTGGCTTTTTGGCGGAAGACCGGAGCGTCGGTGGATTGACGGCGGTCTTTGCTGGGTAGCACGCCGAACACGCGGCGGTAGACCTTCGAAAAATATTCGACCGAGGTGAAGCCTGTCAGGGCGGAGACCTCGGTTACGCTGAGTGTGGTTTGCTGCAGGTACTGGTGCGCTTTTTCTACTCGCACCAGCATGTATTCGCCGTGCAGCGTTTCTCCCGATTGTTGTTTGAAGCGGCGCTCCAGTTGGCGCAGTGAGAGGCCTGACTGTTGTGCGATGGCGTCGCATGAGAGTGGGTCGTCTACGTGCGCTTGCATGATGGCGCGGGCACGCGCGACCAGGGGGTCCTGGGCTGTGGAGTCGCTGTGACGGGAATCGCGGCGGCTGGTCAGCAACAAATGGCGGGCGACTTCGGTTGAGGTTTGGGCGTCGGCGTGGTGCGCTATCCAGGCGATCATCATGTCGAGGATCGCTGCGGCGCCCGCGCAGGTGACGCGGTTGTTGGAGAATGAGAACAGCGACTGCGCGATGCGGATTTTGGGGAATAGCTCCTGGAAGCCGGCGAGGTTGTCCCAGTGGACGGCAGCGGCGTGTTGGTCCAGGAGGCCGGCTTCGGCAAGCGCGAGGCTGCCGTTTTCGATGCCCACCAACTCTGCTCCGGTGCGAGCGATCCGTTTCAGCCAGCGAGTGCGGGCGCGGCTTCCTGCGGTGCGAGCGGGGTCGAAGCTGGCCAATACAAAGAGGGACGTGCAGCCTGCGGCGAGCGTGAGATCGCCATCGACGGGGACGTCACTGCCGTTGCTCGCGGGGACGGGCTTGCCGTCGTCCGAGATCGTGCGCCACTCAAACACGGTGGCCTGGGCCAGCCAGTTCGCGACGAACAAGGGTTCAGTCACGGCGGCAAGGCCGAAATTTGAAAACTCGGGCAGCAGTAGCAGCGCAACCTTTCGCACGGTGTTCAGCACAATTTCGACGTGAGCATGTCGCTATTTTACAGGCAAGGCGGCACGGGCGCACCTAATCTGGCGGCTATCAGCGAGTGAGGTTGTGCAATGTCGGTCCAATGGAGCGAATCCGAGCAGGCGGCGGGATGGTCCCTGCCGGCGGCGTATTTCTACGATCCGACCGTGTTCCAACAGGAACGGCTGCGGATCTTCTTCCGCAGTTGGCACCTGGTGGCGCATGTGAACGATCTGAAGACGCCAGGCGACTTCGTTACGTACGACATCCTCGAACAGAGCGTTCTCGTGACCAAGGGTAAGGACGGCGAAATCCGCGCCTTCCATAACGTCTGCCAACACCGCGGCAATCGCTTGGTTGACACGAAGCGGGGGCATACGCCGGCGATTACGTGTGCGTATCACGCCTGGACCTATGCGTTAGACGGTCGCCTCCGAGGCGCGCCACGCACAGAATGTGTGCAGGGCTTCGACAAGAGCAAACACGGTCTCAAGCCCGTTCGGGTTGAGATATTCGCCTCGTTCGTCTTCGTCAACCTGGACTCCGACGCTCAGTCGGTCGCCGACATGGCGCCGGGCGCGGAAGCCACGATTCGGGCACACCTGCCGGACCTGGACCGGCTGACCCTGATCGACCAGGTGGACGTACCTGTGCCGGCCAACTGGAAAGTGATCCAGGAGAATTCCATCGAAGGGTATCACTTCGACTACTCCGGCCCGGTGCACAAGCAGCTGGTCAAGCTCATCGATTTCGATGGCTACACCCTCGAGGCTTACGACAAGTATTGGACCTACATTGGTCCGCCGCAGAAAAACGTCACTGAAGCGTACGGAGTGCCGCTCGCCGACCAACGTTGGCAGACGGATGGGTTCTTCAACATCGGCCTGTGGCCAAATGCCACGATTTACGCCTTCCCCTATTCCGATGTCGTCGGCACCTTCATCATGAATCCAACCGGTCCGGAAACATCATTGTTGCGGTTCGGATACTACGGCGTCGAGGGACGGCCGGTGTCGGATCTCACCAAGGCCTGCATCCGCTGGATGAATGAAGAGTTGGGACCGGAGGACATCCGTCTCAACATCTCCAACCAGAAGGGCTTGCGGTCGCTGGGATTCGAGCAGGGGCGCTACATCATCGGCGACGGCCTGAACAATCGCAGCGAACATCTGGTGCGGCACTTTCACCAGCTCTGCCATGCCGCCATCGGAGCACCGTGACTGAGCGATACGACTACATCATTGTCGGCGCCGGATCTGCCGGGTGCGTCCTCGCGGCCCGGTTGACCGAAACCGCCGGTGTTCGGGTTCTGCTGCTCGAGGCGGGGCGGCCCGACAACAGTTGGCAGATCGACATGCCGTCTGCGGTTGGAGGCCTCCTGTCGTCGGATCGCTTCAATTGGAACTACACTTCCGAGCCGGAGCCGTATCTCGATGGCCGCCGATTGACCCATCCGCGCGGCAAGGTCCTCGGAGGTTCCTCTTCAATCAACGGAATGGTCTACATCCGGGGCCACGCTAAGGACTATGACGGATGGGCCCAGGGTGGAGCGGCGGGATGGAGTTATGCCGAAGTGCTGCCCTACTTCAAACGCGCGGAACAGCACTATCTCGGCGGTGATTCCTATCACGGCTCGGATGGTCCGCTCTCGGTGTACGCGCCTGACTACAAACGATCCCCTTTGGCTGCGGCATTTGTTGACGCCGCCGTTCAAGCGGGCTATCCCCTTTCATCGGATGTAAACGGCGGGCAACAGGAAGGATTCGGCCGCATCGACCGCACGACACGGAACGGTCGTCGCTGGAGCGTCGCACGCGGCTATCTGCGACCCGCGCTGAGCCGACCTGGTCTGGTCACCCAGACTGAAGCACTCGTGCATCGCATCCTTCTCGAGAAGGGTCGCGCCGTAGGGGTCGAATACTCGGTACAGGGTCAGAAGAAAGAGGCGCGTGCTGAGGCGGAAGTGATCGTGTCCGGCGGTGCGATCAATACACCGCAGATTCTGTTGCTGTCGGGCATTGGACCTGCCGATGAGCTGCGGGCGCTGGGAATCGCAGCAACCCATGACTTGCCAGGTGTCGGCGCGAATCTGAACGACCATCCGGACATCGTCGTGCAGCATCGCTGCCTGCAACCGGTATCTCTGTTCGGGATCAATCGCGGCGCCACCAAACTCCTGACGGGCATTCGCTGGTTCATCAAACACGACGGACTGGCGTCCTCCAATCATTTCGAGGCGGGCGGATTCATCCGAAGCCGACCGGGAGTGGATTTTCCTGACCTGCAACTGACGTTCATGCCGCTGGCCATTCAACCGGGGACCGTCAGCGATGTCGGGTCACACTCATATCAAGTGCATATTGACCTGATGAGGCCCCGAAGCACCGGCCATGTGAAGCTGCGCTCCGGTGATCCGAAGGCGCCCCCGTCGTTGCTGTTCAACTATCTGCAAGATCCGCAGGATCGGGAAGATTTGCGCACTTCGGTTCGGTTGACCCGGGAGATTCTCGCGCAAGCCGCGTTGGCGCCGTTCCGAGGGGAGGAGCTGTCTCCTGGACCCAAAGTGCAATCCGATGCTGAAATCGACGCGTTCGTTCGTCAGGGAGTGGAAACGTGTTATCACCCTGTTGGAACATGCCGGATGGGTATTGGCGCCGATTGCGTAGTCGACGAACAATGTCGTGTCTACGGAATCGACGGCCTGCGTGTAGTCGATGCATCCATCATGCCGGCGATCGTCAGTGGTAACACCAACGCACCCACGATCATGATTGCCGAGAAAGCGAGCGACCTGATTCGCGGCAAACAACCTTTGCCCCGGTCAGACGCCCCCGTCTGGATTCACCCGCAATGGCAAGCCGCCCAACGCTAGAGGCCCGCATGTCACTTCCCAATTTTGAACGAGAACGCATCGACCTGGCTGCCGCCTTCCGCTGGTTTGCGCGCCTCGGCATGGCGGAGTCGGTCGCCAACCACTTCAGTGTCGCGGTGTCGAAGGACGGGAGCCAGTTTCTGGTGAACCCGTGCCGGCGACACTTCTCGCAGATCAAGGCCAGCGAGTTATTGCTGCTCAATGCCAACGACTCGTCGACGCTCTCGCAGCGTGACGCTCCTGATCCGACTGCCTGGTATCTTCATGCCGGGATTCATGCGCAGGTGCCGCATGCTCGGTGCATCATGCATTTGCACTGCCGATACGCAACGGCCCTGGCCTGCCTCGAAGACAATACGATGTATCCCATCGACATCAATGCCGCGCGGTTTTTCGGCAGGATTGCCGTCGACGCTGAGTTCGCGGGGATGGCACTGTCGAGTGATGAGGCGAGGCGGCAGGCGAGCATGCTGTCTGATGGCAAAAGTGTGCTGTTGATGGCCAACCATGGCGTCATGGTGGTTGGAGCGACAGTTGCGGATGCCTTTGATGAGCTTTATTACTTCGAGCGGGCCGCTCAGATGTTGCTCACCTGTTATTCCACGGGGAAACCACTGCGGTACATGTCGGACTCGGTAGCGGAGCTCACGAAGCGGCAGTGGCTGGAGTACACCGGATTCGCTACGGATCACTTGAACGCGGTCAAAGAGATATTGGATAAGGAAGAGCCTGAGTACCGCACCTGATACGGGGAGGTGTCGCGCATGAGTGATGGCTTCAGGCGAGCGTGTCTCGCGGTGGCTGTGGTGATTGGCTGTGCTTACTCGGCGTTTCAGATCCTCCACGATGTTCGAGTGCCTGTGCAGTTGCTGCCTGGGGTGGCCGCGCGAGTCAACGGGCATCCGATCGACGCCGACAGTGTCAATCGAACTGTGGCGGGGATGGATGCGCGAATGCGGCGGTCCGAGACCGCGGCGCGGCATGATGTCCTGTCGCGGATGATTGACGAGGAACTGTTGGTGCAGCATGCCCTCGACAGCGGCGCTGCGCAGACCAACCCGGAAGTCAGGGCTGCGCTGGTGCGCAGCGCCATCACTCGCGTGAATTCGGAGGCGGCTGCTGAGCCGGTTTCGGAGCGGGAGGTCAGTGGCTATTTTGAGGCCCACAAAGAGGCGTACGCCGCGCCGGCCAGCTTCGATGTGACGGCGTTGTACTTCGAGGCGCCGGCCTCGCATGCAGACGCGGCCTCGCGGGCTGCGGCAGCGCGTGCGGCGATCGAGAGCGGTACGCCTTTTGAGCAAGTTGCCAACTCGGCGGATCCGCTGCCGTTTGCAGCCCCGGGGGCGCATGTCAGTCCGCGGACGTTGGCCAACTACTTTGGGCCGGGGATTGCTGAGGCCGTGGATCATCTCGCTGTGGGGCATACCACCGAGGTAACGCCGCTCGGCAACGGCGTTGTTTTCATTTACCTGAACAACAAGACACCTGGGGAAACACCCAGCCTTGCGAGCGTCCGCGAGCTCGTAGCAGCCGATGCCCTGCGCGATCGGCAGGAGCGTGCGCTCGAAGCATTGCTGGCGTCACTCCGGCAAACCGCACATGTCGAATTGGCTACCGCCTCGCGCTGAGGGTCACTCAAATGAAGAAGATAGCAGCCCTGCTCCTCCTCGCCGCCTCAGTGGCCAGCGCCGGCCCACACAAATCAACGGGTAGCCTTGCCGACCAGGGCGGGGATTTTGAGACTGCGAAAGTCGATTCCGCAGGCACGGTCACACCGTCGGCGCGACCGGCGGTCCTGATGAAGCGCACAGGGGCCACCGACAACGAGCAGATCCTGTTTGGCGACCTGCACGTGCACAGCACGGTGTCCTGGGATGCTTTCGTTTTCTCCTTGCCCGTATTCGGAGGCACCGGCGCGCACCCGCCGGCCGAGGCCTGCGATTTCGCCCGGTACTGCTCCTCTCTCGACTTCTTCGCGCTGACCGACCACGCCGAAACATTGACACCGCGGCAATGGGGCGAGTCAAAGAAAGTGCTCCGCCAATGTTCAGCCGTCGGCAAGAACAACGACGACGGCGATCTCATCACCTTCACCGGCTTCGAATGGACGCAAGCGGGAACAACCGCAGAAAACCACTACGGCCATCGCAACGTAATCTTCCGCGACCAGGACGAAGAGCATCTGCCCAAGCGCGCCATCTCCCCGATGCCGCCCTACTTCGATCCCGACCTGACCGTCCTGAAGACGATGCACGAACCCAGGGTCGGCTCATATGTCGCGATGATGCAGGAGCTCTCGAAAGTCCCTGTGTGCCCGCCCGGCGTGGATACGAAGTCGCTGCCTGACAATTGCTTCGAGGTTGCGCTTACACCGCAGGACCTATCGCACAAGTTGGATCAGTGGGGTTACGACGCGCTCGTGATCCCGCACGGCACCGCATGGGGCTTGTCGAATCCACCGACTGCGGACTGGGCGCACGAGCTGACACCGGGCATCGCCAATGACAAGCGACAGTCGCTGGTGGAGGTGTACTCCGGCCACGGCAACTCCGAGGAATACCGCTCCTGGCGGGAATTCACGATGGGGCCGGACGGCAAGAAGCACTGCCCGGAGCCAACCAAGAACTACCTGCCGATGTGCTGGCAGGCTGGGCACCTGATCCGGGTGCGCTGTGAGGAAGCCCATCTGCCCAAGGAGGAATGCGATCGACGCGAGGTCGAGGCGCGGCAGCGTGAGTTGGATGCACCCGTGGGATTTGCCGCCGCCGGATTCCTTGCGGTGCCCGGCGCGCGAACCGAGGAATGGATGAATGCCGGCGAGTGCCAGGACTGCTTCCTGCCGACGTGGCATCACAATCCCTTGGGGTCGGTGCAATACATCCTGGCGTTAGGACAGGACCGCGACGGCCAAGATCCGCTGCGGTTTCGATTTGGGATGATTGGCTCGACGGACAATCACAACGCGATGCCGGGCGAAGGCTACAAGGAAGTGGCGCGATGGAATTCAATCCTGTTGCTGCGGCTGGGGAATCCCGACGCCAAGCGGTTTTTCCTGCCTCCGCCCGCTGAGCGGAAGGCTGAGAGCCGGCCGGTTACACCGGATTTGTATTCCTCATCCTGGGCGACGTGGGATGTGGAGCGGACCAACAGCATGTCCATCACTGGTGGGTTGGTCGCTGTTCACGCGACTAATCGGTCGCGCGGTGCCATCTGGGATGCGCTGAAGAGTCGGAATGTGTATGCCACCAGTGGCGAGCGCATGCTGTTGTGGATGAATCTGCTCAATGGACCGAAAGGAGCCGCCGAGCCCATGGGGTCTGCGGTCAAGATGAAGGGCAATCCGGAGTTCGAGGTGAAGGCGGTGGGCGCGTTCATCCAGAACCCCGGATGTCCGGATTTTCAGCGGCGCGTACTGGGTGAGAAGCGGTTGGAGACGTTGTGCCACAACGAGTGCTTCAACCCGTCGAATCGCCGGCGAACGATCACCCGAATCGAAGTGGTCCGAATCCGGCCTCAGCACAATACGTCGGAGCCGGTGGGACCTTTGATTGAGGATCCTTGGAAGACCATCCCGTGCACGCCGAATGAAGCGGGTTGCACGGTGAAGTTCTCTGACTCCACTTTCACTAAGAGTGGGCGAGACGCGTTGTACTACGTGAGGGCGATCCAGGAGCCATCGCCAGCGGTGAATGGTGGCCAGTTGCGTTGCAAGTTTGACGCGCAAGGTCGCTGCATCAAGGTCAACTTGTGCTCGGGTGATCCTGCTAAGACGGCGCCGACGGACGACTGTAAGGAAGCGATTGAGGAACGTGCTTGGTCGTCGCCGATTTTCGTTGATTTCAAACGTCAATGAAGCTTGTTCAAATGAGATTGGGGGTCAGTGTGATTGCGCTGCTGTTTGCGTGCCTTGCGCAGGCGCACGAACGGAGTGAGTCGACGTCACATTGGACGCTCGTTGGTGGTGAGTTGCATGGCGTTATCACGGCACGCACGCGGGAGGTCACGCGGTTGACCGTGCCAGGTGATAGTTATGCGTCGCTTGCGCAGATATTTGCGGCGCATGTGCAACGGAGTATTGCGGCGTCGGTTGATGGCGCACCTTGTAGGCAGCGTCAGGCGCCTGCGTTGCTGGAGTCGGAGCAGGGGTATGTGCGGGTTGATGTGCGGATGCAATGCCCCGCGGGGGATGTGCTGGCGCTGAAGGTGGATTTGCTGTTTGGAGTTGCGCCGTCGCACCACCATTTCTTGTATGTGGCGGCGGGGGACTCGAGTCGCGAGGCCATTTTGAGCGCAGCGGAGCCGTCGACTGAGATTGCGTTGCGGGCGTCTGCCAGTCGGGAGAGCAACATCCTGCAGTTTGTGGAGATGGGGATAGAGCACATCGCCACTGGCGTCGATCACCTCGCGTTTCTGCTGGCGTTACTGATTACGGCGCGCACAGCGCGTCAGGTGCTGGCCATTGTTACGGGGTTCACTGTAGGGCATTCGATTACGCTCAGCCTGGCGGTGTTGGGGGTCATCCAGGCCAACCGGGGCGCAGTAGAGTGTTTGATTGGGTTGACCATCGCCATGGCCGCCGCGCAGAACCTGATCCGCGGTGAGCGCGAGGGGCGCGTGGCCGGTCTGGCCGCGGCAGCCATCGCCGCATCGCTGCTGCTGATCCCGGCGGACCTGCGGCCGGATATGCCCGCGAGCCTGGTTATAGCGATAGCGCTCGCCACCGGCAGCGCCATCTGGCTGTCCAGCATGAGCCGCCAACGACCCGCCCGCACCAACGGCGATCTGGCAGCCTTCTCGAATCCGTCCCGGTTCGCGATGGCGGCTGGGTTTGGGTTGATTCATGGCCTGGGGTTTGCGAGCGCGTTGCAGGATCTGCATCTGCCGCGGGCGATGCTGTTGTCGTCGCTGCTGGGATTCAACGTGGGCGTTGAGATTGGGCAGCTCGCCGTCGTGGTTGCCGCGGTGGCGGTAATCGCCATCACCGCCAGGCTGGTGCCCGTCACCCAACGCCGCGCAGACATGTCAGCCGCAGCAGCGAGCGCCGCGCTGCTCGCAGCAGGCCTCGCCTGGTTCCTCACCAGAGCATACTAGTACCTCCTCGGGCCCTGACCCTCCTGCGTCGATCTCACGCGCGCAACTCCTCGCTTCTGCCGCGTCGGGTCTCCCCGTTGGCGAAACACGATGTCAAGTGACGTGTGCGGACTCGCCATTCCCCAGCATATCTGTATGTTTTCAACACAAATTGAGGATGGTTTTCAAAGTCAACTCGCGTTGAGATACCAACTTCTACCTTGCTCCCATGCAATCCACCACTCACGCGTGCCTGACTCGGACTCGCTGTATCACCGCCTGTTTGCCCATCCGCGGATGGTGGAG